>Ga0210394_10000079_pt1 | contig 230797 bp, 208 predicted proteins | sample IncBWC12MmetaG_FD_160121 | JGI IMG/M metagenome (GOLD analysis project Ga0210394, IMG submission 160121) | Forest soil microbial communities from Barre Woods Harvard Forest LTER site, Petersham, Massachusetts, United States - Inc-BW-C-12-M | ecosystem: Environmental > Terrestrial > Soil >... | reverse complement strand
CATTTTTCTGAGATGGGTCACAGGGACCTCCTTGTGACCCAAAATTTATCTCAACCATCGAGCAACACTGCTCCGTTCACTTCACGCGCAGCGTCCGCCGCCGGGCGGCTTCGTTCTGACGGGCAACTCGGAAGTAATTCCAATTGCCTCGTTAGCGAGAGCAGCCGACATTAGTTATGCAATTAAGTGGTTTTTTTGAGGATGATTCCACTTGTGCGAGAAGCGTACTTACTAGGCACGCGGATTACATCCGAGTGGCCCGTCATTCGGGCGGAATCCGGGTTCGGCCAACTGCTCCGACGGGGCTACTCCGGACTCACAATGATGCGGCAGACCGTCAGCCCGTCAGCCCGTGCCACCTTCCGCTAGATCACACCGTTCCCGTTAGAGAACCGCTGGGGTAGAATTGTCGCCTCTTGCCGAACTTTCAGCGAGACATGAAGCGCGGGGTGTACAGATGCGTCTGCTATTTTTGCTTGGATCGCTGCTTAGTGCTGCGATCGCAGTTGCCCAAACTCAGAAGTCTGGGGATGTCGCGGCCTTCGTCAGCGTAGACGCACCAGTCTTCGTCCTTAACCACGTCCGAGTGATCGATGGAACGGGTGCACTGGCGAAGGAAGATCAAACCATCGTGATCGCGAATGGAAAGATTCGGTCCATCGGCCTGGCTGCGTCAGCCCAAATCCCTCGGGGTGCACTACTTCTAGATCGCTCCGGCTATACGGTCATTCCTGGGCTCGTTGGAATGCACGATCATCTCTACTATACGGATTCGATCGCCGTACAAGTTGCCGGCGGGAGAATTGGCGAGCCAGGGTTGTTCGTTGCGGAAATCCCTTACACAGCGCCGCGACTGTATCTCGCGGCTGGCGTAACCACAATGCGCACCACCGGGAGCCTGGAACCTTACACCGACCTGAAGGTAAAGAGCCGGATAGACGCGGACCTGATGCCGGGCCCAAGCATCGATGCTACGGCCCCGTACCTGGAAGGCGCGCCGACGCGATTTGCTCAGATGCATGAGCTGACTGGACCGGACGATGCCAAACGCATGGTGGACTACTGGGCGGAGGAAGGCATGACGTCGTTCAAAGCGTACATGAACATCACGCGTGAGGAGCTGGGCGTAGCGATCCAGCAGGCGCATGCGCACAAGCTGAAACTTACAGGACATCTGTGTTCGGTGACTTGGCCGGAAGCTGTTGCTCTGGGGATCGATGATTTGGAGCACGGGCCTGTTTTTGCAGACACCGAATTCGTGGCGGACAAGAAGCCGGACGTGTGCCCAATGGGAGGCGGCGGCAGTTGGGCGAAACAGGACGTGAATGGAGCGCAAGTGCAGCAATTGATCCACGATCTCGTGTCACACCATGTCGCGGTGACCTCGACTCTTCCCGTGTTTGAGGCAGGCGTCCCGGGAAGACCGAAATTGCAGCCGCGCATCTTGAATGCGATGTCCGCGGAGTCGGCGCAAAGCTACCTGATTGCGCGGGCGAACGTGCCATTGGACTCGCCCATGACGGCGCTGCTGCGCAAAGAGATGGATTTTGAGGTGGCCTTCGTCAAAGCCGGAGGCTTGCTCCTGGCGGGGCCGGATCCAACCGGAAATGGCGGAGTGCTTCCGGGATTCGGCGATCAGCGCGAAGTAGAGCTGCTCGTGGAAGCGGGGCTGACCCCTGTGCAAGCCATTCAGATCGCCACGCAGAATGGCGCCTCGTATCTCGGCCAGCAAGATCGAATTGGAACCCTCTTCCCTGGCAAACAGGCGGACCTCGTTGTGATTAAGGGCGACCCTTCAAAGAGTATTGACGAGATCGAGAACGTCGAGACGGTGTTCAAGGCCGGGATCGGCTACGATTCCAAGAAATTGATTGATAGCGTACGCGGACAGGTCGGGATTCGTTAGGAGCCTTCGATCTGGGCCTTTTACAAACCCCATACAGTTCCGAGTGCGCTAATGGGGCCTTGGGTCCGAGGAGGAATGAGCTGGACCATCCCGGAACACCTTTGTTGCCTTCCAGACGCCTCAATGGAATAATCCCGCAATGATAATTGGCGATAGACTCCGCGGACTCCGCGAAGAAAAGAAACTCTCCCAGGGCGACATCGAGAAGCGTACCGGCTTGTTTCGCTGCTACATTTCTCGCGTCGAGAACGGCCACACGGTGCCCTCGATCGAAACACTGGAGAAGATGGCCCGCGCTCTGGAAATTCCGATGTACCAGCTTTTTTATGACGGTGAGGAGCCGCCTAGGCTTGCGAGTTTGCCCAAGCGGAAATCGTCAGACGATATCATTTGGGGTAGCAATGGCAAAGATGCGCGAGTTCTGAGCAAGTTCCGCCGTCTATTGGGGAAGGCCAACGAGAGCGATCGTAGAATTATTCTGCTCATGGCTCAGAAGATGGCCCTTCGCTAGGGCATCTCCATATCCCTCTAAAACTCAACTATCTTGTGTATCACCGCGTACCGGATCAGTTGCCCAATCGAGTGAAGGCCGAGTTTCATCAATATCCTTCCCCTGTAGGTATCGACCGTCGTAACGGTTATATTCATCAGCGGGGCGATTTCCTTGCTGCTCTTACCTTCCGCCAGAAGTCGAATTACTTCACATTCCCTCTTACTTAGTTTCGGTCGATGCGGAGATGAGTCTGATGGTGGCAATTCGGAAATCACCTAGATCAGAATGCCTTTCCACAAATAGCGGAAAGATGTCATATGGATTAACGCGTTTTTGAGTGTACTGTAGATGTATTTTATGTGATTGACACGTTTACTGTAAGTATATATAACTTTGCCCTCTGAAGGGCGTTCAGTCATCTCCCACCTGCCTCTGAGAGGGAACCCAAGAGATGGCCCCACGCAAAAGGACGCCCTCCTCCTGGAGCCCAGCATGCTTACATTTACTCGGCGATCTGGAGTAACCGGCAATCCGACTCGTCTGTCGGGCGCCAAGGTTGACCACGCGGGCGAGCCGGGGCTTCGTTGGGAGAATTTCAATATTTGTCCTCATTGTCTTGCAAATGGACGGCTCGTCCTTGTTGAAGGGCCGAATGAGTGGGGACCAATCGTTTCTCGCTCTGACGGGGTCAATTTTCATCTCGTCTTGGGTGATAGGCCAATTTTCTATCCCGCCAGATTAGCAACCGGCACGAAGCAGATGATGTCGGCGGGATTCTGGTACGTTCACGAAGCGAACGGCGCTTCGACAGAAGCTGTCGTTGTCATCCTTCGGAGACCGCCAAGAGGCGGAACGCCATTGCTACACCACTTGGAAGCGGTCGCAGATAAGTTGTTTGAAAAGCTTAAGAAGTCGAGTCGCCTTCCGAGCATTTATGAATTTGATGGCCGACAGCTTCATCAAATTGTTCATTAAACTGATTTTGGAATTGCGGCCCCAGGCCATTCGCACCTAGCCGCAGATTCTTTCTTTACATGTCAAAAGTTCGCCGAACTAAAACCTCTTTTGATTCATTCCTTAACGAATATTTCACTTGACACCGTTTATGCGTAGGCGTAAACCACCTGCAACGTAACTCTCCCTCAATTGGCGATGCGTGGCCGTTGCGCACCGGGAGTTATCCTCGCTAACCAATTGAATCGTAGTGGAATCGCGCCCGGCCCCAGACCCGGCGTAGGTAGATGTGCGCGCGGACAGTTTTCTTGCAGGAGGTAATACTGAAATGAAAGTGCTTTCGATTTTTGCCGCAATGCTTTCGTTCTTCTCTCAGTCCACCACACAGCAAACCACCTCCATCGTCCAGCGTGATCCTCAAGCACTCGCTATCTTGAATCAAGCGGTCTCATCTTCGGGCGGTCTGACGGCCATGACCGCAGTTCAGGATTTCACAGGCACCGGCACGATCACCTACTCCTGGGCAGGTCAGGCTGTACCCGCGACGGTCGTCGTCTACGAAAAGGGAGTGAACGAATTTCGCATGGACGCCACATTGTCCGATGGGGTGCGCAGCCTCGTTATCGACGGAATCGTTGGCTCCCTGACCTCGCAGAATGGCCAGCAAACGAAGTTGCCCTTTTACAGCATCATGACGAGCGGAAGCCTAACGTTTCCCTTTCCACGCATTGCCGCGACGCTGACAGATTCATCGACTAGCGTGACTTATATCGGACCAGTGCCCTGGAACAATTCTCAGGCCGTCAAGCTTCACGTCGTTCCGCCGGTCGACCCCTCACTGCTGATAGACAGTCGCCTAAAAGGGCTCGGCGAGTATGACCTATATTTTGATCCAACCTCCTATCGGTTACTTGAACTTGGCGAGGAAGTCTGGTGGGGAGCAGATCTCAGCCAGACGTACTCCCACGAGATCCTCTTCTCGAACTACGTCACGACGGGCGGTTTGGCCGTACCTTTTGTCATAAATGAACGATTCGGGGGGCAACAGACTTGGTCCGTCAGCTTATCCTCCGTTACTTTCAACAGCGGTCTGTCCGACGCCCTTTTCACACCCTAGAATTGAGGCCTCAACGAAGATACTGGACCAACATGGAGGTGGCCACAATGATTTCTATCGCCACGAATATAACGAGCAAGCAGGAGCTCAGCAATCTCTGGAGAGCAGCATCACGCGCCCGGCTGATAGCATTGGCCGCCTTGGTGTTCTCGACCGTTTGGTGCGTTCCTGCTCTGGCTCAAGATATATTGAACCAAGTCGGAGCACCTACATTCGCGACGCCACTTCCTGTAGAGCTCGGCGTGCTTGATGCCTCGAATGGAAACATGACACAAGCAGTCCCCCTAGGATCTTTCCCTCAGCGTGGAGGTCCGCCGTTCATTGCCTCTCTTGTTCACGATACCCGAATATGGCAAGTCGTGGGCACGACTTGGCAGCCGACAAACATCAGCAATTCATGGGGTGGCTGGCGATTTGTTACTAGTGCAACCCCTGGGACCTTCTTGGGATACACCTCAAATTACGTCAAGTGCTCGTATTTTAATGAGAGCCATCACTTACTTAGTTACTATTTTTATTCTTACTACAACTACAGATGGGCCGGTCCGGACGGCTCTGTGAGGACATTCCCGATCACCACATCGGACGATACAAGAGGTTACTGCGGCGGGGTGCAATCATCCGGAGATGCGAGGGCGAACGATTCGTCCGGGTATCACATGTATATAACGGGGTTCTCCGCCGCTTCCGTGATTGCGCCAGACGGCTCACAGATTTTCCCCAGCCACCAAGATACAAACGGAAACTACTTCTCGACGGATGCTAATGGAAACTTTATCGACACCCTCGGCCGTACCCCCGTGACAGTCACGACGAACTGCAATGGGAATTCGAACCAGATTTGCTACGACGTTTTGAATTCACAGGGAACCACATCGCGCTATACAGTAAGCACAACTTCGGTCTCGGTGAGCACAGCCTTTGGCCAATCCGGCGTTACCGAGTATTCAGGGTCCTTAACCGTCGTCCAAAAAATCGCTCTTCCTGATCAAACGTATTACCAGTTTGGGTACGATTCATACGGTGAGCTGAATTCAGTCACCCTCCCAACCCTCGGGCAGATCACCTACGGCTATACGAACTTCCAGGACTCGTTTGGAAATCACAATCGCTGGCTAACTTCTCGTGCCTCAGGCGGAGGCACCTGGAGTTACACTCCGGCCGTGATCACAACCTGTGCCCCAGGAGGAGTTGGCTGCCAGCAAAAGGTCACGGTGACCAAGCCAAGTGCGGACAACGCAGTATATACATTCACTTTGAACAACGGAGCCTGGGCAAGTCAGGTCCAATATTACACGGGCGCAATCTCTCCCAGTAACCTTGCAGCGACCCTGGCCAGGACTCTGAACTTTTCCAATCCCTGTTCTCCTTCGCCATGCACGGGAAACAACTACATTCAGAAAATGAGTGAAACGCTTACGCTACCAGTTCCGTCAGGGTCCAGCATCTCTAAAACGATTCAATACACGTATGACAGCATTAGCGACCTGAACGTGACTTCAACAAAAGAGTGGAGATACTACTCGGGCGCTCAGCCATCAGTGCCGGACCGCCAAACAGACGTCACTTACTCGACGAATTACGGCGGTCAAAACATCCTCAACCGACCACTGACATCAACAGTCTGCGTGCCTACTGGTACTCCGCCAAGTTGCAGCGGTAGCACACAGATCGTGGCCCAAACAAATTTCACGTATGATGGTTCTGGATCGCTCGTTAGTTCGAACCCGGCGACTGGAATCGCAAATCATAACGCCGGGTATGGCATTAGCTATACAGTCCGTGGCAACCTGACCCAGGTCCAGCGCTGTACTCTCCTCCCCGGCTGCTCCTCCAGCGTCCAGACAAAGATGACGTATGACACCACCGGGCAGGTTGTATCCACTCAAGACCCCAACACGAACACCACAACCCTCAGCTATACAGATAACTTTTTTCAAGACAATGGACTCACGCCTCCCTCCTCGTATACTCCGACAACTCCGACAAACGCCTATGTGACACAGATAACTCTTCCACTGATCGGTGCAGCCTCGTTCGGATATTATTTCAATACGGGGAAAATGACCTATTCGCGTGACCAGAATAATGCTGACAATTATTTCCATTTTATCGACCCGCTCGATCGGCAGACCCTCACTCTCTATCCGCTCGTGAATGGAAATCGGGGTTGGGCATTGACGAATTACACCGCAACTTTGCAGCAAGACTTCTATAGTTCCATTAACGATACTCAACCTTCAACGAACTGCGTTAGTTGTCGTCATGATGGAATTCAAGGAGATAGTTTGGGAAGACTGACTACAAGGGAGTTGTTTAGCGACCCCATCGGTCCGGTCTACGTGAGTACAAACTATGATTCTTCTGGACGAGTGCAGAGCGTGAGCAATCCATTTCGAACTACTTCAGATCCGACATATGGACTGTCCTCGATGTATTACGATGGCCTAGGCCGCACAATCAAAATAGCAGATCCGGATGGAACCAGCAGCCAAAGCTTCTACGGCGCGTCTGTGAGCACTGCGGGCGGGGTTAGCTCCCAGTCCTGCTCAACATCTACCTATGGGGTTGGTTATCCTGTACTCGCAACGGACGAGGCGAGCAAAAAGCGCCAGGTATGGAGTGATGGATTTGGCAGAGTCATCGAGGTAGACGAGCCAGATCCTAGTAACAATAATACTCTAACTTTATATACTTGCTATCTATATGACTTACTGAATGACATAATACAGGTATCACAAGGGACTCAAACGCGGAGTTACGCGTTTGATCCCCTGTCGCGAATGACCTCTGCAACGACGCCAGAAGCGGGTACTACAAATTTCTACTATACCACTCCGACCGGCTCTCTATGCAGTGGAGACCCTGTCTCTGTCTGCCGCCGAGTAAGTTCGCTGAATGTGACCACGACATATACCTACGACGTACTGAACAGGCTCACATCAGAATCCTATTCGGACGGGACGGCCACCGTGACTTATTACTATGACCAAACTACATTCAACGGACTTACGATTAATGGCGGTCTGGGTAGGCGCACGGGGATGAGCGACGGCTCGGGGCTGTCTGCGTGGAACTATGATCCGTTGGGGCACGTACTAACTGAGCGCCGGACAATTGCGGGGATTACCAAAACTGTTTCCTATTCCTATACAGTTAATGGTCTGGTTTCTTCCATAGCCTACCCTAGCGGAAATCAGATTACGTATACGTACAATAATGCCGCTCAACTCATTTCTGCGGTGGACTCACACAACACAATTAACTATGGTTTGAATGCGACCTATTCGCCACAAGGTGCGGTGTCGACCATGACCCGTGGGAGTGTGCAAAATGGGTTTACGGGCATCACTGAAAGTTACGGATTCAATAGCAGACTACAACCGACTTCTATCCTAGCTAGCTCAACCAATGGCACTGCACTGAGCTTGAGCTACGGATTTACGGCTGGAAGCAACGACGGAAATATCGCGTCTGAAACGAACGGCCGTGTTCCCGGGCGATCGCTGAACTTCACTTATGACGGTTTAGACCGGGTCGCGACGGCGCAGACGCAAGCTACTTCAGGACCATCTTGTTGGGGCGAGGGTTTTGGATATGACCGATGGGCGAACCTGCTGACAGTGAGCGTCTCGCAGTGCTCTGCTTATCCGCTGAGTGTGGGTGTGAATGGACAAAACCACATCACAAACCAAGGATTCACTTACGATCAAGCTGGCCGAATGACAAACGATGGTAGCTATCCTTACGGCTACGATGCAGAGAACCGCATCAACTCTGCTGCAGGTATTACTTACACTTACGATGGCAACGGATTTCGTTCAGAAAAATCGAATGGAACGCTCTATTGGCGAAATGTTGGCGGGGACGTGCTGTCCGAGAGCGATCTGTCTGGTAATATTACGCTCGAATACATTTATTTTGCTGGGAGTCTGATTGCCACACGGAACAATTCGGGGAACGTTTCATATTATTTTGCAGACCGCCTTGGGAATACTCGTGTCGGTACAGATTCGCAAGGCAATATTTGCTTCGATTCGGATTACTACCCCTTTGGTGGGGAGGTCAATTTTGCAAATTCCTGCCCGACCAATTATAAGTTTACGGGATATGAAAGAGACCCTGAAACGAGCTTAGACTATGCACTCTACAGATTCTATGATAGCCGAATAGGTCGGTTCACCTCGCCTGACCCCATCGCAGGAAAATTGAACAATCCGCAATCACTAAATCGCTATAACTATGCATTGGATAATCCATCAAACGCGACAGATCCCAGCGGAATGGCGACCCAAGATGAACATGAGTTCCTCACATGGATGATGGCCGCGCTGATTGGTCGTCCCGATGCTGCGAGCATTGCACAGGGGGCGGGTACGGCGGACAATTTCTTTAACGCCACAACAGGGCTGTTCGGCCTAGGTTACTTTATTAACTTCGACAAACATTTTGGAATTCCTTGCACAGATGGTGGCGGCTGTGCAAGCGGAGGTTTCGATCTTGGTTTTCAATTGCACGATGTCGAGGACATAGGGGCCGATGGACCGCACGATCTTCAGGGGAGCTACAGCCTAGGGGCACGGATTCTCGATTCGTTGGAACATATCGGGTTGAACATAATTGGAAAATCGCCCGACAGAGATGAAGATCGCGTGGTGGCTGGTATGCAAGACGCTTTTGTTGTGCTTAGTCCAGGGAATAAGACACCGTTTCCCTGGGACGCCGTAGAATTTATAGTCGAAACGAAAAATGCTGATAATCTGGTCCTTGTTGGAATGCAACTTATTAAACCAGGACAAGACACACAAAGTTATGGCAATGTCGACCTAACGGGCGCGACTAAAGTAGCCTCCCAGACTTTCGGCAACATCACTGTGAACATTTTCGTCGGTGCCAGCGTGAGTTTCTATGATTCGGCTGGAGTCGAATCAATACTCAACCAATTCAGCCTTCCAGGATCAGATCCTGCTGCAGAGGGAGAAGCGATTTACAACTACCAGCTGTTGATGGCCGGATTCATTTTCTTTCCCAATGATTCATGGTTCTGCGATGCATCCTCGGGAAGTTGTGGTTTCGGAGGGGATGGTTCGACTGGAGTAACCATTAATATATTAAAGTGATTGGGGGACGTAGACATCGTACTGATCCTGTCCGGAAAACACTGCAGATGTGGCAAGGAATACCCTACAGCCTTCACCTCTGTGCCTCTGCATTGTGTTGGTCCTCAGGGGCACCACATGGCCATCTAGATGCAATGGCGGAGTATAAGAACCGCCCGTTACTGGACTGCTGCCCCTCGTTGGGAGGCGACCAAATCGGTGATTCGATGATCCGGCCTTTTAGAACAGAATTGGCGGATATTTTGTGTCCCCTTGTGATGGAGGTACCAATGCGATTTTCGGTGCGACCATACAGCACTTTGCTTCTAATTATTCATATATGTTTCCTGATTTCGCCAGTTTCATACGCTAGCCCTCGACCCAACTCAACCGACATTCTCGGATCGGTGCCCCGTGCGGAGAGCAACGAGCAGAAGACTGTTGAAGGCGAGCATGAGAGAAGAAAGAATGAGTTCCTAGGCAAATATGTTCACCTGCCACCCAAAGATCGAATTCAACTGTGGACACAAGCAGAGTCTGCACGAAATGTGAAAGGAATGTACGTTGGGGCACAAGCAGATATGACGAATGTATTGATCGCGGCGGGCACGGACGCAGTGGAAAATCTTGTGCAAGTGATCCATTCTGGCAGCCTACGAGCGCGAGTGGACGCGGTTAGAATCCTTTGTGCCATGGACCGATTTGTGCCAGCAAACGAAAAGGCGCTCCCCTCCGAGGGAGCCTCGATTGTTGTCGAGCCCTTGAATCTAAGGGGAGATGTCAACCCCTTCCTTGAAGTCGACGGCAGACGCATTGGCAAAGAAGGGTATGAAGCCGTCCGTTGGGCCGCTGAACAGATGGAAAACAACTATCTGCATTTTTTCGCAAGATCTTTTTCCGGTGTTCTAAAACAAGATCTCCAACAATTACCCCTTGAGCGCCAGTTTGACACCTGGCGTTCGGCGATTATCAAGGCAAGAGGGCTCGAATCCGTGGATGATGAGAATTATTCCGTTTATTGGACTCTTGGGAACATCCTGATCGACAAACTGCCTGACTCACTTCCCACCCTGATTAGGATCCTAGATTCTGATCAGGACAGCTACGTCCGTGAGGGAGCTATTTACCTCATTGCTCAAGGTGACCGCTGCCGTATGCGGCTCCGTGGAACAGAGATAGGCAGGCGCGCGATTGAGGAAATCCACAGAGCATTAATGCAAGGCAATTTGCAACCAGTTTACAGAAGCAAGGAAATCCGGGAGAACTATTGGGTGGAACTATCAAAACAATTTTTTGATGACGAATTTCGAATCGACTCGACTTCCACGTGGGCCCTGTATGCGCGCGCATTTGACCAATTTTACGGGGCAAAAACCACGATTACCAAAGGTGATGGGCCTTGGCAATTGGTTGAAGCAAAGCCAGACTTTCGCGCCTTCATTACCTTTCTAACGAACGTTGATGCGAATTTCCCCGGTTGGGAATATCCCTACTGCGGTCAATCTTACTACGAAGTTTTTCATCCGATGTTCAGAGCAAAGATGGACCGCTATCATGAGCAGTGGATCCGGTTTCAATCTTACCGCCGCCCGGAGACCGGTAGATCAGACGCAGACACTCATCCTTAAGAATTCCTTGTTTTAGGTCCGACCCGCAAAATGCGATATTCATATCCACCCCTGCGCGGAAAATGGGGAGCAGGCCACTCGAAGTCGCAGCCAAAAAACATCTGTTTGTGGACAGGCCAGGGGAGTCGGTAGCGAGCACGCAGAATCAGGCACTTACAGGCGATGGATTTGAGGGGTTTTTGGACAGGCTGTAGAAGGCTCTCTTGGCCGTGCCCGCGCTGATACCAAGCTCGCGGGTGATCGTCTGCCAGGATGCGCCCGTCGCGCGGAGGCTGGCAATCTTTGCGGCGTCCACAGCAACACGCGGCCTGCCCAGCTTCTTCCCCTTGGCGCGCGCATTCCGAAGGCCGGCCCGCACACGTTCCACGGTAAGACTGCGCTCTAGCTCTGCTACTGCCCCCAGGACGGTGAACACCATCTTTCCGGCAGGCGTTGAGGTGTCCATCTGTTCGGAGTACGAAACGAAGTCAATTCCCAGGGCCTTGAAAGTTTCCAGCGCGCGTAGCAAGTGCGAGACGGAACGCGCGAATCGGTCGAAGCGCCACACGCATACGACATCGAAGCGCCGCTTGTGCGCGTCCGCCATCAGTCGGTTCAACTCTGGCCGCGAGTCCTTTGCGCCGCTCACTCCAGCGTCAATGTATTCACCCGCGGCCGTCCAGCCGCGCGCCTCCGCGAATTGCCGTAGCTCCCGCGTTTGCAGGCCCACGTCCTGGCCGTGGTTGGTCGTGGAGACCCTGGCGTAAATCGCCACTCTCGCACTCATAGCGCCATCAACTCCACTTCCAGGCGCATGAGGCAATCCCGCACGTTATTGCGCGAGTCCTTCGCCAAGCGCACCAGGTCTGGCGCGTTTCCGTTCCCGCCCTCTGCGTGCCAAACGTGGTCTAGGTAACCGGCAATCTGTTCGGACAGACCGTAGCTGGAGAATTCCAGCACCTTGCAGCGGGAGAGGAATCGCCGTTCGAGCCGCTCGGTATCGTTCGCGGTGAAGATCCAAATCGTGTTGGGAGCGGGGTCGGTTGAATCCAGTTTAGAAAGCAGCGCAAGTTGCGCTGCGTTCGTCATTTGGTCTGCTTCATCGGCCAGCACAACATGGAATCCCCCTGGCGTCAGCGGCGCGTACCAGCAATGCCGCACGGTGTCCTCGATTGTTTGCGCGTTGCACTTCTGGCTAGGAATCTTGTGGAGTTCGGCCTGTAGCTCCTGAGCCAGCGCGAGTGCCATTGTGCTCTTGCCAACGCCAGACGGGCCGACAAAGAGCCACGCGCCACTAGCAGGCCGCTTGCGAAACGCGGAAAGGACTTTCTTGGGGCGGTCCAGGCCCACGAAGTCGGCTATCCGTGTAGGCCGATACTTCTCAGTGAGAGACTGAGGGAACGTGAGATCAGTTTGCATGGGGTTCTCCATCGCTGGCAGGAGCGTCGTTCGCAGACTCCCCTCGAATGTAATCGGCTGCCTTTTGCGCGGCAGACGCAGCGGACACCAGCAATCGAGAATCAGACTTGAGGCGTTCGATCCAAGTCTTGAGATACGCGGCAGAGTTTTGGAGCGTGGCAGGGGCAATGCCCGTGACTCCGCACAGCATGGCCGCACCCATCTCCGCTACTAGCTCTTCCTTGCTGTAGGATTCGCTTCCAAACGTTTTCAGAATCTCGATGCCCTCGCGTCCGATGCGCGAGGAATGGCCCGTCGAATGGGTCAGTTCATGGAACAGAGTGGAGTAATACTCCTCGGCGGAAGTGAATAAGCCGCGCGCTGGCATCCCCACCGTGTCTGTGAATGGCCGATACCATGCCGCGCTGGATTGCTCCATGCGCGGCGCGTTCGGCATCCCCGCAACGATTGCCTCGCATTGCTCGATTGACGCTACAGGCCGGGGAGACTCGCCAAGCCCTAGCTTCTCAGCGATTCCTACCGTCTGGCAGAGATTGAACACGCGATAGTATCGAAGCAAGAATGGCCGCGTTCTCTTCCCGTCAGCGTCGGCCTTCTCTTCTCCGATATGCCAGAACGTGACAAGGGAAGAGTGTTCGCCTTGTTTGATCCTGCCACCGAGTTTGTTGGCCTGATTGAACGTGAGCCAATACCGCGAGGCATACCCTTGCGACGCCAGCAGGAACACATTCAGGCCACGATAGGGTTTCTGCGAGAGCAGGTTGCACGGCATCTCGGTGCGCCAGGGCTTGCGCCACGGCGCCACGCCAGCCTCCATTTGCTTAATGACTCGCTCGGCGACGATCTCGTAGACGGATGCGCGAGGTCTGAGAGTGCTTGATTCAGATACAGGGGAATAGGGTACAGACGAACGGACAGACTGACTTACAATCGGTGTAGCCATCGTTTCCTCCAATACAGGTAACTTTGGTTAGGGCTTGTCGGCTGCTGATTACAGTCGGCAGGCCCGTTCTATTCTCAGTTTCGTTTCAATCCTTCATCAATGAAACGCCGCACCAGTTCCGATGCCTTGATCCCCGTTCGCTTGGACAGTTTCTTGAGCTTGACGATCTGGGACTCGGAGAGGAACATGGAAATGCGCTTCATGCCATGTATATACGTCGAGCATATATTCTTGTCAAGCGCAAAACTCGCTCGCGCAGAAAATAATTCCGCTGACTTGGAGAATAGATTGCATGCGACTCGATAAATCGCGTGCGAATCCGCAGCGCACTTTCACGCGATTTTCAGCGCACTTTCGAACAGCCGCGTGCGTCTGGTGAAGGCGTGTACTCTCGCTTGATCCAACTTTTTTTCTGAGCAATCGAAAATCATTTCGAGGATCATTTTCCTGGGGGGGTACCCCGGGGTGGTCGAAATCCGCAGATCGGCTGCGCGCGTCTCATAAAAAAATTTCAAAAATGGAAAGCGGGTGAAGATTACGTACGGATTGCCCGGGGCAGCGGATTGCCCGACGGCCATTGGTGGTAGATGGGTGTGCAAATCCATATGTCCAGTAAGGCGACTACACAGCTAAACGCGATAACCCGACAAGTGCCCCGCACCTTCCGATTGTCCGTTCCATGTCCACCTCACGGACGATTCAAGCGCCTATCTACGATCCTTCCTGGCTCTTCCTTCATTTTTCGTGAGATGCCAAGCGGCACACCAGGAGCACAGATAGGCACTAAGTTCTTTTGGCGCGCTGGTGGTTGCGATCTGGTGTGAGGCCGTCGCCAGAGCGTCGCTTTCGCTTTCATACTTCCGCTTCCCAGTGACCGGGCATTTTGTTTCGTTGTCCACCACGAGCCTTCCGGAGATTATTCTTTTGGCGCGATCTCGTTATTTGCACCTAAGAGTTTCCTGTTTCTGCGAGCATAACAAGCGATGAGTGAACGATTACCAACGGTCACCCTACGCTTGGCGGCAAACAGCTCTGCACAAATCAACTTGTTTGCAGTCCAGAGAGTAACTTACTGCTTGGCGGCACCGAATGTGAGAATTGAAGAGCACCAGTTCCATTTGGTGTAAAGGTTTCCGTCAGGAGAATGTCGTTGCTCACTATGTCGTGGTATTCGATCTTCAACTGGGTGCCGGCAAAGAGCAGCTCAATGTGGCCGTTATATCCAACAAAAGTATCAGCGTCCTGGTCGTCTATCGGATGCTTTCTCGGGTCATAGTAGAGAATGCGGGAGTCCGGCTGACTCAGCGTAGTAAGTTCAACCGGCATTCCGCCGTGCCCGATGCACCGTGGATAGACCCTCAAAGAATTCGCAATGACTTGCGGATTGTAAACCGTCAGGCGATGTTCATGGCCATAGAGCCATACAAATTCTTGCCCATTCAAGAATCCCAATTGAGCAAGCTGTTCAGCTGGTTTCTTGAACTCGTGTTCAAACGAACTTATCGGCTGATGATGAGTAAGCAACAAAATGGGCTTCTTCGGGCTGCCCGGTGGCAGCAGCGTGTCAATCGTCTGCTTGAGCCAAGCCAGCATTTTGTCATCGAATCTCGCATCGACGTTCAAGAACGGAATGCTATTCAAGCCGGGTATGCTCGTGAAGGCAGGCACTCCACCGGAGTGGTAGCCGGTATCCAGTCCCAGCACCAGCCAGTGCGCCGCTTCAAGACAAAAGTAACTTGCACTTTGCGGGTCCTTTACCGTCGTGCCGGGATTCAAGAGCCCCAGCGTGATTAGGAAAGTCTTGAAATAGCCCTGTCCTCCCGAATACATCTCGTGATTCCCCATTAAGGCAAAACTTCCCAATGAGCCCGTTGGCCACTGCACTCCGGTGTAACTATTTCTCGGCATTCCGAGACAGTTCTCATCAATTTCGGGAATTTCTCCCATGTAGTACACATCACCGAGATGCACCGTGTAATGTGGGGAGCAGGCCAGCATGTTCTTCGCTACCGTCTCTGACTCAAGCGTACCCGTACCCCAGTCTGCGGCGACCGCGATCCGCAACGTGCCGTCCTGTGGCGGAGCGTCAATGCCAAATATCCCAGTCTTGCCACTGGGGTAAGTCTGGTACGGAATAACTTTGTGAATGAAATCGTGAAGGTAGGGGAACACCCATTTCCAGAACTGCAGAAAGGCGAGCAGTTTTGGGAATCGGGCGTCAGGCGGCGTCTCCGAGGCCGCCTGTTGAAAACGCGCCAGCAACGCGCTGCGGCCCAAAAGGGGGATGTTGCTGAGCCTGGCGACATGACGAGACTTATATCCAATCGCGCGGGACCTTGGTGGATTTGAAAAGTTAATTGGCGACTTAAGGTTGGTAGGCAAGACAGGCGCTCTCTTTCACAGGCGGAGAACTTTGCCGTCTATGTACTTGGTATGTTTCGACGAGATTGGACCGGACCAACTGTATAGGATTTAGCTGGGCTAGCCAAGTGATGTTGTGGTTAGCTGCCCAGACTGTTGATAGATGCGAAATCGATGTCCACCGGAAGCAGCGCGCTTATTCTTCTATGCCTGGCGATCCGCCGGTCATGAAGGACCTCATTTTGCTTTCGACGGTTGTTCGGAGCCTGGACCAAAACTGAAATACTTTCTGGCAACGTAGGTCCACACTGCGGCCAACAGAAAGCTGGTGATGCAAAGCAGCATGCGATGAGCAACCATTGGACGCAGCAAGATTGGTCCGTGCTCGGGGTCAAACCATAACTCAATGAGACGATCTACCTTGGATACGAGGTATCCCGTCATGAAGACCGAAATGAGCTTTGCGTACTCTCTAAATCGTTCCTGTTCGCTTTCGTAAGGAGCGAGTAGTAATCCGGCTGCCCATCCAGCCGTCAGCCCGAGAGCGGTGGATAACCACGCCAATGAATCCCGAAGATGGATCAGAACGCCCAACAGAATAACAGCGATCAATAGCGCGGACACGAGACTACCAACCCATTTCAGATTCTTCGATGTAAATTCAGAAAGTTCCATACGGTAACCTCCGGTCAGCAGCGAGAAGGCTGCGACGCTATGGTGCCCAATTTGTGTAGGCGTGCTCATAATTTGGGCATACGGATACAGCGCCATCTTTCAATCGGTAAAAGCAGAAGCTGGACATATATTTTGAAACTCGGAGTCCAGGATTACGTTGGTTCGTGTAATCAATGTGCCCGTAGATGACCACATCTATGGCCCCGTTCGATATCAACCGCAGGTCATCCTTAGTCAGAGCTTTCCCCATCGTCTCGATAGGAAAGTCTTTGGTGCCTTCACCGGGAGCGAGCAAGATTATTCGGATTCCTTTGCTTTCCGGCACATTTCCAAGGGGATGATCTCTCAGTTTTTCTATAACCATTGGCCCCGCTTCGACATATCCGTATGCGCGTACTGTGACTGGAGAGTGCCCGTAATTGAACACTTCAACTGTAGCTGTTATGGGCTTACCAACTTCGACATGGATACTATCGAGCATTTTTACCCACACAAAAGGGCTTTGTTGGTCGAAAAGATATTGGGTTTGTCGCTGCGTCCAATTGGCAGCCCGTTCGGCGGCATCGGCGGATTTCTTGGTAGCCCACCACATGAAACCAGTGACTAAGGTATAGATGAAAAGCACAGCGGCCCCGATTTTTTCTAAACGAAACCGTTTCTTATCGCGTCCTTCTTGGCGTTCCTCTCTGGATTCACGTTCTTTATTTGGGGTTGGAGTTGGTGGAAAAGCATCCACGATCACATGAACGGGAGTAGCTGCATCATGGGCGCTATCTTGTGGATGATGTGAACCGCTGGAATCCTGAGTTGGGGCATGCAATTTTGACAAAGACCATCCGCACATAAGCGCAAACGCGGAAACCAAAACACAGAGAAAGCCCCGAGGTTCGGGTTTCTTTTCATCCATAGCGATGTGAAGCTACAACACAATGACGTACCACGCAAGATAATAGGGGTCTCAGGCTCACCCCTTAGATTAGGGCCGATTAGTGGTGCTCATCGGAATGCCTTGCGTTTCAGCTCTATGAAGACGCTTTAGCCGGGCAAGGTCAACTGAATCATCGGAAGTTATGGAGCAGGCGATGGGAATTGAACCCGCGCGGCTCAACGAATCGGTTCGATTAGCTTGGTAGGTCTGACATTGAGGCCGTGGGCGAGCTTCACGATGTTAATCAGGCTGACGTTTCGCTCCCCGCGCTCGACGCCTCCCACGTAGTTGCGGTGCAAGTCGGCCAGTTCCGCCAATTTCTCCTGGGACAAGCGCCGGGCGAGCCTCAATTTGCGGACTCGTTTACCGAAGAGGATGCGCGGGTCGGGATTCGGCACGCGGCAATCATCGGAACTTGACCACTATGAGTCTACACACGATGAGTGTGATAGAATCCGCGCGCTGTCCAGCGCAAGCGCCGGAATGCAGCTCTACATACTGAGGTACTGAGGTTGTGATTCCCCATCGCAGCAAACGTGGTAGGCAATTCGACGCCTTCAGAACCGAGGCTGTGAACAATTGAGTAGCAGGATCCATCTTCGCCTTCGACCCGAAGAGGATGAACTTCGCCTGAAGTGCTCAGAACTCGATGACTTGGAAAGGGAGCTCGTAGAAAAAGAGCTTCAACTGGCTGGGCTGCGCTCAGAATTGGCAGCCTTCGAACAGCTTTACTTGAAGACGGTCGGAGCGCTCTACGCAGAACTAGATGAGATTCAAGCCCGGATCGCTGAGTTGATCGCCAGCCGAAGTCCTTCCAATGTGGACGCTCAAGCAACTGCCCGAGTAGCTCGCCAAAAGGCGGCCGAGTCCCGCTCTGCGGTCGGCGAGGCAGCTCTCCATGTCGCAAAGCGCATAGGACCCTCCCCGGAACTAAAGGACTTATACCGCGAGGTCGCCAGACGGATTCATCCTGACCTCGCCATTGACGAGGCGGACAGAGCTCGCCGTCAACAATTCATGGCTCAGGCGAACCGTGCCTATGAGGACGGCGATGAGGCCCGATTGAAATCGATCCTGGAGGAGTACGACAGTAGTCCCGACACGGTTGCCGGCGACGGCATCGGGGCCGACCTCGTGCGGGTCATTCGCAAGATTTCACAGGTGAAGCGACGGCTCACTGAAATCGATGAAGAACTGAACCGCTTCATGCAATCGGAGCTGATGGACTTGAAGAATCGCGTTGACGAGGGCACCAAACAGGGGCGTGAAGTTCTGGCGGAGATGGCCAGTACGGTCGGCCGACGAGTCGAAGAAGCGCGACGAGAACTGAGCAGCCTGTCAAAGGAGCGGACCTCTTGACCAACGACCCGGATAAAAAACTCAGTGCGCTAGTGCCGAGCGTCCGTGACGAGCTGACAAAAACTGGGTCTCGACTGGTGCGTAGAGGGCTGCAGGAACTGTCAGGTCTCGGACCGGAGCGCGTGGCGCCACTTCCTGAGGGGGCGCGCGTACTAATTTGCGACGACCAGGAACCCCTTGTGGAAGTGTTCGAAAAAATCCTCTGTGAGGCCGGATATGAGGTTCGGTCTACCCTCAATTCCATTGAGGCAATCGAGATCGCCCGACAATTTCAGCCTCACTTGGCATTGCTGGGTGAGATCATGCCGCGGATGGATGGCTTCAAGCTCGGCGAGAAACTCATGACGTCTGCCCCCCGGACTAAGGTCGTGATGACGAGCGAGGCGGAGCCGTCAGACCTGGAGGTATTTCGCGCAAGAGGATGGCCGTTCGACATCCTTGTTTGGCCGTTCGAGAGGGAAGAGTTGTTGGAAAAAACGCGCGCTTGGGTCCGTGAGGCGGGCGGAAGCCCTCCGTGATGACATCGGTCATCCAAAAACGCCTCATCGTCGGCCCAAGGCGGAGCTGTAACACAGTAACGCGCCGCGCTAGGCAAGGGCCGTAACGCAGTAACGTACAAAATGCCGTGACAGGGCAACCGGATCAGTGTGCCCTAGACTTTGATTTAGGGTTCACCTTGGAAGCATCTACGGTGAGGTTGGTTTCTTTATCTACCTTTTGGAGACCAATGCTCAGAATCGCAACGACGGCAGAAGGTTTCAAATCCGATTCGTTGGCTCCAATATTTGTGGCCTGCATCCCAAAATTAACGGACAGCGACCAAATACCCTCACTTAATCCTTGTTTTTTCACAAGAATTTCGGCGATTTCCCTGTAAGAAAACATAAACTGTGATGGCTCTGGCATGTGCTTATCTCTCCGTATATGTCAGCATAGGATTTGGACTGCTGGCGCTAGTGCTGGCTACACTCTGAAAGTGTCGCAAGGGACGAATCATTCTTTTGGCTTCAGTCTGCTGTGCAATGAAATTGGCATAGACGTGGGCAAAGTAAGTAAATTGCATGAAACGCTGTTCCAGACGTTCTGCCATTTTTTTGTAGAAATCTTCCGCGCCAACTCTCGAAGCGATCGCTGTCGTCAAGAAAGAATTGAGACTAGTTCGATCACGCTCAGCCATTATTGCCGCTCGTTTATGAATAGTTCTTGGTAGTCGAAGCGAAATAGTTCCGCTATATCCCAAATTGTCAAAGGGCTTAGGAATTTCCTGCCCCTGAGAGAGGCGTGCTTGAATCCATGATTTTGCTGCACCTTCTAATTCTTTGTAGGCTTTTTCAACAGTATCGCCATCGGCAAAGCAGCCAGGAAACTCCAGAATTTCGGCAGAGTAACCACCGCTTTCATCGGGGATTAGTACCCTTGAATACGGCTCGCGCAGGTAGTTTTTTGTTGTCATTTTTCCGCTCCTGTTCATCGAGTAGGTCCCAAAGGGCATTAATGTCGGCTTCTAATTCGTCCAATATGCTCGCCGCTGTGCGCGGTTTTATCGTGGGATGCCCCGGTATACTTATGGGATTTCTCGCTACCAGCGTACTGACATAGGTGGGGTGCTTGCCTCTTTTTGCCTTTTCTCGTCCGAGTGATCGCGCCAAAGAAACCAAGTCATCCGGCCTGACATTGTGTATGGTTCCTCTAAAGGCTTCGATTTCAGCGCGAAGCCTAATTAGCTTTTCTTTGCTAATGATACCGCCCATAATACCATCCGTCAAGGATTAGATTTTAGCCTGTTTCCTATAGTCCGCATTGTGCTTAGGACTCCCAAATGATACTTATCTAAGTGGAGCGGAACGGCCGGAGTCGAACCTGCAAAACCCTTGCGGAGTTGACGAATTATAAGTTCGCTGGGCTTGCCTCATGCCAACCGTTCTACACAAAAACCTGATGGGGCCGGTGAGGGTCGAACTCACGGTACTCCGCGTCAAAGGCGGAAGCTTTACCAGCTTAGCTACGGCCCCATCGGTTCCAACTCAACCGCAGAGTTGGAATCTCGTCAGGCACACCACAAACTTGACAATGGGAAACATGTGATTTAAGGTGGGGTTGTACGTTGCTCCACTAGAAATCACGTTCGAAAGCGAGCCCGGTGACAGCCGGGTTTTTCGCTTTTATAGCCCATTATCTGGTCGGAGGTCTTACACGCGTGGCGGGATAACCAAATTCGAAGATTGCCCCGCCGGTTGAAAAACCGTTGTTATGCACCGAAGTGCTTAGCGTAGAATCAACCGACTCAGCAAAACGTTACTCGCTTTTTTTGATAAAGGCAAGGGTTTAGCAGTCAACGGCGAGGAGTGCTAATGAGGGTAGAAAAGGGAAAATTTGATTCGCTTCTTGGAAAACTTCTGAAGGCCAAACCTGAACCACGCAAGAAAATAAAGACTCAGGGGCGCAAGGGTTCTAAGAATCCGATACTTGCGAAGCCGTGAGTTTTTTGTAGGGCAGGACTTCCCCGCGAGTCAGATTCTTGAGTGTGGCTTCGAACATCGCAAGCTGTTCCCCCGCGACGATCGAAATCTCATTGCAGTAACGGCCCAGCGCTTTATCGAAACCTTGTGGAACGTGCGGTAGACGCCACGTTTTGACCACGGAGAAAGTGTACGCAATCGCGCCGATGCGGACATCCCCAAAAGCGGTCACGGCCCGCGTGCAAGAGCCTAACAGCATTGATGATAGCGATGTGAGCGCGCTCAGAAACGAGAACGCGATTGACGCTTCAGCCTATTGATTTAGATAATTCAGCGACTATGCGAGGCAGGCCGAGATCGTCAGGTAGGGGATTGGTTGAGGATTGCTTAGTGGCAGATGTTGCGTGCCTCCCGCGCCCGAGGCCGAAGCTGGCCGACACGCGCTTCCAACATCTGACTGCTGTAATGACGACGAAGCTTCCCGGCATAAAGAACCCCACCCAAACGGTCGTTCTTGAGGTGACGAGACCCCACTTTGGGGGCGTCCGCTACTGGTATCTGTGCCCAGCATGCAAGACCAGACGACGCAAACTGTTCACCTACCATAATTTTCTTGACACTAGCGTTCGACCGTACGTATGTAGGGTCTGTCTCAACCTCTCATATAGCGTTCAATACCGAAAGAGCGCGAGCGTGATCGCGGCCCGAGCGCTGTGTGCCTACCTTAAGACAACGAGGATATTCTCCAGTAGGCGCTGTGTGCGAAATCCTAGAAAGTTTTGCAAGCTAATGCGCCAATTTTCGACCTCGTTCGGGGTCCCAGGGCTTCTCAAGAACGCGGAGGATCTCGAGAGAATTCTGGACTGGGAAGCAGAAGCACTAAAAGAAGACCGTTCGACCCGATCTCATCCCTATTGACCGGCTTGAGCCTATCTATCGTGATGAGCGCGGCGTGTTCCTGCTAATCGGTACATCATTGGACCAGCGGGCGTGGGACGCCCATTTTTTCCATGGGTTGCGGTGATTCTGAGTCTGCGTTCTTGCTGAACTGTCATCGCGCAGAGCGTTGAGCTTGCTAGACTTGGATCGTCCGATGACAGTCGTGACAGTTTTTCCCACGAGAGAAACGGAGACTGATGCAGCCTCACGCGTGGTAAATAAATAAATCTGTCATATCTGTCATCATCATGGCCATGTGCCGTCTTGTCAGCAAGTTAGGCGGTGACAGGTGGCCAGAATCGGCCTGTCACTGTCTGTCATTGCTGTCACGTCTCATTCCTCGGGAAAGAACAGTCCGATCGGCCGGAACCTGCCCTTGCGCCTTAGCGCCGGGACGCTGGGGTCATCTACAACTTCGAACGCGCCAAATCGCTGACTGCGAAGTCTGCGGCCCAATCCTTCGGGAGAGGTGGGCAACGATCGTTCTCGCACCGAGAGTTTCTGAAGCGCAGTCAGCAGCGCCCCCGATGAAGTGACATACAACTCGCCTGGCCTCCCATCGTAGGACTCGATTGGGGAGTCACCCAACATGCCCTCTTCCACAGCGCGGCAGATCGGATGTTCCAGTTCACTTTCCTCAATCTCGCGTCCTTTGATGGACACTTCCCATCCCGCGATGATCTCTTCGGCCCATGCCGGTTGCTTTCCGGCGACTGCTGCGAACGAACGCAGAAGGTCCGCGATGCACTCGAAGTTCTCCTGGAAGTTCGGCAGCGCCAGCGGTGTGCTTCTCCCACCTCTGGTCTTCAAGAAACACTGGAACACTGGCACCAGTGCTGACAACATTTCATGTCGCCTGTGCTTGATCTCCCGCTCTATGTCCGTTCGACCAATAGCTTGACCGCAAATGCGATAGTCCACTGTAACGGCGCGGTTTTGGAGCTCCTGTTTTGCCACGCCCTCGATCGTCGTCAGAGCACACACCGGACGGCTCCGTCTGACGCGGACAACGCCATCTTTGCTTGACCTGCCGTGTTCTGCGCCCGTCGCAAGGAATAGACAGAAGTCGGTCAGCGGTTGCGTGAAGTTGGCTTGCTCCTTGTTGTCGAGAACAAGCAATCCAATGTCGCCTTCATTTTGGAGCGCCGCGACGCTGAAGTCTCCCTTTACGCTACCGAGGCCATGCAGCAGCGTGAATCTCTGTGCGCCCGTCGTTTTGCCTCCGGTCTGGCTCGGCCCTTGGAGTTGCAACAGAAATCGTGATGAGCACAGGTCTCGCAAATAAGGGAAGAGCCCCAACTGCATCGCCACTAGCCAGCGCATCTCCGGTCGAATACTTGCCTGCGTGTTAACCAGTAATCGCTCGAATGCTTCGAGTCCCTCGCTCGGATCACTGTGCTTGTAATTAAGGCCATCCCCCAGAGGATGCTCGACCCAAAGTTCATCAGTTCCGTTACCGAGTGCCTCCGCGCGATCCCCTGCAATGCGGAGAACTTTTCCAGCTTGGTCCGCGAGCGGGATATAGAGGCGCTGACAATCGCCGTCTATGAACGAAAAGCTGCGCGACTTCATGCGTGCCGCTTTCTGCGATGCGACAACGCGGATCCGCTGAATCGCTCCCTGCGCTGCTTGCGAAAGCGTGCCCGATTTGCACGCCGCAATCATGAGTTCTGCGAGCGGTGTGTTTTCGCGATCAAAGTTTAGGAGGATACGTCGTCCTCCAACCACTATGCTCAGGTTGCCGTCTTCGCCGCGAAGGTAGCGCCCTCGATGTTTTCCAATGTACTTATCAAATAGGAGGGCGAGGTTGGCAGCATTGGTTTCTGTTTCGCGGCTCATCGTCTCCGCCCGCTGTTTTCTCCGCTCCGCGGATTACCCGTCTTGCTCCCGAGGATCTCGGCACACTCGCGGATAGCGATATTCACCTTGCCTCATCTAGAAACCGAGCTACTTCATCAGGGTGAAAAAGCAACTTTCGACAGACTCTTAGAGGACGAAGTTTGCCCTTGCGGACCCAGGACCTGACAGTGTGTGGGCTGACCGCTAACGCTGTTGCCACAGCAGTTAGCGTCAGCAGATTAGGTATTTGAGCTTGCATTGTGAGCTGCCTTTTTCTTTCTGTCATGAAGCTCCCTGACTGAGATTTGCCAAGTCTTGCCGATCTTCTGAGCCGAGAGCTTTCCAGCCCATAGAAGGTCGTAAACATATTTGATAGTCACCCCAAGCAATTTGGCCGCTTCTCTCGTCCCGACTGTCTCGTTGCGTCGCAACATGATTTCCTCCTTGCACGCTCTTGAATTGTCAATTGTTGTTGTGCTAGTGTCCATGGTAACTAAGATATGCCAAATGCTAAAAGGCAGTAGACGATGACAATTAAGCGAAAACGAAAGAATGCGTTTCTCGGTCAAGCAGAGGCCGCGGAATTAACTACGTGGCTGAATGGCGATCGCCCCGAATATCGCAAGGAAGCCTTAATGAGGGCAAGGATCGGACATTTGATTGAAGACATGAACAATAGTGCCCAGTTGTTTCTTGCGGGTAGAAGAGATGACAAGCTCGTGGCGCATATTGACAAGGAATTGTCCCGCTACAAGCTCTGGGTCGAGACTAAGCAGGTGGTCCCAACATTGAGCGGTACCAAGACATTCGCAGAGCCCGCATGGTGGTTCGGCTGGCATTCGAATGCCGGGGATCTTATCGCTATGGCAATCATGGCGATCGTCAGGCTGGGGAATCGCGGTCTTCTTGGCAGGGTGCGAATTTGCGAGCGTTGTAAGCGCTGGTTTTATGCAAACTACAATCACCGTCGTTTCTGCCAGGAAGAATGCAGGATTCGAGATTATCAAACGTCCGAAGTATTTAAGGTCAGGCGCCGAGCGCGCTATAGACAGCTTTGAAATCGGGACAGGGTTTCAACCCGACAAGGAGAGAGAATGGCCCTCGTTAAGCGCGGTAAAACGTGGCACGCACATTTCTTCGTTGACGGAGTCCGTTACCGGCAATCCCTTGAGACTGGCGACTGGCGGGAAGCTCAATCGAAGGAAAAGATGCTCATCGCGCAAGCGACTCAGGGCATCCTCAACGCTTCGGACAAAGGCTTCGGCAAGCTCGCTTTTGCTCAAGCTGCCGAAAGTTATTTCAGCGGCCGAAAACTGGAGTTACGTGAATCCAGTCAGAAAAAGGAGCGGCAGCTCTTGGTCAAACCCCGCGAGTTCTTCCGGCAGAAATGTCTCTCCAAGATTACTCCAGAGGATGTCTTGCGGTTCAGGGAATGGCGAAGTGACGCCGGAGCGGGTCCGGCAGTCATCAATATGGAAGTGGGAGTCATCCGGCGCATGTTGAAGCGGGCAAAGCGCTGGCATTTGGTCGGCGCTGATATTCGCCCGCTGAAAGAGCCGCGCTCAATTGGAAGAGCGCTTACCTATGACGAAAAACTAAGGCTGTTGCACACCGCCGGACAGAATGAAGAGTGGCAACGTGCTCAAGCTGCTATGTCTTTGGCGCTCTGTACCACTATGCGCGGGTGTGAGATCAAACTATTGCAATGGCGGGACGTTGACTTCCTCAGCCGGTCAATTTTGGTTCGCGCAAGCAAGACGGAGGCGGGACAGCGATTGATTCCGATGAATGACGAAGCTTACGAAATGGTTGTGCGCCTGCGAGAACGTGCCAAGGGTTTCAACGGGATCGAGCCGCAGCACTACGTTTTCCCTTCGTGCGAGCACGGCCACTTGGATCCTACGCGGAACCAACAGAGTTTTAGAACGGCCTGGCGCAGTCTGACCAGGGTGATTCGGTGTCCTACCTGCAGCAAGTCACAGGGGCCGGGAGAGACTTGCATCAATCGGGAATGTAGGGCCGACATACGCGGCATTAGAAGCCCCCTGGATGGGTTGCGTTTCCACGATCTGAGACACCACGCGATCACGGAGCTCGCAGAATCCCAAGTGTCTGACCAAACGATCATGGCTATTGCTGGGCATGTCAGCCAAAAGATGCTCGCCCGCTATTCGCATGTGAGGACTGAAGCGCGTCGGCAAGCTGTGTTGGCACTCTCGGCGAAACCAATTGGCGATGGACGCAAGGGAAGCAACACCTCTAGTTACGACACAAACAACGACACAAAACAGGATGTGATGAGGATACCGGCGCCGGAAGTTATTGAAAATATGGTAGGCCCGTGGGGACTCGAACCCCAGACCTCTACCGTGTCAAGGTAGCGCTCTAACCAACTGAGCTACGGGCCTAGAATCCATAAAGTTTAGCACGACTGGCGAGACAAATCGGAAGGACCCAACCTTTCAAACTTTGACCGAAGAAAACACTCCGAGGTTCGAGATCTATGCCGGACTAGCCGATCCCCTCTAACCAACTGAGCTACAGGCCTCGAATCCGCAAGGTTTCGCACCGGTCGCACACCAAGACGCGGTGGCAAGGGGCTCCCAGAGGGCTTGGGGCAATTCCACGCAACGTGCGCACTCGTCACGTCCAGATGTGACGCAGGTCAAAGATTGCAAGGGAATTATCCACCCGGATCCGGACCAAGTTAATCGGGGAAGTGCGCCGCAGGTTGTATTCGATCGAATCGGATGATCCAGAGATAGCCCATGCCATTCACATGTATTCCAAAGTACTCGTCGCCCACCAACCTCGAAGCCTCGTGATGATTGTCTGGCCGGCTATGAGTGACCTTCAGGAACAGGTGTGCACTATTGAACATTCTATAAATCTGTTAGCTAGGAAAATCTTGCCCAACTCGATCGAGGCTACGGATTGCTCGACATCGTTGATTGGCTAGGGTGAGGGGGAAACTGTCCATGCGAAGCTCAAGCATTAGCAAATGCCGGCTCCTCTCGACTCTTGCACTGCTAGGTTTGGTGGCCGTGACAGGCGTGCCCGCCGCAGACAAGGCCAAGCCCGCGGACCAGGACAAGAAATACGTACGGCCGACGGATCCGTCGCTCTATGTGGGAGCTGAAACCTGCAAGACCTGCCATGAAGACATGCCCTCGAAGGGCTTCTTTAAGAGCTACGAAGACTCACCGCACTACGTAACGATGCTGGATACCAAGAGAGGGCCGGAATGGCATGGCTGCGAAGCTTGCCATGGTCCGGGCAAAGCGCACGTCGATGGCGGCGGGGACAAGACAAAGATATTCACCTTCAAGAATGCCTCCTCGCAGGAGATTAACGCGCGCTGCCTGGACTGCCATGCCGGTGGCCCGCAGCACATGAACGCCCTGAACTCGGAGCACACGAGGAATGACGTCAGTTGCATCTCCTGCCATTCACCGCATCACGCAAAGGAATCGGAGTTTTTGCTGGTGAAGTCCCAGCCCGAGCTTTGTTACGGATGCCATCTGCAGCAAAAAGCCCAGTTCGACATGCCGTTCCATCACCGGGTGAATGAGGGGCTGGTGCAGTGCAGCGATTGCCATAACGTGCATGGCACGGCGGGTCCGAAGCAGGTGCGGATGTCCTCGACTCAGGATGCGATCTGCTTCAAGTGCCACACGGACAAGCAGGGGCCGTTTGTTTTCGAGCATCAGGCAGTGAAGGTGGACGGATGCCAGTCCTGCCACGTGACGCACGGCGGGCCGAATCCGCACATGATGAAACTGAGTAACGTCAACCTGCTTTGCCTGCAGTGTCACACGACGTCCAGCTTTAGTGGGGCGCCGGGGGCTCCTTCGTTCCATAACCAGGCAAGCTTCTTCCAGTCTTGCGTGTTGTGTCACTCACAGATTCACGGCTCCAACTTCGATGCGACGTTCTTCAAATAGGAGCCGCTATGAGCACCGAAATGGCAATGGAGAGGGCCGAGCAAACTGGGAATGAGGCTTCCGAGGGAAAAGGTGGAAGAACCATGAGAGCCCGTCTGGGAATTAACGCAATTCCTTTTGTCCTGATGGTTTCGGTAGTGGTTTTTTCGCCGACGGCTCGCGCTCAGGATAGCTCCGAAGAATCGAAGGGGGTTGATTCGGGCGGCTACAACATCCACCAGACCATTGAGTTCGGCTACCGGTCGAGCAACATCAACGGCAACATGAACACCTACAACACGTTCGAGAACCTCGGTTCGGGGGTGCGGCTGTTCGATTTTGACCTCAGGATGCGTTCGCTCGACCACAAAGGACTTTTTTTCGACACGCTGACGTTTAGCAACTTCGGGTATGGCGGCGATCCCAACAACGTGTCGCGCATGCACGTGGAAAAGAATAAGTGGTATGACTTCCGGCTGCTCTTCCGCCGCGACAAGAACTTTTGGGACTACAACCTGTTCGCAAACCCGTTGAATCCGGCGGCGTTGAACCCGGCGGGATCCTTGACGACGGGCTGCTACGTGGGGCCACCTACGGCAGCATTCCCGCAGGGCGCTCCGGCCTATTGCTCGAAACCCGCGGTAGCGCAAAACAATTCGCTCGACAGCTTGTATCTCACGCGCCGCATGCAGGACTATGATCTCACGGTGCTCCCGACATCGAAGGTGCGCTTCCGCCTGGGATATTCCAGGAACCGCGATGAGGGGCCTGGATCCTTCGTCACGGACGGAGGGACGATCTCGGCCTTTCAAGAAATGTACAGCTATACAACCAACGCCTATCGCGCGGGGGTCGATTTCCGGATCCTGCCTAGAACGACGCTCTCGTTTGACGAGTTCCTGAGTTACTACAAGCAGGACAACGTCGTGCTCGATAACCCCGCCGTCAACCCGGGGAATTTCGGATTTATCCTTGGCACTGTCCCGGGGCAGGGTACGCCGGCGGGCACACCAGTAGACCTGGGAAACATCTGGAGCACGCAAACAGCCGCCGAGGCGCTTCCCTGCGCCACTCCGATCGTGGCGGGTACCACCAATACGGCCACTCCCACCTGCAATGGATACCTTTCGTATAGCCAGGTTGGCAATCCGCGGAACTTTATGCCTACCGAGCGGTTCCGCTTCCAATCGAATTATTTCCAGAATTTCGAGATGTCCGGCTCGATAGGCTACAGCAGCAGCAACAACAAGATCCCGGACTTCCTTGAGACAGTGAACGGATTTACGGCTCGCTCCGCCGAGCGCGGAAGTACGACTGGCGGCCCAGCGGATGCGAAGCGCGTCTCCGTGAATGCGGATTGGACGGGCGTATATGCCATAACGAACAAGCTCCGGATCCTCGATACCTTCCGTTATGACAACTGGCGGATTCCCGGCTTGTGGGACACGGCTGAAACCGCTGTGTATGGAACTCCTTCGCCAGCACCTGGTGTTGTCGGTTTGTTGTTGTCACCCGGGGTGTTTACACCGGCAACGTGCACAGCGGCCGGCCACTATAACCAGGCAACTTGCCCGCAACACACAACAAGCTCCGCCGCCGATATAACCAATGAGATCGCATCGCAATTCCTTGCGCAGAGCATTAAGTCGAATACGATTCAACTGCAATACGATTTCACTCGGCGATACAGCGCGCACGTCGGCTATCTTTACAATAACCGGACGATCGCCAGTATGGTCGCGACCTTTGATACCGGGGAATACTACTTTCCAGGCGGGACCGCTGGAACGGCGGCGAATGATTTTCTCGCGGCGCGCGGCGATTGTGCGCCATTGACGCCGGCGACACTTCCTGCCGCGTGCACGCTGCTGACAACGGGTCCGTTTGCCGGCGCAGTTGTTGAAGGTTCGGCCGCAAACCCAATCGCAGAAGCGACGAACGACACGTCCCGCAATATCATCGCGATCAACGAACAAGCGCTGTTGCTGGGTTTCATTGCGCGCCCCATCGATGCGCTGCGCGTCACCAGCGATTTTGAGTTCGGCTACAACGACCAATCCTTTACGCGGATCGATCCCCGGCAAGTACAGTCCTACAAGATTCATGCGAATTACAAACCGCGGCCGTGGGCGACTGTGGATGGAGCGGTTGAGATTCATGAGAATCGCGACAACGTCGCGACAGTGGACAATCTGGAACACGACCGCTCTTATAGCTTCGCCACGATCTTGACCGCGAGTCCGCGCTTGTCCGTGGATTTCGGATACAACTACTGGGACGTATATAGCCAATCGTTGATTTGCTTTGCGTATTCCCAAACTTCGGCGAACCCGACGCCCCCTCCCGCTACGGTGACAGCCTCTGCGTTTCCCCCCGGCGTGCCGATGCTGCCGACCGGGCCGGCGTGCCCGATTGCGGGCGCCTCCTCGCCCCTTGGAGCGCTTTCGACGTACGCCAGCACAGATCATTTCGCGCACGCCGCCGTGATCTGGAAACCCGTGAAGCGGGTGACGGCGATCATGGGTTACGGCGGCAGCTTTGTCCGCGGCAACACGATTTTCCTGAACCCTCTTACGCCGTCCGGAACGCTCGATTTCAACTACCAGCGGCCCTACGTAACGATTGCGATCGATCTAGCCCGAGGGCTCACCTACAAAATGTCTTGGAATTATTACGGGTTCAACCAAGAAGGAAACACGAACCCCTTCGGACTCGCGACGATTCAGTCGCAGGACTTTAACGGGAGCAATGCCACATTCTCGTTCCGGTATTCGTTTTAGGTGCAAAACTGCACATACGGCAGATGGCTGACAGTCCTATTCTCGAGAGATTGAGTTGGCAGGTTTCTCTGGAATTAGTACGGATACCGCGAAGATGCAGGCATATTTTTGCTCCGCGGAATCTCCGGGCCAATCTGGTAACGCTTTCAGTACGGTATGCGTTTTGATTCAGCGGCCAAGCAGAGAAAAATGCTGCCACGAGCCGATCTTGCACTGAAGGAGAACACGATGCAAAACAGAGTCATCTGGAGTTGCAGGGCAGCGGTTGTCGCAATTCTTGCCGCAGCCATTTTTCTGGGTCCCACGGCGAAAGCGGACGACTCCGGGGGGAGCACCTACAAGGCAAAGTGCGCCGCGTGCCACGGCCCGGATGGCAAGGGCGAAACGGCCTCAGGCAAAGCCATGAAGGTAATGGATCTTGCTTCGGACGAGGTGCAGAAGTTGAGCGATGCGGACTTGTCCGCCGCCATTACCAACGGCAAGGGCAAGATGCCGGCCTATAAGACGCTGACGCCAGAGCAGGTGAAAGGCCTGGTCGCCTACATCCGTTCGTTTGCCAAGAAGTAGTACGAAGTTTTGTTTGAAGCCGGCGGCTAAAGTGCCGGAACGGCGGACTTTTTTGAGAATTCTGGGGAGTGTGCTTCGTTGACTGCGCCTGCTGCGATCCTATATCTGCTCATTCTGCTCAGCGTCAGCTTGATTGCGGTGGTCTTCGTGCGGCCTAGCGTGACCGTGACGCGCGGGGGAAAGATCATGGCGTTTCTGGTTCTCTTCTTTCTCCCGGTTTTGTGCGCCTGGATGGGGATTTCCAGCGAGCTCGATCGCTCCAAGAGCACAGCGTTTTGCCTGTCGTGCCACACCATGGAACCGTTTGGAAAAACGCTGCACATCGACGATCCGTCCTACCTGGCGGCGGCGCACTTCCAGAATCATCGTGTGCCGGCGGACGAGGCCTGCTACACCTGCCACACCAATTACACGATGTTTGGAACGGCAAAAGACAAGATGCGCGGATTGCGCCACGTTTACGTCTATTACTTTACGACGCCCCCGCCGCCGGAAAAGATCAAGCTCTACGACCCCTTCAACAACCGGGAATGCTTGCATTGCCATGAGGGAGCGCGATCCTTTGAACAGGGAGCGGTGCACAACTCCGACCCGGAATTGTTGCCAGCGATCAGGGCCAACAAAAAATCGTGCGTCTCGAGCGGTTGCCACGATGTAGTGCACAACGTAGGGACGCTTGCGAACGTCAAGTTCTGGAATGGTGGCTCGTGAACCTCAGCGCCCACCCAGTCGAACGAAGCTTGCAAATTTCCGGCGTGCTGATCATTCTGGGATTGCTGGTGGAAGCGCTGTGCCTCGCGTGGAGAGGGCCGCTGGCATTCATGGTGTTTCTCTGTGTGGGCGGCCTTTTGCTATTCGCAGGAATGGCCCTCTATCTCATTTCTTTGGTTTCCGTTCCATCTCCGAAAAATTAGTTCTGGTCATTCCGTTCTTCACGAGGAGCGGCAGGAACGTTTCGCATTTCAGACAATCCCTCGGCAGTATGCTTCCGGAAAGGAAGAGTTGCGGTGTGGTAGTGTGTTCGATGGAAAAAGTGGGAACGCATGGCGATTAAGACAATTATAGAGCCGTTCCGGATCAAGAGCATTGAGCCGATACGCCGCACGACGCGTCAGGAACGCCAGAAATTGATGGAGGCCGCGGGGTACAACTTGTTTCTGGTGGCGTCCGAGGCGATTTTGATCGATTTGCTGACGGATTCGGGAACGGCGGCGATGTCCACGGAACAGTGGGCGGCGATGATGCGCGGGGATGAATCGTACGCGGGCTCGCCGAGCTTCACGCGATTTCGCGATTCGGTGCAAGCCATTTTCGGTTTCCGGCACGTGGTGCCAACGCACCAGGGGCGCGCGGCGGAACGCATTCTTTTCAGTGTGATGTGCAAAAAAGGAGACATCGTGCCGAACAACACGCATTTCGACACGACGCGCGCGAACTGCGAATATGCCGGCGCGGAGGCGCTGGATCTCCCCATTCCCGAGGCGAAAGAGCCGGCATACATGCATCCGTTCAAGGGAAACATGGACACCGCGGCGCTGGAAAAAGTGATCAAGCGGGAAGGAGCGAAGAAAATTCCGCTGGTGATGCTGACGGTTACGAACAATTCCGGAGGCGGGCAGCCGGTTTCGATGGCGAACGTACGCGCGGTGAAAGAGATCTGCAAAAAGCACGGGATTCCGCTATACATCGATGCATGCCGCTTTGCGGAGAACGCGTACTTCATCAAAATACGGGAGCCCGGCTACGCGGATAAATCCGCGCGGGAAATTGCGCGCGAACTGTTTTCACTTGCCGACGGCTGCACGATGTCCGCAAAAAAAGATGGGATGGCAAACATCGGCGGATTTCTCTGCACCAACGACGACATTCTGGCGCAGCAGCAGAAAGACCTGCTGATTTTGACCGAAGGCTTTCCAACGTACGGAGGATTGGCGGGCCGCGACCTGGAAGCGATCGCCGTGGGGCTGAATGAAGCGCTCGAAGAGGAGTATCTCGAATATCGGATCGCTTCCACGGCGTTTCTCGGCAATCACATCGCGAATGAAGGCGTGCCGATCGTGCAGCCGCCGGGCGGCCATGCCATTTATCTGGATGCGCGGGCGTTCTTGCCACATATTTCGGTGGCGCAATTTCCCGGCGTGGCGCTGGCGAATGAACTTTACCTGGAAGGCGGGATTCGCTCGGTGGAGATCGGCTCGCTGATGTTTGGCGAGCACGCGAAAATGGACCTGGTGCGGCTGGCGATTCCGCGGCGGGTGTACACACAGAGCCATATCGAGTATGTGGTCGAAGTGATTCTCGAGGTGTGGCGCAAGCGCCAGCAGATCCGCGGCTACGAAATCACGCACCAAGCCAAATTCTTGCGGCACTTCAGTGCGAAACTGAAACCCATTGGAGACTAACCGCCTCGCGTTCATGCCGGAGACCGAACCCTCATGCAGATAAGCATTGATCCTGAGCTGAAGAAAAAGTGTGCCAAGACCGCGCTAGGTTGCGTGCAGGCGCGCGTGGAAGTGGTCCCATCACCTGCCGGGCTAGTCGAAGAAATGAACGCACGCGACGCGGAAATCCAGAAATTGCCGTTCCCGCGGGGCGTGCTGGCGTCACCACAAGTAGAAGCGACGCGCGCGGCCTATCGAGCGCTCGGAAAAGATCCCGCGCGATACCGCAACTCAGCAGAAGCTCTGCTGCGGCGCGTCGTGGGTGGCAAAGGATTGCCGCAAATCAACGCAGTCGTAGATGCAATTAACTTGGTGTCCGTGGAGAGCCGCTTGCCGGTTGGGCTATATGACCTGGGGCATGTGGTGGGCGACGTCGTTTTTCGCGCGGGGCGCGCCGGAGAAACGTACAAGGGCATCGGGAAATATGATTTGAATCTGGAAGGCCTGCCACTATTCGCGGATACCGTTGGGCCTCACGGCAGCGCGACGAGCGATTCAGAGCGCACGATGGTGACGACGGCGACGAAAGAGATTCTCGCGATTATCGTTTCTTTCAGCGGTGCGGAAAATCTCGACCGCTGGACGCAGAGACTCGGAGCGCTGTTGCAGCAATATGCCGCCGGCACGGGAATTGCAGCAAGCATCGTGAAATAGGGGCAAGGGGTGGGTAAAGGGAGCAATTTCTGGTGTATTCTTGGCTGGACGAACTTTAGCGATCATGGCTGATCAAGAAATCATTTTTACCGTCGAAGACCCGCCGGAACGCGGCTACACAGCGCGAGCGCTTGGGTACGCCATCTTCACACAAGGCGAGACGCTCGAAGAATTGCGCCAGATGGTGCGAGACGCGGTCCAGTGTCATTTCGAGAAAGAGAACAAGCCCAAACTCATTCGCCTGCACATGGTGAAGGATGAGGTCATTGTGGCGTGAAGCTGCCGCGGGATCTTTCCGGCGCGGAACTTGCAAAATTGCTGAGGCAGTATGGTTACGCCGAGATTCGGCAATCGGGAAGTCACATCCGCGTACGATCCACACTAAAAAGGCTCCGAGCACCAGGTTACGATTCCTGCGCATACCCCGTTAAAGGTGGCCACGCTCAGCGGCATCCTTCTCGAAGTCGCAACCTATCTCGAAATCAACAAAGAGGACCTCGCGCGAGAACTATACGGCTAAATCTCCCCTCCTCAGTTGTCGACTAGCGCGAGACGGGTTCGGCGAGTCGCGACTCGCTCGGGGCGACGCGGTGTTTTAGGAAACCGCGAGCGGCGAGGAGCTCGGCGTTGAGAAGAGCTGCGCCGGCGGCCCCGCGGACGAGGTTGTGAGAGAGCAGCGTGAGTTTGACGTCGAGCAAGGGACATTCGCGGACGCGGCCGACAACGGCCGCCATGCCGTTGCCGGCGTGAACGTCGCGCCGCGGCTGCGGGCGATTTTCCTCTTCGAGGACGATGATGGGATTGCGAACCGCCGTCGGGAGCGACGCGAGGACGGCGTCCACTTCGAAGTTGCGCAGAGCTTCGCGGACTTCATCAAGCGAAGCGATTTTTTTCAGGCCAATCGAAACGCACTCGAGATGGCCATCGAGCACCGGCACGCGGTTGCAGTGGGCGCTCATGCCCAGGCCGGCGTCCACGAAACGCGAGCCATCCCATTTTCCGAGGAGCTTCTGCGGCTCGGCTTCCATTTTTTCTTCTTCGCCACTGATGAACGGGACGACATTGCCCTGGATGTCCATCGAGGCCACGCCGGGATAACCCGCGCCGGAGATCGCCTGGAGCGTGACCACAAAAATCTTCTCGAGGCCAAAGGCATCGGCGAGAGGCTTTAGGACGAGGACAAGTCCGGCGGTCGAACAATTGGGATTGGTGACGATGAAGCCGGTGTCGTAGCCGCGACTCTTCTGCTGTAGAGGAATGGCCTCGAGATGCGCGGCGTTCACTTCGGGGATAAGCAAGGGGACGTCGGGATCCATGCGATGATTTTTTGAGTTGCTGACGACGGGATAGCCGGCGCGAGCAAAATCCTCCTCGGCGGCGCCGGCAACCAAAGAATCAAGCGCAGAGAAAACGAAGTCGCACTCGAGAGAGGGGTCGAGACCTTTGACGACGAGATCACGCGCGACGGCTGGGATCGGCGTGTCGAGATGCCAGCGAACGGCTTCGGCATAAGTTTTGCCGGACGAGCGTTCGGACGCGGCAACTTCAGTCAGCTCAAACCAGGGATGCTCGGCGAGCAGCTTCACGAGGCGCTGGCCGACGATGCCGGTGGCGCCGAGGACGCCGGCGCGCCACTTTTTTTGCTTGCCCATCTTGGGAGCGCTCGCACCGAGACTTTCCGATGCGCTTTCCTGTCGCTTCGAGTGCATGTTCTGGTCTCCACTTTTTTGAGATTGGGAACTCACGCTACACTGCCCTGCTGCGGTGACTTTGCAAAATTCTGAACTGGCGATTGCGAAGTTGCTCTGGAACCCCTCGGTAAACGTGGCGAGCCGATGCGTGTGCCGCGCGCCAGTGGATTAAATGTGTTGCGGACCCAGACGACCATTTCCGTCTCCGCGGCCAATGGCAGGACTTTCGCGTGAAGAACTTTCGCGCCACTGGCGGCAAGAGCATGGGCCTCGTCGTAGCTCAGCTCATGCAGCAGTCTGGCTTCGACGGACTCCTTTGGATTCGCCGTATAGATGCCGTCCACGTCGGTCCAGATGACCAATTCATCAGCGTCCACGACGTGGGCGATGATCGCTCCAGAAAAATCCGAGCTGTTGCGGCCAAGCGTAGTGATGCGTCCATCGGAAGTTGCGCCGATGAAACCAGTCACAACCGGAACGATGCCTTCTTCCAGAAGAGGGAGAAGAATGGCGCGGCCGCGTTCTCTGGTTTGTTCGAGATGCGGTTGCGCATCGCGGAAAGTGTCGCAGGTCAAAACGAATTCCGATGATGTGACCGGTACAGCGGAGACTCCGAGCTTTTCGAGCGCGGCGGCGAAGAGCCGGGCGCTTAAACGCTCGCCGAACGAGGCGAGCCGGTCGAAAAGTTCGGCGGTGGCGGCGACGCGATCGTGAGCGGGCACTTCGTGAAGAAGGTCGCCGCCGAGGAGCTGGAGCTCGCGGCGGACGCGCAGGTTCGTCTCTTCATCGAGTTGCAAATCGTTCAGGACACCGAGATGGAGATCCAGGACAAGTTCGGCTTCGCGGCGAGCGTACGCGAGCTTGCCCTGAGCGAGCGCATGTGCAATGGAGAGCAGATGATCGGTAACACCCTTCATGGCGGAAACAACCACGGTAACGCGCGACTCGCGAGTGGCGGCGCGGACAAGACCTGCGGCATGAAGCATGCGATCCGCACCCAGCAGCGAGCTGCCGCCAAACTTCAAGGCGACGCCATTCGCACTTTGCTTCTGAACCCCGCCGGCGTAGCACACCACATCGGCGGGGCCGCGTTCCGCTTCTAACTCATCCTGTACATTCTCGAGACTCATGGCTTGCGCTCCTGGTTCGGTTCCGCTGGAGCGTCTCTGGAGGGGGCTAAAAGAAGAAACCCACCGCCAGGTTCGCTTCTGGCGGTGGGTTGGAAACTTTTTCTAGCTTGCTAGCTGTTTCTCCACGCGCCCGAAGCGGAAATAGTCTTCTTAGTCGTAGTCGAGGTAATCGACATGGACGACTTGGACGTAATTCGCTTCGTGGCGATGGACATCTTCACGAGGGCAGGATAGCACAGGGGTGCTACCGAGAAAAGGGCAATTTTTGGGACGGGGGGGAAGGTGCCGGGTCGGTCAACTCCGGCTGCGACGCGGGAAGACTGGTCAATTTTCTGCGGAAATGGGCCTGAAACCGGGAATACTGGCCTCTCTACAGGTTTTTCCTTAGTCCGCATGATCAGTTTTCCCACAAACACGCCCAAGAAGGAAAGCAGTAGCGCTGCGTACGCGACCCGTTAACCTTGATGAACGGCACATTTATGTGCTGGAAAAAAGGAATGAGAGCTGATGTTCCATCTCGAAACCAAAGGTGAAAGGACCATGTTGAAAACTGTGAACGCAAAAAAACGAGCGCTGGCGATTCTGGGGCTGATGCTTAGCCTCACGGGCGGGACCACGCTCGCGCAACAAGAGAGAAAAGTACTCGAGAATCCGACGCCGGATTATCCTCCGCTGGCGAGAAAGCTGCGCATAACCGGGAGTGTAAAGGTCACCGCGCTTGTCGGCACGGATGGTCTGATCAAGGATGTGCAGGTCCATGGAGGGAATCCGGTGCTTGTCCAGGAAGTGGAAAACACACTCAAGAAGTGGAAATACGCGCCGGCGAGCAACGAAACAAAGATAGAGATGGAATTCAAGTTCTAGCGACAAGACGGAGCCATTCGGCCAAAGTATGTCACTCGAAGGCAGTTGCAGCCGAGGCCTTCGACCGATCGGAAGATCAAACGGCCACCTGAATTCAGGTGGCCGTTTCGGCGTTCTGCAAGGTCACCGCCAAAGCCGCGAGTTGGAGCACTGGTTTCAGTACTTCTTCCAACGCGCTGAAAATAATGCGCTTATGCTTGGAAACTTTCGCCGCGCAATGGGGTTTGAAGCCACAAGGGTCGGTGGGTGCAAGTGACCTCACCGGGGTGGCAAAGCGAAAGGAAAAGACCATGAATTCCAAGAAGTGGATGACTGGAATATTGGCAGTTGCATTGGTCGCATTAGCGAGTGGATGCGGAATGGGGTCATCGAGTACCCCCCTGGTGCAGCCACAATCCGGCTCCGTATTTGTGACGGGAGCGGATGCGCCGCTACCGAGCGTGGTTTCGTTTCTGGTGGACATCACCGGGCTGTCGGTGACGGACGGCAACAACAACACGCAGTCCGTGATGATCAACACAACCACGATTGACTTCGCGCGGCTGAATGGAATGCGTACGCTGCTGGATATCAACACGATTCCCGCGGGCACGTACGTCAGCGCGACGGTGACGTTGGCGAATCCGAGGATCGGCTATTTGAACGTGACCAATCCCCAGACCAATCCGCCGACGCCCCCGGCGATCAGCACACTCGATAGCACTTCCACACCGCAAGCCGTGCTGACCCAATCGAGCGTAGTGATTCCGCTGGCGAACCCGCTGGTGGTAACCCCAGCGGCGATTATCGGCCTGGGATTCGACTTCGACTTGCGCAAGTCCATCTTGTTGGACATGAATGGGCAGATCACCGGGCAGGTGACGCCGACGCTGAGCCTGAAGGCCATTACGCCGAGCGATGCGGACGCGTACGTGGATGAATTCATCGCAGGTGTAGTAACCATCAACGCCGCTGGGAATACATTCACGATTCAAGGGCCGCATGGGCACACGTTCACCGTAAACGTAAATGATCAGACCGAGTGGGAGGGCAGCGAAACCATCAACGACTTGACCACCTCCTCGATCGTAGCTATTTCCGGAACCTTGGACCGCACCACGGCGGCGTTTTTGGCCGATACCGTGGCCATCCTTTCGCAAGACAAGTTCTACGCGGGAGGGCTGATCACCTTTGTGAATCCACCGGTGAATACGGCGCAGAGCTTCGATCTGTATGTGCGGGATGTGCTGCCGTCAGGAACAGGATTTACCTCAGGGCAGATTTCGACGATTGATCTAACGGGCACCGAGAAGTACTTCATCTATTGGATGCACAACGTATTCGCCAATCCGAGATTCAGCAATATCTTCTTCAACTCCGCATTGCTGGTCCCAGGACAGCACGTGAGCATCGGCGGACCCTTTGTAAATGGGGCCGTGACGGTGAAGCGCGTGGTGTTGCGGCACGAGGGCCACACCGGCACGCTGGTGGCGAATAGCGTGAATGTGGGAGCCAGCACCTTCCAGTTCAATTCGAATGGATTGGCGGGGGTGCTGTTCAACGGCCCGGTAACCGTCTACGTCACGCCGTTCACGCGGTTTAGCGGCGGGCTCACCAGCTTGAACGATCTGAGCAGCAATCCGACGAATCCACTGCGAGTTGTCGGGCTGGTGCTGAAGGATCCGATCAGCGGCCAACCGGTTTTCGTGGCGCGCAGCGTGGAAGAGCTGACGAACTAAGGACGCAAAAAGCAATCTATAAGCTTCCAACAACGGCTAGTCCGGTTCGCCGGGCTAGCCGTTTCCTTCTCACGCGCGCAATCGGCGCAAACCATAAAGTGACATGGAACGGGACCCGCAACACTTAGTGCGCAGAGAACAAAAGACTGGAGCAAGTGAGGCCGGATTCAGCTTTCTGGAGTTCGGAGATGTCCAGCGGAGTGACGTGGAAGCCGCGGGCTTCAATGCGGGCGCGCGTGAGCGGGAAGGATGCGGGAACAATGACGGTGCCGCCGAGGGTCAGGGCGTTGGCGGCGTGCGACTCTGCGGGGTCAACATCAATCCACTCGTATCCGGCGAGCGCGTTGGCGTCAAACCAAGCGCGGTTGGCCAGGAGCGTATTGCGGCCAAGGTGCGTGACGGCGGACTTGAGATGCAGGCAGCCGGTGACGGGTACTGAGACAACCTGATAGTTGTGCGTAGCGAGAATGGCGGTGAGTTGGCGTACGCCTTCCGCATTGCTGCGCTGCGTTAGACCGACAAAAAGCTTGCGCTGGATTCGCAGGATGTCGCCCCCTTCGAGAGTGCCGGGAAGGATAATGTGTTCCAGCGCGCGGTACTTGGCGAGCGCGCGAGCCAGCGACGGCGCCTCGCGGCGCCGTGTCTCCGTGCCCAACGGAAAGATCACCGCCAACTCGTCAAGGACGAAGGCGGGATCTTCCACGAACATGGAATCAGGAAGATCGGGTTCAGCGGGAAGCGAGATAACCTGCGCGCCCAGTTTCTCCAGGAGAGTTTCGTACGCATGGTGTTGTTTCTGAGCCTTTGCCAGATCGATCGGCTGGCGGTCAATGAAGGAGAGCTCGCAATGGACGATGGCCGGGCTGACGGCACGCGTGATGGCGGTGAGCATTTTACCTGTAAAAGTTTACATGAGAACTGCGGGCGGCGAACAGCGGTTGAAGGACGTGCGGAGGCAGAATAGACTTGAAATTCGCAAACGATGATTCGGGAGGCTTGCTTCGATGACGGACTCGGTGAGAAGAGCGGGGGCGATCCTTTTGTTGCTCCTCGGGGGAGCGGCGCTGTGGTGGGCGGGGAGCGGCGCCACCAGCGCCGCGTCGGCGAACGACGTCATGGTCGCGACCATCGCCGCGGCCAGAGAACACGCCGCTGAAAATGATCCGCGCTTGAAAGGCGCGTCGCGCTTTGAAGACGGCGGCTGGATTTACGCGCACCTGGAAGGCGAGGCAGGCGCGATTGGCTATCAGCACGGGTATTTGCTGGCGCCGGAAATCGAAGATGCCTTCGCGGCGGTCAGCGCGGGGATGATGCATTCGACCGAGCGCGATTGGGAATTCTTCCGGAAGACCGCGCATGAAATGCTGTGGCCAAGAATCGATGCGGAATACCAGCAGGAACTGCAAGGGATCGTCGATGGCTTGCGTGCGCGCACGGATTCGAAACTGGATGTGGACGACATCGTCGCGTTCAACGCGTTCGAGGAGCTACCGGATTACTACGTGCCTTGGCTGAACAAACAGCAAAAGTTGGCCAAAACTCCCAACCTGAAAAGCCCTGGGAATTGCAGCGCGTTTGTGGCCACGGGAAGCTGGACAAAAGACGGGCTGATCGTCATGGCTCACAATAACTGGACGAGCTACATGAACGGCGAACGCTGGCGAATCGTGTTCGACATCGCTCCAAAGAACGGCTACCGCATCCTGATGGATGGATTTCCCGGAGTGATCGCGAGCGATGACGATTTCGGAATCAACAGCGACGGATTGATGGTGACGGAAACCACCATCACGCAATTTGAAGGCTGGGACCCGCGCGGCAAGGCGGAATTTGTGCGCGCGAGGAAGGCGCTGCAGTATGCAGGCTCGATCGACGAATACACAAAGATCATGCTGGATGGCAACAACGGCGGTTACGCAAACGACTGGCTGCTTGGCGACCGAAAGACAGGCGAGATCGCGCAACTTGAATTGGGGCTGAAGGCCTACAAGCTGTGGCGGACGAAAGATGGCGTGCTCGCGGGATCGAACTGGGCACGCGATCCAAAAGTGCTGAAGGAGGATGCGCCGGAGTTCGACCCGAATAACAAGGATAGTTCGCCGAATGCGCGGCACGCGCGCTGGGACGATTTGCTGAAGGAAAACAAAGGAAAGATTGACGTGCCGCTTGCGGAAGAAATGTTGGGCGATCACACCGACAGTTTTGAAAAGAAGGAAGACGTGGACGAGCGCACGCTCTGCGGGCACGTGGATGCGTCGCCGAGGGGAGTGAGCGTGTGGGGCTGGACGCCGTTTTACCCGGGCGGCGCCGTGCAGGGGAAGGCCACGGATGCGGCAATGGCGAGGGAAATGCGCATTGTGGCACGCATGGGGCATCCCTGCGGCGGAAATTTTCTGGCGAAACCATTCCTTGCCGCGCATCCGGAATATGCATGGCAAGAGCCTTATTTGCGGGACATGAATGCGGGACCTTGGACGGAATTCCGCTCCAACCAAACTGCCGGCAAGTAGCGATGTGATTAGAGCTCAGGCGAATCTGGAGCCAATGAGAGAATCGTGGACGTTCCCGGGGACATCGGCGTGCTTCGAGAAATCCACAGTCGCGTAATTCCCGCGCCAAGAAGCATTCCGGCAAGGATTAAGCCGATCACTCCGAGGATGATCCAGGTGTCTGACTTTGAAAACGCTGACTGGCCCGTCGCTGGCGGAGCGTCTTTTACAGCGCTAGAAGAAGATGCTTCGTTGTGGACGAAAAGGGAGGACGCAGGCTTGTCGGAGATTTCTGGCTGCACGAGAAGGCAGTAGCCTCTGCGCGGGATGGTTTCGATGTAGAGCGGCTTGTCAGAGGAATCGCCCAGCGCCTGGCGCAGTTTGTTCACCGTGGTGTTTACATTCGCGTCGTAATTGACATGCGTATCCGCCGGCCAAAGCCGCATGCGAAGTTCCTCGCGCGTGACAACTTCGCCTGGCTTTTCAAGGAGCGCCACGAGAACCTGGTACACCTTGCCTTGAAGCTTTAGCCGGGCGCCGTTGCGCGTGACTTCCTGCCGCTGCTGGTCCATCTGGAACGGTCCGAAATGGACATAACGGCCCGCGGAGAGAATAACTCTCTCCGAAGTGGCCGGTTCGTCCGGTTCCCGCATGGAAATCACTTCCGGTGACATGGACTTCCACCCTTATTTACATAGACGCAAGATCCTGCAGGGTGTTTTCAAGTAGTACGAGGAATTCTGACCATTTGTTGCGTCAGTTGTTGAACGCGAAAAGACAAAAGCCAGGAATTCCGCTAACTATTTAACAATTAGAAGAATGGCACACAGGAACACATAAATTTAGAAACAATTTATATGATTTAGTGGAGGTTTCGGCGCGAAGAATGGTTTTCGCGGCTCTTTTCGATCAGGGTAGATCGAGGTCTAGCGCGTAGATATCGGTGAGGCCCAGCTCAAGCATCACGTAAAGAGAACCATCCGTGCCGAGACCGCTAAAGATGCAATGCGAAGGACTGCTGCGAAGAATCTCGCCACAGCCAAAGACTCTTTCCACTTCGCGATTTGCCAGCTTTACGCGAAATATGGCTTGCTGACTGTCGAGCTGATCCTGAAAGTAAACTGCGGATGAGTCCGGAACCCAGAAAGGGGCGCCCAGGAACCCCCCTTCGGCAAGGTCCGTCCATTTTTCCGTCTGGAAATCGTAGAGCAGAAGCCGGTGATTCGTTTCGTCCAAAGCGGCAATGTACCTACCATTCGGTGACCAGCGCGGCGCGATCAATCCCCTCGAATCTGGGAGCAAGGACCATTCGCCGGTGCTCGATTTGAACAGATAGATTCCGAACTTGGGTTGCGTTTTTTGTTCACGCATGCTGACGACAATTTGCGTGGCGTCCGGTGACCAGTCCGCGTCGGAAGCTTCGCGGCCTTCCGGGAGAACGGCACGCAGAGCGCCGCCGTCCGCGGAGAGAAAATAAATCTGCCGCGGATGTCCCGGGCGCACGCCTGTGAACAGGATTTGCTTGCCGTCCCGGGACCAGTGTGGGGCGGATGCGACTAACGGAGGCTTGGTCAAACGAAGGCGCTGGTTTCCATCAATGCCGCTGCGCCAGAGCGAGCCATCGGGACGATCGGTGTAGAGAGCCAAGCGTCCGTTAGGGGAAACTCCGGCCTCTTCGGCGTTGGCGTTCAAAATCAATGATTCGGCCTGATGCGATTGGGGTTCGATTTTTTGCAACTCACGATGAGAGCGGAAGCTGAAGGCAAAGACGCGCGCTCCCGCTTGCGCGGGAATGGCAACATGCAAGGAGTCGGGGCCATGTGTCAACTGCACGGGATCGTGATGCGCGCGGCGGAACCAGTTCCAGCTCTCGCGGATGCCCCAGAGGTTGCAGTCGTAGCTTTCACACCCTGAAAAGAGAAAGTACCTGCCATCGGCGGTCCATTGACCGGCGGATTGCGAAGTAGGTGTCCTGCCGCTGGCAAGAATGGGATGCAATCCTGAACCATCCGCCGCCATTTCCCAGACCGCCTGCGAATTGTCCTCGCGGCGGTCCATGCTGAATCGTATCGTTTCGCCGTCGGGGGACCACGCCGGATAGTGCGGAAGTCCCGGACCGTGGGCCAACTCGTGCAGTTGAGTTCCGTCAGGGTGAATGGTATAGAGACTTCTTCCTCGGACAAAAATAATTTGGCTGCCATCCGGAGACCAAGCGGGATCATGGCCAACGGCTTCACCCATGCGACGCGGCTCGCCGCCTTGCACGGGCCACAGCCAGAGCGGCATTTCATCATCTCGCCGCGTGAACTGCCCGATCAGAAACTGCGAATGATCCGGAGAAATACCGAAGATGCGAGTGTTTTCAAATGGTGCGGAGAGTTTTTCGGCATTGCCGCCCTCGACGGAAGTTTGCATGAGATTCCAGTGCCCGCCGTCTCGCTCGAGGAAGAAAATCCTCGTGCCGTCGGAAACGATTCCTCCCCATTCATCAATCCCTCCTGCATTAGTGATGCGCGTCATGCGCTCCACGCTGGGCCGCGGGACGGGATAGACGATGAAGAAGAGAAGCCAGGAAGCGAACACAATCGCGCATGTGAGAAGCGTGATGTCCGTCCATTTCACAGCCAGCTCGGCTTTTCTTCGCTCTTTCGAGAGCTCCGCGGCGCGTTCGGGCGAGAATTCCGGTTGCAAATGGAGACGAACTTCGAGGGTTTCGTCAGATGTTACGGCGGAGTCATTTGGCGATAGGACAGCAACACCGGAAGAACCCTGGACGGACTGGACTGGCGCCAGAAACCGATAACCCTGGCGAGGGACGGTTTCGATAAATCTTGGGTTTTCTGCGTCATCCTGGAGGGCGGCGCGAAGCTTTTTCAGGGCAGCATTCAGACTGCCATCAAAATTGACGTGCGTGCCTTCGGGCCACAGCTCCTGCCGAAGATCTTCGCGCGTAACGATTTCGCCAGGCTTTTGCAAGAGGAGGGCGAGGATGCGGAAGGGCTGCTCTTGCAGCTTGACCCGCACTCCCTGGCGGGACAACACACCTTGGACTAGATCCACCTGGTAAAGGCCGAATCGAAGCGAAACCTTGGGGTCGACGCCGGGCTCCACGAAAAGTTGTCCCCTGGAATGAGCGGGTGAGACTATAGCACGCGTAGCACGGCAAGAAAAGGAGTTAGTTCATCTACATATGTAATATGCTGAACGCACGGGCTTTATCTGGTCATAGAGGTTTCAGACGTAGTTCGTTTGACGCTGCGAGGAGACCAAGATAATGAATGTAGCCAGCCCGTCGTGGATCAGGTTCTTCCGTCAACTGGTTGCTTCGGGAACCTAGCCGTCACTAGGAGGACTTGGGGAACATACTATTTAAAGCCCGTAGTCCCAAGAACCATCGAGATATCCGCGTCCACGCCCTCTGAACCAGTTCCTACCTAAGAGTCGGGGCGCGGATATTTCGAGCCTGCCTGAAGGCAAGCATCTTTCCTGCGTAAACTCTTTGATTCAGCTTTCATTGATCAGTTGTCTCCCCTTAGCTTGAAAATCTGCTTGCGTGAAATCGCTGCACGCCGCGATCGGGAAGGTGGCGAGAGCTTACCCGTGGAAAGATCAATTTTCTGCTTGACACTATGGCGTGCGCCGATATAGCGTATGACGACAGAATGGATCTCCACAGGAGCTGACCTACTTGGGTACCGCGCAAAACACCATGGATCCTTACGGGCCGCTTACGCCGGCGATGTTTCACGTTCTGCTGGCTTTGGCCGGCGACGATCTGCACGGCTATGCCATTTTGAAAGAGGTCGAGCTGCGCACCGGCGGAAAGGTCCGCCTGAGCACCGGCACGTTATACGGAATAATCAAACGCCTGCTGAATGATGGCCTCATCTCAGAGCTGCGTTCCCGGCCGGCGGAATCCGATGACGACGAGCGCCGCCGCTATTACCGTTTGACGCCGCAAGGCCGCCAAGTAGCCGCCGAGGAAGCGGAGCGCATGGATGAAGTGCTGTCCATCGCCAGGTCGCGCAACCTGCTGAAAAAAACGCGCACGGCGTAAGAGGATTCCCGGAGCCGGGCGAGCACCTTCCGGAGACAGCGAGTGGACCGAAGTGCGGCGCGTGGTGGCGCCCCAGGAGGACGCCATGGCCGCAAACGATTCCCGTGCGACACGATTGTACCGCGCACTTCTGAAACTTCTGCCTTTCGATTTCCGGAGCGATTTCGGTCCAGAGATGGAGACAGTTTTCCACGAGCAACACAAGGAAGCGGGGCGCCGTGGCGGAGCCGCAGGTGTTTTGCGGCTCTGGTGGGAAACGCTCGTGGGAATTTTTAAGACCGCGCCCAGCGAGCACGCCGCCATGTTCGCGCAGGATGCGCGCTTTGCGCTGCGCATGATGCGCAAGAATCCGGGATACACGCTGGCGGCGGTGCTCACGCTAGGCCTGGGAATCGGCGCGAATTCCGCAATCTTCAGCGTGGTCAACGCGGTATTGCTGAAACCACTGCCGTACGCAAACGGCGACCGCCTGCTGACGCTGGAACAGCAGGCGCCGCGTGCGGGAGTCCTGCATCAGCCCTTCTCCGTCGCAGAAACCAGCGACTACCGTACCCAAAGCCATTCGCTCGATGGCTTGGTCGAATATCACAACATGAATTTCATCCTGCTGGGTCGCAGCGAGCCGGAGCGCGTGGAAACTGGCGTGGTGAGCTGGAATTACTTCGACGTGTTCGGCGTAAAGCCGCTGTTCGGCCGCTCGTTTCGCTCCGCGGACGAGCAGCCGGGCGCTCCCGCGGTCTTAATGCTTAGTTACGAATACTGGATTCGGAGTTTTGGTGGCGATCCCACAGTCGTGAACAAAACGTTCACCATGAACGACAAGCCTCACACGGTCATCGGCGTCCTGCCACCGGTGCCGCAATATCCCGATGAGAACGATGTGTACATGCCGACGACGGCGTGCCCATTTCGCTCGCGTCCTGCGTTCATCGCCAACCGGCAAGCACGCATGATGCAAGTATTCGGGCGCATGAAGCCGGGAATCCGCGTGACCGAGGCGCGAGCGGATTTGAATAACGTCGCGGCCAATCTGCAGCGGGCTTACCCCAAGGATTATCCGTCGGCCTTCGATTACTCCATCCGTGCCGCGTCGCTCCAGGAAGAGCTAACGCACAACGCGCGCCCGACAATGCTGGTGCTGCTCGGTGCGGCGGGATTCGTGCTGCTCATCGCCTGCGCCAATGTGGCAAATCTGAACCTCGCGCGCATGGTGCGCCGGGAACGCGAACTGGCCGTTCGCGCGGCACTGGGCGCCGGACGCGTGCGCATGTTCCGCCAATTGCTGACGGAGAGTTCGCTGCTCGCGCTAATTGGCGGCGGGCTGGGTCTGCTTTTTTCCTGGGGCGCGCTGGATTTGCTGGTGAATTTTGCAGCAAGATTCACGGCACGGGCTCGGGAAATTCACATGGATAGCACGGTGCTGCTCTTCACGCTGGCGGTAGCGGTGCTCACCAGCGTGCTTTCCGGAACGGCGCCCGCGCTGGCCGCTCGCGACTCGGTAGTAGACGGCTTGAAAGAAGGCAGCGCGCAATCCACGATGGGGATCGGCAGGCGAAGGATACGCAGCCTGTTGATCGTCGCGCAAGTGGCGGTGTCCTTTCTCCTCTTGATTGGCGCGGGACTGATGCTGCGCAGTTTCCAGAAGCTGCAGCATGTGGACCCGGGCTTCCAGCCGGAAAACGTTCTGACCATGCAGATTGGCCTGGATTTCACCAAATACAACACCAATGACAAGCAGCGCGCGTTCTTCGAGAACTTTCTTGAGAAAGTCCAGGCGCAGAACGGAGTGAAATCCGCCGCAGCCTCAATGATGATTCCACTAACCACGGGCATGCGAATGTTGGGGGATTTTCAGATCGAAGGGCAGCCACCCGTGCCGGGACAAACGCTCCCGATCGCCGATTTTCGCGTCGTGAGCGAGTCCTATTTCGATACCCTGCGTATCCCCATGCTCGAAGGACGTGCCTTCCTGCGCAGCGATCGGCCGGATACGCCGAATGTGGCCGTGGTGAACCTCACCGCGGCGCGACACTTCTGGGGCGCGCAGGATCCGATCGGGAAGCGATTCTCCGTGGATGGCGGAAAAACGTGGACGCAGATTATCGGTGTCGCAGGCGACGTAAAACAGTACGGGTTGGATAAGGATGCCGTGGAAGAGATTTACGTGCCGCTGGCGCAGAGCCCGCTGTTGGACGCCATCGTGGAAGTCAAGACGTCGGTCGAGCCGATGAGCGTGGCGCGCGGAATCATCGAACTCTTGTATGCGGTGGATCCCAATCAGCCCGCCGCGCGTGTGCGTTCCATGGAGCAAGTGCGGGCCGAATCGATGGCTGCGCCGCGGCTCACGTCAAATTTGTTGAGCATTTTCGCCTTGTTGGCGCTGACCATTGCCGCAACAGGGATTGGCGGAGTGATGGCGCTGGCTGTCGGCCAGCGAAGGCATGAGATCGGCGTGCGCATGGCCATCGGCGCCCGCCCCGGAGAAATCCTCCGCATGATTTTGGGCCAGGGCATGGCGCTTGCGGTTGTTGGTATCGCGCTCGGTCTGTTCGGCGCATTTGCACTCACACGGCTCCTTCAAAAGCTTCTTTTCGAAGTGGGGCCGACCGATCCGCTGACGTTTGTCGGAGTAGCCCTCATGCTGAGTGCGGCCACACTGCTGGCGTGCTATGTCCCAGCCCGTCGTGCCGCGCGCGTCGATCCGATCATCGCCCTTCGCGTCGAGTAGGACAGACAGTCTTGTCTGTCCCCTTCGAATGCAGCCTCATAACATAGAGGACAGGCAGGAATGTCCGTCTTACTTTGTTGCCTGCAAATCCAGCGAGTCTGGTAAACTATAACTTGCTGCACCGCACCTAAGGATGTGTGACCGCCAGGCGGTCAACCTACAGATAGGTACATTCGTCAAGGCTGCTGGTTGTTTCAGCAGCTATTTTTGTCTTTAGAGGACTGGAAACCGGCTGGACCGGGATCAGAAGAAGCAGAAACTATGAGTCAACAGATTCGCAACATCGCCATCATCGCGCACGTGGACCACGGCAAAACGACGCTGGTCGACGCCATGCTGCGGCAAAGCGGGATTTTCCGCGCCAATGAAGCGCTCGTCGAGCGCGTAATGGATTCGAACGACCTGGAACGCGAGCGCGGCATCACCATTCTGGCCAAGAACACCGCGCTCTTTTTCCACGACACCAAGATCAACATAGTGGACACACCGGGCCACAGCGACTTCGGCGGCGAAGTGGAACGCGCGCTGCGCATGGTGGACGGCGTCGTCGTGCTGGTGGACGCCAGCGAAGGCCCGCTGCCGCAGACGCGTTACGTTCTGCAAAAAGCTTTGGCGGCCAAACTGCCTCCGGTCATCGTGCTGAACAAAATCGACCGCACCGACGCGCGCCCGAAAGAAGTTCTCGACGAAATCTACGATCTCTTCATCGATTTGGACGCCACGGAAGACCAACTCGACTTTCCCGTGATTTACACCAACGCCCGCGACGGCGTGGCGCACGCGAAACCGGGCGACGGTTCGAAGGATTTGCTCCCACTCTTTGAAGCAATTGTGAAGCACATCCCCGCGCCTCCGGGCGATCCGGAAGGCGTGCTGCAGATTCAGGTGATGAACCTGGATTACAGCGAATTCCTCGGACGCATCGCCATTGGGCGCGTCTTCAATGGCACGTTGAAGCGTGGCGCGGACGTAGGCATCGTCAAGCTGGACGGCAAACTGGTACCAACCCGCATCACCAAGCTGTACACCTTTCGAGGCCTCGAACGCGATGAAGCGCAAGCCGTCCCGGCGGGCGATCTCGTGGCGATTGCTGGCGTCGAAGGCATCAACATCGGCGAAAGCATCACGGACCTTTCGAACCCCATGCCGCTGGAGCCGCTGCTGATCGACGAGCCGACACTGGCAATGATTTTTACCGTCAACAGCAGCCCGCTCTCCGGCAAAGAAGGAAGCTACCTTACTTCGCGCGACTTGCGCGACCGCCTGCAAAAAGAACTTCTCACCAATGTTTCCATTCGCGTGGAGGACACCGACACGCCGGAATCGTTCCGCGTGCTCGGCCGCGGCGAACTGCAGCTGGCGATTTTGATCGAGACGATGCGACGGGAAGGCTTCGAATTGATGGTTGGCAAGCCGGAAATCGTCACGCGCACGGAGAACGGCAAGAAACTGGAACCGCTGGAGCGCCTGGTCATCGACGTCCCGGAGAATTTCATCGGCATCATTATGGAAACGGTGGGCAGCCGCCGCGGCGAGATGATCAAGATGAGCAATCACGGCTCCGGCCGCGTGCGCTTGGACTTCAAAATTCCTTCGCGCGGATTGATCGGCCTTCGCAGCCAGTTGCTGACGGACACGCGCGGCACGGCGCTGATTCATTCGATTTTCGAAGGCTGGATGGAATACGGCGGAGAGATGGCGCTCCGCCCCACCGGCGCGCTAGTCGCGGACCGCAGCGGCCCCTCCACCGCGTTTGCTTTGTGGAACATCCAGGAGCGCGGCGAACTGTTCATCGGCCCCGCGATTGAAGTCTATGAAGGCATGATCGTAGGCGAAAATTCGCGCGAACAGGACATGGACGTGAACGTCACCAAGGAAAAGAAGCAGACCAACATGCGCTCATCCAGCGCCGACGAAGCCATCCGCCTGATTCCGCACCGCGAACTCAGCCTCGAGCAGGCCATCGAATTCATCGCCGACGACGAATTCGTTGAAATCACCCCGAAATCGATCCGCTTGCGCAAAAAAGTCTTGCAAGCCAACAAGCGCCCCCGCCGCTGGCAGGAAATCCGCGCCAGCCAAGCGACTACTTAAGACAAGCTGCGTTTAGATTTTCTAATGCGCTGACTTTTCGAGCAATTCTGCCAGGTATTGCTTCCAGACGACTGCGCGCGTATGCGTGCCGTGGCCGCGTGTTTCGTCGCTGATGGGCAGAAGCACAAACCGGCCGTTCTTCACTCGCTTGATTTCGCGGTCGGCGACGCCCAGCTCGGGCGGATTGATGAAGTCGTCCGCAGAATTGATGTACATGACCTGCGCGGTGATCTTCTCCAGTTGTGGCGAAGGATCGTAGTTGCGCGAAGCATTCACCTGATACAAGAAGTCGTTGGCGTCCAGCCCTGCCAGGCGCGACTTGAAATAATCATCCAGATATTTGTCCGCGGCGTCTCGCGTGGGAAGCGTTTTCTGCATGTACAGCGGCGCGCTCCCCGCGATCAAGAGAAAATCCAGCGCGGTGCGCATCGCCTGCTGCGGCTCCGACGAGTACTCTCCGCCCTTCCAGTCGGGATCGTTGCGAATCGCGTCCATCACCATCTTGCGCCAGATGCGGTTGCGCCCGGCGAGCTCCACCGGCTGGCAGGCCAGCGGCATTAGCGCGTCCATGAAGTCCGGATACGTTTCTCCCCACACGAAAGAATGCATGCAGCCCATGGACGTGCCGAGAATGAGGCGCAAATGGTTGACGCCGAGACCCTCCTTGAGCAGCGCGTAGTGCGCGGCCACCATGTCGTCATAGTCGTACTGCGGAAAATGCGCGTGCAATCCGTCACTGGGCTTCGAGGATTTGCCGTGGCCGATGCCGTCGGGAAGGATGATGAAGTACCGCGTGGCATCGAGCAGTTGCCCCGGTCCAAATAGTTCATTCGCGAAAATTGGCGTGAGGAACTGATGCCCCGTGCCACCGGTGCCGTGAAGAATCAACACAGCGTTCGTGACGCGGCCCTGCGCGTCGCGCGCGGGCTTGCCGAGCATCGTGTAGTGAAGCCGCAATTCGGGCAACGACTCGCCGGACTGGAATCTGAAGTTCTTGACGACATAATCGCCTTCCGTCGTGGCGGGAATTGCTGCTTGCTGGCCCGAGGAGGGAAGGCTTGTCAAAACACAGATGGACGCGAACAGGATCGAAGATCGAAACAAGGATGCATTCATTAGGCCCCTCTTTCGGAACGAATCTAGCACACTCCTCCCGGGCGTCCTCGACGGAATGGCGGAGAAGAAACAACGAACAACCATTCTGTGAGAAAATCTTAAGGAACAGTTCCATACGGTACAACTGCAAACTAGCACTCCCTGCAACGAATGATGTAAAGTCAGAGGTTCGAATGCAGGGGCGCCGGAAACGCCTCACCCTATTGGCTCACGGGACGTTGCAGCGGCCGCTTCCGGCATAGTTCTTCAAGGAGACTGATGGCATCCGCGAGTGATCGACCCATAGGTACGGCCGTAGCACCGCATCCCACAATCGTCGCGACCGCGACGGCGCTCCCTCCCCATACGATCACCCGGGACGACGTGAAGGTCTATATGGGGCGCGTGTTCGACATTCCCGACCGCCGCCTCGAAGCCATGATGAGCATCGTCGACAACGCCCAGGTGCACACGCGCCGCTCGATTTTTCCTCTCGACTACACCATCGAACCGCGCCCCCTGGAAAAGACAAACAACGAATACATCGAGCACGCGGTAAAGCTCGGACGCGAAGCCGCCGAGAAATGCCTGGAGCGCGCCGGCCTGAAGCCGGAGGACATCGACCTGATCATTACGGTGTCCTGCACCGGCTTCATGATTCCATCGCTCGACGCGCACCTGATCAATCTCATGGGTTTTCGGTCCGACGTGCGGCGAATGCCGTTTACCGAACTGGGTTGTGCCGCGGGAGCAATGGCCCTGGGACGCGCCGCGGAATTCCTCGGCGCGCGCCCCGGTGGAAACGTGCTGATCATCGCTGTGGAGCTGCCCTCGCTCACGTTCCAGCGCAAAGATATTTCGCAGGCCAACTTGATTTCCTCGATTCTCTTTGGCGACGGTGCAGCCGCGGTAATCGTCAGCGGCAAGCAAGCGCGCGGACCAAAGATTCTCGTCTCGGAAACCTACACATTTCCGGATTCCCTTGGCGCCATGGGCTTTGACCTGAAAGATTCCGGTTTCCACATCCTGCTGGCCAAGGACGTTCCGGAAATGATCGGCAAAAAGATCGGCGGCCTGGTTTCCGGCTTCCTCGAGCGCCACGGCCGGAAGCGCGAAGAAATAAAAGGGTGGATCCTGCATCCCGGTGGCGCGCGGTTACTGGGGAATGTGGAAATCGAACTGGGCCTGAAAAAGTGCGAGACCCAGCCTTCCTGGGACATTCTCGGCAACGTGGGTAATCTTTCCAGCGCGACGATCCTCTTCATCTTGCAGGAGTGGCTGGAGAAGCGGCCCCTCAAGGCCGGTGAGTATGCCGTGGCCGCGGCGTTTGGGCCCGGCTTCAGCGCGGAGTTCCTGCTATTGCAATGGACCTGAGCACTATCGCGTTTCTCGTTTTGCTCCTCCTTGTGGCTCTGCTGCGGCTCGCGGAGCTGCGCATCTCCAAGCAGCATCAGCAGGAAATGATTGCGCGGGGCGCGGCCAAGGTGGCTGAACCGCTGTATCGCTGGATGGTTTTGCTGCACACCGCCGTGCTAACTGGAGCCGCCGTCGAGGTCGTCGTCCTGAAGCGTCCTTTCCTCCCCTGGCTGGCTGCCCCGATGTTTCTTATCTTTCTCGCCGCCAACGCCGTGCGCTGGTGGGTGATTCGCACGCTCGGCGAACATTGGAACGTGCAGGTCATGGACTCCACACGCCTCGGCGTCGTGACATCTGGACCTTTTCACTACGTCCGGCATCCTAATTATGCGGCGGTCTTCGCCGAGATGCTGGCCCTCCCTCTCATTCACACGGCCTGGATCACCGCCGCGGCGGGAACGCTTGCGCACATGGGAGTCTTGGCGCAGCGTCTCTCCACGGAGGAACGCGTGCTCTTTGCCAATCCTGACTATCGCGCGGCGATGACCGGCAAGCCGAGGTTCTTGCCCGGCCTCTTCTAGCCAGAAAGTTTCGAATGCGCTTTCGAATCTACACCGCGGCATGCCTCTTATTGTTCGCGGCGGCGGCTTGCCCCGCCAGTTCCAACGAAGGAGGCGGCACTCCGGCGTTTAACTCCGTGCCAGAACTTGCGGCAGGATTTCATTCCCTCTACGCGCTGAACTTTTCCGGAGCGCGCGAACAATTTGACACGTGGGAATCGCAGCATCCGGAAGAGCCGTTTGGCGAGATCGCCGTGGCCGCCAGCTATCTCTTCGAAGAGCTTTATCGTCAAGGGGTGCTCTCCAGTGATTTCTTTTTGAACGAGAAACGATTCCTGCATGGGATCGAAGGAAAACCCGACCCCGGAAGAATGAAGAGTTTCCAGGAAGCGTTGGACAAGGCGCGAAAACTTGCCAAACAACGCCAATCCAAGAACGCCAGGGATCCAGAGGCCTTTTTTGCGCTTTCCCTGGCCTCGGGAATGGAATCGAACTCTGACATGATGCTGAAGAAGCAGCACGTCGAAAGCTTGAAGCGCCTCAAAGAGGCCAACGAGTACGCCAAGCTATTGTTGGCCGAACAGCCGGACGCCAACGACGCTTACGTCGCGCTGGGCTCCGCCAACTACATCATCGGGAGTTTGTCCGGCGGCGCGCGCTTCATGCTGTGGTTCGGTGGGATCCATGGCGACAAGAAGCTCGGAATGGAGCAACTTGGCAAAACGATTAACGGCGGACTGTACTTGCAACCGTTCGCGAAGATCTTGCTGGCGTTGGCAGCGCGAAGAGAAAAACAGGATCCTGTCGCGCAAAAACTGCTTCGCGAATTGAGCGAGGAGTATCCGGACAGCCCTCTGTACGCCGCTGAATATGCAAAAGCCATGGGCCACATCATCCCTGCGGAGATGCATCCCTCGCCTTGATTTCGTGCCTCTCGTTCCGCAGTCGAACACCTCTCTTGAAAAAGTCATCGAGAACTTCTTCGTTAGAATAGAATCGCACTTGCAGCGCATGGACCTAACAACCCTCTAGGCGGTGAACGGTGTTCCAGGAAACTTTGCTAAACGGCCGTGCGATTTTCTTGACGGGCGGTGGAACCGGCCTCGGCCGCTCCATGGCCCTGCGATTTGCTGGGCTGGGCGCGCGAATGTTTCTCGTCGGCCGACGTGAAGAGCCGCTCCGCGAAACGTGCGAAGAAATTCATCGCGCCGGCGGTTCCGCGGCATTCACCACCTGCGATGTTCGAGACTATGCTGCTGTGGAAGCCGCCGCTGCCAAAGCCGAAGAGCAGTTCGGCGAAATCAACACCCTCGTCAACAACGCTGCGGGAAATTTCATGGCGCGTACGGAAAATCTCACCCCCAACGCTTTCAACGCCGTCGTGGGAATCGTGCTCTACGGCTCGTTCAACTGCACGCAGGTTTTTGGCAAACGCTGGATCGCTCAGAAGCTTGGCGGAAATGTTCTCAGCATTGTGACAACCTACGCGGCCGCCAATTGCGGCTCTGGATTTGTGGTGCCCTCGGCTTGCGCCAAGGCCGGCGTGCTGGCCATGACCACTTCGCTGGCCGTGGAGTGGGCGAAATATCACATCCGGGTGAACGCCATTGCGCCGGGGCCGTTTCCGACCGAGGGCGCATGGTCCCGTTTGATGCCCTCAAAACCCTTCGAGGAGCATGCCAAAGACAAGCATCCGATGAAGCGCTTCGGCAAGCACGACGAATTGGCGAATCTCGCGGCCTTTCTGCTCAGCGACATGGCGGAATACATCAACGGTGAATGCGTGGTGATTGACGGCGGGCAATGGCTGCGAGGCGCCGGCGAATTCAACGATCTGCTTATGCTGCCGGAAGCGGCCTGGGAAGCTATGGAAGCGGCGCGGCAGAAAAAATCCTGACGCTCCTTCGCTATTGCGGAAGTGTGCGCTTTCGGAGTTCCACGCGCAGTTTTACATCACCGATCGTTTGCCCGCTCGCTTCCGCATGAACGCTTACTTCTTGCAGCTCGGCCTTTTTCGGTTCGGTTTCAGAAACCATCGGCAACATAATTTCAATCCGTGCGGCCGCCACCTGCATGGGCCCCACGTTGAATTTTCCCGTGCCACTCTGTAAGGTCCAGCCCGCGGGCAGCGCGGCGGACAGCGAAATCTCCCGCGTCTCCCCCGTCTCGTTCCTCACCCACAATGGAATCACCATCGCGGTGTGTCCCTGGAGCGCAATCTCCGGCGGTTCCGGATGCGGCAAATTCGTGAGCCCGTGAGCGCGCCGGAACTCACCGTAAAAACTCCATGGACCGGCGAGTTCGACTGACAATTCAGGCCACGATGGTTCCGGCAAAACCTCCGGCCGTACAAATGGAATCGCAGCGGGCGTGATTCCTTCAAAGATATCGCCGGTCACACTGCCGCCGACAAGCGATTTGCCCCGCTCAAATTGCAATGCATCCGACCAGAAGCCCTGGGCAGTGATCAGTTTCTCGAGTTGTGCGTCGTCCATCTTGGCGATGCTCTCGATAAAACCTTTGGCCTGCGTCTGATGCGCGCGGAACGAGTCAAGCGCCATTCGCCAGTACGGATGTTTTGTTGACTTGGCAATATCCTTCACGGAATACGTCGGGCCTTTGCCGCGAAAGATGTCTTCCCGGTCCGCGTCGGCAAAATAATAAATTTTCTTCGGCTGCCAGGGGCGCAGATTTTCCAGGAGCGGCTCAAGGCGCTTGGTCGGACCGGCAACTTGCTCGGAGAAAGCGGTGGGATCGCCCGCAAGATCGAACGCTTCCGTCGCCAGCACACCAGAAGCTTGATGATCGCCGTGGTCCTCGCCAATAAACGTGCCAGGCAAAAACGTCAGCACGACCTCTGGACGAGTGAGGCGCACCAGGCGCACCAGTTTTTCGAGCGATGCGCCGTGGCCCCAAGCCGCCAGCGACTGCAGAACGTTTTGCGACGCCGTATCTTTGCCGTCGAGAAACCAGACGTTCGTGATTCCCAGCGTCGTCAGCGCTTTGCGCGCCTCGATCTCCCGGATTTGCCCAAGCGCCGCGGCCTGCTCCGCACCGGCTTCGTTCGCGCCGCTGCTGCCTCGCGTTCCAAAAACCACGGCTACGCGTTTCCCTTCGTCAAGTGCTCTCGCAAGATAGGGAGTCGCAGCGCCTTCGTCGTCCGGATGCGCCACAACAAGCAAAATGTCCGCCTTATACCGCTCGTCCGGCTGCGGAAGCGCCCTGGGCTCCTGCGCCATGCTTGCCAGTACCGGAAGAAAAAGAAGAGCGCTCAATACTGGAAATCTCGCGACTTGTTTCATTCACCGGCCTCTGAAGTTTCGAACGTCGAGAATGAGAGCAATGAGTCTACCCTGTAACAGAGCGCGGACGAAACGCACGATAAATCTGCTTCGACCGGCGGCTCGTCCCAGCTTTCGAAAACTCGCGGTCCGCGCCTAAGAAGGAAATCCTTTGCGTTTTCTTAAACTACTTCTCGTTTCATTCTCCGCCCTCGCCAGCCCGCTATCGGCGCAGCAAAATTCCGCCCCTCCCAATCCACCCGCGATTTTGCAAGCCGGCACGATTCTTCCCTCCGTCACAGCCATCCGGCATCCCGAACAAAGTTATGCCCTCTATCTTCCTTCTCGCTATAACTCCGGAAAGCGCTGGCCCATCGTATACGCGTTCGACCCGGGCGCGAGTGGCGACCGGCCGCTAGAGTCAATGAAAGACGCCGCCGAACGCTACGGCTACATTGTTGTGGGTTCTAATAATTCGCGCAACGGACCTTGGAAAATCTCCGTCGAAGCCGCGCAGGCCATGCTGCAAGACACGCATCAGCGTCTGGCGCTCGATGATCGCCGCATGTACTTCGCGGGGTTTTCTGGCGGCGCGCGAGTCGCCGCGCAACTCGCCAAAAACTGCAAGTGCGTCGCCGGCGTGCTCCTTAGTGGCGCCGGCTTCCAACCGATGGCGCAGGCGTCTTCCGAAGAACGCTTCGCGGTCTTCGCCACCACAGGCACCTACGATTTCAATTATGCAGAAATCGTTCGCACCGACGACGATTTGGAAAAGTCAGGCTACCCGCACTTCTTGCGCCGCTTTGATGGCCCTCATCAGTGGGCTACGGCCAACGCGATGGAGGAAGCCCTGGCGTGGTTCCGTTTGCAAGCCATGAAGAGCGGCAGCGAAGCCCGCGACGATTCCTTCATCGCCGCGCAAGCTGCGCAAGAAACCGAACGCGCTCGCACCCTGGATCAATCCGGCGATCTTTACTCTGCCTGGAAGGAATACCTTCAGGCCGCGGAAATGCTCGACGGGCTGACCGACAATGCCGCACTTCGCGATCGGGCTGGCGTGTTGGAAAAAGACAAAGCCATCCGGGAAGGCGCGAAGCGCGAAAAGCAAGGTTTCGAGGAACAGGAACAATTGACTCGAGAAATCGACGCGGGACTCTCCACGCTCCAGGAAAACCGGGAAACTCGCGGAGACATCCGCGCCCAGTTGCAGCGGCAGATTGTCGCGTTGCGCGGCAGCACCGAGCACGAGAAGCGCGAAGACAGGCTGCTCGTCCTGAAAAGGGCTCTCGCTGGAATATTGGGCGCTGCCATGGACATGGGCATCGCGCGCCTCGATCAAAAAGATGTTCACGGCGCGAGAGATTATTTTGAGCTGGCCTGCGACGCCAACCCGGATTCCGTTTGGGTACTGAGCAATATTGCCGTGGTCCGCGCCATGGACGGCGACAAAAAAGGAATGTTGGAGGCGCTGCGGCACGCCCGCGCCAAGACCCAGGATTCTGCCAAATTCTTGGCCTGGCTCAAGGAGGAAGCCGCTTTTGCAAGATTCCGTGGCACGCCGGAATTCGGCGCCCTTCTTCTCGAACCCGCTCCGCAACATTAGTGGAATTTCCCTCTTCTGCGAGTAACAAGAAGCACGGAGGCAATCCAACCGGCGGTTGAATGGAATCCAGCAAGCCCGTTCCTGAAAGTAACCCCTGCGGAAGTCAAGTAATACCTTTAGAATCTGCGTTTTAGGCTATATCGTGGCCCAACGTCATCATCGATTAAAACAATTGTACTACGCAATCATATCGATTGAAAATTTGACATACCAAATCGACATCGATATGCTCTTAAGAGCAGGACAACTATGGATACCGTCAAAGTCTCTCCCAAATTTCAGGTAGTCATTCCCAAGCGCGTACGCGAAGAACTCCAGCTCCAACCGGGCCAGGAGCTGAATGTCTACGTCTTTGAGGGGACCATCCGTTTCAGCAAGCCGCGCTCCATCAAGGACCTTCGCGGCATCGCCAAAGGCATGAAATGGAAAGATGACTATCGCGACCGCCATGACCGATTCTGAATTTGTTCTCGTCGATTCTTCAGGCTGGCTGGAATACTTGACCGCGGATGAGAAGGCCGACGCATTTGGCGAGTACCTCCAAAGCACGTCTCAAATCCTGGTTCCCACCGTTGTGCTTTATGAAGTTGTGAAAATCCTGGTTCTTCGTGGTAACAAATCGGACGTGGATCTGTTTATCTCCGAGGCTCTGCGACGTCACGTCGTGGACCTCACCGATACGATTGCTCTCGCGGCGGCTTCCCTGAGTATCGATCATCGGCTACCCATGGCTGATGCCATCATCTATGCCACGGCGCGGCACTACAATGCGCAAATTGTCACTTCCGACGCGCATTTCGGCGGCCTGCCGGGAGTGACGCTTCATTAGTTGCCGGCTGTCTTCGATACTGGACCCTCCTTGACCGCGCGGGAACCCGCCGATAAGCTTGATGTTTCTCCTCCCAGGTGAACACGAACATGGAGCAGATTCACATCACATTGCCGGATGGCAGCGTTAAAGATGTCCCCAAGGGGACCACGCCCGCCGACGTTGCCCGAAGCATCTCTCCGCGCTTGGCCGATGCCGCCCTCGTTGCCCGCGTCGCTGCGCCCAACGACGGCGAAGGCGAATTGATTGACTTGCGCCGACCGCTCGAGCACGACGTCAAACTTCAAATCCTCACCGAAAAAGATTCCGACGCCCTTTTTGTGTTCCGCCATTCCGCTGCTCATCTGCTCGCCGCTGCGGTCATGGAACTCTATCCAAATGTGAAACTCGGAATCGGTCCGCCGATTGACACTGGTTTCTTCTACGAATTTCTGCGCGAGGAACCGTTCACCCCGGAAGATCTCGCCAAAATCGAAAAAAAGATGCACGAGCTCGCGGCCCAGGACCTGCCCAACGAGCGCAAACTCCTTCCCAAGCCCGAAGCCCTGGACCTCTACAAAAAGAGCAACCAACTCTTTAAGTGTGAACTGATTGAGGAAAAAGCCACCGAGCCCATGGTGTCGTTTTACACCACTGGAAAATTTATCGATTTCTGCCGCGGCCCGCACATTCCTTCCACCAAGCGCATTCAAGCGTTCAAATTGATGAGCGTTGCCGGCGCCTACTGGAAAGGACAGGAAGGCAATCCGCAACTGCAACGCATTTACGCCGCGGCTTTTTTCAATCAAAAAGATCTGGACGCCTACTTGCATCGCCTCGAAGAGGCCAAGCGCCGCGATCACCGCAAACTCGGCACCGAACTCGACCTCTTCAGCATCCAGGAAGAAGCCGGTCCCGGCCTGATTTTCTGGCATCCCAAAGGCGGCCTGATTCGAAAGATCGTCGAGGACTGGCTCCGCGAGGAACTGCTTAAGCGCGGCTACGATCTCGTCTACACTCCGCACATCATGCGCCTCGACCTCTGGAAAACCAGCGGCCACACGAATTTTTACAAAGACAGCATGTTCGGCCCCGTCGAAGTCGAAAAAGCCGACTATCAGCTCAAGCCCATGAATTGCCCCGGCCACATTTTGATATACAAATCAAAGCTCCGTAGCTACCGCGACCTGCCCGTGCGCCTCGCCGAGCTTGGCACCGTCTATCGCTACGAACGCAGCGGAGTGCTCCATGGCTTGCTCCGCGTGCGCGGCTTCACCCAGGACGACGCGCACATTTTCTGCATGCCCTCGCAGATCGAAAGCGAAGTCGAAGCCTGCATGGACTTCGCCTTTGCGGTCATGAAAAATTTCGGCTTTGACCAATTCGAAGTCGAGCTCTCCGATTGGGACGAATCGCATCCGGAAAACTACGCCGGCAAACCCGAAGACTGGCACCGAGCCACCGCCGCGCTCGCGGACACCATGAAGCGCATGAACATCCCGTTCAAGAAGATGGAAGGCGAAGCCGCCTTCTACGGCCCGAAAATCGACGTAAAGCTCATTGACGCCATCGGCCGCTCCTGGCAGCTCACCACCGTGCAATTTGATTTCAATTTGCCCGCGCGCTTCGGCCTGCAATACGTCGCCGAAGACGGCGCCAAGCATCAGCCGCTGATGGTCCACCGTGCACTGCTTGGCTCCGTCGAGCGTTTCTTCGGCATCTTGATCGAACACTACGCCGGCGCTTTTCCGCTGTGGCTCGCACCCGTACAAGTCGAAATCTGCCCGGTCAGCGAAAAAGTCGCCGACTACGCCAAGCACGTCACCGAAACTCTCAAGCGCCACAACCTCCGCGTCCATCTCGACGACCGCAACGAAAAGCTGCCCGCAAAAATCCGCGATGCCCAGCTCCAGAAAATCCCCTACATGCTCGTCGTCGGCCCCAAGGAAGCGGAAGCCGGCACCGTCTCCGTCCGCCATCGTTCGAAGGGCGACCTCGGCCCCAAGCCACTCTCCGAAGTTATCGAATCGCTTCACCAAGAAGTCGAATCCCGCGCGACAACCTAAGCATTTTCACGAGTCGGACGAATCCCGCTGTGCAAATCTCTCAATCCACCCTGAACGAAGATGCCTTCGCGCGAGGCGTCCGCGTTCTTGTGGATCGCGACGCGCATCTAGCAGAGGTCGTCCAAAAATACGGCGCTCCGCCGCTCTGGGTTCGCGAGCCCGGCTTCCCCACGCTCGTCTACATCATCCTCGAACAGCAAGTCTCGCTCGCTTCCGCGAAAGCCGCCTTCGACCGCCTGAACAGTGCTGTTCGTCCGCTCACACCGCGCCGCTTTTTAAAGCTCACTGACGATGAGCTCCTGCGCATCGGCTTCAGCCGGCAAAAAACTCTGTACACCCGCTTGCTCGCCGAATCGCTGTCACGCGGCTATTTCGACCTGCGAAATCTTCGCGACCTGCACGATGATGCCGCGCGCAAAATGCTTGTGGCCTTCAAAGGCATCGGCAATTGGACCGCCGACATTTATCTGCTTAGCGCGCTGCGCCGCCCGGATATCTGGCCCATCGGCGACCTTGCTCTCGCCACCGCCGTCCAGGAAGTCAAACGCTTGCGCAACCGCCCCTCGCCAGAAAAACTCGAGAAAATGAGCACACCTTGGAAACCTTGGCGCGCCGTAGCCGCCCGCCTCTTCTGGCACCACTATCTGGCCAAGCGCGGCAAGCAAAGTGAAACCATCAGTTTGTAAAAGTTTTCTTCCAGAAATCAGGTTGAGACGCCGCCCGCAGTTTGCGAGAGCACTTTTTTCAGTCGCCAGCAGAAAAAAACCAAGCCCGCCAGTTCCAAACACAATCCCGTGGCCAACAAACCCCGCGAAACTCCCGCTTTGCCGAGAAACACAAACCACCGATCAAAGCCCAGTCCGATGGGAGCCGGCTGCGAAGTCGTCATGTAGTGCAACAACAATCGCCCCTGGCCCACGATTGACGAGTACTCCATCCGGTAATTCCACTGTGCATCGTAGTAACTGCCCGTTGCCTGATCCTCCAAAAAACTCGTCGAAATGCTGATCCCTTGAACAAGAACCCCCGCCGCAAAAAGAATCACCGCCAACTTGCCCACTCGCGGACCCGCCTCCGCCAGCATCGGCCCAAGCCCCAGGCACAGCACTACTAGCGCCGGAACGAGATACCGCGGCCCAACGCAGTACCCGCCTTCCCATTGCGTATAGCGCGCGAAAAACAAAAGATAAATCAGCGGCAAGCCCGCCGCCACAACCGCCAGCCCGGCGTCCCGCCTCCACAAACGCCGCAATCCCGCAATCGCCAAAACAATCGGCGGCGCAAACAGAAACACCGACTTCCCCGGCGACAAAAGAAAACCAAATAGCCCCGTCGCCAGCGGCGTTCGAAACGTATTGAGGTGCCGACCACCCTCCGCAACATCCGGATACCCGAATTCAAACGCATTCCCAAAATAAATCTGGTTGCGCACCAGATACGCCCCGCCAAAAATTCCCACAACCACCGCCAACGTGAACGCAGCTGTCAAACCCTTCTTCCGATCGCGAAGCAATAGCGCCACGAAAAACACCGGCGCCGCAATGAGATGCGAAGGCCGGACCCACAGCGCAACGCCAAGAAATATCCCCGCAATTGCCGCAGCTTTCCACGAAATCGGGACCGCCGCTTCTCCCGTGAAAAGCGCCAGCGCCGCAGCCAACAGCAGCGCCGCCACCAGCGGCTCCGAAAAAAACCACGCCGAATACGCAAACAGCGGCGTGGCCAGTGCAATCACAAGCGCCGCCCAAAGGGCCCGCTTCACGTCAATCCCCAGCCGGCAAAAAATCAGAAACGCCAGCGCTCCCGCCAGCGCCGCAAATGTCGCGCTGCTCGAAGCCACTACCGCATCCAAAACGAGATCCTTCGATCGAGCCGGGATCCCCGGCAATACCGCGCGCAAAATCCGCCCAGCAAAATGCCACGGCAAAACCAGCACCGCCTGCGCCGTCCCGTACGGCGCGCGCGCCTGCCCCCACCGGTCTCTCTTTCCATAAAACGTCCCCAGCGCCTCCGCCTGCGGCACCGCCGTATTCCCGTGCAGCGCCAAACTCTCCGCCTGCAAATCCACCGACACCTCATCGATGGTCCGCACCCGCCCGCTCGAGGTAATCAAAAAAAGAAAGTTCAACGCCAGGAACAACAGCGGGCCTATCCGTTTGGCAAGTGGAGTCAATGCGGCTGGCGGCATTAGAAAACATTTAAGCATCGCGGCCGCACCTTGGATAGCCGCTTCGGTCCCGCGTGTATCGTCCGAGGCACGCCGCTGGTGCGCCAATCATCCCCTTGCGGGAGCATCCTCCCTGCGTGCTATACTTTGAAGCCCGTCCCCCGGCGTTTTTGCGCTGTGTGGGGTGGGAGTGGGGTTACCGCTTTGCGGCCCGTGTGGGTCAGCCGATTCGCACCCGCGATTAACAAAGCGTCCAAGGGGGATTTATCGCAGAACGCAGCTTCCGGCAGAGCGACCGCATCCGCGTCAACGAGCGGATTCGCGCTCGCGAGATCCGGGTGATAGATGAAGAAGGCGGCCAGCTGGGCGTCATGCAGCCGTTTGAAGCCATCAAGCTGGCCAAGGAAAAAGGGCTCGACCTGGTGGAAATTTCGCCCACGGCCGATCCGCCTGTTTGCAAGATCACCGACTACGGCAAGTATCTGTACCAGGCCAATAAAAAGGCGCACGAGCAGCGCAAGAGCAGCCGTGGCTCGCAATTGAAGGAAGTCAAGTTTCGGCCCGCCACCGCGGAGCACGACTATCAGGTTCGCAAGAGCCAGATCATCCGCTTCCTCGGCGAAGGCCACAAAGTGCGCGCGATGATTTTTCATCGTGGCCGTGAAATGGCGCACCAGGAAGTGGGCCGCGCCAAGATGAATCGCCTGCTTATGGAAATCGGCGACCAGGGCCAGATCGAAACCATGCCGCGCATGGAAGGCAACGTTCTGGTGGCCTTGCTCGCGCCCAAAAAAGGCGTCAGCGTAGCCAAGCCGGCCGGCCAATCGGCCTCCAGCGCCCAGCAATCGCAGTAATCAGCGCGCTTCGCTGCGAAATGGAATATGTAGGGGCGGCCTTCTGAGGCCGCCCGCTTCGAGCTTAGGAGAGGATTCACAGCAATGCCAAGAAACGCATCGAAACCAAAATTGAAATTAAAGACGCATCGCGGCGCCAGAAAACGCTTCAAGATCACCGCCAACGGCAAAATCAAGCGCGGCCATTCCGGCAAGCGCCACTTGATGGGCACCAAAGCCCCCGGCCGCATGCGCAAACTCAAGAAGCTGACGCTCGTAAACAAAGCCGACGTAGCCGCCGTCAAGCAGATGCTTCCCTATGGCTAGATGGCTTTATCTTTGTAGTGGCGCAGCTCGCTGCGCCCTTTTTTTGATCAGCGACCATTGATCGCATTCGAATCCAATCATTGGTCCGTTCAAGTTTCTAAGAAGGCCACTTTCGGGTGCACCTTCCCAGAAAAATGCGAAACGCGAGTTTCGCAAATCGTGCCAGGCAGCGCTTCACGGGTGCCTGCCGGCCGATAAGCCCCGAGAAATTGTTGGGGCAATTGTAGAGGCCGGGCTTTAGCCCGGCGTCGTGCGCGAAAAGCGAACGACCTCTTCGGACAGGCCGCCCCGCGGCCAACCTAAGCGCACTACATCGCGTTACCCCCGGAAACAAACCCGTTGCGCAGCGCGTGTTTTCTTGCGTTCGCGCAACGCGTCTTGTTTCCCATTAAAATCTGTGGCCGCTGTTTGCAGAGCGCCGAGGTTTTGTAGTGGCGGGTCTTTAGACCCGTCCGAACAAAATCCCCACTCCGCATTCCCCGGCCCCGGCAAAACTTGAAGGAGAAACCCCATGGCTCGCGTAAAACGCGGCACCAAGCGCCGTGCACGGCGCAAGAAGTACCTCAGGAGAACAAAAGGCTTTTTCCTGACAAAGAGCAAGCTCTACCAATCCGCCCAGGAAGCCGCCAATCGGGCCGATCGCTACGCCAAGCGCGACCGCCGCGTCAAGAAGCGCGAGTATCGTAAGCTCTGGATTCAGCGCGTCGGCGCAGCCGCACGGAACAACGGCCTGACCTACGGCCAGTTGATTCACGGCCTGAAAGCCGCCGGCGTCTCCCTCGACCGCAAAGTCCTGGCCGACATCGCGGTCAAAGACGCCGCCGCATTCACCGCGCTCGTTGCAACAGCCAAAGCCGCCGCCCCACCGCCAGCGAAAGCGAAACGGGCGTAGCGCTGGAGCAGCCCTGTAGCGGCCGCCTTCTAAGGCGGGAGCTTTTTCTTCCGTAGAGGCACGATATATCGTGCCCCTACGGTGTAATGTATCTGGCGACCATGCCGAACGTAGAAAATCCAACAGAGAAATCACTCGCCGCGCTGGCAATTAACGATCCGCCCGCGATTGAAGAATTATTCGCGAACGAAAAAGCGCGCTTCGACAAGCAACTCGCCGCAAAGAATCCCGACGAAGTTAACTTCAACTTGATGAAGAATGCATGGCTGGGTAGAAAGGCTGGCGTACTTACCCTCATCACGGAGAATTGGCTCAAGCCCGCTCCGCCTTCTCTGAAACCGGCTGTCGGCCAGTCCCTGAATCAGCTCAAACGTCACATCGAAGAATCTCTCGAAGCATTTCGGGTCGCTGCTGAAAAGGCTTCTCAAGAAGGCGCGACGAGCCGCGACCGCGTCGACCTCTCCCTCCCCGGCGTCCTCCGTCCCGTCGGCTCCCATCATTTGATCCGCCAGGTCTTCCAGGAAATCGAAGACATTTTCTTCTCCATCGGCTTCTCCGTCGTCGAAGGCCCCGAAATCGAGACGCCTTACTACAATTTCGAAGCCCTCAACATTCCTGAATTCCACCCCGTCCGCGACGACATGGACACCTTCTACATCGATCTGCCCAAGGGCGCGTCGACGCCACTGCTGTTGCGCACGCACACCTCGCCCATGCAAATCCGCACCATGGAAAAGCAGAAGCCGCCCGTACGCGTCATCGTTCCCGGCAAGGTCTACCGCCGCGACAATCCCGACGCCACCCACTCCTTCGCCTTCCACCAGATCGAAGGCCTCGCCGTCGACACCGACATCACCTTCTGCGATTTCACCGGTACCATCGAATACTTCGTAAAACAATTTTTCGGCCCTAGCGTCAAAACGCGCTTCCGCCCCAGCTATTTTCCCTTCACCGAGCCGAGTGTCGAATTCGACGTCTCCTGCCCCTTCTGCGGCGGAACCGGCTCTTCGAATGGCGCCACCTGTTCGAAATGCAAAGGCGCCGCCTGGATCGAACTCTTCGGCGCGGGCATGGTCGACCCCGCCGTCTACGGCTTCGTGAACTACGACGCCAGAAAAGTCAGCGGCTTCGCCTTCGGCATCGGCATCGACCGCCTGGCCATGCTCAAATACGGCATCGACGACATCCAGGTCTTTTTCCAGAACGACGTCCGTTTCCTGCGCCAATTTCCGTAGGAAGTATTTGTAGAGGCCGGGCTTTAGCCCGGCCCGGTTTTGGTCTTACTGACAACTGAAAACTGAGGACTGAAAACTTAGTTCAATGACTTTCACCGACGCCAAACAACGCTTCTCCAATCGCGTGGCCGACTACGTCCGCTACCGCCCCGGCTACCCCGCGGCCGTGCTCGATGTCCTCCGCTCGGATTGCGGCCTGCGCCCCGGCCACGTCGTCGCCGATATCGGCTCAGGAACTGGTTTTTTGAGCGAACTCTTTTTGAAAAGCGGCAATCGCGTTTTCGGCGTCGAACCCAACACCGAAATGCGCCAAGCTGGCGAAGAGTATCTCGCCTCCTACGACGCCTTCTCGAGTATCGAAGGCTCTGCCGAAGCCACAACTCTTGACGACGCGACAATCGACTTTGTCACCGCAGGCCAGGCCTTCCACTGGTTTGAGCCAAACGCCGCGCGAAAGGAATTCGCGCGCATTCTGAAACCCGCCGGCCGGGTCGTCGTTCTCTGGAACGAACGCCTGACCGACACCACTCTTTTCTTGCGCGCCTTCGAAGCGCTGCTTCGCAAATTCGGAACCGACTATTCGCGAGTGAACGAAAGCTACCCACGCGAAGAACAGATGCGCTCCTTTTTCCAGAGTAACGCCTATCGCCAGCAACAGCTTCCCAACCTACAGGTTTTCGATTTCGATGGACTGGCCGGCCGCGTCCGCAGCAGTTCCTACATGCCCGCGCAGGACCATCCGGACTTTTCCCCGATGATGGCGGAGCTGCAAACCATTTTTGAAGCGCACCAGCAGCAAGGCGCCGTTCGCATGGAGTATCTGACTCGTCTTTACTATGGTCAGCTCGACCTGGCGAGGACTAACGGATGAAGGTCGTCTACAACTGGCTGAAGGATTTCGTGGACGTAACCGCGTCGCCGGACGAGCTCGCCTCGCGCCTCGCCCTCTCCGGCACGAACATCGGCGGAGTCGAAAACGGCCCGCACGGCGCGGTGATCGAAGCCGAAGTCAGTTCGAACCGCCCAGACTGCCTCAGCCACTACGGAATTGCGCGCGAAGTTGGCGCGATTTACAAATTGCCGCTCAAGCATGTCTCGCCCAAACCTGCGGAAAGCACGGCCAAAGCCAGCGACGCCGTAAAAGTGGAAATCCAATCGCCCGATCTGTGCGGCCGGTTCACCGCCCGCGTCATTCGCGGCGTGAAAATCCAGCCCTCGCCGAAATGGCTGAAGGACAAGCTCGAAGCCTCCGGCGTCGCCAGCATCAGCAATGTCGTGGACGTTTCGAACTACGTGATGCTCGAGCTCGGCCACCCGCTGCACACCTACGATTACGACAACGTCCGCGATCACAAGATCGTCGTCCGCCGCGCAAAACAAAACGAGAAGATTCGAACACTCGATGGTATCGAGCGCCAGGTCGACTCCAACATCTGCATGATCACCGACGGCGATGGTTCCAGCGCCGTCGGCATCGGCGGAATCATGGGCGGCGCCGAAACAGAAATCTCCTTTTCCACCAAAAATGTCTTGATCGAATGCGCCTGGTTCGAACCCGTTGCCGTCCGCCGCGCCGCGCGTTTCCTGAAATTGCACACCGAAGCCTCCACGCGTTTCGGCCGCGGCGCAGACCCGGAAATGGCCGAGCTCGCCTCGCACCGCGCCGCCGAACTGATTTTGCAGCTCGCCGGCGGCGAATTGCTCTCCGGCGTTGTGGATGTGTATCCCGGCAAGCGCGGCCCGAAAAAAATCCGTGTCACCCGCGCAGAAATTCTTCGCGTGATGGGCGCGGACGTCCCGGACAAAGAAGTGGAAGCCAGCCTCAGCGCGCTCGGATTCGCTCCCATTCGAATCGACCAGAACCGCGGCGCAGAAGGCTCGCTCCTGGCCGCATGGGAATGTGCCCAGCCGTCCTGGCGCGCCGAAGTCGAACGCGAAATCGACCTCATCGAAGAAATCGCCCGCATCTACGGCCTCGACAAATTTCCGCCGCGTTTGCCCGCCGCACGCCAGGGTGCCGCGCGCCTGCCGCACTACGAAGCGGAAACGCGTCTGCGCGACCGCCTCATCGGCCTCGGCTACCGCGAAATCCTCACCATTCCACACGTCGCAGAAGACCGCGATGCGCTGTTTCGTCCCGAAGGCGTCGCGCCCGCGCGCCTTTCGAATCCTCTTTCGGAAGAAGCCAACGTCCTGCGTTCGAACGGCCTCGTGACCATGGCTGCCGCTCTCGAATGGAATCTGAATCACGGCCAGCGCAACGCCCGCCTGTTCGAAATCGGCCGCCACTACCATTTGAAGGGAAACACTTCGGTGGAGACTCGCGTGCTCACCATCGGCACAACCGGCGAAGCACGCGAAAAAGGCTTGTACGACGCCGCCCGCGAATTTTCCTTCGCCGACCTGAAAGGCGATCTCGACTCTATCGGCGCGTTGGCCGGCGCACTCGAATGGCGCGACGGCGGCCCAGACTGGCTCCACGCCACAAAGCGCGGGCAAGTTCTACTCGGTCCGAACGCCATCGGCGCAGCCGGCCAACTCGCCCGCCGTGTCGCCGACAAATTCAAATTCCGCCAGGACGTCTTCCTCGCCGAATTGGAACTCGATCCACTCTGCTCTGCGATTCGAATCGTCAAAGACGCGCGCCATTACGAGCCGCTCCCGCGTTTCCCCGCCGTCGAGCGCGATTTTTCCTTGCTGCTCGCCGATGGGACACATTTCTCCGGCGTAACGAAAATCGTTCGAGCCCTCGGCATCGCCGAAATCACTTCGATCGAAGCAACCGATTTTTTCCGCGGCAAAAACGTCCCCGCCGGAAAATACTCCCTGCTCGTTCGAATCACCTTCCAGAGCCGCGAAGCCACGCTGACCGACGCGCAAATCAGCGACTACAGCGGCAAAATCATTGCCGCGCTCGAAAGAAATCTAGGCGCGCAACTCCGCGCTCAGTAGGGAATTCGAACGCTCAAACACATGCTCCGGCGTTGTTGGACCACTCCAACTGAATCGTGTAGTTCCCAAGCGTTCGCGTTTTCCACGCGCAAATATCGCCGATCTCCCCGTTGTTGTCGTCATACCAGCCCTGCCCGGGAATCGGATCCGTGATCGCTTCGCACAATTCGTGTGAACTCGTGGAAGTGAGAGCGTCGGCCACCGCGAGACCGCCGGTGCATCCGGAACATCCGGGATACGGCATCACCGCATAGAAAACGTTGTTGCTCGTGGCGTCGTGGTACCCGCAGAAATCCTTGCAGGAAGCGCTTCCTCCTTGCAGGACCTGCACGCCCGGCGGCAAGAAAAAAAAGTACAGCGAATTAGTCGTCGCCGCGGGCAAAACTCCCGACGCGATTTCCTGTTGCAGAAGTTGTTGAATCGCGCTGTCCTGCACGGAAGTTCCAGGAGCCGGCGCCGTCAGGATTTTGGTTCCCGTCCGCGTGCCATGCCCGATCGTTTTCCCAGCAACGTCGTATTCGCCCAGTTGATCGATCAGCGAACTTGTGAGAATGAAGTCAAAGAAAAGATTCATGCTGTTCATAACCACGTTTTGCGGCGACTCTTGCCACGCCGCGCCCCAAAAAACGGTGAAGACCTCGACGGCAGTGAGCAGCGGTCCTCCCCGATAGGTCAAGTGCGGCGCGGCTGCAGGCGCGGCGCGCTCAGCCTCCGGGCGATGCAGGGGTACGACGCGGATCGGGTGTTGTGGCGCTGCGGATTTCTTAGTACGAGCTTTGGTGGCCATGGGACGCTCCTTGTGCGGACAGACGGAATGTCACTGCGCGGGCTGGAAGAACGAACAGGCTGGAATTCACACGGTATCGAACCAATCCAAAAATGTAAATAGAACTCCGCGTGAGTCACCGAATCGCAAGCTCTCCTCGCCGAGCCTAGACGCGTATAATGTGCCCTCCACTTCAGGAGAGCACACTATGCGCTATCGTAAATTTGGCCGCACCGGATGGAACGTCAGCGAAATTGGCTACGGCATGTGGGGCATGGCCGGCTGGACCGGTTCCGACGACGCCGAGTCGCTCGACGCTCTCCAGCGCGCCGTGGATCTCGGCTGCAATTTTTTTGACACCGCCTGGGCCTACGGCGACGGCCACAGCGAAGAGCTGCTAGGAAAAATCCTGCGCGCGAACAAAAACAAAACAAACGTCGGCGGGACCGACAAAAAACTCTACGCCGCCACAAAAATCCCGCCGAAGAACCGCCGCTGGCCCGCTCGTCCCGAATATTCTCTCGACGATTCCTATCCGCCGGACTACATCTTCGAGTACGTGGACAAAAGCCTCAAAAACATCGGCACCGACACGCTTGACATCATCCAGTTTCACACTTGGGAAGACGCCTGGCTCGATGATGAGCGCCTCGCACGCGCCATCGAAAAACTCCGTAGCAGCGGAAAAGTCCGCGCCGTCGGCATCAGCCAGAATCGCTGGGAACCCGCCAACGGCATTCGCGCCGTACGCGCCGGCCTCTTGGACGCCGTCCAAATCATCTATAACATCTTCGACCAGAATCCCGAGGACCAACTTTTCCCAGCCTGCCGCGAAAAGAACGTCGCCGTCATCGCGCGCGTTCCCTTCGATGAAGGCTCCCTCACCGGCACGCTCACCCTCGACAGCAAATGGCCCGCGAGCGATTGGCGCAGCACCTATTTCGTCCCGGAAAATCTCAAAGCCAGCGTCTCCCGCGCCGACGCCCTCAAACCCCTTGTCCCCACGGGCTCCACACTTCCGGAAATGGCCCTGCGCTTCATCCTCAACAATCCCGACGTCAGCACCATCATTCCCGGCATGCGAAAAATCCGCAACGTGGAAGCCAATCTCGCCGCCAGCGACAAAGGCCCCTTGCCCGCGCCACTCCACACGCAACTCCGCCCCCACCGCTGGGACCGCACCCCGACCAAGTGGAGCCAATAGCTAAAACATGACTACTCACTACCACATTCAGGAGCTAGCGAACGGTCTCCGGATTCACGCGGGCCAAGAAAGGGAACTGTGGGAGAGGCTATTTGCATCGGGTATTGTCGCGGCCGTGATCGGATTTGCTACGGCAACTCTTCTGGGCCGCTGGTGGTGGTGCATTTTGTCTGCAATCGCAGCTGTAGGGGTCTTCCAGGCCGTAAGAAGCAGGAACGCAGAACTACAAGTCACGAATGTTGAATTCATTACAAGGGGAGACCTGGGTCAAAGAGTTCAAACACCCCGGGTCGTGTGCACGGGCGATGTTTGTCGGCTCGAGTTCCGCGGAGACATTGGCCCAATTACTTCCAATCGTGATGGGCTCTACGCACTGACCGAACGAAAGGAACTTTGTCTGCTGCCCTTCCTGGACTGGAAGCAGACGAAGCAAGTCATTCACGCGATCGAGAACAAATTCCCAGGATTGGGGGAGATCTGGCGTTCAAGAGAATCCATCGGCAACGGAGTCAAACAGGAATGACTCCCCACATGAGAGTTACGCGGTCTGCTTCAACGCGCGCTCCACGAGCGTCAGGCAACGCTCGGCTTGTTCGCGCAGCAATTCTTCGCTGTCGCTCCGGTCGCGCTGCATGCTGTGAAGTTCATCGGCAATCGCCAGCGCCGCGAGCACCGCGACTTTCTGCGTGTCCACCGTCGCCGTCGCGCCCGCAATCGTGTGCATTTTTTCGTCCACGTACTTCGCGAGCTTCTGCACGTACTTCTCTTCGAGCTCGCCACGAATCGAGTACGACTGCCCGAAAATTTGCACTTTAACCGGTGTGCTCATGGAATCCCCGTGCGTCCTTATCGGCACATTACCACATTCGCCCAAGGAATAACGGATGGACGGCGTGCACGGCTCAGAGCGACGGCGGGATGCTAACGTCTCCGTTTGCGGGAAGTCTGACCAGTTTGTTGGGGGAAGGGGCCATGAACGTGATGATGAAAAGGAATTTGCTGTTGCTGGGGTTGGCGTGCGCGTTGGGCACGACATTTGCTGCGAGGGTGCGCGGGGAGGCGGGGGAGGAGGTTGGGCGGCTGGCGGAGTTGATGGGATGGAAGGCGGGGACGATTGTGGCGGATATTGGGGCTGGCGACGGGAAATATACGTTTGCGGCGGCGGGGCGCGTGGGGGCGGCCGGGAGAGTGTATGCGACGGAAATTGATGCGAAGAAGCTCGAAGAGTTGCGGAACGAAGTGGCGAAACGCAAGCTCGCGAACGTGATCGTGGTGGAGAGCAAAGAGGTGGATACGAATCTGCCGGCGGCGTGCTGCGACGCGATTTTTCTGAGGCGCGTGTACCATCACCTCACGAAGCCAGTGGAGTTCGATGCGAACCTGGTGCGGTCTTTGAAGCCGGGAGGGCGGCTGGCGATTATTGATTTTCCGCCGCGCGCGGGGCTGGAGCCGGTGGAAGGAGTTCCGAGCAACCGGGGCGGGCACGGGATTCCGCAAAAAATTGTAATCGAGGAGTTGAGCGCGGCGGGGTTGAAGGTGGAAAAAATCGTGGACGATTGGCCGGAAGATGATTATTGCGTTTTGTTTGTGAAGAGGTGAGGACTGCGAGTGGTGGTTGTGGGGGGCGCATTGCAGAGGTATGCTTTCCTGCGCAATTTGAAGGGGGAGACGACAATGAAGACGAATATGAAAAAGATAGCGACTGCGATGTTTGCGGCGGTGATGGTATTTGCGGCGGCGGGGGCACGGGGCCAGCAGGCAGCGCCGGCCGATTCGCAGAAGATGGCGCAGATGGGAACGACGCCGAATCCAGTGAGCACCATAGTAAAAGGGCAATTGCCGCGGTTCGCGAAGATTATGGTGGCAGCGGCGGAGGCCATGCCGGCGGAGAAATATAGTTTCAAGCCGACGCCGGAGATGAATACGTTTGGGCACCTGGTGATGCACAGCACGCAGGCCAACAATGTGCTGTGTTCGAAAATTTCCGGGATGGCGGAGCCGGACGTGAAATATTCGGATACCGATCCAAAAGACAAGCTGGTGGCGGCGTTGAAGGCTTCGTTCGAATTTTGCACGACGGCCCTGGCTAATGTGGACGATTCGAAATTGGGCGATCAGATGATGCTGTTTGGTAGCAGGCCATCCTCTCGCGCAGGCGCAATGATTGCGGCGAGTGATGGGTGGAACGATCATTATGGCGCGCTGGCGGTTTATCTGCGGCTGAGCGGGATTTTGCCGCCGACGGCGCAGCCGGAGAAGAAGTAGCGGGGACGGTTTTGTCATAGCTGCAGACAGGTTCTAAAGAGCACAGGCTGAAGCCTGTGCCACTAAGGACCTCAGACCTGGAGGACGTCGCCGTCGCGCGCGACGATTTCGTAGAGGACGGGGTTGACGAAGAACCCGAGGAGCAGGCGCGAGAGCAGTCCTGCGACGACGACGATGGCGAAGGGCTTCTGCGTGTCGCTGCCGACGCCGGTGGACATGGCCGCGGGAAGAAGGCCGAGGCAGGCGACGAGCGCGGTCATCATAATGGGACGCAGGCGGAGGAGCGAGGCACCCATGGTGGCTTCGCGGACGGATTTACCCTCAAGACGGAGTTTGTTGATATAGCTGACGAGAATGACCGCGGTTTCGACGGAGACGCCGAGAAGCGCGAGCAAACCGAGAATGCTGGAGACGCTGATGGGCGTGTGCGTGAGCTTCAGGGCGATGAGCGCGCCCACGGGTTCGGTGAGAACGACCCCAAGGGCGATGCCAATGGGGAATTTGAAATTGCCGTAGAGCGCAAAGAGAATCAGGAAAATCAGCAAGACGGCGAGCGGGCCGATAATGATGAATTGCGCCTTGGCTTCGAGAAGCTCGCTGTATTCGCCGCCCCAATCGAGACGATACCCTTCAGGAAGTCTCACGGATTTGGCGACAGCGGTTTGACCGGCGTTGACGATGCCTTCCAAATTGCGGCCCTCAATCGAAAACTGAATGCCGATGTAGCGCGAATTATTTTCACGATAGATGAAAGACGCGCCGCTGCTTTCCTTGATGGTGGCAAGCTCGGACAAGGGAATTTGCTGGCCGGCAGGTGCGGGCACGAGAAGATCACCGATCTGGCGGGCGCCGGTTCGGAATTGCGGCTCCATGCGGAGGATGAGGTCGAAAAGTTTTTCGCCCTGAATGACCTGGGTGGCAGCCTGGCCACCGACGGCGGCCTGGACAACGGCTTCGACGTCGGCGACGTTGATGCCGTAGCGCGCGATTTTCTGGCGGTCGGCGTCAATGATCAAGCTGGGCTGACCAAGCTCGCGGACGACGGTGAGTTCGGTGAAGCCGGGAGTCTTGGCAAGGATGTTCTTGATTTCAACGGCTTTTTTCTCGAGCACGTCGAGGTCGGGGCCGAAGATTTTCACGGCGAGGGCGCTCTTGAGGCCGGTGAGGGCTTCGTCCACGGCGTCTTCGGCGGGTTGCGTGTAGTTGAAAATTACGCCGGGGTAGGCGTCGAGTTTTTTCTCGAGATCCTTCGCTAATTGTTCCTTCGTGTGGATGGACCCGGACTTCCAGGTTTTGTCGCCATACGGCTTCAAGCCGACATAAAACTCGCAATTGAAAAAGCCGGTGGGATCGGTGCCGTCGTCGGGGCGGCCGAGCTCGGAGCCGACGACGGTGACCATGGGATATTTGGAGAGCAAGTCGCGGACTTGCGGGGCGAACCTGGCGGCGTCTTCGAAAGAAATCGTGTACGGCATCGTCGCGCGAACCCACAGCGCGCCTTCGTCAAGGTGCGGAAGAAACTCACCGCCGATAAAAGGGACGAGCAAGAGCGTAGCAACAAAGATGAGCGTGGCCACTAGAAGAGTGGACTTGGGATGATTGAGGCACCATTCGAGGCGCTTGCCGTAGGAGTCGCGGACCCAATCGAAAATGCGGTTGGGCTTTTCCTGAACGCCGCTCTTGAACCAGTAGGAGGCAAGCACGGGAACGAACGTGAGCGTGAAAACAAGAGCGCCGACAAGAGCGAAGGCCATAGTGTCGGCCATGGGATGGAAAAGTTTCCCGGCGGGACCAGTAAGGGCGTAGATAGGCAAGTACCCGGCGATGATCACGGCGACAGAATAAAAAATGGGACGGTCGACGTCGCGGGCAGCGGCGAGAATCACTTCGTTAAGTTTATAGTCCTGGCCTTTGCGCAGGCCGAGCTCGCGGTAAATGTTCTCGACCATGACGATGGTGCCGTCAATGATGATGCCGAAATCGATGGCGCCGATGGAGAGAAGGTTGGCGGCTTCGCCGGTGGCGTTGAGGAAGATGAAGGCGAAAAGAAGCGCGAGAGGGATGGTGAGCGCGGTGATGACGGCGGCGCGGACGCTGACGAGGAAAAAAATCAAGACAATGAGAACGAAAACCATCCCGCGGATGAGGTTCCACTCAACGGTGTCGGTGGTGACGCGGACGAGGTCACTGCGGTCATAATAGGGACGAATCTTGACGTCGGGCGGCAGAACGCTGCGGTTGAGTTCCTCGGTTTTTTTCTCGACGCCTTCGAGGACGTTTTGCGTCTGCTCGCCACGGCGCATGAGGATGACGCCTTCGACGGCGTCGTCGTTGTTTTTTTGTTTATCCTGAAAACCAAAAATACCGAGCCGCGGGGCGTGTCCGATTTCCACGTGGCCGATGTCCCTCACGCGGATCGGAACGCCATTGTTGCTGCCAACGACGACTTCGCCGATTTCATCGGTGGATTTGACGAGGCCGAGTCCGCGAACGTAATAAAACTGGCCACCCTGGGTGTAGAAGCCGCCGCCAGTGTTGGAATTGTTGGCGGTGAGAGCGGTGAGAATCTGCGCGACGGGGAGATGAAAATTGTAGAGCTTCACGGGATCGAGCAGGACCTGATACTGCATCGTCGGCCCGCCGAAACCGGAATCGTCGGCGACGCCGGGAACGCTTTTGTAGGCCCTCTCGATGATCCAGTCCTCGTAGGTGTGCAGCTCCATCGGAGAGCGATCGGGACTCTCGATGACGTAGCGATAAACAAGGCCGCTGGGGCTGAACAGAGGAGCCATACTGGGCGTGACGCCCGATGGGAGCTGCGCGTCGCTGATGCGTTGAAAAACTTCCTGGCGAGCGAAATAGGAATCCGTGCCTTCGTCGAATGTGAGGATGACATCCGAGAGGCCATAGAGAGAGATGGAGCGCATGATTTTCAAATGCGGAGCGCCGTTCATGGCCAGCTCGAGAGGCAAGGTGGTGAGGCGCTCGACTTCTTCGGCGGCATGGCCGGGCCACTGGGTGATGAGCTCGACCATGGGCGGAGAGAGATCGGGATAGGCATCCACAGGCATGCGCCGGAAGGAAAATGCGCCGGCAATGATGATGAGCACGGTCACCATCATGACGAGGAAGCGCTGTTGAAGCGCGAATTGGACAATGCGATGGATCATCTGGAATTTTCGGCCGGCTCTCCGTCTAGTGCTGCAAGGAATTCTTGAACTGCAGGAAGAGCGCACCGTCACCGACGACGCGTTCGCCTTCCTTCAGACCATCCGTGACTTGCGTACGTCCGCCCAGGCTGTCACCAGCCTTGACGAGGCGGCGCGCAAATTGATTGGAGCCCGACTGGACGTACACAAATGCCTGATTCTCGGTGTCATGGAGTACGGCGGCATCGGGAACCGTCAGGGCATCGCGAATTGCGCCGGCTTGCACGGTCGCGGCAACGTACATGTCTTTCTTCAATTTTTTCGCAGGATTGCCGGTCACGATGCGCGCCTGCAAGGTCCGCGTGGTGGGATCGAGGGCCGGCGCAATATAGGAAATCTTCCCGTGAAAGATGTCCGGGTAAGAGTCCGTCGTAATATCGACGGAATCGCCCGGGTGCACGTAGGACATGTCGCTCTGGTAGACGTTGACGAGAACCCACACCGTACTCATGTCCGAGATGGTGAAGACCTGTGTGGCACCGCCCTGGAGCAATTGGCCGGGGCCGACGAGGCGCTCGACGACTTCCCCGCCGACTGGAGCGATAACGGGGATTTGCGAAGTCATCTTGGGAGGATTTTTCACCACCGCTTCGGGATCGTTCAGGCCCAGCGCGCGCAAAGCATCTTCGCTGGATTGCATGTCCGCCTGCGCCTGGGTGCGGCCGGATTCGGCTTGCTGAAGGTCGGATTCCGCGATGGCGCCATGCGCGTAAAGATCCTCCGCGCGCTTGTAGATTTTCTCGGCGAGGAAATAAGAATCGCGAGCCTTTATATAAGCGGAGCGCGCCGCGGAATAGTCAGGGCTGTTTACGGTGAGCAGCGGCTGCCCGGCGTGCACCGTCTCGCCCGGAGCAACCAGGATTTGGTGGACGGGGCCTCCGATAGCGCTGAAAACGGGGGTGGTCTGAAACGCGTTGTAAGCGACGTTTCCGGTGAGGCGCAGCACGCGGGGCAGCCTGGCTTTTTCGACGGACACGACCTGGACGTGGACCATCTGATCCTGCGGGACACTGAAGAGTGCGGCGGTGTCCGCTTTGGACTCGGTGCCGGAGTACGAAGTCATTTTCGATTCGGAATCGCCGGAGCCGGAGCCGCAGCCAGCAAAAGCGAGCGCGGCCACGAGAGTTGCGGCACAAAGTGTGGGAGTGCGGAAGAAAATTATTTTCATGGCAGAGTCCTTGTTCCGACGGCCTGGCGCATCTGTTCGAGCGTGGTCATGTAGGTGGCCAGAGCCTGGCGGTAGGCGAGTTGATTGGAGCGGTAGGTGCGCTCCGCGTCGAGATAATCGAGGAGGCTGGCGGCGCCGCGCTTGTACGCGTATTCGCTGATGTCTCGCGACTGTTTGGCCTCCTCGACGTAACCGCCTTGATATAGCTGCACGATTTGTTCGCTGGTACGCAGCGCGGAGTAGGCGTCCACAACGTCGGTGAGAACCTGCTGCGAAGTTTCACTGGCGAGTTCCTGGTTTTGGGTGATGACGAGGCGCGTGCGGGCGATTTCGCCTTGGTTGCGATCGAAAATGGGAAGCTGGATGTTGAAGAAGAACGCGCCGGTATTGGTGTCCGCGACGTGCGAGTAGTTGAAACTGGCGCCCAGGTCGCGTTTTCCGTTGGCTTCGGCCAGTGATTCCGCGCTGCGCGCGGCAACGACGTTTTTTTGCGCGGCTTGCAGGTCGGGGCGGGTGCGCAACGCAAGAGCTTTCAGATCGTCCAGACCGGCGTGAACCACTTGATAGTTGAGTTCCCCCTCGACATCGTAATTATCAGGAACGGATTCGAATCCGAGAAATTGCCGTAGGCTTGCGAGCGCCTGGACTTTGGACAGTTTCGCGGAAAAAAAATCGTTCTCGAATTGCAGCTTCTGCAGCTTGATCTTGAGGAGGTCGCCCTCGCTCATGTCGCCGGCCTTATAGCGCGTCTCGCTGATGTCCACCGTCTTCTGGAAGCTATCGAGGTCCTGCTGGGTGAACTCAATGGTGGATTGCGCGAGAATTACGGCGACGACCTGCTGGGAAACGTTGAAGACCAACTGGCGCTCGTTATCCGCAATCGTGGAGCGGCTCGCGTCGGTGACATCCTTGGCCGCCTGCAAACGATGCTGGCGTTTCCTCCCGCGTTCGAACGTGTAGCCGAGGCCCAAGTCAAACTGCGCCTGATTGTCTATGTAGTCTTCCGTGAATTTGTTGGGCTGGAAAATGGGAAGAAACTGAGCGTCCCAGGAAAGCACGGGGTTGGGGCGCAGATTAGCAGTGGTTTCGAGGGCCTGGTTCTGCAGGATAGTGGAGCGCGCCGCTTGCAGGGCGTGGTTATGCTGCAAGGCCAGGCGAATGGCCTCTTCCATGGAGATGCGGGCCGTGGGTGGCTGCGTGGTGTCCGCCCTTGGTGGCTGAGATGTTGGAGCCGCGGGCGGCTGTTGGGCCACGGAGAACAGCGGCGAAGCCAACAGGGCCAGGGCACCTGCCATACCTTTTCTCAAGTGAAGACTCCTCATACGTCCCCAGTGGGGAGACGAATAGCAACATCGAACGGGGAACAGGCCGTAGGAGATAGCAGAATGTTAGCGGGAGGGAGGCGCGCGCGGAGAAGTGGCGCGCGGAACTTCAGTGAAAATTGAAACAACCAGAGGAGCGGCTTCCAGCCGATGGACTACAGGCACGATGGCTATGCTGAGTTCTGGGGCAGAAAGAACGGAAACAGTCGCAGAGCACACCGGGCAGATGTGAGACGCGGACGGGGTCGGCGCCAAGTCCGAACAAAAGTGAAACTGCGCCCCGAGGAAGATAACCGCGAGGAGCAAACCACAAAAGCGCGTTCTGTTGGTTAATGCAGACACGTAGTAGGTAAGACGGAGCTTAGGTAAGAATGGTTGCGGGGTCAAGGGTATAAACCCTTTGCAATCGTGGGTTTACATACTATACTAGAGGATGGTATAAGAATGAGGGAGCATGGCACATACTGCGAGGGACAGAGAAAAGCTCCTGATCCGCGTTCGCCGCATCCGCGGACAAGTCGAGGCCATCGAACGCTTGTTGGGAACGGAGCACGAGTGCTCCGAGGTGTTGCAGTTGGTAGCTGCTTGCCGTGGCGCTTTGAATGGATTGATGGCCGAATTGGTGGAGGGGCACATCTGGTTTCACGTCCTGGACCAGGACCGGCCCAAGGATTCCCCGCAAGCGGCAGCGGCGGAAGAGTTGATCGATATCGTGAAGGCCTACTTGAAGTAGGGAATTGGCAGGGCTCGACTGAAGCGGGAGTTTGTAAATAATTGAAGACATGTGGTCACTTCGTGAGCAAAGCCAGCAACCAATCGGGTTGCTCGTCCGTCCAAAGTGCTAAGCTAAGGTGTAGCTCAATGAATTCTGGGAGATCCATTTTCGGCCGGAGGGCGCTGCACCGCACACTAGCGGTGTTGGCTTGCGCTGCGCTGCTGTATTTCGCCGCGGGCGGCTCCTTCCTTCACGAACATACGAATACGAACGGGCCGGATACGGCCTGCCACATCTGCCAGGCACTGCACATGCCGGCGCTGGTGGCCGCGCATCTTGATCTCGTCAGCACGCCTCAAATCATCACCCGATATTCTTCGCTGCCGCAGCACGCCGCGCCGAGCGATTCTTTCTCCCTGCATCGCGCCGGGCGCGCTCCTCCCACCGCGTAGTTCCTCACCCAACTGGAAGTGTATTTCCGCGCGCCGGCGTAGTTAAACGCCAGCGTCACCGCCGTTTTTCAGGCGGCCTCTATCCACACAAGACACACATAAACCTCGAAAGGGATGGAGAAAAAATGTGGAAGCGATTGAGTATCTGCGCGGTATTGGTTTTAGGATTTGTCGTGTTGTTCGGGACTGGACAAGCCAGCGCACAGCTGGGGAATTCCGGGTCGATTGATGGCGTGGTGAAAGATCCGTCCGGTGGAGTGGTGGCCGGCGCCACTGTCGAGATTTCAGATCCAGTGAGCGGTTACCAGAGGCAAACGGCCACGGGAAGCGATGGCGCATTTCACTTCGCGAACGTGCCGTTCAATGGCTATCACCTGGTGGTGACAACGCCCGGGTTTGCTCCATATACGCACGACGTGGATGTGCGCTCCACCGTGCCTACCAGCGTGCCGATCGCGCTGAAGCTGGGAACGGCGGAAACGAGCGTCACCGTGGAAGCCAACGGTGGAGACCTGGTGGAGAATGAGTCTACGTTTCACACTGACGTGGACCGCAACCTGTTTGACAAGTTGCCGCTAGAAAGCGCCTCTTCGTCGGTGAGTTCGCTCGTCACGCTGGTGACGCCCGGCGTGGCCGCGGATTCGAACGGCCTCTTCCACGGACTTGGAGACCATGCGTCGAACTCGTTTTCCGTGGATGGACAGCCGATCACGGACCAGCAGAGCAAAGTTTTCTCCAATCAAATTCCGTCCGATTCCATCCAGTCGCTGGAAGTGATCTCTGGCGCGCCGCCGGCGGAGTTTGGCGGGAAGACCAGTCTGGTAATTAAAGTCACGACGCGTTCGGGCCTGGGATTTACCACGCCGCATGGGAGCGTGAACGCCTCCTACGGCACGTTTGGGTCGTCCAGCGGCGGTTTCGATCTCGCCTACGGGGGACAGAAATGGGGAAACTTCATTGCGGTGAATGGCTTGAATACCGGCCGATTCCTGGATCCGCCGGAATTCACCGTGTTTCACGCCAAAGGCAATGAAGAAAACGTGTTCGACCGGGTGGATTATCAACTGACGCAGGCCGATGCGATCCATCTGAACGCGGGCTACTCCCGCTCGTGGTTTCAAACTCCCAATTCATACGATCAGCAGTTTCATCCTTGCGACGGTGGACAGCTAGCTACCTTAGGATTCACTTGCGATCCCACGGGCACAACACTCCTCAACCCTGTGACCGGCCTACCTCTGGGGCCAGCAGACCAGCACTCAAAGATTGGAACGTTTAACATTGCGCCGACCTGGACGCGCCTGATCAGTTCTACGGCAGTGTTTACGTTCGGCGGCTTCGTACGGAAAGATCAGTTTAACTATTATCCGAGCACAAATCCCTTCAACGATTTGGCTCCCGACCTCCAGGCCCAGACCTTCGGTCAGGACCGGAGGCTCACCAATGCCGGCCTGCGATCCGACATCTCTTATGTGAAAGGTATTCACAACATTAAAGCGGGGGCCACGTTTGAACATACGTTCCTCACTGAGAATGACCAGATTGGAATCGTCGATCCGACGTACCTGTCGCTATTCAACCAACTGGACGCAAATGGCAACGCCATTCCAGGTACGACGTGCCTGGATGCGAGTGGCAAACCCATTGCCGCTCCATGCACAATCCTTGCGCCCTTCGACTTGACGCGCGGAGGCGGTTTAGCCTCCTTTCATGGCCACACGGACGTGAAGGAACTCGGGGTGTACGTTCAGGATACGATTAGCAAGGGGAATTGGTCGTTCAACCTGGGCATCCGGGGAGACCTATACCGGGGACTGAGTCATGCGACTCAAGCAGAGCCGCGGCTGGGCATCGCTTACAACTTTAAGCCGACCAATACCGTGCTCCGCGTTTCTTACGCGCGCACGTTAGAAACTCCGTTCAACGAAAATCTGGTTATTGGGAGCACCGGGTGCGCCGACCCCGTCATCCGCTTCATTGCGCCGCCGCCGAATCTTCCGTGCAACCTGGGAGTGATCGATCCAGGCTTTCGCAATGAATTCCACGCTGGTATCCAGCAGGCGTTCAAAAAATATCTCGTCATAGACGCCGAATACATCTGGAAATACACGCACAACGGTTTCGACTTCGGCGTCGTAGGCGCCACGCCGCTCACCTTCCCGATCGAGTGGCAGAGGAACAAGATTCCCGGATACGCGGTGCGCGTCAGCGTTCCGGACTTCCACGGCTTCACGGCCCTGGTGTCCATGTCCGGAGTGGCCGCGCGCTTCTTCCTGCCGCAAGTCGCCGGGATACCCATCATCCCGGTGGGGAACAGCGTCTTCCGGATTGACCATGACGAGATTTTCAACCAGACGACACACTTGCAATACCAGCCGTGGAAGCGCGGGCCTTGGCTAGGGTTCAATTGGAGATATGACAGCGGCTTGGTGGCTGGTGCGCTGCCGTGCTTTGCGGCCACGGCAACGTGCGCGGCTGCGACGCCTGTTGCAGCGGGGGGAGCGAACACCAATCCCAATCTCGGGCCGAACCAAGTGGCTCTGGTAAATGGCATCACGGGGTTGCCCTTGACCGCCGATCAGGAATTTCAGGCGGGGCTCACTTGCGATGGCAAGCTTGCCGCTCCAAGCCCGTTTGGACCGGCGCTTGGCGTATGCGACGCAGCAGGGCTGGGATCCATTTACCTCAAGGTGCCGGCAGCCGGGAAAGAAAATGACGACCACAATCCGCAGCGTGTCGCGCCGCGCAGCTTGTTTGACGCCAGTGTGGGTCACGACAATCTGTTTCACGGCGACAAATACAAGTGGAGCCTGCGATTCACCGCCATCAACCTAACGAACAAGACGGCGCTCTACAATTTCCTGTCCACCTTCAGCGGGACGCACTACGTGACGCCGCGTGCGTTGACGGCGGAGCTGGGGTTCCACTTCTAGCTGTTTTGACGAGAGAGCGGTGGACCAGGGTCACGCGGTGTCCACCGCTCCCAATACGAATTTTCGAGCTGTGGCGCTGTTATTTCTGTGCGAGATAGCTTTGGCTTCGGCCAACTAGGGCTGGTCGTCGCTAGAGCTGAGGTTACTTCTCAAGATCGACGACCAGAGGCGGTTTGGTACATTCGGGCCTGTCGCCCTTGCCCTCGATGCAAAGGCCTAAGAACTTAAGGCTGTAAGCTTGCGCTTCGTTGTCAGTGGCCGGCGAATTGACCGCCATGGACGAGAGTATGGCTCCATGAAGAGCATCAAAGCGGTTGGGGGAATTCTGCAAGACCACCTTGTATTCGGCGAGAGCGTCGGCGGGGCGCTTGGCTTCCTGGAGCATGTCGGCGAGCATTTCTCGGGCGGGGATGCTCACGGACTCGCCGCCGTTTTTGTCCTGACGATCGGCGGCGGCGCGCAATTCCTGAAGTGCTTCGTCTATTTTCCCCTTGGCAAAGGCCAGCCAGGCTTCGGCTTCGCTGAGGTCCGTGGCTTTTTCCGCAGAGACTTTGTAGCCGCTCTTTCTGGAACGCTGTTCACGTTCGGAAACAGCCTGTGTGAGTTCTTTCGCCGCGATTTCTGCTCCAGCGGGGTCTCCGCTGCGCGCGGCCCCGATGGCACGAGCCCAATAGGTCGTGTCGAGTGAGATCCTGGAGATCGCCGGCACCGGCAGAGTGGCGGCTTCTTTCCAACGATGCAATTCAAGAGCGGTGCGCGCGGCAAGATAGGCGCGATGCTCGGCTTTGTTTTCTTCGGTGGCGCCGACGACGTGGTCCATGTGCTCGATCACTTGGCGTGCTTTGGCTTCCTGCCCGCTCTGGAGATAGGAGTAGCTCAAGAAATCCATGGCGTGGGTCTGGTAGTGCGATTCCGCCAGATGCAGTTCCGCGGCGTGCGCGGCGGAAGTGATGGCGGCGAGATTTGAGTTGATGGAGTCCTGCCAAAGGCCAAGGCGCACAAAGATGTGCGAAGGCATGTGCAAGGCGTGCGCGGAGTCCGGCGCGATGGCGGCGTAGCGGCGGGCGGCTTCAAGGCCCTGCGAGGCCAGCTCTGGCTTATCGGTGGCGTGTATCAGGTAATGCGCCACGCCGGGATGATCCGGATGCTCCTGAAGCAGCGGATCGAGGATGGAAATGGCTTTCTTCCGATTTGCGATATCGTCTACATCTTCTTCCGCGAGAGCGATCAAAGAGAGAGCATAGAAGGCGCTGATATCCACATCGTTCGAATTAGAGGCATGAAGTTGTTGGAGCGAGGAAGAGTAGGCCTTGATGCGATCGGCATGGCTTAGTTTGGATTTGTTAGCGTAAAAAGCCGCGGCGGCGGCGATGAAGCCTTGTTCGCGGGGCGTGCCGGGATGGAGCTTTTGCGCCTTCTCAATGTCCATACGGCCTTCTTTCAGAGTCTTCTCGTCGGGAAAATCCCAAAGCTGGTGATACAAGGCCATCGCCCTGCCCCACTGGGCCATTGCGCACTTCGGATCGCGCGTCGCCGCGTCACTGAAAGTTTTTTCGGATTCGGTGTATTGGAACGAGTGCAGCAGGGCGACACCCTTATCGATCGTGGCTCGTACTTCTGCGGCGCAACTCGTTGAGAACTGTACGTTGCCGAGCTGGTCTGGCAACGGGGTGGGAGAATTACCCGCGCGCGTGGCGGCGGGAGTCAACACGAGATAGAAGAAAAGCCCTATGGCAGACGTGCAACGAAGATACTTGCGCATGATGTTTCTCCTTCTTGGTTGCCAGTGATTCTACCTCCGGCAATAGCCCGCTGGGCAGCGAATCGTTTGCGGCAAAGGGCACGGCGGTTGGACGCGGATTCAGCGTGGAGGATACAATACGAATGGAGCGGTACTTCGAAGCAGGTGAGGGTGCGAAAGCTGTTTGAACCAATGACGAATCTCTGAGGTGCTGCGGATAGACAGCCCGTGTGCACGGCCTGTCCCGCTGGCGGGTTTCCTCGAAACCGGAAGAGGGAGACCAGCGAGTGGGGCAGGAAAGCCTAACGGTTGGCTCGTGGCGCCCTACTATTTCAGAGGTTCACGGCCTAGCTCCCCACGGCCAAGCAGTCCGCTCCATTTTTGTGTTTGGGGTCACAAAAAATAAATGCGCGTACTTTTCATAAGTGACATCGTCGGTTCGCCGGGACGGCAGATTGTTCATGACCGGCTTGCGGACATCGTGGCGCAACGCCAGATTGATCTGGTGATCGCCAACGGCGAGAACTCCGCGTCGGGCTTCGGCATCACGCCGCGCATCGCGGAAGAGCTTCTGAAACTGGGGATCGATGTGCTCACCGGCGGGAATCACAGCTGGGACCGCAAAGAGATCCTGGAGTTTATGCCCCATGAGCCTCGGCTATTGCGTCCGGCGAATTTTCCGGATGGAAATCCGGGAAGTGGTTTGTATGTCGGAACTGCGAAAAATGGCGTGAAATACGCTGTGTTAAATCTACAAGGACGCGTGTTCATGACGCCCATTGACGACCCCTTTCGCAAAGCCGACAGCGAGCTCGCGAAAATTCCAGCGGATGTCGCATTCGTGTTCGTGGACATGCACGCGGAAACGACCAGCGAGAAGATGGCCATGGGCTGGTATCTCGACGGACTGGCGACCGCTGTCGTTGGCACCCACACGCATGTGGCCACTGCTGATGAACATGTCTTGCCCCAGGGAACGGCTTACATCACCGATGTGGGCATGACCGGGCCGCACGGCGGGGTGATTGGCATGGACCGCAACGGCATTATCGCGAAGTTTTTGAATGGCCTGCCCGCGCGGTTCGAGGTCGCTTCCGGCGACGTGCAGATGAATTGCGTCTTAGTCGAAACCGACGACGACGGCCCGCGCAACGTGGCCGGCCGGCTTCGCGCGCGCTCCATCGAACGTATTCGCTTTTGCCTTGACTAGTCCGCACAAGAGTGGCCTGCAACGCAGGGCAACCTGCGCGCGTCAGTAGTAATCTGAGGATTCATGCGACAGAGGATAGGTTCACTAGTGCGAGTTCTTGCGGCGATGTGTCTGCTGGCGTGCGCAGCGGGAAGCGTATTTGCGCAGGTGGAAGATGATCTTACCGCCAAGCGGCGCGTTTTCCCGGGCGTCGGTCCAGGCCTGCGCGCGCTAAGACGGGGCACGAATGGAAAGCTTTACATCCTGGCTTCGCCTTCGCCTGGCCTGCTGGTGTTCGATGCCCAGGACAAACAAATTCTGTCCATCGGCGAACTTGCAATTGGTCCAGCGGCCGCTAAGGCAGAGAAATCGCTGATCACCTTCGGCGAAGATTGCGACACCGATGCGGCCGGAAATATCTACGTGGCGGACCGTGGCGCGAATCTTATTCAAGTCTTTTCCCCGGATGGCACACTGCTCCGCTCCATTCCGGTGAAGGCTCCGGTCTCGATCGCCGCGATGGCAGAGGGGGAAGTCGCCGTGGGAACGCTTCGCGAGCCGCACTTGCTGGAGGTCTTCGACAAAAGCGGGCGGGATGTGCGCGAGTTCGGCGATCCGGAGCCCATTGCCGACCGTGTGGACTTGAACCGCTATCTGAACATCGGGCAACTCGCCACCGACGCGCAGGGACATATTTACTACGCGTTTGCCTACTTGCCCGAGCCAACGGTGCGACAGTTCGACCGGCTGGGCTATGGGCACGAAGACATCCAATACACGGCGCTAGATGCCTGGCCGGCAGCGCAGGCGGCTCGAAAGGAAATCGACCGCCAGGAACGACGCGGGGACCCACCGTCGTTGAGACGCACTGTTACTGGAGTGGGTGTTGATCGTGAGAATGGAGAAGTTTGGCTCGCTCTGTACGACACGCTCCTGCATTTTGACAAAGATGGGAACCGGCGAGCGACGTACAAAATTTACACGCCCCAGGGAGCGCGACTCGACGCCAACGTCATTCTCGTCGAGAAGGACCGTTTACTGATCGGCAGCGATCCGCTGGGCATCTACGAATTCGCTCGGCCAGATAAAATAAATCCATAATAGGCCAAATTTTCCTCAGGCAAACTTGCACTCGTTTTGTGCAAGGATCGCGCTTCACGTGAAAATAGATTGAAAAATGCCGCGAAAAACGAAGCTGGATCACGGCGTTGCACAAAAATTGTGCTTGTGGAAAAACTGTGTATGCCGTGTGAAAGCCGGTGAATGGTTTCGCACACTTTTCGCTTGCCCCCCGCGTATGAATCGGCGACAATCCCGCGCTGTCTCATAGCGACAGTACATGGGCCGGCAATTCCAGACGGGCCGCGCTCGGAACGATAGGGGCTAGGGAAACGTTCCGGCACGGGCAAGAATCCCGAAGACTGAAGAAAGATGCGAGTGGACCTGCTTTCCACAGCTTTTTCACATCTGTGGAAATAGCATAGGGTTTTCTTTTCTCCTCCGATGACAACAGCAACTCAACCTGGGCGCGAGCGCGAAGGGGCGAATCCCTGGGACAGATTTTTGGAACGCGTGAAGTCCCGCGTTAGCATCAACACGTACACGACGTGGTTCCAACCCACGCGCTTGAACCGCGCCGAGGGCGAAACGCTCTACGTGCAGATTCCCAGCGCGGTATTCCGCCAGGTGTTGACGCGTACCTATGGAGACATCGTCAAGGCGGTGTTCCACGAGCTCGCCACGCCGAACATGAAAGTGCAGTACGTCTGCACCGAGGAAGAGCCGATCCTGGCGGCGCCCGTGGTTTCCGGCGTGAAGCAATCCAAGCTGGATTTTGAGAGCAGCGACCACCAACTGAACACGCGCTACACGTTCGATTCGTTCGTCGTTGGCAAGTCCAACGAATTTGCGCACGCCGCCGCGCGCGCCGTGGCCGAGCAGCCGTCCAAAGCTTACAACCCGCTCTTTTTGTATGGCGGCGTGGGCATGGGCAAGACGCACTTGATGCACGCGATTGGTCACACCATCAAGAAACGTAATCCGGCGATGCGGCTGAGCTACGTCAGCGCGGAGAAATTCACCATCGAAGTGATCAATTCGCTGCGTTTCGACCGCATGATCAGCTTCCGCGACCGCTTCCATACCGTGGACGTGCTGCTGGTGGACGACATTCAATTCATTGCGGGGAAAGAGCGCACGCAGGAAGAATTCTTTCACACGTTCAACGCGCTTTACGAACAGCAGAAGCAGATCGTGATCTCCTCCGACTGCCTGCCAAAGGACATCAACTCGATCGAAGAGCGTCTGCGCTCGCGATTTGAATGGGGATTGATCGCGGACATTCAGCCGCCGGACCTCGAAACCAAGATTGCGATTTTGCAGAAGAAAGCGGAGAACGACCGCTTCAGCTTGCCCGACGATGTGGCGGAATACATCGCGCGGGCGATCAAGTCCAACGTGCGAGAGCTGGAAGGCGCGTTGACACGCCTGATGGCTTACGCATCACTGACCGGTGCGACAGTTTCGCTGGCGACGGCACAGCAGGTGCTGCGCAACATCATCGCTTCGCAGGAAAAGCGCGTCACGATCGACCTCATCCAGAAGCGCGTGAGCGAGCACTTTAATTTGCGCGAGCAGGACTTGAAAGTCCGCAGCAACACGCGAGCGATTGCTTTTCCGCGGCAAGTGGCGATGTACATCGTCAAGCAGCTCACCACCGCTTCGTTGCCGGAGATTGGGCGGCAGTTCGGCGGCAAGCATCACACCACGGTGCTGCACTCGATCAACAAGATTGAGGAGTTGCGCCGGTCCGACAAAGACTTGAACCGCACCATCACTCGGCTGATGGACGCCCTACAGTAGCTGACGCGCTACGCACCAGTTAGCAATTCTTGACAAGTCTCAAGACTTCTTCAGCCCATCGAGAGAATAGCGGCCGGGGCCAGTCAGCGTCAGCGTTGCAAAGATAATGGTGTAGTAAGCGGCCAGAAACCAACTTGCTTCGCCAAGCTTCAGGCTACAGGCCGTGGCCACGGCAAAGCCCAAGGTCAGCGACAAAGAAGCCCACTGCGCAAAGAAACCGCAGACGACGAGTAGCGCTCCTAAGGATTCATTCAACGTTTGAAGAAACGCAACAACTACTGGCAGCGGGAGCCCGACCTTGCGGTTGAAATCGACGAAAGGCCACACGCCGCTATGCAGGATGGCCTCCCCTTCGCACCATAAAATCACGGATTCCAATCGGTGTTAGACGCAGAATGCCTGGAATCTTCTTTGAGCAAAAGATGATCTGCCGTACAGCGTAGTATTGCAAAAAGTTCTTCTGTAATGGGGTTGTGGAGAAACTATGCTTAAGCTGCGGATAGTTTGTTGAAGTACGTGGATAAAATTGTGACTTCTCCACCTGTGCGAGCGGAGGGGCTCTGGTTTTCCACGAATATCACAAACAGCCACCTGTCATTCGAAGTTGTAACTCGTGCTCTGAGCAATGCTTCGCGGGCTTTCCACAGATTCACAGCGCTCATCACAACAACAAGCTTTATGGTTTCTAATTTTAAGAAACCTTTTTCTTGTTGTGGTTGATGATTTTAGTCACTCCTGCGTGCTGTCAATGACTTTGCTTGAACGCGTGTTTCCCACCTATTTCCACAGCTTTGCGCCATGCGCCGGACTTTATACTTTGGGAAAAAGCGAGTACAGTACGACTGCGGTAAAATCAGGCGAAAACGGGCCCCGTCCCTGCCCGAATCGAGGAACTAACGCAAAATGACCGCACCTGGAACGGCACGCGAGGATCATCAATCGATGGAATTCAGCGTCAGCAAGTCTGCTTTATTGAACGAACTCTCGACGACGCAGGGCGTTGTCGAGCGCAAGACCACGATTCCCATACTCTCCAACCTGCTCGTAGAGGCCAAGGGAAGCACCCTGACGATTACGGCGACGGATCTCGAGCTGAGCATCCGCACGTCTTGTGAAGCAAAGATCAAGAAAGAAGGCGCAGGGACTATCCCTGCCAAGAAATTACTGGAGCTTGTGCGCTTGCTTCCTGAGGGTGAAATCAAGGTCAAACTTCTCGAGAATCACTGGGTGGAAATCGTCAGCGACAAAAAAAAATACAAACTTGTCGGCATGGCTAAAGAAAATTTCCCCGCGCTGCCGGCGACGCCGCACACGCTGGTGAAAATTCCCGCCGCCATCATCGAGAGCCTGATCGCCAAAACAAAATTTGCAATCTCCATGGAAGAATCACGCTACACGCTGAACGGCGGATTGCTGATCCTGAAGCCGGATACGCTGGCGATGGTAGCCACCGACGGCCACCGCCTGGCGCTTGCGGAAACCGATCACAAACTTGCGGGACTCAACGGCGAAGTGAAAGTGCTGATTCCCAAGAAAGCCATGGACGAAGTCGAAAAGCTTTCCAGCGCAGCAGGAGCCGACGCGAACATTGATTTTGCCAAGGATGAGAGCCACCTTTTTTTCCAAGTGGGCCATCGCTTGTTGATTTCGCGCATTTTAACCGGACAATTTCCAAACTATGAAGCGGTGCTCCCTCGCGACAACAACAAGAGCGTGGTGATCGAGCGCGCCGAATTGAGCGACGCCGTGCGGCGTGTCTCACAGCTTGCCGACCAGCGCTCGCATGCCGTGAAGTTAGCCGTTTCGAAAGAAGGTATCGAAATTTCCGCTTCGAGCCCGGAGTATGGCGAAGCCAAAGAGAATATTGAAAAAGAGTACAAGGGCGATCCCATCGCCATCGGCTTCAACTCCAGCTACATGCTGGATTTTCTTGCGGCCGCGGCTGATGGCCCCATCAGCATCGAACTGAAGGACGAACAGTCCGCCGGCCAGATGCGCCCGCTCGCCGACGAATCCTACCGCTACCGTTACATCATCATGCCCATGCGTATCTGAGCCTGCGCACAAAAAGCGAACGCGTGCAAAGCGATAGCTTTTACCAATAAATAATATATAGCTTGCTTTATCATATGTCGCGATGTAGACTGCAAGGAGCTTCTTTCGCGAATTGCTCAGAACGCACGAAGAGTTGCGCCGGAAAATTGACGCGATGGAAAAGCGGTACGATGCAAGATTTCAGACGGTTTTCGATGCGATTCGGCAGATGCTGGAAACCCCGATTCCGTCTAGAAAGGTGATCGGATTCCACGCCAGATTCGATTTTCCACCGAACTCCGCCAAGCCCACAAAAGCGACTCTAAATAACACAAAATAAATGCTTTACGGCACAACTTTCTTCCCGCTGCGGCCTTGAGGATGCCCGCCAATTCAGCTATACTAAAGGCGTTGTCGATTGGTTTCCAGCTTCCTCCAAATCGACACGTCCGCCAGGAAAATGGGACCCAGAAATGAGCTTCGCGCCAGGAGCTTAGGGACGCATAAACCTGGAGAAACATGAGTCTTCGCCACGTCTCGCTGCGCGAGACGGGATGGAGCAGGAACCCTACGAGTTTCGGATTCGCTTGGGCGGAACCGGGATCAAAGGGTAAGGCGACGCACGGGATATTCCGCTAACACGCCTTCCTTGCTTCACATAAATCGGTTTTTTCGAGCGCGGATACTTGCTCCTGATGGTTCGGGGTCTGTCCAGCGCTGGCAGTCCGCTTGATAAAGTTGCTGCGCGGGGAGAAAAAATGGGTGACAAAGAAAACGCCGGCGCAACACCGCAAGGCGGCCACAAGTACGACGCCAAGTCCATCAAAGTTCTCGGCGGACTGGAGGCCGTGCGCCTGCGCCCCGCGATGTACATCGGCTCGACCGGGGAGATGGGCTTGCACCATCTTGTCTGGGAAGTGGTGGACAACTCCGTTGACGAGGCGATGGCCGGATTTGCGGACGAGATCAACGTCACCGTGCACGCCGACAACTCCGTGACCGTCGTGGATAACGGGCGCGGCATTCCCGTGGATATGCACGCCACGGAGAAGCGTCCCGCCGCAGAAGTCGTGCTGACGGTGCTGCACGCCGGCGGAAAATTCGACAGCGACACGTACAAGGTTTCCGGCGGTCTTCACGGCGTGGGTGTTTCCGTCGTGAACGCGCTTTCGGACTGGCTGGAACTGGAAATTTCGCGCGATGGCGCGGTGTGGGAGCAGACGTACGAAAAAGGCAAGCCAACCAACAAGCTGAAGCAAACCGGCAAGACGCGCAAGACGGGGACGAAGGTCACGTTTCATCCCGACCCCGGCATTTTCGAGAAAACCGTCTACAGCTTTGACACCCTGGCGCAGCGTCTGCGCGAACTGGCATTCTTGAACAAAGGCTTGAAGATCACGCTCAACGACGAGCGCACGGAAAAGGCCGCGGAATTCAAATTCACGGGCGGCATCACGGAATTCGTCAAGCACTTGAATCGCGGAAAAGAAACGCTGCATGATTCTCCGGTTTATATCGAGGGAAAGCGCGGCAACGTCGAAATTGAAATCGCATTGCAATACAACGATACCTACGGCGAAAACGTTTTTGCTTTTGCGAACACGATTAACACCGTAGACGGCGGAACGCATCTTTCCGGGTTCCGCTCCGCGCTGACGCGATCGATCAACAACTTCGCTTCTTCGGCGGGAATGCTCAAGGAGCAGAAAGACGAAGTCACCATCACGGGCGATGACGTTCGTGAAGGCCTCGTTGCCGTGGTGAGCGTGCGGCTGCCGCAGCCGCAGTTTGAAGGGCAGACCAAAGGAAAGCTGAACAGCGATATCAAGGGTGATGTCGAGCAACTCGTCAACGAAAAGCTTGGCGAATGGTTTGACAAACACTCGACCGTGGCGAGGCGGATTATTTCCAAGTGTATTGACGCGGCGCGCGCGCGCGAAGCCGCCCGCAAGGCGCGCGAGCTGACGCGACGCAAGTCCGCCATGGATTCGAGCGGTTTGCCCGGGAAACTTGCGGATTGCCAGGAACGCGACCCGGCAAGGTGCGAACTCTTCGTGGTCGAGGGTGAGTCCGCTGGCGGCTCGGCGAAAATGGGCCGCGACCGGAAGTATCAGGCGATCCTGCCTCTCAAAGGCAAGATCCTGAACGTAGAGAAGGCGCGCTACGACAAGATGCTAGGCCACGAAGAAATTCGCGCCATCATCACGGCGCTGGGCACGGGCATCGGCAAGGATGATTTCGATGCCGGAAAACTGCGCTACCACAAAATTATCTTGATGACCGACGCGGACGTGGACGGCAGCCACATTCGCACGCTGCTGCTGACGTTTTTCTTCCGGCACATGAAGGAATTGATCGATCGCGGGCACATCTACATCGCGCAGCCGCCGCTGTACCGCGTGAAACGCGGCAAGACGGAAAAGTATATCCGCGACGACCGCGATTTTGCGCGCGAGCTGATGAAGCGCGCGACGGAAGACCACGTTGTGAAAGCCAAGGAAGGCGTAAGCCTGGAAGGCGCGCGGCTGACCTCCTTCCTGCTGAACGTGCAGGAATATGAAGCGGCAGCGGCAAAGCTTGGCCGAAGGTTGCGCGAACCAGCGCTGGTGGAGTTGCTCGTGGAAAGCGGCCTCGAGAAGAAGACGGACTTCGAGGACAAAAAGGCGCTGGAAAAACTCCTGAAGCAACTGGAGAAGACCAAGCTGAAGCTCGAAGGCAAGATTGTTTTCGACGAAGAGCACAGCTTGCACGAAATCCAGTTTGGGCCGCCGCACAGCCAGAAGATCAATTGGGCAGTGGCGTCGACGGCGGAATACAAGCGGTTGCGCGGGCTGGCCAAGCAGATCGAAGAATTCAACCATCCGCCGTTTACCGTGTCGCGGAACGGCGACAAAGTGACCAAGGAAAAGGTCACCGACGTACTCAACTATGTGGTCGAGGACGCCAAGAAAGATTTCACAATTACACGATTCAAGGGGCTGGGCGAAATGAACGCCGAGCAGCTCTGGGACACGACCATGAACGCGGAAACGCGCACGCTGCTTCAGGTAAAGCTCGAGGACGCGGTTGCGGCGGAAGATATTTTTACGACGCTCATGGGCGAAAACGTCGAGGCGCGCCGAAAGTTCATCGAAGAAAACGCGCTGGAAGTCGTGAATTTGGATATCTGATGGGTACGCGCAAGCAAGAAGGCGATAGTTTGCGGACGATTTATGATGTCAGCGTTTCGCGGCGCGTCTGTTTTTCTAAGAATTCAGATGGTACGTTCTGTTTTCTTGAATGGAAGTTCAGCGCGGAAGACGACAGTTGGTTGCCAACACGGGTCGGTATTGGGTCGCGACTGAGCGCACTTGAGGATGCTGTCCGCGAAGCCATGGGAAGAGTCGATTGGCTTAAGGCAGTTTGTGAACGAATGATTTATCAGTTGGGCTGGACGGCGTTGCCGGGGCTGCGGGGGATAGGTTGTAGCGGGTTTCGCGCGACGCCGACAACCGCTCCGGACAACGAACATGGTGTGGCGATTGCGTTTGTGAGCGACTCCGAACGCGATGAGTTTTTGCGGCAAGCCGAAGAGCATTTTGCGACGCGGCGGTTTTCGAATTCGGCGGACGCCTTCGATACGGTGAAGGCGTACGCTCTGGAACACGCAGCCAAACGATAGAGAATTTCGGCAACAGCGAGGGGAAATGGCGGACGAGGCAAATACATCGGTACTGCTTCCGATTGATATCGAAGCAGAAATGAGGAAGTCGTACCTCGATTACGCGATGAGCGTGATCATCGCTCGCGCGCTGCCCGATGTGCGCGACGGGTTGAAGCCGGTGCAGCGGCGCATCCTTGTGGCCATGAACGACCTCGGACTGGCCTCGAATCGCGGCTACCGCAAGTGTGCCAAGATTTGCGGCGATACCTCCGGCAATTATCACCCGCATGGTGAGGCGGTGATTTACCCGGCGATGGTACGTCTCGCGCAAGACTTCAACCTGCGCTACATGCTGGTCGACGGCCAGGGAAACTTCGGCTCTGTCGACGGCGATCCTCCGGCGGCCATGCGGTACACCGAAGCGCGGCTGGCTAAGATTTCAGAAGACATTCTCGCCGACCTGGAAAAAGAGACCGTTGATTTCATTCCGAACTTCGATCAGACGCGCGAAGAGCCGGTAGTTTTGCCGTCGCGCATTCCGAATCTGCTCGTGAATGGGGCGAGCGGCATCGCTGTAGGAATGGCCACGAACATCCCGCCGCACAATCTGCGGGAGATCGTGGACGCGGCCATCCTACTGATCGAGAAGCCGGATGCGACGCTGAAAGAAGTGATGAAGATTGTGCCGGGACCGGACTTCCCGACGGGGGCGTACATCGCGGGACGCGAAGGCATTGAAGCCGCTTACAAAACGGGCCGCGGCAGCTTCGTCATGCGCGCCAAGGCCGCCATCGAAGAGACCACTAAAGACCGCGAGAGCATCATCATCACGGAAATTCCGTATCAAGTGAACAAAGCGCGGCTGATCGAGCGCATCGCCGAATTGGTGCAGACCAAAAAGCTCGAAGGCATCTCCGACGTGCGCGATGAATCCTCGCGCGAAGGCATGCGCATTGTCATCGAGCTGAAGCGCGGCGAAGAATCGCAGCTCATCCTGAACAATCTTTTCAAGTTCACGCAGATGCAGGAATCGTTCGGCATGATCCTGCTCTCGATTGTTGCCGGACAGCCGCGCGAACTGGGCTTGATCGCGATGATCAAGCTGTTCATCGAGCACCGCATCGACGTGATTCGCCGCCGGACGATCTTCGAGTTGAAAAAGGCGGAGCAGCGCGAGCACATTTTGCTGGGCTATCAGATCGCGCTGGATCACCTCGACAACGTGATCCGCATCATCCGAGGATCCACTAGCCGTGCGGATGCCAAGGAAAACCTGTTCAAGTATTTCAGCGAACAGGACGTCACCATCACAGAGAACGGAAAGCCGCGAAAAATCGAGGGCGTGAAACTGGATGGCCGGAAGTACCGCGCGCAGGGAGCGCCTGAAATCGAAGCGGCTGGCCGCGGAACCGGGCTCGGCCTCAGTTACGCGCAGATTGACGCCATTCTCGAACTGCAATTGCACCGGCTGACGCAGCTTTCCATCGACGAAATCATCAAGGAATTGAAGGCCATACGCGAACTGATCGGGGAGTTGCGCGAGATTTTGGCGAGCGACAAAAAACTCAAGCAGGTGATCGTCGGCGAGTTGCGCGAAGTGCACAAAGCGTACGGCGACGACCGGCGCACGCAGATTGTGGACAAGGTGGACGAGATCAAGCTGGAAGACTTGATCGCCGACACGGAGATGTTGATTACCGTCAGCCACGCGGGGTACATCAAGCGCACGGCGGCGGATACGTACAGGCATCAATCGCGCGGTGGCAAGGGGCGCATCGGCGCTCGGACGAAGGAAGAGGATTTCGTCGAGCACCTGTTCATCGCTTCGGCGCACAGCTACATTCTGCTGTTCACTTCGAAAGGCCGCGTGTACTGGCTGAAAGTCTACGAACTGCCGGAAGCGGCGGCAGCCACGCGCGGCAAAGCGATTTCCAGCCTGGTGAAATTCCAGGAGGACGAAAAGCTGACCGCGCTGGTTGCGGCGCGCAACCTGGAAGAGGCAGGCCAGTTCGTTTTCATGGCCACGAAGAGCGGCACGGTGAAGAAGTCCGCGCTGACGGAATTTTCCAATCCGCGCTCGACAGGCATCATCGCGCTGACGCTCGACGGCAAGGACGAACTCATCGGCGCGAAACTGACCGACGGCAAGAAAATGATTTTCCTGGCCAGCCATGAAGGCCAGGCGATCCTTTTCCGCGAAACGGAAGTGCGCCCGATGGGCCGCAACGCCGGCGGAGTGAATGGTATGGATCTCGACAAAGAGGACTACGTCGTGAGCATGGACGCGGTGCAGCCGGACTTCGAAATCGTCAAGAAAGAGCACAACCAAGAGTCGCAAAATCTCGAAGAGCTTGAGAACGAACAGATTAAGGACTCGCTGACGACGCTCATGCTGACCGTGGCGGAAAAGGGCTTCGGCAAGCGCACGCCGCTGGCGGAGTACCGCATCACGTCGCGCGGCGGCAAGGGCGTGGTGAACATGAAGACCACGGACCGCAACGGGTACGTTGTGGCCACGCTGCAGGTCACCGAGGAGTTCGATGTGATGATCATCACGCACAATGGCAAAGTGATCCGCGTGCATGCGAACGAAATCCGCGAGGCCGGCCGATCGACGCAGGGCGTACGCCTGCTACGGCTTGAGGACGACGACTCCGTCGCCGCCGCTGCCGTCTTGCAAGAAGAAAACGAAGAAGAAAAAAAGTAAATTCCCCTGTGATGCTAGAATCTTGAGTCTCATGAAACTCACACGAAGAGTTTTTGCGTTCCTGCTGGTGCTTGCGGCGCCGGTGGTGCTGCTTTCTTCGGCGGCAAAGAAGGAGAAGGCTCCGGCGCACCGCTGGTTTCTGGTCTACGGCGGGACGTACACCACAAAGACGAACAGCAAGGGCATTTACGCGTACCGTTACGATGGCGTGACGGGGAAGCTATCCTCGCTCGGTGTCGCTGGGGAATCGGCCGATCCGTCGTTTGTGGCCGTGCATCCGAGCGGAAAATTTCTCTATGCCGTCAACGAGGCGGGAAAAAACAGCATGGTAAGTGCGTTCGCGCTGGAGAGAAAAACCGGGAAGCTGACGCTTCTGAACCAACTCCCGGCGCTTGGCGAAGATCCCTGCTACATTTCGTTCGACAAGACGGGCAAGTACGCCCTGGTGGCAAACTACACGTCGGGGAATGTCGTCGTATTTCCGATTCTGCCGGACGGAAAACTCGGCGAGCACACAGCATTGGTCCAAGACAGCGGTACGCTTGGGCCTAACAAGGAGCGCCAGGAAGGCCCCCACGCACATTGGATCGAGACTTCGCCGGACAATCGCTTCGCGCTGGTTTCCGACCTGGGCCTTGATGAAGTGCTCGTTTACAAATTTAACGCAGTGAAAGGCACGCTTTCGCCGAACCAACCGCCGTACGTCAGGTTGAAACAGGGATCAGGTCCGCGTCACATCGCAATTCGCCCGGGCGGCAAGTTTGTTTACGTGGTCAGCGAGCTGAGCTCCACGGTAACGGCGTTTCGCTTCCATGCGAAGGCTGGAACTCTCCGTGAATTGCAGACTGTTACGACGGTGCCCAAGGATTTTTCTGGAAGAAATGACACCGCGGAGATCGCCGTGCATCCCAATGGAAAATTTCTTTACGCTTCCAACCGCGGGCACGAGAGCATTGCCGTTTTCGCCATTCACGCCACGAAGGGCACGCTGACCCTTGTCTCCAACGTGCCGACCGGCGGGAAAGAGCCGAGGCACTTCGCCATCGATCCCGGCGGGAACTACCTGCTTGCGGAGAATCAGTTGTCAAACAATATCGTGGTTTTCAAGATTGACCTCGCAACGGGCGGGCTTACGCCCACGGGCGACGTGATTGACGTGCCCTCGCCAGTGGATCTTGCCTTCTTGCCAGTAGAGTAAGAGCTCCCGGCCTCGCTCGGCAGAGCATGACTTGCACAGGGAGCAATTTGCGATACAATCCCGCCGATTATGGCCAAGCGCCGAGCGAAGAAAAAGGCTCGCAAGCCCTCGCCAAGAAGGGGACGTGGGCGTGCCGGTGGCAGCGCAAAGCTGCCCAAAGAGGCAGTGACACTGGTCGTTTTATTGCGTGCGCGCGAAGGCCAGGAAACGATTCTCGAAGCGGAACTCCGCGCCCTTGTCAGTCCCTCACGAAAAGAAGAAGGCTGCCTCCGCTACGATCTGCACCGTTCCGTTGACACGCCCGGCGCTCTCCTGCTGCATGAAGTGTGGGCCAGTAGGGAAGCGCACACCGAGCATACCTACACGCCGCATTTTTTGCGCTGGAACGCCCGCAAAGATGCGCTGCTGGCCTCTCGCGAAGCGAACTTCTGGAAGCAAATTTCCTGAGACTCGTTGCCGACTTAGCCTTCCGGTTGAGCGAGGTAATAGCCGGGGCGCGCGCGGACTTTCAGGTTCTTCGCGTCCTTGCGAAGGACATTCACTTTAATTTCGTGGTAGCCGGGCACGTCGGCGTCGGTAGGCGTGTAGCTGATGGTATATTGCGAGTGCAACTCGCCACCGATTTCGTCAATGGCCTTTTCGATGGTGCGGTCCTTGAACGCGGCCAAATGCACGCCACCGGTGGCGGTCGTTGCAACCTCAAGCGCGTTCGCCGTCACGGCATCGTGGATGTGCTGCACGGCCCAAACGGCCGCAGCCATCAAGTCAATGTTGCCGGAGCGGTTGTCCTCGGTGGTGGGAGTTTGCACGGACCCGGGGAATGGCGGAAGCGGAAATGTGCCCGGAGGATTCATCTCCGGCCGCGTGTCTTTCGGCTTGGAGCGAAATTCAGCGCTGGTGGTGGACAGCCCCACGCTATAAATCGTCACGTTGGCAAGCTGCGCTTGCCGCAGCACCTCGCCTAACTTTGCGGAGCTGCCTTGATCAGTGGCTTCGGACATGATCATCAGCACGCGGCGCCGCCCCGGTTTCTCCGGCGTGGCCTGCGGCCGTCCCGTCAACATTTCCACACCGACGGTCATGGCATCGTAGAGTTTCGAGCCCGACGTTCCCAACTTCAAGCGCGCGATGGTGTTTTCGATCACGTCGCTATTGGTAGTGAACTCCTGCAGCTTGTCCACGGAGTCGTTGAAACCGACAACGGCGGCTTCGCCGGACGGGCCCATGATTGTTTGTGTGAAAACAATGCCCGTTTTGCTCATGGCCGGCAGGAGGGGCGCAATACGCGAACTGGTCTCGACCAAAATGACCATGGAGATTGGGTCGCCGCCCAAATCGAAGTGGGAGATCTGCTGAGGCGCGCCGTTATCGGTAATCTGAAAATCCTGCGCCTCGAGATTGTGGACCATTTCGCCGCGGGCATTGCGAACTGTGACGGGCGTATTCACGAGGGCCACTTGCACCTTGAGCTTGGCCTGCGCGTTTTTAGGAGGCTGCTGCACGTCGGCTCCCGGTTTTGGCGTCAGCGGACCGGAGGGAGCCTGGGCGCGGGCGGGAGCGGCCGCGAGAGCAAGCAGAAGCGCAAGGATCAGGAAAGCGCCTATGTTTCGTCCCATGTGAATTACCTGGCAGGACAAGCCTGCCTGCGGCAGGCGGGCCTGCGCCACCGGAGTGTACTTCATTCGACGCATGTTCTGCGGAAGGCGTTGCCGCGAGCCTCGCGGATTCCTACAATCAATGTTCGCCCCTACGGAGACAAGACCCATGCCCGACGGCAGAAGACCAAAGCCGCAACACGCACCGCCAGCGCCCCACGAAGACCCCAAGTTTCTAGCCAGCACGCCGGCGCGGCCGATCCGCATTCTCGGCGAATACATCCACCCCCTGGTGCAACTGAAACGGGAGGGCATCGGCGACACGGTGGTCATGTTCGGGTCGGCGCGGATTGAATCGCACGAAACGGCACAGGCGCGAGTGACGCGGCTGAAAAAAGAGAAAACCTCGAAGATGTCCGCGGCGAACCTGGCCAAGCACCGCGCTGCTTTGCGGCACGCAAAAAGCCTGCTGGAGATGTCCCGCTACTACGAGGAAGCGCGGCAACTTTCGCACAAACTGACGACGTGGTCGTTAACATTGGGACCGCGACCGCGGCGCTTTGTGGTTTGTTCCGGTGGCGGGCCGGGCATCATGGAAGCGGCAAACCGCGGGGCGTACGAAGCCGGCGGCAAATCCGTGGGGCTTTCGATCGAGCTTCCGCACGAGCAATTCGCGAATCCCTACATCAGCCCGGAGCTGAGCTTCAATTTCAAATACTTTTTCATGCGCAAACTGTGGTTCGCGCAGATCGCCAAGGCGCTAATCGTTTTTCCCGGGGGCTTCGGAACGATGGATGAGCTGTGGGAAATGCTCACACTGCTGCAAACCAAGAAGCTGCCGAAGCACAACATCATCCTCATCTACGGCCGCAAATATTGGGATGAAGTTCTGAACTGGAAGGCCATGGTGCGCTGGGGCACGATCGACGAGGAAGAGTACAAGATGCTGAAGTTCGCGGATACGGTGGACGAAGCGTTTGATCACATCCGCGCCGGGCTCGAAAAATACCACATGGATGCCGATTCGTTCTTGCAAGCCTACTAGTCGAACCGATCCAAGCTTCTTCTTTGAACTTGCCGACGGTGCAACTTCGCAACCTTTTTCGTGGATCCGGGTTTCCTATACAGCAAGAGAATTCGGAACGACTTGGATCACGAACGAGGGAGGTTCTTATGCGACGCAGCTTACAGATGTTGAAATCTTCTTTCGGCAAAGCAATTCTAGCGACCGTAGTTCTAGGAGGCTTCCTAAGCTTCTTCGGCGCCTCCAGCGCTTCGGCCGCTACGGTGATCGTGGAACGGCCACACGCAGTGGTGCGCGGCGGCTTCTATGGTCCACGCTTCTACGGTCCTCGCGAGCGAATTGTCGTCTACCCACATCGCTATTGGGACGCGCATTTCCGCTGCTGGCGCTATCGCTAAGAATGGACGAGCGCGGACGCAACTAGTGCGGCGCACAACCTGATCGATTGAAAAGAAAAACGGGGCGCTCCGATTGAAACGGAGCGCCCCATTTTCGTTAAGAGATTGAAACAATTTAGTTCGAAGTCACCAAATTTTCGTCGGAAAAAACGGCTTCGAACCGCCGCGTTTCATCCTGATCGTGAAGCATCACGATAGGAACAACGCGCACGGATTGTTTGCAGGAATGGCACAGTGTGACTTCGCCTTGCAAGTCTTGCAAAAAGCCATCCGTGAAATGATACAGCGCACGCTCGCGCCGGGCATTTTTCTTGTCCCGCGCGCCGCAGTGCGGACAGATGAATTCCACCGTGTCCTGCTGCGGATCGCGGTCCAAAGCGGCCCAGCCGGTGCGGCGCACACCAACAGTTTCCAAATTACGCCGGTCCATGGGGCTAATCCTCCTCAGATCCACGTCCACAAAACATAAGATGCAGCGGAGCGAGAAACGGATACCGAATTCTGTAACATGTTAATTATGAAAGACTTACAAGGATATTTTTGGGAGCATGAAGCATTCTCGGCTGCCTTCAAAGATGCCGCTTCTCGGCGTGACGGGAACTTGTGCCCACGCCTGGTGTCCAACGAAGGGAGGACGCGCGCAACCTCACATCCCTGCGAGCGCGGCGCCGGTCTCCTGGAGAACTAGAGCAACCCCCAGGATATCGGCGCCGCAAAATTTCTGCTGTTCCTTTTTGTGTGATCTAGGAGCGGCGAAAAAACATGGCCGCATAGCGGCCGAGGCTCGCGGCAAGAATTGTGGAGGTGTGTGATGTCTCTCGAGCCTGGAAAAGTTCCTGAAGACAATTCCGAAGCAGGCCTTGGTTCTTTGCGCGGGTGCCTGGTGGAAGGCACCGCCGAGCAGCGGCGCGGTGAACGACGTGTGCGGCGGCGCGCGCTGATTCTTTCGGTCGCGTTGCAATGTGCGGCGTTAACACTCTTGGTACTGGTTCCACTGTTTGGAAAAACCGAGCGTATCGCGGTCAAAAACTTTGTGCCGATTCCGCCGTTTGGCCGCGTAGGCAACCGTCCGCGCGGCAACGCCAGGCCAACGACTCCCCGACCGGTCGATCCTGATTTGCGGTTTACGTTTCACCCACTGACAAACAGGCCTGCGGTGCAACCCACCGGAGAACAGAGTTCGCCGGATTCGCCCGATTTCGGGCCAACTACGGGCCAGCCACAAGATGGCCCAAGCTGCGGGTGGTGCGTGGACCTCGGAGGGAAGAACAATGGCCCGCGTCCGCCGCAACCTGCCACAGAAACACATGCAAGGCCTCAGATTCTACGGATGACGAGTCTTGATCCGGCGATGTTGATTCACCGCGTGGAGCCGGTTTATCCGGCGTTGGCGCGGCAGATTCATAAAGAAGGGCGCGTGGAATTGCGCGCCATCATCGGGACCGATGGAACAATTCAATCGTTGCAGATCGTCAACGGCGATCCCCTTTTCGATCTTTCTGCAAAAGAAGCCGTGGCGCAATGGCGCTACCGGCCAACGATTTTGAACGGCCAAGCGGTGGAAATTGATACATACATTACGGTGGTCTACACGATGCAGCATTAAGCTTCGTGCTGGACGCGGAAGTAAGAGCACAAAGGAAAGAGCCGCCCTAATCTCCGGGCGGCTCTCCGCTTTTCGTCGTTGCTGTTTAAAACTCCGAACTCTTAAGGATCAAACCTTCTTACATCTCGGAAAGTCGCGGGAGCGGTGCAAGGGCCGCGTCTGCCTTTACCGCGCGGCCCTTCTGCCTGCACCGGGCAACCGAGTTGCTGGTGTTTGCGCGCCGGAAGAATTACTTGAAATGGAAAACGATTCCGGTGGAAACACGCACGTTGTTTTGCGTTTGGGTGTTGCCGTTGCCAATTTCCGGCAAATGGGTCAGCAAATAGTCGACCTCTAACGGCCGGATCGAGAAACGATCACGCACGTTCCAATCGATGCCAACGCCAAACGCCGAAGCGAAGGCGCTGTGCGAATTGGACGTTCCAAACACGCCTGAGCCAGCGTGTGCCGTCCCAAATAGCGCCTGAGCGAAGGGTGAGAAACGGCGTGTGCGGTATGTGATACGCGGACCGAAGAGATATGTGGCCAGCGTTCCGTCCACGTTTACGCCGTTAGCACTGCCAACGTGATAGCCGCCGAAATCGGCCACGCCGCTCAGCCAGTCCTTGACGTTATAGGCGACTGACGCGCTTCCCCCATTCAAGTTAAAGTCGTTAAGCCCCGTCATAGCAGGATTCGCACGAAGATACGAATAGCTGACGGACGCGTCTATTTTTGGAACCTCCTGTGCGTTGGCTGATAGGCCGAAAATCGTCCCAAAAGCCAGCAAACACACAACAAGTTTAGACTTCATGAAGCCTCCGAAATATTGGATTTTTCTCGCGGGCAGGGTACGACGTTAACAACCCCCGAGTTTGCGGCATGCCCAAGGCAGGTAGGCAGGAGGCCGCGTTTCTACTCGTGTACAAAATAGATGCAGGGGAACGCTCGTGGGTTGCAGAGAATGTAAGCTGCGGACTATCGTCGCGGATGTCTCATAGCAACGGTTCGCCGGAGTAACGCGCAATGGCCTCGCGCGCAGCGTCGCGCAAGCGAATCAGTTCGTGCCAGCCGGAAGGATCCGTGGAGTTCTCTGCGGCGTTCGCTGTGCGCGGATAGATTGGCGGAGAAAGAGTGATGGTCACGCTGGACGGACGAGGCAAGTAGGTTCCTTCGCGGAGAAATGTTCGAGTTCCCGCGAGCGACACAGGAAGGATCGGCGCACCCGTGGCGACCGCCGCTTTAAAGGCGCCCAGTTGAAACGGCCTCACGCCATCCTCTGCCGTAAACGTTCCTTCCGGAAAGACAAAAACCGATTCGCCGTGGCGCAGAAATTCCTCCATCTCCTGCGCTTGACGCAGCCGCGATTCGGCGTCGGTGCGATCGAATTTCAGATGTCCCATGTGCTTCATGAACGCGCCGATGAAAGGCATGCGGGTGACTTCCAATTTCGCCACGAAGCGGTATGGGACGCCCAGGCCCATCATCAGCGCCACCACGTCAAAATAGCTGGTGTGATTGGACGCGTAGATTTTTGCGCCAGGCGTGTTCATGTATTCCTTGCCGATGACGCGCACGCGGCAGCCGATCAACGCGAACAGAATCTTGAGAGCGGAAGATGTGAAGCGTCCTGCCTTGCGGTGATCCTGGATGAATTGCACCATGACCCATGTCGGCACGATCCACAGCAGAAACACCACTCCGAAATAGAGGCCGTAGATTATTTCGAGGCCGCGCTTTATTCCCGCGAGGACTTCGCGCCAGAGATTACGCGCAGCGCCGCTCGTCCCGAGCCGCGCAATCTGGAGCCAGGCCGGCGCTCTGGAAGCAGAAAGCGTTCCCGCGAGATAGAGCTGCTTGGTTTCTTCACGGCGCAGCTTGCCGCTGGAAGTTTTTGGGATGCTCCCTAGTGGAACCAGTTCGACGCGATCCGGCGGAAGTCCTAAACCTTGCGCGACCAGATCCGTCACAGATGACGCCAGCGCCGCGCGCCGCGTCAGATTGCTCTCGCGCGTTTCGGCGACCACCACAAGTCTTTCCGTGCCGGAAACCTCATCCTTCAAGCCAAACGCCACGATGCATCCTTTGCGAATGCCCTCGGCGCGCGCGGCCAGTTCTTCGACTTCGTGCGGATATAAATTTCGTCCGCCCTTGATAATGATGTCCTTCACGCGCCCGGTGACGTAGATTTCGCCGTCGGCGCGATAGGCGCGGTCACCGGAATTCACCCAGTGAAATTCCCCTTCGGTGGTCGCGGCGCCCATGGGAAGAAGTTCTTTCGTCGCCGCGTCATTGTGGTAGTAACCGCTGGTTGCCGATGGGCCCCGGAACCACAAGAATCCCTCCATGCGATCCGGAAGTTCCTTCCCGCTGTCATCCACGATGCACACTTCGTGGCGCGGCACGGGTTTGCCGGAAGAAACAAACGCAATGGCGGCGATATCGTCAGGATCCGCGGGCACGGCGCGCCCCTGTACCGTAAACGTTTCGCGTTCGACGCGATCAATCAGCGGGCCGCGGCCCAGCGGCGGCACGGTGACGGCCAGCGAAGCTTCCGCCAAACCGTAGACGGGGAGCTGCGCTTCGCGGCGAAAGCCATAACTCGCAAAGCGATTTGCAAATCGTTCCAGCGTGTCGGGATTGACCGGCTCGGCGCCGTTCAGCGCCGCGCGCCACGAGCTGAGATCCACGCCCTGGATGTCTTTGTCGGCGATTTTGCGCACGCACAGTTCATACGCAAAGTTCGGCGCCGCGGCGATGGTGCCGCGATGCTTGTGAAACGCCTGCAGCCAGCGCTCCGGACGCGTCAAGAAGGCCAGAGGAGACATAACCGCCAACGGGGTCCCAAAATGTAGCAGCGTCAGCCACGCTCCAATCAGCCCCATATCGTGATAGAGCGGCAGCCAGCTGATGCCCACATCGTTCGGGCTCATTTGCAGCGCTTCGCCGATGGCGCGCATGTTGGCCAGCAGGTTTGCGTGTGTGAGTGTTACGCCCTTTGGATCACCCGTGGAGCCCGAGGTGTATTGCAGCAGCGCGATGTCACTGCCCTTTCGCGCGCGGCTGCCGGTCAGGTGCAATGGCAGCGCGCCGGGCGAAGGCGGCGGAGCCTTGTCCGCAGCCTCGATCAGTTTTTCCGCATCCGCAACACCGCTGAGTGAACTCACTTTGGGCCGCAGCAGTTTCGCCACTGCTTCTGCGCGGCGGAACGTCAGCAACAGACAGGCCTCGGCATTGTTGAGGATCGCCGACTGCCGCGCCGCGTACTCCTCGATGCGGTCCGCGCGAAACGGCGGATAAATCGGCACGGGAATCGCTCCCGCAAGCAGGATTCCCGCGTAGGAAACGAAGAACGCGCGGGACGTGGGCAGCATCAACGACACGCGTCCGCCCGCGGGCACGCCACGCCGCGCAAGTTCCGCGGCGCATCGCTGACCGGCGGCGTATAACTCGCCAAACGTCAGCGTGAAATTGCGTTCGACCCCGTCGGTATCCTCCGTGATTTGCAGGTGCGTGCGCTCGGCATCATGGGTAGCGCGGTAGCGCAGCAGGTCGAGAAGCGTTTCCGCAGCATAAGCGCCTGCGTCCGTCGCTTCGCGGTGCAGTTTATGCGCCGTAACTGTCGCCCGCAACGCCGAGCCGGATTCCGCGTGTTCGGTTCTAGTTCCGGGAGCGGCGAGAATGGCGCGCGCCAGATCGTCCGGGGTGTTGGCTTCCGTAACGACGCGGTCCGGCAAACGAACGTCGAACGCCGTTTCCAGCCGCGCCAGCAATTCCACGCGCTCCAAACTTCCGAGCCCCAGTTCGCGGTCGAGTTGCGAGCCAGGATGGAGCATCGGCAGCGCGCCTTGACTACCCAATTCAACGAGCAGCGCGCGAATCACTTCCAGAACGCGCTCGCGCACGGCGGAGCTGTCGAGTTGTGTGATCGATGTGGCCACCGGACTCACGAAGGGGTTCGTCGTCTTCCGCGAGAGGCTACCATGCAGGGGCGTGGATTGCTATTCACAAGCATCTGAGACCGTTTTCAGGCGCTCTTTTTCTGAACTTTTTCCGCGGTAAGGCCCTTGGGCAGCAGCGTGGTGGAAAGATCCACGCCGGAAAGGTCGGCGCCGGTCAAATCCGTTTCGCGCAGAATGGCCACGCCCATATCCGCGCCCGAGAATTTCGCGCCGTTCACGTTCGCGAGCCGCAGATTCACGTTGCGCAGCTGCGCGCGCTGGAAGTTCACGTTCGAAAGGTCGCAGCGAAAGAATTCCACGCCGCTGGCCTGCGCCTCCGTCAAGTTGGCGCCCGGCAGAATCGCTTCAGTCATGTCCGTGTTGCGCAGATCGGCTTTGCTCAGATTGGCCCCGGTAAGGTCCGCGCCCGGAAGCTTGGCTTTGCGCAGGTCTGTGCCTTCCAGGTTCGCGTTGCGAAGGATTGCCCCGCTCAAGTTTGTGCCGCTCAGGTCCGCGCGGGAAAGATCTGCGCCAGTCAAATCGGCGCGCGCCCCGCCGTCTTTTCCGCTGAAAAACAACCCATGCGCTTCCAGAATTTCCGTCAGTTTCTTGCCATTGTGCTTGATGCTCTTTGGTTTTCTCAGTCCCATACTCCATCCACCATCCATGCGCTCAGGTCTATAGTTTACTGGAACTGGCGACTGCGCGGAACTGCGCAGATTTAGCCCCTCACGGTGACATTTTCTCCGGAGCTTATGTCCTGTCCCATCCGTCTATCCCTAACGGGTGAGCTGTCCTGAGGCCAATCGTTTTGAGTTACCCGGATGGGACGTGTGGCGTGAAGCTCTTCGCAAGCTTTTTGTTCTTAGTCCTGCTTTGTGCCTTCGAGTCTTTTGCTGGCCCGCCAGTCACGCTCGTTCTCGAACATGTCACCGTCATAGATGCCACGGGCCGCGCTCCGCAATCCGATCAGACCGTTGTCATCGTTGGCGGGCGAATCGCAGCAATCGGCCCGACCGAGAGCGCAAAGTTCGAAAAAACAGCGCAGGTTCTGGATGCCCGCGGCAAATACTTGATCCCTGGTCTCTGGGACATGCATGTCCATCTCGCCGGAGTGAACGCCGATCCCTCGTGGAGCAAAGACACCCTGCTTCCGCTGCTCTTGGCCAACGGCATTACCGGCGTGCGCGATATGGGTGGCGATCTGAATGCGCTCCTCTCCTGGAGACGCGACATTGAATCCGGAGCGCTCCTTGGCCCCCACATCGTTGCCGCCGGCCCCTGGCTGGCCAGCCGCGGCAAACCCTCGCCGGAACAGATTCCCGTCGCGAATGCCGGAGAGGCGCGAGCCACCGTGCGCGATCTGAAGCAGCGCGGTGCGGACTTCATCAAAATCATCTCCTTGCCATCACGCGATGCGTTTTTCGCTGTTGCTGACGAGGCGCGGAAGCAAAACATTTCGTTCGTGGGCCATCTTCCGCTCGAAGTGGGAGCGGCCGAAGCTTCGAACGCAGGCATGCGCAGTATTGAGCATTTTTTCTACAGCGAGTTCGTGCTCTCGTTCTCCTCGCAGGAGGACGAACTTCGTAAACGCCTGCTGGAGGCGCGGAAAAACCGCGACGCCACCGCCTGGGAAAATATCGAGTTGCAAGCTGATGCCAGTTACAGCGAGGAAAAGGCAGCAGCTCTGTTTCAAACGCTGAAGAAAAACGGAACGTGGGTCACTCCCACCCTTGCGTCGCTCGACATTACGTCGCATCCTGAGGCCTGGAAACTCGATGATTCCAATCTGGAGTATATTCCTCGATCGCTGGCCAAAGAATGGCGAGCCTCTCTCAACGATGCGCACATGAAGGAAGGCGCCGCGCAGCTTCGGCGGCTCTCGGCCAACGATTGGAAGCTGACCCGCGAAATGCATCGCGCAGGAATGCCGCTGCTGGTCGGTTCGGATTCTCTGGACCCCTTCGTTTTTCCAGGTGACAGCCTGCACCGGGAACTCGCCGAATTCGTACAGGCTGGTTTCACGCCGATGGAAGCGCTCCAGGCCGCCACGCAGGGCGCAGCGCAATTCCTCGGCCGCCAAAAGGAGTTGGGGACGATCGAAACGGGCAAGACGGCCGACCTGGTCCTCTTGGATGCGAATCCAGTGGAGAATATTTCAAACACGCGTAGAATTTTTGCTGTGATTCGAAACGGCCAGTACCTCGACCGCGCCGCGCTGGACGCGCTGCTCGCCCGGGCGCGAGCCGTGGCCGCCGCTGTGCCGCCGACGAAGTAATGTTCACACCGTTCTCATCACCGAGGAAGTCTCGCGGCGCGCCGCAATCCTGGCGACGTTTGTCTTTGCTGCTGCTCTTGTGTTTCGTGGCGGCCCTCCCCTGTTTCCCTCAGAGCCAGGATCGCGAGGATGAAATCGTCGCCAACCTCGCGGGCGGCCGCGCCATCGTGCACGTCGCCCGGGACGTCATCATCTTTGCCGCCATCGATAACCCCGTTGAGAAGAACTCCATTCCGCCGCGCGTCCTGGACTTGGACGCCACGCACATCGGCATTCTCTTCGGTGCCTCAGAATGGCGCATTCCCGCGGACCCCAAGCCCGTCCGCCTGGACCGCAATTTTCAGCGCGTTTCCGGACGGGACCCGCGCTACCAGGGCCCTACGGGCGAGGCCGAATCCGATCTCGAAACGCTCGGCACAGCCTTTCTCGAGAAGCTTCGCCCACTGGTCTCGCAACTGCATCACAAGCTAGATTTTTCTCCGGACGAGCCGATTTTTCAGGTCGTCATCATTGGTGATGCGCCGAATGATTACGGCCCTGAAGTGTGGGTTATGGAGTATAGAATCGAGCAGGAGCTCATCGCTACGCGTGGCGATTACTGGCAGACGCGCATCCTGCGCCCGCGCTTTACGCAGCTTTACCCGCCGGAAAAACATGCGGCACATGTGATTGTGGAGACCCGCTATCCGCCCGAGGAGAAAGGTCCGACACTGGCCGAGTTGATTCAGGGGAATGACCCGCGAATCACGCATCTTGGATCCGGCGAGCAACGCTTCTCGAAGGTGCTGGATTCTCTGCGCGCAGGCCAGGCGCAAAAAGCGGTTCCGCTGGATTCCGCCGATTTCATGCGCGCCGTGCTTCCGCTCATCGCCGACGGTGCTCCGTTCATCTTGGGCACCATGGAAGAGCGGCGGGGCTTGGACTGGATTGTGCCGCCGCAGGAGCCCGTCGAAAAGGTGGAGCAGGACAAGAATCGCCCTCCCGACGCGCCCACACTTCGCAGAATTCCCAAGCCGTAGTCGTCAGGATATTTTTTCGATGGCGTCGCCGCGGCGAATGGTCCCGCCCTCAAGCACGCGGCACATCATCCCGCGCCGCCCCCAAAGCTCCTTGCGAAGGCCCTGGCGGATTTTTTCCATTTCGTCGCACGGCGTGCAGACCGAACTGACTTCCATGCGCGTCTCGCCGATACGCAGTTGCTGGCCCGCTTCCAGCCCATTTACATTTAGGCCGTCCGTCGTGATGTTCTCTCGAAGGATGCCCGGAGTAAGATTCATAGCCTCCAGAGTTTCGCGGTCCACGAGCAAGACTTGACGCTTGCCTCCAGGCCTCGCGTGCGCGCAGCCCTCGAACCCGACCTCTCGGACAGCGCGAACTTCCTGAAGCTCCTCCATCGGGAAATGTTTTTTCGGAGAGCGAAACAGCTTCAACACCTGCGGCATGGCCCTCAGTCTCCTGCAGCTTTCAAGGGCGTCACGTGTGCTCCAATGTCTTTGCGGTAGTGCATGCCGTCGAAATGAATTTTTGCGCAACCGCCGTACGCCGCAGAGAGAGCTGCGGGAAGTGAAGCTCCGACCGCGGTGACTCCGAGGACTCGGCCGCCGTTTGTGACGAGCGACTCTCCAACAAGCTTCGTCCCTGCGTGAAAGGCCTTCACACCTGTAATGTGGTTTACAGCGGTTAGTCCATCAATGGGCTTCCCACTCTCAAATTTTCCAGGATAACCACCTGACGCCAGCACCACGCATACGCTCGCTCCGGGTTCCCACCTCAATTTAGAGGGCTGAAGATTCCCCGCCGCGACATCGCGCAGCACTTCCGCTAAATCAAAGTCCATCCGCGCGACGATGGCTTGCGTCTCCGGATCACCCAACCGGCAATTGAACTCCAACACCTTCGGCCCAGATTTCGTGAGCATCAACCCGATGTACAAGAATCCCTGATACGGGATGCCGTCTGCCGCCAGCCCGTGCAAAGTGGGTTCAACAATTTTGGAAATGACGGTTTGACGCAGCCCGTCTGGAAGCAAATCATCCGTTGAGTACGCTCCCATGCCTCCCGTGTTCGGCCCTTCGTTGCCGTCAAAAACGCGCTTATGATCGCGCGTCGGCACCAGCGGCGCGTAGCGTTCTCCATCCGTGAGGATAATGAACGACAGCTCTTCGCCTTCGAGCGTTTCCTCGAAAAGAATCCGATGTCCGCCAGGGCCCAGTTCGTTCTTCTCCATCACACGCCGGATAAAATCCGTCGCTTCCTCCGCGTTTGAAGCAAGAAACACTCCTTTGCCGGCGCACAATCCATCCGCTTTGATCACCACCGGCCATTTCACAGCGCTCAACCCACGATAAGCCTGTTGCGGAGAAGCATACGCGCCGTACATTTTTGCCGTGGGAATCGCATGGCGTTGCAAAAACTCTTTCGAAAAAACCTTGCTGCCCTCGAGCTGCGCAGCTTGCTGCGAAGGCCCCACGATTGCCCAATTCCTCTGCCGAAAAGCGTCCGTCAGGCCATTCACCAACGGAAGTTCGGGACCGACGATGGTGAGGTTCGGCTGAATTTTCTCTGCAAGCGCGACGACGGCTGCGACGTCTCCGGAATCCACGGCAACGCACTCCGCCTCTTCCGCGATGCCGCCGTTCCCGGGGGCGCACCAAATCTTTTCCACGAGCGGGCTCTGCTTCAGCTTCCACACCAGCGCGTGTTCCCGCCCGCCTCCGCCGATCACCAAAATCTTCATTCGCAAATCCTCGTGGACAACCTTGTCGAACGATAGACGCGCAATTCGAACGTGTCAACTCAGCTTCCCAGAGCGCATCGAAACTTCTCTCAAGCAGTTGAGTTCACCTAACCGCAAAGCACAAGATGCCTGGGACGCGCAGATCCGGCTCGTGGAAGACCCAGTCTTTTTGCAGAATCAGATGGACTCCCTCTCACAACGTTTCGCGGACGAAGAGAAGGCCTCCATCATGGAGAACTATGCCTTCGTGCCAGCGCATCCGAGGCCTATCTCGTATCTAACCTCTATGTTCCTCCATATAGGTTGGATTCATCTGATCGGCAACATGTGGTTTCTCTGGCTGGCAGGCTTTGTCCTCGAGGACCGCTGGGGCCGAGTGATTTATCCCGTTTTCTATCTCCTCGCCGGGATCGGGGCCTCTTTGGTCCATGCCGTGTTTTATTCGCACAGCATCGTCCCGACGCTCGGCGCCTCGGGAGCAGTCGCGGCGCTCATGGGTGGCTTCTTGGTGCGGTTTCCGAAGCTGAAGATCGAAATGATGTGGTTCATGCTGTTCTTTCGGGTTCGCTTCAAAGCCTATGCCTACTGGCTTCTTCCACTTTGGCTTTTCAGCGAAGTATTCTACGGCAGTCTGTTTGGGCAAACCTCTGGCGTAGCGCACTGGGCGCACGTAGGAGGATTTATCTTCGGCGCCCTTGGAGCGCTATTGATTCAGCGGACTGGGCTGGAGCACAAAGCCAACGCGATCATTGAAGATAAAATTGGCTGGACCGCGGATCCCGCGATTGTGCTGGGCACGGAACTCATGGAAAAAGGGAAACTTGACGAGGCCATTGCCATCCTCAAGAAGCATGTCGCCGCAAAACCAGACGCCCTCGACGCGTATTCGCTTTTGCGGCAACTCTATTGGCGGAAAAACGATCTGCCCGCCTTTTTCGAAGCGCTTGCGAAGCTGTGCCAACTCCACCTCAAATCGCAGGATGCAGACGCCGCCTGGGAGGACTACGTCGAGTACACGAACGCGGGCGGCGATCGCATGCCTGCCGCGACCTGGCTGGAATTGTGCCGCATCGTTGAGGGAAAACAGGATTTCGAACGCGCCGTAACAGAGTACGAGCATCTAGCCAAAGCGCATCCAACCGAGCGGCCGGCCTTGCTTGCACTTCTCTCCGCTGGCCGTCTCTCGCTGAAAAAACTCAATCGTCCCGCTGACGCGCTACGGCTTTACAAAGCCGCCGCTTCTTCAACTGTCCCTCACCTGGATTGGGATTCGAACATTCAGACAGGGATAGCAGGAGCGGAAAAAGCGATGGGTATTGTTGTCACGCCGGTTGCGTGAACTCGCAAGTCCTCATCAGGAATTGACGAATGTTGATCAGGCGTTGCCGACGGCACGGATTGGAATCGTAACCGTGGAAGCCGTATCCGACGATGCCAGCATGTGGCAGCGGCCGTCAAAAATCCCGCCCGGATCAATGACCATGCAGGGCGAGTGAACTTCTCCCGTGACCACACCCTTGACTTGAATCTCGACGCGGCCCTTCGCAAAAATCACTCCGTCAAAGCGGCCGGCAATCACCACGCGATTGCCTTCAATCTGCCCTTCGACCTTGGCGCCTTCTCCGAGAATCACCGTCTGTTCCGAAATGATGTTGCCCTTGACGTTGCCATCAATGCGGAACGTTCCCTTGACCGTGAGCGTCCCCTCGAGCATCACGCCCTGGTCAATGAATCCTGTCCATTCTTCACTATTGCCGTCTTTCGCGGCGGCGGGCCACTTCCATGCCATGTCCAAACCCCCAATGAGCGACTGTTCTACTCTAGCCGCATGCGCAAACAAGTCAACGCAGCTTCACACGTGAGTTGTCGAATGAACCGACTGAACGAAGGGACAGTTGCTCGCCGTGATACTCGCGATGGATACTCGTCGCGCTACTTCATCAGGCGATCGTAAATTCCCATCAGTTGCGCATCGTCGTAGTATTCCAGAACGAGCTGGCCCGGGCGCATCTTTGTTTTCTGGCGCAATAAAACTTTCGTTCCGAGATGCCGCTGCAACTCGTCCAGCGCGGACCGAATGTTTGCATCCACGTGAACCTCTGCGGCCGCATGACCTCCGCGCGAACGTCGTGACGCCAGGCGCTCGATCTGGCGAACCGTCAATCCGCCTCGTGCCGCGCGCTGCGCATAACGCATGCGCAACTGCGAATCCGGCACCGCCAGCAGCGCGCGCCCGTGTCCTGCAGTAAGCTTGCCTTCTTCAATCCACTCCTGAATCGTGGATTCCAGCTTCAGCAGCCGAATCGCATTTGCAACCGTGGTGCGGTCTTTTCCGGTACGCTCCGCAACCGATTCTTGCGTCAATTGGAACTCATCCATCAAACGCTCGAACGCGCGCGCCGCTTCAATCGCATTTAAATCTTCTCGCTGGATGTTCTCGACCAGTGTCATTTCCAGCGCCAGCTCGTCTGGGACTTGCCGAACAATCACCGACACCTTCGTCAGGCCTGCGCGCTGCGCCGCGCGCCACCGGCGCTCTCCGGCAATGAGCTGAAATCGTGAACCAATCGGCCGCACCACGAGTGGCTGGATAATGCCGCTGGCTTGAATCGAGCGAGCCAATTCATCGAGCGCCTCTTCGCGAAATCGCGTTCTCGGCTGGTAAGGGCTCGGCTCAATTAAATCGATATCGATCTGATGAGGCCCTGCATGCACAACTTCGCGTGCAGGTGCCGCTGCCGCAGCGCTCGCGGTCGTGGCGTGAGGCTGAATTTGGGGTGCATCCGACTGAGCCTGCGGCTCAGGCTCCCGAATGAGCGCTCCTAGCCCCCGTCCCAGCGCGTTTCTCGGCATTGGCAATAACCTCCTGGGCGAGCTGCGTGTAGCCCTCGGCCCCTTTGCTATGAATATCGTAAAAGATGATTGGTTTCCCGAAGCTTGGCGCCTCAGCGAGGCGCACATTTCGGGGAATCACACTTTGGAAGACCTGTGTACCGAAAAAACTGCGCAAATCCGTCGCGACCTGCCGTGAAAGCGTCGTCCGCTCATCATACATTGTCAGCAGGATGCCCTCGATCTCAAGGCTGGGATTCAGTGTTCGACGTATGCGCATCAGCGTATCGAGTAATTCCGACACGCCCTCGAGAGCCAGGTATTCGCATTGGATAGGGATCAAAACCGCACTCGCCGCTACAAGGCCGTTCAAGGTCAACAAATCCAAGGCGGGAGGGCAATCGAGAATGATGAACCGATACTTGTCGAGCAGAGGTTTTATCGCCGTTTGCAGCTTATATTCGCGATTTTCCGCGTTCACGAGCTCAACCGCAGCCCCGGCGAGGTTTTTGTCGGCGGGGACGACATCTAAGCCATCGACTTGCGACTTTTGGATAATTTTGTCAAAGGATTCGCCCAAAATCAGCGTGTGATAGAGGGTTCTGCGCGAGGGATCCTTCGGAAACCCGATCGCTGCTGTGGAGTTTGCCTGGGAATCGCAGTCGATCAGGAGTGTCGGTTGTTCAGCGGCACCGAGGCAAGCGGCTAAATTCACCGCTGTTGTAGTCTTCCCAACCCCGCCCTTTTGGTTTGCGACCGCGATGACCCGAGCCAATCGTTTCCTCGCCAGCGAAAATCTAGCAAAGCCCACGGTGGGATGCAAGTTGTTTCACGTGGAACACCCTGCAGGCGGTGGAAATCTGCAAAATAGCTCTCTCAGTGTTCCATGTGGAACTATTCCCACCCCGGGCAGGGCTACGAGTCTGTTTCACGTGGAACATTGGCTCCTTGTTAATGGATTCGCTGGGATGTTCCACGTGAACAACCGAACGCTCTCTCACGCCGGGAACGGCGACGTTCCACGTGGAACGCCAGAAGCACACTCGTCCCTCGATTTCAACTCCGGGCAGTTCCGTCGACGGGTGAAGCCCGCAAAAGCCGGCTAGCCGACCAACCGCCTTCAAACTCATCTTCCAAGGCAATATCCTCGTTCCGAATAGTGACGCCGCTGACTTTCCACAAGCTCGATAACCTCTTCATCCGTCCAAGGACATGCCGCCTGAAATGTATCGCATGACCGCTGGGTCCGTGGCGATGGGCTTGAACGTAACCCAATCCACAGATTCCCATGGAACTAGCAGAAGTCTTGTGCTTTCAAGTCGATACGCCGACACTTCAGACCTTTGCTGTGCCGACCAGGAGGAGACGCCGCAGCGAATGGGGAACTGGAATGGGTTCGCGCCACTCCCAAGTCCGGATCTTCTGAATCTCAGGCAGGTCCCGCGCGCCAATCCAGAGAATAACTTGTTTGGCTGCAATCTGTTGCGAGCGAGCCCAGTCCAGGAAGGACGGGAACTCCCCCAACGCGCGCGAGCACACGAAATCGAGAGGTGCGACCTCTTCTCCGAGTTCCTCGTATCGCCGTACCAGCACCTGTGTGTCCGGAAGTCCAATCTCTCGAACGACTTCCGCGAGAAAAGTGGCCTTTTTCAGGTTCGATTCCACCAGAAAAACACGCAATTCCGGCCGCATGATCTTGAGTGGAATGCCCGGAAAACCGCCTCCGGAGCCCACGTCGGCGAGCCGACCATATTCCACGGGCACGGCCACTGCTGCGTACATACTTTCGCAGAAGTGACGATAAAGTATCTCCAAGGGGTCGCGAATCGCGGTCAGATTGATTTTATCATTCCAAAGCAGCAGAATCCTTATATATTGTTGAATTTGAAGCACTTGCGCGTCACTCACGGAGAGCTGAAACTCTTCGAGAGCGCGTTGGATCTTCTCCGCGTTCAGTGGGGCAGGGCTGGGGATTAACATAAGAGTAACTATTCTTGGGTTGCTTTCAGTTCTCTCCTTGCGGCGCTACACCCGCCGCTCGCAATAAATACCGTGGCCCGGCAATTCCCGCCACCACATCCACCGCGCTATGCCAGAAAATCACCGGAACCAGACTATCGTACGCGATTCTGCCGCTTCCGAGAACTGTGCCGACGACCAGTGTGCTCACAAGGCCCCCGCGCCCTTGATAAAGGTGCGCCAGCCCGAACAGGATCGAGGAGAGCAGTACGACGCTCCAGGCCGGCAATCCCACCCGCGTCAAAACCGCCATCGCAAATCCGCGATAGAGAAACTCCTCGCAAAGCCCCGCCGTAATCGCCAGCGCCAAATAAGGAAGCAGCTCCACTGTGGATTGCGGCAAAATCCTCTCGGCAATGGCCTGAAGAGCGCCCCGCGATGCGACAGCAATTCTCCCCATGCGCCGCAGGTTCAGCCATTGAAGCGCCGCAATGGTCGCGGCGCCGACAAATGAAGCAAGAACAATCTTGGTTCTGCCATGAAAATTCAATCCCAGTTGCGCGGCCGTGTAACCGTGCGCCCAAGCCCGCCAAGCGACCACGGTCGCGGCAATCCATTGAAACGCGATCGTCGAAGCGTAAAGCGCAAGCCGCTCCATGGTGCTGACGGCGGGCAGCGTAAGCAGTTTCTTCATGCGCGCGCGCCCGCGCCACGGAAGTATCACGCCCAGCGCGAAAAAAATCAGCCAGATGTCCCAAGGCATCCGCGAATCAGAACACTTCCGCGCCCGCCGCGCAAGTAACGATAATCGTACGGTGCGCAAGCGCGCGCGGCGCCATATCGTTATAATCAAAATGCTTTACAGCGAGGTGCGGCTTGACCCCATCCGTGAAACTCACGGCTATGGTCAAGGCAGCGGGTTGAGCGGCGAAGCTGAGTCCAGGGTTGCTGGATTCCGTTTTGCGCCGTTTGCCGCGGCCAACTGATCCGAACGTGCTCGTTGGTTTTGATACCAACGACGACGCCGGGGTGTATCTACTGAGCCCCGAAATGGCCATGGTTCAAACGGTCGATTTTTTTACTCCCATCGTCGATGACCCTTACACCTTCGGGCAAATCGCGGCGGCGAACTCGTTGAGCGATGTGTACGCCATGGGTGGCAAACCTGTTTCCGCGCTTTCCATTGTGGGCTTTCCGGACAAGGGCGATCCCGAAATTCTTGAGGCCATTATTCGCGGCGGCCTTTCGAAAATGACGGAAGCGAAATGCAGCGTCATTGGTGGTCACTCGATTCGCAATGACGACATTCAATTCGGCTACGCCGTCACCGGCATGATCCATCCGCAGCGAGTTTGGCGAAATGTCGGCGCGCGCACGGGCGACGTTTTGCTGCTAACCAAAGCGATCGGCACAGGCGTGCTCTCAACGGCTCTGAAGAAGGACTGCGCCACGCCCGGCTCCCTGCAGGCTGCCATTGCGTCCATGTCGCAACTGAACCGCGCGGCCGCGGAAGCGTTGCTGGAACTGCTGGAAAAAGCGGGAGCCGCTTCTCCGATCCACGCGGTCACCGATATTACCGGTTTTGGTTTGCTCGGCCACGCGCGGGAAATGGCCCTTGGGAATCCGGAACGCGGAATCGAAGCAATCTCCCTCGAAATCGATCATTCCGCGATTTCGTATCTTCCAGGCGCCGCCGACGCCGCGCGCGAAGGATTCCTTCCGGGCGGCTTAAAGAATAACCTCGATTTCATTGGTGATTGCGTCGGTTTTGCTTCCGACGTTCCGCAGGAGGTCCGCGACCTGCTCTTCGATCCGCAAACTTCCGGCGGCCTATTCGTCTCCATCTCCCCCGAACTCGCCGACGCTGCCATCGCCGCGCTAAATCAACATGGCGTCGCAGCTCGCCGCATCGGCAAAGTCATCCACAAAACAAATCCGCTGATAATGGTTCGCTAGCCTCAAACGATGGACACCATCACCCACGGCATCGCGGGCGCGTTGATCGGCAAAGCCGTTTTCCGCGGCGAAGACATGTTCGCCGCCACGCCGATGAACCGCGCGCGCATCATCACCTGGTCGCTGATGCTTGGCGCCATTTTTCCCGATTCCGATGTGATCCGCGACATTTTCTCCCACGACAAGCTGCTGATGATCACGTGGCATCGCAGCATCACGCACTCCCTGCTGATGCTTCCGCTCTGGGCGCTGCTTCTCGCGGCCATCACACGCGCATTCACTAATTGGCGGAAGTGGGAAGCGCCCTCGTTTGCCGCGCTGACCGCGATTTATGCCGTCGGCATCCTCAGCCACATCCTGCTCGACCTGGTCACCACCTTCGGCACCATGATCTGGTCGCCCTTGGAGTGGTCGCGCCCCGCCTGGGACCTCATATTCATCGTGGATTTCACACTCGCCGGAATTCTTCTGGTGCCGCAATGGCTCGCTTGGATTTATTCGCGCCCGGAAAAAGTGAAATGGCGAGCCCTCGGCATGTGGGTGGTCTTCCTGCCCCTTCCGTTTCTGATCGCCAGAATTGGCGAAATTGTCGGCGCGCCGATTTCCACTCCTGCGGTGTTTGGTGTCATGTTTGTCTTGACCGTGGTGTTTCTCTTCCCAGCACTCGGCAAATGGGGCGTAAAGGTTCCGTACGCCACGTGGAACCGCGCGGGTTTCGCTGCGTCATTGATTTACATTGGGCTAGCGGTCTACGCCCATCACGCTGCGTTCGCCCGCATCGAAAAATTCGCCGAACTCAATCATCTCGACGTGCAATCCATCGGCGCGTTGCCGCTGCCGCCATCCCTCTTGCACTGGGACGGCCTAGTGCGCGCGCCGCGCGGCGTCTACGAACTGCGCATGGACCTCAGCGAGAAACCCGCCGGGGATGCCGGAGTGCTCGCGCAAGAGCACACCTACTTCCCCGACGCCCTCCCGAATTCCTACATCGAAGCCGCCAAGCGCCTCCCCGAAGTCCAAAAAGTAATGTGGTTCGCGCGCTTCCCCGTCACGCGTTTCCACAAAGAAGGCGAAGATGCCATCGTCGAAATTTCCGACCTGCGCTTCCCCCGCGCCCGCCCCGGCCGCCCCGCCTCCTTCACCTATCGCGTGCGCTTCGCCCCCGACGGCACCGTCCTCTCCAAAGGCTGGGTCACCCAGTAAGTAGCACAGGCTCCAGCCTGTGCGCTTTGACTTGGCTTCACGAAGTATGCCCGCGGCAGGTATTGGTTCGGTTTCCGATATTCAGAACGTAGATTAGTCAGTGCTCTTTTTCTGGGTTAAACCATTCGCGCACATCTGCCAGATTTAACCAATAGAGCAGAAAGAACCCAAGGATGGCCCATGCTATTACAATTGAATCGTAAACAACTACAATTCCATGTGGGTGAATGAGGGAGAGCAAGTTGATGACAGAGAGCACAGAAACAACCAGCACGCAAATGCGAGCCCAGTTCCTGCCCTTCCAGAAAAACCAGAGCACTAAGTAGCTAACCACCACGATAAAAATATCTGCAACAAGAGTTACAAGGAAGAAACGGTCAATCCATTGCAGGCTAGCAAATGCCGTCAAATTCAGGATTCCCATGGCGACGGTGGCCGCCGACATGAACCGAGGACGCATATTGTTGAGTCTAGAAGATTCCTCAGCTAGCTCTAACGTCTATTTAGTGCGAGCGGATTCATAGACAAGCACTCTATCGCGCGGCTTTGCTTTCCACTGGATGAATGACGACCTGGCGCTCTTCCCCGACGCCAACGCTTTCGGTCCGCACGCCGGTCATGTCCTTCAATGCCAGATGCACTATGCGTCGTTCGCGCGACGACATGGGATTCAGCCGGAACGGCTGCCGCGAAGATTGCACGCGCTCCGCAGCCACGCGCGCCGTCATTTTCAACTCTTCAAAGCGCAGCGCGCGGTAACCGCCGCAATCAATATGAATTTTTTCGTGATACGCCGGCTCCAGGCGCAGCGCCTTGAACGCCAGGTGTTCGAACGCCTTCAAAACTTCCGCGTTGTGCCCCAGTAAAATCTCTTTATCCCGCCCGTCCAGATCCGCAAGCACTTCCGCGTCGCCTTGCGTCCCCGCCGCGTCCGGAGCGACCGCGCGCACACTGACCTTCAGCTCCAGCCCCGACGCGCGCACCATGCTCTCCAGAAACAACCGCAGCGCCTCGACCGTCGCCTGCCGGTCCAGCACTCCATCGTGAATGAGTTCTGTAGACATGACCTGTTCGAAAGGAAGGAGCCCCGTCCGCTCCTCTGAAAAAAATCGCAGGCCTAAGACTTCTTCCCGCGCACCGGCTTCACCGGCACCACCACAGGATGCGTCCGGTTCAAGTACCACTGCTGCCCGATGCCCACCACACTACTGGTGAGAATATACACCGCCAAACCGCTGGAGATTGGGGAAATCATGAAGATCGCCGCCATGGAGATGGGCATGATTTTCATCATCATCTGCTGCTGCGGATCCGTCGAAGTCATCGGCGTCATTTTCGAAACCAGATACATCGAAAGCCCCATCATAACTGGCAGCACATAATATGGATCTCTCGACGAAAGGTCCGTAATCCATCCGAACCACCGCGCGTGCCGCATCTCGATCGCATAGCGCAGCGCCGTATTCAACCCGAACCACACCGGCATCTGCAGAAACATCTGGAAGCAGCCGCCCACGGGATTGATTCCCTCGCGGCTGTAAATCGCCATCACTTCCTTGTTCATTTCCGCTTTTCGCGGATCGCGCATCGAATATTTTTTGTACTTCTCCTGAATCGCCTTGATTTCCGGCGCCACCCGCTGCATTTTCAGCGTCGTCTTGTAGCTCGAAATGCGCAGGGGAAACAGCAGCATATTCACGACCAGCGTCAGCACGACAATCGACCATCCCCAGTTCGGGATGTAGTTGTGCAGCCACTTCAATCCGTGAAACAGCGGATCCGCGATGAATTCCATCCAGCCGAAACTCACCAGCCCGTTCAGCGGCGGATTCATCTTCTTCAAATCGTCGTAATCTTTCGGACCAACGTAAACGCGCACGGCCAGCGGCTGCGCCGGCGCCGACACCGCCACTTCCGGCACCGGCTCCAGCGTGTCTTGCCCGCCAACTTGAACAGTGCGTGATGTTTTCCAGTACCGCGTTGTGAGCGTGCCCGGCGCCGCTCCATTCAGCGGCAAAAACGCCGCCGTAAAATACCGGTCTTCGATTCCAACGTAATCTTTGCCACCCTGCCACACGCCCGGGCCCAACTTGTCCAGCCCATCCAGCTTCTTGTGCAGATAATTCGTAATCTTGCCGCCTTCGCTGTAGTACGTCGAAACCGTTTCCACCGGCGCGGGATTCGTCACCGTCAAATCGCCAAATCCGCCAAGCCAGCCCAGCCCCGCATTGATAGGCCGCCCGTTCAAACTGGCCGAGGTTGCCACCCGCACCACATAAGTATGATCGAAGCGGAAGTGTTTTTTGATTTCCAGGTGGCCGTCGCTCCACGTAAATTCCGCGTCCGCCGGCGCCTGCAACGAATTTGCCGGCGAAGAACTTTGATAAAGCCCCGCGTTCGCCGCATTCTGCAGTTCCGCATCATCGAGCACCACAGCAAATGGCCAGCCGTCGGTCTGTTTCGAAGCATCCGGATGCACCACGTCCAGCACCCGCTGCGGCTTGGCATCATCCATGTATTTCTTCAGCTGCCAGCTTTTCACCACCGCGCCACGATTCAAAATCTCCACGCGATACAGATCGTTTTCAATCACGATCGTCCGCTCTTGCGAATCGCTGACCGGCGTAACCGTGACCGGCGCAGCCGGAGCCATCGCCGCCGCGGTTGCAGGCGTCGGCGAAGTCGTCGCCGTTGAAGAAGTTGCCGGACCCGGCGTGGCCGGAGCGCTTACCGCCGGCCGGTTCGCCTGCGGCAATTGCACCGGCGGCTTCGGCCCAAAATATTTCGCCCAAAGCAAAATCACGCCCATCGAAAGCAACGACGCCACAAGGATCCGCAGCTCCGGGGTGAACTTGTCCTTCTGTCCCGGCAAGCTCACGAACGCACCTCATTCGCCGCGCCTGACGAGCGGTCGGCGCTAGCCGCCGCCTTCATTTCCAATCCCATGGTTTCCTTTTTCTCCGGAACTGGGTCATAACCAAACTTGCCCGAAAATGGATGGCACCGCAGCAGCCGCTTCGCGCCCAGCCACACGCCACGCAGCACGCCAAATCGCTCGATCGCCTCATACGCATACTGCGAACACGTCGGCTCGAACCGGCAGCTCCCCGCAAACAAAATGGATAAGTAAGCTTTATAGAAGCGCAGCGCAAATAGAGCCGCGCGAACTTGCAAGGAAGCACCGTGGTGTTTCCCTACGTTTTCCCGCTCGGCGGACTCTTCAACACCTTCAACAAATCCGCCACCAGCGCCGCAAACTCCGCGCGCCCCACCGAACTCTTCGGGTGTATGACCATGTCCCATCCTGCGGGTATCTCCAGCCGGTGGCAGCGCACCATTTCGCGCAGACGCCTCCGGATCCGATTGCGCACCACCGCCCCGCCCAGCGCCTTCTTGATGCTGAAGCCGAAGCGGCTCTGCGGCAGTTCATTGGCGCGGAAGAAAACTGTGAAGTGGGAACTCGAGCGGCGCTTTCCGGCGCGGTACACGGCATCAAACTCTGCCTTCCGCACAAGCCGCGCCTCGCGCGGAAATTCCTGCCCGTTCCCCCTCGCGCTTGCCGAAGGCAACGGGCTCCCCGGATTATTCAGGGGTAAGCCGATGACGTCCCTTCTTGCGGCGTGCCGCCAGCACCTTGCGGCCGCCCTTCGTCTTCATGCGTACGCGGAAGCCGTGCGTCTTGGCGCGCCGGCGTTTGCGCGGTTGAAATGTGCGCTTTGGCAAAACAATCCCCCTTTGTTATCCCTGATCTGTACTACGCGATCGCCGGGCAGTCCATATCACCCGCGACGCCGGAACGGCCCTCTACTCGCTCCACCGGCTGCGTTCGAATCTAGTAGTGTATTCGACCCTTGCGCACAGGGTCAAGAAAACGTCAGTGTGCCGTGGTTCCCGTTGGATTTCCCGCAGGCATCGCAAAAATCGCATCGTCCACCGGCACGTTGTGTTTTACTTCCTGGATGCTGATGACAAAACTGAAGGCCGAGGTGGTGACTCCAATTTTCGTCGGGATTTGAATACCCTCCACCGCCTTGTACTCCTCAAACGTCAAGCTTGTCTTCTCCACTTTTCCGCTTTCGTCCGGCCCTTCCGTATCTTCCGCGACTCGCCTCCCGCTCTCCGCGTCCAAGTAAAAGGTGAGCGTTTTTCCCCCAGGCACATGCGCGACCGCCGTATACGCATCGTGACTGCCAACCTTCGTCCGCCCCGTCACTTTCAGGTCCGGGTAAATTTCCTTCAGCCTCACATCCGTGTCGAAGTTCGCATCCGTCCTGGCCTCTTCCAGTTCGGCTCCCTCCAGCTTTTTCAGGCCCTGCTGGGTGTCAAATTTCCAGCCCACTCGCCCGTCGAATCCTTGCTTCTGCACGAATTGCCCATCCGCGAGCGAGGTACTTTGCAGGATCTTGTTCGGCGCCTTCGCCACCACTTCGACTTTCCCCGTCGCTCCCATCGCCGGAATCTCGATCGTCCCGCTCAACACGAGCGTCGAGATCTTGGCCCACGCTTCCTTCCCGCCGCTCCCCTTGGCGCATTTCGCCGACAACTCCTCCGCGCTCGGCAACGCCGCATCTTTAGCTGGCGCGCCGCCAGGTGCCGCCGTCTGCGAAAACGTCGGAGCAACGCACACAAATAGAAAACCAAGAACGGCCGTCAGCAATTTTCGCCTTAATCCCATGGATTCCCCGTTAATCCCGCATTTTTTAGGATGAATGATCGTCTCTTGCGAGACTTCCGCAGTGTCCCCCGCAACAGCAAATCCGTCAATCATCATCTGGCCGTCGGTCAGCTTCCTCTTTTGTGCCATCCTTATTCACGCTAGCTGTACGCTTTTGCGAGCCGTCTTAGCGGCGACGTGCATATCCGCAGGTATTTCGAGTTCAACGGGATCGCAAGAAACGCTCCATCGCGACGCGCGGTAAAGAAAAAGTCAGGCATCGCCTGATTTACACCGCTCCGATTATAATCGCGCGGATCGCCCATACGCCTGAATCCGCGACGCTGAAAGGCACTCACGATGAATGAAAAGCAAAGCACAGAAGCCCGACTAACTCCCGCGGAGCAATCACTCAACGACCTTTGGGAGCAGCACATCGGCCACGAATTCTCGACCCAAGACACAAATGCCACGCTGGAGACCATGGTGCCCGACGCCTACGTGAACCACATCCCGGTCTTGACCGGCGGCGTGGGCCGCGAACAATTGCGCCAATTCTATTCGCAGCACTTCATCCCCAGGATGCCTCCCGATACGAAGATCATTCCCGTCTCCCGAACCATCGGCGCGGAGCGCCTGGTGGACGAAATGATTTTTCAGTTTACCCACACCATCGAAATGGACTGGATGCTCCCCGGCATTCCTCCCACGGGCAAGCGCGTGGAGTGCCCGCTGGTCGTAATCGTCCACTTTCGCGATGGCAAGCTTTCCAACGAGCATATCTACTGGGATCAAGCGTCTGTCCTGGTGCAGCTCGGGCTTCTCGATCCCTCCAGCCTGCCCGTCGCCGGCATAGAAACCGCGAAAAAGCTGGCGAACCCCCGCTTGCCTTCCAACCATTTAATTGAGCGGGCCAAAGCTGGCCGCAGATCGTAAGCATCTTTCGCAGCCGCGCCACTGCCCGGCGCCGCCGTCTGCGGAAACGCCGGCGTCACACCCGCCTCTAGTCCTCTTGTCGCAGGATTCTTCGGGATAAACTCAGTTAAACCTTGCAGTTCCAGAGATCAGGAATGTTTGCAACCGTTTTCCGGTAGTTTTGCCACGAAGAGGCCGTAGACGAAATTGCCGGACGCGAAGCCGGCACGCATGGCGCGGAATGCTTTCAGGTTGGTGACGAATTCGGCGCCAAGTTTCGCGGCCAGCGCCCAGAATTTTTTGCCTTTGATGATGTCCAGGGCAAGGTCCCAGGATTTCGCGCAATGGAGCGTGAGGTCTTCCCGGTGGACGATGTGCAGGCCATTCGAAACCAGAAAGTCTCTATATTCATTCATTCCGCGGAGTTCGACCATCATGCCCTTCTCGATCGGCTGGATGAATTTCTTTTTGTCGGCGGGCGAAAGGTTTTCCTTCTGGAACCAGTCCGTAAGGGCGAAGCAGCCGCCGGGTTTCAGGAACTTCACCGCCGAAGCGAAGAATTTCCGCGGATCATAATAGTGAGAAATGGATTCGACGGACCACAGCACGTCAAACTGCTGCGAAAACTGCATGTCCTCCGCGTCCATCAGGAAAAAACTGGCGTCCAGGTTGGTCTTGGCCGCAGCTTCCTTGGCCATTTGCACCTGCACGGGAGAAATGGTGATGCCCGTCGTGCTGACGCCGTACTTTTTCGCGAGATAGAGACTGCTGCCGCCAAAGCCGCAGCCGATGTCCAATATGCGTGAGCCGCTTTTTATGTTTGCGAGCTGCGCGAGATGATCGATCAGCTGGATCTGCGCCGTTTCTTTCGATTCATCGCCGCGGACCCAGTAGCCGTGGTGTATATGCTCACCCCAAACGGAGTGGTAGTAAGGGCTAACGGCGTCGTAGTGTTCAATAATTTTCCGCTTCTCGTTGACGCGAGGGTTGGCCACCGAAGACCGCACAAGAGCTTCCGGATATGGGTTCTCAGGCAAGACACCTATTCTACCTCGACAGTGCGATCCGCCGCGCCAGCCGTTCGATGCTGGAACTTTACTATCCTTGGATGTAAAGTCTTTTCGAGCATGAAAGTGGACCAAGCCCCTCAATTGGAATAACGGCGAGCATGCAATTCGCAGGCAAGTTAGCGCAAGCGGCTTTGAATGACGGGCCAAAAGACGCTCGCTCAAGCATGGATGCGCCTGCGGTCAATCCTGACGCGATACGCAAAATCCTGCTTCGCTGCTTGTCGGTGCCCATCGCTCTGGCAAGCATTGCTGCCGCATCGCTCGAAGGCACGCTTTCCGTCGCACTCTATGGCGCGGCCATGCTTCTCGAGAAGGTTCGTCCACTGCGCCAGGCGTATCAATTCCTTTCGCGTACCTACGACGGGTTCATTGGCCGGCTAGGCGAAAAAGTTCTGCGGGACTCCCGGGACACCCCCGCGTTACGCATCATGGTGTCCCTCACCCTGACTGCCCTGCCAATTTTCGTAATCCAACTCGTTTTAGGGAAACCTCGGCTTCTGCTCGTGATTGCGTTCTATCTCGCCCTCTGCGGTCCCAAGTTTCAGCGGTCCGTCAGGATGTTCAGCGCAAAACACATGGAGGCGCATCGCCCCGAAGGCTATTTCTCGGATAGATACGATAGGATCTTCGGCCGCTACGTCGAATTCTTTCTCGGATATTTGTACGGGGACCTTCCCGAACTGGGTCGCACCGTTCACGTCCGTCTCCACCACAAAGAGAACGGCGGACCCGACGACAATGCCTCCACCATGGGCTACGATCGAACGAATCTTCTCCATTTCCTTTGGTATCTTGCGGATAACATTTGGACCACTCTGGGGCTCGCTCCCTACGCCTACTTTAGAGCTAGAGGCGACATAAAGAACCAAAGGCGAGTGGCGTGGGGAATCACGCGCTACATCGTTTATTTCGGCGCTGTCTTTCTTTACGATTGGAGAATCGGAATCCCGTACGTGCTGGTTCCTCTTCTTACCATGAACTTCATCATGGCTCTCACCTCGTGGGTTCAGCACGCCTTCTGTGACCCGGAACATCCCGAGGATTATTTTGTAAATACCGTAACCGTCTTCGATGAGGTGAACTTCATGAACGAAGGTTACCACCTCTGTCATCACCACCGCTCCGCGCTGCACTGGACCGAGATGCCCGCCCATCTTGAGCGCCTGCGTGACAAGATGAGAGAGTCCGGCTCCCTGGTCTTTCGCGATTTGGATTTTATGCAGCTTTTCATCGACTTGACGCTGCTTCGCAGAATGGATGTGCTAGCCGAAAAACTTGTCCCGTGGGAGCCCATGACTCACGAACAGAGGCTGGCTCTCCTTGCGAAAAGAACGAAGCCTGTGCGAGCCGTTGCGGCGTGAGGCCTCACGCGTCCCTCCTGAAACGGTCTGTCAGGCTCAGGAACCGGCTGCTCACCTGTTTTAGTTGTTTGCTAGTCAACGCCTAAGTAACGCCCCTACCGGGAGTTAACCCTAATTGTGACCCCGCGGGTCGTCGATGCTGCGCCCCGCCAAAACGTTCCGAAGACATGGACACGATAACTCAAGAACGCTGGCTTCGTTCAGATAGAGGTGCGATGCGTAGAGGGACCTTTTGTCTTCGTTGACCCGAATCACAATCGCTTCCGCGCCGGATGTTCGCGCTTCGCCGTTCTTCCAGGGGGTATTCTGCAAGACGCCCAAAGCGTTTTGTAGAAAATCCTCCACGCGCTTTTCGGCCTTCTCGCGAGATGGATAGTAATAGTGAATTCTACTGATGCCCGGCCCGTCTGAGGCGGACCAAACTTGAATATCCGTCACAGCCCCGTCATCTGTGTGGCCATTCGCCATGAGGTCCACGTGAAACGTGACTCTTTTGTTCCCCGCGGTTTTCTCGATATCGCCTTCTGAAACCACTCTGTCAGCAGCTCTCTCCACAGAAGACATCTCTTCGTCGAAGCCTGACGGCGTCAATTTAATCGTCCAATGGATGGCCGGTCCGCCCGTAACTGTCAACTCGCGTGTATACAAGTCCACCGAGTAGCCCCCGGCTTCACGAAAAATCTGCGGCGAATGCGCAACCCCGACTAGGTCCGAAAAAGTTCTTGGGATTTCTGGATCATTTTTCAACCTGGGTTTGCCGCTCCTCATGGCGACAAATTTATCGGGGTCATCATCTTGATAGAGAGACAGAGCGAGATAGAGCTTAACGAGGTTCAGAGCGTCCAGGCGGTTTTTGGGGGAGGAGTTGGTCACTTTTATAAGTTCGCGCATGGCCTCGGAATTCTCACTGCAGAACAGACCATCGAAGATGAACAACTGGTCGCCAGCAGATACGCCTGTCACGGTGAAGCGGCGCGCCATGTCGCCAACGCGCAGAATGTGAATCTTCTTTAGGATGGGTGCGGCTCGGATGCTCCAAGTATCCGTGTCTTGCGATTCCTCCTCCCAGGCTTCAGCCGTGGGAAACAGCATTTTCGCGCGTGCCTCCGGGTAGACGCGATATTGCACGAAATTGCCATCATGACCAACAACCCTCAAAAGCGCGGATGCTGAATCGCTCGAACCTGAGATTAGTCGCGCCGAGCAAATTGTAAAAAACAGGACAAGGCAAGCGTTCAGTAATCCGTGGGCGACATTTCTGGGCGGCACAAGCTTCATAGTCGTAATTATAGCCACACGCTCGACGGAGCTCCTCCGCGTATCCGAGTTTTCGTGTTCTCCCACATCCAGTTTTCAATCTTACGGGCAGTCGTATAAAGGGCGCGCAGGTAAGTGTGTCAGGCATCACCCTTCCGCGAGCCAGGCGTGGGGGGTTGCACTTTGACTTGCGCATCAATCTTCAGCTTCTTCAGGACTCCCTCCAAAATCCCGGGAATACTGGAAGTCGGTGGAAAGGAACTCAGGTTCATGGTGGAAAGTTTGTCCGCGAATACGAACAGATTCCTCCCCGGTATTTTCTTCCAATAGTGATCTTTATTAACGGAATTCTTTGCGTCCTTCCCCTTCAGATAGGAGTGCCGGTCAAATCGCAGCGCATCATTTAACATGATCCCTCGAAGGTTTCCCTCCGCGTCCACTTCGTAGCCCACAATCTGCCCGCGATAGAGATGGTCGTCCGAAGTAAGCAGATCGGCGATCACCTTCCTTTCGGGTTGTTCAGGCCACGAGAAAGTCGTCAGGAGAACGTACCAGCTGGAAATGTTCGGGATCAGAAGTTTCTCAGCAAGGAAGGCGTATGGCTTGAACCTTCGGAACCTTGCATAGCGCTTACCAAGCCACCCGAAAAGGAAAGCCTCAACAATTGTTGAAACATACAGCCAAACGAGAATCCGCCCCTGGCGCTGTGTAACCCTACTCGAGGCATCCCAAAACTCCGTTTGGTGTTGCAAAAAATAAGCATCGCTGTGAAGCGATGATGCCACCATTCGATAGTCCGCCTGCTTTTGTGCCGGTGAGTCGGGAAACGAAAAAGGATGATTCCCGATCCAGCCGCCGTTCAACACGGATAGCAAAGTCAGCGTTAGAGGCAGCAATGTGGTAACCGCGCCAAACGTGAACTCTTCGCTCCTGGTGCGCCGGAACTTTTCTAACGGGATGAACAACGAGAAGATAAATTTGAACAGAAGACCTGGGGCCAAAAGGTAGGCAATTAAGACAGTCGATGCGACGAGAGCCAGCATCTTTAGGCCGAGAAGTGTTCGCTAGTGTTTGCCCTGCTCTGCGTGGCCGTTCTTCGAAGTAATCCGATAGACGTTTCCAAACGCGTCCTCAATCGAGTACTCACCCTTCGTCTCCAGCGCCTTTCGTATGGAGTCAGCATTTCTCACAACTTCCTTTTCGAGGATGTTGTCGAGCGCTGCCTCTTCCAGAGACTCAACCAAATTGTATAAGTTTTCTGTCATTTGCCATTTCCCTGTTTTATCCACTCGCTTTCCTAACACTTATAGTGTGCTTGAAACCGCTGAGCGTCAAGTTTTACTTAACCGAGTATTCTAAAAACAGCTAACCATGCATATTTTCTTGCAACGCTTCGCAGGGCATTGACCTCACGCATGAATCTTGCTGGATCGATATTCGTCGAACGCCGCCAAATACCGGTCCACGTCCTTCCGCAGCAAATAATACGGCGTCGAAAGCCGGATCTTCGATGGCGCCCCGCCGCGAATGCGGATCTTCTTGTTCCTCCACATCCAGTTTTCGATCTCACCGATCTGAATCGGCGCAACATTCACCGCCGCAATCCGGCAACGCAGCGCCGCATCCGGCGAAGTCCACGACGTCGCGCCTCGCTGCACCATCTCTTTCAAAATGTAATCCGCCGATTGCCGGTGCCGCCGTTCGATGCGCTCCATTCCGATCGCATTTGCAAATGCGATCGCCGCGCGCAATCCGCAAAGCCCCGGCACATTCGAACTTCCAATGCGCTGAAAACGTTCCGCCCGCAGTTTCGGATCGTTCCAGCCTTCTGTCGCGATTGTGTTCCACAGCCGGTCGATCATTTCGTCGCGCACATAGAGGAAGCCGCTGCCTTTCGCTGCTTGTAGCCATTTGTGCGGACTCGACGAATACATGTCGCAACCCAGCTCGTGCAAATTCAGCCGCATCATCCCTGGAACATGCGCACCATCCACCGCGGAAATAATCCCCTTCGACCGAGCCAGCGAGCAAAGCTCCTTGGCTGGCAGCACCACCCCCGTCACCGTCGTGATATGGCTGAAAAACAGCACCCGCGTCCGCGGCGTAATCGCATCGTTAAAAAGATTCAGCACCCCCGCCGCATTCGGCACCGGCCTCGGCAGCGTCACTCTCTTCACCACAATCCCATACCGCTTCGCTCGCAAATTCCATGGATGCTCCCCGCCCGGATGCTCCTGGTCGGTCATCAACACTTCATCGCCTTCCTTCAAATCCAATCCGTTCGCGATGTAACTGTTGGCCTCCGTCGCGTTTCGCAGCAGCGCAATCTCATCGCGGTTGCATCCCACAAATGCCGCGAGCGGATCCCGAAATTCATTCCATGCCGCGTAGCCCCAGATCGGATAATCCTCCGGATCGCTCTGTGCCATCTTTTCCTCATCGTTGTAGCAATCGAAAATTGCGCGCAGCACCGGCAGTGGCGAAGACCCCACCGTCCCGTTGTTCAAGTAAACCTCATCCGCGGGAATCACAAATTGCTTGCGCACCTCAGTCCAGTACGCCTCCTCATTCGAATCATAGAGCGTCCTATCCGGCAGCTTCGACGCCTCCTGTTCGAACAACGCCAGCCTCTCCCCCGAAACTCCCAGCACCCCCGCGGCCCCGGCAAATCCGGCAAACGAAGATAAAAATCCACGCCGATCCACCATCATTCCCTCCACAAGCCCACTCAATTCCACTCGCAAACATCGCTGCGCGAATTCTACGCGCCATCCCCCGCCACAACAATCCACATTCGTGTCGCAAAAGCTTGCAGCAAATCGCCTCTCGTTCTATCTTTGCGCGGCGCCATTCCCATTCGAAAGGCCGGTACCCATGCAATTGTCGAAACGCTTCGTCGCATGCGCATTCTGTTTCTCCTTCTGCGCTCAAATCACTCTGTTGGCACAACAGAAAAATTCTCCGCAGCACGCCGCGAAAAAAACTTTAACCGCCGCAACTCCCAAACCCGCCACTCCTCTCGACGAAGTCATCAACACCATGTTCGCCGCCCGCCGTTTCGAACAGACCGCCATCTCCCCCGACGCAAAAAAAATCGCCTGGGTCGAAACCCTCGTTGGCAAAGACGGCGCCCCCGACGGCAACACCGCCATTTTCATCGTCGACACCGACGCCACCGCCCCGCCAAAACGTCTCTCCGCCGCAACTGTCAACGCTGCGCGCGCCGAAGGCAGCGTCGCCTGGTCCCGCGACAGCAAGCAAATCGCTTTTCTCTCCGACGCCGCGAAGCCCGGCCAGCTTCAGCTCTACGTCGCTGCCGCCGCGGGAGGCCCCGCCAAAAAACTCACCAACGTAAAAGGTCTCCTCGCCTCGCCGGCGTGGTCCCCAGACGGCAAAACCATCGCCGTCCTCTTCACTGAAAACGCCACGCGCGCGGCCGGGCCGCTCGTCGCCGAAACTCCCGCCACCGGCGAAATCAAGGACTCCTATTTCGAACAGCGCCTCGCTCTCGTCGATCTCGCCACCGGCGACTTCCGCCAAATCTCTCCCGCCGACATGTACGTCTACGAATTCGACTGGTCGCCCGATGGGGCGCGGTTCGCGGTCACTGCCGCGCCGGGCAATGGCGACGACAACTGGTACATCGCGCAACTCTACACGCTCGACGCCGGGCCGCTTGGCATGATGAAGTCCGTGTACAAGCCGCCGCTGCAAATCGCCAATCCGGCGTGGTCGCCGGACGGTAAACGCATCGCGTTCATCGCTGGGCTCATGAGCGATGAACCCTCCGTCGGCGGCGACATCTACACGATTGCTGCGACCGGCGGCGACGCGACGAATCTCACGCCGGAACGAAAATCTTCTGCAAGTTGGCTAACGTGGACCGCGCAAGGGGAAATTCTTTTTGGGGAATTTATTGGCGGGGACGCTGCCATTTCTACCGTGGATCATGCCAGCGGCTCCATCGCGCCGCTCTTTCAGGATGAAGGCTCACTCACGGCGGGCCTGTGGGGAACAAACATTTCCGTCGCCAGTGACGGCAGCACCGCGGCCGCCGTGCGCAGCGCGTTCGGCACGCCTCCCGAAGTTTGGGCCGGCCAGATCGGCCACTGGAAACAAATTTCGCATCGCAACGCTGTGAAACCCGCGTGGGGCGAAGCGAAGAGCATCTCCTGGAAAAACGACGGTTACGACATCCAGGGCTGGCTTCTCTATCCGCGCGATTTCGATCCCGCGAAAAAATATCCCATGATCGTCGTCGTCCACGGTGGACCCGGCGCCGCCGTGCAATCCGGCTGGCCCGATTCCTGGGATTTCTCAACGGCTCTTGCGGGCGCGGGATATTTCGTTCTGCATCCCAATCCGCGCGGCAGCTTCGGCCAGGGCGAAGCCTTTACGCGCGCCAACGTCCGCGATTTCGGCTACGGCGATTTTCGCGACATCCTGGCCGGCGTGGACGAAGCTCTCCGCGTCGCTCCCATCGATCCAAATCGTCTCGGCCTCACCGGTTGGAGTTACGGCGGCTACATGACCATGTGGGGCATCACGCAAACCAATCGCTTCAAAGCCGCCATGGCCGGCGCTGGCCTCGCCAACTTCCTCAGCTACTACGGCGAAAACCAAATCGATCAGTGGATGATTCCGTTCTTCGGCAAATCCGTCTACGACGATCCCGACGTCTACGCCAAAAGCTCACCCATCACTTTCATCAAAAACGCGAAAACGCCCACGCTCGTGATCGTCGGCGACAGCGACGGCGAATGCCCCACGCCGCAATCCTACGAATTCTGGCACGCCCTGAAAACGCTCGGCGTCGAAACCCAACTCGTCGTCTACGAACACGAAGGCCACCATTTCTCCAGCCCCGCCCACCAACGCGACCGCATTCGCCGCACCGTGGCCTGGTTCGATGGGCATTTACGCTAGCAACTCGCCCTAGCAAGAGAGGGCACGATTTATCGTGCCCCTACTCGAGACAGAGACCTTACGGCGCCGCCAACGGATACAGAGCAAGCCCGGTCAAGCGGGCGATGCGCGAGAAATCCTTGTCCAGAGTGAACACGCTGGCGCGATGTTCCAGCGCAATCGCGGCGATGAGCACATCAATAGTCGTCAGGCTCACGCCTTTGCCGCGCCCCAGCCGGAAAATCGCCGCCGCTTCGCGATACGTGCGGAAGCCGCGCGGCTCCAGCAATTCCCACTGCGAAAGATAGTGCTCGATCCGGCTCACGTCGCGTGTGAGGCCTTGAAGAATCTCGGCCACCACCACGCCGGTCAGCGCGAACGGTTCGGCGTCTTCGATCATTCGCCGCAACTCATTCCCTGCGCGGCCCGGCGCAGAACTGAAAAAATCAATCCAGATCGAGCTATCCACCAGGATCATCCAGCGATTTTCTGCGGACCGGATTTCTTAGGGCCGGGCGCGGTTCCTCCGCATTGCTTTCAAGTCGCCCTTCCAGATCCCCGTCCCGAAATGGCGAAGGATGCCCTTGCGGCTCTCCGAACGCACCAGTAGCTCCAGCGCTGCGTCCACGATCTCTCGCTTCGTTTTCAGCCGCGTGAGCTTGCGTGCTTTGCGCACCAGCTTTTCGTCAATCACAATGTTCGTTCTGCCCATACAAAAAGGATACACCATTTCTTAGGAATTTGGTGTACGGACTCGCGAGCACCCTAGGCTCCCTAGTTCAATGAGCAGCGGCTCCCGCGGATGCCGGGGCCTCGGCTGTCGCGTCGACGGACTTGGCCTTGATTTCGAGACCATTCTTGTTCATATCGAATCGCTGCTTGCGGTCCAAGCTTTTGACGAACTCGCGGACGGCTTTACCGACGCCTCCGGGAAGACTCGAGGCCTCCACTTTTACGGTCGATTCCACAGTTGCTGCAGTTCGATCTTGATAACGAAATTGCACCTCAAACGTTTTCATGCCCTATTCCTCCCTTTTGTGAGAATGATTCTGGAAACCGGTTCGCGCGGTGCGCGTCTTATGGCTGCTGTGAACTTTGGCTCTGGCGGCGTTTCTTGCTTGCCGCTTTTTTGCCGGAGTGCTTTGTTTTCCGGGCCTTCAACTGGGCTTTCAGGGTTTCGTTCTCTTTTGTCAATGCATCGCGGGCGGCGGCGACAGTTTCGATTTCGTTTCCCATTTGGCCGTTCTCTTTCTGGAGTTCCGCCACCTGGGTCTTCAAGCGCTCGTTCTCTTGCAGAGTTTGTGTGTCCTTGCAGGCCGTGAACGGCAGACTCAGCGCTGCCGCCACAGCAAGTATGGCCCAAGTGTTTCCGCGCGTCATACGCCACCCTTCGTTGACGAGAATTTGAATCGCAGCCGGAACGACCGCGGGCGGGCGAGGTGGGGAGCCAACCGCTGGCAACTTGGCCAGCGTAATGGAGTTTCCTGGATCGCGCAAGCCCGATAGACCCGATACATAGGTCACCTGAGAACCGCCTTCGACCGTCTAATCTGACGAATAGCCTGGGTCATTGGACTTGGCAGCGCATCAATCCTGCCGAGTCCGGGAGCAAACCATGAAGAGAACGCCCCGTTTGTGGTTGCTGACAATTGGTTTGGCCGTGACCACCGCCGCATGGTCGGCGAGTTTTCGCGGAACGGTCAGCCGTCCTCCCGCGGACACGGACCACGTGCCGCGACTCGTAAATACCTGCTTGATTACAAACAACGTGAACGAGCTTGTTCAGTTTTACGAAACGGCCTTGGTGCTCAAAGCCCAGAGGTCCGGCGAAACGTACGCCGAATTTCACACCGGCGCTGGTGTGCTTGCGATCTTCTCGGCTGACGCCCAGGAAAAATACATTCCTGGATCCGCCCAAGCGGCGATGAACAAGGGCGTCATCCTGGAATTCCAGGTTGCCGACGTCGATCAGGAATTCGCCCGGCTTCAGAGCCTCGTAAAGACGTGGGTCAAGCCGCCGACCACGCAGCCTTGGGGCACTCGTTCCATCTACTTCCGCGACCCCGACGGAAACCTCGTCGATTTTTACGTCCCACCGAAATCCCAATAACGCCTTCGCGAGCGTCGAATCAAAGTCAAAACCCCCACACGCAAAACCCGCGTATGGGCACCCACGGATTTCCCGTAACGCCGTACTTGTACCTCGCGCGGTACGCCTGTACCATAAGAGGTGCACCGATGACTAAGATGCGCAAGAATCGGAGAAAGCACATGGGTTCGGGCACTGACGATTTTCTGAAGGAAGAGGGCATCTTCGAAGAAGCCCAGGCGCAGTCCATCAAAGAAGTCGTCGCCTGGCAGCTCGACGAGGCCATGCGGAAACAGAAAATCTCCAAGAACAAAATGGCCACGCTGCTCAAGACCAGCCGCACGCAAGTGGACCGCCTCCTTAATCCGAAGAACGACATCACCCTTTCCAGCCTGCAACGCGCCGCCGCGATGGTCGGCCGCCGCGTGATGATCCAGTTGGTTTGACATCACCGTTCACCAGCACCGCACTTTCACTCGGAGCGGGGCGCGTCGCTTACGGGTTGGGGGGACTTGCCGAGGCCGGCGAGGAGTTCGCGGGTTAGGTCTACGTGCATGTCGTCATCGTCGCGTTGGCGTTGCATGAGGGTGAGGCCCGCTTTTTTGCCCGGGCGGGCGGTTACCTGTCCGAAGGACGTGCATCTGGCGTACTATTGGGGCGAGCAAAAGTTTTTCGCAGGATAGGGGCAGGCCAGATTACGAACGTCTTGGGCATCGTAGGAGGGTGCGATGGGCAAGTTCTCTCGTAGTTGGGAGCTGGTGAAGCAGAGCTTTGCGATTCTGCGGTCGGACAAGGAATTGATGCTGTTTCCGGTGCTTTCGGCGGTCAGCTGCCTGATCGTGACGGCGGTGATTGCCACCGGCGGGACGATTATGATGCTGCCGATGCGAGCCGCGGCGCTGGCGGCGGGCGAACGGTTCCAGCCGAACCAGTCGCCGGTGTTCCTGCTAGGGATGTTCACGCTGTACGTGGCGAACTACTTCATCATGGTGTTTTTCAACGTGGCGCTGGTGGGCGTGGCCAATAGCCGGTTGATGGGCGGAAGCTGGACGTTCCGCGACGGCATGGAGCTAGCGTGGGCGCGCAAGGGCACGATTCTGCAATGGGCGCTGGTGGCGGCGACGGTGGGGATGATCCTGCGGACGCTGGAACGACGCATGGGCTTCATCGGGAGCATCATCATGCGGATTATTGGCGTGGCCTGGACGCTGGCGTGCTACTTCGTGGTACCGGTGCTGGCGTTTGAGGACTTGACGCCGATTGAGGCGGTGAAGCGGTCGGCGAAGCTCTTCCGCGACACGTGGGGAGAGAAGGTCATCGGCGGGTTCAGCCTGAGCCTGGTGTCGCTGGTGCTGATGCTGCCGGGGATTGGGTTGTGGATCGCGCTGATGTTCTTGGGCGGGATCAAGGGCATGCTGTTCGGGTTGGCGCTGATGATCCTGTACTTCCTGGTGCTGTCGGTGTTCATGTCGGCGGCGCAGGGGGTGTTCAACGCGGCGCTGTACCGGTATGCGTGCTTCAAGCAGGTGCCGCCGGCGTTTGATCATGACTTGGTGGCGGCGGCTTGGGCGCCGAAGAGCTAGACGGTCCATTGGCTGAACGATTGATTGGCTAAATGATTGAAGGGGCGGGCTTTATGCCGCCCCTTCCACTTTATGGCCGGGGGCGCTGTGGCGCAACTCTTATCGTTTTCGGCCAAATGGACTGTAACCGGGCGCAGGGCGCATGCGTCTGTCGGGATATACCGGGTGTTGGCCGCCAATCAATGAAGTAAATCAGACCGCGCGGCGCGAGTGATCGAATCTCTCCGATAACGATTGCTCCGCCGCGCCCTTCCTTTTTTGCGTGAATTCTCGCGTGGTGCGAATTTCGGATTTCTCTTGCGCCCGTTGCGAGCGTAGAATGCCCTCTGCCGCTTGCGCGAATTGCTGAGCGGTTGCTAAACAAACTGGATCATGATTCGATTTCTCAAAAACCGATTTGGGCGGGGCGCGGGCGCGGAGGCAAGATTTTCGCTGGGGCGGCTGGAGTTTGCGCTGATGGAAATTTTGTGGGCGCGCGGGGAATGCAATGTGCGCGACGTGGCGCGCGAGCTGGAGCGACCGCTGGCGTATACGACGGTGATGACGACGCTGGACCGCTTGTTTAAGAAGGGATTGCTGGAGCGGCGGATGCCGGAGCGGGCGTTTGTGTATTCGGCGCGGATGACGCGGCAGGAATGGGAAATTCAGCGGGCGGAAAATGTGGTGGCCAATTTTTTTGCGGGGCCGCACCCTTCGCGGGAGCTGCTGGTTTCGTCTTTTTTGGAGGCGGTGGGCGGGCACGACGCGGCGCTGCTGGATGAGCTGGAGAAGAAGATTCGAACGAAGCGCAGGGAGCTTTCGCGGCGAGGGCCATCATGATTGCGCCTTACGCGGTGCGGCTGTTTTGTTTGTGCCTGGCTTCGTTTTTTGTGGTGAATTTGAGTGCTGGTTTGATCGTTTCCGCGGCTTCGCGCGGGGCGATGCGTGTTGCGGGGACGATGCGAGCGCGAGTTGCGGCTCGATTTCTGTTTGGGATACGAATTCTTCCGTTTGCGCTGGGGATTGGCGCGGTGCTGGGGCTTTGTGTTCCCAGTTACTTGTGGTTCGAACCGCAGGCTACGCCGGAGCGCGTGGGAGTGGGCTGCCTGGCGCTGGTCGTTTTGGGCGCGATGAGTTGGTTTGTTGCGATGGGGCGCGTTTCGCGGGCGCTGGTTGTGGCATCTCGTTGCCGGCGGATTTGGAAAGAAACTGGTCATGAGGATCACTTGCCGAGAGAAAGTTCGCGGGCGGTGGTGGTCGAGAAAGATGCTCCGCTGCTGGCGCTGGCAGGAATATTGCGGCCGCGGTTGATTGTTTCGCGGGGCGTGCTGTGCGCGCTCTCGGCCGATCAACTGGATGTAGCGGTGCATCACGAGAATGCGCATCGGGTTTCGCGCGACAATTTGAAGCGGCTCTTTTTGCTGATGGTTCCCGATTCGATTCCGTTTGTTCGCGGGAATGGGGCGCTCGAAGAGGCCTGGGCCAAGTTTGCGGAGTGGGCCGCGGACGATGAGGCGGTTCAGGGAGATTCGAACCGCGCGGTCTCGCTGGCATCAGCGCTGTTGCGCGTGGCGCGGATGGGTGCGGGGCCGCGGCTGTCATTTCTTCATACGTCGCTCGTCGGCGAGGACCGTGATCTTGCGGCGAGAGTCGAGCGCTTGCTGGAATTCGAAACGGTGAATGGCCGGCCGGCGTCGCAGACGCGGTCGCTGAGGTTGGGCGCAGGCTTTGCGATGGCTGCGCTCGTGGCAACACTGTTGGCTGGGCCGGCTATTCTTTCCTCTGTGCATGGGCTGCTGGAACTCTTCCTTCACTAAATCATTCGAAATCATCGTTCGCCCGTGCTTTACATAATTTCCTGCAAGGATCGAACGCACCTACGAGCTGTGGTAGTAGGGCAGCGCTTTTCGTAGCCTGTCTCCCGACATGAACAAGCGGTTCGTTCCAACGACAAAACGCTCTTACTGCGCCTATCTGTTTTCACTGCTGCTTTTTGCGGTGCTTCCAGCGGCGGTGCAGGGGCAAAATCCGCGCGGGTCGCTGCGCGGGATGGTGCAGGACAGCAGCGGGGCGTTGGTTCCTGCGGCAAAAATCGTGGTGCAGGCGGCGGATTCTTCTTTGCAGCGTGAAACCATTTCGGACGTTCGCGGAGAATTTCGAATCGAGGATCTTCTGCCGGGAACGTATCAGCTGACCGTGAATGCCAAGGGATTTGCGGAGGCGCGTTCGAATGTGAAGGTGCTGGTCAGTTCCGTGCAGGAAGTCACGGTTCGGCTGAAATTGCAGGCCGTGGAGCAGAGCATAAGGTTGGAAGTAGACGGGCCGGGGTCGATTACGACGCAGCCGATTGATAGCACCAGCGCGGTTCATCAGGCGGTGATCACGACGCAGGATCTTCAGGCGATTCCGCTGGCGGCTCGCAGTTTTGCGAACATTGCTTATCTGGCGCCTGGAACGGAACCGGTGGAGCCTTCGGATCCCACGAAGGCGCGCATCACGGCGGTCTCCACGGGCGGAAGTTCCGGGTTGAACAACGATCTTTCGGTGGATGGTGCGGACAATTCGGATGACTGGATTGGCGGGTTTCTGCAGAATTTCTCGCCGGAATCCATTCAGGAATTCGCGGTGCGGACGGCGCTGGAAGATGCGGACACCGGGCGGACCACGGCGGGCTCTGTGGTAATCACCACCAAGGCGGGCACCAATCATTGGCATGGCTCGGGAGCTTTCTACGAGCGCGCCGCCGCGCTCAACGCGCGATTTCCTATTGAGAATCCGGCGCCGAATCCGAAACAGCCTTTTTCACGGCAGAATTACGTCGGAACGCTTGGCGGACCCATCGTTGACAATAAGGTGTGGTTTTTTTCTTCTTTCGAATACGTACATGAGGACGCCAGCATCGCGTACAGCCCGGCAAGCCAGACGCAGTTTGATGCCCTGTCGCAACTTGCGGCGCAAGGATTGGTGGATGTCAACGGCACAGCGGTCACAAACATTGCCGTTCCGTCGAGTGTTCCTATTCCGTTCCGCGATTATCTGGGCCTGATTCGTTTTGATTGGGCACAGAGCACGCGCTCGCGGTGGTTCCTGCGTTTCTCTGCCGATAGCTATCTGACGCACAACGCGCTGGTGCAGCAAGGGACGCTGCCGTCGACGGGCGCGACGGCTCACAATAACTACACGAATTTTGTGATCAACAATCAATTTACGTTCAGCCCGACGTGGCTGGGGACGCTGGTGCTTGGAGGAAGCACGTTGCATTTGACGCAGGCGCGGAATTCGGACCTGGGATTTGCGCTGGCGTTTCCGTTCAGCTCGACATCGAACGCCATTTCCGGCCTGGAAACATTTGGGGACAACCAATTCGTCACGGCGGTGACGGCGTTTCCGGTGCTGCGCAATCAGGAGAAATACCAGTTCCGTTACGACGTGAGCCACATCGCGGGCGGGCATGCGCCGCGCTTCGGCATCAATTTCATTCATGAACCCGTGTTGAGCGGGGCGCTGACGGCGAATGCGGAAACGCTGGTTACGCTTCCGGAGGATCCGACGTTTTATCTCTCTAATCCCGCGCAGTTCACGGCGGACATCGCCGCCAACAGCGCCTCCACTCCCGCCGGGGACGGCAGCTTTTCGCAGAATGTGCAGCGGCTGGGCTTTTACGCGGAGGATTCCTGGCGCGTGGCGCGAAACCTGACGGTCAACTACGGGCTGCGCTACGATACGACGTTTGGGCTGTTCGTCGCTTCGGGGCATGACCAGAGCTTGAATCCTGCGCTCGCGGGGAACGGGATTATTGCCGGGATTCCTCACGACTATCGCAAGGCGTTTGCGCCGCGACTGGGAGTCGCGTACGGGCTTGGATCTTCGGGAAAAACCGTTCTTCGCGGCGGTGTAGGCTTGTATTACAACGACCTAGCGCAAAACGGGTGGGTGGAAGCGTTCAACGCGGTGAACAATTTCAACATCATGAATGCTTCGGGGCCTCCTTCACTGATTGATCCGAACTACCACACGCCGTACGCACTGCACGCCACTGGCGGCGTACAGCACGCGTTTAACTCGGACTGGGTGTTGAGCGCAGATTTCACGCTGGAGACGGGGATGCACGGCTACCGGCGGTACGACTATGCAAGCGGGATATCGGTATTCCGGAGCGACAATCGTTCGAGTTACAAGGGGCTTGGGGTGCACCTGCAAGGAAATGTGTCCAAGCGATTGAGCTTGGTGGCGAACTACACGCTTTCTTCCGCAAAGACGTGGGGCTGCGTGCTGGGCGAGCTCTTCGATTACGTCAATGGTGTGTGCAATACAGCGGATCCGTTTGGTCCGGGGGACTATGGGCCGTCCGGCGAGGACGTGACGCACCGGTTCGTGTTTGCGGGGACGTTTCGAGCGCCGGGCGGTTTTGAGCTGACCACGCTGACGCAGGCGGAAAGCGCGCGTCCCTTTGTGATCACCACGGCGGACAACAGCGAGAGAATTTCCGTGAATGGAGTCCCGACTTCGCTGGATGAATTCCGGGGAACGCCGTACATTCAGGCGGACTTGCGTGTGAGCCGGCCGTTCAAGATCCACGAGCGGTGGACGGTCTCGCCGTTCGTTGAATTTTTCAACTTGTTCAACCGCAACAATCCGGGCGCGAATTATGTGACGAACGCCGCCGCGCTGCCGGTTCCGGCGGCGCAAGCGCAAGCGGGGAATGTGACGGACATTTGCACCAACGCGGCATGCACGACCACGCAGCCGATCACCAGGCTGAGCCAACTGACGGTGCCGGCGGGCGGGCTGGGTGATTTTTTTGGTCCGGGGACGACGGTGGGGATCCCCTTCGCGGCGCAGATCGGCGTCCGGCTCACGTTCTAAGCAGCGTTTGATGGCCGCGGTCGTTTAACCTGCTATGCTTCCGTGCGGCTGAAGCACGGCTCGCTGCTACGATGACCGGCAACTCCGATTCTCAAACCGCGTGGGCCTACCACGAAGCGACGAAACATTCCTACGCCAGCATTCGCGCCGATCGCCATTTTTTGGATTGGGAGAACCGTCCGCTGCCGTTCAAGATCTACCCAACGGTCGAGCCGGTGCGACTCCCGGACGAACTGCGGCAAACCGGCGTTGCGGCGCTCTCCGCTATCGCCTCGAGCCTACCTGCACAGACTGAGGCGGTTCCGGATCTGGAAGCGGTTGCTCAACTGCTGTATCTCTCGGCGGGCATTACCCGCAGACGAAAATATGCCGGCGGGGAGATTTACTTTCGCGCAGCCGCCTGCACGGGGGCGCTTTCCGAGGTGGAGCTGTATCTGGTGAACAGCGACCTTGCGGGTCTAGCGGCCGGCGTCTATCACTTTGCTCCCGCGGAGTTCGGAATCCGCCAACTGCGGGCAGGAGATTATCGCGGTGTGTTGCTGGAAGCCACGGGCGGCGAACCGGCCATCGCGCACGCGCCGGTCATAATCGTTTGCACGTGCACGTATTGGCGGAATGCCTGGAAGTATCAGGCACGCACCTACCGGCATTTCGGCTGGGACAACGGGACGCTGCTCGCCAACCTGCTGGCCGGGGCAACGGCCCTGGGGCTGCCGGCGCGAGTGGTTTGCGGCTTCGTGGACGGAAATGTCAACCGCTTGCTGGATGTAGATGCGCAACGGGAAGTGGCTTTCTCACTGGTGGCGATCGGGCACAGCGATATAGCAGCACCACAAACTTGCGAGAAAATTCCGTCGCTTGGATTCGAAACCGTTCCGCTCTCTCAGCGCGAAGTGGATTATCCGCTGATGCGCGAAATGCATGCAGCTTCTTCGCTGGAAACGGGCGAGGAAGTGAGGGCCTGGCGCGGGCAGACGCCGGCGACGGAGTTTCCGCCGCCCGCCGGAGCACTTCTTCCGCTTCGGGCATTTTCGGATGCGGAGATTGCGCGCAGCCCCGCCGAGCAGGTCATCCAGCGGCGTGGTTCCACACGGAAGTTCGCAGGGAGCGCGATTCGTTTCGAGGAGCTTTCCACGATGCTGGACCGCGCCACCCGTGGAGTGCCGGCGGATTTTCTCGAGCCGCTGGGAACTCAGCTGAATGATCTCTACGTGATCGTCCATGCCGTGGACGGAGTTCCGCCCGGGGCCTACGTTTTTCATCGCGACCGCGGCGCGCTCGAATGCTTGAAAGAGGGGGATTTTCGCGCGGAGGCCGGTTACCTGGGACTGGGGCAAGAGCTTGCCGCCGACTCCGCCGCGGACGTCTTCTTTTTGGCGGACTTGAGGCCGATCTTGCAGCGCTTCGGAAATCGCGGGTATCGAGCGGTACAACTCGAAGCCGGCATCCTCGGCGGAAAGCTGTATCTGGCGGCTTACGCACAGGGGCTGGGTGCCACGGGACTCACTTTCTTCGACGACGATGTGGTGCAGTTCTTCACGCCTCATGCCGAAGGCAAGAGCGCGATTTTCCTGGTGGCGGTGGGGCACAGCGCCAAACACAAAAATGGGTGAGCGGACGCAAAGGAGAACAGGGAGCACTCAGCTGCGCCAAAGTAATTGCAGGAAGAAAAGAGGAGTCGCTGATGAGCTAGAGTCCGCAACGAGTGAAGGGGCGACTGTTCCGGAATGGAACACTCCGGACGCAGAATGGTAAAGGGTACCCAATTAGTTGAACGCTGGTGAAATTTCACTGAGAAACAAACATCTGGAGCCCGCGAACCGGAGAGATTCACGCTCCGGGCCCTGCCCTGCTATTCTTAGAGAAGGCGGTCGAGGTATTTGTGTGAACCATGTTTGAGAATCTTACAGAGAAGCTGCAACGGACGTTCAAGAACCTGCGCGGGCAGGGCAAGCTCACGGAAGAGCATATTGACGCGGCGCTTGGGGAAATTCGTGAGGCGTTGCTGGAAGGCGACGTGAACGTGGGCGTGGCCGATGACCTGCTGGCCAATATTCGCGCAAAGGCGATTGGCAGCGAAGTGATGCTGCAGCTTTCGCCGGATCAGCAGGTTTTCAAGGTGGTTCGCGATGAGCTGGCGGCGATGCTTGGCAAACATGCGAAGCCGATTTTTGCTTCACGGCCGCCGTCGGTGTGGATGATTGTGGGGTTGCAAGGTTCCGGAAAAACCACGACTACGGGCAAGCTTGCGAAATGGCTTTCGCAGCATGGGCACCGGCCGCTGGTGGTTTCCACGGACGTGTATCGCCCTGCGGCGCGCGAACAGCTGGCGCAGGTAGCGAAGGCGGTGGGGACGGCGCTGTGGCCGGGCACGGGTACGGACAAGCCTCTGGAAATTGTGAAAGGCGCGATCAAGGAAGCGAAACTTTCGGCGAGCGACGTGGTTTTGGTGGACACGGCGGGGCGCTTGCATATTGACGATGATTTGATGAACGAGCTCAGCATGCTGAAGAAGGAATTGCAGCCCAGCGAGATGCTGTTCATCGCGGATTCGATGATTGGGCAGGACGCGGTGCGGTCGGCGGGGGAATTTCACAAGCGGCTGGGGCTGACCGGCGTGATTCTTACCAAGCTGGACGGCGATGCGCGCGGTGGGGCGGCGCTTTCGATCGGGAAGGTTACGGGTGCGCCGGTAAAGTTCGTGGGCTTGGGCGAGAAATATGATGCGCTGGAAGGATTTTATCCGGAGCGCATTGTTTCGCGCGTGCTGGGCATGGGCGACCTTATGTCGCTCATCGAGCGGGTGGAGCAGACGGTTGATAAAAAAGCTGCGGCCGATCTTGAACGCAAGCTGCGCAAGGAAGAGTTTACGCTGGAGGATTTCCGCGATCAGTTGAAGCAGATTCGAAAGATGGGACCGCTGGAAAAAATTGTGGACATGCTGCCGAAGATGGGGCCGCTGCAGAATCTTCCGAAGGATGCCAAGGTGGATGAAGGGCAGCTCACGCGGGTGGAAGCGATCATTAATTCGATGACCAACCAGGAGCGGCGGGACCACAACGTGATTGATGGAAAGAGGCGCAAGCGCATCGCCAAGGGCAGCGGGACAACGGTGCAGGACGTCAACACCGTCCTGAAACAGTATCTGCAAATGCGCACGATGATGAAGCAGTATGGGAATATGGCGGCGCGGGCGAAAATGAAGGGGCTGGGGAAGCTGGCGGGTTTGTCGTGAAACCAGTCTTGCAACTCAACCCGCGGGCAACGACCGTCTTGATTCCGGTTCGAATTACTTCGATGGGGGATTGGAGTTCGGGACTTGCAGGGCGAGCTTTTCTGGATCCAGGTCGGTGCGGTTGCAGAGAATAATGGTGGTAAGTCCGTTAGGCGCCGTGAAACGTTCTATGACCGTGCGGAAGCCCATGGTGCTTCCGGTGTGCCACATTCGCCGGCGCGTCCCGCCGTATGATTCGTAGGGATCGAGGAACCAGCCGAAGCCGTAGGAGACGGGCTTGCCGGGGTGAAGATTATCGTCGTTGGCTTCGAGGGGCCAGTGAGGATCGGTGGCGTCGTTGAGTTTCACCGGAATTAGCGCGGGCTTAAATTCTTTTTCGCTGAGCAGTGTGTGATTGCGAAGGGCGTCGTCCCATTTGGCGAGGTCTTCGAGATTCGAATAAATGCCGCCGTCGCCGAGAGTCGCTGAAGTGGAACTCTGATCGGTTTCTTTGAGAATACTGCCTTCCTTGGAATGTCCGAAGGCGCGGTTCGAGACTTCGTTCTTTCCCTTTTGAAAGACGATAGTTTGATCCATTTTCAGCGGGGCAAAGATTCTTGTGTGAAGAAATTCACCGTACGAGTGTCCCGACAATTTCGCGACGATGAGACCGAGCAGGACGTAACCGGAATTGCTGTAGGACCAACTGGTCCCCGGCACAAACTTTCCGCTTTTTTCCTTCTTCAATAGTTCCAAGACTTCGTCATCCTGAATTTGTTTTTCCGCCGACCAGAGCCGACCCTTTGCTTTTTCCGCTGCGTCCATCAAATCTTCGTAATCGGGCAGGCCAGAGGTGTGATTCAACAGGTTTCGAACGGTGATGCTTTTTCCATAAGTGGGAAAGTCTGCAAAGACTTCGGTGAGCGTTTCGTCGTAGCGGAGTTTTCCGTCATGGACGAGGAGCATGATGGCCATGGCGGTGAATTGCTTGGAGAAGGAGGCGAGGCGGAAATTCGTATGTGCATCGATCCTGGTTTTCGAACGGAGATCGCGCACACCCTCTGTTCGCGTGTAGGCGGTTCCAAGAGCGTTGCGGAACAATGCGGCGAAGCCTGGCTCACCCGGCTTTACCAATCCGTCGAACACCGGGTCTTCAAGGGCTTTGGCGGGTCCACGGCCCTGGGCGCGAAGTTCAACGGACCAAAAAGAAGCCAGGGAAAACGCGACGACCGCCATGCAAAAAGTCTTATGCGGCAAACGGCACCTCAGATACCAATCGGAGGATATCATTCCAAGCAGGCCCGTTAGGCGTTCATCTGGCTGTAACACGGGTGCGGTATCTCTGATGGTCCCCTGAGACAGCTTATGACACGCATTGCGCTCGACGACCCGCGCTACTACCTAAACCGCCATGTGGAGTGGCTGGAGTTCAACCGGCGAGTGCTGGAAGAGGCGCGGGACATTGGGAATCCGCTGCTGGAGCGCGTCAAATTTCTGGCGATTACGGCGAACAACCTCGATGAGTTCGTCGAGGTGCGGGTGGCCAGTTTTCTGCAGCGCATCGAGCATGGCTCGCGGGAACTAAGCCCCGACGGGCTTACCGCGGAACAGGAGTTGGGGAAAGTTTCCGCGGCGATGCAAATCTTTGTGCGGGACCAGTACAAATGCTGGAACGAAGAGTTGCTGCCGGCGCTGGCGAAACAGTCCATCCGAGTTCTGCGGATGGACGAACTGGATGCAGGAGCGGCGAAGGCGGCCAAGACTTTTTACGACCGGCGCGTGAGCCCGATGCTTACGCCGGTGACGGTGGACCCGTCCCACCCGTTTCCGCACGTTTTGAACAAAGCGCTATGCGTGGCGTTTCTGCTGCACCGGCGGCGCGGGGGCAACGGGAAGCCATACTTCGGAGTGGTCACGGTGCCGCGTGCGCTACCGCGGTTGCTGCGCGTTCCCGGGAAGAACGGGAGCATCGATTACGTTTCGCTGCAGGAAGTGGTGTCGGCGTTCACGGCGAAGCTTTACCGAGGCTTCGAGATTCTGGCGTCGGCGCCGTTTCGAATCACGCGCAACAGCAATCTTTATCTCGAGGAAGAAGAAACGCGGAGCTTGCTTGACGCGGTGGACTCGCAGGTGTCCCAGAGAAGGAAAGGCGACGCGGTGCGGCTGGAAATCGAAGCGGGTGCGCACCCGGAAATCGTGGAGCGGCTGGTGTCCACGTTTGAGCTCGACGAATCGCTGGTGTTCCGGGTCAACGGCCCGGTGAACCTGCAGAGGCTCTTCCATCTCTACGAGGAGACGGCGCGGCCCGAGCTGAAATATCCGCCGTTTGTGCCGCGCCAGGTGCACGTGGGCCACGATGCTGATTCGATGTTTGAAGCCATCCGCCACCAGGACGTGATGCTGCATCACCCGTACGATTCCTACGATGCGGTGGTGAATTTCCTGCGGACGGCGGCACACGACCCGCGCGTTCTCTCGATCAAGCAAACGCTCTACCGGACGAATTCCGACTCGCCGATTGCTCGTGCGCTGCTGGAAGCCGCGGGGAAGAAGGAAGTCACGGTGGTCGTGGAGTTGAAAGCCAGCTTCGATGAAGCGACAAACATACGGTGGGCGCGGAGCTTTGAAGACGCGGGCGTGCAGGTTTTCCACGGAGTGGTAGGGTTGAAGACGCACGCGAAACTGGCGCTGATTGTGCGGCAGGATGCGGATGGCAAGATCCGGCGGTACGCGCATCTGGGAACGGGCAATTACAATCCGTCGACGGCGCGGTACTACACGGACCTTAGCCTGCTTACGAGAGACGAGGCGATCACTTCCGCGGTTCACAATGTCTTCAACTACCTCACGGCGTATGCCGAGCAGCCCAACTACAAGCCGCTGCTGGTGGCTCCGCGCGACATGGCCAAAACATGCATTGCGCTGATCGATCGAGAAGCGCGCCACGCACGGCGCGGACGGCCGGCGCGGATGATCGTGAAGGTCAATGCGGTTGTGGATCCGCCGGTGATCCGGGCGCTGTACCGCGCTTCGCAGGCGGGAGTGGAAATTGACTTGATTGTGCGGGGGCAATGCGCGCTGGTTCCCGGGGTTCGCGGGCTGAGCAGCCGCATCCGGGTGCGCAGCATCGTCGGGCGTTTCCTGGAGCACAGCCGGATTTTTTATTTTGAGAATGGCGGCAAGCCGGAAGTGTTTTTAGGCAGCGCGGATTGGATGCAACGGAATCTGTACGAGCGGGTGGAAGTATTGTTTCCACTGAAGGATCCGCAGCACTGCGAGCGAGTCTGCACGGAGATTCTGTCTTCGTACCTGGCGGACACGCGGAAAGCGCGAATCCTGGGGTCTGATGGTTCCTACGCGCGGCCGCGAGCGGTACGCAACGGCCACGGGTTTTCCGTACAGGAACATTTGATGCGCCTGGCAGCAGGAGCGGTGGAATCACAGCGCAATGCGGCGGTGCATGGTCCTGCGGTCGTTTATACTTCTAAAGAGGTTCCGGCCGGAGCAGCAAACCCCGAGGCCGAAGCCGCAGCGCAGGACTCTTCGAATGCAGCCGTATGACCTGATGACACTTGGCTGCGGCGCGCGCGTTGAAATAGATGTCTCGCGGCCAATTTCACATCGATCCCAACCAAATTACCGGAAGATGAGCCGCAAGGGTATTTGCAAGCTTTTCGTCGGCGGTCACAAGTTGGGCATTCGATTCCACAGCGAGGGTGACGTATAGACTGTCGTACACAGTTCGACCGTAGGTGAAAGCTTTGTCAAAAGCCGCGTCCAGCAGCGCCAATGCTGGAATTGCCGGTATTTTGTATGCGCGCAGAGTGCCCAGAGCAGCCTCTGCAGTTTGCCTGGTGCAACGTCCGCGACGGACCATTTTCCAAAGGATATTCGCCAATTCCGTCCAAAAGAAGTCCGGCACGATGAGCTGGATTTCGCCATTGGTCCAGCGACGCAGGAGACGCAAGGCCTCTTCGCTTAGGGGTTCATCCGCACCAGGAAGCACCCATTTCGCGGCGACGCTGGCATCCGCCACAAAGACGTTCACCGCTTGCGGTCCTCGCGAATCATTTCCTCAGATGAGGGGAACGGCCCGGCCGAGGGAGATGGTGTAGCGCGCAGTTTTTCGAGCTTCTTGAAGAGTTTTCGACGGGCCCGCAATTCCTTTTCGGTAGGGATAGTGGTTTCGAGCAGGGACAAGACTTCTGCGGCAATGGAGCGGCGCTGGCTGCGGGCGCGCTTGCGGAGGGCTTCGTAGAGGTCGGCGGGCACGTTTTCCACGTAGAGTGTTGGCATAGGGTTTCCCTAGGGAAAGCATAGGGCATTCCTAGACAATTTGCAAGTACCGTGGCAGTGGGTCGCCTAGAACTTATCGGGACTTACAGGCGAAGTGCTCCCTGATTGCCACCGTTGTCGCTTCTTTGAAACTCAGAGTACAATGTTGCAGTTGGATGTAACCCCCGATGATCCTCGCTCTTTTCGTTCCTATTCAATGAATACACGCAGCACACTAATAGGCACGCTGATGTTTCTTGTCGTCATACTTGTTAGTTGGCGGGGCTGTCTTGGCCAGAGCAAAATGGATGCCTTCTTTGACCCAGACGAGGTCAGCACGCATCGAATTTTGGTTGCTGATGCCTTGAAGCAAATCTGTCCACGGGGGTTGCTCTCGTTTGACACGCATGGAAACGCAACAGGCTGTCATTACTGTCCTCCTCAGGCGACAGAGCACGATGCGGATGACCTGAGCTGGGATCTGAAGAGGACTTTTGCTGGTCACTTCACGTCGCCAGATGAGGAAAACATTGTCCTGACTGGTCGTGGCTGTGAGTCACACAGCGCAAATTTTGGCGGCACGTTTGTTTTCGCAGTAAACGGTTCGGTCCCGCAGCTGCTGCATTACGAGAGCGCCCTCATCACCGAAAGGTGCCACAAATTCCGAGTCGCAAAGTCTATGGACATGTTAGTTTGCGTGGATGACTGGGGCGCTCAGGTCACATTATGGTCTTACGTGTATTTGGTGAAATTCCACCAAAACGGCCAAAGCAATGTCCAGCATATTTTTGAGACTGTGGACAAGTCGAGACAGGCGTGCGGCATTGACTTCTTTGATGGTCGCAACACTTCGGTTCAAAAGTCCGGAATCACTGCCCTAGAGTTCGCCGAACCCAGAGACAAGTCTGTGACGACCCTTGCTATAACCGCGACGCTGGGCGAGAAGAGTCCTACTGATGAGGAGCGAAGAGCGTGCCAACAGGGGAAACCTGTTCCGCTCACTCTTAATACCTACCGGATGACATTCTTATTCGACGGGAACATTTTTCGGCCTGCACGGGAAAGTGAGAAAATGCTGGAGCTATTTCCCAAGGCCGAATCAGCAGAGCACTCGTATTCAACCGAACATTGAGATAGGTGACTGCCTTTCATCCTGACAGTTATCAAAGTTTCTGGACCGAAAACTCACCACTAGCGCACCAGTTGAATGCGATTCATTTCTTTTAGTTCCTGCCCGTGGTTTCGTTCCAGAGGAAGGCTAGCTCGTCGGCGGTGTCGTTGACGAGTTGGGTGATGGAGACGCCAGTGCTGTGGCCGGCCTTCAATTCGTAGTGCAGGAGGATGGGGCGGTCGCTGCCGTTGTCGGCTTGCATGAGCGCGGTCATTTTGCGGGCGTGCAAGGGATCGACGCGGGTATCGGAGTCGCCGGTGTTGAAGAGAATCGCGGGATACTTTGTTCCCGGTTTGACATTTTGATAGGGCGAGTATTTCAAGAGATAGGGAAACTGCTCGGGATTGTCGGCGGAACCGTATTCGGTGGTCCACCAGCGCCCCACCAGAAAATTCTGATAGCGAAGCATGTCGAGCAGCGGGTAGCCGCACCAGATGGCGCCGAACAAATCGGGCCGCTGGGTGATGGCTGCGCCCATGAGGAGTCCGCCGTTGGAGCGCCCGCGAAGGGCGAAATGCGCGGCGTTGGTGTATTTGTTGGCGATGAGATATTCGGCGGCTGAAAAAAAGTCGTCGAAGACGTTTTGCTTTTTTTCGAACATGCCGGCTTTGTGCCAGGCTTCGCCGTACTCGCCGCCGCCACGAAGATTTGGTTGCGCGAAGTAGCCGCCCTGTTCCATCCACCAGGCAAATTCGGGGCTCCAATAGGGAGTGAGGCTGACGTTGAATCCGCCGTAGGCGGACATGAGCATCGGCGCGGCGCCGTTGAGGGCAAGCCCTTTCTTGGAGGAGATGAACATGGGAACTTTGGTGCCGTCTTTGGAGGCGTAGAAAACCTGCTTGACTTCGTAGTCCGCTGCGGAAAAAGGCACTTTGGACTTGGCGAAGACTTCGGTTGCGCCGGTTTCCACGTCGTAGTGATAGATGGTGGGCGGCATGATGAAGGATTGAAAGGTGTAAAAACCGTGGCGCGAGCCCGCGAGGCCGCGCACGGAGGACGCGGAACCCAACGCCGGATAGCTGAGCTGACTCAGGAATTTTCCGTCGAGCGAGTAGACTTTGGTTTGCGAGACGACATCGTGCAAACCGCCGACGATAAGTTTCCCGCCAACAATGGAAAAGTCTTCGATGACGTCTTTGCTCTCCGGAATGATGGTCTTCCAATTCTCGGGAGCGGGGGCTTTGATGTTCACTTTGATGACGCGATAGTTTTCCGCCTGGTAGTCGGTGAGGACGTAGAGGTCATCGCCTTCGTTGATCGGGCGGAATTGATTATCGATGCCGTGGATTACCGGGAGAATCGGAGCGTCGGGCGCGCGGAGATCCTTGGAGTAAATGTCCACGCGCTTTGCGGGGACGCCGTGGGCGACGTGAATGAGAAGGTACCGGCCGTTCTCCGTGACTTCCGCGTTGATGAGGTCCATGGCGCCGAAGGTTTCATCCTTGAACTTCTTGCCGAAAACCGATTGGTCGGTGTCCATGGGGGTACCGAGGCGGTGGGAATAAATCGCCGTGCCGCCCGGCTCGACCTTTGCGTAGTACAAGACCTGGTGAGTGGCGTCAAAATTTACGCTGAAGTAGCGCGCTCGGGGCAGCACATCCTTCAGTTCCTGGCGCTGGCTGACGTCCAGAATGTGAATGGTTCGCTCGTCGGCGCCGCCTTCGCGAATGCCGTAGGCGAGGAGTTTTCCATCGAGCGACAGATCATCGATTTCGACTGAAGTATTTTGGTCGGCGCTGAGCTTGGTGGCGTCCACGAGGCGCTCATCGCTGCCCTGAAGGCCCTTGCGCATATAGATGGAGGCCTGGTTCTCGTCCGCCAGGCGCTTTGTGAAGAAGTAATTCCCCCGAGCTTCCGCGGGAATCGAATAGCTTTCGACGCGCGAGAGTTCGGTGAGGCGCTTGGCAAGTTCCGGGCGGATCTTGACCTGCGAGAAATACGTTTCGGCGTAGTGTATTTGCGCTTCGATCCAGGCGCGGGTGGCGGGACTGTGGGCATCCTCGAGCCAGCGGTACGGATCGGTGATGGTGGTGCCGTTGAGAGTATCGGTAACCGGTTTGGCTTCCGTGGGCGGCGGAAGAGGAAGAGTGATGCCGCCGCCGCCGCGGATTTCCGTGGGCTTGTTGGCAGCTAGTTCCATGGTGGCCAAAGATAGCAAGAGAATGGAGAGGACTTGCAGGGTTTTCATGAGGATCTTTTTAGCACCGCACGGGGAGGGGCGCAACCGACATCCTGCAACATCCTAAGCTATGCGTCCGGAGGAGGGATGCGCGGTTGCCGGAGAGTTTGATTGCCGAGGGGGAGCGCGGCAGGCTACAATGGATGGGTTCAGGAGGACTGACTTAGTGTTAACGATTCGTCTGTCAAGGATTGGAAAGAAAAAGAAGCCTTTTTACCGCGTGGTGGTCATTGAGAGGACCCGGCCCCGAGACGGCCGCGTGAAGGAAGCGGTGGGCACGTACGATCCGCTGAAAAAGCCGGCGGAGATCAAGCTGGACGCAGAGCGCATCAAGTACTGGATGGGGCTTGGCGCACAGCCAAGCGACACCGTGCGCAGCTTCCTGCGGCTGCAGAAGATCGCGTAGCCGCAGCCCCTCCCTGAATTTTTGGGTCCCGGCCTCGGCCGGGGCCATTCCCAGGTGCCCGATGAAGGAGCTGGTTGAAGCTATTGCCAAAGCTCTTGTGGACCATCCTGACGAGGTGCAGGTGAAGTCCGTCGAGGGGTCGCAGGTCACGGTGCTGGAACTGCGGGTGCATCCGGAGGATTTAGGGAAAGTGATCGGGCGGCAGGGGCGGACGGCCAAGGCGATGCGGACGCTGCTGGGGGCCGGTGGGATGAAGATGAGGAAGCGGTTCACGCTGGAAATTCTCGAAGACTAGCCACTTCATGGTTTTTCTTTTCGTTTTTCAATTTGCGTTCATACTTGCCTTGGGCTGAGTTGCGGCCACACACCATTGAATCCTGAATCTCCACGCTGGGTCCTACTGGCGCGCATTCTGCGGGCGCGCGGGAACAAGGGCGAAGTCGCAGCAGAACTGCTCACCGATTTTCCGGAACGGCTTACCAAATTGAAGGAAGTGTTTGTCGGGCAGACGGACGGCAAGAATGAGCCGCGGCGCGTGGCGGTGAGGGCGTGCTGGCTGAGCCAGAATCATCGGGGGCAGGCGGTGTTTCATTTCGAGGGCGTGAATTCGATCACGGAGGCGGAACGATTTCGGGGGCTGGAGATTTTGCTGCCATTCGAACAGCGCGTGACATTGCCGGCCGGACAATACTTCGTTGCGGACTTGATTGGATGTTCGGTGTTCGAGAGTCCTACTGCGGCGCCGGTGGTGGCGTCATCGCCGTGTTCGCTTGTGGAAGCTCCGGTCTTGCTTGGGAAAGTGCTGGATGTGCAGATTCCTGGCGACGAAATTCCTGGCACGCCGCTGCTCGTTGTGGACACGGCTCACGGCGAGTTGCTGGTGCCGCTTGCGCAAGACATTTGTACGCGGATTGCGGTAGCGGAACGACGAATTCATGTAACCCTTCCCGAAGGCTTACGCAACTTGAATGACGGAACATAGAGGAACAGTTGCGTGGGCGCTGTTCAAGACGGCGGTGTTTACGCTGGTGGTGCCGGGCAGCGTGGGCGTGCTGATTCCGCGGTGGGTGCTCGTGGATACGGGCGGAAGTTATAGTGTCCCTACAATTGCGTGGCGATGGATTGGACTTTTTCCGCTGATTGCCGGCGCTTGCTTTTATTTCGAGTGCGCGTGGGATTTTGCGGTTACGGGGCTGGGCACACCTGCGCCGATTGATATGCCGCGGAAGTTGGTGGTGAAAGGGCTGTACCGGTTCGTGCGCAATCCGATGTATGTGGGCGTGGCATGGTTTGTGGCGGGGCAAGCGATCGTGTTTGGGTCAATCCCGGTCGTGATTTATATTGCGGGTGTGTGGCTGTGTTTCCATCTTTTCGTGATGATCCACGAAGAGCCTACGTTGCGGCGCAAATTCGGGGCGGAATATGAAGAGTATTGCCGCCGCGTGCCTCGCTGGCTCCCGCGATTCTAGATTCCTCGAATCCCTCTTAATGAACGTCAATGGTTGTGACGCTGTACGCGGGAAGCGTGATCGTCAGAGACGTACCGCTTGCGGCCATGGTTCCGGCGGCAACGGGCTCGACGGCGGTTCCGGCGGTGACTTGAGCCTGCGCGGTCGCGGCAGTCATTTGATAAAGGTGCGCAGTGCCGGAGAGTGTCTGGCCGTTGATGGCGGTCACCTGCGAGGAATTGGAACGATTAATGGCGACAAAGACGACACGGCCGGGCGTGGTGGTGTCTAAACTCGCGTAGGCCATTACATTCGCAACGTTGCTGGAAGTCACTTGGAGCGAGGTGTCGCCAAAGGTGGCGCTGGCACCATCGAAGCCGCGGAAGGCGCGGAAGCCTGCAAGCGCGTACGAGTAAGTGCCGTTTGGAGGCCAGAAGCTGGCGGCGAAAAGGTCCTGGGCACCGAAGATTCCGAGGTTATCGGCTTGGGCGATGGTTCCGGCGATGTGATTCCAGCCGCCGTTTTCGTATTCGGTCATGGAGATTTTCATGCCGGGGAATTCGGAGTTGATCTTGGTTTGCAGGCGGCCGAGGAGATTGATGGGAGTGTTGCCGAGCGTCTCGTAAATCCACGGGTTGCTGTTGCCACTGTCGGTGTAGGTAGGATCCCAGAGGTTGCGGGGGCTTTGCACGATGAGCTGGATTTGGGCGTCGGTCAGCGTGGTGCTCGTAAGATCCAAGATGCGCGTGCCGTTGACATCGTATTCTTCGGCGTACCAATGGAAATCGTAGACGTCCACGAGAGGTTTTCCGTACGTGGTCGAAGCGGTCATCATGCCCGCCAGATACTTGTCGGCGAACCAGTTCGCGCCGGTGGGCGTGGGGCTCAGAGTTGGATCCCCTTGCCAGCTATAGATACCTTCAAATCCATAATTCACCGGGCCGAAGATCACGACATTGGGGAACTGATCCTTCAAAGCCTTCGTCAGGGTGACGGAGTTCGCGACGAAGTTGGTCGAGGAGATGTTCGTGGAGCCCTGAATCTCCTGATGCGTGGAACTCCAAAGATCCGGTTCATTATCCAAGCTGATGAACGTCGGATGCGTGGGATTGGCGCCGAAGATATTCAGGCCTGAGAACTTCTGATCCAGCGCCCAGGCAAATTCGTCCATGTACACGTTGTTGTCGGTGGATGCGGGCGGAGGGGTGAGCGTGAAGGGAGCGTTGGACGCGGAACTCTTCTTGTCGACCACCGGACGGAAGTAGGTTAAGTCTGGAAAAGGCATGGGCACCTGGACGGTAGTCGTGTTGATGGACACATAACCCTGCATTTGGAAGGTCACCAGGCTGGCCAGTCCGGCGGCCTGGTCGGCGGTGATGAAGGTGCGCACGGCTTCCGCGGGAATGCTGGCGTTGCAGCTGCCGTTGCATAAATAGTTGTCGTTTTCGTAGAAATAATCGCTGCCTGCGTTGGAAGCGTTGTTGATCCAGTTGTAGGCGGTCCAGCGATTGCCGCCGTCGCGGTCAAAGGTGAGCAGGGGCGGGGCGCCGGTGATGCCGGAGTAGAAATTGATGCCGTAGATGTACGGAGAGATGGCGTGGGTGACGGCGGGATTGATGGTGATGGTGACATTCGCTGCGACGTTGGCAGGAGTTGCGGTGGCTTGCGAGGAGTTGGCGCTTTCGCCGGCGGCGTTTAGGGCGGAGACGACGTAGTAGTAGGCGGTGCCGTTGGTGAGCCCGGTGTCGGTGTAGTTCGTGCCCGTGGGGGCGGCGATTTGCGTGTAGCCGCTGCCGTTGGTGGTGGAACGCTTCACATGATAGCTCGTGGCGCCGGTAGAGGCGTTCCAAGTCAGGCTGACCTGGGCGTTACTTCCGGTGGCTTGCAAACCGGTGGGAGCGGCGGGGGGATTTGGGGGAGGCGGGGGCGCGACCGGGGTGGCGCTGGCTTCGGCGGAATTGGCGCTTTGGCCGTAGGAGTTGTAGGCGGAGACGACGTAGAAATACTTTGTGCCGTTGGTAACGGCGTTGTCGGCGTAGGACGTCGTTGCCGACGTGGCGATTTGAGATTCAGCGCCGCTGGTGTTGGAGCGTTTGACGTAATAGCCGGATGCACCGGAGCTGGCGTTCCAGGTGAGATTGACTTGGGCGTTGGCGGCGCTTGCTGTGAGGCCGGCTGGAACGGCCGGGACTGATCCGTTGCCGCCACCACCGTTGCCGCCGTTGCCGTAGGCGCCGCAACCGGCTTGGAACGCTGCGAGAAGGATAACGAGCAGCAGGCTTTGGTGCCTCTTCACAAAAAACCAGAACGCCATGGAAAGCTCCCTTAGGGACTGGGTCTATCTTCACTTCGCGTTTAAGAATGAGCTGCAAGCATATTGGTAAGCCGTTGAAAGGACAACCTGTTCGAAAGAACAGAAATCGGGCATGACAATTTGTGTCAGCAGCGGCTGTGCCGGCGAGCCGAGCGGTGCTCGCACGTAACATCTCCCCCGTTTGCTACACTGGCGACGCATGCGATTTGACCTCATCACGATTTTTCCGGAGTTTTTTGCGGGGCCGTTTGACCATGGGATTTTGCGGCGCGCGCGAGAGACGGGGTTGGTGCAGGTGAACGTGCAGGACCTGCGGGTGTTCACGAAGGACCGGCACCGCACGGTGGATGACCGGCCGTTTGGGGGCGGAGAGGGCATGGTGCTGAAGCCGGAGCCGCTGTTTGAGGCGGTGGAGTCGCTGCTGGGGCACAGCGTGGGCGACGCGGGGCAGAAAGCGGCGCGCGATTCGGGGACGGAAATTGTGTTGATGTCGGCGGCGGGGAGATTGTTCGATCAGGAAATGGCGCGGCGATATGCGCGGCTGGAGCGCGTGATTTTTATTTGCGGGCGGTATGAGGGAGTGGACGAGCGCGTCGCGGAGCATCTGGCGACGGAGGAGATTTCGATTGGGAATTTTGTGTTGAGCGGCGGGGAGCTTGCCGCGATGCTGGTGATTGATGCGGTGACGCGGCTGATTCCGGGGGCGCTGGGGAATGAGGCGTCGTCGCAGAATGAATCGTTTGGGGAGACGGCTGGGCCGCAATCGGCGGCGAGCGGTACGCAGCAGGCGCGAGTGGGCAGTCCGATGCTGCTGGATTTTCCGCATTACACGCGGCCGGCGGAATATCGCGGGTGGAGCGTGCCGGAAGTGCTGATTGGGGGGAATCACGGGGAGGTGGCGAAGTGGAGGCGGGCTGCGGCGATTGAGAAAACGAGGCGCAACCGGCCTGATTTGTTTTAGTGCGCTGCGCAGACCGCGCCTTCTGCGGCGGAGAGTTGGACGTTATGGGAATAGACGCGGGTGCAATCCGGTCTGCTTAAGAATGAGGAAGAGCGGCGCCGGTTCTTGGGAAGCGGATTATGGACGAGCACCACATGATTTTGGAATTCGATGGGTCGTCACGTTAGGATAGGTTCATGAGCATGGAAACAAATGGCGGCAGCGGGCTGGAAAAGCCGATTGCGATTTATTACGAGCATCCGGATTGGTTCCGGCCGCTGTTTCAGCAGATGGATGAGCGCGGCGTGCCGTGGCGGATGATCGACGCGCGGTATCACAGCTATGACGCGGCTTCGCCGGAACGGGAGTATTCGCTGCTCTTCAATCGGATGAGTCCTTCGGCGTGGCAGCGCGGGCTGGCGCACGGGATTTTTTATACGCTGAACTACCTGGCGCATTTGGAAGGCAAGGGCGTGCGGGTGGTGAACGGGTACCGCTGCTTCAATCATGAGATTTCGAAAGCGCTGCAGTTGACGAATCTGGAGAAACTTGGGTTGCCCTATCCCAAGGCGCACGTCATCAATCATCCTTCGCAGGCGCTGGTGGCCGCGGAGGCGATTGGCTATCCGGTGGTGATCAAGCCGAATATTGGCGGGAGCGGGGCGGGGATCGAGCGGTTTAACACGCCGGCGGAGTTGCGCGCGGCGGTGGAGGCGGAGCGGCTTTACTTTGGGATTGATTCGACGGCGCTGGTGCAGGAGGCGTTTACGGCGCGGGATGGAATCATCACGCGCGTGGAAGTACTAGGCGGGAAATTCTTGTATGCGATTCAGATTCACATCAGCGGAGAGAGTTACAACTTATGTCCGGCGGACATTTGCCAGAACACGCGGGGGGAAGAGTTGACGCGCATTGCATGCCCGGTGGACGCGCCGAAGAGCGGGATGAAAGTGGAAGGGTACGCGGCGCCGCAGCAGGTGATTGAAGACGTCGAACGAATCGTGGAGCTGGCGGGCGTCGAAGTCGGCGGGATCGAATACGTGATTGACGATCGCACGGGGCGGCAACTGTATTACGACGTGAATGCGCTTTCGAATTTCGTGGCTGATCCGGTGCGCGTGGTGGGGTTCAATCCGTACGCGCGGCTGGCGGACTTTTTGATTGCGGAGGCGCAGAAGCACGAAGCGAGCCGCGCGGAACGCGTGGGCGCGAGCGGGGGCCGGCGATGAGATTTGGTTACTGGATGCCGGTCTTCGGCGGATGGCTGCGCAACGTCGAAAACGAAAACATGGAGACGAGCTGGGCGTACGTGAAAAAGCTGGCGCAACGCAGCGAGAAGATTGGTTTTGATTTGACGCTGATCGCGGAGCTCAATCTCAACGACATCAAGGGAGTGGAGGCGCCTTCGCTGGACGCGTGGTCCACGGCGGCGGCGCTGGCGGCGGTGACGGAGCGCATGGAGTTGATGGTGGCGGTGCGGCCGACGTTTCATTTGCCGGCGCTGCTGGCCAAGCAGGCGGCGAACATCGATCACATCAGCAATGGGCGGCTGACGCTGAACGTGGTGTCTTCATGGTGGGCGGATGAGGCGCGGAAGTACGGTGTGCCGTTCGAACAGCACGACGACCGCTACGCGCGCACCAGCGAGTGGCTGGACGTGGTGGACGGCGTGTGGAAGCAGGATCATTTTTCGTATTCGGGGAAGTATTACCGCGTGGAGGACAACGTCCTGGAGCCGAAGCCGGTGGCGAAGCCGCGACCGACGATTTATGCGGGCGGGGAATCGCCGGCGGCGAAAGAGTTGATCGCGGAGAAGTGCGACGCGTATTTGATGCACGGCGATCCGCCGGAAAATGTGGGGAAGAAAATCGCGGATTTGCAGGAACGGCGCGCGAAGCACAAGTTGCCGCCGATGAAATTCGGCGTGGCGGGCTATGCGGTGGTGCGGGAGACGGAACGCGAGGCGCAGGACGAGGTGCGGCGAATTACCGACGTGCACCAATCAGCGGCGGGGTACGCGAATTACCAGCAGTGGCTGGCGGGGACGCAGCTGGAGCAGCGCGTTTCGCTGGAAGACTATTCGGTTTCGAATCGCGGGCTGCGGTCGGGCTTAGTCGGAACGGCGGAACAGGTTGCGGAGCGAGTGGCGCAATTCGAAGCTGTGGGGGTCGATCTTGTCTTGCTCCAATTCAGCCCGCAGCTTGAGGAGATGGAGCGCTTTGCCGACAGCGTCATTCGCCGACGTACTTCGGTGCCGGCGCAGGCTTAAGCAAACGCCAAGTCGCTGACTATTTGTCCTGTGGTGAGTACTCAGTCTCCTCGGGAACGTCCGTGGGACTTGCGAACTCAATCCTGTAACCGTCCGGATCCGAAAAAGGCACGACCCATAGCGCATTCCCCACAAATGGATTTTTTCCGGCCTTAATTCCGCGCGCGGCAGCGTCGTGATAGATCGCCAGCGCATCTTCGCACGTGAAGGAGACGGATACGCCCTCTCCCACTTTGCAGCTCGGTTTCCAGGAATCGTGCCCTTCTTTCCGAAACTCCTGCAGCATCAACGCCGCATCGCCGATCTCCAGCCAGCACCAGCGAAGCTTTCCTTCGTCGATCCATTTCCTGGTCATTTCGAAGCCGAGACCGTCAACGTAAAAGCGGAGAGATTCTTCCATGTTCGAGACATGAAAAAACGGTACGGCTTGCTTCACATTCGTCTGGGTTTTCTTTTCAACGCTCATGTTGCGAGCTCCTACGGGCATCGATCGAATGCCAATGTTTCCAACGGGAACCGGACCGGTAAATTGATAGCTTTAGGGGTGCCGGATGTCAAACGAAAGCTCTGCCTGGCGGATTGCGCTAGGTAAATTGTGAATATTTGGCTATAATTGTTGATTGCGTTTGAAGAGCTGGCCCCGCCTGAGTGGGTCTAAAAGGAAACAGGAACATGAATCCGGTTATACGTAAATTACATGAAGCGCAACTGCGCAAAGACCTTCCCGAGTTTCGCGCGGGCGACACCGTGCGCGTGAACGTGCGCCTCCAGGAAGGCGAAGGCGAGAAGGTGAAGGAGCGCCTGCAGGCGTTTGAGGGCGTGGTGATTTCGAAGAAGGGGCGCGCGTCCAGCGCGACGTTTACGGTGCGGCGCGTCAGCTTTGGCGTGGGGATCGAGCGTATTTTTCCGCTGCACTCGCCGACGATCAGCTCGATTGAGGTGGTGGGCAAGGGCAAGGTTCGCCGGGCGCGGCTGTATTACTTGCGCGATTTGAAGGGCAAGGCGGCGCGCATCAAGCGAGCGGACCGCGAGGAAGTGGTTGCGGCGGCAGCGACTGCGGGGAGTGAGACGCAGGCGTAAGCGAGACTTTCAGACAACTATTACGAAAAGAGCCCCGGAATTCCGGGGCTCTTTTGCTTTGTGGGCAGAGTCAGTTTCTGGTCAGCGCGTTAGCCAGGCATCGGGTCTAACTCGTCGGTCTTCCAGCGTTATCTTCGCGAACCGCGGGAGCCAATTCGGTGCCCCAACGCCAACTGTGGCTGATAGCATCATGATGTTATGCAACAAGCTCTGTTGGCGCTGATGATCGTGAGATCAGACGGGGGACTAGTCGTCGGGACGGCTTTTCTAGCTGTCATGACAATTTACGAGTTGGCATCTGGAAACTTGCTAGGTTCTCGTTGGAACGTCTGGGCGACACGAAAAGATCGGCCGAAGTTATATTGGAGCATGGTCTTACTGAAAGCGGCCTTTATTATATTTGTCGCATGCATATTTCTGCTGGCCTGATCGGATGTGCCTCACTCCCGTGCTGCACTCTTCCCGTTAGCGCGTTGATCGGGACCTGCACCCTTTTCGTGGCAAACTATTCTGAGTTATTTGGCAGCTTTTGCTCCTCTTACGTCGGTGTAGAGCAGCCGTCCGAAGAGGACTATGAATGCCAACAGGAATGCGCCAGCAGGCACGGCACGTTGCCACTCAAGTTTGCCTTTGATTGTTTCAACAGCGCCCCACAGAAAACCGCCGCACCAAACAGCAAGAAGGTATCCCACCCATGCCCTCACCGCTATGCGTACCCCAGGTCGGGATTGCACGGCTGTCTGTGGTTGCGTGCCACGAGCGATTCTTCGACTGACCACTGTCACCAGAATTATGCTTCCCAGTAGATAGCTCATGCCAAAGTAGGGGAACCAAGTTGGCAGTGGATGCTCCTGTATGCGGAGACTAAAATACATCACCATGGCCATGTACGGGAGCACCAGGCCGAATATTAAGGCGCGAATCTTGTTCTTAGCTTGCACGCTATCACCATTCCGGACGTTCGTCTTTCATGCTACCAAGCGTGACCAATAATCTTTTTTTCGGAAATGGCTACCGTTGTCGTAAGCGATAAGTTGCTCACCTTTAATGCCAACTCCTGGTTAGCCGCTACCCGAAATGGGGCAGTGGCGCTCGTTGCCTCTTCGGTCCGTCAAGGCTGGACGTTAGTCATGCCTTCGGCGCCGGGCTTGGGGAAATGTTTTTCGTACCAGGCGATGGAGCGGTCGATGGAATCGATGACGTGCTTGGTTTCGCTGAGGCCGTGGCCTTCGCGGGGGTAGCGGACGAAGACTGTTTCGGTTCCGACGTCTTTGAGGGCGATGAAGAACTGTTCGGCTTCGGCGATGGGCACATCGTTGTCGTTTTCGCCGTGGAGGATCAGCGTCGGGGTGCGCGCGGCCGCGACATGCTTCAGCGCGGAGCGTTCCCACGCCACGTCCATTAGATTTCCTTGATGGAGGAACTGGCCGAATTCCATTTCTTCATACTGGTTGTAGTAGGTCATGTAGTTGTAGCTGATGAGATTGGTGATTCCCGCGGTGGGAATGGCGGCCTTGAATTCGTTGGTCTGGGTGATCAGCCAGTCGGTCAATTGGCCGCCGTAGCTGACGCCTTCGATGCCCATGCGTTCGCGATCGATCCACAAGTAGCGGCGGACCGCCGCGCTCACGCCGTATAAAACATCCTGGCCTTCGTTGCCGTCCTGGTCGGCGAAAACGGCGTCGGCGAATTTCTGGCCGTAGCCGGTGGAACCGCGAAAGTTGACGTTCAGCGTGGCCCAGCCGCGCGCGGCGTAGATCTGGCTTTTGATGTTGAAGGCCGGGCCGTTCTGGCCGTGCGGGCCGCCGTGAATGTTGACGATGAGCGGATGCTTGGAAGTGGCGGTCATGCCGAGAGGTTTGGTGAGGAAGGCTTCGATTTCGAATTTATTGTCGTTGCTGACGAAGGTGAAGGATTCGACCTCGGCGATTTGTTTTCCGGCGAAGAGCTGGGCGTTCAAGTCGGTGAGTTTGCGCAGGGCGGCGTCGCCGGTCTTGAGGAAGAGCTCGGTGGTGTCGCGCGGCGACGCGAAGCCGTAGGCCAGCGTGCCGTCCTTGCCGACAGACCAGCCGCCGACGGAGCCGATGTCTTTCACGACGTATTCGGGTTTGCCGCCGGAGATGGGCAGGCGCACGAGGTGGACGCTGCCGCGCTCCTGAATGGTGAAGTAAACGGCGCGTCCATCGGGTGACCATTGCGGCGCGCCCTGGCGATTGTCGAGGACGGCGCCGATTTCGCGGCGGTCGCTACCGTCGGCGTTCATCACCCAGACGTGGGTGTCTTCCATGGTGGTTTCGCGGTCGGTGAGGCCGCGGCGGGTGCCGCGATAGACGATATGCTTGCCGTCGGGCGACCAGAGCGGCTCGTACTCGTTGTATTCAGTGGCGGTCAGGCGGCGGATGCTGTTGTCCGAGAGTTGCAGCGCAAAAATGTCGTAGTTGAAAAACTCGTCTTGATTGGGCTCGCGATTCGAAGCGAAGAGGATTTCCTTGCCGTCGGGCGACCAGTCAATGGAATGCTCGTCTGTGTTGCCGCTGGTGAGCTGGCGGATTTGTTTTGTGCCGATGTCGATCGTGAAAATGTGCAGGCGCTGGTTGTCGTTGAAGCGCATCATGCCTTCGCCGGCGTCGGGCTTGTAGAGATAGCGCGTGATGACCATGGGATCGCCGGCTGCTTCGGTGGTTTCGGCGCCGGGAGTTGCAGAGACGAAGGCGAGCTGCTTGCCGTCGGGCGACCAGGCGATTTCTTTTCCGGTGCCGGGGAGCGGGCTGTTGGTGCCGGTCCATGGAGTGAGAAAGGTCACGTCGGAACCATCCGCGCGCGCCATGAAGAGCCCGGAGTTGTCACCCTGTTTTCCGGCGAAGGCGAGCCATTTTCCGTCTGGGGAGAAGAGTGGGCGGCCTCCGGAATCCTTGTCGCCGCCGATGCGGGCGGATTTCTGCGTGGAAAGATCCATGATCCAAAGTTGGCTGTAGGGGCGGCCGGGGCGGTCGCGCATTACGACGGTATAAGCGATGCGATGAGCATCGGGCGACAGCTCGACGTTGCCGACCAAGCGGAGGCGCGAGAGATCGGCGCTGGTGAGGCCTTGTGCTGCGCTCGAAGGGATCTTCGCGAGCAGGATGCAGACGCAAGCGATGCAAAAAGCAGTGCGAAGAAAGAAATTCAGCCGTGGATGCATGGAAACTTTCTCCTGTGAGTTCTGAAATGATGCGGTTGAGGCTCGCTTTTTTCTAAGGCCGCTCCGAATTGGGCGGCGATTCATATTTACTTCAGATATTTATCCACCCAATCGATCCAGTAGTGGAAGGTGTCCATCGCGCGCACCGGGTCGCCCGGGAAATGACCGGGAACGGGGATGGCGATGAATTTTACGGGCACACCATTGTCCTTGAGGGCGTGATAGAGCGAGTAGCCTTGTGTGATGGTTACGCGGGCGTCGCCGGTGTCGTGCAGGATGAGCGTGGGTGTTTTCATCTGCGCGGCGTAGGTGATGGGCGATTGCGCGCGATAGTCCTTCAAGTTATCTCCGACGTAGGGCGAACCTTTGAAGGTGTAACGATCGCCGGCGTTGCCGTCGGAGAGGTTGTATTCGTCATACATGTCGGTGACGGGGGCGCCGGCGACGGCGGCCTTCCAGATTTGATAGTGGCCGATGAGCCAGGAAGTCATGTAGCCGCCGTAGGACCAGCCGGTCACGGCGATTTTCGATTCATCCACGAAGCCGAGTTTTTTGACGGCGTCAATCCCCGCGATAACGTCGCGGCCGGGGCCGTCGCCGGCGTCATTCCAGATGGCGCGCTGATAGGCGTTTCCGAGATTGTCGCTGCCGCGATAGTTGGGTTCGAAGACCACGTAGCCGTGAGTGGCCATCACCTGCGGAAGAAGACTGAATTGCGTGGTGGTGGAGGCTTGCGGGCCGCCATGGATGATCAGGACCAGCGGATATTTTTTGCCTTTCTGGAAATCCGGAGGATAGACGAGGACGCCGTCTTCGTGGAAATTGTCGGGACCTTTCCACTCGATCTTTTCGGATTTTCCTAGCGCGAGCGCAGCGATTCCATCGTTGAAATTCGTGAGTCGCCTGGGAGTGTCGCTCGTGGAGGCCATGTAGTACAGCTCGGAGGGGTGCGAGGGCGTGCTGCCGGTGAAAGCAATTTCACCCTTGCGGCCGACGAAAGCGTCTACCCAAAAGGCCCACGAAGGGCTGATGTCGCCGAGGGAAAGTTTTTTCGGGGAGCCGCTCAGCGGCTGCAACCAAAGCGAAGTTGTCGTGCCGTCGTGGCCGCCGACCAGGAGTGAATTGCCGTCGGGCATCCAGATGACGCGCTGGATGTCGCGGTCGATGGAGCGAGTGGCGTCGGAGCCGTCGCCGCCGGTGGTCGGTGTGACAAAAATTTCGATTTGATTGTTGGGGTCGCCGTCGAGCGGATACCAATAGGCGACGCGGGAGCCGTCGGGCGAGAAGAGGGCGAAGCTCTCGAACTTTTCGTGTTTCGTAAGTTTGCGGATTTCGCCGGTCTCGACGTTGAGGACTTGCAAGGTCGTCAGGTCGGAGTCGCCTTGATGCGGATGTTCCTGGCGGGTGAAGAGAAGCCACTTGCCATCGGGAGACCAGGAGATGGGCGACGCGGGGGAACTGGGAGGCGCACTCTTCGGGAGACTCCAGGCGCCGGAGGTGAGGCGCTTGGGCTTTCCGCCGTCGGCGGCGATGAGCCAGAGGTGGGAAGGCAGAGCGGCTTCGGTGGCGAGGTAATCATTGTCGCCAACCTCGAAGGCGTCGTGATGCTTCTCGATTTCTTTTTTATTCTCGGGCTCGTCGGAGGTGACGTAGGCGATGTCCTGACCGTTGGGGCGCCAGGCAAATTGTTCGATGCCCTCGGGCGCGTCGGTGAGTTTGTGAGCTTCGCCGCCAGTCATGGGCAAAACAAAAACTTGAGGTTTGGCGTCCTTGGCGGTGCCTTCCACGGCGACAAAGGCGAGGCGGTCCCCATTGGGAGACCAGCGTGGCGAGCCAACACCCTTGCGGTCGTAGGTGAGGATTCTTTGTGCGCCGGAAGCAATATCCATGAGGACGAGTTCGCGATCGCTGCGGTCTTGCTCGATGTTCGGGTGGGAAACCACGAAGACGATGGACTTTCCGTCGAGAGAGATTTGCGGATCGGAAGCGGAAGTGATTTTGGCGAGGTCGCTCAATTCGATTTTGCGGGTTTGCGCCGAAACGGACACCGCGGCAAGGAATGCCAAGGAGCAAAGGGAAACTGCAGTCCGTAGAAAACGGCGCGAACCGCGTGGTGAACTCGGAAACAGTTCAGACTTGGTTTGCATCGATTGGTAGACGTCATTCATCGGGTGTATCTCCTTCAGGAGAAACAGCAGGCGGATATTTGTGAAAGTTAGACGCATGGAGCGCGGTATCGTGTCACGCGGGGCGCAACACAGTCAAGAAAACGAAAGCGAAAAGGAGGCGTAGCGGCGTGCTAGAATCGCCAGCAAATGAGCCGGCTCTGCTCTTCCCGTTTCGAGCGAGCGGCGCGGAAACTAGGCTGGATGCGCATCGCCGGAATTGATGAAGCCGGGCGGGGCGCGTTGTTTGGCCCGGTGGTCGCGGCCGCGGTGATTCTCAATCCCAGGCGGCGGATTGTCGGCCTGGATGATTCGAAGAAACTTCCCGCCGAGCGGCGCACAGAGCTCGCGGCCCGCATTCACGAACACGCGCTAGCGTGGGCAGTAGCGGAGATTGACGCCCAGCGGATTGACGCGTGGAATATTTATCAGGCGTCGCGGCAGGCGATGACCGCGGCGCTGCTACAGCTCACCATTTCGCCGGATTATTTGCTGATTGATGCCATGCAACTGGATGTTTTGATCGAGCAGAAATCGCTGATCAAGGGCGATGCGCGCAGCGTTTCCATTGCAGCGGCTTCCATCCTGGCGAAAACGCATCGGGACGCTCGCATGGAGGAGTGGGACGCGGTGTATCCGCAGTATGGGCTCGCTCGCCACAAAGGCTATGCCACGCCGGATCATTTAGAGGCTTTGCGTTTGCATGGGCCTTCGCCGCTGCATCGGCATTCGTTCGCGCCGGTGCGTGAATCGGCGTGCTGGGGCGCAGGTGCCACGCAAGCTCCGCTCCCGCTTGAAATTTAGGGTTGAGCGCTTCCACTCTTTCGATGCGCTCAGAGCGCGTCCGCCTTGCTTAGTTCTTCCTTCCATCCGGCAAAGCTCTGGCGCGAGGATTCTTCGGGTGTGCCGCCGCCTTGCCAATGGGTTTCGAGGCTCATCGTTCCACGGTAGCCGGCTTTGACGAGGGCGCGGAACTGGCCGACGAAATCGATGATGCCGCGGCCCATGGCGGCCCATTCGAATGAGCCGTCGGGTTTGCGGACAACGTCTTTGCAGTGCACGTGGCCGATGCGGTTCTTGGGGAGTTTTTCGAATCCGTCCGGAAAGGCAATCTCGCCTCGATATGCCGCGTTCCCCGGGTCCCAGTTCAAAAGAAGGTTTGGCGACTGCACGGCGTGCAAAGTGCGGCCGGCTTCGGTGCCGGTCGCGGTGTTGCAGGCAAATTCGTTTTCGAGGAGTAGAGTTATTTTCTTATCGAGAACGCGCGCGGCGGTTTGGCGGAGCTTGTCATCCATGGCTTCGCGGAAAGGCTTGGGATCGTCCAGGCGCCAGAAGTCGAAGCAGCGGATGCGGGCGGTGCCAAACGCTTTGGCGACAGCGATGCAGCGTTCCAGAACTTCGTCCTGCTGCGAGAAGGTGAAATCCGCGCCGAACTGAGGTTTTTTCGGGCTGAATTTTGACATGGGCGCGCCGGGCCAGTCGGTCTTGAAGAGCGGGCTGGCAAAATCGGTCACCTGCAGGCCAAATTTGTCCAGAAGACGGCGGGCTTCGGCGATCTCTTTCCCGTCGAGGTTGATGAGGTTCTTGTTCCACAGGCCGCGCAGCTCGACGTAACCGAGGCCGAACTCTTTGGAGGCGACTTCCAGGGCGTGGCCGAAGTCCTGGGAGATTTCGTCGGTGATAATCGAGAGCTTGAAGTGGCTGCTCATGGCCGGCGGGGGAAACGCAACCGCGGTTGTGTCGGAAAGGATGGAAGTGGCGGCCGCTCCGCCGAGGAGCGCCAGAAAATTGCGGCGGGATGGAGGTGCAAGCATGTAACATTCGTCTCCTCAACTCGCATAAAGAGTGCGAGGGGATTTTATCACTGGTGTTGCCGGGCTGGCCGCGGAATGGGTTGGTTCGAAGGTAGAGAGGGAAAAACAGTTCCCTCGCGCTTCGCCAGGCTTTCGCCGGTAAAGTTCCTGGAGGGAACGGGGATAACTGCCTGCTCACACGCGAGTTTGGGTTCGTTGACTTGGCTTTTTCCCACCTGTTAGCGTAACGAGGTAGCGTTGCGGCTCGACCTGTCACCGCAGCAAACATAGGAGAACGTATAGGGCAAACTCCAGGGGGAGGCTTGTCCCTTTTCGCGCATGGCATTTAACAAGAGCAAAAACGTCGAAGCTGCACAGAAGCTGCTGAACCAAGGCAAAGTCGCGCAAGCGATCGCCGAATATCAGCAGATTCTGAAGTTTGAGCCACGCGATCAGGTCACGCTGATGACCGTTGGCGAGCTGTATATCCGCCAGGGCGAGACCTTTCAGGCCATCGACTATTTCGAACGGCTGGCGCAGATTTTTGTCGGCGATGGATTTCTGACCAAAGCGATTGCCGTATACAAGCGCATTGCCAAGCTTGCTCCTGAAGAGATTCGTCCGCTGGAAAAGCTCGCAGATCTGTATGTGCAGCAGGGCGTGATGAGCGAGGCGCGGCCCCTGTTTCTGCAATTGGCGGAAATTCACCTGAAGAACAACCGGCAGCCGGAAGCCGTGGGGTTGCTGAAGAAACTTCTTCAGGCCGAACCGGACAATCTGCGCATTCAGATACGCCTGGCGGATTTGTATCAAGCCATGGGGCAGTCCCGAGAGGCGATTGAGGCCTATGTTTCAGCGGCCCAGCGCGCGCTAGCGCGAGGCGACCAGGCTGAGAGCGAAAAGCTCGCGGACAAGGCGCTGAAGCTGGAGCCCCACAATCTGGCGGCGGTCATCGTCAAGGCGCGTTCGTATTCTTCGCAGGGCAATCTTACGAAGGCGGCGCAATTGCTGGAAGAGGTTCCGGATCTGGAAAAGGGCGGCGAACAGACGGAACTGCTGCTCGACCTGCAGATCAAGAGCTCCAATTGGAAAGCGGCAACGGACTTGGCTCTGCGTGTGTTCCAGGCCGACGAAAAAAACTTCGGGCCCATGCAAAAAGTGGTTGAAGCGTTGTTGCAAGGCGGGCAGGAAGAAAAGGCCATGGAGATCCTGGAGCGCTCACGCGTTCCAATGATTGACGCCGGCGAGCACGAAGTGGTGGGAAAGCTGCTCTCGGAGCTGGCAACCAGCATGCCAGATCGCCTGGAGCCGCTGGAGTGGCTGGTCGAGCTATACGGCCGCACCAGCGACTCGTTCCGATTGCCGGATGCTCTTGCGCATTTGGGCGATGCCCTGGTTGGGCAAAACAAGCTAGAGCGCGCGAAAGAGGTATTCGAGCAACTGGTGGATCGCCAGCCCGACGGAGATTCCGCCAAGCGCAAGCTTAACGGAGTGCTCCGGAAGATGGGACTGCTGGCTCCGGAAGCAGCACCGGAAATGCCAGAAGAGAACTTGCAGGCCGAGATTCCGAAGGCTCCGGCACCGAAGCTGCGTACCGTTGAGGAAGAGCCTGCGCCCGAAGCCCAGGCGAAGGCCGTGGTCTCACCGACGCCCAGTGAACCCGGACTCGACGATGAAACGCAGAAATTTATCGCGCAATCTCTGACGGACGTAGATCTGTTTGCCAGCTATGGCCTGACGCAAAAAGCCATCGGACTGCTCGAGGCTATACTCCGCCGCGCACCGCGCCATACGCCGACACTCGAGAAGCTTCTGGATTTTGTGTTGGGAGCGGGCGACGACCGGCGCACGGCCGAGCTTGCCGCGCAGCTTGAACAGATCCACAACGAAACGGGCGACAAACGCAGCGCAGAACGGTTCGGCGAACTGCGTCGTCGCTTCCAGCGGGCCGCCGGCTTGTCGGACGAGGAGTTGGCGGGTCGTGCACCTACGGCGACACCTGCCGCGACTCCCGCCGTCGTGGAGGTGAGTGCTGCTCCGCAAATCCATGAAATTGCCATACCGGAGATTGCTGCCACGCCGGTGCCCGAGCCTGCCGCGCCCATCGAGGAGATGAAGCTCGAGCCGGTCGAGGCGGAACCCGCCCCAGCAGCGCCGGAGACCAAGGAAGAAGAGGTTCAGGAAGTCGATTTGTCCGATGAATGGGCGACGATCCTGGACGAGACGAAGACGGTTGAGGCTGTCGAGGAGCCTCCAGCTCCCGAGGTGGCCAAGCCAGCCGCAGGTGCGAAGCACAAGGCAGAACCCGCTCCTGTTGAGGAATTCCATATTGGCGAAGAGACCGCCACTGCTCCGCCGGAGGAGGCTCCGGTCCTCTCGACGTTTGAGCTCGCGGAGGAGGCGCCGCCGGTTCCTGCGGAGCCGCCGCCCGCGGCCAAAATTCCAGCGCCCGTCGCGGCAGCGGGAGCTCCACCTAAACCGCCCAAGGCGGCTGAGCCGGAATTCGAACTCGAGCAGGATTTTGAGCTTGTGCTGGAGCCGGAAGCGCTCGTTCCGGCCTACGATCAGAAGCCGCCAGAGACGCCCGTTGCGGCGCCACCACCCGAGCCCGTGGCGCGGAACGCCACTCCCGCTCCGCCAGCGGGCAGCGGGTTCGCTTCCGATCAATTCCTTGCGGACCTTGCCAACGAGATCGATCAGCTGGGTATCGGCGGGCTTGCGCCAGGATTTTCCGGATCAATGCCTGGTTCACAGCCACCAGTCGCCGCAAAGCCTCAGGCTCCGGTAGCAACACCCGGGGAGAGCGGCCCGCTCAAGGAAGTGTTCGAGGAGTTCCGCGCGGAACTCGGCGAGATGGGAGCCGAGGAAGAGGACCTGGAGACGCACTACAACCTGGGCATCGCCTTCCGCGAAATGGGGCTGCTCGAAGAAGCCATCAGCGAATTCCAGAAGGTTGCGAAAGCCACCGAGCGCGGGCGCGCCTTCCCCTACGTCATGCAATGCTGCACGCTGCTTGGGCTGGCCTTCATGGAAAAGGGCGAACCGGGCATCGCCGCCATCTGGTATGAACGCGCCCTGAAGACCCCCGGCATTGATCCGGAAAGCACGCTCGCCTTGCGGTATGATTTGGGCGTAGCCCAGGAGTCGGCGGGCGAGCCAGAGGCGGCGCGCAAGAGTTTTTCCCAGGTCTACGCGATGAACATAGATTATCGCGACGTAGCAGAACGCATCGCCGCCCTCCAAAAGCCCAGCCGCTGACCCTGATCGTTTCCTGAGCGGACGGGGTCCCTCTCTTTCATGAGCAAGATATATCGCGCATTGCTGGTGGTGCTTGCGTTTGAAATGGGGGCCATGCTCCTGTATCTGCCGTGGTCCCTGTATTGGGAGCAGAATTATTTTCTCAGCCACTTTCCTTCGCTAATGCCTATCGTGCTGCATCCGTCGTTTCGCGGCGCGGTGAGCGGTCTGGGTGTACTCGATATTCTCCTGGCGGTCGGCTGGATTGGATCGCGCACAGGCCCCCAAAGTGTCCCGCCTCAGTGAGTCGGGTGGCAAGCCGATCCTCTGCTATGTGACGGATCGGCGGCTGCTTGGTGGAGTAGAGGCCGGCAACGCACGTGAAGCGCTTTTGCACAAAATAGAATCGGCAGTGGTCGCCGGGGTGGATTGGATTCAGATTCGGGAGAAGGATCTCTCCGGGCGGGGGTGCGCTCTGTTCGCGCGCGCCGCCTTAAAATGCGTGGCCACCTCTTCCACTAGCAACGCCGCGCGAACTCGAATTCTTGTGAATGACCGCCTTGACGTCGCGCTCGCGGAGCACACGGGCGGCGTGCATCTCACTGAGAACAGCTTGCCGGTTCGGGAAGTGAGGCGGCTTGTGGGTTCGCGGGGCGAGCAGGAGGATTTTTTCGTTGGCGTTTCCTGTCACTCGCTGGAGGCGGCCAAGTTTGCCGCGAGCGGGGGAGCGGACTACATTTTTTTTGGGCCGGTTTTCGGTACGCCTTCGAAAGCCGGCTATGGCGCTCCGCAAGGGCTTGAGCGACTTTCGGAAGTTTGCTGCGCCGTTTCCGTTCCGGTCATCGCGATTGGAGGGATCACGCTTGCCAATGGCACCGCGTGCTTGTCGGCAGGCGCAAGGGGCCTCGCTGCGATTCGGCTGTTTCAGGATGCGCTCGACCTTCCATCGTGTGTTCGAGAGTTGAAAAATCGCACCGCTTGATTACCGCTCGGCAAGCCGCCGGAGCAGGCGGATTTGACCCGCGTGGTAGATATCATGAAAAGCTACGCCGAACATCATCCGCAACACCTTTGCCGGCTGCGGTGTGCCCAGAGTTTTCGCAATCGCTGCCCGCAGCGCGCGGTGCTCGCGTTCCAATAATCCCTTATCGGCTTTCCAGGCGGCCTCGTTCAGCTTGCCTTTTTCGGGACGCGGGAAGAAATTGCTGCCCTTGAGCGCGAAAGAACCGCGCTTGCCGCCTTCGAGCCTGCGCCGCACGGCGTATTTCCAGTATGCCGCGTGCAGAGTCACTTCCCAGATGTTGTGCCGTCCGAGACCTGGCCGCCAAGCTGCCTGCTTGGCGGTCACCCCTTTGATGGATTGTTTTAGGTTTGGTCCGTGCCAGGTCTTTCGCTCATAGCCTTCTTCCAGTAGCGCGAGCACCAGTTGTGCGGATTCCACGGCCGCCCCCCTCGTCAACAAGTAAATCCTCCGAAAAGAATTGCGCGCTCCGCAGCTCATGTCAACGCGTGCAAGGGGGATTTCTAGATGAAACTAATTTGCAAAGTATATCGGACTAAGTTAGTCTGCTTTCATTGTTGCAAATCACTTGCAGGGAGAGATCGTGACTTCGTTTCCTCGATTTGGCTTTCTTGGCTGCTTCCTTTTGCTCTTGGTTCCTATCTGTTTACCTTTGACGACCCGAGCACAGGAGAACCCCTACATCGTTGCTTATGACCACTACCTTGAGGAGCCCGGCAATCTCGAGATTGAGTATTTCTCCACTTTTGGAACACAGCGTGGCGGGAACGACTTCCATGCGTTCTGGGCGGAGTTCGAATACGGCGCCACGGCTTGGTGGACGACGGAGTTCTACCTCGACGGGCAGACAACTTTTAGCGACAGCACTGTGTTTACCGGCTTCCGGTGGGAAAACCGGTTTCGGCCACTCAAACAGGAGCACTTCATCAATCCCGTGATTTACATCGAATACGAGAACACCAGCGGGGCCGACAAGATCCTGAAAGAAGTGGAAGGGCACGACGTCGAGTCTGACTACGCGGACTCCAATGCGCTGCTCCGCAAGGAACTCAATCACGAGCTCGAATTCAAATTACTGCTTTCGGGCACGCACAAAGGGTGGAATTTTGTCGAGAACACCATCGCCACGAAAAACCTCACCGGTGGGAATCCGTGGGAGTTTGGCTACGCTCTAGGAGCGAGCCGCCCGCTCGCGCTGAAGGCCTCTGCCAAGCGGTGCAGTTTCTGCCGGCAAAACTTCATCGCAGGAGCAGAGTTGTATGGCGGGCTGGGCGATCGTCATAGTTTCGGCCTACACAAAACCTCGCATTACGTCGCTCCGGTGGTGGCGTGGAATCTGCCTTCGGACTGGACGCTGCGACTTTCCGCGGGCTTTGGATTGAATGATCAGAGCCATCAGTTCCTGTTGCGCTGGGGCGTCTCGCGGGAAATCACGGGATTCGGCTCGATCGTCAGCCGTTTGTTTGGGGGCCATCGATGAAAGCATGCGCAGCGGCTCTTTTCGTCATGGTGGGTTTCCTCGGTGTCTCACTGGCTTTTGGGGAGCAGGACAAGGGGCCGCGCTACAAATACCAAAACGATGCGCTGGTTTACGCGGAGATTGCCAAAGCGCCGGAAAGAGCGCGCGCGAAATCCAATCCTCTCGAGAAGGACCGCGATGCCATTCCGGGTGGGCAAATCTTATTCGAGCAACACTGTTCCGAATGCCACGGAGAAACCGGTGAGGGCGGGAAGAAAGGGCCGAGTCTGCGGGCGCCGCAGGTTCAAAGTGCCGCGCCGGGAGCCATATTCTGGATACTGACGAATGGCGTGGTGCGACGGGGGATGCCGGTGTGGTCGAAATTGCCGGAGCCGCAGCGGTGGCAGCTTGTGAGCTACATCAAGTCTTTGAGTGCGGCACCGGATAGAGCTGAGAATTCGTCTTCCACCGCGGCAAAGCCTTAGGCTACGGAGTGGTCTTTGCGGCGTCGTTGAGAATCATGGCCAGGCGTACACCGGCCTCCGCGAGGGCTTCTTCGGCATTCTTCGCGGCGCTGATTTGATAGGTTTCGCCGGCGACCAGATGCAGATCGAACATGCGCTTCCCCATGTGATTGTTTTCGGAGCAACTCTTAAGCTTTAGATCCGGCTCCATGGCGATTTTCTGCGAGAAAGCGCCGTACACGGCGGTCTCTGCCCGGTCATGGCTTTCCCACGCCCAAGTGTCCACGTGGATGCCGGCAGCTTCCCAGGCGGCGCTCTGCGTGTGGAACTTCTCGTCTAGTTCATCGGCGTAGCGATGAGGATTGGAAACCTCCATGTCGCGTTCGACAATTTCGGTGTCCCAGATCTGGTGAAGATTCGGAGAATAATCCTCGCGCTCCGGACGCATGGGATTGGGGAGCGGGTCGCGGTGAAAATACTTCACGGCCACGCAGTTCCCGCCGTTGTCGGCGTTGTTAATGGCGTGCAGGGGTTGGTGCATGTCGCCGACAAAGTGAATGAGGTAGCGAATCGCTTCGGCGCGCTTGACAGGATCGGCGGAGGTGTCCTTCAGGATGGCGCGTTGCTCCTCAATCGCGCGAGTCACGCAACCTTGCGCGCCGCAGTACTCGTCCAGTGAACCCTTTTGTTTTCCCCGCGGAATATCAATGTAATGCCACGGACCGTTGTTGCGTTCGTTGCGAACGTCATCCGGCCAGGTGGAGGCGTCCACCATCAGGTCGGTGGTGGCGTTGCCGCACCAGCGCTTGAGCTTGGCGTCGATAGGGCTGTCGCTGAGAAGCTTTTGGACCAGTTGCCGCGCTTCCGGCGTGAGATGTTTTTCGGCGATCAGTGCCACGGTCTGATGACCTTTGCAGCCCCAGGCGCGGGCGGACGGAGCGGTCAGCGCCAGCAAAAATAGAGCGCCCGCCACTAGAAACGATTTATGGGTCATGGGATTTTCCCTTGAGGATTCGAATTCAATGCTGCCTGTGGATCGCTACCGAAAGGATAGACGTGTCCTCCGAGCAGAGTGGTTTCACTCGGTCAGCTCAGCCAGCGCCCGATGGGCTTCCACGATTCCGTGTGATCGCAGATGACGCGCAGGGTGGCTGTGATGGGGATTGCCAGCACCAGGCCCATGCCGCCCCAGACCCAGCCCCAAAAGAGCAGCGCGATTGTAATGGCAACGGCGTTCAGGCGCACGCGGCGGCCCACCAATTGTGGAGCCACAAGATTCAAGGCGATGATGTGAATTCCCGTCAGAACGCCGGCGACTCCGATGAAATGACCAATCGTTTTCCATTTGGCGAGGCCAATGATGAAGGCCGGCAACCAAGCCATCACGACTCCGATGTACGGCACCATGTTGAGCAACCCGGAAGCGATGCCGGTCAGGATGGGGTAGTCGAGATCCAAGAGCCAGAAACAAAAGCTGCTGGCGGCGATCACGAGCAGGGTCAAGACTGTCATTCCTACCAGATAATCGCGCAGGACATCGCGCAGATCTTCCAGTGTTTCCTTGACCTGGGTCCGGCGGGAAACGGGAAAGAGCTGCAGCGTGCCGTGCCACACCTCGCGCTTCCCCGCCAGCATGAAAAACACCAGGAAGGGCATGAACGTGACTTCTAATATCAGGCCATACAGTGATCCGATACCGCGCATGATCAAATTGTGGACGACGCCAGGGTCCACGCTTGCCTGGGGCTGGCTTGGTGCCTTCTCACCCGGAGCGATTGGTGTTACCTGCCCCTCGATTCCTCTTATTTTGCCTTCCACGGTCCCGGCAGCTTGCCGAAGGACGCTGCTGTATTTGGGCCAATTCGCCGCCAGATCGGATGTGCGTGTCCAGAGCCCATAGCCTACCGCCACCAAGACCGCGATCAAGATCAGCACCATGACCATGGCGCCGATGGTTCGGGGCAGGCCCACTTTTTCGAGCAACTCAACAGCGGGATCCAGAAAATAAGCCAGCAGAATGGAAAGCAGCAGAGTGATGACCACTCCCGCCGCGTAATAGAAGAAGAGAAGAATGATGGCGGCGGCGATCAACTGCATGCTGAAGTTCGAACTGGTGAAGCGAACGATGGATGGCGGCGTTTGCGTGGCGGACACGAGCGGCTCCGTGCCAAACAAGTTAGCATATTCTCGCGGACTGATATGGAAGTCCTTGCGCGTTGTTGCGATGAAGCATATCGATTGAATCGCTTGGACGCGCCTGGCGGAATTGCGCTCCATTAATACAAAAGGCATTCACAGCGCTGCTCTGCGAATTCACGGTTTTTTCGTGTGTTAAGCTTTCTTGAAGTCGTCCACATAACAGCGGACTCTGTGGCGGTCGGAGTCATGCTTAAAAAAGGCCGGTTTTCCCCTAATGGCTAAAGAACTCTTTGGGACCGATGGAATTCGCGGCGTCCCCGGCATACCGCCGCTGGATGACGCCACGCTGTATGCCACGGGCCGATCGCTGGGCGGGTATCTCAGGCGTGAACACGGCTCCGCGCATGTCCTGATCGGCATGGACACTCGCGAATCCGGTTCTCACATTGCCGCGCTGCTTGCCGCAGGGTTAGCGCAAGCTGGCGCGACGGTCGCTTTTGCCGGGGTCATAACCACACCCGGCGTTGCCTGCCTGGTTCGGCAAAATGACTTTCAGGCCGGAGTGGTGATCTCCGCTTCGCACAATCCCTTTCAAGACAATGGGGTAAAGCTCTTTTCTCATGCGGGGATGAAGTTTCCTGATGCCGCGGAAGAAGAGCTTGAAGAAGATATTTTCAAACATCGTAGCGAAACCGTTCCGAAGAGCCTTCCTCAGCTTGTGGCCGATGCGTCGCTCGACGCCGAATACCTTACCTTCTTGCGCAGCCGCGCAATACCTGGGGCGAACCTTGCCGGATTTCGCATGGTCCTCGATTGCGCGAATGGTGCGGCCTACAAGCTCGGGCCGGAACTCTTTCGTTCGCTGGGTGCCGACGTCGTGGCCATGGGCACTTCGCCGGACGGCCGCAACATCAATGCGGGCTGCGGGTCTCTGCACCTTGAGGGTCTGCAAAAACGCGTCGTGGCCGAGCGCGCCCGGCTGGGTGTGGCGTTCGATGGAGATGCGGATCGGGCGCTCTTCGTCTGCGAAACGGGAAAAATCGTGAATGGTGACGGTGTACTTCTTGCGGTGGCGCGCTATCTAAAAGCTCAGAACAAACTCAAGGGAAACCGTGTGGTTGCCACGTCCATGTCCAATCTTGGGCTTGAGCGCGTGCTGGCGCGCGAAAGCATTGAGCTGGCGCGTGCCGCGGTCGGTGACCGCTATGTGCTCGAGGAGATGCTGCGCAGCGGAAATGTTTTGGGCGGCGAGCAGTCCGGCCACATTATTTTTCTCGATGACAGCCCGGCCGGCGACGGCTTGCTCACGGCCGTGAAGATCGCCTCACTCGTCTCCATGCACGGGAAGATCGAGTCGCTCGTTGAAGGGTTGAAAGATTATCCCCAGCTGATCGTTAACGTAAAGGTCCGTTCGAAACCGCCGCTGGACACCCTCCCCGAAGTTTCCCGCGCGCTTGCCGAAGCCCAGTCCGCGCTTGGCGAAAACGGCCGCGTCGTTCTGCGCTACTCCGGCACCGAGCAGCTCGCGCGCGTGATGGTGGAGGCCGAGCACGACGCGGACGTCCAGCGCTTCAGCCAATCCCTCGCCAACGCGCTGCGCTCCTCGATCGGCGCGTAAGTCCAGCCTGGCATCACCCGTGCCCGTCATCCTCCAACTGGCCTGTCGGCCTGGAATGTTTTTCGACAAAACCGCTGCAAGAATTCGCGGCCTCCCCGTTCTAACCCGTGAAGCATCAGGAGGCATTCCCATGGAAGACTTTTTGCGTTCGATCTTTGTTCGATTCCGGCAATTTTCTCCCGCCCGGCGACGCGGGATTCTGGCAGGTGGGGTTTTGGCTGGAGTCTTTCTCCTTTTCCTGTTCACGCCGAATAAAGACTCCCAGCACGTGGGGCCAGTGCATCAGGCCGGCGCCTCAGTCCCGCCTGGCGCAAGCGGGTACGGTGGGGCCGCGTCCTCAGAGGCCATGCCACCGATGAGCATCAACACGAAGGAAGCGAACGCCTTGATGTCGTCGCGCATCCCAGCGAAACTCTATTCGGCGGGCCCGACGGACGTTGCGGGCTTGTCCCCGGAGCCGCGCATCGCTTATTCTGCGGAACTTTCCGTCGTGACTCGGGAGTTCGCTCATTCGCGCTCCAGCTTGGAAGAGATTCTGGAACGGCATCGCGGCTACGTGGCCAAGCTGCGGATGGTCGGGCAGCCGGCGGGGAGCGTTCTATCCGCGACGCTGCGCGTTCCTTCGTCGGAATATCGTTCCACTCTTACGGAGTTAAAAGGCGTCGGGGTCATGGAACACGAGGAAGAAGCCGCCGATGAAATTACCCAGCAGCACAGCGAGCTCGAAGCGCGGCTGGTGAACGCGCAGAACGAGGAGAAGCGCATTCAGCAACTGCTGCAGAATCGAACGGATAAAGATTCCGCGTCGCTCGAACAGCAAGTTGGTTTGCTGCACGGCGAAATCGAGCGCATCGAAGCGGAGCGCTATGCAGCTGGCAACCGCGTCACCTTTGCAAACGTTTCTTTCTCCCTGCGCGAGGAGCGCGCCCTGCCTGCCGAAACGGTCGGCGCGAAACTTCGAGCTGCAGCGGTTAGCGGCTTCTCCGACGCGTTCGAAAGCATCTCCTCCATCCTGTTGTTCCTCGCCAGTCGCGGTCCGTTGCTCGCATTCTGGGTGGTGCTGACCTATCTTCCCGCGCGCTTCCTTTGGCGCCGCTGGTCCCACTTGGCGCTCCCGGAAGTCGAAGCTGCCAAGAATTCCTGACACATCCCAGTTTGCAGCAGGTTGAGAAAATCAGCCTGCTGCGGGAACTTTTTGCTGCCTCGCGACATTACACTTAGGGAAGGAGCCAGGCGGCTTACCATGCATGAGGCATTGCCAGCGCTCGCTCTAAACTCGGAGGCTCTTCCTCGAGAGGCCATGGACGAGACGCCCAGCAGCCCAGCGAATCCCGAGAGCTCAGCCGCATCTGCGGGTGCGGGAGCCAGCGACGAGCGGCTCATGCTGGCGTTTTCGAAGGGCTCTTCGGATGCGTTTGCGGAGCTCTTCGCGCGTTACAAACAGCCCATCTATGGATTTTTTCGCCGACGCTTGGCCGAACCTGCTCATGCCGAAGAATTGACGCAAGAGACGTTTCTTGCCTTATTGCGCGCCGCCTCTCACTACGAGCCCCGCGCTCTCTTCCGTACGTATCTCTACTCCATCGGCTTCAAGATTCTCCGCGCGCACCGGCGCAAAACCGCTTTTCGCGCCACGTTTTTCGGCAAGCCAAACTCCGTTGCCGATCCTTCCCAGCGCGATGCCACCGAGGCCGGCCTGTGGGTGCGTAGTGCCGTCGCGAAGCTCGACACCATGGATCGCGAGATTCTCCTCCTGCGCGAATTCGAACAGTTGAGCTACGCCGAAATCGCCGACCTCCTCCACTTATCGGTCAACACCGTCCGCTCGCGCCTCTTCCGCGCCCGCACCGCGCTGCGCAACTTGCTCGAACCCTTCGAGCAGCCTTCAACGAAGAATGTTCCGCATACTATGGCCCAGAGAGGAGAGCGCAGATGAGCACTACGACCCATCCCTTCGCTCCCGAAGAAGTCATGGCTTTGATCGATGGCGAACTCTCGGCCGACTGCGAGCAGTCTCTCACTGCCCACCTCGACCAGTGCGCCGAATGCTCCGTACTTGCGGCCAACTTTCGCCAAGCGTCACTTCAGATGACTAGTTGGAAGGTCGGAGTTGTTCCCGAGCGGCTAGGTAAACAGGTTGCAGCGGCAGCGATTAGAAGTGTGACAAGAAATAGGCCCATGCAGGGAAGCGAGATGGAACAGCGCCGCTCTCCACTCCTCAGGTTTGCCTTTGGGATTGCGTCCGGAATTGGACTCTTGCTTCTTGTTGCCATTTCAGTCCCCAATTTATTGCGCTCAAGAATGGCAGCCAACGAGGCCAGCGCCGTTGGTTCGCTGCGAACCCTCAATACTGCTGCCGCCACCTACGCCAACACTTATGGCCACTTTCCGCGTTCGCTAGAAGACTTTGGGCCACCCTCGAGCGGCACGCCTACAGAAGCCGCAGCAGGCCTCATCGATCCGGTTCTCGCAGCAGGTCGTAAGTCTGGGTACCTCTTTGTCTACCACTCCGTGCCGGACATGGGGCGATCCAGCAAAGGAGGCTACGCGATTAACGCCGATCCTATCGAGCCCAGTGCGAGTGGCGTGCGTCACTTCTCCACCGATGAAACCGGCGCGATTAATGCGGATGGGGTTTATCTGTCCGGAACCACATTGTCGGCAAAGTCGCAAGAACAGGACGAGCACCTGTTGCAGGGGCATGACTCGGCCAAGCAACTTTCCGAGTCTGGCCCAATGGTTGCCCGCATAGCAGAATTGAAGCTCGTGGTCGTGAAGGTTGATGAAGCGCGAGAAGGAATGGATCGAATCTTGAAGCAACACAACGGCTATGTCGCTCACCTATCGGCGAGTACAGAAGGTGGGTCGGTACCCGTGGTAGTTGCCTCGCTGCGCGTTCCTGCCGACCAGCTTGACTTGTGCATCCTCGAGTTGAAGAAACTCGGTCGCGTCACTCAGGAGTCACAGGCCGGTGAAGAGGTCACGCAGCAGCATTCGGATTTGATCGCACGGCTGAAGAATTCTCGCAACACTGAGACACGACTTGGTGAAGTGCTTCAGCAGCGCGGTGGAAAGATCGTGGATATTCTTGAAGTGGAAAAGGAATCCGCCCGGGTGCGCGGCGAGATCGAGCAGATGGAAGCCGAGCAACAGACGCTCGAGCACCGCGTGGAGTTTGCCACCATCGATCTGAAGCTTGCCGAAGAGTACAAAGCGCAGCTCAGTTCACCGGCGCCCTCGGTTGCGACTCAAGTTCGCAATGCATCCGTGAACGGTTTCCGCAATGCCTTCGAAAGCGCGCTGGCGCTCGTTCTTTTTCTGGCGGAGTCGGGGCCTGCGGCGCTGCTCTGGATGGTTGTTTTGTTCCTCCCGGTGAGAATGCTCTGGCGACGTTATCGTCGCGGTCTTGCGCTGAACTCTTCCCTCAGCGCATGAGGCGATGCTTCATAAGCTTCGACGAGTTTTGGATGGAGAGGCACTCGATCAGAACGGTACGAATCCTCGAAATCTGCTTTGAGGCAGGATTTGGAATAACGATATTGTAATTCGTGTTTATTCCGAAATCGGACAGCGCCAAGATCGCTGTTTGTAGCGATTGTTCCAGACAACCACGGTGCGTTTTTCCTCAATGTGCTCCCAAAGAATGTAGAACGCTGACGAATTATCTGTGAGATTTTGTAGACTTTCGCTCCGCAACATCGGGATTTTGCGTTACATCCATGCCTAACTTGTGTGCTTTCAGCGCGCTGCTTGTTTCCAGCCCGATTTGGGTTTGCTGGCATACGGTTTGCTCTCTAACTGGCAACACATAAGATTGGCTTCCCGGGGTGGCCGGAACCGAACCTCGACTCGGTGACCGGTTTTGGGGCGTCAATTGAGAAAAAAGGGGGCTTGCACCAGCCCCCTTTTTCATTTTGGTTCTAAGTTGTCTGCTGGTCCTACCTGTCCTGAAAATCGGTGGTTGGCCCAAGGCTCCCGCGAGTGGCTCCGGTCTTAGTACCGGAGCTTTTTTTGTGCCTAAAAAAGTGAGCGGCCGCTGGGGGGAGCGGCCGCTCGGGCGTGGGGATGGAGGGTACTGTAACCTGAAGTCAGTTGGGGTCTTCCGGCCGTTCTGCTGCGCTCGCGAGCAGCAGAACGACACACAGGAGCAGACAGGTCAGAACCAGCGTAATACTCCAGAAGTTCAACCAACTCCCGATTACTCGCCCAGTTTGCGTGCCAGCGCATATTCGGTCTATAGCGCGCAGGGTTCATTCTGGCCAGTACTTCCCTCCCCGCCGATTTCATGTTCTTTGGTACGGAAGTACTTGCGCGCCTTCACCCGCTTCCCTGCTCTCGCCTTGATCCGGCTGATATGCAACTCATCGCGCCAGCAAAATGTCCAACGCTTGGCGCAATTCACTTCAACTTATCAAGGCACGCTAAAGTTTTGGGATGATCTGTTGAAGAAGATCCACTAGCTCCGCCAAATGCTTTTGTTCGTTTTCGGAAAGTGAAGACAGCGCTTTCGCCAGCGATTCCACGCGCCGCTTTCGTCCTTCTTGCAGGATCTTGGTGCCTTTGGCGCTGGCTTCGAGGCGCACCCGCCTTCCGTCCTCCGTTGGAAGACGCCGCACCAACCCAGAGCGTTGAAGCCCGGCAACGATCCGGCTCATCGTCGGAGGCCGCACCTGTTCGGCATCGGCAAGCTCGCCAAGCGATCGCGCCCCGCCAAAAACCAAAACGGACAGGGCGGAAAGCTGCGCCGGGCCAACACCGCTTTCGCGGTCGCGCACGCGCAGCTTCCGGAGCAGGTGAATCGCGGCGGAATGCAGGCGGTCGGCGATCGCCGCGGCATCGCGAGGGGCCATATTTTTGGACTTGACATCGGCCATAGAATTTAGTTAGCTATGCTAACTAATCTTCTCCCGGAGGTAAATAGCGATGAACACGCAAGACAGTTCAACCCTGGCGCGCATCGGGCAAATTGCCATCAACGCGCACGACGTGGATCGTGCCACGGCATTCTATCGCGACGTGCTGGGATTGCCGCATCTGTTCCGCGCCGGCCAGTTGTCTTTCTTCGATTGTGGCGGAGTGCGGCTGATGCTGGACAAGCCGGAGAAACCGGAGTTCGACCACCCAAGCTCGATCCTTTATTTCCAGGTTGGCGACATTCAGGCGGCGTACGGCCGACTCAAGGGGGCGGGGGCCAAATTTGAGGATGCACCGCACATCATCGCGCCAATGCCGAAGTACGATCTTTGGATGACGTTCTTCCGCGACAGCGAAGGCAACCTGCTGGCGTTGATGAGCGAAGTTCCGCGCGCCTAGGCGCAACTTTTCTTCTCGCAATTCGTAACGCCAACCTGGCGCTACAAGCGTTCCGCGGATTACGGTATCCTTTTCAGACTATGCATGACCTCAACTATTTCCGTGACCACCTCGAGGTCTTCGCCGACATGGCGAAGAAGCGCAACATGGCGCTCGATTTGGATGCCTTCCGGGCGCTCGACAAAGAGCGCCGCGAGCTGATCACCGCAAACGAGCAGCGCAAAGCACAGCGCAATAAAGCCAGCGATGAGATTGCGCGCCTCAAAAAGGAAAAGCAAAGCGCCGACGCGTTAATCGCGGAGATGAAGCAGGTTTCCGAGAACATCAAGCGTTCCGACGAACGTATCGAAGAGTTGGATGCACGGCAGCGCGACCTTCTTCTGACGCTGCCCAACGTCCCGCATTCCAGCGTGCCCGTGGGTACGAGCGCCGCAGACAATGTGGAAGTCCGCCGCTGGGGTACGCCACCCAAGTTTGAATTCACGCCGAAACCGCACTGGGAAGTCGGTGAGCGCGCAGGCATCCTTGATCTTGCCGCTGCTACGAAAATTACGGGAGCGCGCTTTGCCGTTTACAAAGGCTGGGGCGCGCGGCTGGAGCGCGCGCTCGCGAATTTTTTCCTGGATGTACACACGCGCGAGCACGGCTATACGGAAATTCTCCCGCCTTTTCTGGTGAACAGTGCGTCGCTGATGGGCGCGGGCCAATTGCCGAAATTTGCTGGCGATCTTTTCAAGCTCGAGAACACCGATTTCTGGCTGACGCCTACGTCCGAAGTCGAACTGCACAATCTCTATCGCGACGAAACCATTCCCGAAGAAAAGCTACCCATCCACGTGACTGCGTGGACCGCCTGCTTCCGTTCGGAAGCCGGCGCAGCCGGCAAAGACACGCGCGGTATATTACGGCAGCATCAGTTCCAGAAGGTTGAACTCTTCAAATTTACGCATCCGGATAAAAGCTACGAAGAGCACGAGGCGTTGGTTCGCAATGCCGAGGCCATTCTGCAAAAACTCGGCTTGCACTATCGCACCGTGCTGCTCAGCACCGGCGACATGGGATTTGCTTCCGCCAAAACATACGACCTGGAAGTCTGGCTGCCTTCCAGTAGTGAATTCCGGGAAATTTCTTCCTGCTCGAATTGCGAAGCCTTCCAGGCGCGGCGCGCCAGCATCCGCTTCAAACCCAAGGGCGGCGGCAAAAGTGAGTTTGTACACACATTGAACGGTTCCGGCCTCGCCGTCGGAAGAACGTGGATCGCTGTCGTCGAGAATTATCAACAGGCAGACGGCTCAATTCTCGTCCCGGAAGTCCTGCGCCCATACATGGGCATCGATCGGATTCCCGCATCTTCTTAGTGGCTTGGCATCCTTTCGAGGGCGAACTTGTACTTTTCCTGTAAATGAGTATCCGTGGCACCCATATCCACTCAAGATGTTGTATTTAAAAGACTTATGGTTGGTTTCGTCCCATTTTGCCGAGATAGGCAGCAAACAATTCGTCTCGCAACCCGTTGAAATCACACCTTTTCGTTTGACGCGCCCTTTTCGCCTTGCATACACTCGCTTCACGGCGGTTTGAGGGAGTTTTGCCAATCAACCCGTCTGGCAGACACTTGAATGATGAACTTTCTCGCTCGCGTTGTGCGTTTTCTATTCTGGTTGCTGATTGTTTCTTGGGGCTTCCGGCTGTTGCGCCATCTAGTCGCCGCGATGTTCCGGGATGCAAACCCTCCGTCGCCGCAATCGGCGGATGCACCAAGTGGAACTCAGATGCCGATAGCAGCACGCCGACTGGTGCGCGACCCTGTCTGCGGCATGCACGTGGACGAAACGCTGTCCATCCCGCTGCGCGAAGCCGGCGAGTTCGTGCACTTCTGCTCCGTCGCTTGCCGCGATGCGTATGCTGGTGAAACGAAAAAGTATGCGGCGAATGGGTGAGTTCCCAGCGCAGAAGGTTTTAGATCTTGGGCCGAGTGACGTAAGGAAGTTTTTAGAAAAATCGAGTTGATGAAAGGACCGACGCCAATGGCCACGGTCGCAAAGCCCACAGCCCCGACACGACAGTTAGGCACACCTCCCCTGGTGCCGCGGATCGCTCCGCGCGAGGACTTGAATCCATTCCGCATCTCCCAGATTCAGTTCGACATGGCAGCGGAGTTTTTGAAGCTGGACCCGGGTCTGCGGCAGATTCTGCGCACCCCGAAGCGCGTACTAGAAGTTTCCCTGCCGACAAAAATGGACAACGGCCAGGTGAAAGTGTTCGCCGGCTACCGCGTGCAGCACAACGTGTCGCGCGGTCCGGGCAAAGGCGGAATCCGTTTTCATCCCAATGTCACGCTCGACGAAGTAAAAGCTCTGGCGATGTGGATGACCTGGAAGACCGCGACCGTCAACGTACCGTTCGGCGGGGCCAAGGGCGGCGTTATCTGCGATCCGAAGCGCATGTCCAAGAGCGAGCTCGAGCGCATGACGCGGCGCTACGCCAGCGAGATTCTGCCTATCATCGGACCCTCGCAGGATATTCCGGCGCCAGATGTTTACACCGACGCGCAGACCATGGCGTGGATCATGGATACGTACGCCATGACCGTGGGCCATTCCGCGCACGGCGTCGTCACCGGCAAGCCCGTTTCCGTCGGCGGTTCCGAGGGGCGTGGCGAGGCCACGGCGCGCGGGCTGCTCTATGTGGTGGAAGAGGCCTGCAAGCTGAAGAAGATTTCGCTGCGAGGCGCCACCGTCGCGATTCAGGGTTTTGGCAACGCCGGCGCGACCGCGGCTCGGCTGTTCGCGGAAAAGAAAGCAAAAATCGTCGCCCTCAGCGACACCCGCGGCGGCGTGACCAATTCACGCGGCATCGATCCCATCAAGGCCATTCGCTACAAGGAGCGCTCCGGGACGGTTGTCGGCATGCCCGGCGCCTCGCGCATTACCAACGACGATCTGCTGACCATGAAGTGCGACATCTTGATCCCTGCCGCGCTCGAAAACGTCATCACCCTCCAAAACGCGGAGGCCGTGAAGGCGCGCATCGTTGCGGAAGCCGCCAACGGGCCCACCACCCCGCACGCCGATGAAATTCTGGCGCGCCGCGGGATCACCGTCCTGCCCGACGTCCTCGCGAACGCCGGCGGCGTCACCGTGAGTTACTTCGAATGGGTGCAGAACCAGGAAGGACTCATGTGGGACGTGGATGAAGTCAATGCGCGCCTGCAGAAAATCATCGTGCGCGCGTTCCACGAAATGGTGGATACCATGCGCAAGCATCACGTCCCGCCGCGCGCCGGCGCCATGATCCTTGCCGTCGGCCGCGTCGCCGAAGCCACTCTCGTCCGCGGCCTCTTCCCGTAAGTGACATTAGGCTGAGGCAATTATCGGGACTCTGGCGCGGTTCCTGGGATCGCGATTGGCGTCTTTATGTCTTGGAGTTCCGGAGGTAAACCCAGAATGGCGTTGGTATTCTGCGCGACGACGACAAGCCAAGTGCCACTCCGTTTTTGTGCGACCATGGTCATCATCCCGTAACGTGGCTGGCGCGGTGTCCCATCAGGATTCTTATCACCCTCGATCTTCCAGCTCCAATGAACGACGGTCATATCTGGACGCAGGAAACGCACCGTCGTCTGGAGCGGCGTGTTCACGGACTCCTTGAAGCGCCCACTGAGTAATCGCACGTGAAATTTCTCGAAGTCGGACCGGCCGTGCAGGTACGTCGTGGCAACGGTCACAAAATCAACGTCTTCCGCCATGATTTTCGCCAGCTGGTGGCCGTCATGCTTCGCCCAAGCTTCGCAGAAAGCCCGCGGTAGATTGCGCACGGCTTCTTCGTCCGCCTTGGATTGGGCGCCTGAGGTGGTGGCAAGCAGAAGCAGAAGGAAGCCGGCCATCAGATTTTTCATTTTTCACTCCTCTTGGTTGACGTAGGCAACATCCACGCAGGAAGGGTCGTACCTGGAGTGGTATTCTCACATGTCGGTGGTGAGTAGCTCAATTTTTTTCTTGCGCTGAACATTCAGCGCGCGTACATTCGCAGTTGCCGGTGCGTCGGCCTGACGCGACCGGCTATTTTCGTCGTTGGAGCAAGAAAAAACGATGGGCACGAACGGACACAGCCACCCAGCGCCGCCGATCCTGCTTTCGATCGCGGGCTTCGATCCTTCTTGCGGCGCCGGCACTGCCGCTGACTTAAAAACCTTCGCCGCGCACGGCTGCTACGGCGTTGCCGCGATCACCTCTCTCACTGTGCAAAACACCCAGGGCGTTCAGACTGTGCACAACACGCCCAGCGCGGAATTGCGCGCGCAGCTCGATGCGCTCGTAAACGATTGCGACATCGCCGCGGTAAAAATCGGAATGCTCGGCAACCGCGGGAACGCGGTCGTGGTAGCGGAATTCCTCGATGCGCACAAATTTGCGCACGTGGTGCATGACCCGGTGATGAAATCCTCGAGCGGCGGCGAGCTGCTCGATCCCGGTGGCATCAAGTTTGTCGCAACGGAGCTGCTGAAACGCGCCAGCGTCATCACCCCGAACGTGCCGGAAGCCGAAATTCTAACCGGGCTGATGATCAAGGATATTGCCGACATGGAAGCCGCCGCGCGCAAAATTGTGGAAATGGGCGCGCGCGCCGTAATCGTCAAGGGCGGCCACATGGAGCGCACCACCGACGTGCTTTTCGACGGGACCGAGATGATCGCGCTGGCCGGCGAAAAGACCAACGAGGATCATCTCCACGGAACGGGCTGCACCTTCGCTTCCGCGCTTACCGCGCAGCTAGCCGCCGGCCGCGGATTGCTGGAAGCCGCCACGCTTTCCAAGGTCTATGTAACGAAAGCCATTGAAAAAGCTTACGCCGTTGGAAAAGGCCGTCTCCCGCTGGATCATTTCTTCCGCCAGAAGATCGAGCCGCCTGCCCGCGGCATCCACGAAGTTCCCCAACACGGCATGCATCCCGCCGCCGAACCCACCGCCCACTGAGGGAAGTTGTCAGTCATTAGCTTTTAGTTGTTAGTCAGGCAGAACCACGTTCGTCCATACGAGGTTCAGCATAGTTTCGCTGAAATGAGCAGGCATTTAGCTACTGGCGAAAGATCGAAAACCAAAATCAAACTCTGTAGACTATGCGGCCCGCGACGATGGTGGCCATCGCTCCACCCTTAAACGCCCGCCCGTCGAAGGGCGAGTTGCGCGATTTGCTCGCGGACTTCTTTACACTGTATGTCCAAGGCTGATCGGCCGTGAAAATCGTCAAGTCGCCCGGGTGGCCGGCGGCGATCTTGCGTTCCATCCCAAGCACCCGCGCTGGCCCAGTCGTAAAAAGCTCGACCATCCTCATCAACGAAATCCGGCCGCTATGCACCAGCTGCTCCAGCGCCAAAGCTAGGGCCGTTTCGAAACCGAGAATTCCAAACGGCGCGCGGTCGAATTCCACGTCTTTCAACGCCGGCTCGTGCGGCGCATGATCCGTGGCGATCGCGTCCACGGTTCCATCTGCCAATCCAGCGAGCAGCGCTTCGCGGTCTTCGCGAGCCGCCAGCGGCGGATTCATTTTGAATCTTGAATCGTACTGCACATCTTCATCAATCAAAGTGAAATGGTGCGGAGTAACTTCGCACGTTACCCGCAAACCGCGCGACTTGGCCCAGCGCACCTGTTCGAGCGAGGCTTCCGCCGAAAGATGCGCCACGTGCAGCCGCGCCCCGGTTAACTCCGCGAGTTGCACATCGCGCGCCACGCAAACCGACTCCGCCGCCGCTGGCATGCCGCGCAATCCCAGCCTCGTCGAGGTCACTCCCTCGTGCATCACCGCGCCTGCCGCCAGCGAAACGTCCTCCGAGTGCTCAATCACCGGAAGATCCAGCGACCGGCAATAATCCATCACCTGCCGCGCCAGCTTCGCCGTGGCAATCGGTTTTCCATCATCGGAGACGGCCACGATTCCCGCATCTTTCATCCCCGCGATTTCCCCAATCGCTTCGCCTTTGCTTTCCACCGACGCCGCCCCGATCGGCCAGACGCGCACGCTGGCGGCGGCCTTCGCACGGTCGAGGATGAAACGCGTCACCGAGGCGTTGTCGTTGACCGGCTTTGTATTCGGCATGCAGCAAACAGCCGTAAAGCCGCCGCGCGCCGCCGCCTTCGTACCTGTCTCGATGGTTTCGGAAGATTCATGCCCCGGTTCGCGGAGATGCGCGTGAAGGTCGATGAATCCCGGCGCGACGATCAGTCCCGTCGCGTCAAATACTTCCACGTCCGCCGGCGCCGCAATCTTTCCCATCGGCGCGACCTCTTTGATTTTTTCCCCGTCCAGCAATATATCGAGCGCGGCTTCCCTTTTAGTCGCTGGATCAACAACCAGCCCATTCTTAATCAGAAGCATGAGTGGATTCCTTGGGTTTCACTTCCAGCGCGGGATGCGTGTCCGTTTCCGTAGAGCCGTGGACGAGCAAATACAGAATCGCCATGCGGACCGCCACCCCATTGGTAACTTGCTCGAGCACGCACGACCGCGGCCCATCGGCAACTTCGGGGGTGATTTCAATGCCACGATTGATAGGACCCGGATGAAGCACGATCGCTTCTGGATTGGCGAGACGCAGGCGCTCGGCGTTCAGTTGGTAGAGCATGATGTAATCGTTCGCGGAAAGCGGTGGATCATTCAGCCGTTCTGTCTGCACGCGCAGCATGATAATGACGTCCGCGCCCGAGAGCGCCTCTTCGATCCTGTAAACGCAGCGAATCGGAGTGCCCGGAGCGATTTTTTCCAATTCGCGCGGAACCCACATCGCCGGACCGCACAGCGTGAACCGGCATCCGAATTTTCCAAGCAGATGAATGTTCGAACGTGCCACGCGGCTGTGCAGAATGTCGCCCAGGATGGTGACGTTCAAATCCTTGATTGTTCCGAGCCGGTCGCGGATCGTCAGCGCGTCCAGCAATCCCTGCGATGGATGTTCGTGCGTGCCGTCTCCCGCGTTCACCACCGGAATGTCCAGGTGCCGCGAGGCGTAATCGGGCGCGCCGGAAGCTGCATGCCGCATCACCAGGCAATCCGGTTTCATCGCGTTCAAGTTGAAAACCGTGTCCAGCAGCGTCTCGCCCTTTTTCAGGCTGGACGCTTCCGCCTGCAGATTCATTGTATCCGCGCCAAGGCGCGACGCCGCGGTCCCGAAGCTGATGCGTGTGCGCGTGGAAGTTTCGAAAAACGCCAGCGCCACGGTTTTGCCACGCAGCGTCGCCAGCTTTTTCAGCGAGTGCCGCTGAATTTCCTGAAACGGTTTGCTCTGATCCAGAAGAAAGGTAAGTTCGTCCGCGGAGAGCGGTTCGAGAGCCAGCAGGTCGCGAAAACGGTGAGTCAATGTCCCTTCTCAGATCCTGGATGCGGCAATTCTCTTTGCGAAACCAAAACTACTCCACGCGATCCACCAGCACGACGCGCTCTTCCTTATCAATTTCGCGCAGCCGCACTTCGATGATTTCCGTGTCGCTGGTTTGCACCGTGCGGCCGGTGTACTGCGATTCAATGGGCATTTCGCGGTGCCCGCGGTCCACCAGCACGCACAGTGAAACGCGCTTCGGCCGCCCAAGGTCGAAGAGCCCGTTCATGGCGGCGCGAATGGTGCGCCCAGTGTAGAGGACGTCGTCCACAAGCACGAGGTCCATATTATCCACGCCAAAAGGAATGTCCGAAGAGCGTAGAACCGCTTGCGGTGCAACTTTCGAAAGGTCATCGCGGTAAAGCGTAATGTCGAGCACGCCGACGGGCACTTCCACGCCGTCAATTCCGCGCATGGCCTGAGCAATGCGCTGCGCCAGCGGCACCCCGCGGCGCACGATGCCGATCAGGGCGAGATGCTTGGTGCCGCCGCTTTTTTCCACGATTTCATGGGCCAATCGCTGCAACGTGCGGTCGATTTCCGGCGCGGACATCAATTGTGCTTTTTCAACGATGCGCATGGTCGGGTAATCCTATCATCCCTGACCGCGCCGCGGTCAATCGTGTCCGCGTCATCGGGCCGTAACTGGGTCGTAGTAGACTCTTGGGCGGATTTGGGAGGCGGCGTTGCCTATGGCTTCGAACAGATTCTCTTGGAAGCTCAGTAGCTTGCGGCGCGGGACGACGGCGGCGGCATTATTTCTCGCTGCTACCATCCCGGCCGCTCCGCCCCGCGCGGTGGCCCCTAAGTCGTCGCAAGCGTCCGCCAAGCCCAAACTGGTCGTGCTCCTGGTCGTCGACCAGATGCGCGGCGACTACGTGGACAAATTTCAGGCGCAGTGGACCGGCGGCCTCAAGCGGCTCGTTAAAGAAGGCGCGTGGTTCCGCGACGCGGCTTATCCTTACGCCGCCACGGAAACCTGCGTGGGACACGCAACCGTCTCAACCGGAGCATTCCCGTCGACCCACGGCATGGTCGCCAACGCCTGGTGGGACCGCAAGGAACAAAAAATGGTTACCTGCACGGCCGATCCTAATGCGAAGAATATCGGCTATGCCGGCGCGACTCCGAAAGGCGCCGACACCGCGTGGCGGATGGCCGTGCCCTCGTTCGCCGAGGAATTGAAATTTCAGACCAGCGGCACAACACGTATCGTAACGTTTTCGTTGAAAGCTCGTGCGGCCATCATCATGGCGGGACACAAAGCCGATGCCGCCACGTGGTTCGACGGCGGTGCCTGGGTCACGTCGAACGCCTACGGCACGCTGCCATTCATGGAGGAACAGGCGAAGTCGCACCCCGCAAAAGCAGACTTCGGCAAGACTTGGTCGCTTTCACTCCCCGAAAACGCCTATTGGTATGGCGAGAAAGCTCTCGGGGCTGTGCCTCCCGACGGTTGGGATCTTACGTTTCCCCATCCGCTTCGCGGAAAAACAGGCGTAGGTGAACCGGACAGCGCGTTCTACGAACAGTGGGCCTCCAGCCCCTATGCCGACACCGCCTTGACCGAGCTTGCTGAAAAAGCAGTGGACGGGTTGAATCTGGGCAAAGCTGCCGGAACTGATTTTCTCGCCGTAAGCTACTCTTCGGTGGATTACGTCGGGCATGCATTCGGGCCGCGCAGCCGCGAAATCCAGGACATTCTTGTGCGGTTGGATAAGGATCTCGGCGAACTTTTTGTGCACTTGGATGAAAAAGTAGGCCGCGGAAATTATGTAGTTGCTCTGACGGGCGACCACGGCGTCGTGCCCATCCCGGAAGACATGCAAACGACCGGCGCAGACGCGGGAGTCCTGCATTTGCCCGATGTGCAGGAGCACATCGAGAAGGCTCTCGAACCCTTCAATTACGGAAAGGCTGCGGTTGCCCGCATTACCGGCAGCGACATCTATTTTGCGCCCGGCGTTTACGAGAAACTGAAGGCCGATGCAAATGCCATGAGCGCAGTGCTCGATGCGATTCGAACGGTTTCCGGCGTCGAAGTGGTCTACCGCGCCGAAGAATTGCGTGACCGTCCCGCCACGCAGAGCCCCTCGCTCCGCGCCTTCGCGAACAGTTATTTCTCCGGACGCAGCGGCGATCTATTCATCCTGCCAAAACCGTATTGGCTGCTCGATGGCACGCCCATCGGAAAGCAGCGCTCTTACGGCACCGGCCACGGCGTGCCTTACAACTACGATCAGCACGTCCCCATTCTGCTGATGGGTTTTGGAATTCAACCGGGCCAATACTTCCAATCCGTCACGCCTGCGGACATCGCCCCGACCTTCGCCGCGCTCTGCGGAATCACGTTGGCATCGCGCGATGGCCACGTCCTCGCCGAAGCGCTCACGAAACCCGCCCAGGCGCGCGCTCCATTTCCGTCCACGCGCACAAACCCCGCAGCGGCGTCGGCTCCAAACACAAAGCCCTGAGACGCTCTTTAGCTCCTGGAAAATTTGGGCTGGTTCCGCAACGAGTAGTTGTGCAGCTATAAATCGGCCGGGCTATTTGTGTCGAATTTCCACGGGGGCCCGCGTCCTATCTAGGGGAAACACTTGCAGTTGCCATTTGACCGGAACAGAGGTTGGCAAGAAGCAGATGGTTTTGTCGCAAGCCTGGTATTCAAGCTTTCCCGTAATCGTGAAGAGCTTCCCATCCTTCCCCAGCGAACCCCAGAACTCCGAGCCAGAGTTCACTCGCACATCCTGGCTGATGCGAAACGTTCCCTCAAAGACGGGCACTTGCTCTTTGATTGCGGGCAAAAAGAGGGTTTTGGACATGGGGTAAACGACCGGTTTGAATTCCAGTTGAGGAATGGAGTCGAGCACAAGCCTTATGGTCTTGTAACCCTGCGTGCCCGGCGCATACACGTGCACATCCGGAGGCAGCCGCACTTCGGCGACGAGGGTGATGCGAGTGCCGGGAACACCGACAGGATCGGATTGTTCCAGAGCCAGTTGAAGATGCGGCGCTTCCACCGTCTCCGTGACTTCCTGGCCCAGCTCCGGGAAAAGCTTGGCGATTATGCTATTGCCGGTCAGCCGCTCGCGGTATTTCGCTTCGAAGAATTTTTCTCGGATGACGCCGCTCGGATCGATGAAAAAATATCCGGGGCGGGCAAAGCCTTTCTGCATCCCCGTGGCCTCGGCGTTAAAAACACCATACGCTTTGATGGTCTTGGAGTCCGGATCCGCAAGCATCGGGTATTCGATCTTGTGGCGCTCGGCAAAATATTTTAGGATCTCTTCCGAGTCGTAACTGATGGCTGCCAGCTTGACGCTTTGCTTTTCGAATCGCGCATACGCGCTTTGCAGCTGGACCAGCTGCCCTTTGCAGAACGGTCACCAGTCCGCGGAACGGAAAAAAAGAAGGACCGTGCCGTTCGAACCCTTCAAGCTCTCCAGAGTTTGCACCTTGCCAAACTGGTCGCGCGCCGAAAACGCGGGCGCCTTCTGCCCGACCGCGAGTCCGATGGACATTACCTCGACGGAAGAAATCCGAATCGTATCGTCATCGAGTGCCCCGCGGACAGTTACGGTCTCTCCGAGGTGAGCGGTTATCGCTTCCTGCGGCTCCAGGCCATACATCACTCTGTTCGTATCGTCATACAGCGCGAACTTCGCTCCCGGCACAGTCTTCATGCACTCTGGAGATTCGGCAAACGCTTCATCCGCGTTGCACGCACTGGATACCAAAATGCCGGACCACGCTCCGGGCTTCACCGTCGAGGTTGCCGGATTGTTCTGCGCAGTCGCCGCGAGAGGAACTAGGAAGAAAAGCACGGTCAAATAAAGGAAGAAGCGTTTCGTCGCTGAATCGGATCGCACCGGCCGCATCGATTGGGGACCTTGCTTTTAGTTTTGAGTCCAGACGTATTGTACGCTGGCGCGTCTCAGCGCACAAAGTCTCCAAGACTAAGTTCGCAAGACGAAATCGGATTGGCTGTCAGATTATGCGCAAAGTAGAAACAGCTTCGTGTTATTCTTTTCTGCGAAGTGAGCTCCGCTGGCGCCGTTGACCTAAGCGTAAAAATTGGCGCGCTGCGCCTGCGGAATCCTATTCTCGCGGCCAGCGGTACATTCGGATACGGCCTCGAATTCGCCCACCTCGTTGACCTGAATCGCCTCGGCGGATTTGTTACGAAAGGCCTTTCCCGCGAACCCATCGAAGGTGCCTCCGCTCCCCGGCTTTACCCCACTGCCGCAGGTATGCTCAATGCCGTCGGCCTGCAGAATGTCGGGGTGAAGGCCTTTGTAGCCGAAAAACTCCCGGTACTGCGAAATTTCGATACGGCGGTGATCGCCAACGTCTTCGGCTACACCATCGAGGACTACGTCGAGGTGCTCCGGGTCCTGGAAGACGCCGACGGGCTGGCGGGGTATGAACTGAACATCTCCTGCCCCAACGTCAAATGTGGGGGTATGCAGTTCGGGAGCGACCCCCTCCTCGTAAAGGAAGTGGTCGGGGCAACCCGGAAAGCCGCCTCCAAGAGGCCCCTGTGGGTCAAGCTCTCCCCCCTTGTTACAGACATTGGACTTATAGCCCGGGCTGCGGAGGAAGCCGGGGCAGATGCCTTGACCGTGGCAAACACTTATCCAGCAATGGCCATCGATTTCCGCTCGGGGAAATCCCGCCTGGGGAACCCAACCGGGGGTCTTTCCGGCCCGGCCATTAAACCCATTACTTTGAAGCTCGTCTGGGAAACGCGGAAGGCGGTCAAGACACCAATTATTGGCCTCGGAGGCGTCGAGACGGTCGCGGACGTGCTTGAATACCTCTCTGTAGGTGCCTCGGCAGTACAGGTCGGGACGGCCAGCTTTGCTGACCCTAAGGCCAGTCAGCGACTTGTCGAGGGACTTGAGAGAGTGCTTTCTGATGCTAAGACGTTTACTTTGAATGAGATAATGGACAAATTTCTAGCAGAAAATGGTTGACATAACGACTCTTTTTTGCTACACTTTTTGGGATCGACGTAGCACAAAGAACACACTATGAGACATCGACTTCTAATGAGTTGGGCTGCTCTTCGTTGGGTGCTTCTTATGTTTCTCATCGCCCCGGCGATGGAGGCCCCCCTCGTAGCGCATCTGAGTCAACCGGTAAAGCCGATCAAGACCTGGGTGGGTAACGCCAGCTGGTATGGCCCGGGGTTTAACGGGCGCAAGACCGCCAACGGAGAGCATTTCGACTCCGAAGCCCTGACGGCAGCGCACCCGAACCTGCCTTTCGGTTCGCTGGTCCGGGTTGTGAACCCCCGTAGTGGCAAGTTCGAACTCGTACGTATCAATGACCGGGGTCCCTATCAAGAAGGGCGCGAAATTGATGTATCCTATCGTGTCGCCCGGAAAATCGGTCTAATCCATTCCGGCGTGAGCCAGGTCCGGCTCGAATTGATCGAGTTGCCGACGAAACACTGACCCCGCGGGAGTCGGGGTCGAATATGACTCCGACTTTCGACGCCCATCCCCGAAGCAGCCTGATTGTCGCTCTTGACTTTGATTCTCTTTCCTCTGCATTGAAATTCGCGAAGCAGATTGCCGACCTGGTGGGCATGTTCAAGATCGGCAACCAGCTGTTTACGGCTGCGGGCCCCGCTGCCGTTAAAGAAGTCGCTGCGCTCGGTCCGGGCATTTTTCTTGACTTGAAATTCCACGACATACCAAACACCGTTGCGGGTGCCGTGCTTTCCTCGGCGGCCATGACCGGAGTGCAACTGGTAAATGTGCACGCGCTTGGCGGCAAGGCCATGCTGGAAGCCGCTGTTCAGGCGGTTAGCGCGGGCGTGCCGATGGGCGCAGACCGGCCGCGACTGCTGGCGGTGACCATCCTGACAAGCATGGATCAGAAAGCCATGAAGGAAGTCGGAATCGGTGGCGCTCCGAAACTGCGCGTCGTGAAACTGGCGCAACTTGCCAAGAAAGTAGGCGTCGACGGCGCCGTCGCCTCGGTGCAGGAGGCCAGAGCGATTCGCAAGGCCTGCGGCCGCGAGTTTTTGATCGTGACGCCCGGTGTTCGCCCGAAAGATTCGACAGTGGAATCCAAATCAGAAGACCAGGCCCGCAAGGCAACGCCGACCGAAGCGATTCGCGCCGGGGCCGATTTCCTTGTGGTTGGCAGGCCAATTCTCGCCGCGCCCGATCCGCGCGCCGCCGCCCAATCCATCGTTGACGAAATTGCCGCCGCGAAATAGCACCCGCAGTTTGACCCCCGATTCTTTCCTCCAGTAGCATCCAAAGCGGCAGATATCTGCAAGCGTTTCCAACTATGTCCACTGCGACAACCAAAAGCGTCATCGTCGGCACGGCCGGACACATTGACCACGGCAAGTCTGCGCTGGTCGAGGCGCTGACGGGCACGCATCCGGACCGCCTTGCCGAAGAAAAGCGGCGCGGCATCACAATCGATCTGGGCTTCGCTTTCCTGGAAGAAAATGGCGTGCGCTTCGGTCTTGTAGATGTGCCCGGGCATGAACGCTTCGTCAGTAACATGCTGGCGGGCGCGGCGGGCATCGACGTTTTGCTGCTAGTGATTGCGGCGGACGAATCCATCAAGCCGCAGACGCGCGAGCATTTTGATATTTGCCGGCTGCTGGGAGTGAAGCGCGGGGTGGTGGCGCTGACCAAGAGCGACCTGGTGGATGCTGACACGATGGAACTGGTGCGGCTGGAGGCCGAGGAGTTTTTGCGCGGATCGTTCCTCGATGGCGCGCCACTTATGCCAGTGAGCGCAAAGACCGGAGCGGGGCTCGGTGAGTTGAAGAAAGCTTTGAGCGACGCCGCGGCTAAGGCGTTTACGAAAGATTCGTCACATTATTTCCGGCTGCCAATCGATCGCGCGTTTGCGATGAAAGGATTCGGGTCTGTGGTGACAGGCACGCTGATTTCGGGAAGTGTTGGCGCAGCGGACGAAGTGGAACTTTTTCCGCTCGGCGAACGGCTGCGCGTGCGCGGCGTGCAGTCCGGCGGGAAGGCGGTGGAGCGCGCGACGCCGGGCCAGCGGACGGCCGTGAACCTTGCGGGAATCGAGCATACCGCGCTGAAACGCGGCATGGTGCTGGCCTCACCAGGAAAATTTCGCAAGACGCGGCGGATCGACGTCCGGCTGGAACTGCTGCCGTCCGCGAGAAAAATGAAGCAACGGTCGCGCGTACACTTTCACGCGGGAACGGCGGAAACGATCGCGGAGGTTTTTTTTCACGAAGAGAAAGAGCTGCTTCCGGGCGGAAGCGCGTTCGCCAATTTGAAGTTGCAGGATGAAGTGTTGGCGCTGCCGGGCGACCGCTTCATCGTGCGGCAATTCTCGCCGGTGGCAACGATCGGCGGAGGCGCGGTGCTGGATCCGCTGGCGCGGCGGCCCATGCTGCGGGACACGGGCCGAGTAAGTTTTCTAGAAACACTCGAACGCGGGAGCCGCGAAGAAATTCTGGCGGCGATGACGGAGCGAGCGCTGCTGGGATTGGGATGGGATGAAATCGTCGCGCGAACGGGCTGGATCGAAAAAGAAATCCGCGAGGCCCTGGAAAAAGTCTCCAAGACCGGACGTGTGAAAACGGTGTCGGCTGAACCGCTGGTGCTGGTATCCGGTAAATTGTTTGAAGACGTACGAAAGAAAATTGTGGAGAAAGTGGAACGCTTTCAAAAAGAGAATCCGCTGCTGCCGGGAATCGCGCGCGAGGACTTGCGCACAAGTTTGGGAAAGCGTGTGCGAGCGGAAACCTTCCGCGCCGCGCTGGAAGAGTTGGTGGTGCAAAAAAAACTGGATGCGCCGGGCGAATTCGTGAAGAAGGCGGGATCAGAAATCGCCTTGCAACCCGAGGAAGCCAAGGCCAAAGAAGAAATCGAGGCAGCGTTTGCGTCAGCAAGTTTGGCCGTGCCATCTGTGAAAGAAGTGCTGGCGAGACTTCAAGTGGAAGCGAAACGAGCCGAAAAGTTGCTGCAAATTCTGTTGCGCGAGAAGAGCCTCGTGCGCGTTTCACCCGAGCTGATTTTTCACCGCAATGCCCTGGCGCAGTTGAAAGAGAAGCTTTCCGCTTATAAGAAGTCTAAGGGCGACCGGATTTCCGTTCCTGTTTTCAAGGAGCTGACCGGGATTACACGCAAGTATGCCATTCCCCTGCTCGAATATCTGGACCGCGAGCGAGTGACGCGGCGGGCGGGCGACGAGCGTGTTATCCTGTAGATGTCCCAATTGGCAAAGACTTGCCGCGCAGGCTCACCTGCGCTAGGGTTTAGTTTGGCGCGCCCCGACCGGGTCGGGGGGCGCGTGGAGGCGGTTCATGGGTGAATTTAGTATTTTTCATTGGCTGATCGTTCTGGCCGTGGTGCTGATTTTCTTCGGCGGCCGGCGTATTCCGGAAGTGATGAAAGGGCTTGGCGAAGGCATTCGCAGCTTCAAGGATGGAATGTCCGGCACTTCGCAGCCGCCGGCTCCGCCGGCGCAAGCGCCGCCAGCCGCAACTCCGGAAAAGCCAGCCGAAGAAAAGAAGTAACGCGGCAGTTCGCGAAACTCGAATCTATAAATTTACTTTGGGCCCCGACTCTGCCGGGGCCCTTTCTATTTGCCGCACTCCACAGGTTTCCATTGTGCCCAATCGGTAGCGGAAAACCCTTTCCTAATGCGGCAAACCTGCACTTCTGACCAGTAGCCTTGCCACAACTTTCTCCAGAGAATCGGGTAATACAAGGTGACCCGGGAATTGCAGTCTTCGAACAGAAACACAAGGAGAGAGCCATGAAATTCACCTGGATGAAGTGGTGCGCCTTGCCCGCCGCGGTGCTGCTGGCCGGCAGCGTGGCCATGGCGCAGGATCAACCTGCACAGTCCTCGCAGTCGCAGAGCGGAAGCTCCGCGACGCCGGTAACACCGACGCCTGCGGCGACTCCGGCAACGCAACCGAAGCCGACGATCGCGCAGCGCAAAGAAAATCAACAGGACCGCATCGCGCAAGGCGTAAAGAGCGGCCAGTTGACCGCCGGCGAGACCGCCAACCTGGAAACCAAGGAAGCGGCCATCAACGGCGAAACAAAAGCGGACCGCGCAGCCAATGGCGGGAAGCTGACGGGCGCTGAAAAGACGCAGATCAATCAGCAACAGAATCAGATGTCCAAGCAGATTTACGCCGACAAGCACAACGCCAATACTCAGCATTACGGCAACAGCGAAGTGGGCCAGCGGCAGGAAAACCAGCAAGACCGTATCGCTCAGGGCGTCAAGAGCGGGCAACTGACCGCAGGTGAAACGGCCAAGCTTGAGAATCAGCAAAAGGGCATCAACCAGCAGGTGAAAGCGGACCGCGCAGCCAACGGCGGGAAGCTGACCACCGGCGAGAAGCAGCAAGTCAACAAGGAACAGAATGCTGCTTCAAAGAACATCTACAACAAGAAACACAACGCCAAGACGCAGCCGCAAGCCAAACCGAAGTCGTAAGCTTTTCCACCCCCTGAAGCAACTGAGGCGCCCCGGTGAGAACCGGGGCGCCTCTTTTCTTGTTCTCCGTTAGCAGTCTTCCGTTTTCAGTGCGGAGGGGGAGAGCTGCGCAGTAGATTGTTGTTGGACCGTGGAGCAGTCAACGGCCCGGTCTAGAGCCCTCTTAAGAGAGGCGGGGGCCATTCTCAACCGCTTGCCTCACCGGATTCAGGACAAACTCCCCTGGACTGGTTAACAACACCCCCCCAGGTTTTCATAAGTGTTGCATCTAAAGGGCTTAATTGGATCGCAAGCAAGGCGCCGCACTTTTACCTGTTTACTATAGTAGCAAACAAATAACGAGGAAGTCAATGAAAATCTGCGCGGGATACTCGGCGGATTTCGTTTGACCAGGAGGCTACCGTTTCGGCTAATTCCTGCAAGACCTCGGCGTCGCTTCTTCCGGACTTCTTTAGCATATGAAAGGAATGATCCGCTGTTTCAATGACATGCAAGGTCGCCAGCGACCCTAACTTTGCGCAGATGGGACGCAGCAGGCTGAGATCGGCTAGCGCGTCGCGCGTTCCCTGAAGGAACAACATGGGCGCAGTAACCTTCGCGAGGTGGTCCGCTCGTTTCGTTCCGGGGCGGTTGGGCGGGTGGAGCGGAAAGCCAAAGAATACCAATCCGCGCACGCCGTCCAGGGGATGCTGTGCCGCGGCTTGCGAAGTCATTCGTCCCCCCATGGACTTGCCTCCCGCCAACAACGGTAAGCCAGGTGCTGCCTCCGCGGCTGCTTGTACTGCGGCGACGACCGTTGCGGTTAGCACGGCGGGCCCGTCGGGAACGCGGCGGTGTTGCTCCATGTAGGGGAACTGGTATCGCAGCGTTGCCACTCCCACGTTAGCCAGTTCACCCGCGAGGTTCTCCATGAAAGGATGACTCATTCCCGCCCCAGCTCCGTGAGCCAGCACCAATAGGCGGCTGGCCTTCGCGGGCCGGGAGAGCAACGCCGAAACTTGGACTCCGCCCTCGACGGCAAATCGAAGCTTTTCAACTGTTGGCATTTCGCTAGGGGCCTCGATGCTTTGCGACGATGAGGGTGATGTCGTCGTGCTGCTCATGAGGGCTGAAACTCTGGACTTCGGCGACGATGGAGTCCAGCAAGCACTGCGAAGATTGTCCGCAATGACGCTGCAAGGCCTCGATCAGGCGCTGTTCGCCGAATTGCTCGTCGTCGGAGTTGTAGGATTCGGTGATGCCGTCGGTGTAGAGGGCGAGGGTGTCTCCCGGGCGAAGCTGGTGTTCGCCGATTTCGCAATCCCAATCCTTGAAGATGCCTAGCACCGTGGCGGTGGCTTCGAGGCGTTCCACGGTGTTGTCGTCGCGGAGCAGGAGCGCGGGGAGATGGCCGCAATTGGCGTAGCGCAAGCGGCTTGCGGAGTCGTCATATTCGGCGAAGAAAAAAGTCGCGAAGGAACCGTCCGGGGTGTTGTCGCAAAAGAGTTGATTTACGGAGCGCAAGAGGCGCTGCGGCTGATCAAAGGCGATGGCGCACTGGCTGCGCAAATTGGCCTGCAAATTAGCCATCAAGAGAGCGGCGGCGATTCCTTTACCGGAGATGTCGCCAATCACGAAGCCAAACCGTTCGCGGCCCAGATCGAGGAAGTCGTAGTAGTCGCCGCCGACTTTGCGAGCCTGGATGCAGACGCCTGCGTATTCAAGAGTTTTGAGCGGGGGCAGCGTTTGCGGGAAGAGCCCGGCCTGCACCTGTTTTGCAATTTCGAGTTCCTGGGAGGCGCGGCGTTCGGATTCCTGCTTCTGGGCAATGGTGCGGCGCTGCTCTTCGACGGCATGCGTCACTTCATCAAAGCTCACAAGTGAAAAAGAGTTTCCATCAACATCCCGGAAGCGAGTGAAGACACCGCCCCATATGGGCGTTTCTTTCCCGAGCAGAACCGATGGCGTGCTCGCAAGCGGCACTTGCGTTTGCGGACTAAATTTGATGCGCTTCAGGCGCGGCGTAAACTGGAAGCGAACGCCCCGCTTCGACCATTCCTGAAACTTGGCGGCCACATCTTCCGTGACGAAAACAATCTGCGTGGAGCGGCCGATGAGTTTGTACTCCTGCGACTTGGGCTTGGGGACGACCAGCGAGAGGATCGCGGAGCCGTCGGGAGGGGCGACGGCGACCCAGCGGTCACCGGACTGAAGCCGGGCGTCGAAGGCCAGATGGAATCCCAGCTGGTCGAGGTAGAAACGCAGGCTGCGGTCCTGGTCGCGAACGAAGACGTTGATGCAATGAAGACGCAGGTACAGATCCTGCCGGACTTGGGAAAGGGAGCCGCCCATAGAGGGTTGATTATAAGTCGGAACGGCGGCCGCCCGGATGCGTTTCGAAATTAGCCTTCGGACCAGCCGAGTTCGGTCAGTGCGTGCTGGAGGCGCGCGAGGGGCAGACCGACGACGTTGAAGTAGCAGCCCTCGATGCGCGGGATGAAGCGGCCGGCGCGTCCCTGGATGGCGTAGCCGCCGGCTTTATCGTGGGGTTCGCCGGTGGCGAGGTAACGCGTGATGTCTTCTTCCGTGAGCGGGGCGAAATGCACGAGCGTGGAGTCGACGAAAGTGAGGCGCTCGGCGTCGGGAAGGCGGATGAGGGCGACTCCGGTGACGACGGCGTGGGCGCGGCCGGAAAGTTTTTCGAGCATGCGGCGGGCATCGTCGGTGGAACGCGGCTTGCCGAAGATGTGGCCCTCGAGAGTGACCTCGGTGTCGGCGCCGATGACGATGGCTGGGGCAACCGCGCGTGCGGCGACGAGCTCGGCCTTTGCGAAGGCCAAGCGCTGAACGAGGTCGGGGGCGGATTCGCCGGGGTAGGGAGTTTCGTCAATGGCGGAGGACATTATGCTGAACGAGAAGCCGGCGTCTCGCAAGATTTCGGCGCGGCGTTCCGAAGCGGAAGCGAGGATCAATTTCATAAGAGGGCTCGGAAGGGAAGATTACTACAGCGCAAGCGCGGTGACAGCCTGTGCTTTGGTCCAGCCGAAGAGACGCGCCATGTGGGCGGGTGACGCGGAAGGGTACAGGGTGCGGTATTTCACGGCGATGGCGGTGCGCGCATCGTCGGCGGAGATTTTCGCGGCTTGCGCGACTGGTTGCGGAAAAACTCGTGCGACGAGGTCGAAGCGGTTTGAGGCCCAGGCTTCCGTTTCCTGTTCCGCGCCGGAGTGCGTGACGATCAGCAAGCCTTGGAGCTCGAGCATGGCTTTCTTAAAGCGCTTGTTGCCGGCCTGCGTTTCCATTTTGCAGGCGTGGCGAAGTTCGAGCGTCGCAAGCGGCCCGTGCTTCGCCAAAGCTTGCCACAGTTCCAGCGCATCATGAGAGACGCGCCCTGCTTCATAGAAGGCTTCCGCCTCAGGCGGTTGGACCCCTGTTCCATGCATCGCCAGGAAATGCGGGAGGAGTTTTAGTGAGATGAATGTACCGCGACCTTTGAAATACTTTGCGTAGAATGCGCGACGTTTTTTGGGCAGCTCGTCTTTCCACTTCCAGATGAGTTGAGCGTGTTTACCCCAGCCGGTGGGGGGCCGCTTTGCCACAGCGTAGTAGAGCGACGGCAAGGCGACATTCCTCAGGGGGAAAAGCGCACAGAAGCCAACGTGATCGATGAAGCGGACGGCTTCTGCGGGCGTGTTCACGCGGCGCGGCCAAGGAATCTCGTAAGCTTGTTTACGCCGCACGAGCATCAGATGACGACGGATTCCTGGTATTCGCCGAAGACGCGGCGGAGGGCGTCGGAAATTTCGCCGACGGTGGCGTAGGCTTCGACGGCGGCGAGAATGGCGGGAATGAGATTTTCGGTGGTGGCGGCGCGGCGCTGGAGTTCGGAAAGTGCGGCTTGCGTTTTGCCCGCATGACGTCTGGATCGGAGAGCGTTCAGGCGCGCGATCTGGGAGCGCTCCATTTCCGGGTCCATGCGCAGGGTAGGAATGATGCGCTCGCCATTTTCCGGTATGGGAGCAACGAAGTCGTTCACGCCGACGACAATCTGTTCTTTTTTCTCGACGGCGCGCTGGAAATCGTACGCGGCTTTCTGGATTTCACCCTGCACAAAACCGGTTTCAATGGCGCGGAGCATGCCGCCCGTGGCGTCTATTTTTTCAATGTAAGCGAGAGCGCCTTTTTCAATTTCATTGGTCAGATGCTCGATGGCGTAGGAGCCGGCGACGGGATCGACCGTGTTGGTGACGCCGGTTTCGCTGGCCAGGATTTGCTGGGTGCGCAGGGCGATGAGCGCGGCGTCTTCCGTAGGCAATGCGAGAGCTTCGTCCAAGGAATTTGTGTGCAAGGATTGGCAGCCGCCGAGCACGGCGGCGAGGGCTTGAATCGCCACGCGGACGATGTTGTTTTCCGGCTGCTGGGCGGTGAGCGAAGAGCCGGCGGTTTGCGCGTGGAAGCGCAGCAAGAGCGAGCGTTCGTCCTTGGCACGAAAACGGTCGAGCATGATTTTTGCCCACAGGCGGCGCGCGGCGCGGTACTTGGCGATTTCCTCTAGCAGGTCGTTGTGAGCGTTGAAGAAAAAAGAGAGCTGGGGCGCGAATTCATCCACGCTGAGCCCGGCGTCGAGCGCGGCTTGGACGTAGGCAATGCCGTCGGCCAGCGTGAAGGCGACTTCCTGAATCGCCGTGGAGCCAGCTTCGCGAATGTGATAACCGGAAATCGAGATGGTGTTCCATTTGGGCAAATTGTCGCGGCACCATGCGAAAATGTCCGTGACGATGCGCATCGCGGGGCGCACGGGATAAATGTATGTGCCGCGGGCGATGTATTCCTTCAGGACATCGTTCTGCACGGTGCCGGAGAGTTTCTCCAAACTGGCGCCCTGCCGTTTCGCAACGGCAACATAAAGGCAGAGCAGAATCGCGGCGGTGGCGTTGATGGTCATGGAGGTGGAGACTTTTTCGAGCGGGATGCCGTCGAAGAGCGTCTCCATGTCTTCGAGGGAATCAATGGCAACGCCGACTTTGCCGACTTCGCCGAGCGCGAGCGGATGATCCGAATCCATGCCGATTTGCGTGGGCAGATCAAACGCGACGGAAAGGCCGGCCTGGCCTTTGCTTAAAAGATAGCGATAGCGCTGATTGGAGTCGACGGCAGTACCGAAACCGGCGTACTGGCGCATGGTCCAGAAGCGGCCGCGGTACATGGTGGGATAAATGCCGCGGGTATAGGGAAACTCGCCTGGATAGCCGAGCGCGATTTCCGGATCCCAGCCCGCAAGACTCTCCTCCGTGTAGAGACGATCGATGGGAATGCCGGAAAGCGTGGTGAATTTTTCTTTACGTTCGTCGGAAGTGGCAGGCTTGGATTTGGCGTCAGACATGGGTGCTGGAAATCAGAAAATTGAAATTAGAAAATGGAAACTCGAAACTGGAAATTAGTAACTCTAGTTTCGCTACGAATATCTGTTCTCTTCCTTCACGGAAAGGCAGGGCTGAAGCCCGGCCTCTACAAGATCACTTAGAACGCGCTAGAGTTTTTGCGCCTTGCGAAACGAAGTTATGGCGAAAAACACGAACAAGAGGCCGATGGCGATGGCGATACCGACAAGCCAATGAGCGGCGTCGCGCGTCCAGGCGCGCAGCGCGGCGTTGAACCAGCCCAGAGCAAGGACGGCAAAGATCGCTCCAATGACCTCGTGAAAGAGCTGCCTAAGCACGCGCCAGAGCCGGCGGAATCCTCCTTGTTGCGGAGTTGCGCTTGCGGCCGTAGACATACGAGCATCTTATCGCAAAACCAGTCGGACCACAGAAGCGGAGACCGGCGCGATCCCGTTTTTTGTCACGGGATACCTGAACGAAGGTACTGTGAACGAATTGGAGACAACGGACTGATGCTCTCTTGTATCCAACTAAACGTGGGCCTAGAATGGCCGAAGATGTCCGGGAGACGCTGCCTTGCAACTCGACGATCACCTGAAAAACTTGCTGCGCGAACTGGGACACGCGATCAACGACACGGTGTCGGACTCCGACCGCATCACCGGTGCGATTGCGGGAGTGCGCGCGCATGGCTACGATATCGTGCTCAAGCTGGACGCGACCATCGGGCTGGCGAAACGGGACGCGGCTGCGGCCGAGGCGGCCAAGCTGACCACGCAGGACCGCCGGTTCCTGGAGTCCCTGCGAATTCAGGTGGACCAGGAGTCGTTTTCCGAGGAAAATGACAAGAAGCCAGCTGCCCGGCTGGCCATGACGCCCCAGGATGTACGGTTTTTGAAGTCCCTGCGAATCGCCACGGACGAATTGGAATGAAAAGTTTCGCCAAAGCCGCTGGATTCGGACTGCCGCTGTTGCTGGTCGTAGCGGGTGCGTTTTCTTCCCCGGCCGCGGCGCAGAACCCCATCTCCCCGATTATCGTCGATACCGCGGTGCCCATCATCATTAATGCCATCAAGCCGCAGCCCAAAGCGACCGGGTTAGCCAAGTTCGAAGGCTACGTGCAGCATGCCAACATCGCCCAGATCACTGTGCGCGCGAGAGGCAACGATATGGCTCTGCAAACGTTCCCGCTCTCCGAAAAGGTATCCGCGAAAATGCAACAGATTATTGACCGGGGCGGCTACCAGTACGGCGACAAAGTGACTATCTTTTACGATCCCGCGACCTTGAAAGCAATGGAGATTAAGGGCAAGCCCTCCAGGCCCATCTGATTCGCGGAGCCGCAGTATGCTTCGCCTGCCTGCTGTTTCTGGACGCTTCTATCCTTCCGATCCGCTTGAACTGACTGCACTCGTTCGCAAGTACGCTGCTATCGCGCCGGACCTCGCGCCCGCTCGCGTCAGCGCCTGCCTCGTGCCCCACGCCGGATATGTCTATTCCGGCCAAGTTACGGGCGCAGTGCTTGCCCGCATTGCGCTTCCGAAGAAAATCATCATCCTTGGTGTGCGCCATCATCCAAGAGGTGAGGCGCTGGCCAGCCTATCGAGCGGCGCCTGGCGCACGCCTTTGGGCGACGCGGCGATTGATGAGCCGCTAGCCCTAGCGTTGCGAGAGGCGTGCCCGTTGCTGCGCGAAGACAGCGTGGCGCACAACGCCGAACATTCGTTGGAGGTGCAACTGCCATTTCTGCAGATTCTCGTGCCGGATTTCAGGTTTGTTCCCATCGCGCTGGGAACAGTGCAGTTTGAAAAACTGGTGAGTGTTGGCGAGGCGCTGGCTCAAGTTCTCGCGCAACGTGAAGATGTCCTACTGCTGACGACCTCCGATCTGAACCATTACGAAGATGACGCGACGACACGCGTCAAAGATCGCAAGGCCATCGATCAATTGCTCGCGCTCGATCCGCGCGGGCTCTACGATACCTGCCGCAACGAAAAGATTTCGATGTGCGGATTAGGCCCTGCGGTGGCAATGCTCACGGCGCTGAACGCTTTGGGCGTGAGAAGAGCCGATCTCGTGAAGTACGCCACGTCGGCGGATGTTTCCGGAGATCGCACCGCCGTGGTCGGGTACGCCGGAATGACTTTTTCGTAGCGCTTGGGGGCGAAACTGGTCCATAGAAATTGCCTGCCAGTGCAAGCAAGATGAACCAAGTCGCATAAGGCCGTACATCCCCGACAGCGAAAGCGATTTAATGGGAGCGTCCACCGCCGCCTGAGCTGCTGCCGGAACTCGATGAGCCGCCTCCGCCACCAGAGCTGCCGCCGCTCGAACCTCCGCCTCCGCCAGAGGAGTGCGAAGATCCTCCCGACGAACTCGAACCGGACGAACCGGAACCGGAGCTATGCCCTCCACCGGAATAAGACCCGGAACCGTGGCCTCCTCCCGAATACGACGAGCCGGAAGAGGGCCCTCCGAAACTCCTCCCACCTCCAGCATAGGCACTGAGCACGCTATTTCGCCCTACTTCCCCCGCATACTTGCCGGAGTGCTCGCCCGCGAAGCTCGAAACATTTCCGCGAGACGTGATGCCGCCAACCGCGACGCTCTTGGATTTCGCGCTCCCGGCGGAATGGTCCGACAGCATGAATTTCTGCGATTTGTAGTTATACGCAATCTCGGGATTTCCGCGATTGGCCGCTGACGGGGACTTAGGCCGCGTTGCCTCCGCCACCAAATGCGCCTTTATGTTTGGAGCGGACGCGGCAGATAGATGAGACGAATGTGCGCCTTGAAATTCCTTCGGCGCCTTTTCCAGAATCTTCACTTTTTGCGACGCATCCCAGTCCACATGCAGCACCGGTTCGCCCGCCTTGGCCGGCGGAACAAAGATGCCGTGCTTGAGATTTACAGGCGGTTTGCCCGCTTCGTCTTTCGGATGAGCAGGCACAAAGCCGACTTTGCCGCCGACGCGCACCCAATGCCCAGGGGGATGGGTCCTCACGCATCCCTTGCACACCGGACGCGTTTTGGTCGGGATCACTCTTAGGTAGTGTCCGTGCCGGAAAATCCAATCGTCCCGGTAACACGACATATTGTTCCAAGTCTGATTTTGCAGTGAATACGAGCTGGCCTGCGCGCGGAGGCGCAAGAGTTCCTGGAGTTCCTGCGGGGAGTGCGCGACTCGCGAAATATTCGACGAAGTCGGATTGCCGCATGATCCCCATCTCCAATCGAGTTGCTGCCACGAGACGGTCTGCGGCTGGAATACCTGGTTCGCTGCGCCGGCCGCGGGTGCTTGGACGTTTGGCACAGGCGACTGCGCAATGGCTGCTGCCCGTGCCATGTTTGGCTCTGTCGGTTCCCAGCACGTCCCGTATGGCTCACACGGGGAAAAAGTACCGTGCTCGTACAAATCATTCAGTCCGGGAATTGGCGCAGAGAGCCCCGAGGCTTTCAGCGCGGCGGCCGTGGTGATTTCTCTTTGCCGCACTTGGGTGTAGACCCACTTGTCCCAATCACTCGCCGGTTGAACGTGGCTCACCGGAAAATTCAGTCTTTGAGTGCTTTCTACGTACGAAGTGATCTGGTCTTTCGCGGCATCGAGATTCGGGAGAGCTTCCAAAGCCGTTCCGCCAGGAAGGAGAGAGGCGAACCCTGAAGCCTTGAGCGTCGCAGCTGCTGCGTCGAGTTGCTCGCCATTTACCCAGACTGCAAAGCGCCAACCGACGGGGAAGGCCGGGGGATTTTCTTGCGGAAGCCAGAGCACGTCGCCTCGTTGGAAGAACATCGTTTGTCCCTCGGCGATCTGTAGATTCGGGTAGCCACGCCGAACCACGTGTTCTCCTTTGTCTCCCTGCGGGGTAATCGCTGTGGCATCCAGATAACTATCCATGCGCGCGAAGTACGTGTCTGGGGCGGTGATCTCAATTTTGTCGGTCGGTGTTTCGAGGAAAAAGGATTGATTGTTTACCGGTTTAAGCGAAAATGTCGCGCTTCCCGTCACTAACGACATGCGCGCAATCGAGCGGTCGCCGTCTTGCGAGAGTTGTTTGAAAAGCAGCAAGGAATTCTCGGCAAGATAAACGCTTCCGCCACTCTCAAATTCAATTGTGGCGCGGCCATCTCCCGTCGCGATGCTGGCGCCTTGTTCGAGGAGCACACCGGTCTCCGCCTGTTGCCATTGCTCGGTGAGATTTGGATGTTTTCCGTCGCCGAATGACAGGCGCACGTCTCCTTGCACGACACTGAGCCGCGTCAAAGGAGCGTCTGGCTTTTCCGCTGCCGAGACATAGGGCACAAGAGAAAACGAAATCGCAAAAATTGCGAGGAACGAAAGAATCCGCAAACGGTGGGTGTTCATGGGATCCCTCCTGAAGATAATCGGGGACCTGTCAGTGTGACGGAAAGGTTTCTTTTCCGGTTTCATAAATTTACTGAAGGGTTTTTCACTGATTGAGAAAGAAAACGGCCCTGCTGGCAACAGGGCCGCTCGATCCTGGAATGGATTACCAGCTAATGAGAATGGCCGGAAGAATGCGACGAAGACGCCGCAGGCGCAGAAGACGAATGCCCGGCCGAGCTACTGTTGCTGGAAGAGGAGCTGCTGGTCCTGCCCGCAGAACTTTCGCGCTCCCCGCCGGAATAACGTGGGGCAGGCGGAGGAACGGAATTGCGTGCTGCTGGCGGCGGGCTTTCACGTCGCGCTGTCGATTGAATTTCGGGATTGCGTTCGGGCGCGGCGGCTGACGCAGAAGAGCCGGAAGCTGATTTTTCGTTTTCGGAGCGAGCTTTGTCCTCCCTGGTGCGGGCACCGGAGGACGCATTCTCCGCATTCACAAAGCGGTGTTCGCGCGGATCGTATGTAATGGAAGAATCCTGGTTCAGAGAAACCACTCGAGTGCCGGATTCACCTTCGATCACCGTCTTCGAAACTCGTGCCGGAGGCGTTGTGGCCACAACGCTGCTCTTGAGAGCTTCGCGCGGAGCAGATTTTAACGTTTCCCATTTTTGTTCTCGTTGCGGAGTGGCGATCTCTTCGCCCACGCGCGCTCCCGCAACCGAGAAAACGCCATGCTCCAGATTCAGCGGAGCTTTGCCCTTTTCATCGAGAGGGTGCATGGGCACGATTCCAACGGTACCGTTCTGACGCACGAAGACTGCTGTTGCCGCGCGGTAGACGACGGGATGCGGAGGATGAATCCGGGGAGGAATGTGCCTTCCGGGTCTAGTCGGGATTCCATAAAACGCCGGCGGCGAGTAAAACCAGCCGCCGCACCCCGCGTCGAAGAGCCATCCACCGTAATGATAGGGCGCCCAGCCCCACGGCTGAGAGCTCATGTACGTCCATCCGTACGTGGGATCCGAAATCCATTGCCCTCCCGCGAAGGGTGACCAGCTAGCGCCTACACCGAAGGGCCGCCATCCATATCCGTTTCCGCCGCAGGAGAACCACGAACCATAGGAGTAGAGGTCCGCAAAACCCGGAGCATAGTAAGACGAACTCGTGTATTGCGCGGAAGCGGCGGTGGCCGTACTGACAGTGTCAATGCGGCCGGAAACCCATTGATCGAAATCGTCCTCGTCGGGAAGCGCGCCGACGCTTAGGGAAGAATTGTTACCCGCCTTCACGGAAAGCGATTGACCCTTTGCAAGCGGCGTAGTTTTGTCGTTTTGCAAAACAGAAATGTGGCCGCCCAGCGCCTGTACACTGCTGCCATCATCGTAATTGTCGAGCCGGAACGTTGCGCGCTGATTGGCTTCGACGGTGAAATCGCCACCAGTGACGCTGAAATAGTCGCCGCTTACGGGATTAACGTAAAAAGAAGCGCTGCCTTGCCGCAACACCAGGCGCGTAGTGCGCGCGCCATCCTCGAGCGACAGGTCATAAAACTCGAGGACCGTGTTTTCTTTCAGGAAAGCCATGGCGCCATTCTCGAATTCCACTTCGGCGCGGCCATTGTCCGTGGCAAGCACGTAGCCTTGGCGCACGGGCAGGTTCAGTTCCGCGGTTTCCCAAATGGCTTTCGAGTCGGTCAAGGGATCGCCATGCGTTTCCCGAGCGAAGCGTACATCACCTTGAACGAGGCTCAGACGAATGATGCGCGCGTGGCTGGAATCCGCAGCCGCAGGCTGCACGCCGATGCAAAGAGCGAATATTGAAATGACCGAAAGGAATAGGAAGTGCTTGCGGGAAGCCATCATATGTACCCCCTCACGGGGACGCGACCTGACTCATTGGACGGACGGCAGACCGCGCAGGTTGCGCGCTGTGTGCCGCAAACCATGCTCCCCCGCGGGGATGGTGGCGTCAAGTGCCGCGGCAGGCGGCCTGAGGGTTGCGTTTCTTGTGCGGTGATTCGCGACCGTAGATTATGGAGCCTTGTGGGTGACTGTCACCGCCTGGGGCGAGCCGTCAACAGAGAACGGCGAGCCGGGAACCGCAGTAAGCACGCCTGTGGTCTCGTTGATGGCGTACGAAGAGACGGAAGGCAATACGTTCGGAAATTCCGTTCCCACATAGAGAAATTCGCCGGAGGGATCAACTGCCAGTGGTTTTGGATTTTGGATCGGTAGGTTGATCGGAAATCCGGCCAACATGGAAATTGCGCCGGTGCTCGGATTGATGCTGAATCCCGAGACGCCGCCGTCAAAGTCAAGCACGTACAGAAACCGACCGAGTGGATCCACGACAAGCCACGAGGCACTGAAGCCGCCAGCTCCCAGGGTGAAGGGAGAACCGGCTACGGCAGTGAGAGCGCCACCACCTTGCGCGATGCTGAATGCGGAAACGTCACCCCCTTCGTAGTTTGCGGTGTAGAGATATTTGCCGAACGGGTCGATGGCCACTCCGCGCGGATCAATGAGCGGATTCGTTCCTAGGGAGAACGGCGACCCGGCAACTGGCTGCAGAGTGCCCTGCGCGTTTATGGAGAAGCTGCAGACGACTCCGCTGACGCTGGAAACAAAGAGGAACCCAGCGGTGGGATGCGTCGCGACGGCGTTGGCCAAGCCAAAACCAGCGGGGGCCGCTGACTGGCAGGCCGCCTGAGAGGCCGGAGTCAATGCGCCGGTTGTGGCGTTAATGCTGTATTCGGAGATGCTGTTATTCGTGACATTTCCCTCGCCGCCGGAGTCCGCGGTGAAAAGGAATTTGCCCGAGGAATCGACAGCGAGCGAGAGCGGCGATACTCCGCTTAGGAAAGGCGATCCGGCGACGGTAGTGAGAGCGCCAGTGGAAGAATTAATTGTGAATGCGGAAATGTCGTTGACCGGAGTAGGGCTTTCTAAATTGCTGGCTTCGAACAAAAACTTGCCCGACGGATCCGTAGTTAATGCAGTTGGCTCCGCTCCCGCCGGGAACGGCGACCCCGGAATTGGAGCGAGAACGCCGGTATTTGGATCGACCGAAAAGGCCGAGATATTTCCCGTGGTCAAGCTCACACCTATGCTATTCGCCACATAGACGAAGCCTGGAGTTGGAGGTGGTGCTGCGCCGTTAATAACAAAAGCGAGCGGGTTCGATGTTCCGCCGCCAGACCCTGGATTGACGACGGTGATCTGGGCAGCACCGGCCGTGGCGATATCCGCCGCCGGAACGGTGGCAGCTAGCTGACCGTTGCCCATTGTCGTGGTGATCAGGCTGGTCCCATTCCAGCTCACGGTCGAATTGGAAGCGAAGCCTTCGCCGCTCACCGTAATTGCTAAGCCGGCACCGCCCGCATTTGCGTTCGGCGGGGTGACCGATGAAATCGTTGCGCCGCCACTCGGTGGGGGATTCGAATTCCCGCCTCCCGCTGCTCCCACGCCGGTCCCGCACGCGCCGCCCATCAACGAAAGGAGCACCGTTGCAATCGTTAGCAATCGGCCTGGCCGGGAAGTCACGAGCCACACCTATACGCTTCTTGTTCTTGAAGGTAGAGCCGAGTCTCAACGGTGGGGATTTTTGGAGCTGCTGGGCGTGAGGATTCGAGCGGCCTGCGGTTCCACAGCCAAGCGTCCAACTCGTTGGAGTAGGCGTAAACCGTCGAACCCTTTTGGTGAATGTGACGGTGAACGGGAAGTCCTTCGCCGCGTTCCCAACGCTGCACCGAGCGGATATTGCACTTCAAATATCCGGCGACCTCTTTCCAGGAAAGCAATCGCTTCGCAGCGGCAGGCGCGTGCTCCACCTGCGGCGGCCGTGCAAGTCCAGGTTGCAGGGTAAGGTTCTCATTCTCGATCCGGCCACGCGAGAAGCGCGAGTGCCCAGAAACTTGGCGCCGCTTGGCCCGATTTTCTGTCACCTTTAGAATTGACCGAACCGCAAGCGCCTTATTTCTCATGGTGTTGCCTCCCTCGAAAACAAACGCTGTGTCGTCTTCGGGAGGGAAATGTGCAGCTCCGCCGCCATCTTTCAAGAGGGGACTACGGGGCGAGCGAAGGTCACGAGGAATCGCTGAATGGTGCTATATTCGCGAGCGAAAGCCTGACATGACTCTCAATCGAGAAAATCCGTCCCCCGAAAACCTGGGACTTCTCTACCGCGTCTCGCGAGCGCTGCTGAAGGAAGGTGAGTACGGCGAACTCCTTTCCGGCGTTCTCGACACTTTGATTGAAGGGCTCGGGGCCGATCGCGGATTCGTGGTCGTGCGCGAGGCCGGAGAGTTCCACGCAACCACGGCACGCAACTTTCGGAGTGAGTCATTATCGCAAACGGAAGAGGTGGTCAGTCGCACGATTGCGCGGTCCGTGATGGAAAGCGGAAAGGCCGTGCTGATCGGCAATGCGGCGGTGACCGCGCCATACAGCATGGAACGGAGCATTCAGTTGCTCTCGCTTCGCTCGGTCTTGTGCGCGCCTCTAGTAGCCAGCGATGAAGCCTTCGCGCTGATCTATCTGGAAAATCGCGAAGTTGCCAATCGTTTCAGCGAAGAGCAGCGCGATTTGCTCGATGAAGTCTGTGCGCTGGCCGCGCCACGCTTGCGTGCCGCGGTCGCTATGAGCCAGGCGCAGCGGCGCGCGGAAGCTTTAGAACTCTCTCACAGCCAGTCCGATGGAATTTTGACCGCGGACCCAGAGATGGAGCGCGTCCTGCAGACCGTGCGTCAGATCGCGACGACCGATCTGCCAGTTCTGATCGAAGGAGAAACTGGAACGGGGAAAGAGTTGATCGCTCGTGCCCTCTATCGTCATAGCGCGCGCGTTAAAGGACCCTTCATCGTCTTGAACTGCGCCACGATTCCCGCAACCTTGATCGGTTCGGAACTCTTCGGATTCGTGCAGGGCGCCTTCACCGGTGCCAATCGCGATCGCGTCGGCTTTATCGGCGCCGCTCATCGCGGCACACTCTTTCTCGATGAGATCGGCGACCTCCCGCTCGATCTGCAGCCTCATCTTCTTCGCGTCCTGCAGTCGGGCGAGTTTACGCGGCTTGGCAATTCGCGCACCGAGCAGGTGGATGTTCGCTTCCTCGCCGCGACCAATCGTGATCTGGAGAGCGAAGTGAAGGCCGGCCGATTCCGTGCCGATCTTTTTTTTCGCCTGTCCGCCATCACTCTTCGTTTGCCGGCCTTGCGCGACCGGCCCCATGACACGCGGCTTCTCGCCGAGCATTTTCTTCGATCCGCCGCCGCGCGCTTTGGCCGGCCGGTGCCACGCCTGACAGAGGACTGTTTGTCCGCATTGATTTCCTACAGTTTTCCCGGGAATGTTCGCGAACTCGAAAGCGAAATGGCCCGGCTAGCCGCGCTGGCGACCGCGGATGTCCCCTGCGGCGTAGATCTGTTAAACGAAAGAATTCGCAATCGTGGCAACGGCCAGCCCGCGCTCGCCTCGCCGGCTACGCCCGTCGCTCCCATGTCGCTGCAGGAAATGGAAAAGCAACTGATCCTCTCCGTCCTCCAGCACACCGGGGGAAATCGCACGCGCGCCGCCGAAATTCTGGGAATCAGCCGCGAAGGTTTACGCACCAAGCTGTTGCGGCTTCAAATCTCCGCGGATCCTGATCCCCCTTCCTAGGACCCCGCGCCCCCCAACCGCGAGGTCCCCGTAACTGCTTCCTCTCTTCCGCACGCGTGAAGTGGATCAAGGCGTGGGAGCAGGGCCAGTAATCGGCGTGCAGTCATTCGTTGGCGGAAGCGCCACACCCACCGGCGTGTTCAGCGAAGGCGAGTGGTCAAAGTCAAACAGATCTTCCAGCGCAGACGCATGCTGGTCGCGCTTCGTAAGATGCTGCCGGACTGGAGCATCTCCGTTTTCCTGCGCTGGAGTCGTCAGGAACCTCTTCTCGATAAACGCAAGCAACGAAGTGTGATCGCCTGCGGTGTGCGAGACGTAATGCCGCTTGGAGAACGGCGAGATGGCCAGTAGCGGGACGCGGAAGCCGTACTGGTTGAAGCTGGGGCAGTTCTCAGGATAAGGGCCGGTAGGATTGGCTGCGAACTCCGGGCAGAGCAAGCCCGCATCAATCACACTCGTATCGGTTGTGCTGAACGGATTCACCGAACATTCAGCGCCTCCGCCAGGCTGCTCGCTGGAAGGAGGGTTGGACAAATCGGCGCACTGACCGGGCGAAATGCCGTCGGGCGTGCGAGAAAAATCCTGACGAGCGGGCGGCGGCGCCACGTGATCGTAATACCCGCCGTGCTCGTCGTAGGTGATAAAGATTACGGAATCCTGCCAATACGGGCCATTGCGAACCGCGTTGACCACTTGAGAGACGTAAGCCTGGCCGCGCTGAATGTCCGTTGGGGGATGCTCGTCGTTTTCTGACTGCGTGCCAAACAACCCGAAGTTTGGATCCACGAACGCCACTTCCGGTAGCGAACCATATCCCGGCGTTCCCGCGGCCTGCGCGAGAAACACGGTCAGGGGAAAGAAGTGCGGGTCCACCCCGGTCGCGCCGAACAAACGAAAGCTCGCTCCCTGCGGCGCGTCCTGAAAGTAGTCGCCCCAAGAGACGTTATTCTTGTCGAGCAAGTCAAAAATCGTTCCGGTGATTGGTTTGTAGCCTCCCGGAGGAGGAAAAATCTCGTTCGTCGTCAAATGCCCAAATGAAGTGGCCGCCATAAAATAAGAGCGGTTGGGGAACGTCGGGCCAAGAACCGGGGAAAAGTAGCGGTCGTCAATGGCGAAGTTCTCTGCGAGGTTGTAATAGAACGGGATGTCCGCTTGCGTATAGAAGCCCATGGTGTCGTCGAGATTATTGGGTTGTTCCGTCGCAAAGTTCACTCGTACGAAGCCGTCGCTGCGCGTATTGAATAGCGTATCGTCCGGATAAAGGAAGTTGGCTTCCTGATGCACCGGAAACCACGAGTGGTTGAGATCGGGAACGGTGCAGCGGCGCGGGTCGTGGAACGCAAACACGAGATGGCCGCTGGAATCCAGGTTTGAGTTAAAGCAATGGGGCTCTCCGGTCGCGTCGACCAGGCAGCTCAAGCCGTCCACGCAACTGTGGTCATCCGGAAGGCAGCCGAATATACCAGGGTGATAGGGGCTCCCCGGCGCGTGCGCCAGTGCGCCGAAGTAGTTGTCGAAGGAATGGTTTTCCTGCATAACGACGATGATGTGTTTTACATTTTGCAGGTTTCCCTGCGCGGACGCACACCGGGCTCCCGCCAGGGAAATCACCAGGAGCAATGCCACATGCCAGATTCGTTTCGCCGTATTCATCAACAGGCCTCCTGACATGTGAGGCTATGCGGCCTGTTTGAAGGCCCGCAAGCGACAAAGAACGACGCCCCTCTCACGATCGCCAAATGACGCATCTTGTCGTCTCCAATCGCGGGAAATGCTGCCGTTCCTTCGCATGAGCGGCACATCGTCGTGGCGTGGGCCGAAGTGATAAGATTCCCGTCCGGGCGAAGCCATGACACGAATCGCATCGCGTATTTCTCAACTGCACGGCGAAGGCGCGCTGGCAGTTTTTTCACGCGCCAAGGAACTTGAACGCCAGGGGCGTTCCATCATTCATCTGGAGTTGGGGGAGCCGGATTTTCATGCCGCCGCGCCGATCGTGGATGCGGTTCGCGCGGCGGTGGCCGCCGGGCGCGACCGCTATTGCTCCACGCGGGGCGTGGCGGCTCTGCGCGAAGCGATTGCGGAATACCTGAAGCGCACGCGGCGGCTGGCCGTTGCTTCCGAACAAGTGCTCGTCGCGCCGGGATGCAAAATGGCGCTTTCGCTGGCGATGATGGCGCTGATCGAGCCGGGCGACGAAGTGCTCTACCCCGATCCGGGCTTCCCAATTTACCCGTCGTTCGCTCGCGGGCTGGGCGCGAAGGCCGTGCCCTTCAGCCTCGACGAGAAAAACAAGTTTCAGCCGGACCTGCACGAAATCGCTGCAAAGATCACGCCGCGGACAACCACCATCATCTTCAACTCGCCCAACAATCCGACGGGCACGGTGTTCAGCGAAGCGACTCTCCAGAAAATCGCGGAGCTCGCCGCGAAGCACGACCTGTGGATTATTTCCGACGAAGTCTATGCGCGTATTTTGTTTAGCGGTGAATACACGTCGGTCTGGTCGCTGCCCGGCATGGTGGAGCGCACCGTCATTATTGACGGTTTCTCGAAAAGCTTTGCCATGACCGGCTGGCGTCTTGGCTACGCCGTGGCTCCCACGCGGGTCATTGACGCCATGGATTTGCTGGTGCTGAACACCTTCACCTGCACCGCGGAATTTACCCAGATTGCGGCCATCGAAGCGTTGCGCGATTCCACCAATGCCGTGGAAGCCATGGTTCTGGAATACCGCAAGCGGCGCGATCTGTTCGTTACCGGACTGAACCGCATCTCCGGCTTCCGTTGCCTGCCGCCGGACGGCGCTTTTTACGCGTGGGTGAACATCGAGGACACAGGACTTTCGGCCGAAGAGCTGCAAAAGTTGCTCCTCGAGGAAGCCGGCGTCGCCGGAATTGCCGGAGCGGCGTTCGGTTCCGGTGGCGGAAAATATCTAAGGTTCTCGCTCGTTAGCGCAAGAAACCTGCTGGAGGAAGCGCTGGAACGCGTGCAGCGCATTTCCCTTCACTGGCGCGCTGCGGTTTCACGCTAGTCCGAGGGAACGTAAGCATTCGAATTGGCACGCGCATTTGCCCGACAACACAACGATGTTCTACGGAGACACGAAATGAGCACCTCGACCGCACCAAAATACATCGCCTGGAAGAACGTGGAACGCGAGCAACTCAATCCGCTGATCGACCGCGAAATGGTGGTCGGCGCCAAAATTATGCTAGCGCGCGTGCTGCTGAAAAAGGGCGCGCACGTTCCCCAGCATCACCATCACAACGAACAGGTAACCTACATCCTGGAAGGCGCACTGAAATTTGCCATCGACGGCAAGGAAATCGTCGTGCGCGCGGGCGAAGTGTTGTGCATCCCCTCGAACATGCCTCATGAAGCCTGGGCCCTCGAAGACACCGTGGACCTCGACGTTTTTGACCCTCCTCGCGAAGACTGGCTGAACAAAACCGACGATTATCTGCGGCACGGTCGTTAGCTTCCGGGCAACAACTGGACCCGTTAAACTCATCTACTCTGGCCATGTTCCTTAAAGTCCGGGGATGTGCGGCATTTTGCTTTTTGTCGCACTCCCGCGAAAGAGCATAGACAAAGGGCCATGGTGTTGTTTACCGTAGCTAGGTGGCAATTCCCAGGCGTGGGGCCAGCCCTCTGAGGGGAGCACTATGAAGAGGTTATTTGCAGCGGGATTGTTGGTATTGACCGGCGTGTGCGCGGCGCACGCGCAGGAGGCGGCGCTTGTGCCGAGCGAGCAGGACAACGCCGCTCTCGACTTCAAAGCCACCTCCGCCGCCAAAGTCACGCTCTTTGATTCCCTGTCGACCGACTCACTTGCTCCTCTGCCGGTCAATTCTCCAAGCGCGCCTGATGCAAGTCCGCTCGCCACGGCCTTAGCTGTGCCGCTTGATCCCGCGGACCCGGCCGAGCCCGCGCCCAAGCCAAAATTTCTCTATGGCGGCCGCGATGACTACCGGTGGCAACTTGCCCTCGGCATTAGCTGGATTCGTTTCCGCTCATCCATTTTCAATGCCAGTGCCGTGGGCACAAATACAGCCGTGGCCTATTACTTGAACGATTGGTTCGGCGTGGAAGGGACCGTCGCGACAGGGTTTGCCCCACAGATCTATAACAAGGAGCATGTGAAGCTCGTTTTCTACGGCGGAGGGGCGAAAATCGCTTGGCGGCAGAAACGCTGGGAGCCTTGGCTGCACGGGATCATCGGCGGCATGCACGAACAACCGCAGACGGCCATGGGGGGCCGAAACTCACTTGGAATTCAAGCGGGCGGCGGCGCGGATTACCGCTTCAATCCGCGCTTTTCTGGCCGCCTCGAAGCTGATTACGTGCGCTCCCAATTTTTCAGCCAGTCGCAAAACAACTTCCAGCTCGCCGCCAGCGTCGTCATCCATTTCTAGAACTCTTGGAGCGAAGGGGCGCGCGACTTTCCAGCGCTTGCGGTAGCGTCGCAGCGTCCGTCCATCGTGGGTCGCCGGTTTGCTTCGGTTCGATTCCGCGCTCCGCGACCGCTTGCGCAGCGGGCCGCCCCGCGTGGCTTGGCGGCTCACGCAGATCGTCACCAGCGTCGTTTCCGCGAGCCGTGCTCGTGTGGGGATGCAGAACAAAGGTGCTTTCCCAAAGGAAGACCCTGGCCGTCGACCAGCACCATCAACTTCGTGCCCTTTCCCCGCTTGGTTTTTCCAACTCCGGCGCCCCTAAGCCAATGCCCGAGACAACCTGCCCGGCAATGCGAAAACTGTCGTCAGGATGTAGGGCAAACGCTGAAAGCGTGACGAACATCGCTGCGCCTGCAGCGACCGGAGCGCGCTGGCGATTCCGTCGGGCGTCGGTGCGCGGCTTACGTGGTGGAGGTTGGGTGCGTTTCGTCGGCATAAAGAAGATGTAACCGGAGATAGTCTCCGATTATCTAAACATTCAGAGACACTCTCGGTTTGATCGAAGTCGGCGTGGCTCGTCAATAGCGGTGGCCAGGAAGGAACGCGAACGGGCCGGCACAAGGAGGAAGAAAATGGCAAAGATTCTTGGGGCGACGTCAACAACAGAGGAAGTTTTGACTGGCGTGAATCTGCATGGTAAGCGGATTCTCGTCACGGGCGTTTCGGCTGGGCTTGGCGTGGAGACAGCGCGGTCTCTTGCCGCGCACGGCGCGCAGGTCGTCGGTGCGGCGCGGGATTTGACGAAGGCCAAAGCGGCGACCGAACAGGTGCGGAAGGACGCTGCGGCCCACGGCGGGAGTTTCGAACTGGTTGAGCTCGATCTTGCCAGCTTGAAGAGTGTTCGGGCCTGCGCCGATGCACTACTGGCAAAGGGTGATTCTTTCGACGTGGTCATCGCCAATGCGGGAGTGATGGCGACACCGCTCGGACATACAGCGGACGGCTTTGAAACACAGTTCGGCACCAATCACCTCGGCCACTTTGTGCTGGTGAACCGGATTGCGCGCCTTCTTCGCCCAGGAGGGCGACTGATCAATCTGTCTTCTTCCGGTCACCGTTACTCGAACGTTGACCTTCAGGATCCCAACTTTGAGCGGACGCCCTATGAGCCATTCGTCGCGTATGGCCGATCCAAGACGGCAAACATCCTCTTCGCCGTTGCGTTCGACCAAAGGCACCGCGAGCGCGGCGTTCGCGCCGCCGCAGTGCATCCAGGAGGCATACACACCGAACTGGCTCGCCACATAGATCCGAGCCGCATTCAAGGGATCATCGAACAGATGAACCAGCAGCTCGCGGCAGAGGGAAAGGCCCCTTTTCAGTGGAAGACCATTCCTCAAGGAGCCGCGACTTCCGTGTGGGCCGGTGTCGTGGCTCCCGCTGACGAGATTGGCGGCCGGTATTGCGAGAACTGCCACGTTGGCGAGGTCGTTCCCGACCATGTGACGATTAGCGCCATCAGTGAAGGAGTGCGCGGGTATGCGCTCGATCCGAAAAATGCTGAGGCACTTTGGAAGAAAAGCGAAGAACTCGTTGGAGAGTCGTTTTAAGAATTCAGTGTTTCGGTAAATTGATGCGGCCAAGTCGTGGACGATACGAGAGCAATTCCCGAGGCGTTCAATAGGAACTCACGTCTGAAGTCATTATCGCCTCGTTTCGGCTAGACCTGGGCTCTGCCGCCGTCAACGAACAGTTCGATACCCGTGACGAAGCTGGAGTCATCCGAAGCGAGAAACAACGCCACCTTAGCTACTTCCTCGGGTTTCCCCATGCGTCCCATCGGGATAGTCGACACAATCCGCGCAATCACGTCTGCAGATTGGCGGCTCACCAGCGGCGTATTGATTGGACCCGGGCTAACAACGTTTGAGCGGATGCGACGGTCCTTCAGATCTGTAGTCCAGGTTCGCACGAAAGAGCGGATTGCAGCCTTACTCGCGGCGTAAACGCCGAAGGCGGCAGTACCCTTAACACTCGCGACAGAGCCGTTGAGAATGATAGAGCCACCATCCTTCAGTAGCGGTAAGGCCTTTTGCACCGTGAACAGCGTTCCCCGCACGTTGATGTTGAATAGTTTGTCGAAATGCTCTTCGGTGACGGCCCCAAACGGAACAAATTCGCCAACGCCGGCATTGGCGAAAACAATATCGATTCGGCCTTTCACCTTGGAAACGGTCTCGTAAAGACGATCAAGGTCAGCAAGTTTGGCAACGTCGCCCTGAACGCCAGAAACATTGCTGCCGATTGCCTTCACGGCCTCGTCGAGTTCCTTTTGTCGGCGGCCCGTAATGAAGACATAAGCACCCTCTTTGACGAAAAGTTTTGCCGCAGCCAACCCAATTCCTTCTGTGCCGCCGGTGATGACAGCGATCTTGCCTTCGAGTTTTTTAGGCATTGTTTTTCCTCGTTCTTGCCGAGTTCTAACAAACTTTCCGGGCTCTGACACATTTGTACTAGCGGGCGTCGAGCCACTTCCGGATATTCGAGACGGTATCCTCGTAGAACGTCTTGTAAAGACCGTGCGATACGTAGCCGAGATGCGGCGTCGCCAGCAGGTTGTCCAGCGTCCGGAAGGGGTGAGACGGAGGCAGCGGCTCAATGTCGAATACGTCTATCGCCGCGCCGGCGATTTGCTGCTTCTTCAACACGCTGATCAACGCTTGCTCTTCAACGATCGGCCCGCGCGACGCATTGATCAACCGGGCCGTTGGCTTCATTCTCTCCAGCTCCGCGGCTCCCACCAGGCCGCGCGTACGGCTGCTCAACACCAAATGGACCGTCAGGATATCGGCTCGCTCGAACAGCTGGTCCTTGGAAACCAGGGTTGCGCCCGCTGCTTTGGCGACCTCGGGCGTCATGTTCTGGCTCCAGGCAAGCAAATTCATTCCAAAGGCGCTCCCAATCCGCGCGACCTGTGATCCAATCCGCCCAAGTCCCAGAACACCCAGGGTCTTACCACGGAGATCCGTGCCCACTGTTTGCTGCCAGCCGCCGGATCGGACGGAGTTGCTCTCCGTCACGATGTGTCGCGCGGAGGCCAAGATCAGCGCCCAGGTAAATTCGATCGTCGGGTCTGACCTGTAGCCCGTGTGAACCACTGCGATCCCACGATCGCCCGCGGCGGCGAGATCGATCGACGCGTTTCCCGATCCCGTCGAGGCAATGAGCTTGAGATTGGGAAGTCGCTCAATGACGTTGCGGGGCAGCGGGGTCCGCTCGCGCATGACGCATACCACATCAAAAGGCAGCAACCGCTCAATCACGGCGTCTGGATCGGGGAGGTGGTCCTGAAATACGGCGACGTCCGCTCGATCGCGGAGCACCGACCAATCGGCGCTCTCGAGCGCCACGTTTTGGTAGTCGTCCAGAACCGCGATCATGTACTTCTTCATTGGCATCCGTCCCATGGTGATTGATTTGGCCCTTCGCATCCGCGACGAAGGCGCGGGCTACCAAATCGGCAGTTTGTTTGTCAGGGTTTAACGTTAGCCCTCGCACCCCGTTCGATTGCCAAGAGCAAGTCGGAGGATGGGAATTTTTCCTTCATGGCATTAATAAGGCTGTCCGCATCTTTGGCTGTTTTCAGTTCTTCTTCAAAAACTAATAAATAGTTTTCCGTAAAATCAACGGCGGTAGTCGCGTCAAGAGGAGCTCCAACCTCGCTATGCCCAGGAATAACAACCGCAGGTTTTAATTCTCTGATTTGCATTAATGTGTTCAACCATTTCCCTCTAGCCTGACTGTCCGTTTCCGCGGTGTAAACATGCATGTTGTGGAACAAAACATCGCCGGCAATGAGAATCCTCTGGCCTGGAATCCAAAGCATCGTGTTTTCATCGGTGTCGCCTCGGATCTTTTTAAGGACCTCTATTCTTGAGCCCTCAAATTCAATAAAGTCCGCGTCGAATTTGCTGATAGTAACAACGCGAGAGGTTGCGCCTGAGCCCAGGATCTTTTGCCATTTATCTATTTTTTCCTGGTAGACCTTGTTGATTCGATCCACTACCGCAGAATCCGCAATAATTCTCACCTCGGGATATGCTTCCCTAAAAACCTCCAGACCAAGAAAATGATCGGCGTGCTCATGAGTAACGTAGATAATCGACAGCGGCTTTTTGGTTTCCTTGATTTCCTGCAGTACTTTTTCAGCATTGGTTTTTGTTAACTGCGCATCGACCAACATCACTTCATCTGCTCCCTCGATAATGACGGAGTTAACCCAAAACTCATCGTCGGGAGAGGTGAACACCTTGATTGAAAAACCGTGCCGAGCGCCCGCAAATGCAGGTGGGCGCGAAATCAGGAATAAGAGACTGATCATCGCTGTACTCCGCAGCATTACTGCTTCTCGTCCCATCGATCGGTAAATACAACCGGCACCCAGGTATACCCGCTCCCCTCCTTGCGCAAGCGCCCCAGTGGAGGAAACACCGACGAATGCGGAACCGCGATCAAAACATTCGCGCCCGCGAGCTTAGGCAGCAATTGATTCCGCGTCGCCGCGGCCGCAGTCTGGTCGATGTCGAAAATCGCGGTGACCTCGGGATGCTGCAGCTGGACGCGCTGTGCATGGACGATATCGCCCCAAAACAGGATTTTTTGTCCCTTCGACGAAAATTCATAGCCGGTATGTCCCGGGGTATGACCCGGCAGCGGGACGATTTGCATACCGTCGACGATTGGCTCGGAGCCACTGAACGTGCGCCACTTGCCGGCCTTGATGTACGGCGCGGCGATGGCTTGCGCACTCTGGAAGAACGGTTGCGCATCCTTCGGCGCCTTGCCAGCGATTTCCGGCGACAACCAAAAGTCGCTTTCTGCCTTCGCGACGTAGACCTCGGCATTTGGAAAAACGCGATTTCCGTCCTGAGTGGTGAGGCCGCCGACGTGATCGGAATGGAAGTGCGTGACCAAAACGATGTCGACTTCTTCCGGCGTGTAGCCTGCGCTGCGGAGGCTTCCCGCCAAGCGCCCGAGGGCTCCCCCACCCCACCAGGTGCCGGCACCCGCATCCACGAGGATTATTTGTTTGCCGGTGTTGACCAGGAAGCCGCTATCAATAACATCCAGCATGCGTGGATCTTCTTGCAGTCCCTTGACAACACCATCCATCGTCGCCTTCGTTCCGTTCAGCCACTGCGGATCGAACGCGCGGGTGCCATCGTACAGGGCCGTCACTTCGAGGTCGCCGACTTTCTGCCGGTAGAAGCCCGGCACCTGATCATGGTGCTGGGGTGCGGCATCCAAAGCTGCCTTCGGACCGGCGACAAGGATGGCCAGCACCGCCAGAAAAGCGGTGGCGAAGCGCATCGGATTTCTCTTAAGTACGTTTGTACTTCTAATAGCGGGTGAGCTCATAACTCTATCTCCTTCTGGTGTATTGTTCTTGTTATCTGCACAATTAAAAGCAAAAAAGTCAATCCGCCTTTTCCCGAATCTGACCAACAAGATTGGCTAGGCTTATTTTCGCTAGCGATTTCTCGAAGCTGTCCTGCGCTTGAGAAAGAATCCCCGACATGCATTCCTTGAGGTTGCAACTGACCGGACACCTCTTCTCCACCGGATAGGAGTGAATCGCAAACGCCGGTGGTGCCGCACTGGCGCGGTATATGTCGAGCAGAGTGATCTGTCGCGCAGGACGCGCAAGCACGCTCGCTCCGCTCTTGCCGCGTTTTGTCACGACCAAGCCCGCTTTCGAGAGCTTGGAAAGCGACTTTCGAACGAACGTGGGGTCGGCGTTCACACTGTCGGCCAGGGTCGCCGAGGGGATTTCCTCGCCGTGGGAGTAACCCAGGACAACCATAATGTGCGCGGCAACCGTAAATTGGACGCTTTTAGCCGACATACCTTCTCCTGTCGAATATGTGATGTTCAACAGCACAATGGGTTGCATCTTTATTTGCGCAACCTAACACAAAATAACTGAAACCGATCGGTCTCAAACGGCATCGAAGGTGATGTGCGTTTCGATCCAGATTGCTAGTTCGAGGAACTTCAATGACAAAGGAACAGGGCTTCATCTCGGCCTATCGCATCGATGTTGATCCATTTATGAGTTCGCAGACTCAAGAACGCGCCCTAAATGCAGCCATCATCCAAGCCAACATCAGCGAAAGCTTCGAAGAGTACCTTGAAATCTTCGATGCCTTTTACGACGACGATATCGAGGTAAGCAGCGAAACCGCGAAAGAACCGATTCGCGGAAAGGCGAGAGTGCGCTCAATTTTGGCCAACTTTCTGGTTCCGCTTCACGTAATGGCCGAAGTCGGTGGCCTATCGATGTCCATTCGACACACCGCTATTGCTGGAGATGTTGCAGACGAGAGGCATTCCGCGTGGACGCTGGAATTGGTCGGTGTCTCCGGTAGGACCTGCACAGTGAGCTGGTGCACTCTCCGGAAATGGAACGGGTCGCGGGTAGTATACGAGTATCACTATGATGAGCAGCAGAACGGGGGCCCCCTAACCTCCGATGACTTGAATTTCAACGGGGCGAAAGCTGCTCCACCATCCACAATTCAGTAAGGCAAAGGAAACCTATAATGACCACAGAACTGTCGCTCTTAGATTCGGCACTCCGCGGATGGAAGTCTAACGTCGAACGTGCGGACAAGCTGTTCGGGGCTCTGTCGCCGGAACAACTTGAGAAAGAAGTTGCACCAGGGAAAAACCGTCTGATTTATCTCTGGGGCCATCTTGCGGCGGTGAACGATGCTCTCTTTCCACTGCTCGGGATTGGAGAAAGGCTTCATCCCGAATTCGACGGCATGTTCATCTCGAACCCGGACAAGTCCGTTCCGCTGACGGTCTCGGGAGAATCGCTCAAAGCCGCATGGCAAGAAATCAACCAGAGGCTGTGGGAAGGTTTCTCGAAGTTCTCGGCCTCGGATTGGGCGCAGCGGCATACCGCGGTGTCGGAAGCGGATTTCAAGCGGGAGCCGCATCGGAATCGATTCACGGTTCTGCTCGGAAGAACCGCGCACCTCACTTATCACTTGGGGCAAGCGACATTGGCACTGCCGAAGGCATAGCGAAATCACTGGAGTTTGGGCGAGCCGGGAGCGGGAAAATCTTGGTGCACAGTTGGATGCACAAACGCCTGAAACTGAGCTCTTGAGTCAGGGGCGATCCGGATGTTGAGTGCTGTCGACTGGATGCGTACCGACAAACGCCCATCTCGGCAGTGCTTGATTTCCTGACTAGACACCGGCTTTCCGGCAGTTATCCGAGCAGTTCTTCAAATGTGTCGGTCAGGCGTCGGCTCATAGGGCCGCGGGCACTTGCATAGGGGCAATAAAGTTGCTAGCCAGAAGATACGCGAACAAATGTCCAAGAGGCGGCGCGCGACGCAGTTGGGCGCCGGAAACCCATCCGTTGGCCTCACTCCATTCCCAGCCGGACGCGGAAGCAGTGCTGAGCCATTCCCGCAGATCCGCGGCGGTCATCGGATAAGCATAAATACGAACGTTTTGCGCGAAAAGACGACCGAGGGCCTCCAGACGGCTGCCTTCGAGATTGCCATATAAGTCTTCAAACGCTCGTATGAGCAGCGAAAGACCTACAACGAATCGCACCGGCTCCTTGGTATAGCGATTGACCAAGGCGGTCATGTGGTACAGCTCGCCTTGCTGAAACAGGAGCACGTCGCCGCCTGTGGCCAGAAGGGAATCGATGCGCCGCAGCAACCCGGGGATGTCCGGAGGAGGCTCGTTGCGGACCAGCGGCGCAACCGTCAGGCAGAAAAAACCAGCGGGCGCCGCGTGCCCCTCGCCCATCTCATTCCGAAACTCCTGAATACCGGAAGCCAACAATCTCGCGTGAACTTGCGCGTGCGCTGGATCCAGGTGGCCGAAGTATCCCGGCGCGAGCACGACCGCTTTCTTGTAGAGAGCCTCCGTCGGCGGGACAGCCGGCCCCTTGGAGGAGAAAAATACCGCCTCGGCGAGTCCCGCGGAAACCAAATGAGCCAGCAGGGCGGCGCGGTCCCAACTCTCGAACGCCGGCCCGCGAAAATCCAAATAGTCGATCTCGATGCGCTCCTTGACGACGTCTTGCGCCAAGCCTTCGAGAAAGGATTCCTCGCTTTGCAACCCGTAGAACGCGGTGTAGATCAGATTGACGCCCAGAATTCCGATCGCTTCCTGCTGAAGCACATTGGAAGGATCGAGCATATTCACGTGCAGCAGCAGGTCGTTGGGAGGGCCGCCCGGCTGCATCTGAAATCGGAGACCCACCCAGCCATGCGGGTCGTTGGTACCCGCGAAATTGCGCGCCGATACGGTGTCAACAAACGAGAAGAATCGAGTTTGCGGCCCACGTGTTTTGCTCAATTGCGCGAGAAGCTCGCTCCATTCGTGCTCCAGCATCGCCTCCAGTCGCTGCCGCGATACGTAGCGCGATCCGGAGCCGTAGAGGTCATCGCTGACTTCCTTGTCGTATGCGGAAATG
>Ga0210394_10000078_pt1 | contig 232774 bp, 201 predicted proteins | sample IncBWC12MmetaG_FD_160121 | JGI IMG/M metagenome (GOLD analysis project Ga0210394, IMG submission 160121) | Forest soil microbial communities from Barre Woods Harvard Forest LTER site, Petersham, Massachusetts, United States - Inc-BW-C-12-M | ecosystem: Environmental > Terrestrial > Soil >... | reverse complement strand
CAGTTGTCTCCGTGGATTCACAGCTACAACTGGCATCGACCTCATGCTAGTCTCAACCAGTCGCCGCCCATTTCCCGGTCTGGCCTCGATGTAAACAACCTCTTGAGACACCACATTTAGCCCCTGAAGAGAGAGTTTTGCGCAAGTTAGATTCAGGAGGAACTGCGGCGAACTTACTTTCGCGAGAACCGCTCGAAATCCGCCATCTGCGAAGCCATTTCCTCGCGCGCGGCATCCGCCGCGGAGCGGATACCCTGAATGCGCAACTTGAACTCATCGGCGTTCGAAGCGCGCGAAAGGGCTTCGTCGAGCGTGATAAGTTCCTTGGTATACAAATCAAACAGCGACTGGTCAAACGTCTGCATGCCGTACTGCGACGTCCCCGCCGCAATCGCATCATGAATCAGCCGCGTCTTATCCGCATTGATAATGCAATCCTTGATGTACGCGGTCGCAATCATCACTTCGACGGCCGGCACGCGCCCTTTATCATCCGCTCGCCGCACCAGGCGCTGCGAAACCACGGCCTTCAACGTCGCCGCCATCTGCAAGCGAATCTGCTTCTGCTCCGGCGGCGGGAACACCGCAATGATACGCTGAATCGTTTCCGTCGCATCCAAAGTATGCAACGTTGAGAAAACCATGTGGCCCGTTTCGGCGGCCAGCAGCGCGGTCGAAATCGTCTCCAGGTCGCGCATTTCGCCGACCAGAATGACGTCTGGGTCCTGGCGCAACCCGGCGCGCAACGCCGAAGAAAAGTTCGCTGTGTCCACTTCCACTTCGCGCTGGTTAATAAAACTCCGCTTGTCGCGGTGCAGGAACTCGATCGGGTCTTCAATCGTGATGATGTGGTCGGCGCGGTCCGCGTTGATGCGGTCGATCATCGCCGCCAGTGTCGTAGACTTGCCGGAACCCGTCGTCCCCGTCACCAGCACCAGTCCGCGTTGCTCTTCGCAAATCTTGCTAATCACCGAGGGAAGATTGAGCTCTTCAACGGTTCGAATCTTGGTCGGAATAACGCGCAGCACCATTCCCACGTTGCCGCGCTGCTGAAACACGTTCACGCGGAACCGTCCCAGGCCCGCCACGCCGTACGCCATATCCAACTCAGCCGTTTCCTTGAATTTTTGTTTCTGCCGGTTGGTCATCATGCTGAACGCCATGGACAGCATCTCTTCCGGCGTAACGCGCGGCACATCGCTCAACGGCGTCAACAAGCCGTCCACGCGCAAATAGGGGTGGTTTCCAACCTTCAGGTGCAAGTCGGAGGATTTATTTTCAACCGCGCGACGCAATAGGTCGTCAATACTCAGAGCCATGTGCAGACACCCCGCAGAGATGCAATTTCCTCTCTGAACGTAGCATCCGCCACAGGGCCCAACAAGCAGCCCGCAAACCGTAGTTGCGCCTTAGTTACCTAGTCCGATGTACAGGTCTTGGGTGTAGGGGCGGCTTTACGCCGCCTTCCGGCTCTTGTAGCGGCCGCCTTCTGAGGTCCGTTTTGTGGACCCCGGGTGCTCTTGCGGGGCGGGCGCCTTTCCCGTTAAACCTCGCTCGGCTTCAAAAACACCGAATCATAAACCAACCCCGCCAAAAATCCCCCGCCCAGCGGCCCCACCCAATAAATCAACTGGTTCATCCAATGATGCGCCGCCAGCGCCGGCCCAAACGCCCGCGCCGGATTCAACGCCCCATCGGTATATGGCCCCGCCACCAGAATCCCCACAACATACGTCAGTCCAATTCCAAAACCCGCGATCGCCCGAAATGTCCCGCGCTCATCCACCGCCGTCGCAAAAACCACAAACACCAGGAAGAACGTTGTCGTCGCCTCCAGCGTCAACCCCGCCCAGCTTGGAAAATCCCTCATCAGTTCCGGCGTCCCCAGCGCCACGCTCCGCCACACTTCCTCCGGTATCACTGCGCGAAGCAGAAACGCCGCGGCTGCCGCGCCCGCCAGCTGTGCCAGCCAGTAAAACAACGTCTCCATTGTCGAAAGCTTCTTGGTCACCCAAAATCCAATCGTCACCGCCGGATTGAAATGGCCGCCCGAAATATGCCCCAGCGCCGAAACCATGATCGCAATCGCCAGTCCATGCGCCAGCGCAATCGCCAGCAAACCAATCCCTCCCGTCGCGTTGGTCCGCAACTGCATGTCCACGCAAACCGCACCCGCCCCAAAGAAAATCAGCGCAAACGTTCCAATAAACTCCGCGGTCAATTTTTGAGTAAGGTTGTACATCCAGAAGCCTCCCGGCAACTCGCGAAGCGCAACGCGACGCATCGGATTTTAGCTGGATTTGGCAGCCTACGCTACCAACGAAGTGCGAGGATGGATAACAGCAATCAGATAATCAGATGTAGCGGCCACCTTCAGGTGGCCCCTCTTGCCTCCTGCTCGCTGCTATCTGTTATCCGATCGCCTCTTACTAATTACTAAAAACTGAAAACTGAAAACTTTCCGTCACCGTCCCGCCGCCACCGGTGCGTTCACCGGCGTCATCCATCCATGCCGGTCGGCCGTCTTGCCGCTTGTAAGCGCGAAAAACTCCTGCTGGATCTGGCGCGTGATCGGCCCGGTCACACCCTTCCCGACCACAATCTTGTCCACCGAGCGGATCGGCGTCACTTCCACCGCCGTCCCCACGAAAAACACTTCGTCCGCGATGTACAGCATTTCACGCGGAATCGCCGATTCTTTCACCGGAATGTTCATGTCGGCCGCCAGCTTCGTCACCGCGTCGCGCGTAATGCCTGGCAGGATACTCGTCGCCAGAGGCGGCGTGTACAGCGTCCCGTCGTGCACCAGAAATACATTCATTCCCGATCCTTCGCTGACGTGCCCGTGAGAGTCCAGAGCGATGCCCTCCGCAAATCCATTCAGCGATGCCTCCATGCGTATGAGTTGCGAATTCATGTAATTCGCGGCTGCCTTCGACATCGCCGGCAACGTGTTCGGTGCGATCCGCGTCCACGAACTCACACACACATCCACCCCCTTCGTGAGGGCATCCGGCCCCAGATACGAGCCCCAGTTCCAGCATGCCATGTAGGTTTCGATCGGTGAGTTCAGCGGATTCACGCCTACTTCTCCGTACCCGCGAATCACGATCGGCTTCACGTAGCACGCGCCCAATTTATTGAGCCGCACCAGCTCACAGGCCACGCTGCTGAATTCGTCCACCGAGTAGGGAAGTTCCATCCGGTAGATGCGCCCGGAATTAATCAGCCGCTGCATGTGCTCGCGCAGCCGGAAGATCGCGGGACCCTGCGGCGTCTCGTAGCAGCGAATCCCTTCGAAGATGCCTGAGCCGTAGCTCACCACGTGGGAAAGCACATGCAGCTTGGCGTCATCCCAGTTGATGAACTTTCCGTTGTGCCAGATTTTCTCGCTTTTTTGTACAGGCATGGCCAGGTCTCCCTCGATATAGTCGCGTGCCGCCTCGCACTTTCAGAATAGAAGAGCATCCCCCAAGCGTCAACGAATTCGACGAACGTTGCCGCCGCCACAATCGGCCAATTTGGAACCTTGGAGTGCGGAAGCTCTGCTTCCGCTTTTACCGTTTACGCGCAGAGGCCAAACCAGCCATATCGGCCAACGCTTCGGCCGCCAGGATCCTGTCTCCGGTCTGGCCGGGATCCCACATCAGGGTTTCGTCTCGTCCGGTGCCGGCGCCGCAGTTGGCGCCTTCTCCACCGGCCGCTCCTCTAACATCGCCGCCGCATCCTTCAGCAACTTCCCGTTGTAATTCTCCCAAACCCCCAGCAGCACAAACGGCAGTATCGTCGAAGCCGCCCACAACTTCGCATTCCGCGGCAATTTCGCTTCCGGCTCCCACCGGAAGAGCAGGGAAGAAATCGTAAACGCCAAAATCGCCCAAGCGACCAGTGAACCAATGTTCGCGCGCAGCGACAAAAGCGATGCATGGTGCACCATCGCCTGCTGCAATCCATTCACCAGATACGTTGCCGGAAGAAACAATGCCAGATGCTGCGCCGCCTTCGGCAGGACTGGAATCGGCACCGTCGCTCCGGAAAGGAAAATCAATGCGAACCAGAGCAATTGATTGATGATCTGCGTCTCCTGCATCGTGTTCGTCACGCTGGCCACGATCAGTCCCAACGACGCAAACGCCCCGATCCCGATCAGCGACATCACGATGATCCCGCCCATATTCCCAAAATCCTTCAGATGGTAAACAAACCTCGCCAGCGCGAGTTCCAAAATCACCGTAGGCAGAATCAATAGCATGTTTGCCAAAACACTCGATCCGATCATGCTGCTTGCCGGGATCGGCGCCAGCCGGAACCTCCGCAAAATCCCCTGCTCGCGCCACGTCACAATCTGCGCGCTCAATCCCCAAAACGTTCCCATCACCGACATGGCGATCACCGGACCCAGCAGGTAGCGCACCTTCGCAATCTCGCCTTTTGCCAAAACGCTCCCATACAAAAAGAAAAACGCCATCGGCATCACCAGGCTGAAAAACAGGAACGCCTTGTTCCGCAGCGTAATCCGGATGCGCATCGCCGCCAGCGTCAGAATGGTCTTCAATCCCGCAGCCTCCGTCCGGTCAGCTCGATGAACACGTCTTCCAGCGAAGGCGTCGCAATCTCCAGGCTCACCAGTTCGTTGTTCTCCGCTTCCAGGTGCTTCACCAGCGCCACAATCGCCGGCGCCGTCTTCTGGCAGTGCAGCACATAGAGATCGTCCAGTTGCCGCGCCTCCACCACACCATCCAGATTCTTCAGCGCTCCATTCGAAGCCGGTTTTGCCAGCCGTACTTCAATCCGGGTTGTATTCCCCGAACGCTCTTTCAATTCTCGCGGCGTCCCCGTCGCAATCACTTTTCCGTGGTCCACAATTGCCACGCGGTCGCAAAGCTTTTCCGCTTCTTCAATGTAATGCGTCGTCAGCACGATGGTCTTCTTCTCGCGTTTCAACTCCTCGATGATGTCGTAAATTTCCCGCCGCACTTGCGGGTCCAGCCCCGCCGTAGGCTCATCCAGGAACAGCACCCGCGGATCGTTCACCAGCGCCATCGCCAGCGCCAGCCGCTGTTTCTGGCCGCCCGAAAGCTGGTTGTAAAACGCATTGCGCTTTTCTTCCAGCCCAAACCGCCGCAGCAAATCGTCGGGATTCCGCGTCCGTTTGTAAAAGCCGGCAAACAGCCGCAGCGCCTCGCCAACCTTCAATTTATCCGGCAGGGAAGTTGACTGCAGCGTAGCCCCAATCTCATGCTTCAGCTCGGTTGGATTTCTCTGCGGGTCAATCCCGCAAACCGAGATGCGCCCGCCATCCGGCAGGCGCAATCCTTCCATCACTTCCACCGTGCTCGTCTTTCCCGCGCCGTTCGGCCCCAGCAACCCGAACACTTCGCCCTCTTCCACGGAAAAGCTGACGCCGCGCACGGCCTCCACGTCGCCGTAGCGCTTCACAAGATTCTCCACCTGCAGAATGGAATTGGTCATAGTGTGGAAAGTTACATAGTACAGTACCTGGGCGAGACAGGAAAACCGCATGACAAGTGGCGCTCGATTGCGCTACTTTGAGTTCATGAAGACCGTGAAATTGGAGCTGCCCTCGGCCCTTCTCGAAGCTGCAAAATTTGAGGCTGGCGACGTCTCTCAGGAGACCGCCCGCCTCCTCGCACTCGAACTCTACCGCGAGGATAAGGTTTCACTCGGGCGCGCTTCTGAGCTTTGTCAGACTCCGTTGGCCGCCTTCATGGACTTTGTCGCTCGCCATGGAGTCCCTCCACTTCGCTACACCTTGGAGGACTTGGATGAGGAGCGCCGCTCGGCGGCCATCTTGGAAAAGTGATTGCCGTCTCCAATTCCTCTCCACTCATAATTCTCGCCAGACTCGATTGTTTTCCGCTTCTTAACCGACTGTGCTCGCGACTGATCATTTCGGCGGAAGTCTACAAAGAGGTGGTTATCGATGGAACAGGCCTGCCCGGGGCCAAAGAAGTCGCCGGCGCGGTTTGGATAGAGCGAGGACAACTACAGGATCCCGAAACCCTAGCCATGGCCCTGAAGCAGTATCCTCTTGGTACGGGAGAGCTAAGCGCGATTCTTCTGGCGAAAGAGCACCGGGCGGATGCAGTATTCCTGGACGATCACCAGGCCCGCCAACTTGCAAAGAGAGAAGGTCTCACCGTGATGGGCACCGTTGGTCTTCTGGAGGCTTTCTATGTCCGAGGGCATCTCCCTGACCTTGCCGCAGTCTTTCGAAAGCTTCTCAACGAAAACGTCTACATTGACAAGCGACTTCTCGATCGTCGCTTAAAGTTGCTTGGCCTTCCTCCCCTATAGCCGAGAAAAGAATTTACGGTGGTTGGAAAGAGCCGTCGTGATCATTTAGTTCTAGTTCGGCGTTTGGGCTTGCCGCGCTTGGCCGGCACCCACCCATGCTTCGCGAAATCCACGCGAAACTCCACGATCTTCACGCCTTCGCTTTCCAGGAGTTTTCTCTGCAGGGAGGCGTACGGCTCTGGAATCAGCAGCTTCCCGCGGTCGCCCACCACGCGATGCCATGGAATGCCTCTTCCAGAAGGGGTCGCTGCCAATGCTCTGCCCGCGGTTCTCGCCCCGCCGCGTAAACGCAACGCCTTGGCAAGCGCCCCATAAGTAATAACCCGGCCGCGGGGAATTTGTTTCACCAGCTTATAAACGGGATCCCAGCTCATAGTAAAAAGATCGTAAAGAGGAATCGCTCGCGGGGCAAGCGACCTTTCCTCGCCTCCCGTGTTTAACGAAGTGTATGGGACGCTTCACAACAAGGGATTCCGCGCGTAGAGGAAAGTTCGATGAAACGCAGCGAAAAATCCGATGCAGCATTCGGCGCGACATGCCGCAGCATGTTCCCAATGCAACGTTTTGCAACCTTTACTCATACGACGCATCCAATCTTGATAAGTGTAGTGGAATTCCCTTACACTACGGACGAGACGCAACCTCAACCTACGTCTCGCCGCACTTTCGAGGACATCATGGCTTTTGTCCGTCGCAAAGGAAACGCCTACTATCTGGTGCACAATGTGCGCCGCGGCGGAAAAGTGCGGCAGCTCCATCTCGCGCGTCTCGGCGACCGCGCCCGCATCACCGACGACGTCGTCAAGGCAGTCTCCAAGAAGCATCCCTTCATCGATCTCAACTGGCGCTCCCTGCGCGAACAGTTGGACAGCCAGATCGATCTCGCTGACCCTCAATCCCCGGCCGTACAGAAACTTATCCAGGCCCTCCGCACTCTAAATATTGATCTGGCGGATATGTTTCCCCAGATTCTTCGGCTTTCCGAATCACCCGCGGTGGCGCGGGAGTTGCTCCTCCAAATGAAGCTTCTCCACTCCACCATCCAGGTAAAGCTCGATCAGTTCGGTTCCAAAGACCAGCTGAAGAGAATGCACCGGACAGGCGGCCGGTTTGGGTCTGCGTCTCCGGATTTCCGGGGGCGCTAGGGAGGCGGTCATGGCGACAGGCGATGTTTCTCTAAATCCGAGTATCCGCAGCGCGGACACCATTGAATTTCAAAACGCCCTGCGCGCGAAGATCGTCGGCCAGGACGACGGCGTCCAAGCCCTCGTCGAGTTGTTCCAAGTCTTCACCGCCGGCCTCAACTCCCCAGGCCGCCCCGTCGGCAATCTGCTTTTCCTCGGTCCCACCGGCTCCGGCAAGACCCGCATCGTCGAAGCCGCGGCGGAAATCCTCTTCGGCAGCCCCCGCGCCATCATCAAGATCGACTGCGCCGAATTTCAGCACTCCCACGAAATCGCGAAAATCATCGGCTCGCCCCCGGGTTATCTTGGCCACCGTGAAACCCATCCTTTAATCACCCAGGAAGCGCTGGCCGCGAATCATACGGACAAGCTCAAGCTTTCCTTCCTGCTCTTCGACGAAATTGAAAAGGCCAGCGACGCTCTCTGGCAGCTGCTCCTCGGCATGCTCGATAAAGCCACCCTCACGCTCGGCGACAACCGCCGCGTCGATCTTTCGCAAACTGTCATCTTTATGACCTCCAACCTGGGCGCCAACGAAATCACCGACCTCATGGGCGGCGGCTACGGCTTCATCAAGTCCGGCGACACGCCACAAACCAACATCGACCAGAAAGTCGAGCGCACCGCCGTCGAAGCGGCGCGGCGCAAATTCTCGCCTGAATTCATGAACCGCCTCGACAAGATGGTGGTGTTCCGCCAGCTTAAGCGCGCCGAACTCGAAACTGTGCTGGACATCGAACTCGGCCTCGTCCAGAAGCGCGTTCTCGACACCGCGACCAACAAGTTCCTTTTCCGCGTCACCGATTCCGGCCGCAACTTTCTGCTTCAAGAAGGCACCGACCAGCGTTACGGCGCTCGCCATTTGAAACGCGCCATCGAACGCTTCCTCGTCTACCCGCTGGCCAATTTGCTCGCCACTCAGCAAGTCAATCTGGGCGACCTCGTCCGCGTCGATTGGGACGGTGTCCACAAAGAGCTGACTTTTGTCCGCGAAAAGGAAGGCGCCATCGTCACCCCGGAAAACCCCGAGGAAACCCTGGCTACCGGCGCCGCCCCTCTTCAGGACGGCCTCGCAAAGGACACACCGGCCGAAGCCGTCTCTGGCGAACCTTCGACACCTGCGTCAATGCCGGCGGCTTCCCCGGCAGTGGCCCGTCAATCCCTGCAAGGCCGCAAGAAGGACCACCGCTAACCCGTAGCGACGGCCTGCCTGCGGACCCTCGCAGGCCGCCCTTCCTTTGGAGTGCGGTAGCTCCGGCAGCGCTTTTGAGATCCCAACCCTACCTCCCATCGCATCGTGTTTGCTCAATCCGCCAATCCTCCCCGCCTCTTTCCGTCACCAGTCAACTGACATAATCTGTTTCACCCCTCTCATTATTGGACACTACCGGTACACCTTCTCACGGCGTGAGACGGTTTCCACAACTGCAACGCTCCTATCTCGTTGAACTTGCAGCCTTTTCGAAATCCACAACCTTTCTGTCGAATTGGCACGCCCCATGCTCTTTCCTTGATATCTGCATTGTTGAGATTTTCAAATCTTGACACTCGCAGCCAGAGCGGTGAGGCGAGGGGCCATCATCGTTCGAGGAAGACGCCATGAAATCAGCTGCCAGGCAGCAACTGGACCCGACAATCCGCAGCAACGATACCCGCGATTTTCACCAGTCCCTTCGCGCCCGCATCGTTGGCCAGGAAGAAGGCGTCCAAGCGCTCGTGGACCTCTATCAGGTTTTCTGCGCCGGCCTCAACTCCCCCGGCCGCCCGGTCGGCAATCTGCTCTTTCTCGGTCCCACCGGCTCCGGCAAGACCCGCATCGTCGAAGCCGCGGCGGAAATTCTCTTTGGCGACCCGCGCATGGTCATCAAGGTCGACTGCGCTGAATTCCAGCATTCTCACGAAATTGCGAAACTCATCGGCTCGCCCCCGGGCTACCTCGGCCACCGCGAGACTCATCCTTTGATCACCCAGGAAGCTCTAGCCGCATCGCACTCCGAAAAGCTGAAGCTCTCGTTTCTGCTCTTCGACGAAATTGAAAAGGCCAGCGACGCCCTGTGGCAACTGCTCCTCGGTATGTTGGACAAGGCCACCCTGACCCTCGGCGACAACCGCCGCGTGGACCTCTCGCAGACCGTCATCTTCCTCACCTCCAACCTCGGCGGCGGGGAAATCACCGAACTCATGGGCGGCGGCTACGGCTTCATCAAGTCTGGGGACAAACCAGCCGACAAGCTTGACGAAAAAGTTCAGCGCACGGCCGTCGAAGCCGCGCGCCGCAAGTTCTCACCCGAATTCATGAACCGCCTCGACAAGATCGTGGTTTTCCATCCTCTGCATCGCAAGCAGCTCGAGCAGGTTCTCGACATCGAACTCGCCATGGTCCAGCAGCGCGTCCTCGAAACCGCCAAGGGCCAGTTCCTTTTCCGCGTCACCACCAATGGCCGCGACTTCCTCCTGCAGGAGGGCACCGACCAGCGCTACGGCGCTCGCCATCTGAAGCGCTCCATCGAACGCCACGTCGTCTATCCGATGGCCAATCTTCTCGCCACCGATCAGGTTCGCCTCGGCGACATGATCTGCATCGATTGGGAACCCTCCGACGACCACCTTCACTTCGTTCGCGAAGGTGAAAACGTCGCCATTCCCGTCCGCCGTCCCGACCCGGCAATCGCCACAAAAGCTACGCAAGCCCGCGGCGGCCGCCCTGTCGAAGCCCCTGGCGTCCAGCTCCCACCAGAGCCCACGCCGCGCTTAGCGCGCTAAAAGTTTCGGTCCAGCACTCCATCCATAAACCGAAACCGCACCCCAGTTTTCCCGGGGTGCGGTTTTTTCTTGCCCCAGTAGCGGCCACCTTCAGGTGGCCCCGTTTTCCTGCCCTTGTAGGGCCCGCCTTTTGAGGTGCGCATTTTGCACCCCGAATGCCTTTACGGGGCGGGCCGCTCCTACTCTGGAGTGCGGTGGCTCTGCCACCACTTTTGCAGTTCTAACCACATCTCACAACGAATTGGCGTCTTCGCATTCCAACGCAAACGCACCTGTGGCAGAGTGACTCCTGCCTGCCCTGAGCGAGGTCGAATGGGCTGTGCTCTTCGATCTCCAATAATCCACTGGTGCAAAAAAATGAGCGCCGGAACCGCCCGGCGCCCATTCTCCTTCTGCTCTTGTTTCCTTCTACCAGCCGAACTGCACCGCCGGAAGCACCGGTGTGCCTTCGCTTCGCACCGCATCCAGGGCATTCGGATCAAAACCCAGGAGCTTCAGGATGGTGGGAGCTACCTGAGCGGTTTCCACGAAGCTGTTGATGCTGCGGCCGTCAAAGTGTGGATTGGATACCAATAGCATCACATTGGTGTCGTCCCACGCATATCCGCCGTGTTCGGACTGCTTCTTGTCGCCGCCGGTATACACCACGCCGACGTTTGGAATCGCGACGATGTCGGGCGTACGCGGGTCCCCGCCTGCCCGAAGTTTGCAGCACGGGCCGGGATTGTTCGGCACGCCCGGCGGGTTAAAAAGCGTGTTCAGTGAAGCGCCATAGTAGATCTGCCCGGCACCCCATCCTGGGGGCGCGACTGCGTCAGCTTCCAACATGCTAACTGCGGTTCCGGTCTGCGTCGGGTCCGCGAGCCAGAGTTGGGAAATGTCGTCTTCCGCCAGGCCGAGCCCATTGTTGGCGTTGCTGTAAATCGCCGGGAGAAGATTCGCGATGACACCGCCAGGGGAGTTACCATTGCCAGTTTTCCCGGGAATTGGGAAGAAGCGATTCGGGTCGATTGGCGATTGTCCGTGCTTTGCCGTGATGATGATGGCCGTGGATTCCAGAAGACTGTTGTGTCTAAGCGCTGCGACCATCTGTCCGATCGCCGCATCCACGAATACGATTTCCTTTGCCATAATCGGTCTGGGCGTACCCTGGGCGTCTTCATAGCCGCCGGAGTTGCTGTCGCTTCGGTCTGGGGGCAGCGCAGCGGGCTTTACAAGCTTCTGGCCGACGCTGACTGCCTGGAAGTTCATGCCGAGGATCACTGGGACCGGAGCCTTACTTGTCCCGAGGTGATTCTTACCGTTGATTTCGTTCACCACCGCGTTGACTTTCAACTGGTCATAACATTTGATGGCATCGAAATCGGTCGTCCAATCGTTCCCCGGAGTCTTTGCGTCTCCGCTCGCTTTGATGCTTCCGCAATCAAAGCCCGTGCCGGCCGTGGTTATTCCCGGCAACGGAATCTGGTTGGAATTGACTTCCGGAGAATAGTAATCATCCACGTTGCTGGGCACACTTGTACCGGTTGGGCCCGAAACCAGAGCGTAAACAGCGTGCTTGTCCGACCAGGCAGTGTAGCCGCCCGCGGCATGGATCACGCCATAAATAGTGTTGGTGCGAACGAAGTTCCATGGATAAACGGGTTTGCAGTTATTAAACGGATCGCGTACCAGCCGGTCGGGATTAACTGCCGGATAACCGCCGTCGGCAACGTTGGCGGCTTGGGGATTCCCGCCATTGAGCAGTAGTTGGTTGAATTCGTCGCCTTCCTCATATTCGGTCTGGGTTCCGTAAATCTGGTTTGGGACGCAGGGCGCCAATGCAGGGTTGTTGTTCGGGTCGCTTGTGCCAGGCAGGCCGTTTCCGGTGGTTACTAGAGGTGGCGCCAAAACGCGATCGTAAGCCACGTCGTAATACGCGCCTACCGTTCGGGGGCTGCCACCGGTTACCAGTGCCATCAAGCCAGGAAAGGAGTCCGACGGCCTGGAGGTCGTCGTTCGTGTGTAGTTCAGCCCGGTCTTGCCGAGTGCAGCGAGCGTCGGGCAGTAGGGTGCTCCACCGTTTGCCCCGCTGATGCCGTTTGCGCAGTTTTCGAAATCCACCGCGTGCATGCCGTCAATGCTGATCAGCAGGACGTGCTTGATATGGGAGTGACCCTCGTCGTCGTTGGCGTGCGCGGGCGCCGGTGTTGTGGAGGCAATCAAGCCGAGAGACAGGCTTGCTGCCAATAACCGCTTCATCATGTAGCTCTCCTTTTGGATGTATCTGTGGGACTTCGCGAATTCGTGCTCGGCAATTCGCTACGTGACGAGACTAGGCGGCAATTGTTACAGGAAAGAGACGCCTCGATGTTCGGATGGTGAAAGAAGGGAATTTCTTGAAGTGGCGCTCAAGCGTATCTCAATTTCGCGCCCAAACTTCGTCTTTCCCTTCCGCTTTCTGAATGTTTTTTCAGATTGGACGACTGCGTACTATTAGCTTTGGAGCCTGCCTGCGGCCACCGTGCCTGGATGATCGTGGATCTCCTCCGCCCGCTTCAACGCTTCCTCAATGTTCGCGCAGATATTTTCCGCGCCGATGTGCCGTTCGAATCCCGCCTCGCGCATCAGCGCCTCGGGTTGCGGCCGCGCCCCGCACACCAGCATCGCCCTTCCATTCGCCCGCAAAATCTCCGCCAACTCTTCCAGTGCCGCGATCCCCGTTGCATCAATCGCTGTCATGTTTCGCAGCCGCAGAATTACGATGGGCGGCAGGGAAGCAATGTCTTTCGTAACCTCTGCGATCTTGTCGGTCACTCCAAAGAGAAACGGCCCATGAATCCGGTACACCGCCGTGTAATCTGGAATGTCCTTGTCCTGCAGAATGTGGGCGCGGCCATCCTCGATGTAGTCGTCTGTAACTTTCGACACGGTCGTGGTCATCGAAATCTTGCGGATAAAGCTGAACGCCGCCAGGATCATCCCCACTTCCACCGCTAGCGTCAGGTCCGCCACCACCGTCAACGTCAACGTCAGCAGCCACACGATGATGTCCGCCGCGCTCAGTTTCAGAATCTCGGGAATCTCGCCCCAGTCCCCCATGTTGTAGGCGACCATGAAAAGAATCCCCGCCAAAGCCGCCAACGGCACATCCTTCACCATCGGCGCAGCGAACAGAATCACCGCCAGCAACGTAAGCGAGTGGATGATCCCGGCCACCGGCGTTCTTGCACCCGCGCGCACATTCGTCGCCGTGCGCGCAATCGCCCCCGTCGCCGGCAATCCGCCAAACAAGGGAGAAGCGAGGTTGGCGACTCCTTGCGCGATCAACTCCACGTGTGGATTGTGCTTGTCGCCGCTCATGCGGTCCGAAACCACCGCCGAAAACAAAGATTCAATCGCGCCCAGCATCGCCACCGTAATCGCCGGCGAAAGCAGGTGCAGCAGCAGCTGCGGTTGCAGCCTCGGCATCGCCAGGTGTGGCAACCCGCTCGGAATTCCGCCAAACCGCGTCCCAATCGTCTCAATGGGCAAATGAAAAATCGCCACCGCCGCCGTCGCCCCAAAGCAAACCAGGATGGCTCCAGGTATCCGCTTGAAAAACTTCGCGCAGATAATCATCACCGCCAGCGAAGCAAATCCCACCACCGTCGCGACCCAGTTCAGCGTGTGAAAATTCTCCGCGATCGCACCCATGCGATGAAAAAAGTCCCCCGGCACATGCTCCATCCGCAGCCCAAACAAATCCCGGATCTGCGTGCTCGCAATCAGGATGGCGATTCCGTTCGTGAAGCCCACCACCACCGGCCGCGGAAAATATTTCACCATGCCGCCGAGGCCCGTCGCGCCCATAATCACCAGAATCAACCCGGCCAGCATCGTGCACGTAAACAACCCGTCCAGCCCATACTTCGAAATAATTCCCAGCACCACCACCACGAACGCGCCGGTTGGTCCGCCAATCTGCGTTTTGGATCCGCCCAAAGCGGAAATCAGGAAGCCGGTAACAATCGCGCAATAAATGCCCGCCTGCGGCGCAACTCCCGACGCAATCGCAAACGCCATCGCCAGCGGCAGCGCCACTAACCCCACCGTCACGCCGGCAATCAAATCCGCCGTAAATTTTTCGAGGTTATAGTTCCGCAGAAGTAGAACTGATTTCGGCAACCACGCGTCGATCGCAGCGCTCATCGTCTCGCCAACCCGCTTCCGTCCCTACTCGCCCAAGTCTACCAGCCCCAGGGCAGGGAACCGTGTGTTCCATGCACACTCGTGCACTCCGAGTTATAGCCACCCTAAACTGTTTGTATTGGTTCGTTTTGTAGAGCCCGCTTTCTGAGGCGGGCCATTCTTGCTTCCGTAGCGTCCACCTTAAGGTGGACGCTACGATTGTGAACTGCGGGCGGACCCGATCGGCCCGCTATTACGCCCTAAAACCAACCAACCCTAAAACCAAAACATTGCCATTCTGAGGGCATCCGACGAGGATGCCCGAAGAACCTCAACTTCAAACATACTCGCAAATTCTTCTAGATACACTTCGCTCGGTAACGCCTCTACCGCCTAATCCGCCGCCTCGCTCCGCTTCTCCCCCGCCTTCCATCGCAGCACCGGCTTCCGCGCCGCGCCCACTTCATCCAATCTCCGCACCCGCGTCGTATGCGGCGCCGTCTTCACCAGTTCCGGCTTCTCCGCCGACTCTTTCGCGATCGACCTCATCGCCTCCACAAACAAATCCAACTCTTCCTTCGACTCCGATTCCGTCGGCTCAATCATAAGCGCCCCCGGCACAATCAAGGGAAACGCCGTCGTGTACGGGTGAAACCCATAATCAATCAGCCGCTTTGCGATATCCATCGTGTTCACGCCGTTCTTCTTCTGAATCGCGTCGCTGAACACCACTTCATGCATCGACGGCTTCGTGTACGGCAAATCAAGCACGCCTTCCAGCCCCTTGCGAATGTAATTCGCGTTCACCACCGCGTCTTCCGTCGCCTGCCGCACTCCCGGCCCGTACGCCAAAATGTACGCCAGCGCCCGCACCAGCACCCCAAAATTCCCCACGAACGCCTTCACCCGCCCAACGCTCTGCTTACGGTTGAAATCCAGCGCCAGCCGCCCGCCCTCTTTCTCGACCAGCACCGGCGCCGGCAAATAAGGCTCCAACAATTTCTTCATCGCCACCGGGCCCGCTCCCGGTCCGCCGCCTCCATGCGGCGTTGAAAACGTCTTGTGCAGGTTCAAGTGCATCACGTCCACGCCCAAATCACCCGGCCGCGTCACGCCCGTCAGCGCATTCATGTTGGCGCCGTCCATATAAAGCAGCGCACCCTTCGCGTGGAGGATCTCCGCAATCTCTGGAATCTGCTGCTCAAAAATTCCCAGGGTGCTCGGATTCGTCAGCATCAGCGCGGCCACATCTTCCGTCACCTGCTCGCGTAAATGCTCCAGGTCCACCTGCCCGTCGGCGTTGGACTTAATATTTTCCACTTCATATCCGGCAATCACCGCCGTCGCGGGATTCGTTCCGTGCGCCGAATCCGGGATCAGCACCTTCTTCCGCGGATTCCCATTCTTCTCGTGATGCGCGCGAATCAGCAGCAACCCGGTTAACTCGCCCTGCGCTCCCGCCGCCGGCTGCAGCGTAATGGCGTCCATCCCGGTAATTTCGAGCAAGCACTTTTCCAGCAGCTGCAGCACTTTCAAGCAACCCTGTGAAAGCTCCTGCGGTTGGTATGGATGTTCCGTCGCAATCCCATCGAGCCGCGCCACAAACTCATTTACCCGCGGATTGTATTTCATCGTGCAAGAACCCAGCGGATACATCCCCAAATCAATCGCGTAATTCCAAGTCGAAAGCCGCGTGAAGTGCCGAATCACCTCGATCTCGCTCACCTCCGGAAACCCGTCCACGCCGCCGCGCCGGTGCGCATCGCCCAGCGCCTTTGCGGGATCAACAGCCGGCACATCCAGCGGCGGCAACTCAAACGCCCGCTTCCCCGGCGACGACTTCTCAAATATCAATCCCTCATTCTGATTCGTATGCCGCGTAGCCTTCTTAATCTTCTCGCTCATCCCCACTCTTCTCTGTGACCTCTGTGCTCCGGCCTCTGTGCCCTCTGTGTTAAATCTTTTCGCTTTTCTTAAGCCGCCAGCGCCTTTCGAACCCCGGCTGCCAATTTCTCTATGTCTGCACGCGAGGTCGTCTCCGTAACGCAAACCACCGCATTCTTCGACAACTCCGGATAAGCCGTCCCCAAAACAAACGGCCCGATAATCTTTTCCTTCAGCAATTCCGCATTCACCAATTTCACCGACTTCGGAAACGCCACCGTAAACTCATTAAAAAACGCCCCCGAAAACGTCCGCGTTACTCCTGGAATCTTCTCCAGCTCGCTCAACGCAAAATGCGCCTTAGCCAAATTCTGCTCCGCCTGCTCCCGCAGTCCTTCTTTGCCCAGCAGCGTCAAATGCACCGTAGCCGCCAGCGCGCACAACGCCTGGTTCGTGCAGATATTCGAAGTAGCCTTCTCTCGCCGGATATGCTGCTCCCGCGTAGCCAGCGTCAGCACAAATCCCCGTTGCCCCTCGCTGTCCGTCGTCTGCCCCGAAAGCCGTCCTGGCATCTGCCGCACATACTTCTCGCGCGAAGCAATCACGCCCGCGTACGGCCCGCCATAACTCGGCGCCAGCCCAAAACTCTGGGCCTCCATCGCCACGATGTCCGCTTCCGCCGGCGGCTTCACCGCGCCCAGCGACACCGCTTCCGTCACCGCCACCACCAGCATCGCTCCCGCGGCTCTCGTAATCTCCGCCAACGGCCCCAGCGTCTCAATCGTCCCGAAAAAGTTGGGCGACTGCACCACCACCGCGCAAACATCGTCGCGGATCGCCGCCTTCAGAGCCTTCGCGTCCAGTGTCCCGGCCATCGTGTACGAAATCTCTTCCACATGCAGTCCGGAATTTTTCGCATACGTCCGCAGCACTTCGCGGTACTCCGGATGCACCGACCGCGCCACCAGCACTCGCCGCCGCCCCGTCAGCCGCTCCGCCATCAACACCGCTTCCGTCGTCGCGGTCGACCCGTCGTACATCGACGCGTTCGCCACTTCCTGCCCCGTCAACTGGCACATCAGCGTCTGAAACTCGAAGATCGCCTGCAGCGTCCCCTGCGTAATCTCCGCCTGGTACGGCGTGTACGACGTCAAAAACTCTCCGCGCTGGATAATCGTGTCCGTCACCACCGACCGCAGGTGGTTATACACACCCGCGCCCAGAAAGCTCGTGTACCCGCCGGAATTCTCCGCCGCGCGCTCCTGAAAATAGCGAATCACTTCCTGCTCGGAAAAGGGTCCCGGCAGGTTCAGCGGCTTCTTCAACCTGTATTTTTCGGGAATCGACGAAAACAGCTCTTCAACGTTCTTCACCCCGATGGCCGCCAGCATCTCCTGGCGCTCCGCCGGGCTCTTCGGGAGGTAGCGCATCAGGCGGACGCTTCTTTCTGCTTCTCCGCGATATACGCCTCATACGCCGCCGCGTCCATCAGCGCGCCCACTTCCGACGGATTCGCAAGCTTGATTTTGATCAACCATCCCGCCGTGTGCGGATCTGTATTGATCGCTTCCGGCTTCTGCACCAGCGCGCCATTCGCTTCCGTCACCTCGCCGCTCGCCGGCGCATAGATTTCGCTAACCGCCTTCACCGATTCCACCGACCCAAACGTCTTCCCGGTCGCCACCTTCGCGCCCACTTTCGGCAGCTCCACAAACACCACATCGCCCAACTCATGCTGCGCGTAGTCCGTGATGCCCACCGTAGCCACGTCGCCCTTCACCTCAATCCACTCATGATCCTTCGAATATTTGAACTGCGTCGGATATCCCATCGTCCCACTCCTTTATTCTTTTCCTCTTCATAGCCACCGAACACCTGAACTTGAGGGTGCCCCGCCCTTGGTTTTTAAGGGTGGGCTCTTACGATCGGAGGGCAACAGACCTCTGCCTCTCCATTCTTTCCTCACGTCTTAACCGCGCTAGCCTTCCGAACCCTCTTATAAAACGGCGTCCCCACCACCTGTGCCTTGCACCTCTGCCCACGAATCTCCACAAAAACCGCCGTCCCCAACCCCGTCATCGAAGGCGGCACATACGCCAACGCAATATTCTTCCCCAGCGTCGGCGAAGGCGACCCGCTAGTCACCACCCCAATCTCATTCCCACTCTCATCCAAACACCGATACCCGTCCCGCGCAATCCCGCGCTCCACCATCTCCAACCCCACCAGCGCCCGCTTCAATCCCTCCGCCTTCAATTTAACCAAAGCGGCCCGCCCGATAAACTCTCCCTTCTCCAAATGGCAATACCGGTCCAGCCCCGCTTCCCAAACATTGATCTTGTCGCTGATCTCGTGCTCATACAACGCCATCTTCGATTCGAGGCGAAGTGTATTCCGCGCCCCCAGCCCGCAAGCCACAATCCCAAACTCTTTCCCCGCCGCAAACACTTCATTCCACACGCGCTCGCTCGTCGCCACATCCGACGGCACATAAATCTCAAATCCGTCTTCGCCCGTGTACCCCGTCCGCGCAATCAGCGTGTTCGGCAGCCCGCAAACCGTTCCATGCGTGAACCAGTAATTCTTAATGGTCTCCAGCTTCGCGTCCGTCAGCTTCTGCAACACTTCGGCCGCCCGCGGCCCCTGAATCGCCAGTTGCGTGTACGCGTCGCTCAAATCCTCCACCGCGCAATCGAATCCCTTGGTGTTCTCGCGCACCCAGGAAATGTCCTTCTCCCGCGTCCCCGCATTGATCACCAGCAGGTAGTCGTCCTCGCCCAGCCGGTGCACGATCACGTCGTCCACAAAAGTCCCGTTTGGATAAAGCATCGCCGAATATTGCGCCTGTCCGATCGCCAGCTTCGATGCGTCATTCATCGTCAGGCGCTGCACCGCCGCCAGCGCCCCGCCCGCCTTCTTCGCCCCATGAATCCGGATGTCGCCCATGTGGCTCACGTCAAAGACGCCCACGCCGCCGCGCACCGCCCGGTGCTCGCACATCAAGTTGCCGCTGCACGGATACTCCACCGGCATGTCCCAGCCGCCAAAATTAACCATCTTGGCGCCCAGACGCTTATGCAGCGCATTCAGTGCCGTTTTGCGAAGACTTGAATTGGCAGGAGAGTTTCCGGAGTCCATTCCGTTTGCTCAAGCAAAAACCGATGCTACCACGCACCCGAGATACCGTCAAAACAACGCAGCTTTCGGTAATGTCCTAATTTGAATTTCTCAGGAAATTTATGAAGTTTCCTCTGTCGCTTCCCTATTCAGTGACATCCCTAATCTCGGCTGATAGTATCGGTCCAGAAATTCTTCCTCCGCACCCCTGGAGGAAAAGAGGCTTTGCGTAAGGCCTTTGGCGTAAGGGAGTTCAATCCTGCCGGCTGACTTCATCCATACAGAAACCTCTTTGCCGTTGGCGACCTCTAGCCATTTTCTGCGGTCCTCCATTTCATTCTTCCGAAGATTATCCCGCTGAAATATGCCGATCAGGCGTCGCCATCGGCTCAGCAGAGTTCCTTTGGCCTGTCCTACCTTGAGGGCATCCTTCTCTTCAAGCAGCCTGTTTTCGTCGAGTAAAGCCACATAGACAACGTCGCGGACCGTCGAGGCGTCCGGCGTAGATTGCACTATAAGGGCAGGTCGGCCAATACGAATTTTTAGACCGAGCTTAAAACCCAACTCCTCTGGATGTTTGACCATTACTTCGCGCCTCGCCAAGCGTTCTTGTATTTGAGTTTGGCTTAGGAAACCAAATTAGGACAGTATTCAGCTCTCAGCGAGCTCTTTACCGATATACATTACCAGGAGCACCCGCCTCTTGCTGCCCGCCTCGCCCTCAGGTACAGTTTTTTCCGGAGGCACCGATGGCCGCCCGCCAACAAGTTCTCTGCGTACAGTGCGACAAAACCGAAGAATACTGCACCTGCGATAAATACTGCACCATCTGCAAGAGCCTCGAAAGAGTGCGCCTCGCCGCCGATGGGTTGTACTATTGTCCCGAGTGCCGCGAAGCCTGCGACATCTCCTGGGCCACCAGCACATAGCCGTGCCGAAAAATCCTCTCCACCTTCGGCTGTCTCTCGATCACGACGAACGCCTCGCCGCCGCTGCAGGTGGCGCCATGCGCGTCTTCGCCGACGCCGCCGGCCTCCCCAACGACAACATCGAGCAGCTCAAAATCGCCGTTGTCGCGGCCTGCAAACTCTGCTTCGACTTTCACCATAATTGCACCACGCCCTGCCAGGTCACTTTCCTCCGCCTCAACGATCGCATCCAAGTAGAAGTCACCGTCCCCGGCGTCCCCCCGCCAGCCAACAAGCCCGATCCCCACTGGGCCGGCGTAGACGACGTCCAATGCGAAAACCGCAACGATTGCGGCGTTCTCCGCCTAACCAAATTCCTCTCCCCCGTCTCCTAAGTCCGCTAATATGTTTTTTTGATTTCCTACAGGTGGGTGCCCCAGGTGCCGGTTTTGCACCTGGGGTTCTTCCTCTCAAAACCACTACATCTTAATCGCAAACGTATTCTTCTGAATCAACGTGGTCATCTGCTCGTCGCTAACCGACATCCGAATCACCACGCGATCCCCCGACGGCGTCACGCTGGTCTGATCCAGCAACGCCCCCAGCTCCGGATTATCCTTCGCCGACTGGTATTTCTTATAAAGCAGCCCCGCCGCCATCAACTGGCTCAGCGTGTTCGCATCTTCCGTCGACCCACACACCGCTTGAAACTTCGCGTCCACCCCGCTGCTCGCCGTCGCCGTGATCAGCATCGCCTGCATCCGCGCCACCAGCTTCGCCGCTTCCGGAAACTGCTGCACTTCCGGCGCCAGCTGCCCCATCGCCAGTTTCGTGTACGCCGGATCCAGCACCGCCCAAACCACGCCGCTGCCGTTCACTTCATTGATCATGCTGTACACTTTGTCGTTCCGCAGCAGGCTGTCCTCTTCTCCATACCGCACCGCAATCAGTCTCTCCAGCAGTTGCCGGTGTCCAAACGCCGCCTTGTTCGAATCCACGAAAAAGAAAAACAGGTCGTTCGGTCCCACTCCTGACCCGAACGCAAACAGCGTGTACCCGTGCGATTTCACCGTCGGCAGTTTCTGCGACTTGAAATACGCTTCCGTCGAATCCGGGTTGTAGCCTCCCAGCGCGATCCCCACGATCTCTTCGCTGTCCGGCGCCTCCGTCGTCGCCGCGCCCGCTGCCGCCGGATCCTTGCTCAACGCCGACTCCGGCACCAATGCCCACGTCAGTTCGTCCACCTGCGAATTCGTATCAATCCCCGCTGAGGCCAGGAATTTCTCAAATTGTTTGAACTTCTCCGGCAGCATCTGCTGCTCCAGCGCCGGATACCACTTCATCGTCCGCGCCTTCTTCAAATCCGCGTACGCAAATTCGCCCACTTCCTTCGGGAACAACGCAATCGTGTCCGCGCCAAGGCCACCCGCCTTCGCGGGCTTCGCCATCGCCGCCATCAACGCCAGCAAAGCGCACGCCGCCGCAAATCTCTTCTTCGCCTCTGTCCACTTCTGCATGAATTGCTCCTTTCGGGGGCCGGGGGAAAAAACATCTATCGAAGTCGGTTTTGTAGGGGCCGGGTTCACGCGGCCCGCCGATCAATCGAGGAAACTCTATTTTACGCCACTATCTCGTCCTTAGCCGAGCCGCTTGCGCAGTTCGTCAACTTTGCTCCGCATCTGCGCCACATACGCCGCATCCTTCAACCCTTCCAGGTTGATCTCCACGTTGGCCAACGCGCCTTTCGCGCCTGCCACTCCCATTAGACGCGCCACCAGCAGGTCTGACTTCATGGATGCCGCCGAGATTGCTTCCAGTTGCACCAGCCGCTCCACCAGCCTCGCCGCCTTTTCCGCCACTTCCAGCGGCACTTCCGAAGCGCCCTTCGTCGCCGCCTGAATCGCCGCGTCCCGCGCGGCTTTCTCTGCGTCATTCCCCTGCGGCATTTTGAACGCCGCCATCACCGCGTCATACGAACTCGCATCACGGTCAATCGCCCCTGTCAGTTCGTCGGCAGTCTTTCGCAGCGCGTCCACATTCTCCGAAAGCTTGTCCACAAATGGAGCCTGCAATTTCTTCTTTCGTGAAAGTCCAGCCACCATCTGCCCCAGCGCTGCCGCCATCGCCGCCGCAAACGCCGAAACGCTCCCGCCTCCCGGCGTTGACGTCGGCTCCGCCACCGCATCCAGAAACGGCCGCGCCAGGTGCGCCAGTTTCCCGTCCTTCGTCTCCAACGGCGCACCGCTCAGCGCATCCGCCAGCTTGTTCTCAAACACTTGCGATGGCGAGAAGTTCTCCAACTGCAGGAAGTAATCCGCCGCCATCTCAATCGCCTTCTTTGGCACCAGTCCCACAATCTCGCTGCCAACCGGCATCACGCCATAACGCTCCGCCTCGCGCTTCACCGCCTCATACACCCGGTGCATCGGCGTCTGTTCGTAATCCGTCAAATTGATGGACACCTGCGCCAGGTTCCGCGCCTTCAATTCCACGCCCATGGATTTCACGTAACGAAACCCCCCATTCGAGAAACGAATCGCCCGCGCAATCTTGTTCGCAATCCCGATATCCGATGTATTCAGGTTCACGTTGTACGCCACCAGAAATTTCCGCGCCCCCACCACCGTTACGCCCGCCGTAGGATGCAGCTTCGGCTCGCCAATATCCGGCTGCCGGTCGGGATTCTTCTTCATCTCCTCGCGCAGCCCCTCAAACTGCCCCCGCCGCACATTTTCCAGATTCACGCGGTCCGGCCGCGTAGCCGCCGCCTCATAAAAGAAAATCGGAATCCGGTGCTGCTTCCAAATCTCCTGCCCCACGCGCTTCGCCAGCGCCACGCAATCTTCCAGGGTCACTCCTTCCACGGGAATGAAAGGCACCACATCCGTCGCTCCCACGCGTGGGTGCGCGCCCTTGTGCACGTTCATATCAATCAGTTCCAGCGCTTTGCCCGCGCCCAGAATCGCCGCTTCGCCCACCGCTTCCGGCTCTCCCGCCAGCGTAATCACGCAGCGGTTATGGTCCGCATCCATCTCGCGGTCCAGTACATACACCCCCGGTACGCTGCTCATCACCTGCACCAGCGCCTCCACCTTTGCCGGATCCCGCCCCTCCGAAAAATTCGGCACACACTCAATCAGTCGTTTCATCTCTGGTTTCCGCTCTCCGTGTAGAGGCGGCTTTACGCCACCTCTCTTCTCTGTGCCCTCTGAGTTCCTACCTCTGTGTCCTCTGTGTTAAATCTTTTCTTTCTTACCCTGAATTCCTAACTCTTGAACTTTTAAACTTTTGAACTCCGCCGAACTCTTCAACTCTCTTCTCAATCCTTCATCCAAACAATCTCCCCGCTCTTCATCGTCATCCAGCAGACATTCATCCCAAAATAATAAGGAATTTCCCGGTAATCCTCCACTTCGTACACCGCCAAATCAGCCTGTTTTCCCTCTTCCAGCGACCCAACAGTCTTCTCTCTCCCCAGCGCGTAAGCCCCATTAATCGTCGCAGCCGAAATCACCTCCGCCGGCGTCATCCGCAATTGCGAACAAGCCAGCGACAATATCATCGGCATGCTCACCGTCGGGCTAGTCCCCGGATTGTAATCCGTCGCCAATCCCACAATCGCCCCCGCCTCAATCAACTTCCGCGCCGGCGCATACTCCTTCAATCCCAAATGAAAATCGCACCCCGGCAAAAGTGTAGCCACCGTCCCCGATTTCCCCAGCGCCCGGATATCCGCTTCATTCACCTGTTCCAGGTGATCGCAACTCACCGCTCCCAATTCCACCGCCAACTGCGTCGCCCCGCTCCGTGACAACTGCTCCGCATGCAATCGTGGCCGCAGCCCATGCTCCTTCGCTTTCGTCAGCAATTTTCTTGATTGCGCCACCGTGAACGCCCCGCGATCGCAGAACACGTCGCAATATTCGGCCAAATCGCCCACCACGATTTCCGGCAGCAATTTCTCCATCAACAGCGCAAGATACTTCTCCGCTCCATCCTTCTTCGCTCGAAATTCCAAGGGCACCACGTGCGCGCCCAAAAAAGTCGAAACAATCTCCAACGGCTGCTCCTGATTCAATTCCCGATGCAGTCTCAAAATCTTCAACTCGCTCGCCACATCCAGCCCGTACCCGCTCTTCGCCTCCACCGTCGTCGTTCCGTAAGCCGCAAACTCTTCCAGCGCCGCTATCGCGCGGGCTTTCAACGCCTCGTGCGTTGCCGTGCGCAGCTTCTTCACCGAATTCAGTATCCCGCCGCCCTTCCGCGCAATCTCCTCATAACTCGCCCCCTGAATCTTCAGCTCATATTCTTCCGCGCGGCTAGCCGCATGAATCAGGTGCGTGTGCGAATCCACAAATCCCGGCAGAACCACCCGCCCTCCGACATCCAGTTTCTCCGCCCCCTTCGCTTCTGCTCGCCGCTCCACGTCCACGCGTGCCCCGGCCGCAACAATCTTCCCGTCGCGCACCAGCACCGCGCCGTTTTCAATCAAGCCAATTTTGGAAAGGGAATTACCCCGCCGCGGACCGCTTCCACGCAGCGTAACCACCTGCGATGCCCCTGTAATAAGAATGCTGCCACTCAAACCCGTAGCGGCCACCTTCAGGTGGCCCAGTGCCGAAACCCAATCTACGATCTTCCCGAACCCGCTCTCCCGCCGCCTTCCTGCTCTTCTCTCCTCGGGTGCCCCACACGCCGATTTTGCGTGTGGGTCTTGGGTTACTCTTTTCTTCCTATCGGTGTCTCTAGATTCGATCTACGCCCCAACCGCAATCCCCTGATACGCCGGCGCAAACACATCCTTCACGAAAGTCTCGATCGAAGTCGGGGTGGTGTTCGCTGTGCCCCGCGGCTCCAACCCCGCCACGATCCCGTGGTTCAACCCCTGAAACATTTCGATCAAGTAAGCGGCTGTCTTCGTGGAAAGCCCCATCTGCACCAAAGTCTGCTCCACCTGCTCGTAAGTAAACTGCGCGTAAAGCAGGTCGGGCTTCCCGATCCCCCGGCTGATGACCGCCGCCACCTCGGTCATGTTCAGGTCCCGTTCGCCCAGCAACTCCTGCGTCTGCTTGCCGCTGAAATCCAATTTCAACAAACGATCTGCGGCATAAGCCCCGATGTCCCGCGTCGCGATCATCGGAATCGACAAATCCGCCTTCAGCGCTCCCCCGAAAATCCCCATCATCTGGATCATCTGGATCGCCGAAAGGTGGTTTTCCATGAAGTACGCCGGACGCAAGTGCACTACGTTCAGCCGTTCCACCGCATTCAATTTCCTCTCGAAATCGTGCAATCCCAGAATCGGCCCGGTCCCCGCGGGCGCCTGCGCGGCAATGCTGCTCAAATTCACCGCGTACTGCAATCCCGCATTTTTCGCCGCCGCGGAAATTGCATCCGACTCAATCTCCTGCTCCGCGCGGTAATCCGGCGAAGTCATCCCCGGTGGCATCATCAGAAACGCCGCCCGCGCTCCAGTCAGCGCTTTCGTCAACGTCTCGGCATCCTTAATATCCGCAACGAAAGCCTCCGCCCCTCGGTGCACATACTGCTGCAACCTGGCGGCATTTCGTCCGACAACTCTTACCGTTTCGCCCTTCTCTAATAATTGTTTCGTGATAACCGAGCCGATATTTCCAGTCGCACCCAGAATCGTATACATCGATAGCCGCTCCTCGACCGTCTGTCTCTGCACCGAGACACTCGGTTTGATTGTGTGTCGCTATCCTTACAGCATTGGCACTTTCACGCCAGTCTTCTTTGCGAAAGCGATGGCCTCCGGATACCCCGCGTCCACGTGCCTCGCCACGCCCATGCCCGGGTCGTTCGTCAGCACTCGTTCGATGCGCTTGGCCATTTCCTTGGTACCGTCTGCGCACGTCACCTGGCCCGCGTGTTGCGAATAGCCAATGCCCACCCCGCCGCCGTTGTGTATGGACACCCACGAAGCCCCGCTCGCCGTATTGATCAGCGCGTTTAACAAGGCCCAGTCCGCAATTGCGTCCGATCCGTCCTTCATCGATTCCGTCTCGCGATAAGGCGAAGCCACCGATCCGCAATCCAGATGATCCCGCCCAATCACAATCGGTGCCTTCAACTCGCCCTTCGCCACCAGGTCATTCAACGCCAATCCGAATTTGTCCCGCTCCCCGTAACCCAGCCAGCAGATCCGCGATGGCAGCCCCTGAAACTTCACTTTCTTCTGCGCCATCGTAATCCACCGCTTCAAATGCTCGTTCTCCGGAAACATCTCCAGCACCAGTTGATCCGTCCGCGCAATGTCTGAAGCCTCCCCCGAAAGCGCCGCCCACCGGAACGGCCCTTTCCCCTCGCAAAACAGCGGCCGGATATACGCCGGCACAAATCCGGGGAAGCCATACGCATTCTTTAGACCTGCTTCAAACGCGAACGTTCGAATATTATTTCCGTAATCAAACGTCACCGCGCCCAGCTTCTGCAGCTCCAGCATCCCCTGCACATGCTCGCCCATCGCCGCAACCGACCGCTTCCGGTACTCCGCCGCATCTTTCTTCCGCAGCTCCAACGCCTCCGCCAGCGTCATCCCATTCGGCACGTACCCGCCAATCGGATCGTGCGCGCTTGTCTGGTCCGTCAAAATATCCGGCACCACGCCGCGCTTCGCAAGCTCCGGAATCAGGTCCGCGCAATTTCCCACCAGGCCCACCGACGTCGCCTCGCCCTTGCGCACCGCATTCTTCAAAATCCGCAGCGCCTCATCGAGCGATGTCACCATCACGTCGCAATAACCGGTTTTCACGCGCCGCTTGATCCGCTCCGGGTCCACATCAATTCCCAGGAACGCCGCGCCGTTCATCGTCGCCGCCAGCGGCTGCGCTCCGCCCATCCCGCCCATGCCGCCTGTCACCACCAGCTTCCCGCTCAGGCTCCCGCCAAACTGTTGTCGCGCCGCGGCTGCAAACGTCTCATACGTTCCCTGTAAAATCCCCTGCGTCCCGATATAAATCCAGCTCCCCGCGGTCATCTGCCCGTACATCATCAATCCCGCGCGATCCAGCTCGTTGAACTTTTCCCAATTGTTCCACTGTCCAACCAGGTTCGAATTGCACAGCAGCACTCGCGGCGCATACTCGTGTGTCCGAAACACAGCCACCGGCTTCCCCGACTGCACCAGCAGCGTCTCATCGCCCTCCAGTGCCCGCAGCGATTTCACAATCGCGTGAAAGCAATCCCAATTCCGCGCCGCTTTTCCCGTTCCGCCATACACCACCAGGTCCTCGGGTTTTTCCGCCACCTCAGGATCCAGATTATTCAGCAGCATCCGCAGCGCCGCCTCCTGCTGCCAACCCTTGCACGAAATCTGTGTCCCCCGCGGCGCCCGAAACGGCCCCCGGCTCGTCAACGGATCATTCACCACCGGCGTCAATGCGCTCATCTCCCTAACCCTCTCCCGCCATCTTATCCCACCCCAAGCCCCCACAAAAACGCCGCCCCTCCCGTGGCCCAGCCATTCCTGGCTGGGCTCTTTCTTTTCTCTTCTCAGCGCCGGGTGCCCCACACGCCGATCTTGCGTGTGGGTCTTGGGTCTGGGTCTGTGCTCCTGCCACTTTCTTCTCAGCGACCCCAGCGCCTCCGCGTTAGTTTTTCTTCCTCTCCCTCCTCCCATTGCATGAACATTCCCCATCATGTAAATTCAACTTTCCCATGTCCTACGGCACCCTTCCCACCCGCTTTCTCAACGCCGTCGAAGAGCACCCCTCTCCCCGCGCACAGATGTTCCGCGGCCCCGACCTCTGGGAATCCATCTCCTCCCAGGAATTCCTGCGCCGCGTAGCCGGCCTCGCCAACGCCTTCGGCGAACTCGGCGTAAAATCTGGCGACCGCGTCGGCCTCTTCGCCCCCAACTGCCCCGAATGGCACACCGCTGATTTTGCCATCTCCGGCTCCGGCGGCGTCACCGTCCCCGTCTACTTCAACGAATCCCCCGACCGCATGACCTACATCCTCAACCATTGCGGTGCCCAGGTCGTCTTCATAGCGGGCCACAAACAACTCCAGAAATTTCTCGCAGTCCGCGACTCCCTGAAAGAAGTCCAGCAAGTCATCGTAGCCGGTGCCGGCGACGATCTGCCCATCGACTTCCTGCGCTACGAAACGCTCATTGCCGCCACCGGCCCCACCGAAATCGCCGCCTATCGCCTCCGTGCCGCCAAAGTTCTTCCCAGCCAGCTAGCCTCCCTCATCTACACTTCCGGCACCACCGGTGAGCCCAAGGGCGTCATGCTCACCCACAACAATTTCTGCTCCAACGTCACTGACTCCTGCGTTGAGCTAGACCTCCGCCCCGGAACCGATATCGCTGTCTCCTTTCTCCCGCTCGCCCACGTCTACGGCCGCATGCTCGACTACGTTTATATTTTCCACGGCTGCCCGATTGCCTACGTCGAAGTCGTCGAAAATGTCGCCCAGGCTCTTCTCGAAGTCCACCCCACCGTCCTCGCCGCCGTTCCGCGCTTCTTCGAGAAAATCTATGCCCGCCTGATGGAGCAGGGAAGCAAAGCCACCGGCGCCAAGCGCAAAATTTTCGACTTCGCCATGCAAACCGCCCGCGAATCCGCTGCCTGGCGCAGCGGCGAAAAAAACGCCAGCGTGGCTGTTCGCCTGAAGTGGGCCCTTGCCGACAAGCTCGTCTATTCCAAAATTCGCGCCGGCACCGGCGGCCAGCTCCGCACCATTCTTTCCGGCGGCGCTCCGCTTTCCAAGGATCTGTGCGAATTTTTCTGGGCCATCGGAATTCCTATTTACCAGGGCTATGGCCTGACGGAAACCTCTCCCGTTCTAACCAGCAACCATCCGCATAATCGCGCCGGCAGTTCCGGCCGCCCAATCCCCAACGTCCAGCTCCGCATCGCCGGCGATGGCGAAATTCTCGCTAAGGGACCCTGCGTCATGCAGGGCTACTTCAAATCTCCCGAAGCTACCCTCGAAGTTCTTTCCGATGACGGCTGGTTCAGGACCGGTGATATCGGCTACCTCGACAAAGACAACTACCTCTTCATCACCGACCGCAAGAAAGATCTCCTCAAGACCGCGGCCGGCAAATTCGTCGCCCCGCAGCCGATCGAGAACGCCCTCAAGACCAGCCCCTATATCCTCAACGCCATGGTCGTCGGTGATCAGCGCAAATTCGTCGTCGCCCTGATCGTCCCTAACCCCGTCACCGTTGCCGCCAAACTCGCCGAAGACAGCCTGAAATTCTCCTCCAACGTGGAACTCGCAGCCCACCCCAGCACCTACGCCCTGATCGAAAAAGAAGTCGCCCGCCTAACCACCCATCTCGCCCAATACGAAACCATCAAGCGCTTCGCCCTCCTCCCCGACGATTTCTCTTTCGACGGCGGCAGCCTAACCTTCACCATGAAACTCAAGCGCCGCGTAGTCGAGCAGCAATACGCCGACGCAATCGACAAACTCTACGCCGACGTAGCCGAACCCCGTCCCGTCCTCTAATCCCGCGTAGCCGCGACCTTCTGTGCCTGCCCTGACGAAGGAAGGGTCGCCCCCTCTTCCTTTGGAGTGCGGTGGCTCTGCCACCGCTTTTACGGTCTCAACCGTATCGCCCATTTTTTCCGTTGGTCGCCTGTCGCCTCCCCAAAAAACCATATCCTTTCCCCTCCCCAAAACATCCCATCCCCAGAACCAATGCCATACGAGGAGGTTTTTCCATGGCAAAACCCGCAACCGCAACCGTCCGCACTTATCCCAGCAGCGTCGGTGTCCCCGACAAAAACCGCCAGGCCTTAATCGCCCTACTAAATCTCCGCCTGGCCGACAGCATCGATACGCACAGCCAGGTCAAATGGGCCCACTGGAATGTAAAAGGGAAGGATTTCTACCAACTCCACTTGCTCTTTGATTCCGTCGCCACCCATCTCGAAGATCACATCGACACCATCGCCGAACGCGTCTCCGCCCTTGGTGGCGTCGCCAACGGCACCATCCGCGAATCCGTCGCCAAGTCCAGCATCCCCGAAGCCGATCTCTCCGCCTACGACGGTCCCGACATGGTGAAATTCCTTGTCCACAACGTAGGCCACTACACCAACGCGCTGCGCACCGCCATCCAGGAAGCCGACGACCTCGAAGACGCGATCACTGTTGACCTCTTCACCAGCATCACCCGCGAAATGGACAAGGACCTCTGGTTCATCGAAGCCCACATCCAGGCCTGAAATATTTTTCGCACCGTTGTAGGGGCGGGGCTCGCCCCGCCCTCTTGGGTTTCTCTTGGGTTGTAACGCTCGCCTTCCGAGGTGCGCATTTTGCACCCCGAATGGGTCTACGGGGCGGGCCGCTCTTACTTTTGAGTGCGGAGGCGAAGCCTCCGCTTTTACGCACCAAACCCAATCCACCAACAAAACACTTCGCCTAAAACTCGACTTATTTCCCACCTGTGGCACAGCCATTCCTGGCTGTGCTCTTACTCACATCTTCTCCGGCGCTTCAATCCCCAACAATCCCAGCGCCAACACCAACTGCCGCTCCACCAATTCCGTCAACCCCAGCAGAAACGCCCGCTTCTCCTCATCCGCTTCCGACAAAATATGGTGCTTGTGATAAAAATTATTAAACGCCTGCGCCAACTGAAACGCATACTTCGACACAAACGCCGGCTCCTGCGCCCCAATCGCCGCATCCACCGCATAATCCAGTGACCCGGAAGCCAGCAGCACCTCCCAAATCGTATTGCTCTCCGGCCCCTCCATAATCTTCTTCAGCGTTTCCAAACGAACACCGTGCCGCGTCCCCGCAACCTCCGCACCCTTCCGCCGAATCCCACGGATCCGCACAATCGCATATTGGCAATACGGCCCGGTCTCCCCCTCCGCGCTCAACGCGTCCTCAAAATCAAAAGCGATGATCGTGTTCCTCGTCACCTTCAGCAGGAAAAATCGCAGGGCCCCAACCGCCAGCGCATTCGCAGTCTGCTTCAGCTCAACGCCAGCCATCTCCGCGTGCTTCTGCAAAACCCGCGTCTCCGCAGCCGCCAGCATCCGGGTGATCAGATCATCCGCCTTAACGCCGAATCCTTTTCTCCCGCTGACTTCAACGTAAGGCCTCTTAGCATCTTCGGCCGACAATTCGTAGCCCATCTCCTCCGCGCACCGCGGCGTCAGCGCCACAATCTCATAGTCAAAGTGAATCGAATTCTCCGCTTCCTTTGCGTGACCGAGCGCTCGCAATCCCTCCGCCACCACCTCCTGCAGGTAAGCCTGCCGCGCATCAATCACGTTGTAAACTGCTTCGGCCCTTCCAAACTGCGGCGCACCCGCCTCATTCGCCCCGGCAGTCGTAGCCCACAACTCTTTCGTGTCAGGAGGATTCGGCCACCTGCGGTAATGAAAATCTTTTCCGAGCAACCCAAATTTCCAAAGCTGGTAAGCAATATCTTTCCCAACATACGTAACCGTTCCATTCGACCGTACAATAATCTTCGCCTGATCTTCTTCATCGGACATAGAGGCTTCGCCCAGTACGCTCTTTTCCTTTACTTCCTTTACCTCCTTTACCTCAGTCCCCCACGGCATCACCCAGCAACCCGCATTCTTCCCGCTCGTCGCCAGTTGTATCGCCCCGCTCGCCTTCAATTTCTCAAACGCCGCATCCCAGAAATGCAGATGCAGAATTTCGCTCTCCCGCGCCAGCAATTCATAGAAAATGTCCAGCCGCGCCATCGTCCGCAAATGAAATCCCACGACAGCGTCCGCAATCACCGTAGCCATTTCCGCGGTTTCGCCCTCGCCCGCCTCAATCGCCTTCAACGTCTCGCCTCGCAGTTTTCCAGCGCGCACCTTGTCTTCTTCAAAAAATTGCGTCGCCTTGGCATACAGGTCCCAGCACAAGTAATCGAAATTCTTGCCCGACGCCAGCGCCTTCACCTCCGCCAGCGATTTCTTCTCCATCTGCTGAAACGCAATCACCACATCCGCCACCTGCACCCCGGTGTTGTCAATGTAGTTCTGCACCGCCACATCGTGCCCAGTGTGCCGCAGCAGCCGCACCATCGTGTCACCCAGCACCGCATTCCGCAGGTGCCCAATGTGTGCCGCCTTATTCGGATTGATGCTCGTATGCTCGACGATTACCTTCTTCCGCTCGCTCGCCCTGAGCCCAGTCGAAGGCCCACTCGCTTCCTCGCGGGCCCTCTCCCAAAACCACGCCCGATCAAAAAACGCATTCAGATATCCCGCTCCCGCAACCTCCACCCGTCCGATGCCCTCGATCTTAGGCAGGGAATTGGCAATCTCCTGCGCAATCTGCCGCGGCGCCTTCTTCAGCCGCTTCGCCAGCTCAAAGCACACCGGAGACGCAGCCTCCCCCATCTCCAGTTTCGGCGGCCGCTCCAACACTACCAAAAGTTCCACCTCGTATTTTTCGCGGATATGCCCGGCCAGCGTTTCCCGCAGCCGCTTCAGAAGAGTTAGATACACGTTGCCTCAGTTTGAATGGAGTAATCCCCAGAAAATCCCAGTATAGCAGGGCATATCCAGACTCGTGACCCGCGAAAAGAATCAAGGCACGTATGACCACGAAGAATTCCACACGCAGAGAAATGAACGCGAGTGCGCTGGGACCGAGTCCGGGTAGAATACCCGGCGGAGGCAACATGGCGAAAACACGGCGTGAATTCTTAACGGAAGCGGCAGTTGGGTTGGCAGCAGCGGCGGCAAGCGCGGCAGGCGTCGCGCCAGCGGAAGCGCAAGATCCTTCGCAGCAGCAACCGGCGGGCGCGCCACCCGCCTTCGGCACCGGCCCTGGCGTTGGCCCGCAAGTTTCCGTCAACACATTCACCGAAGCCGAAAAGCTGGTCCAGATCGAACTCACCAAGCCGCAACTCGAAATGGCCGCCTCAAGCTGGCGCGGAAATCTCGCCTCCGTCTACGAACGCCGCACCGGCCCTCACAAAGTGGATCTGCCTCCTTCCGTCGTCCCGTATTCAAGCTGGAATCCCGTCCTTCCCGGACGGAAGGCCGGCCCCGACCGGAACCAATTTATCCGCAGCAAATCCGATCCCGGCCCGCTACCCAAAACCGACGACGAAATCGCTTTCTCCCCCGTCACCCGACTCTCCCGCTGGGTCGAAACGCGCCAAATCACTTCCGAACGCCTCACCCAAATCTATTTAAAGCGCCTCGAGCAGTTCAATCCGAAACTCCGCTGCGTCATCACCCTCACCAAAGATCTGGCCCTCGCGCGGGCCAAGCAAGCCGACGCGGAAATCGCCGCCGGAAAATATCGCGGCCCGCTTCACGGCATTCCCTGGGGCGGAAAAGATCTTCTCGACACAGCAGGAATCCCCACCACTTATGGTGCCGAACCCTTCCGCAACCGCATCCCAAAAGATGACGCTGCTGTCGTAAAACGCCTGCACGCCGCGGGCGCAGTCCTCGTCGCCAAACTCAGCCTCGGCGCACTTGCCCTCAACGACATCTGGTTCGGCGGCCAAACCGTGAATCCCTGGCTCCTCGAAGAAGGCGCGTCCGGCTCCAGCGCTGGCCCCGGCGCCGCCACCGCCGCGGGACTCGTCGGCTTTTCCATCGGCAGCGAAACAGGCGGCAGCATCGTCTCCCCCAGCATGCGCTGCGGCATCACCGGCCTGCGTCCCACCTATGGTCGCGTCCCACGCACCGGTGCGATGACCCTCTGCTGGTCGCTCGACAAACTTGGGCCAATGACGCGAGGCGTCGAAGACGCGCTGCTCGTTCTCAACGCCATCTCCGGCCCGGATCCTGGCGACCTGCAGTGTGTCCCCAGCAAGCTCGATTATGATGCCGACGCCAGCGTGAAAGGTCTCCGCGTCGGCTTTTTCCCCAAGTGGATGAAGGAAGCGCCCGCCACCGATGTCGACCGCGCCGCGCTAGAAACGGTAAAAAAAGTCGGCATGGTCCCGGTAGAAGTTTCCATTCCCGACTGGCCCTATCAATCCCTAAATCTCATTCTCTTCGCTGAAAGTGCCGCGGCCTTCGAAGAACTCACCCTAAGCGGCGAAGCCGACCAACTCAAAGTCCAGACCTACGACGCCTGGCCAAACCTCTTCCGCCAGTCACGCTTCTTGTCCGCCGTGGATTTTGTCCAGACCGATCGCCTGCGCCGCAGAGTCGCCGAAGAAATGGCCCGCGTCTTCTCCGAAGTGGACCTGCTCCTCGTCCCCTCGCTGCGCGACGAAATGCTCACCATCACCAATTTTACCGGCCAGCCCTCGCTCACCATGCGCGCCGGCTTCCTCCAAGTCGCCGAAGCCCGCACCGACTGGGCCCCCGACCCCAGCCGCCCCATCGCAAAATTCTCTCCACCACGCCGCGTCCCCCACGGCGTCACCCTGATCGGCCGCCTCTTCGAAGAAGGCACCCTCGGCCGCGCCGGCCTGGCCCTAGAACGCGCCTTCAACGTAGTAGCCGAGCACCCGCCCGGCTTCTAGCGCGTATCCCCGTAGCGGCCACCTTCAGGCTTGCCCTGACGAAGGAATGGGTGGCCCCGCCATCCACTGTAGGGGCGGCTTCATGCGGCCTTCTTGCATTCTTCTTCTCTTTGTAGGGGCGGGGCTTGCCCCGCCCTCTTGGGTTTCTCCTGCTTTTGTGGCGGCCGCCTTCCGAGGCGGGCGTTCTGTCACGCAAGCAGTATTAAATTTTGGATTTGCCCGCCGTGAGATGTCCGAGCTAGGAGGCTTCGCGCTTCCACACCCGCATCGGCAGCCCGTATTTCGGCCGCAGCGTAATGCTGAAAAATGGCGTAACCACCGCATCCGCCGCCAGCGTGAAACGATACTGCTGCGCAATCGTCGCCAGCAGCAGCGTCGCCTCCATCATCGCGAACCCCGCGCCGATGCACACCCGCGGCCCTCCGCCAAAAGGGAAGTATGCAAACCGCGGAATCCGCCCCTTTCGAATCGGGTCGTCGCGCCACCGCTCCGGGTCAAACCGCTGTGGCTCCGGAAAAAATCGCGCGTCGCGATGCGTCACCCACTGCATCATGAAAACATTTGTGCCCGCCGGAATCCGGTATCCGCCCACCTCGAAATCCCCGAGCGCCCGTCGCCCGACTCCCCACGCCGGCGGATACAATCGCATCGATTCCTTCAGCACCATTTCGGTGTAAGGCAACCGCGGCAAATCCGCCAGCGCCGGCGCGTGCCCAGCTAGCACTGAATCCAATTCCGCCGCTAGTTTCTTCTCCACTTCGGGGTTCTGTGAAAGCAGGTACCACGTCCACGTCAGCGCATTCGCTGTCGTCTCATGTCCGGCGATGAACAGCGTCATGACTTCTTCGCGCAGTTGTTCGTCGCTCATGCGCTCGCCCTGCTCGTTCCGCGCGTCCAGCAGCCGTTGCAGCAAATCATTCGCCGGAGTCTTGCTGGCCCGGCGTTCCCGGATAATCGAGAGCACAATCTTGTCCAGCAGTTTTTTCGAACGCATCAGCCGCGGCGTTTTCGGAATCGGAACGCGGTCCGGTAACAAAAACGAAAGCGCCGCCTGCGTGAAAAATCTCTCCATCACTGCGGTCACTTCCTCGCCAATCGTCTGCGCTGCATGGCCAACGTTCGCGCCAAATAGCGCTTTCGCGACAATATCCAGCGCCAACTCCCCCATCTCGTGGTGCAGGTCACGTTTCTCCCCGTCCTTCCAGCGAGCCAACTGTGCCGCCGCCGAATCGGCCATAATTTCCGCGTATACCGCGATGTTTTCGTGCCGGAAAGCCGGTTGGACCAGTTGCCTCTGCGCCTGCCACGAAGCGCCTTCGTTCGTCAGCAAACCATTCCCCAAGAAGAATTTAAACGCCGCGTAATCCCGCGATTTGTGAAAATTTGCCGCGTTCTTCACGAGCACATACTCGATGTGGTCCGGATGCGTAAGCTGGCAGATCGGCACATGCAGAAAGCGGTAGCAGACAATGTCCCCGTACTCCCGCGCGCAGCGTTCCGAATGCCCCGGCCAGCTGCGCGCCAGTTCCCGCGCGCTCCCCAGAAAGAAATTTCCCTTCGGCCCGGGAGGGAAGGGAAGTTGTGGAGACACCACCGCGTGCGCCATCTCCAAAGTGTATCCGTTTGCCTTGCACAGGAGAACCCTCGGGAATCAGACACCGCGACGTTATTCGTTTATAATCCGCTCCAGCATTTCGGCCGGCGTAGCGGCCACCTTCAGGTGGCCCCGCTCTCGCGGCTGAGGGCCGAAAGCGTATTCATAACAAGTACCAAAGAACCGTTTCGCCCGACCGGCGAGGGGGAGAGTCGGATGATCTGCAGCGCATCGAACATCAGGGCCATTACGTGTTTTTTGGCCTCCGCAACTTGCGGAATGCTTCTAACAGTGTCCTCGCCGTCACAATCTGCAGCGCAGCAGAACGATAGCTCGACTCTCCCCACCGAAACCCCCGCCCATTTCCAGCCCGTCACCAAAGATTTCGAATACGAGCGGCGCGACGTGATGATCCTCATGCGCGACGGCGTAAAGCTTCACACCGTGATCCTCATCCCCAAAGGCGCCAAGAACGCTCCCATCCTCCTCACCCGCACGCCCTACAATGCCGACGATCAGGTCAGCCACCGCGCCAGCCCGCATCTCGGCCCCGCACTCTGGGGTTACGACAACGCCACTGAGGTTATCGTGGAAGACGGCTACATTCGCGTCATCCAGGACGTCCGCGGCAAATACAACTCCGAAGGCGACTACGTTATGACCCGCCCACTCCACGGCCCGCTGAATCCCTCGCCCGTCGATCACTCCACCGACACCTACGACACTATCGACTGGCTCGTCAAAAATATTCCCGAAAGCAACGGCAAAGTTGGCATCCTCGGAATTTCCTACGACGGCTTCACCCCGCTCATGGCCCTCGTCAATCCGCATCCCGCGCTGAAAGTTGCCGTGCCGATGAATCCGATGGTCGACGGCTGGATGGGCGACGACTGGTTCCACAACGGCGCCTTCCGCCAGCAGAATTTGCCATACATCTACGAACAGGAAGCCACCCGCAAGAACGAAGTGAAATGGTGGTCCGGCGTTCACGACGACTACGACCTCTATCTGCGCGCAGGCTCCGCCGGCGAATTAGGCCGCGAACACGGCATGGAGCAACTCGGCTTCTGGAAAAAACTCATCGAACATCCGAGCTACGATTCCTGGTGGCAGCAGCAGGCGATGGACAAAATCCTCGCCGCGCAACCCCTCAAAGTTCCCACCATGATTGTCGACAGCCTCTGGGATCAGGAAGATATCTACGGCGCTCCCGCTCTGTATAAAGCTTTGAAGCCCAAAGACACCGCCAACGACAAAGTATTTCTCGTCCTCGGCCCATGGCATCACGGCCAGGAAATTGATGACGCCAGCACGCTCGGCGCCCTGCACTTCAGCAGCGACACCGGCCTCTATTTCCGCCAGGAAATCTTGCGCCCATTCCTCGCGCGCTATCTGAAAGACGGCGCCCCGCAATCCGAAGTTGCGCCTGTCAACGCCTTTGAAACCGGTACCAACCGCTGGCTCAAGCTGAACAGTTGGCCGTCCGGCTGCCCCGCCGGCTGCACCGTCAAACCCACGCCCATCTATCTTTCCGCCGGCCTGAAACTAACTTTCTCCGCACCCGCAAAAGACGAAGCCGCCTACGACGAGTACGTCTCCAATCCCGCCAAGCCCGTCCCATTCCGCGCCCGCCCGATTCAACCAGTCGGCTACGACAACGGCATGACCTGGCCAGAATGGCTCGTGGATGATCAACGCGAAGCGTCCGGCCGCACCGATGTCCTCACCTTTATCTCCGACGAATTAAAAGACCCGCTCAAAATCAGCGGCCAGCCCATCGCCAATCTGATCGCTTCCACCACCGGCACCGATTCCGACTGGGTCGTCAAACTCATCGACGTTTATCCCGACGAAGTCGCCGGTCAGCCCGGGATGGGCGGCTACGAACTGATGATCGCCGCGGACATCTTCCGCGGTCGCTACCGCGAAAGTTTCGAAAATCCAAAATCCATCCCGCGCGACACCCCGCTCCTCTACAAGTTCGCGCTCCCTACCGCAAACCATGTCTTCCTGCCCGGCCACAAAGTCATGGTCCAGGTGCAGTCCAGCTGGTTCCCCCTCTACGACCGCAACCCGCAAACCTTCGTCCCCAACATTTTCTGGGCCAAGCCCGACGACTACCGCAAAGCCACCCAACGCGTCTACCACACGCCCACGCAACTCAGCTTCATCGAATTACCAGTGGCCACCAAATAAAAGTGGCACAGCCATTCCTGGCTGTGCCCTTCGATCTCCTGTTGCTTCTCCCAACTATTGAGCTTGAGGGTGCCCCATCCTTCGCGCTTTTTGCGAAGGGTGGGCTCTTACGATCTAACGCCACCAATTCTCTTATCTTTCACTCCGCCTCGTTCCTCTGTCACTCGGCCATCCCTACCGGAATTGAGGGACCGCCGCAAGATCGTACTTTGCGGGCCCAGGCTTTGTAGGGGCGGGGCTTGCCCCGGCCTCTTGGGTTACTCTTGCCTTTGCTCACCTCAAATCCTCTGCCCCTTCCACTTCCCCCTCCGAAACAACAAAACCCCCGCCAACGCAATTGCGCACTCCGCCACCACAATCGAAACGTATGCTCCCTTCGCCTGCCACCCCACCCGCAGCGCCAGAAAATAAGCCAGCGGAATCTCCAGCAACCAAAACCCAAAAAAATTCACCACCGTCGGCGTCACCGTATCTCCCGCCCCATTAAACGCCTGCAGCATCACCATCCCATACGCGTACCCGACGTTCCCATAACTCAGAATCCGCAGGCACGAAGCCGCCAGCGGCACCACCTCCGGGTCCTGCGTAAACAACCGCACCACTGGCGTGGCATAAATCAAAAAGAAAACCCCAATCACTCCCAGAAATATCATGTTGTAAAAGCCGGTCCGCCAAACCGAAATCTGCGCCCGCTCCGGCTTTCGTGCTCCCAGGTTTTGCCCTACCAAAGTAGCCGCGGCATTGCTCAGTCCCCACGACGGCATCAAAATAAAAATCAATATCCGAATCGCAATCGTGTACCCCGCCAGCGCAGCCGATCCAAACACGCTGATAATCCGCACCAGCCCAATCCAGCTCGTATGCGCAATCGCGAACTGCAGAATCCCCGTCAGCGAAACCCGCACCAGCCGGAACATCACCTTAAGATCCAGCCGAACCTGCGAAGCCAGAATCCGAATGCGTTCCGTCCCGCGCAACAGCCGGTAAAACTGATACAGCACGCCAATGCTTCGCCCCGTAAAGGTAGCAACCGCCGCGCCCGTCACCCCCAGTTTCGGAAACGGCCCAATCCCAAAAATAAAGCACGGGTCCAGAATCAAATTGATGATGTTCGACACCCACAACAGCCGCATCGCCACCGCCGCATCGCCCGCTCCGCGAAAGATGGCGTTGTTCAGAAATAACAGCAGCACCACGCCGCTTCCGCCCAGCGCAATCCGCGCGTACCCGCTCCCCGTCGTCACAATCGCCGGCGAAGCACCCATCAACCGCAACAGATCGCCGCCATAGATCCAACATGGAATGCCGATGATTGCAGACACGCCAAGACCCAAAAAGATCGCCTGCGCTCCCGCCACAGCCGCGCCCTCGGGATCTTTCTCTCCAATCCGTCGCGAGACCATCGCCGTCGTCGAAAGGCTCAATCCCAGCCCCACCGCAAACACCAGGCTCAGCAGCGATTCCGTCAGGCCGACCGTCGCCACCGCATCCGCGCCCAGCCGCCCCACCCAGAAAACGTCCACCACCGCAAACAGCGACTCCAGCACCATCTCCAGCACCATCGGAATGGCCAGCAAAAGAATCGCCCGATTCAAGCTCCCGGTCGTGAAATCCTGATGCGAACCGCGAATCGCTTCTCGGATCGAACTCCACAACCCGGGTTGCGTTGCCACAGCCGCTTCAGCGGCCGGTGGCTGGAAATCCTGCACGGACATAAATACCTGCACGGTCTGCGCAACGGTGGCTAAATACGCCACCACGGCGCGGAAAATGGTTAGTAGAGAAACAGGAAAACGAGGGTTCCGCAGGCGGTGCGGCTTTTAGAGGACAGCGACCATTCGTGCGATGAACATTGTTCGATCCTTGCGGCGCTCTTCGCACGCGCCTTGAAGTAGACTTCTCGCAAAGAAAGTATACACACCCTGCCCCACCTTGGGTAGGGCCCGCCTTCCGAGGCAGGCCGCTCAGCCCTCGTAGCGGCCACTTTCAAGTGGCCAAGCGAGGTAGCGCCGGCTTCCAGCCGGCAGGTCCATGCGACAGCAAGGCTCCAGCGTGTGCTCTTTGCTCGCACTCTCGTACATTGTCACTCGATTCCCCGCGGTTTTGGCGAGGGGTGGGACCTGATTTTCGTTCCACGGCTGCCCTTCGGCTAGGATGTCAACGGAACCATGTATGTTCTAATGTGGCCCCTGAGGAGCTTAGGTGCACAATTTTGACGTGATCGTTCTGGGTGGCGGCGCGGCCGGACTCTTATGCGCCATCGAAGCCGGAAAACGCGGCCGCCGTGTGATGCTGCTCGAGCGCGCCGAAAAAATCGGCAAGAAAATCCTCATCTCCGGCGGCGGCCGCTGCAACTTTACGAATCTTCACACCCAGCCGAAGCACTTCCTCTCCGAAAATCCCCACTTCGCCAAGTCCGCCCTCGCGCGTTACACCCCCGCCGATTTCATCGCCCTCGTCGAGAAACACGGAATCTCCTACCACGAGAAAACCCTCGGCCAACTCTTCTGCGACCGTTCCGCCACCGATATCACCACCATGCTCGAATCCGAATGCCACGCCGCCAATGTAAAAATCGTCGTCAATGAAAACGTTCGCGAAGTCCGCCGCGACACCGCCTTCGCCGTCCGCTCTGACGCCAGCGAATATCGCGCCCCAGCCCTCGTCGTCGCCACCGGCGGAATCTCCATCCCCAAAATGGGCGCCACCGCCTTCGGCTACGACCTCGCCCGCCAGTTCGGCTTAAACATAGTGAAAACTCGTCCTGCCCTGGTCCCGCTCGTCTTTCACCCGGCCGATCGCAAGCGCTACAGCGACCTCGCCGGCGTCTCCACGGAAGTCATCGCCTCGGCAGGGAAGTCCGCCTTCCGCGAAAAAATGCTCTTCACCCACCGCGGCCTGAGCGGCCCCGCAATCTTACAAGCCTCCAGCTACTGGAAAGAGGGCGAAGCGCTGCAGATCGATCTCGCACCCGGCCGCGATGCCACGCAAAAAATCCGCGAAGCCGGCACGCGCACCACAGCGGTGGCGGAAAAAGCCCTGCACGGATTCCTTCCGCAACGCCTCGCCGAACGCTGGCTAAAATATAATCCACCGAAAGCCTGGACCAACCTCGCTCTCGACGCCTTAGAAAGGGAATTGCACGCCTGGACCATCCGCCCCGCCGGCACCGAAGGCTTCGAAAAAGCCGAAGTCACCGCCGGCGGCGTGGACACCGCCGAACTCTCCAGCAAAACCATGGAAGCCCGCAAAGTCCCCGGCCTCTTCTTCATCGGCGAAGTCGTCGACGTCACCGGCCACCTCGGCGGCTTCAATTTCCAATGGGCCTGGGCTTCCGCCTCCGCCGCCGGCCGCGCCCTCTGATTTGGAGTGCGGGAGCTCTGCTCCCGCTTTTGAGGTGTAATCCTCCCTCCAAAGCAAAAGTTCTAGCTCTGTTTTGTGCGATAGATCAGATGTACAGCCCGCCTTCCGACTGGCAGCCGCAGGAGGGAGACGGCCCGCCCCTCACTTCGCCTGCACTTCCACCGCCTCCGGCAAATGCACCGTCCCGCGCATCAACGGCCCAATCGTCAATTCCTGTCCATGCTGCGCATACCGCGAAAGCACTCCCGGCTGCATCCATTCCATTCCCCACGCGTCTTCCACCGCCACAATCGTGTACGTGCCCGGCACAATAAACGCAACGTTAAACGTTCCGTCAAAATCGCTCTGATCTCGCCGGAAGTATTCCCGGTGAGCCTCTGGATCCTTCGGTATCAGCACCACCATCGTGCCAGACACCGGCTTCCCCGCCTTCTTCGCGACCCCTTCCAGTTTCACCACGCCGCCGGTCAGCCAAGCCGTTAGTTCCTGCTGGACTCCCGCCGCAAGCGTCACATCGTGGCCCGAAGCGCGGACCGTCGCCGTTTCCGTCCGCGTCACAGCGTAAGCCTTCCCCTGCGTATTGCATAAAATGGCATATTTCCCGGCGGCCAGTCCGTCAAAATGGACTTCCCCCGAGGGGTCCACCTGCCTTCCCGCGGCTATGCGCGGGCGGCGATCCTGAAGCAATACCACAAGCTGCCTCGGCAGCGCCTCGCCGTCGTCCGTCTTCAAAACAATTTTCAGGCTGGAGAGCGGCTCACCTTGCGATGTGTCCAGCACCTCGCCGTCCCGCGTCAGATTCATCTCGCTCGCCTGAGCCATCTCTCCCTGTGTTCCGGAACTCATTCGCACCGAATACTTGCCTGGCGGCACTCCCACCAGTTCATACACCCCCGGCTCCACGGGAACCACGCCGCCCGTTCTCACCGGCTCCGCCCAATCAAACACCTGCTTTTGCAGTTGCGGCTGCGGGAATCCGTGCTGCCCGTCATCTCCCGTCCGGAAAAGAATGTGCAGCGCCGGCACCGGATTCATTTGCACCTCAATCTCCGGATGTTCTCCGGCTTTCACCGCAATCGGTGTCGCACCCGCTGCTTCCGTCGCCCCGCTGTAATAGGTGTTCGGGTAGGCTGCATCCAGCGTCGGTGGCACGCCCGAATATCCGGCATTCGTGTTTGCTGTCGTGGAGGCCGCGTGCACCGCGTACCAGGGTTCTGCGCTGACCGAAACGAAATAAGTCCCCGGCATCAAGCTCGAAAAATCAAAGTAGCCTTGGTCATCCGACGTCGCCACCAGCAACCGGTTCACCCGGTTCATACCTCCGCGATGGGCGTCCCGGAAAAGCGTCACTTGCGCGTGCCGCACCGGTTCGCCATTTTCGTCGCGCACATGGCCGCCGATCAGCGCCACCGGGTCCAGCCGCAGCACCAACTCATCCGTCTTCAACTCGGGCCCCGTCACAATCGCCGTCGAAAACTGCTCATGTTGCTCATAACTCGCGGAAATATATCCGCGCTTCGATCCGTTCAGCGAAAATTTTCCGGCGGGGAGGCCAACGAACTCGAACCGCCCTCCTTCCGAAGTTATTTGTCCCACGACGCCCTTCCGCGTCTGCGTATCCACCAGCGAAATGCGCGCTTCCGCCACCGGCGCCCCGGTGACGCTGTTCACCACCACTCCGGCGATTTTATAGCTGACACTCGGAACTTCGCTCTTGGGCATAAAGCTCTGCGCTCCCGCGTTTTCCGCACTCACGCAAAGCAACAACAACACCGCCAGTATGCCAAACCGACAGCTCGTCACACTGAATTTCATTCGAGTGTCGTTCATGGTTCGCTCACCAGCGCCAGCGGAGAAGACAGCCGCAGCGTCTGCGAAGCAGAAAGTTCCACCACCACGCCCTTCGACTCATATTTGCGCAGCAAATCCGGATTACCGTTCCCAATTTCCGGATTCGCCTGATCGAACGCCAGGATGCGATACGCTCCGGGAGCAATCTGTCTCTCGTCAATGATTCCGTTCCAAACCTGGGTCTGCCTCAGTTGTCCCGCGCTCTCGCTGACTGGCAGGAAGTAAACAAACGCCTGCGGCAGGACGGCAGCCGCCTCGTTCGGTTTCTGCAAGCCCGTTCTTTCCGGAAATTCCACTTTCCCCATCACCTCCGCCCCGTCATTCCGCAGCGTCACTTCAATCGGAGAGCCGCCGCCAGAGATGCCGATCGTAATCGGACGGTGCAGCACGTCTCCTCCACCCCACGTCGCCGAGGCCGGATAACAGTTGCTCGCCGAAATCTGCATCCAATATGTTCCTGCCGCCACATTCTTCAGCGTGATTCCACTTTCTGGCTGATTCGGCTCCTGCTGCGACATCACCGTGGGCTCGATTCCAAATTGTTCCACCGGCCGGAGGACGATGGACACGAAGTTACCGGAGCCGTTCACCTCAAGCCCCCGCCCGGCTATCGCTCCCCCATCGGCGCTGGCGTCGGGACCAAACTCCCGCGTGATGTTCACGCCCAGCGAAACATTCGGATATAGGCTTACCACCGGACCTTCCAGTGGCCCGCCCCGGACGGAGAAATTCACGCTTCCGCTCGACCCCGTCTCGCCCTGCACGAAAACTTTCAGCGTGTAGTTTCCAGTCGGCAGAGTTCCACGCACCACTTGCTCCGCTGCGTCGTAACCCAGCGAATAGCCCGGCCCCGCGTGGCCTTGCGGATAAACCTCCACCGCGGGATAGGTGCCGACCGGAAGATTCGTCACTCCAATCTCCACCGGATAGTATTCCCGCCGAGCCACAGCCAGATTCGCCTGAAATGTTGCGCCTGTCGCCAGCTTAATTGCAGCCGCCGCGGAAAAATCGTTCCCATTGGGATAGAACACCGGCGGGAAACCATACAACTGATCCCCGGGATTGAAAAACGTCGGATCCCGTTCGGTTCGCTCAAGAGTGAACAGCTTGTAGGTTCCCGGCGCCAACTCGGAGAAGCGAAACTCCCCGGTCGCCCAGGTCGTGAAATTCCCCGCCTGCGTCCATCGCTCGTGGCCCTGCTCAAAATCCTGGCGGTACAGCTGCATTTGAATGCGGTCCGTGTTGTCCACTCCCGGCAGCCGCACGTGCCCCACAATCAGCGCTTCCGGTTCCAGAGTGATGACGATCTCTGCCCGCCCGCTCCCGTCTTGCAGCACGGAAGTGCCGTTCATGTTCGGCAGAAATCCCGGCCGTCGCGCAAAAAAAGTGTTCGGCCGGGTGTTTCGCGCATACCACTGTTGAACCTTGCGCATCCCTTCCGCATCTGTGTCGGACGTGGGGACGGGTGGCGCCGATTTTTCCGGTGGAGGGAATCGAAACTCAAAATGTCCCCGATCGTCCGTCAACGTCGCGTACCGGTTGTCCGGTGAATACACCAGCACCCGCGCAATCGGTTCGTGTGTCTTGCCATTGATCACGGTCCCGTGAACGCTGTCCGGGCCTGTTGGAATGGCATAACTTGTCCGACCGTCAACAGATTGAATCGTTATTCCACCTTGAGACATTATTCGCGGAGCGAGAACCAGGCAGAATCCAAGAAGCATCGCGGCACGTAAGCGGCGTCGCTCGCCGAGCCAGCGCGGCCGCGCGTTGTGGGGAAAGGAGGAGTTTCCAGTAAGGCCCATGGCAGTTACCTGATTGGCCGACAAGTATCGCACAAGGGAAAACCGGCGGCGAGACCCGATTGCAATCCGCAAGTTTGACGGAAATCCGCCGTGCCGATAGTATCGAATCAGGTTTCGGCCCATGAAATATGCTTATTTTGACTGCTTTAGCGGCATCAGCGGCGATATGACCCTCGGCGCGTTAATGGATGCCGGTGTGCCCGTTGAACAACTTCGCAGCGAATTGCGGGGCCTCAACGTCCCGGACTGGGAACTCACCGCCGAAAAAGTCTGGAAAAACGGCATGGCCGCCACCTACGCCAAAGTCAGCGCCCGGGACACCCAGACGCACCGCTCGCTTAGCACAATCCTCGGCATCATCGAAAAATCCAATCTGTCCCCCGCCGTAAAAGATCGCGCCTCCGCCATCTTCAAGAAACTGGGTGAAGCCGAAGCCGCCGTCCACGATGTCCCTCTCGAGAAAATCCATTTCCACGAAGTCGGCGCCATCGACGCCATCGTTGACATCGTCGGCGCTTGCATCGGATTCGCCGCGCTGGGAATCGAGTCCTTTGCCTGCTCCCCGCTCAATGTCGGTGGCGGCACCGCAAAAATGGCCCACGGCGTTTTGCCCGTTCCCGCCCCAGCCACCGCGCGCCTGCTCCTTGGCAAGCCAACTTACTCCAACGGCGTCCAGAAAGAGTTAGTCACTCCAACGGGCGCCGCCATCGTCGCCACGCTATGCACCGCTTTCGGCCCGCAGCCCCCAATGACCGTAAACGCCATCGGTTACGGCGCTGGAACCGCCGATCTCGAAGGCCAGCCCAACGTCCTCCGCCTCATGGTCGGCGAAGCCGCCGAAAAACGCGCCGACGCCGAATCCGAAACCATCCGCGTCCTCGAAGCAAACCTCGACGACATGAATCCCCAAATTTACGGCTACTTCCTCGAAAAAGCCCTCGCTGCGGGCGCTCTCGACGTTTTCGCCACGCCGGTACAAATGAAAAAGAATCGTCCCGGCATGCTCGTCACCGTTCTATGCAAGCCCGAAGACGAATCCAAATTCCAAGAGATGCTCTTCTCGGAAACCACCACTCTCGGCGTCCGCGCCTACGCCGCCGAGCGCCGCGTCCTCGCCCGCCAGTGGGAAACCGTGGGTACCGCTTTCGGCGAAGTCCGCATCAAAGTTGCCCGGCTCAACGGCCACATCCGCCAGGCATCGCCCGAATTCGAGGATTGCCGTAAACTGGCAGAAGCAAAAAACGTGCCGTTGCAGCGCGTCATGGACGAGGCCATGCGCACCTGGTCACTCAAAACCTGACCACCAGGCACTCTTTCTTTTGAACTCTTGAACTTCCGAACTTTTGAACTTTCGACGTAAAACTTAGAACTCAAAAAAATGCCCGAGAAAAAACCAAAATTCTACCTGACAACGCCCATCTACTACACCAACGGGCTCCCCCACATCGGCCACACCTACACCACCGTCGTCGCCGATGTCATCCGCCGCTACAAGCGCATGCGTGGCTACGACGTCGTCATGACCACCGGCACCGACGAGCACGGCGTCAACGTCGAACGCGCCGCCAAAAAAGCTGGCGTCCCCGAATCCGAATTCGTCGCCAAAATGGCCGACGCCTGGCGCTCCCTCTGGGACGAGCTCGGCATCCCCGCCGACGAATTCATCCGCACCACCGATCTCAAGCACGTCCGCACCGTCCAGTGGCTCTTCAAGCTCTGCCGCGAAAACGGTTACGTCTACAAGGGCCACTACACCGGCCAATACTGCATCTACGACAACGCTTTCGTGAACGACGCCAAGCCCGGCGACAACTGTCCCGATTGCGGCCGCCCCCTCGAAACCGTCACCGAAGAAAACTATTTCTTCAAACTCTCCTCGTTCCAAAAGCCGCTGCTCGATTTTTACAAAAAGAATCCCGATTTCATTCAACCCGATACGAGGCGAAACGAAATCATCAGCTTCGTCGAAGGCGGCTTGAAAGACCTCAGCATCACCCGCACCACCATCCGCTGGGGCATTCCCGTCCCCGGCGAAGAGCCGCACGTCTTCTACGTCTGGTTCGACGCGCTCACCGCCTATCTCAGCGCCGTCGGCGGCCCCGAATACGAAAAGCGTGGTATGTGGCCTGCCGATTTGCATCTCGTCGGCAAAGACATCATCCGTTTTCACACCGTCTACTGGCCGGCGTTCCTGATGGCCGCCATGCTCCCGGTTCCAAAGCAAGTCTGGGCCCACGGCTGGTTCCTGATGGACGCCGCCAAAATGAGCAAGTCCAAAGGTAACGTCGTCCTCCCGCGCCCCATCGTCAACATGCTCGGCATGGACGCGCTCCGCTATTTCCTTCTGCGCGACGTCGTCTTCGGCCAGGACGGCAATTTCAGCTACGACGCCCTCGTCACCCGCTACAACAGCGACCTCGCCAACGGCCTCGGCAATCTTGCCAGCCGCACCGCCGCGCTCATCGAAAAAAACTTCGCCGGCAAAATTCCCAAGCCAGGCGCGTTGAAACCGCAGGACGAAGTCCTCGCAAAAGAAGCTCAAAATGCCATCGGCGAAGTCCTCGAAAATTTCGACAAGCTCAGTTTCGCCCGCGCTCTCGAAACCATCTGGACCATCATCGCGGCCGCCGACAAATACCTCACCAGCGAGCAACCCTGGGCCCTCGGCAATTCCGAAGCCGATCAAGCCCGCAAGGCCACTGTTCTCTGGACCACGGCCGAACTTCTCCGCATCGTCACCGCGCTGTCATTTCCGGTCCTCCCCGACAGTGCCGCCAAAGTCTGGTCGCTCCTCGGCCAATCCGAGGCTCTCGGCAAGTTCGAACTGGACGGGCTCCGTTGGGGCCAGTTGACCCCCGGCACGTCTCTTGGCAAATCGCAGACCTTGTTCCCACGCGTGGACAAAACCGAAGCAATAGAGAGGATCGAAGCAATGGCAAACGAAGAACTGAATCCACCAAAAGCAGCACCCGCACCAGCAGCAAGCGCTCCCGCAGCCAGCGGCACATCCGCGGCGGCAGCCGCCGCTCCGGCAGTCTCCGACAAAATCGGCATCGAGGATTTCGCCAAAGTCGAAATGCGCGTAGGCCAGATCAAAACCGCCGAGCGCATCGTCGGCGCCGACAAACTCCTCAAACTCACCGTGGACATTGGCACCGAAATCCGCCAGATCTGCGCCGGCATCGCCCAATACTACGAACCCGAATCCCTCATCGGCCGCAAAGTAGCCGTAGTCGTCAACCTCGCCCCGCGCAAACTCCGCGGCGTCGAATCCAACGGCATGATCGTAGCCGCCTCCGTAGGCCCCGAAGGCCGCCCCGTCCTCACGGGTTTCCACGAAGAAGTCGAAGTCGGCGCCCGCCTAAAATAATTTTGGTAGCGCCGGCATCCTGCCGGCCCGCGTAGCGGCCACCTTCAGGTGGCCAACTCCGCCTTTCTGTACTCTCCGGTCTCGGCTATCTATTTTCCAATTTCTATTTTCTAATTTCTATCTATGGAACTAATCGACTCCCACGCCCACATCGACGGCCCCCAATTCGCCGACGACCGTGAAGTCATGCTCCAACGCGCCCAAGCCGCCGGCGTCTCCACCATCCTCGCCATCGGCACCGGCCCTGGTCCCGAAAAGCTCGACGCCGCCCTTCCGTACGCCGAAGCCCACAACTGGATCTACACCACGGTAGGCATCCACCCCCACGACGCCAAAGAAGTCACTCCCGCTCATTTCGATACCCTTGCCGCCCTAGCCAAACATCCCAAAGTAATCGCCTGGGGAGAAATCGGCCTCGACTATTTCTACGATCACTCCCCCCGCGAAATCCAGGAGTGCGTCTTCCGCCAACAAATGGAACTCGCCCACTCCGCAAACCTCCCCATCATCATCCACTGCCGCGACGCCTGGGACGACTGCCTCCGCCTCCTCGGCGAAGTCTGGAAACCCACCGGCCTCGGCGGCATCCTTCACTGCTTCACCAGCACTCTCGATCACGCCCAGAAGGGCCTCGACATGGGCTTCCTCATCTCCTTCACCGGCAACATCTCCTACCCCAAGGCCCAAAATATCCGTGACGTCGCGAAAGCTTTGCCCCTTTCAAACATTCTGATCGAAACAGACTCTCCGTATCTCGCCCCGCAACCCTACCGCGGCAAGCGCAACGAGCCCGCTTACGTTCTCGAGGTAGCAAAGGCGCTCGCGAATGTGAGAGACTGTGACCTATCAGAAATTGCCGCCCAGACCACCGGAAACTTCCGGAGGTTTTTTCGGCTGACCCGGCCGGACGCATCCACGGCCGAGGTGTCCCGCTAACAGGGGCGGGCTCGGAGAACGCACATCGCTTTATTGACCGTAAAAGAAATTTTTGAGCTGGTGCGCGAAGACCTCGTGAAGGTTGAGCAGGAACTCTCGCGCCAGAGCGCCTCCGCCTACCAGCCCGTCTCCGAAATCACCAGCTATCTTCTCGGCGGGGGAGGGAAGCGCCTCCGCCCCGCGTTGCTCCTGCTCGCGCACGGCTATGCTGCCGGAAGCGAAGGCGACTCCCGCAGCGCCATCAAGCTCGCCGCCGTCGTTGAACTCCTCCACAGCGCCACACTCATTCACGACGACGTGATCGACAGCGCCGACACCCGCCGCGGCCGTCCCTCCGCGAATTCCCGTTGGGGCAATCACCGCAGCGTCCTCTCCGGCGACTGGCTCTACATGCAGTCCTTCCACATCGCCCTGCAGGAACGCAATTTTCACGTCCTCGACATCCTGATCGATCTCACCCAAAAAATGGTCGAAGGCGAACTCCTCCAGCTCGAAAAAATCGGCCGCATCGACGTCTCCGAAGACGATGCCCTGAAACTTTCCACTTACAAGACGGCCTGCCTCTTCAGCGGTTGCGCCCGCCTCGGCGGAGTCCTCGGCGGCCTCGACGAAGAACACGAAACCGCCCTGGCCGACTACGGCCGCTACTCGGGCCTGGCGTTCCAACTCGTGGATGATTTGCTGGATTTCACGGCCTCAAGCGAGCAACTCGGCAAGCCGGTGCTAAGCGATCTGAAAGAAGGCAAAGTCACCCTGCCCCTGATCTACGCCATGGAAAACGGTCACAGCGAAGCCCGCGAAATGGTCGCTCGCGTCCTCGAAGAAAAAGAGTTCGACTCCGTCCAGCCCGAAACCCTGGTCGCCCTCGTCCGCGATTCCGGCGCTCTCGAACGCACCCGCAACCTCGCCCTCGAATACGCCGTCCGCGCCAAAGCCTGCCTCAACGGCTCCGGCTTCTCCGAATACGCCCGCGCCCTCCAAACCCTCCCCGACTTCATCCTCGACCGCGAATCCTAGGTACTTGAGGGTGCCCCACCCTTGGTTTATAAGGGTGGGCTCCTACGAGCTAACGCCACAAACCCTCCGCTCCCCCTCTTCTCAGTGTCCCCCGGGCCCTCTGCGAACTCTGCGTAAAATTCTTCCTCTTCTCTTCAATCCCCAAATCTATGCTACGTTTTCTCCCGCCATGCTCCCCTTCAAACTCGTCTACCACGAGCGCTACGACCTCAACCTCGGCGCCCACGTCTTCCCCTCCGAAAAATTCCGCCTCATCCACGACAAGCTTCTCAACGACCAAATCGCCGAACCGAGCGACTTCCTCCGTCCCGAACCCGCAAGCGACTCCGACATCCGCCGCGTCCACACCGAAGACTGGGTACAGAAACTAAAAACCGGCACCCTCACCGCCAGCGAACAAATGAAACTCGAAGTCCCCTATTCCCCAGAGCTCGTCCGCGCCTTCTGGCTAGCTGCCGGCGGCACAACCGTCGCCGCGGAATCCGCCCTCCAGGACGGTTTCGGCTGCAACCTCGGCGGCGGCTTCCATCACGCCTATCCCGGCCACGGTGAAGGCTTCTGCGCCATTCACGATGTAGCCGTTGCCATCCGCACGCTGCAAGCCCGCAACAAAATCGCCCGCGCCATGGTTGTCGACACCGACGTCCACCACGGCAACGGCACCGCCGCCATCTTCGCCAAAGACAATTCCGTCTTCACCCTGTCCATCCATCAACTCAACAACTACCCCGCCCACAAACCACATTCTTCCCTCGATCTGAATCTCGAAGACGGCGTTGCCGACGAAGAATATCTGGCCACACTCCTCCCCGCGGTAAAAAAATCCATCGCAGAGTTTCATCCGGACATCCTCTTCTACGTAGGCGGAGCAGACCCCTATCGCGAAGACCAACTGGGCGGCCTGGATTTAAGTATGGATGGTTTGCTAAAACGTGACGTCGGAGTCTTCAAAGAAGTCCGCAGCAGAAATATCCCGGTGGTTACCACACTGGCGGGCGGCTACGCCCGCCGCCTCGAAGACACAATTCAAATCCACGTAAACACCATCCTGGCCGCCAAACAAATCGCCGAACAACTGTAGCGGCCACTTTCAAGCTCGCCCCGACAAAGGAAGGGTTGCCCCGATTTGTCTTTGTAGGGGAGGGGCTCGCCCCTCCCTCTTGGGTCTCTCCAGCCTTTGCAGCGGTCGCTTTCTGAAGTGTGCCGTTTGCACCCCGAATGATGTTACGGGGCGGGCGCTTTTCTACCCCGCCCGACAGAAGCAATCAAAATCTTCCTCTACTCCGCCTCCGCTGCCGGCGCCATAACCTCCGCCGGACGCATCGTTCTCTCAATCGCCTCAATCAAGCTCGCCTCCGGACTATCCATATCAACTCCCTCAGCCCGATAAGCAATCTTTCCCGTCCGATCCAGCACCAACGTCGTCGGAAACGAATCCACTCCCAGCAACCGGTCCAATCCATCCGCAAACAGGACGCTCGTCTTCGGCTTTTCCTCCGCCAGGTACGGTCCAACCAGCGTTTCATCCTCGTCGCAATTCACCTCAAGAAAAACCACGTCCTTCTCCTGCCCCACGAATCGTCTCGCCACTTTCTCAAAATGCGGCTCCCATTCGCGGCAAGGCCCACACCAGGTCGTCCAGAAATTCATCACCACCACTTTGCCCTTGGTGTCCGCCATCGCGAACGGGGACCCGTCCAATACCTTCCGCAGCACAAAATTCGAAGGGTCTTTCCGCCCGGTGTTGCGCGCAGGTTTTGGCCCGGTGATGCCCGCTACAGTCTCGTCATAGACATGTAGCAGGTAATCCCCCAGCCCATCCTCCGAACCATGGGCCAGCCGCCACGCGTTGCCCAGTTTTTTACGCGACTCTGGGCGCGATGCGCTCCCCGACGAAGTGTCTGCCAGCGCAAACGCCACCCCGTACTCATGAATCGCCCCTGTTAGGTCCTTGCGTAGCTCTGCCAGTTCGCCCAGGTGTTCCGCCGCCGCCGCACCGGGTGCCATTTTGTAGCTAGTCTCAAAATCCTTCTGCGCATTCTGCGGCTCGTTCAGCCTCTGGTACAGCTGGCCGCGGACGAGCAGCACCGAAGCGACGTCGTGCTGTCTGTCCTTCTCAAACTGTTCGCTGGACTGTCGCGGCGATTTTTGGGTCGCGGACTCCCGGTGAACGATCTCCAGCACTCGCGCGCAATAGTTCACCGCGCGCCGCCACCCGGAGGCATCCCCATAGCGCTCGAGCAGCTGGATGGCGAGCAGATTGGTCGAGGCATCCCCCGGATTCAGCGACACCATCCGCTCGGCATACTCCGTCGCGGTTGAAAAGTCGCGCAACTGCAGGCTCGACTCCACAATGGCCCGGTAAATCTGAGGACGCTGCGACGTCTGCGGATACTTCTTCAAGAAGTCCAACAGGTTGTGCATCAACGCCGCCCGGTCGTTGCTCGCTTGCTCGATCGCCTTCTGCAATTCCTGCTGCTCCGCGGCAGCCGCAGAAATCGCCACCTGCTTGGTGCTGCCAGACTTAGCCGGGGGTGCAGGACTAACGGAAGGTGCGGTTGCGGGCGCCGGCGCAGTAGGAGTCTGCCCCGCGTCCGGCTTCTCCTGCGCCCAGGCGATATCAGTGCCCGCCCACGCGAGCACAACTATTCCCACCCAAATTCTCAGTGGTTTTGTCCAGAAGGGGCTCACAACGCCATTGTACAAGGGAATCTAAATTGTAGCGGCCACCTTCAGGTGGCCATGCGTTCTTCCTTGTGGCACAGCCATTCCTGGCTGTGCTCTTGGGTTTTGTTCACGTCTGTATCACAGGCACTCCTGCCTGTGTTCCTGGGTTCTCTCGCCCGTAATCAAAGCCGAATCGTATTTTGTCTCACGACCCGCTCGAAACATTCACACTTCCCGAAACCGTATGCACTTCCACTCTTCCCGCCGAACTTCCAATATGCGCCCGCAAAGAATGCTTATTCTGTTCTTCCAATATCACTGGGATACTCGTCCGGATATCCCCCGATGTCGATTCCGCCGAAAGCAGAAAGCTCGCGTCCGAAGGCACGCGCAGCTGCACCGATCCCGAAATCGTCTTCAGCTCCCACAACCGGCTCGCTCCCGGATTTCCCGAAACCTGGATCGACCCGGAAATCGCGTGAACCTTCAAATCGTTATTCGCGCCCACCACGTCAATCGACCCGCTCGCTGTCGACGCATCCACGCGGTCGCTCGGGTGCTCAATCCGGATCGACCCCGAAGCCGCGGTAACTTTCAGCTCGCCCTTCACATCCACCGCCCGCGTGTCCCCCGAAGCGCTCGACACCCGCAAAGTCCCGCCGATCCCCGACACATCAATCGACCCGCTCGCCGCATTCACCTGTGTATCGCGCTCCACGCGATACACGTGCACATAACCTGACGCCGAACTCGCCTTCACCGGCCCCTTCACGTTGTCAATCGTAATCCCCCCTGAAGCCACCCCCGCATCAATCTCCGTGTCACGCGGCACTTCCACCTGGTAATCGATCGTCACATTCTTCAGCCACGACGAATTCTTCCCGATCCGAATTGTGCTTCCGCTCTGCTCCAGCGGCGGATTTGCTGCCACCTCCTCCACATTCTTCGCGCCGCCGCCAAAGAGCGACCAGCCTCCGGGGGAAACCTTCCCATGCACATGCACCGTCCCGTCCGCGCTTCCTCGAATCTCCACATTCCCCGACCCGTTGCTCAGCTCAATCCGCACCGGCGCCGTCACAGTGAAAGTTCGGTCAAAGGTGGCATTCTCAGCGGCAACCGCAGGCAGGGCAAACGCGGCGAAGACTGTAAACAGGAACATTTTGGAAAGAATAGGTACGTGGCGTTTCATCATTAGCTCGATGCGCCCGGGAACCCAGGCATTCCTGGTCTCCAGGCCCTCCTGGTAAAAGATACGCAGTTCTGGCCTAGGATGTTCCGGCTGTTTTGGCCAGTGTCTCGTTCAGCGACCCCTGCCGGTAACCCTCTAAATCCAAAGCCACATAAGCAAATCCAGCTGCCTTCAGCGCCCGCGCTATGGCCGTCGCCATCTGCTTATTAAGCGCCCGTGGCAACTCCTCCGGAGCTAATTCCACCCGCGCTAGCTTATCGTGCAGCCGCACCCGGAATTGCCGGAACCCCAATTCGCGAAGCGCCGCTTCTCCCCGCTCCACCAGCAACAACCGCTCCGGCGTGACCTCCGTCCCGTAAGGCAACCGCGACGACAGGCACGCCGACGCCGGTCGATCCCAGCAGGGAAGTCCCGCCCGCTTCGCAAGAAATCGTATCTCCACCTTATTCAGTTTTGCTTCCAGCAGGGGAGTAAGCACACTGTGCTCCGCCGCCGCTCGATGCCCCGGCCGAAAATCCGAAGTATCGTCCGCGTTCACTCCGTAAGCCACCGCCGCAAACCCGCGTTGCTTCGCCAAACCATCCAGCACAGAAAAAAGTTCATCCTTGCAGTAGTAGCACCGGTCCGCCGCATTCGCCCGATACGCCGGATTCTCCAATTCGTGCGTCACAACAAATTCGTGTCGCACTCCCGTAGCCTTCAGGAAAATTTCGACCTGCTCCCGGTCATACGCCGAATAGCTCTCCGAAAGCGCCGTAACCGAAAGCGCCTTTTCTCCCAGCGCCCGGTGCGCCGCCCACGCCAGATAAGCCGAGTCCGTCCCGCCCGAAAGTGCCACAATCACCGAACGCAGCCCTCCCAGCCGCGCCAACAGCTCGCGCTCTTTCTCGTCCGCCAATTCCGCTGACCCCTCTCCGGTCCGTATATTTACCAAACTTCCCATCCCGCTCTCTCTTTCTTGTCAGCGCACTTCCTCTTCTCTGTGAACTCTGTGAAACCTCTGTGCCCTCTCTGTGAACTCTTTCTTTCTCCTTCTTACTTAAAATCCAGCAAAACCTCCACCGTCCCCTTCGCCGGATCCGTCTGCAAAAAATGCCCCACGTCGTCATAATGCACCGGCAACTCCTTGAATATTGTCTCGCGGTGCCGATTCAGCCGGTCTACAAAATCCTCAAAAACACGCTTATCGAACAGATCCCCCGGCCTCATGCTCCAAGCCTCCTGAATCTTCCGTTCCCCGGCCAGCGACATCCCGGAAATCGTCAGCGAACCATAATGAAATACCGGGCCCTCCACAATCGTAACCTCATACGAAGTCGTATGCGCCGCGTCATCATAAGTCGCCACTGGCGTCACCTTCGCCTCCAGATATCCCCTCTGGCCATACTCCTCCCGCACCCGTTCCCACCCACCTTCAATCGCCTGCCCGTTCGCCACATCGCCGGTCTTCAATCCCATCGTGTTCGTCAGGGTGATCGAAGAGATCGCCGCGTTCCCCTTCCACTCTACGCCCTTCCATCGGTAAATCGACCCCGGCACGCACGGCACATACACCGGGATCTGCTCCGCCAGTTTCTGCTGATTCGGGTCACCGGACAGCCGCACCTCCGCCGGCCCAATTTTCGCCTGCAAAAATCCCTGCTGCTGGTAAATGGGCCGAATCTGCTCTCCCAGAAAAATATTGATCGTCATACGCGAGTAGGGATGATCCACAATCTCTGCCAGGTGCGCCCGCACCGCCCGATCTTCCGCCAGTTTCGAATCGCTGAATTCCAGCTTGGCAATCTTCGGTACAGGTCCTTCCACCGTGAATTGCTGCTCCGATCCATCCGACAGCGGGCTGAGCACCACCTGGTGTGTAACCTCCACCTGCGGATCCCGCGCGGACACAAACGCTTTCAATACGGCAGCCGCTCGCTCCACCACTTGTCCCGCCTCGGGCAGATGCCCGTCATAAAAGGGAAGTTCTTTCCGCAGCGCCTCGTCTAGCTCCGAATCCGAATACCACGGAAAATTATCGTAGGAAACGGGCAGCCGGGGATTTTCCTCGATGTGAAACGTCACCACCAGGTTGTCATTGTGCGTCTCGAACTTGAAACTCACCTTCGCAAAAAGGCCCGTCCGCACCAGCGCGTCGGCCGCATCCTGTAATTCCTTGCGCCCCACCTGCCATCCGGTCGTAAGGCCCGTCAGCGAAGCGATTTGGGCTTCCGTGAGATGTTTCGCCCCGTCAACGCGCACTTCGCGCAGCGTCGCAGTCTGTGCATGCAGTACAGGAGAAATAAGAAAGGCGAGAAAACCAGCGAGAAGGAAAGAGGCCCGGCGGATCCGCATACGCTCATTCTAGCCGAATTTCATCTCGCCGCGCGAAGACCGGAACTCGCTTTTAAATGGTGTTGGGGGTCGGAGCTTTAGCTCCGACAATTTGGGCGCCCAAAGCCGGGCTTCAGCCCCTGAGTACACTCTTTTCCGGCTTGACTCCATTCAGGCGATGAGTAGGACACGTTTTGCAGTTCCTGCCTACGGCCGATCCTTATTCCACAGTCACCGATTTCGCCAGGTTCCGCGGCTGATCCACGTCGCAGCCGCGCCGCACCGCAATGTGATACGCCAGCAGTTGCAGCGGAATAATCTCCAGCAGCGGTGAAAGCAGATCCGGCGCCGCCGGCAATTCGATGATCTGGTCCGAAGCCTCTCGCGCCTGGTGATCGCCCGAAGTCACCACGGAAATCACGATGCCGTCCCGCGCCTTCACCTCTTTAATGTTCGACACGCTCTTTTCGTACAGCGTCATCGAAGCCGGGTCCGTTTCATCCCGCGTCGCCAGCACCACCACCGGCAGATTCTCGTCAATCAGCGCATTCGGCCCGTGTTTCATCTCTCCCGAAGGATATCCCTCCGCATGAATGTACGAAATTTCTTTCAGCTTCAGCGCGCCTTCGAGCGCGATCGGATAATGAATCCCGCGTCCCAAATACAGAAAATCCGACTTCCGGAAATATTGCCGGGCCAGCGTCTCGTAAAACCCCGTCTCTTCCGCCAGCAGAATCGTTTCCATCTTGTGAGGAATTCGCGTGAACTCCAGCATCAATTTCCGCGCTGCATCCGGCGCCAGTTTGTCGCGCACCTGCCCCAGATACGAAGCAAGCAGGACCAGTGCCGCCAGTTGCGCCGTAAACGCCTTCGTCGACGCCACGCCAATCTCCGGCCCCGCATGCGTCAAAACAGTCCCGGCCGCCTCCCGCGTGATCATCGACCCCTTCACGTTGCAGATCGCCAGACTCGGCGACCCCTTCTGCTTCGCCTCGCGTTGCGCCGCCAGCGTGTCCGCGGTTTCCCCCGATTGGCTGATGCAAACCGTCAGCGTCCGCGAATCAATAATCGGGTCGCGATACCGGAACTCGCTGCCGTAATCCACTTCCACTGGCAGCCGCGCCAGCCGCTCAATCATGAACTTTCCGGCCAACGCCGCATGCCAGCTCGTCCCGCAAGCCACAATCCGCACATTCTGGAATTCCCGAAACGCCTTCTCCGTAATCGCCATCTCATCCAGAAATACTTTGCCGGTGTCCTGCGAAATTCGCCCGAGCATGGTGTCCCGCACGGCCCGTGGCTGCTCAAAAATCTCTTTCTGCATGAAATGCTTGTAGCCGCCCTTTTCCGCCATGATCGGATCCCACGTCACCATGTGCGCCGGCCGCTCCACCGGCTTCCCCTCCAGATCCGTCACCCGCACGCCGTCGCGGCTCAGCACCGCAATATCGCCATCCGCCAGGAAGAAAATCTTCCGCGTATGCTCCAGCAGCGCCGGAATATCGCTAGCCACAAAATACTCCCCGTCGCCCAACCCAATCACCGAAGGCGGCCCAATCCGCGCCGCAATCAATTTCTGCGGATCCTTCGCCGAAAGAAATACCAGCGAATAAATTCCCCGCAGATCTTTTAGCGTTTTCCGGACCGCCTCCTCAAATGGCAGGTCCTTCGCGTACTTCTCCACGAGATGCGCCACAATTTCCGTGTCCGTCTCCGTCAGGAATTTGTGCCCTTCGCGCTGCAACTTCTCTTTCAAATCCAGGTAATTTTCAATAATCCCGTTGTGCACCACCACGTACTGCCCCGTGCAATCCCGGTGCGGGTGCGCGTTCTCTTCCGTTGGCCGCCCATGCGTCGCCCACCGCGTGTGCCCGATCCCATACGTCCCCTCGATCGGTGATTCGCGCAGCACTTCTTCCAGGTTCTTGAGCTTGCCCGGCGCCCTGCGAATTTCGATCTTTCCCGCCCCGTTCACCACGGCGATTCCCGCCGAATCATATCCGCGGTATTCCAGCTTTCGCAGCCCCTCGATAATCACGGGGACGACCTTCTTTGGTCCGATATAGCCGACAATTCCGCACATGCGGCAGTCTCCTTCAATTTGCTTGTTTAGGGTAACACGCGCATTCCGGTGGGCGTATGGAATGCTTGCAATGCGATTACCAAACTTATCGCCGGTGAGGTTCGTTCACAGGCCGCTGCAACTCAAACGTATTCAGCTTCCGGTTGGCGTCAAAATAAAAGGTAACACGCGCAACAACAGGCTGGACCGCCGCCGTATCCGTGCGCCGGATATTCGCCACAATCGTCCCCTGCTTCTTTGCCGCCAGAATGGGATACCCATGATTGTCCAAATAGGTGACAACTTGTTCTTCCGGTGTGCGCGGTGGAAGCTGCTGCTCCAGCATCGTCTGAATCGGCTTCAGTTGCGGATCATCCGTCCGGCCGATTCCATGGCAACCCGCCAAGCCGGCCAGCGCCAGGGCAAGCAACAACCTCGCCTGCTCTCCGTGCCGCGGCAAAAGTGTCCCTCGCAAAGATAAAAAGCGCAACGCCATGCAAACCGCTCTTATTCCACGATCTCGAAGCGAAACTCTTCAATCACCGGATTGGCCAGCACTTCCTTCGAAATCCGCTCCACCTGCTTTTCTGCTTCATCTCGGTTCCAGCCATCCAGATTCAGCACAAAAAATTTCCCCTGCCGCACATCCGAAACCTGCTCGTATCCCAGGCTCGAAAGTGCGTGCTGAATCGTCTTCCCCTGCGGGTCCAGCACCGTCCGCTTCGGCATCACCCAAACATGTGCTCTCATGCCCATCAGTATATCAATTCACTCGTCCCCTTTGGAGTGCGGGAGCTCTGCTCCCGCTTTGACGGTCGCAACCACCCCGACCACCAATCCCGTAGTCTCCACCCCAACCTTTGTAGGGGCGGGGCTTGCCCCGCCCTCTTGGGTTGCTCTCATCTCACCGGTTGAACACGCTACCTCACCGCCCCAAACGCAAAACGAAACCCATTCTCCACCACCCCCGCCATTTCCTCCTCCGTCAACCCGATCCTCCACGCATTCCGATATTCTTCCTCCAACGACGTATGAAACATCGCTGGATCATCCGTCGAAAGCGTCACCGCCACTCCTCGCCGCACAATTTCCGCCAACGGATGCTCTTCCATCGTCACCAAATCCTTCCCCAACTGCACTCCCAACGCCCCCGTCCGCAAATTGCTCCCCGGGCAAATCTCCAACGGAATCCCTCTCTCCGCCAGCGTTTCCATCAACCCCACGTCCCGGATCGCCGCGATCCCATGCCCCACGCGCTCCACCCCGAGAATCTCAATCGCCTCGCGAATCTTCTCCGGGCCTCCAATCTCTCCCGCATGGATCAGCCGGTGAAATCCATACTCCGCCGCCCGTTCATAAACGCCGCGAAATTCCCCCGCCCCCATACTCAGTTCGTCTCCCCCGATCCCAAACGCCACGATTCGCCGCGAACTGCATCGCCGCGCCGCCTGCACCACGCGCATCGCCGCCCCGGCCCCAAATTGCCGCACCGCGTCAAAAATCCAGTTCAGCCGCAATCCCCGTTTTTCAAACGGCTCTGTCGCCTTCAGGATCGCTGCAAAATTCGCTTCCGGCTGCTGCTGCCGCAAAAACATCACGCCCACCGAAAGCGTCACTTCGGCATATACCACTTTTTGCTCGATCAACTGCTCTGCCAGGTCCACCGCGATCAGCGCAAAATCTTTCGGCTCCCGAACAAACGACGTCACCCACTTGAACGCTTCCAGAAACCCCGCAAAATCCGTATACGCATACCGCCGCCGCACCTCCTCCTCTGCCAACTTCACGCCATGCCGCGCCGCCAGTGCGCAAGCGGTCGCCGGTCGGATCGATCCCTCCAGATGCACATGCAACTCCGCCTTGGGAAGGGAAGCGATTCGTTCGGGGAATGGAGTATCTTGCACGGTAAAATTTCAGCGAGGGAGTTGCGGCTTTCCCGCATTCGTCCACGCGGTCAGCCAGTAAGATCCAACGTCGGTCGAAGCCTCCGAAAGCTGCCGGATCAGCGACGCCGCCGTAAAATTATAAAACCGGTCGTAATATTCGTCGGTGTAGGAACTCAGTCCCTTCATCGCCCGCCGGTCCGCCAGCAGCAGCGACTCCACCAGGCTGTGTGATTCCAGGCACGCCTCAAACGCGTAGTCCGTCGGATCGCTGATGAAAAACGCATCGTGCGTGCTCATCGGAAAAAACGATCCATACCGCGCGATCAGCCCGCTGTTAAATCTGTCGTTGATCCCATTCTGCTGCGTCAGCCGCCCGTCAAAATTCTCCGTCGTGTTGAACGGGTCATGCACCTCCGCCACGTAATTCGCCAGAAGCGCCGCGTCCAGCTTGGCCTGGTCCCATCGTCCCGCCCGCATATCCTCCGTCAGCTTCTGGCTGTACACGCCAATCTGCCACGGCAGCAGCCCCGTCGCCTGAATCTTCGATTTGCTGTATTTCTCAATCGCCGCCTTGTAACTGCGTGGCAGCGCCGTAAACGGAAACTTCCCGTACTTATCCAGCTCTATGAAGTGGTTGTTGCGCTCCCACGGATGTTCGTCAATCAACCCCAGCGGGTCGTCCACGTGGTCCATCAAGAATTTCCGGTTGCTCTCGAAAAACGGCCGGATATCGTTCGGCAGCGTGTCCACCGCGTGATTCACCACCAGCCGTTGCGCGCTCTCTCCCCACGCCAGCGTCATCCGTGGAGCCAGCAGCCCCAGCACTGCCAGGATCAAGCCAACTTTTCCCTTCGTTTGAGACTTCACAGAGAAGCGCCGGGGCATCGCTCGTGTCCTTAACGAATTCCTACTCGGTTGCGCCTTCTTTACTGGGTTGCGCCGGAAAGCCTTAGGGTACTCTTCCTGCGCCCGTAAAAATAATAAATCACCAGCCCAATCGCCAGCCAGGCAAAGAAGCGAATCCAGTTCATGATCGGCAATCCCGCCATCAGCAGCACACAAGTAATTATCTTAATCACCGGCGCCAGCGGTCCTCCCGGAGCGCGAAAAGCGCGCGGCCGGTCCGGTTCCCGGTAACGCAGAATCAACACGCCCCCACCGACCAGTGCAAACGCAAACAAGGTCCCGATGTTCGAAAGATCCGCCAGTGTCCCAATGTCCAGTAACCCTGCCGGAATCCCCACCACAAACCCCGCCAGCCAGGTCGAAAAATCCGGCGTGTGAAATCTCGGATGCACACGCCCGAAAATCCGCGGCAGCAACCCGTCGCGCGACATTGCGAACCACACCCGCGCCTGCCCCAGCTGAAACACCAGCAGGGAAGAAATCATCCCCATCAGCGCGCCAATCAGAACCATCAGCCGCGCGGTGCCGAAATGCAATTTCTTCATCGTGTTCACCACCGGCGCCGCGTCATCCATCAGCGTTTGCCACGGCACCAGCCCGGTCAGCACCACCACCACCGCGATGTAAAGAATCGTGCAAACCACCAGCGTCGCAATAATTCCCCGCGGCAAATCCCTTTGCGGATTCTTGCACTCCTCCGCCGCTGTCGACACCGAATCAAATCCGATGTACGTGAAAAACACGATCGACCCGCCAGTGAGAATCCCCGGCCAGCCATTCGGTGCAAACGGATGCCAGTTCGCCGGCTTGATAAAGCGCGCCGCAACGCCCACGAAAATCAGGATCGCCACAATCTTCAACAGCACCATGATATTGTTGGTTTCCGCCGACTCTTTAATCCCGCGCACCAGGATCACCGTCAACAGCATCACGATGATGAACGCCGGCCAGTTAAACCCGAAATGCCACCCCGGCCCGTAAATCATGTTCCCCTGCAAATCGGGCAAGCCACTCGGCAAGTACGCCGGCGAAATCCACTTCGGGTCCGGGTGCCAGCCGAACCAGTCCAGCAAATCCACCACGTGCGCCGAAAATCCCACGCTCACCGCCATGTTGCTAACAGCGTATTCCAGAATCAAATCCCACCCGATGATCCAAGCAATCAACTCGCCCATCGTCGCGTACGTGTACGTATATGCGCTCCCCGCAATCGGGATCATCGCCGCAAGTTCCGCATAACAAACCGAAGCAAACCCGCACACCACCGCCACCAGAATAAAAGAAATCGCAATCGCCGGTCCCGCGCCCGGCCGCCCAAACGATGTGGATCGCGTAATCAGGTACTGCAACAGGGGAGCGTTCAAAATCGAGGAAACTTGCAGTTTCTGCCCGGCAATCGCCGTTCCCACCACTGTGAAAATTCCCGAGCCAATCACCGCGCCGATTCCCAATGAAGTCAGGCTCAGCCATCCCAGTGACTTTTTTAATCGGATTTCTGCATTTTCGGAGTCGGACAGCAGTTGGTCAATATTCTTACAGCGAAACAGTGGTGACGCCACCCAAGCTCTCCGATCGCATCCGCGCCCCCGGACGCCAGCCGTGTGGAACGGCCGCGCAACCTGCCCAAGGCTGGAAACGCACTATGGAAGTGTTAGCGCCCCACTCTATCGCGACTCTCCACCCCGCGCAACTCGCCCTCTTCGGGTGATAGTTCCCCCCGCTGGTTGTAGGGGAGGGGCTCGCCCCTCCTTCTTGCCTTTGTGGCGGCCGCCTTCCGAGCTGCCCAGAATGTCGAACGTCCAGAGAGATTATTGAGGAACGCGCTTTCGGGTAGGTGTAGTTATGGTCCAGATAAAAACGTAGCGGCCACCTTCAGGTGGCCCCTCTTGCTCCATCAGGTGGTTATGGGAGAAAAATCATCCCTCTCTTAAACGTCAACAACGCCACTACAAAAACCACGATGAGCGCCGGCACAATCTTTAAGACTTTCATTGCCGGACCATACCGCCACGCTAAAATCGTGTCTGTCTAAAATTGAACACCTCCGTCGTGTGCCCCATCTCCTGGGGACGCCCCCGCACCCTGCTCCTCTCCCGATACGCTGTGTAGGATTTCCCGCTCTTACCCAGTTAGGCTACCGACCAACCATACTTGAGGGTGCCCCACCCTTGCAGTCTAAGGGTGGGCTCTTACGATCGAACGCCACTATACTTCCGATCCTCTCTTCTCTCTGCGAACCTCTGCGCTCTCCGCGCCTCTGCGTTATCTTTTCTCTCTCTTTCGTTGTGCCCTCAACTCACTATTTCTTCGTCTTCCCCGGAGCCGCCAGTGCCACCGCCGCCTCCGCCGTCAGCATCAGAAAGGTAAACGACTCCTGTAGGTAGAGCTGCACCGCGGTCTCGCTATGGCTCAAGTAGCCGATGGAAACGTCCTGCCCCAGGTGCAGCGAGAAATCGCCCCCGCGCGTGGTCAGCACAAAAGCCCCCTCGATCGCGGGCGCCCAGATAATCTCATCCTTCACCAGCCGCTTCACGTGCTCCAGCACGGGATATCCGTGATCGCTGGTCTCCGCCAGCGCGGTGTAAGCCTCGGCGCCCAGCAGCACCGAATACGGGCCATTGACCCCAACCAGCCGCAACTGGCTCAACGCTTGCGCAATCGCTTCCGGGTACGCGCGCACATCGGCCGGGAGCGTCAGCGCCGGATTGCTCGTTCCCTTGCGAATGCCCACGATTCCCGCCGCCGCATAGCTCTCGAATATTGCCCCATCCTCGGCGAACGCGATCTTCCGCGCGGCGTCCTTCGCCGGTTGCCAGTCGGAGTCGTTGGCGCTGCGTTCGACATCGTCGATTGCCTGGCGCTCAAGCTCGAACGGCACACGCAACTCCACCAGCGCTTTCACCTCTCGCTGCCGTGCCAATATTCCGTTCTGCGGCGCCGCAATCTTCTGCAGGTGGCCGGTGCCGACGGCGGAAAGCTCGCTACCGCCCGGACCCTGCACGTCAACGACACGCCGACCGGCGAGATAGCGCTTCAGCGTGCGCTTTGTTTCCTCTTCGATCTGTGCCCAGGCCGCATCCGAAATAGGAGCCAGCTCGCGATGCAGGTTATTCATGGGAGATTTCTCCTTTTAAAGAACCGATGCCTAGCGAACCATCCTTCTCGTTCGACGAGGATGCAATCGTTTCAGTCCCCGTCGGTGGTTCGGAGGGCGCTGCCGTCTCGGCTTGATCCGGCCCCACGCTATCCAGAAATGTCGCGGATGGCGCGAAGAACAGGTTCCCGGTGACGGCGCGGCTGAAATCGAGCAGGCGGTCATAATTCCCAGGTGGCCGGCCAATAAACATATTCTCCAGCATTTGCTCAATCGTCCGGGGCGAACGGCTGTAGCCGATGAAATAGGTGCCAAACTCGCCCTGCGCGGCGCGGCCGAAGGGCATGTTGTCACGCAGAATCTTGACCTCTTTCCCGTCCTCGGCAATCGTGGTAAGTGCGCTGTGCGCCGAGCTCGGCTTGACGGAATCGTCCAGTTCAATATCCGAAAGTTTCTTCCGCCCGATGATTCGCTCCTGCGCCTCCGTCGACAGCCCATTCCACGCATTCAAATCGTGCAGGTACTTCTGCACGATGACGTAACTGCCTTCGGCAAAGGCCGCGTCCTCTTCGCCGACAAGCACGGCGTCAAGGGCCGCCTCGCCCCGCGGATTCTCCGTCCCATCCACAAACCCGATCAGGTCCCGGTCGTCGAAGTAACGGAAGCCGTGTACTTCATCTACCGCTGTCACCGCGTTTCCGATGCTTGCCATAATTTGCGTCGCAAGCTCAAAGCACAAATCCATCCGTTTCGCGCGGATGTGGAACAGCAAGTCGCCCGGCGTGGCAACCGCGTGCCTTTCCCCAGCGCGTATCTCCCGGAACGCGTGCAACTCCGCTGGGCGCGGCGTCCCAAAGAGCCGGTCCCACGCGTCCGACCCAAACCCCATAACGCAGGAGAGGCCTCCTTCAATATCGCGAAATTCCACCGCGCGAAAAAGTGTCGCAAGGTCTCCACAAAACGCACGAATGGTTTCGCGATGCTGTGGGCCTGGATTTATCGTCACCACCAGAAAAATGGCGGCACGCGTAAGGGGCGCAGCCACGGACTGCGCGAGCGCGCGAACGCCTTGTGCCGCCTCGGCCTTCTGCCTTGAATCAGAACCCATCAAACGTAATCCTGGTTTAACTTGCGGAATTTAGATGCCCGAACTACCGGAATGACCAACAAACCCGAACAATCGGACCGCCAGCTTACCACCGCCCCTCAACAAACGTCCACCAACCGCGTAGCGGCCACGCTCAGTGCCTGCCCTGACGAAGGAAGGGTGGCCCCACCTCGGCCACTCATGTTTTGCTTCTGTATTTGTAGGGGAGGGGCTCGCCCCTCCTTCTTGGGTTCCTCTTGTTCCGGCCGCGACCACTACTTCTCCCGCCCGCCAACCGCCCAAGCCGCATCCGCCCTTCCAATCAAAAACGCCACAAAACAAAGCCCGAGCACCGAATGGTCCAGTGAAGCCCCAAAATACTGCCACATCGGCGCACCCGGCCCCGGATAGTTCGACGAAAACAGCAGCGTCACCATGTACAGCAATCCAAACGCGCTTGCCCACCGCACCCAAACTCCCAGCGTCAGCGCAATCCCAATCGCCAACTCCCCATACGCCACCAGAAACGCAATCGGCCGCCCATGCGGCAACACAAACCCGCGCAAAACCGGCGCCATGAACGGATACGCCCCACCTTCCAAAAACTTGTTAATCCAAAATTCAAATCCCCCATGCAAGGTAAATTGCGTTCCAAACACCTTGTATTGCGCAAAAATCAAAAACAATATCCCCACGCAAATCCGCAAAAACGCCAGCGCCCGCTGATTCTCCCGCTGCGGATCGATATGGTTGTGCATCTGCCTCCCACTCCGCGACCACTGGAAAACTCCGCAAGCATGTCATTCCGAACCCCGTTCGCCTTTGAACGGGGTTCGGAACCTGCTTTTTCTTCGATTCCCACGAAGTTCAGACTCATGGCACACGACGGCGTGCCAATGGGCTGTTTTTCCGCAGCCTGCCCGCCACAGCCTATCACTGTAATTCGGATTTTAGGCACTTCGGTCTGAAGGCCCTCAGACTTGTTGCAGTTGTGCGAATCGTTCCACAAATTTCCTCGTCCCGCGCCCCGGAAAACTCACACTCACCCGGCGATCATCATCCTCGCCCTCAACGCCCACCACCGTCCCCACTCCATACTCCGGATGCCGCACCTTTGTGCCCAGCATGGGATCCGCTTGACCGCCCCGCTTTATCCCCGACCGCCCAAACGATGGAGTAGTCAAAGCCGCCGCCCGCCGTTGCGGCACACGCGCCGCGGGCGTGGATATCCCTCGCACACGCCGCGTAAACTCCTCCGCGCTGTACGAATATTCCGGGTCCGGCTCATACCGCCGCGTCTCCCCAATCTCCGCCATCGACCCGCGCACCGTCTCCACCAGCTCGCTCGGAATCTCCGCTAAAAATCTCGACGGCAGCGAAGCCCGCATCTGCTGCTCGTTCCCAAACACCCGCCGGTAGACCGCCCGCGTCAGCGTCAAAGTTTTCCGCGCCCGCGTCATTCCCACGTACACCAGCCGCCGCTCCTCTTCGATCCCCTTTTCCTCACTGATCGACCGGCTGTGTGGGCAAATCCCGTCTTCCATCCCCGTCAAAAACACGTGGTCAAACTCCAGCCCCTTCGTGCTATGCAACGTAATCAGCGTAACGCCCGGCTTCCCCTCAAACGAATCCGCATCGCTCACCAGCGCCGCCGCATCCAGAAACTCCGTGAACGATTCCCCCGCATCCATCGCTTCCGCCACTGCGCGCACCAGCTCTTCCAAGTTCTCAATCCTCGCCACATCCTCCGGCGTGTTCCGGTCCTTCAGCGCACTCATGTAGCCGGTCTCATCCAGCACATACCGCAAATAATCCGCCGGCTCCTTCGTCGAATACCCGTCCTGCAGCCGCTGAATCAATTCGCGAAACGCCCGCAGCGGCGCCACCGCCCGGCTCGACGCCGGATTCGTCATCAGCGATTCCATAGCATCCCAGAACGAAAGCGATTCCTTCTGCGCCACATCCCGCAGCGCATCCACCGTCGTTTTCCCGATGCCCCGCGCCGGCACATTCAGCACCCGCAGCAGCGAAACGTCATCCTCCGGATGCAGCGCTAGCCGCACATACGCCAGCGTGTCCTTCACCTCCGCCCGATTATAGAAACTGAATCCCCCAACCAGCTTGTACCGCACGCCCCGCCGCCGGAACACCTCTTCAAACGACCGCGACTGAAAATTCGTCCGATACTCCACCGCGCAAGTCTGGTCCGAATCATCACTCAGAATCCGCTCCAGCTCCCCGGCCACAAACTCCGCCTCCGCCTGCGCATCCCGCGCCTCGAAATAGCGAAGGTTCCCGCCCGCCTCATTTTCCGCCCGCAGCGTCTTCCCCAGCCGGTCCGGGTTATTCGCCACCACCGCCCCAGCCGCATCCAGAATCTTCTGCGTCGACCGGTAATTCCGCTCCAGGCGAATCACCTTCGCGGCAGGGAAGTCCTGCGAAAAGCTCAGCAAAATGGAAACATCCGCTCCGCGCCACCGGTAAATGGATTGATCCTCATCGCCCACCACGCAAACATTCTGCCGCTCGTTCGTCAGCATCCGCAGCAGCTCATACTGCACGCGATTCGTATCCTGATATTCGTCCACATGCAAATACGCAAACCGGTTCCGCCATTTCTCGCGAACCTGCGGCACCTCGCGCAGCAACCGCGCCGACCGCAGCAGCAGATCGTCGAAGTCCACCGCCTTGCTTTGCTTCAGTAGCGTCTCGTACCCCGCGTAAATATCCGCAACCTTCCGCGTATCCGGCCCAAACGCCTCCGTCCGCATCTGTTCCGGCGTTTGCGCATGATTCTTGGCATAGCTGATGCGGCTCAGCACATTCCGCGGCGTCAGCGCCTCATCATCAATCTGCAGTTTCGCCATCGCCAGCTTCACCGCCGCCAACTGGTCGTCGTCGTCGTAAATCGCAAAATCCTTCGCCAGCCCCGCATGCACCGCCTCGCGCCGCAGCAGCCTCGCGCAAAGCGAATGAAACGTCGAAATCCACGGCCTCTCCGGAGGCACACCAGCGCGCAGCAGCAAATCGCTCACACGCGATTGCATCTCCTCCGCCGCCTTGTTCGTAAACGTAACCGCCAGAATCGCGTCCGCTGGCGTTCCCTTCGAAATCAGGTTCGCCATCCGAAACGTAATCGCGCGAGTCTTTCCCGTTCCAGCGCCGGCCAGTATCAACACCGGTCCTTCCGTAGTTTCCGCAGCAAGTCGTTGTTCAGGATTCAGTTTTTCCAGCAGGTTTTCCATGAGGTCCGGGGCAATCCGAATAGTAGTCGCCCATCCATGTTAGCCGACGCCGCACGCCCCGGCAAATCCGCGGCGTAGCGGCCACCTTCAGGTGGCCCCGTTCTCTTTCTTCGACGGTGCCCAAATCGAATCCGGTCGGGCCCCCTGCGGCCACAACCCAGTAAGCGAACCCAAGAACGGATACTGTCTCGACTCCTCGCACAACCCCGCGCGCACCGGATTCAACCAGATGTACCAAGCCACAGAGTCTGGATCATCCTTCGTCCGCAAAACGTGATCGTAATAATACCGCTGCTACAGCCGCTGCCCACTCCGTCGCTCAAACTCAAAGCCTGTCACTTGCTTAAGCGCCTTCACAAATGGCGCCAGATTTGAGTTGACCGCGAGTGCTTCCATCAAGAGATGTACATGGTCCGGCATCAAGCAATAAGCCAGCGCACTAAATTGATGGGCCGCCGATTGTTGCCTCAACTGTTCCACGAAATAAAGATTGAAATCGATTTGCAGAAAACACTTGTGCCGCTCAAAGCAGCAGAAAGTAAGGAAATATCTTCGCAGCCCAATGTAACTCGCAGCAGGGAGGCGAATCTTCTTGCGCGGGAAGGTCATAACGCGTGTCGCCGAAATACGCGTCTGTATACCATAAATAAATATATTATTTCAAATAATCTACCGCGTAGCGGCCACCTTCAGGTGGCCCCGTTATCCCTGGGTCGATTCGCGTCCATCTGAAGGTGGACGCTACAACTATCTAATTCTCCGGCCCCCGGCTGAAATCAATATCAAAATACGAAATCGCCTGCTGCGACGTCATCCTCTGCAAGTCCGGCACATACAACCTCGCCGTCTGCAACAAATCCCACTCTCCGCGCAAATCGAAATACACCAGGCCCTCCATCGTGCTGTGCGCCCCAATCACGCCAGAGGGTATCCCCGCATTCTGGCAGTCCCCGTGAAACTCCTCCCAATTCTTGTCCCGCGTCGGCTTCGGCCTGCTGATCGGCAGCGGTATCGGCAACCTCCGCGCTGTCGGGTCCTTCCCGTTCTGCCTCAACATCACCGCATCCGCCACATCATCCGCCGTTAGCGCCTCCAGCTCCTGCTTGTTGTCCGCATCCAGCTGTACCAGTAATTGTATCCGGTGCAAATTCAGCTTCACCGCCTCATCGTTGTCGTTGCGAATGCTCAGCCGCAGCGCCACAATGCCTGCCGCAAACGGGTTCTTCTTCGGAAATTTTTCTTTGTAACGGCTCGCCTGCGTCCACGGCTCCACCCCGATCGTCACGCCCTCATGCGCATCCAGGATCGAAGTCCGCAACGGTTTGTTCTGTTGTGCAACCGCCGCCCGCCCCGCCACAATCCCCAAAAACACCACCACAACCACAGCAAGGAGTTTCTTCATGAGGCTATAATAGACTGTTTGCATCCTGAGGCCTTCGATTCTTGGGGGAGAAGCCGGGTTGCTCGGCTCCTCGACCCCTCGGGCGCACGCGAATCCCGGAACAACCGGAGTCACATCGAGTGTATTTCCTCTATAGCTTTTTGATGGGCCTGGCCGCCCTGCTGACGTCGCCCTATTGGCTCATCCAGGGCCTGCGCCACGGCAAATATCTCTCCAATCTCGGCCAACGCCTCGGCTTTTCCATTTCGGGACTCGAAAAACTCCCCGCTCAACATTCCGGCGCCATCTGGATTCACGCCGTCTCCGTCGGCGAAGCCCTCTCCGGCGTAACCCTCGCCCGTCGCCTGAAAGACTCCTACCCCCAGCGCCCCCTCGTCGTCTCCACCACCACTCTCACCGGCTACGCCCTCGCCAAAGAGCGCATGCCCTTTGCCGACGCCGTCATCTATTTCCCACTCGACTGGGCCTTCAGCGTCCGCCGCGTCCTCGACGCCGTAAAACCCGCCATCATAATCATCCTCGAAACCGAAATCTGGCCCAACTTCCTCCGCGAATCCGCCCGCCGCAACATCCCCGTCCTCTTCGTCAGTGGCCGCATCTCCGATCGCTCCTTCGCCCGCTGGCAAAGCTATCTCAATATTTTCGGTTTCTATCTGAAGCCGCTCCTCAAATCCGCCCTCAGCCAAGCCGCGGGATTCCTAATGCAATCCCAGCAGGACGCGGACCGCATTCGGGCCCTCGGTGCCCCGCCCGAAAAAGTCACCGTCAGCGGCAACCTCAAATACGACCTCGAATTGCCCGCGCCCACTCCCCTCGCCAAATGGCTTGAAGAAGAATGCGCCCGCCGCAACCGCCGCCCGCTCATCGTAGCCGGCAGCGTCGTCGCCACTGAAGAACCGCTGGCCCTGCTCGTCTTCGGCGTAGTCCAAGGCGATTTTCCAAAAGCCCTCCTCGTCCTCGCTCCCCGCAAGCCCGAGCGCTTCGCCCCCACCGCCGAATTCATCGAAGAATCCCACCGCAAATTCGTCCGCCGCTCGGAACTCTCTCTTCCCGGTCCCGGTGTTTCCGCGAGCGCCAGCAACGGCCTGAACTCGATTTCTGACGACGTCACCGTCCTCTTGCTCGACTCCATCGGAGAACTCGCCTCCCTCTACCGCCTCGCCGACGGCGTCTTCGTCGGCGGCTCCCTCGTAGATTCCGGCGGCCACAACATTCTCGAACCCGCCGCATTCGGCAAAGTCCCCGTCTTCGGCCCGTCCATGGAGAATTTCGCGGCCATCGCCGCTCGCTTCGTCGAATCGAGCGCCGCCATCCAGGTCGAAAGCCCCGAAGACGCCGGCGTAGAGATGATTCACCTCCTCAAAGATCCCCAAAAGATGAATCGCATGGGCGGCACCGCGCGCCAACTGGTCGAAAGCAGCCGCGGCGCTCTCGATCGCGCCCTCGCCGCCATCACTCAACAGCTTGCCCAACACCACGGTGGTCCCGCGCGATGAATCTGCCGCCGTGGCTGCGTCTGCTCCTGTGGCCCGCGTCGGTAATCTACGGCGACCTCGCGCGCCTCCGCGCCCGTCTCTACGCGCAGGGAACTCTCAAAACGAAACGCCTCAGCACTCCCGTAATCAGCGTAGGCAATCTCACCGTCGGCGGTACCGGCAAAACCCCCATGGTAATCTTCCTCGCCGAGCACTTTCTCGCCGAAGGAAGACGCGTTGGCATCCTAACCCGCGGCTACAAAGGCGCCGCCGGCACCAGCGATGAAATCGAACTCATGAAATTCCGCCTGCAGGATCGCGTCATGTTCGGCGTCGGCCACGACCGCTACGAACAAGGCCGCAAGCTGGAAGAAAAAGGCGCCGACATCTTCCTCCTCGACGACGGCTTCCAGCATCTCCCGCTCTTTCGCGACATCAACATCCTCCTCATGGACGCCTCGCAACCCCTCGGCCGCGAAAGCATGTTGCCCGCCGGCAACCTGCGCGAACCCGTCTCCGCCATGGATCGCGCCGATCTCCTCGTTATCACACGACTCGAAGCCTCGCCCGCCACTCTCGCCACCATCGAAAAGCTCCAGGACTATCCCGTATTTTCCGCCGTCACCCGCCTCATCGGTTTCCGCCGCCTCGGCTCGGGAATCCAACTCCTCTCCGCACAGGAAATGGGCCCCGGCCCTTTCTACGCCTTCTGCGGCATCGGCAACCCGAAAGCCTTTTTCCACGACTTGAAGACCTGGAACATTCCCGTCACTCAATCCAGCGAATTTCCCGATCACCATCGCTACGACCAGCGCGATGCGCTCGAACTCGAACAAGTAGCTCGCGGCAGCGAGGCCAAAGCACTCATCACCACCGAAAAAGATGCGCATAACCTAGCCGGTGTCTCGTTCTCCGAACTCCCCGTCTTCATCGCCGTAATCGAAATGGAACTCCCCAAGCAGGACGGTTTTCTCAGTTTTATCCGCGAACGCCTCGCAGCCAGGAGCGCCCTGGTATGAAGAGTATGAAAATCATGATCCGCGCCACAAACTGGGTCGGCGACGCCATCATGGCCCTGCCCGCATTGCGCGCCATTCGCAAACGCCAACCGGACGCAACGATCAGCATCGTCGCCCGCCCTTACGTCGCCGAAATTTATCGCGAACAACAAGTCTGTGACGAATTAATCGCGTACGATCCGAGCGGCGAACACCGCGGCTGGAGCGGCCGCGAGAAACTCATCGCCGATCTCCGCGCCCGCAAATTCGACGTCGCCCTCCTCCTCCAGAACGCCTTCGACGCCGCCTGGCTCGCCTGGCGCGCGCAAATCCCCCAGCGCATCGGTTACGCCCGCGATGCCCGCAGCCTCCTGCTCACCAAAGCCATCCCCGTCCCCAAGCCCGGCGAAATTCCCCCGCACGAAAAGTTCTACTACCTGGAACTCCTCCGCCGCGCCGGCTGGCTCGATCAACTCCCGGAAGAACCGCACATCACCCTTCACGTCCCCGACGCAGCCCGCCAGCGCGCAATGCAAATTCTTCTCGAAGCTGGTTCACGGCCCCATGCTGTCCGTATCGCAGTAGGCGCCGGCGCTTCCTACGGCTCCGCCAAATGCTGGCCCCCCGATCGTTTCGCAAAGGCCCTCAATGCGTTGCTCGCCCAAGCCGGCGCCGACGCCGATGTAGTTCTCTTCGGCACTCCCGGCGAACTCCCCGTTTCCTCCGCCATCGCCGCCGAATCGCAGCGTCCCCCCATCAACCTCACCGGCAAAACCTCCATCGCCGATCTCCCCGCACTCCTCTCTCAATGTCATCTCTTCCTCGGCAACGATTCCGGCGCGATGCACGTCGCCGCCGCCGTAGGCCTCCCGGTCGTCGCGGTCTTCGGCCCCACCGATCCGAATGGCACCGCCCCCGTCACCCCTCACCTCACCATCGTCCAGCAAAAGCCCTACTGCAGCCCCTGCTTCCTTCGCCGCTGCCCCACCGATCATCGCTGCATGACCGCCGTCACTCCCGCCATGGTCGAATCGGCCCTTCAATCCTCGCTAGCGGAGGTTAGCCCGACTTGAATCCTCTCCACCGTTTTCGTATGTTTCCGTTGGCCCCGGCTTCCGAGGTATAAATGACCAAGCGCTCCAAAAAACAGCTCGCTCCCGCTCCGTCCGTGGATCTCGTCGCCCTCGCCGAATACGTCGAGCGTTTCTCCACCAAAACCGTCGTCGTCCTCGGCGATTTCGTTGCCGACGCCTTCCAGTTCGGCGACATCACTCGCGTCTCCCGCGAAGCCCCCGTCCTCATCCTCAAGCACCGCGAAACGCAAATCGTCCCCGGCGGTGGCGCCAACGCCGCCAACAATTTCGCTGCTCTCGGCGCCAAAGTAATTCCCGTCACCGCCGTCGGCGAGGATGAAACCGGTGACCGCTTGCTCGAGTTTTTCCGTGAGAAAAAAGTAAATGTCTCTGGCATCTTCCGCGCCAAAAGCTGGACCACCCCGACCAAGACCCGCTTCCTCGCCGGCTGGGCCCACAAAGTCGGCCAGCAGGTTCTTCGCGTGGATTACGAACCCGACCAGCATCTGCCCCCCGAAATTCACAACAAAATTCAGTCCACCCTTACAAAAGCTCTAAAAAAGGCCGACGCCCTCGCCGTCTCCGACTACGGTTTCGGCGTCGCCAGCCCGCAAGAACTCAGCAAGATTCTCTCCTCACAAAAACGCCAGCTGCTCTCGACCCTTGACTCCCGCTACCGTCTCATCGACTTCAAACGCGTCGGCCTCCATTCCGCCACCCCCAACGAAGGCGAAATCGAATCTCTCCACCATACCGCCATCGGAAAAAATCTCGCCGAACTCGAACGCTGCGGCCGCGCCACGCTCGCCCAAATGAATCTCGAGTCCCTCGTCATCACCCGCGGCCGCGACGGTATCGCCCTCTTTCAGCCCGGCATGAAGACAGTCCACATCCCCATCCACGGCAGCGATCAGGCCGTCGACGTCACCGGCGCCGGCGACACCGTTCTCGCCGCCTACACTCTCGGCCTCGCCAGCGGCGCCACACCCCTCGAAGCCGCGCATCTCGCCAACATCGCCGGCGGCCTCGTCGTCATGAAGCGCGGCACCGCCACCGTTTCCCGCGCAGAACTCCTCGAAGCCATCGGCTCTTCCGCCTCCGGCAAAACTTCCTGACCCATGCGCAAAGCTCACGAAAAAATCGTCTCCCGTGAAAATCTACGCTCCCCGCTGGCAGTCGCCAGGCAGCGCGGCCAGCGCATCGTCCTCGCCAACGGCGTTTTCGATACCCTCCACGTTGGCCACACGCGTTATCTTTCCGCCGCCAAAGCCGAAGGCGACCTCCTCGTCGTTGCCGTCAATTCCGATGCCGGCGTCCGCCACTTAAAAGGGCCCGGCCGTCCCATCCTCGACGAACAAGCCCGCGCCCTGCTCGTCGCCGCTCTCCGAGACGTAGACTACGTCGTGATTTTCCCCGAACCCAACGTCGAAACACTTCTCGAAGACTTGCGCCCCCACGTCCACGCCAAGGGCACAGACTACACCGCCGACTCCGTCCCCGAGCGCGCCGTCGCCGCCCGCCTCGGCATCCGCGTAGCCATCGTCGGCGATCCCAAAAATCATTCCACCCGATCGCTTCTCGATGCCATCCGCAAGGCCCCGCATGTCTGAGCCGCGTTTCCTCGTCGTCCGCCTTGGCTCCCTCGGCGACATCGTCCACACTTTTCCCGCCGTCGCCGGTCTTCGCAATTCTTTCCCGCGCGCCGAAATTATCTGGCTCACCCATCCCCGCTGGGTGAATCTCGTCGCCAGCAGCCGCCTTGCCACCGAAATCTGGCCCGTCAATTCCCGCGATCTCGCAAGCGTTCGCCAATCCATCGCCAAAATCCGCGCCCAGCGCTGGGACGCCGCCGTCGACTACCAAGGCCTCTGGAAATCCGCGCTTCTCCCGTTTCTTGCCGGCATTCCCAAACGCATCGGATTCTCTGCTGAAGCCATCCGCGAATTCGGCGTTCCGATCCTCTACACCGATCGCGTCCATCCGCGCTCCGCACACATCGCTGATCAAAATGGTGAACTCTCTCTTCGAGCGGGCGCACAAACAGGAGTATGTCCCGTCAAGTTGCAGGTGGGCGAATCCGACCGTCAGCGCGTCTCGTCCGATCTCGCAGACGCCGGCATCAACAACTACATTGTCCTCAGCCCCGGCGGCGGCTGGCGCTCCAAATGCTGGCCCGCCGAACGCTTCGGCGAACTCTGCCGGAAAACTCTTGAAGAACTGAACGTGCGCTGCGTAATCAACTTCGGACCCGGGGAAGAAACACTCGCCGCCGCCGTAAAATCCGCCAGCGGCAACGCCAATCCATTCCTCTACGACGGCGAACTCGGCCAACTCATGGCCTTGCTGCAAGGCGCGCAATGCATCGTCGGCGGCGACACCGGCCCGCTCCACCTAGCCATCGCCCTCGGCACCAAAGCCGTCGCCATCTTCGGCCCCACCAATCCCGCCCGCAACGGCCCGTATCCGCCGCAGCCTTTCGTCCTCCGTGACCCCGCCGCCTCCACAACCCACAAGCGTGAAACCCAAACCAATCCCTCGCTCCTCAAAATCTCCGTCGAGCAAGTTTTCGACGCCGTCAAACTGCACCTCGGAGTTTCAGCATGACCCCGCTCGATTTCTTCGCCCGCCAGCGCGTCCGCATCGGCTACCTGCTTGCAGTTGTCGTTTTATTTCTCTCGCGGCCCGAACCTCTCCCCATTCTGATCGGCGCCTGCGTGGGCCTCCTCGGTCTCGCCATCCGCGCCTACGCCGCCGGCTATCTCCACAAGCAATCCGTCCTCACCACCACCGGCCCTTACTCCCGCACCCGCAACCCTCTCTACTTCGGCAGCAGCATCCTTGCCCTCGGCGCCGCCATCGCCATGAACTCCTGGTTCTCCGCCGCCCTGCTCCTCTTTTATTTCGCACTCGTCTACAGGCTAGTCATGCACCGCGAAGAAATCGAACTCCGCGGCCATCACGGCGCCGAATTCGACGCTTATGCAAAATCCGTCCCCCTCTTTTTTCCCAGGTTGACCGCGCCAGAACAGCCGCCCGCCACTGCCGCCACTTTCTCCTGGTCCCAATACCGCCAAAACCATGAATATCAGGCCGCCCTGGGCTTCCTGCTCCTACTCCTAGCCCTAGTCGTAATTTGGCGCCTTCACACAGCCTGAAACCCTCTTAGTGGCACAGCCATTCCTGGCTGTGCGCCTTTCTCTTCTCTGCGTCCCCTCTGCGTACTCTGCGTCTCTGCGTTATATTTCTCTTTCTCTCCTTCTTCTTAATTTCACCGACTTCGCGAAGCCTGACTAAACTCCTCCCCTGTTCCGCACCCCGCAAAACAATTCACCCGCAAACTGTGCCCATCCGTAACCACTTGCACCGCTCCCTCCTGATCTGTCCGCAAAATCCGTGCCCCGCTCCCCTTCAGCCGCTCCAGCAGCTCCGCACTCGGATGCCCGTACGGATTCTGCTCCCCCGCCGAAATAATCGCGATCTGTGGCCCCACGCTCTCCAGAAATTCCGGCACCGTCGAATTCTTGCTCCCGTGATGCCCCACTTTCAAAACATCCGCGTGAAGTTTCTTCGCGTCGGTCTCCGAAAGCATCGCGTACTCCGCCTGCTTCTCCGCGTCGCCTGGCAACAGCACGCTGCGTTCCTTAAATTGCAACCGCACCACCAGCGAATCATTATTCTTCGCGCTCGCCGCAATCTCCTCCGGCAAAATCTGCGGCCACAAAAAATCAACTTGTACCCCATCCCACATAAAACTCTGCCCCCGGAGCTCATGTTCGATCCGAATGTTTCTCTCTTCCGCAATCTTCTTCAGTTGGCCGAGCGCCGGAGTCTCCGTCTCTCGCCCCAGCCACAGCCGCCCCACCTGAAAATTCTCCAGCACCGCCTTCAATCCACCGATATGGTCCTGATGCGCGTGCGTCAGCGCCACCGCATCCAGCCTCTGTATCCCCCGCGACCACAAATAAGCCGACACCGCCTCTTCCCCCGGATCTGGCCCCGGAAACTCCTCGTGTCCGCGAAATCCCGCAAATCTTCCCCCTCCATCAATCAGCAGCGTGCTCCCCTTCGGCGAGATCACCAAAATCGAATCCCCCTGCGCCACGTCCAGTACATCCACCTCCAACGCCCCACGCCCCACCGCAGCAGGGAAGGGGTACATCGCAATCACCAGCGACGCCGCAAGTAATCCCGTCACCGCGATCCACTTGCACCGCTTCCATGCATTTCCTTCCAAGCGCAGTCCTGTCCCCAGCAAAATTCCGCACGCAAAAAATAAAATCGTCACCCACGTCGGCGGCCCTGGAATCCGATAGCTCCCATGCGCGAATCCCGCAAACCACCCCACAACATGTCCCTGCAACGACACCAGCCACCCCAGCGGCCAAGCGAGCACTCGCGCCATCGGCGGCGCAATCACCGTTCCGCCCAACGTGAAGAATCCCAGCGGCACAATCACGCCCGTCAACGGCACCGCAAACAGATTCGCCAGCGGCCCCATCACCGTCACTCGGTGAAAATCCCGCGCCATCAAAGGCAGCATCCCAAACTGCAGCACCACGGACAGCGCGATCATTTCTGCCCCGCGCAGCGACCATCCAAGCCCTTTCACCCCAAAATCCTGTGCCCACTTCGCATCTCGTGCGGATAACCTTGAAGTCAGCGCCGCCGCAGCCGCCCGCAAATCCAGCCGGAACTGCGCCTGCTGCGCCGAAAACGCCCCGTCCCGCGTCACATCACGCCAACCGTGCAGCGCTCCAACATACGGCTGCACATGCCGCTCCATCCACGGCACCGCAACCCCCGCGATGCACCCAATCGCCAGAAACGACAATTGAAAGCTCGTGTCAAAAAGTGAAGTCGGCTTCACCACCAACAGCGCGACCGCCGCCACCGCCGCCGAATTCAAAATCTCCAGCCGCCGGTAAAAAAAACCCGCCAGCACCACAATTCCCGTCATCAAACCCGCCCGCAAAACGGGAGCCCGCTGTTCCACCACAGCGATGTACGCGAACAGCGCCGCAAGCAACAGCACCGTCGCCAGCGTCCGCGGCAATCGCAACCGATTCCCAAGCCAATACAAAAAAAACGCCAGCGCCCCCACATGCAATCCCGCCACCACCAGCACATGAAACACGCCGGTCTTCTGAAAATCCACCGACTCTGCCTGATCCACAAAACTCCGGTCGCCCAAAAGCATTGCCCGCAAAATCCCCGCCGTCTGCGGCGCATCCGGATAAAGCGTATCCAGCCGTTCACGCAGCAAAGCCCGCAACCGAGCCAACCGCGTCCCCATCGTCGCCGGTGGCGTAGAAACTCTTTCCAGCAGGGAACTCGCCCGCAACGTCGCCAGCAAATGAATATTCTGCTGCGCCAAATATCCACGTCGGTCAAACGCCCCGGCATCTCTGAAAACCAGAGGCAGCCGCCCCTGCGTCAGCACAGACACTTCATCCCCCGCGTGCACCTCGGGCAGCCCCGCGTCGCCTTCCTTCGGCGTAAATCCCATCCGCATTCCGCCCGTAACCGGAATCATTCCCTCCGCGGTTTCCACTCCCGAAAGTTCCATCTCCAGTCCAACACCCCACGGCAACCGCGCCGGCTCGCTCCGCAAGCGCCCAAGCCATCGCAGCGGCGTCTTCAATTCAATCTGCCCCGCCGCAATCCGGCTCAAAACGTGCTCCGCCGGCAAAGGCCGCGAAGCAACAACCATCGCAATCGCACCCAGGCACACCCATCCCACCAGCGAAAAAATCGCCGCAACCCAAAGTTTGTCGCCCCAGGCATACAACAACCCGGCAACTAGCAGGAAGAAAGTGATAAGGAAGGGAATTACGAAAACACCGTGCGAAAGATGCAACTCCCGGCCAAGCAGAATGCCGCCCGCAAACGCAGCGGCAATCGCTACAGCCGGAATCTTCATGTCACTCTTTGCAACCTCACCAGCGTTTCGATGTGATACGTCTGCGGGAAAAGATCAAACAGTTGAACTTCCGACACCGCATACCGATGTCCGGGCGCCGTTTCCGTCTGCGGCTTCCGCTCCGACCCCGTCAAAACCGCCAAATCCCTCGCCAGGGTCGATGGATCGCACGAAAGATAAACAATCTCTGGTGCCCCCAGCGTCGCCAGCCGCGCCGCCGTCTCCGCTCCCAGTCCCGCCCGCGGCGGATCCAGCACCACAAAATCCGGCTGCTCCGTAAACTTCTTCAAAAACTCTTCCGTGTGCTCGTTCTCCGACACGACTTCCACTCCCGCCGCCTTCACGTTTTCCCGCAAATCCTGCGTCGCCGCCAGGTTCGCATCCACGCTCACCACCCGCGAAAACGCCTTCGCCAGCGGTATCGTGAAAAATCCGACCCCCGCATAAAGGTCCAGCGCAAACCCGCCCTTCTTCCCGCCCACCACTGCCTGCAGCAACTCCTCCACCAGAAACCGGTTCACCTGAAAAAACGACAGGTGATTCACGCGAAACGTAAATCCACCCGCCTGCTGCTGCAAATACCCCGGCCCGAACAACTCAAACCGGTTCTTGCTCTGATCCAAAAGCAACAAGCTTTCCAGATTCGGCAGCGCCCCCCGGAAATCCGCAATCAATCCCTTCGCCGGTTTCACAAATCGTTCAAACGCTGCATTCAACGCAATCTTCGTATCCGTCGAATCCGCAAACGCCTCAATCTCCAGCAACCCGGTCGGCAAGGTATTCGCCCGCGCCATCTCCTGCAAGATCTGAAACGCCGCGTGCAACGCCGGCGAAAGCACCGGACACTGGTCAACCGGCACGATGTGGGCGCTCTCCGTCTGAAAATATCCCAGCGCCCGCGGCAACGCCTCCCGGTATGCCCACTGCGCCCGATTCCTGTACCCGTAAGGCTGCGCCGTATGCTCCGCAATTGCGCCGTCCCACGAAATCCCTCCCAGGCGCGAGAGCGTCTCTTTGAGAATTTCTTTTTTCAGCCGCACCTGCTCCGAAATCTCGATGTGCTGATAGTCGCAACCTCCGCAAACCTGAAAGTGAGGGCAAGGCGCAGCAATCCGCGCCGCCGCGGCCTGTTCCACCTTCACCAGACTCGTATGAATGAGCTTCTTCTTCCGCGTCCGCACCGCCGCCCGCACCTGCTCCCCCGGGAGCACATACGGTACAAAAACCGTGTTGCCATCGGCGTGCGCCAATCCCTCACCGCCATAAATCAGCTTCTCAATTGATAATAGTAACTCATCAGCCATAAATGTCCACTCTCATCCTTTTTCCTGGAAGTTTTCGTAGCGGCCACCTTCAGTACTTGCCCTGACGAAGGAAGGGTGGCCCCGCTTTCCCGGGTGGCCTACCCTTTGCGAAGTTTGCAAAGGGTGGGCTCCGACTCTGCTCTTGCTTTTGTAGCGGCCGCCTTCCGAGGCGGGCGCTTTTTGGGCTCGATTGCTCGCGGGAAATCTACTCTACGCAAAATAAAACAAGCTCAACCGCGGCAACCGGTACTCATCCAGCAACCGTTTCTGCAAATATTGCTTCTCCACCACCGCCAATTGCGCTGCCTTCATTTTGCGCCGATACGCCGACAATTGCGAATCCACCTCGCGCCGTATCCTCAGCATCAGCTCTTCGCTCGCATGGCTCATCAGCGACGCGTGCAGCTTCTCATCCAGAATCGTCAGCCGCCGCTCCAGGTCTTCCAGATCCAACTGCCCCGGCGCGTCCAGCAACGTCATCGCTCCGGAAAGGGAATTGGCCACAGCGCCAAGCAGTTCAGCCACCGCCATCTGCGAAGCAGCCACCCGCTCCGCCGCTTTCCTCAACAACGTAATATTCCTTTCCAAATAAGCCCGCACATCCTCCCGCGAAAACGTCTCTTTCGCCCCTGCGTTGCCGTTCGCCGGTTGCGCCCCCGCGGCCGCCTCCTGGCTCTCCTCCGCCGCCTCCAGAACCGCATCCGTGCAATACGCCAAACTCTTCAGCGGTTTCCCCACCCCGCGCCGCGACCTCTGATAACTCTCAAACGCCCGGTCGATCCCCTTCAGCGCTGCTTCTAGCGGCACCCCGGCCTTCTGCCACGTCTCCATGATCGCCCAGTCCAGCGGCGACACCAGCAGGTGCGCCCCGCGCCTCTTCCAGAAATGTTCCTCAATTTCCGTGAAGTAATTAAAGTAGTTCCAATTTTCCATTTTGGAGTGCGGTGGCTCTGCCACCGCTTTTATGGCGTAAACAAATCTACCCGAACAATCCTATCTTCCCAGTCCCAAACATCCTTCGTCTTCTTGCCTCTACGCTCTGTGCGTCAGTCCCCCTTCTCCTGACTCTTCAACTCTTGAACTCCTCAACTCTCAACCTTCAGCTTCTTCCCACTCCCCGCCCCCGCCGCCTCTCCATGCTGATTCTTCTCCCAAATCAATCGCAACCCAGTCAACGTCAAAAACTCGTCCACATGCTGAATATGCTTCGTCCCCTTCGCTACAAGCCGCGCCTGCCCGCCCGTTGCCACCACCGTCGCCTCGCTCCTCAACTCCGCCTTCATCCGCGTCAACATCCCGTCCACCATATCCACCGCGCCGTAATACAACCCAGCCTGCATATGCGTCACCGTATTCGTTCCAATTACTTTTCCCGGGTCCTTTATCTCCACGCGTGGCAACCGCGCCGCCCGGCTGAACAGCGCCTCCGACGCAATCCCGATCCCCGGCGCAATCACTCCTCCAAGGTACTCGCACTTCGCCGAAATCACGTCAAACGTAATCGCCGTCCCAAAATCAATCACAATACACGGCCCGCCATACTGGTGAAACGCCGCCACTCCATTCACAATCCGGTCCGCTCCCACCTCCATCGGATTGTCCACCAGCACCGCCATCCCCGTCTTCACGCCGGGCTCCACAAACAACGCCTTCTTCCCCAAATAAACACGCGACATCTCCGCCAAAGTCCAATTCACCGGTGGCACCACCGAACTGATCATCACCCCGGTAATCGCTTCCTGATTCAACCCAGCATACGAAAACAGGTTCCGCGTAAGTACGCCATACTCATCCACCGTCTGCGCCCGCGCCGTAGTCAACCGCCAGTTCGCGATCAACTCTTCCCCGCGAAACACCCCCAGCACCGTATTCGTATTCCCCACATCAATCGTCAGCAGCATCCTGTCCCTTGTAGCGGCCACCTTCAGGTGGCCCAGCGTTCCAACTCCGAAATCCCGCTAATCTACCCAGCGCCGGAGGCGCGAAAGAAGTTTGCCCAGCGCGTAAGCGCTGGGAACCTATCGCTCTAGTCGCAAGCCCCAGAGGGGCGACACCCTCTTCCAAACCTAACCTTACCTCACCTCACTCACATCCCCCGCAATCACCGTAACGCTCCCCCCATCCTCTTTCCTCACAATCAACAATCCTTCCGCGCTCAATCCCGCGGTTGTCCCCACAAACGTCTCCCGCCCCGTATCGACCTTCACGCGCCTTCCATTCGCAAAACCCGAAACCAGCTCAAACCGCTGCACCACATACGCCGCGCCCTCCCGCAGGAACCGATTGTAGTCGGTCTCGAATTGGCTCAGCAACTTCACCAAAAATTCCAGCCGCGAATGCAGCCGCCCCGTCTCCCTCCGCAGGGAAGTAGCCGTAGCCGCAAGCTCCCCCGGAAATTTCTCCTGCCCAACATTAATCCCGATTCCCACAATCACAAACCGCACCGCGTTCGGTTCCGCATGCATCTCGGTCAAGATCCCGCCCAATTTCTTCCCGTTCAACAACAAATCATTCGGCCATTTCAGCTCCGCGGACAACCCCGTCTGCGCCAGCACTGCCGTATGCGCCGAAAGCCCCGCCAGCATCGTCAGCAACGGTGCCTGCACCGGCGAAAGCTTCGGCCGCAGCAGCAGCGTCACATAAAGCCCCGCTCCCCGCTCCGAATGCCAGCTCCGTCCCGCGCGCCCTCTTCCAGCCGTCTGTTCCTCCGCCAGCACCACCGCGCCTTCCGGCTCGTCCGCATATCCCAGCTCCATCGCCACACGGTTCGTCGAATCCGTCTTGAAAAAGTGATACACCCGTTTCCCGAACAAACTGCCCTTCAAGCGCTTCCGCACCATGTCCGGAGTCAAAATGTCAGGAACTTTTTCCAGAAAATATCCGGTCCGAGGCTGCCCCTTCACTCGCACACCCAACTCGCGCAATCGTTCCACCCAACGCCACACCGTCGATCGAGACACCCCGATCTCTCGCGCAATCCGCGCGCCGCTAATCACAATCGTAGCGTTCTCGGAAAGCAGCGTTAGCAACGCCGCCAATCGCCGGTCCGTCGTCCCGGGAAGGGAATCCGCCTGCGCCATCAGGCCGTAGTCCTCTGCATCACGCGCACTAGCTTACTTGCCCATCCCCCGCTCCACAAGCCACAAGCCCGCTGGGGCTCTCCGCGTGTAGAGGCCGCTTTCTTTCTTACGCTGACGAACAACTGAACTTGAGGGTGCCCCATCCTTCGCGTAGTTTGCGAAGGGTGGGTTCTTACGATCTAAGCCCGACGTCTCCCTGTTCTTTTCGGTGCCCTGTGCTTCGCCCCATCGGCTTCACTGCAGCATGCTCTTTGTTGAATATTTTCTTTTCCTCAACTCGCTTCAACAATGTTCCTACGGCTTCTCGCCCGAAACTTCCACCAAACAGTCCGCCCGCAGCCCCCGCGCGATCTCCCCCAACCGCCGCCCCTCTTCCGTACTCACGCCCTCCAGCAACACCGCCTCCGCCCCAGCCCCAATCGCCTCCCGCAACTCCTCTTCGTCTCGCACCACAATCTGCACCATCATCTCCACTCCATCTTCCTCCGAAGGCGTGCTACCCACCGCCTCGTACGCTGTAATCGCCCGCGGCGTCATCCGCATCGAAGCAGCAGCGTGCGCCTCATCCAGCGCCGCCTTAATCCCACCCGCCAGCGCAATCTCTTTCTTCCCCACCAAAATTCTTCCCGGCTTCCCCAATCGTCCCCAACTCCCAATCCAATCGCATGCAAAAACTCTCCGCGATCTCTGCTCAACTCCGCGGCCTCTGTGGTAAGCCTATCTCTTCTCTCACCCCTCCAACTGCGCCTTCCTCGTAACCATCTTCCCCAACTCCACTCTCTGCCCCGCCAGCACCTCTTCCATCTCCCGAATAATCTTCTCCGGCGCCCTACTCCGAAACGTCTCATTCCCCAACTGCTTCTCCTTCGAAGCAATCGCCTTCTGCAATCCCTCGATATCTTTTGTGAGTCGCGCCAACTCCGCCGCCACATCAATCGTTTCCTCAACATAAGGAATGCGCAAATCAAAGGATGCCGTCGACCGCATCCCCCCGCCACCCGCAGTCAATTTCCCAGCCACCACGCCCAATCGCGAAAGATTCCCCAGCCGCTGAATTGCTTCCCGATTCGCCTCAATCACGCCGCGCGTCTTCCCCTCCGCACTCGCAAACTCCGCCGCCACCTTCTTCTTCGGGTCCAACTTCATCTCCGACCGCACCGTCCGCAATCCCTGAATCACTTCCTGGATCAGCCCAAACTCCGCCAGTGCTGCCGCATCCTTCAACACCTCCCGAGCCTCCGGAAACGCATCCAGTGCAATCGACTTCGCCCCAGCCTTCTGCGGCAACTGGTGCCACAACTCCTCCGTCAAAAAAGGCATGAACGGATGCAACAGCCGCAGCGCCGCATCAAATCCCGCAAACAAATTCTTCCACGCCACATCCGCCCGCCCGCGATCCGCGTTCTGCAGATCCGGCTTCACCCACTCGATATACCAGTCGCAAAAATCGCCCCAGAAAAACTGATAAACTGCCTGCGCCGCCTCATGAAACCGGTAACTCGCCAGCGCATCGTTCACCGTCTCCACTGTCACCGCAATCCGTGCAAACAACCATCGGTCCGCCAAGGGCACTGCGCCAGCATGCGCATACGGCGCCTTCGCACGCACCTCCGGCCTCGCCAGCGAATCGATCGAAGCCCCGCCCTCCTCGTACTTGTCCAGATTCACAAACAAAAACCGCGCCGCATTCCAAATCTTGTTCGCAAACGACCGCGCCCCCAGCAACCGGTCATCCGACAGCACAATGTCCGTCCCCGGCGCCGCCATCGACGCCAGACAAAACCGCATCGCATCCGTCCCGTACTGCTCGTTCAGCGCCACGGGATCCAGGCCCGTCCCCTTCGACTTCGACATCTTCTCCCCGCTCGTTGTCCGCACCAACGAGTGCAGGTACACCGCGCGAAAGGGAACTTGCCCCGTAAAATGAATCCCCAGCATGGCCATCCGCGCCACCCAGAAAAACAAAATGTCATACCCGGTAATCAGCAAACTCGTCGGATAATATTTCTGAAAATCCGCCGTCTTCTCCGGCCAACCCAGCGTCGAAAACGGCCACAACCCGGAACTGAACCACGTATCCAGCACATCTGGATCCTGCTTCAATTCACCGCCGCCGCACTTCCCGCACTTCGCCGGCTCCTCCCGCGCAACGATCACCTCTTTACATTTCCCGCAATGCCACGCCGGAATCCGATGCCCCCACCAAAGCTGCCGCGAAAGCGTCCAATCCCGGATGTTCCTCATCCAATTGAAATATTCCTGCCGCCGGTTCTCCGGCACGATCAATATCTCACCCCGCTCCACCGCCGCAATCGCCGGTTCCGCCAGCGGCTTCATCCTGCAAAACCACTGCGTTGAAGCCCGCGGCTCCACAATCGTCTTGCTGCGTTCGCAAATCCCGATCGCGCTAACGTGATCCGTAATCTTTTCCAGCAATCCCTGCGCCTTCAAATCCTCCACAATCTTCTTCCGCGCAACAAATCGGTCCAGCCCCGCATACGCCCCCGCATGCGCGTTCATATGCCCGTCGTCGGTCATCACGTCAATCTGCGGCAACCCGTGCCGCTTGCCCACCTCAAAATCGTTTGGATCATGCGCCGGCGTAATCTTCACCGCCCCGGTGCCAAATTCCCGGTCCACCATCTCGTCGCCAATAATCGGAATCTCCCGGTTCATCAGCGGCAGCATCACCTTCCGTCCGATCAAATGCTTGTACCGCTCATCCTCCGGGTGCACCGCCACCGCCGTATCGCCCAGCATCGTCTCCGGCCGCGTCGTCGCCACCGTCAGAAACTCGCCGCTCCCCGCCACCGGATACTTGATATACCAGAGATGCCCCGGCCGCTCCTCGTGAATCACTTCCAAGTCGCTCAAAACCGTCAAACACACCGGGCACCAGTTCAGCAGCCGGTTATCCCGGTAAATCAATCCCTCTTCATACAACCGCACAAACACTTCGATCACCACGCGCGAAAGCTCCGGCGAAAGCGTAAACTTCTCCCGCGACCAGTCGCACGATTCCCCAATCTGCTTCATCTGCCGCTGAATCGTCCCGCCGCTCTCTTCCTTCCACTGCCACACCCGTTTGATGAACTCCTCCCGCCCCAAATCCCGGTAATTAATTCCTTTATCCGCCAGTTGCCGCACCACTACGCGCTGCGTCGAAATCCCCGCATGATCCGTCCCCGGCAAATACAAAGTGTTGTACCCGCGCATCCGGTGCCACCGCGTCAAAATATCGATCTCGGTGTGATCCAGCATGTGCCCGATGTGCAGCGACCCGGTCACATTCGGCGGCGGTATCACGATCGAGAACACCGGCCCGGGTTTCCCGGGGTCGGCCTTAAACAACTCCTCTTTCACCCAGAACTCCGCCCAACGCGGCTCAATCTGTTTCGGTTCGTAAGCTTTGGCGATTTCCCGCGGCATCCCGATGCGTTCTCCAAGTTTCCCGCCCAGCAGCGCAAGGCGCACTCCAACCATCGCAGGGTAATCTTTGAATATAAGGGCACCCCACAACCCCCGTCAATTCGCCTCGCGCAGCGGCCACCTTCAGGTGGCCAACTCCGACTTTTGAGTGCGGAGGCAGAGCCTCCGCTTTTACCCATCCAACAAAACCACCCAACGAACGCTTGCTCAGCCAACACCAAAACCTGTCCCGAACCCGCGCTGTTTGCGGGTGAGGGGTATACTTTTCGTCTCAGTCAAACACACACAAAAAAAGGCCACCCAACGGTGGCCTTTTCCCAAAATACTCTTCAATTGATTCTTATCTCTTCGACGCCAGCTCGTCTTTAATCAACGCCTCAATCACCGGCTTCAAAATCTCCTGCGTCACCCTCTGCAACACGTCCGGACTAATCTTCGCAACCACCCGCGCCACCAGCGCATCCATATCCGGCTGCTGAACCTCCGCCGCCGTTGCCGGCTCCATGTGGTGAACCACCTCTTCCACTGCTTCCGTCACGTAAGCTGGTTCTTCCGCAGCGGGCGTCTCCGCCTGTGATACAAAGCTCGTCTCCGATTCCGGATGCGCATGCGCTTCCTGCGCCTCGTTCAATTCCGCTGGCGTGCTCGCCGCATACGGCGATTCCGTAATCGCTTCCGGCGCCGAAAAATCCAGCGCGGGAAGTTCATACGATCCTTCCGGACTCTTCGACTCCAAACTCTCCGCGGATTCTGCCGGCGCCTCGGCATGGTGCTCCTGGCTGAATTCCGGCGACCCATGGAACGAACTCTGCTCCACAAACTCGTTCACCACCGCGTTGGGTTCTTCCGTCGCCCCCGCCGGCTCTTCCTGAAAGAATTGCTCCGCCGACGAAATACTCGGCGGCATCGAAGGCGCCGGCGCATCCCAGGTAGCCGCAAGCAGCGACGCTTTCTTCGCTTCCAATTCCCACGGCGTATCTGTCACGCTCGACCAGTTCGCAGGCCCGGCAATCTCTGCGGTCTGAGGCGCCGGTTCAATCACCGTCGCGTTCACGTCCGCGGGAGCAGAAACTTCCGCCGACGGTTCGCTCGCACCCACAATCTTTTCCTGCACCGTCGTCGCCAGCGCCGCCGCCCAGGCATCCCCCGCAAACGGCGCGGGAGATCCGAACGGCTTGTTCTCCAGCGTCGAAACTCCCACGCGCGGCGCTTCCGCCGCTTCCTGCTTTGTAGCCGCTTCCACCGGCGTCCACTTGTGCCCCGCACCATTCGCCGGCGAGCTTCCGTGAAACGCCTCATCCCGCCAATCCTGTACCTTCGCGTTGCCTTCGGACGTCGCAATCTGCTCCAGCGATTCTTCCAAACCGGCGGGCCTCCACGCCCCATGCCCGGAACCCTCTTCTTCTTCCTCTTCTTCCACTTCGTCCGATTCGTCCGCCGTACCCCAATGCCTTGCCGCTTCCAATTCCGGGGTCGGCTTGGATGTCAACGCGATGTCGTCTTCCACTTCCGGGGTTTCTAACAGGCTTCCAAACGCCAGTGGTTCGCTCCCGGCCGCAAACTTTACCGAAGCAGGCCCTTGGCTAGAAGTTTCCAAAACGGGTTCTGCCTCGGCCTGCGGAACCGCCGTTACCGCCGCAAGTCTGGCACTCGCAACGGGCCCCAAAACCTCTTTGGCCACCCGCCCTGCACCCACCGGCACCTTTTCTGGTGCCTTCTCCGCCGCCGCAGGCTCGTTCCCCAATGGAACACCGGCCCGCGCCAACGCAGATTTCACCATCGCAATCAGCGGATCCGGCGGCACAAATGGCTTCTTCAATACCCCGTCCGCGCCCACTCGTTGCGCTTCTTGCTCATCCAGGGGGTCAAAAGCCCCCACCAGCAGAATCACCGGGATATGGCAAAGGGTTCGATCGTCTTTAACGTACTTGCACACTTCATACCCGTTGCGCACGGGCATAAACACGTCCGCCAAAACCAGGTCAGGGTGAATATCGGAAATCTTCCGAACCGCGGCTTCACCGTTGCCGACGGCGACGACGTCGATGCCCTGATCCTTCAGGGCCAGCCCGACCATCTTTTGTATGTTGCTGTTGTCGTCCGCCACCAGAATCTTGGCCACCGAACGTCCTCCAGACACCCATTCCAAACGGGAGATAGTGATACAAAATGTATTGGAGCACCGAGAGGTGATGCCGTCAATCAGGACAAATACGTGTGTGTCGGAAGCGGCTATGCTCTGTGCTAAAGGAACAACCTGTCCTAACGGACAAGGTGAAACGTCTTACTTGTATCGGCCACCTTCAGCCTGACGAAGGAATGGGTGGCCCCTCTCGCCTTTGTAGGGGCGGGGCTCGCCCCGCCCTCTTGGGGTACTCTTGCCTGTGTAGCGGCCGCCTTCCGAGGTCCGTTTTTTGGACTCCGGGTGCTTTTGCGGAGCGGGCGCTTTTCTTCAGCCATGGCCGATCTTCAGATCGGCCAAACTTACCCTCACCACGGAATCAGCTTCTTCAACCCCTTTTTCTTGCTGCTCGATTCCTTCTGATTGTTATTCGCATCCGTAGCAGCCGGCGCCGCCGTTTTCGAGGCATCCGTCGCCGCGCTGTCCGTCGCCGGCGCGTCCGTCTTTGCCGGGTCAGTCGTAGCGGCCGCGTCCGTAGTGCTAGCTGCGCTCCCGTCCCCGTTTGTCGTGGCTGTCCCGCTGGAATTATCGCTCGTCCCCGAAGTCGTATCCTCCGCTCCGGCTGCCTTTGCAGGTGCTGGGTCCCCAGGCCGCACCGTTTCCACAACGGCTGTTGAACCTGTCGAACCGGTCGAACTCCCTCCACCCGACGATACCAGCGTTGTCCGGTTTCCCCCGCTCAACGTATCCGTCGGGCCGTTATCCGCTTCCGGCTCCATCTGTGGATTCCCATGATACGCGGCGGTATGCACATCGGGCCCACTGTGAAGCATTCCCATCCCTCGATGTATTGGAGACTCCTTCGGCCGTGGTGTATTTTGTTCCGCTGTCATCCACGCCAGCGCCTTTGGATCCGGCTGCGGAATCGGAACCCCGAACGACTTCAATTTATCTTTCGCCAGCGGCGCCTTCTTGGAAAGCGGATAGTTCTTCACCAGCAGCATGTAGTAGCCGCCCGCAACATCCTTCCGCTCGCTCTTCTCGAACACATCGCCCAGCATCCACAGCGCTTCATCTGATTTGCTGTATAACGGGTAGCGCGCCACCATCGGCGCCAATCTTCCAGCCGCCGCACGCCGGTCGCCCTTCACGTAATAATAGTAGGCAATGCGAAACTGTCCCTCCGCAAGAACCTCCTGCACCTCCCGCAGCCGCTGCTCCGCATTCGGCGCCAGCGGGTCTTTTGGATACTTCTGCAGGAACGTCTGAAATTCTTCCTCCGCCAGTTTTGCATGGGTGCTGTCGCGGTCCGACTTGGCCATTTCGTTGTAGTTGGCCATCGCCACCTGCATCTGCGCATAAGCGGCTTCCGGCAGGAACGGGAAAAACACGATGAAGTCCTTATACCCCGCCACAGCTTGGGTCGTATTCGCGGTCCCGCCTTCCTTGAAGTAGGAGTCCGCAATCGCCAGCTTGGCCTTCGCCAGGTACTCGCTGTCCGGGTAGGTGTTGATCAGGGTCTGCAAACCCAAACGCCCCACCTCGTGGCGCCCGTGCTTGATGTCGTTCAGGGCCTTGTCGTAGAGCTGTTTGTCCGGTTCGGCCGTGTTCGTCGCATCCGTGGACTTATTGACTTTTTTCTTCTTGTGTAAAATCTGGGCGGTGCACTGGCTGGCGGATACCAGCACAAGCGCACTCATGAGAAGAAGCGGTAATCGCCGCAATCCACACCTCACAATTGACATTCTGGCTCCGCGCCGCGGCTCCTGGATGGTTGGGTGCAACCCTCGCCGCTCGCTGGCCCCCGCTAGTATACCTGAACGAAAGGACAGGCCCCCGCCAACTTTGCCCCTCCGGCCAGTTCACCAGTCTCTGCCCGTGTGATGCGCCCCGGTGCCTGCCTGGTTTTCCGCCGGTTTTTGTAGCGGCCACCTTCAGGTGGCCATCTGCCTTTGTAGCGGCCGCCTTCCAAGGTCCGTTTTTTGGACTCCGGGTGCTTTTGCGGAACCGGCGCTTTACTCTTGCCTTCTTGGGCCCGCCGTCCCAGCGGGCCGCTCTTCTTTTTGAGTGCGACAGCGAAGCTGCCGCTTTTGCGATCTCAACCCAACCACCCAGTTTCACCTGTGGCACAGTCACCCGCCCCCATCCCGCGCCTTATGCGGGATGATTCCTGGTTGTCTCCTAGCTCTCCCGCTCCCACACTCTAATTTTTTCAACGTTTTGTAATACCCATCTCTCTCTTCCGTAACTACAATGGAAGCAACCCGTCCCCGGAGGGACGCGGCCGCGCTCATGGACAAAAAGAAATTTCTCTTCGTTTCCCTCTCCAGCTTGATCGGCGACATCGCCTGGCAGGTAGTCAAGGAAGGCCACGAAGTCCGCTACTACGTCGAAAACGAAAAAGAACGCGACATCGCCGACGGCTTTGTCCCCAAATCCAGCGATTACGAAAAAGATTGCAAGTGGGCCGACATCGTCGTCTTCGACGACACTCTCGGCCAGGGCGCCAAAGCCCAGGCCCTTCGCGCCGCCGGCAAGCCCGTCATCGGCGGCACTCCCTACACCGACAACCTCGAAGATGATCGCTCCTTCGGCCAGGAAGAGCTCAAGAAGGCCGGTGTCACCATCATCCCGTACCAGGAATTCGACTCCTTCGATCCCGCCATCGAATTCGTCAAAAAAAATCCCGACCGCTACGTCATCAAGCCCAGCGGCGAAGCCCAGAACGTCAAGCGCCGCCTCTTCGTCGGCGAGGAAGAAAATGGCGACGACGTCGTCGGCATGCTCGAGGCTTACAAACGAGCCTTCGCCGACGAAATCAAGGTCTTCCAGTTGCAGCGCCGCGTCAACGGCGTCGAAGTCGCCGTCGGCGGTTTCTTCAACGGCAAGAAATTCATCAACCCCATCAACATCAACTTCGAGCACAAAAAATTATTTCCTGGCGAAGTCGGCCCTCCTACCGGCGAAATGGGCACCACCATGTTCTGGAGCGAGCCCAACGCCCTTTTCAATCGCACCCTGCTCAAGATGGAACCCAAGCTCGCCGAGGAAGGCTATATCGGCTACATCGACGTCAACTGCATCGTCAACAACAACGGCATTTATCCCCTCGAATTCACTTCCCGCTTCGGCTATCCCACCATTAGCATCCAGCAGGAAGGCATCCTCACTCCTATCAGCGATTTCTTCTGGGAACTCGCCGGCGGCCTCGATCCAAAATGGCGCACCCGCAGCGGCTTCCAGGTTGGCGTCCGCATCGTCGTTCCGCCCTTCCCCTTCGACGACGAAGCCACCTTCGAATCCTTCTCCAAAAACGCCGCCATCGTCTTCAAGCGCCCCACAACCGAAGGCCTGCACATCGAAGACGTAAAAATCGTCAACCAGCAGTGGCTGGTCGCCGGCACCTCCGGCGTCGTTCTCATCGTCGTCGGCCTCGGCCAAACCATGAAACAAGCCCAGGCCCAGGCCTACTCCCGCATCAAAAACATCCTGATTCCCAACATGTACTACCGCACCGACATCGGCGACCGCTGGGGAGAAGACTCCGACAAACTCCACAACTGGGGCTACCTCCGTTAACAATCTCACGTGGCACAGCCATTCCTGGCTGTGCTCTTGGACTCAGGTTGGGCCGCGCAACGAATGAACTTGAGGGTGCCCCATCCTTCGCGCTTTTTGCGAAGGGTGGGCTCTTTCGCGCTAACACCACGAGTTTTCTTCTCTTTTCTTTTTCTCTTCTCTTTTCTGTCATCCCGACCGGAGTGGCCGGTTTTTTCTTCCGCGCCGTAGTTTGGCGCGCCGGCCACGAAGCGCGCATTTTGTGTCCCGCGTGCTTCACCGGGACGGAGGGACCGTGGCAAGATTTCTCACACTCAACGAACCGATGTAATCCGCGCTCTTCATCTCACCGTGCAAAATCCCCGGTCCTCAGGCCCGAGAGACCCTCCACTCATACGCCCCTTCACTCTTCAACTTTTGAACCCGTGAACTCTTGAACTTTTCAACTACCATCTCTTGCCTATCTCTCTTCACTTACGATCTAACGGCACTGCACTCTCTTCTCTGCGTCCTCAGCGCCTCTGCGCTTGGTTTCTTTCCTTTTAACTTTTCAACCATGAACTTTGAACTCTCTTCTCCCAAAAACTTTCTTCTACTCCCGAAGCCCCGGCCCCGGTTATCATCTCTTACGCGCAAAATCCATCAAGGAGTCCCCATGAAACGCCTTCTCGCTTCCGCCTTATTGCTCGCTTCTGTGTCCGCGGTCGCACCACTTTCCGCCGGCCCCCAGAAAAAAGACGAGGTCGCCAAACTCTCCCTCAAAGTCGGTGACACCGCTCCCGACTTCACCCTCCTCAGCGACGAATGGAAAACAGTCAAGTTAAGCGATTTTCACGGCAAGAAAAATGTCTTCCTGGCCGTCTACGTTCTGGCGTTCACCGGCGGTTGAACCAAGCAACTCCAGGCGGTCCAGTCTGGACTCGAATCCGGCAAGATTGATGCAAATGATACGGCAGTTTTCGGTGTGAGCATGGACAGTCCTGCGGCAAACGCCGCTTTCGCCAAACAGATCGGCGTCAAGTTTCCCCTCCTCAGCGATATGAACAAGAAAATGCTCACTTCCTACGGCATCCTCAAAGCCTACGAACAAAAGGGCGACACCTACCAGTGGGCCTTGCGTGCGAATATCGTCATCGACAAAGACGGCATCATCCGCCACATCGAAGGCGGTGATAGTGCCGTCGACCCAAACACCGCCGTTTCCGTGTGCACCGACCTGCACAGGAAGCAATCCGCGCCATAACAGCCAATTCCATCGAGCCGCCGAAAAAAATGGCTCCCGGTGAATACTCCGGGAGCCCGCTGATCTTCAAGCTGTTGACTGTGGACTGTTGACTGTCAGCTGCTCCTTAGTTCGCTACCGTCAACTCCACTTCCGCACTCGAAACAATCCGCGTCCCCGCCAGCGGCGCCTGGTCAATCACCGTCGCGTGCGGCCATTGCGGCGCCGACAAATAATTCAGCTTCCGCTTCAATTTCGCCAGATCCAGCCGCCTCTGCGCCTCGATCTCGCTCAACCCGATCAGGTACGGCATCACGTAGCTTTCTTCCCGCGGTATCCCCGCCACCAGCACGTCCACTCTCGGCGTCGCCGCATTTCTTCCTTGCTTCGGATTCTGCAGCAGCACCGTCTCCGGCGTCTCATCCCGCATGGACACGGTCGAAACCTCTCCCACCTGCAATCCTTCCCGCAACAACTCAATCCGCGAAGCCCGCAGCGTATTCCCCTCCAGCGAGGGAATCTCCAGCTGCTTCTGCCCCAGGCTCAGCACCACGTGCGCCTGTTGCGACACTTTCATCAGCATCCCCGGGGGCGGCGTCTGCCGCACCACCTGGTTGATCGGCAAATCGCTATACAGCCGGTCCGCTACTCGCAACACCAATCCCTTCGAACGCAGCGACTGCCCCGCCTCCGCCACGTTTCTACCGACCAAATTGGGCATGGAAACTTCGCGCCCGTGAATCGCCACGCGCATCGCCGTAATCGCGCTCAAAAACGCCGCCGACGCCAGAATAAACACCAGAAACGCCATCCGGCTCAGCCATTCCAATCGTTCCCGGATCGTCATCGCCCCGCGTCTCCGTTATGGAGTGCGGCAGCCCAGCTGCCGCTTTTGCGACTTAAACTCCCTGCACCCAAACAATCCGCCAATCAAAATCCCAACCAAGCCTCACGCCATCAGTTCCTTTACTTCCTTTACCTCATTTACTTCCTTACTTCCTCAATTCCGGCGCCGGATACTCCGGCAACTTCTCCTTGCTCGTATCCGCCCTCTTCACTTCCAACTCATCAAACAGCAGCGAAGGCGCAATAATCGTCTGCGGCACGCCCCCCACCCGATTGCTCACCAGCGGATCGTTCCCCAGCGCCACCAGGTCATTCCGCAGCGCCCGCACATCCAGTTCATTAAACACCGCTCCCCGCACCAGCTCCTCATGCCCGTCCGAAGCGTACACGCGATATAGCAGCCTCGGCGCATTCCCCGGCCCCAGCGTGTCCACGCGATACCCAAACTGCTTGCCCTGGTCGCCCGCCATCGCCGTCAACTTTTTCTTCAACCCCGCCGCCGTCTCCGGCTCCGAACTCTTGAAAATCAAAGTTCCAATCGTCGGGAACGCCGCCGTCCCCGGCGAAGCCCGCCCGTGTCCGTTCGAAGCAGGGAAGTCCCGTATCGGCTGCCGTCCAACCAGATAATTCTGCAGCGTCCCGTCGTCCACCACCGTCACTGCCTGTGCCGGCACGCCCTCGCTGTCTACGTCGTACGAGCCGACCAGTTTCTTCCCGTCAAACTCTTTCATCGTCGGATCGTCCACCACGCTCAAAAATTTCGGCAGAATCCGCGTCCTATAATTCGTTGCGAACGCTCCCACCGTCCGGTTCGGCCTCCCAAGCTGTGGCTTCCTGCCCAATATATTCGCGCCCACCAGTCCCGCCATGATGTCGTCTGCCGCATCAGGCGCAAACAGCACCGGCCCGCGGTAAGACTCCTCCACAATTGGTGCATCCCGCAGCGCCTTCAGCGTATCCAGCGCCTGCGACGACTCTTTCAGCAACTGCTCCCGCTTCGGCAAATCCTCCGGCCGCGACTCCGTCCAGTATGGATTCCGCTGCAGCCGCATTCCATCCGCCGCCTGTGTCGCTCCATTCAGCGTCACCGTCGAATTCACCCGCCCGCTGCGCACGATGGTGCCTTCCGAATTCACGAAATATTGATTCACCGCGCTGAACCGGGCTGACGCCGAAACCGTCTGCACCTCCGGATATTTCCGGAACAGGTTGGTCATTTCCAGGATCGTCTGTTTCCACGCGCCTTCGTCCACCCTCAGCGCCGCCACTGGTTCCACCTTCGTCACCACCGGCGCTTTCGCAAAATCGTCAATCGGATTCGGATCCGCGCTGAACTGCTTCAACGCCGAAAGCTTCTCCGCATACGCATCCGCTGCTGTCTTATACGCCTCATCCGTCAGCAGCCAGATCTGCCGCCGCAGCGCGATCGGGTCATCATCCAGCGGCAGAATCGTCGCTCCGCCCATTCCCTGGTTGTAAAAGCTGTCCTGTTTGTACTCGCCAATCCGCACCACCACGCGCAGCACCCTCAAATGCTGCCGCTGCGTATTCAGCAGCGCGCCAAACGCCGCCTCCGCATCGTAATTGTCCACATCCTCCACGCGATATTCGATGTAATACGGCGGCTTCACCTGGTCCATCTTCAACCGGTCTTTCGAACGGTCCAGCTCCGTCAGCAGCGCCTCCAGCAGCACGTCACCCTTGGCCACTTCGTGCGCTTTCGCCGTCGGTGCGTCTTCCCCAAAATTCTCCGGGCGTTCCCCCGCACTCGTCCGCACACTCGCAGTTCCCGCCAACAACGTCAAAGCCGCCAGCAAACTCACCGCATTCTTCAATCTCTTCAACCCGCTCACGGCTTCACCCCCGTCGCATCATCCTTGCCGCCATCCATTCCCGGCGCCGGCAATATCGGCGGCCGATCTCTTCCGTGTGCGCGTTTCTGCACTTCCATCTCGCTGAACAGCATCGCCGGAGCTACCGCCGACACCGGCACGCTCCCGCTCTCCGCCCCGCAAACTCCGTTGAACACATGCTGTGTGTCGCCTGTCGTGATAATCCGCGTCAACGCCGCCAGCGGCGTCCCCACAATGTCCACGCCGCGCACCAGTTCATCCGGCCGCCCATCCGCATACACCTTATAAACAATCACCGGCAGCACCTGAAACGCCTGCGGCAGCGACCTCGTCGTCAGCGTAAATCCGCCCTGAATGTCGTCGAAATACAACCCGTACGGTTTCCCCTGCTTCTTCGCCTCATCAATCAGCATCTGCCGCAGCTGTGCCTCGGGAACCTTCTGGCTGCTCGTCACGATCAGATTCCCCTGCCTCCCCGTCGGCATCAGTCCCGGCTGATTCCGCCCGTGCCCGTTCGACTTGTCGAATCCCTTGATCGGCATGCGCGACATCAGAAAATTCTTCAGCACTCCGTCCTGAATCACCACCACCCGCTCCGAAGGCGTCCCTTCGTTGTCGAACTCGTAGCTTCCCGCCAGCTTCGTCCCGTTGATCTCGCCCACCGTCGGATCGTCCACCACGCTCAAAAATTTCGGCAGCACTTCCTGCCCAACCTTCTTCGTGAACGTCTGTCCTTCCTCTTCGTCCCGCTGCCGGTGTCCCTCCATCCGGTGCCCCAGCACTTCGTGGAAAAACACCGCCGCCGCCCGCCCGCTCAGCAACGCCGGCCCGTCATAAGGCTCCGCCACCGGCGCTTTCCGCAGTTCCTTCAAATCCGCCGCCATCTTGTCGGCCTTCGCCATTAGCACCGCTTCGCTCGGCAACCCGCTCACCGCCGGAGCCTGAAACGTTTCCACCCGCAACAAATCCATCCCGTCATCCGCCCGCGTCTGCGCTTCCATCACGAGCCGTGCCGATGCGCTCGGCGTCTCAATCGCCGCCCCCTCGCTCGACACCATCCGCGCGTTCGACGATCCCACCTGCAAAATCACCGTCGCGAAATAAACGTCCCCATACTTCCGGAACGCCCCCGAAACCCGCCGGACCTCCTCCTCCCACGCCTTCCGGTCAAACGGCGGCTCGGTCAATTTCTCTCCAACGTGAATCTTCGCAACTTCCTTCGAAAAATCCGGCGACTTATCCTCTTCTTCCGCCTTCACCGCCGTATTCGTCTTCACATTCAAATACGCAGGCGCCGCCCGCTTGTACTCCCGGTCCGTCAATTCCCACAGCACCCGCGCCGTCGCGTCCGGATCATCCTGCAAAGGTAAAGTTCCCGAAGTCATCCCGCTCGACCGGCTCTGTCCATGCGTGTTATCCAGTTCCGGCGTGCCCACACGCATCGTCACATCGGTATTCCGCCGCTTCACCGCCGTATCCGAAAGCAGCGCACCATATGCCCCCGCAATAAAAATCTGGTCCTGGTCGTAAACCGTGTAGCTCAAAAAATAAGGAGCCGGATCGCTCTTTGCCAAATCCGTCTTCGCCCGGTTCAACTCCGCCTGCATCGTCTGCAGCATCGCATCCCCCGGCGTCTTCGCCGCCGGCTTATCCTTCTCCCCAGCGGTCGCCAATCCCTGCAAACCAACAAGTTGCGCCGCCAGCACCAAGCTCGCCATTCGACGCGTGTGTGTTCGCATACTTCCAGAAACTCCTCGTTTGCTGAGGTTCACAGGTAAGATGTGCATGGTTAAGCTAGGCTCCCGATCAATTCGACTCTGTAACGCAGTGGGCGTGAATCCCGAGTATGACGCACCGCCCCTCCCCGCGCAAACCACCCGTTCCAATCATTCAACGCGTAGCGGCCACCTTCAGGTGGCCCCTCTTACTTTTGAGTGCGGGAGCAAAGCTCCCGCTTTTACGCATGGAACTCAACCACCCAACTTCGCCCAGTGGCACAACCCTTCCTATTTGACGTGTGTAATTTCCATCCGGCTGCCTCCTACACACACCCCTCCCGGTGTCTCCTTCAGCCAGCCTCTGGAATGCAAGGTTTCCGTCCCCAGGACTCGAGGGCAAGCGAAACCGGATGCAACTTATCAGGTTTAACCGCCCGCTCTCTGCGACCGTATCTTCAAGTTACGGCGCGGAAAGCACTTCCACTGCCGTCCGAGTGCCAGCGAACTTCCCGTTATCGGAACTTTTTCACCATCATCAGCGCGTCAAAATCCGCGCCCTGGACCCGCAGCGCACGCGGCATCACGCCGTACGATTCAAAGCCAAACTTCCGGTAAAACTTCCCGCCACGTGGATTGTCGACGGCGACATATAGTTCCACCTGATCGACTTTCTGGCTGGCCGCTTCCAGGACGTACTTGAAAAGCGCGTCGGCGAGCCCCGTTCCTCGTCGTTCCTCCGATACGTACATGTTCCATATCATTCCGACGTGCCGCCGCTTAAGGGAGGGTTGCTGCAGGAATGTTGTGATTGCACACAGGCGTCCGTCCACAAACGCTCCGAAGATGGTCTCCCGTCGAAACCGCTCCGCGATTTGATCGGAGCTGCGCGCCGACTCTTCCTGGTAGTCCGCCGCGAAGGCCGCCGGAGCCGACTGCAATGCTCCCAGAAAGACGGCTTGATATTCAGCGGCGTCTTCAGCGTTTAGTTGTCGGATTTCAGTTTCGTTCATGAATGCAGGTCTCCCTTCAAATAGCCTTTTGCACTTTCTGGTCAAACGCGGCGTTGACAGAACACCTCGCCTTGGCGATTCTATTAGATGTTACGTGACATCTAAATGCAAGAGTCATGCTTCGGGCCGCCGATCGGAGACAGAGAACCATGCGTAAATCAAAAGTAGAGACCGCCAGGACACGCCAGCGAATTGTCAAAGTGGCAGGCGCCGAGTTCGCAGCCAACGGGATCAGCGAAGCGGCGCTCGCAAGAGTGATGTCTGCTGCGGGACTCACTCACGGGGGCTTCTATCGTCATTTTACTTCCAAGGATCAACTCGTCCTCGAAGCCTGCAGCAAGACTCTTTTGTCGCTGGTTGCCGGCCTGGAATTGCTCGCCAAAGCAAAACCCCACAAGCAGGCGCTTCCGCTCCTCGTGGCTCATTATGTGTCGCGCGCTCATCGGGACCAGCCGAAAACAGGTTGCCCCCTGGCCGCTCTGGGAAGTGAACTCGCGCGCAGAGACAAGAGGACTCGTCAGGTAGCCATGGAAGGATTTCTCCAACTGTCCCGCCTAGTTGCCAGTCAGTTGGAGGCGGTGCCGTTCCGTAAAAGGGCCGACCGCTCGATGGCGATCATTTCCGCCATGGTGGGCGCCGTCACACTGGCCCGCATCGTGCCCGATTCACGAATTTCAGATTCTGTTCTCGCCGCGACGCGCGATTACATCCTTCGGTCCGTGCGCCTGTAGCGGCCACCTTCAGGTGGCCCCTCCTACTTTTGAGTGCGGGAGCGAAGCTCCCGCTTTTACGGCTGAAACTCCACCACCCAACTTCGCTACATCGACGGGCGCCGCACCCTGCGGTTTCCAGGGTGCGGGTTTTTACTTTCTCTCTCTTCTCTGCGCCCTCCGCGTCTCTGCGTTAACTCCTTCTTCTCCTGCCCCGTCCTTACAAACCACCTCACCCCCTCACTTCCCAAACCTCTCCCCATCCACCACCCTCGCCCCCCGCACAAACTCCTCCGCCGAAATCTCCTTCCGCCCCTCCTGCTTGACGTGCGTAATTTCCAGCGCGCTGCCTCCGCCGCAAATCACTCTCACCAAATCCTTCTCCACCAAAATTGTTCCCGGCTCTCCCACTGCCGCCCCTGCCAGTGGTTTCCCCCGCAAATGGCAAGTCTGCCCCCGAAATTCCGTGTACGCCCCAGGCCACGGCGCAAATCCCCGCATCCGGTTGTAAATCTCGGTCGCCGTCCGCGCCCACTCAATTCTTCCATCCTCGCGTTTCAACATCGGCGCCAGCGTAGCCGCCGCATGATTCTGCGCTCGCCCAAGCAGCTCTCCGCCCGCCAATCCCCGCAGCGTCCGCGCCATCAACAGCGCACCCATCTCCGCCAACCGCCCCGCCAATTCCGGCGCGGTCTCATCCGCGCCAATCCTCAACTCCTCCCGCAGCAGCACCTCACCCGTATCCATCCCCGCATCAATCCGCATCGTCGTATTTCCCGTCGCCGTCTCTCCGCTCGCAATCGCCCACTGAATCGGCGCGGCCCCGCGATATTTCGGCAGCAGCGAAGCGTGCAAATTAATCCACCCCAACCGCGGAATCGGCAGCAACCGCGCCGGAATAATCTGCCCGTACGCAATAATCACAATCGCATCCGGCGCCAGCCCGCGCAGATGCTCTTCCACCTCCGGTGCCCGCACCTTCGCCGGCTGCTGCACATCCAGCCCCGCCGCCATCGCCACTTCCTTCACCGCCGAAAACGAAATCTCCTGCCCCCGCCCCCGCGGACGGTCCGGCTGCGTATACACGCTCACAATCTCAAAATCGCTCAGTGTCAGAAGATACTTCAAGGAGGGAACTGCAAACTGCGGTGTGCCACAAAATACGATACGCATCCGGTTCACGGGCGGCTTACCCGTTGGCGCGGCGCCGCTACCACTCGCCCTCTTTCCGCAGTTTCTTGATCTTCCGCTTGATCAAGTCGCGCTTCAGCATGCTCAGGTGCGTCAAAAATAAAATCCCGTGCAGGTGATCGATCTCGTGGCAAAACGCCCGCGCCAATAAATTCTCCCCTCGAATCTCAAACGTCTCGCCCTTCGCGCTCTGCGCCCGCACCGTCACAAACTGCGGCCGCACCACATACCCGCGAAATCCTGGCACAGAAAGGCACCCTTCCTCTTCGCGCACTTCGCCTTCCGCGTGAATAATCTCCGGATTCACCAGCACAATCTTCGCCTCCGGATTTTTCCCCACCGTCACATCCACCACCGCGAGCCGGATGCTCTTCCCAATCTGCGGCGCCGCCAGTCCCACGCCATTCGCCGCGTACATCGAAGCAAACATATCGTCTACTAATTGCTCCAGCTCCGCGTCAAATTTCGTGATCGTCGCCGCAGGCTTCTCCAGCACCGGATCGCCATACTTCACGATCGGGTGAATCTTACCCTTAGACACCGCAACCGGTGGCGTTTCGGCGGTCACTGTTGATCCCTTAGAACTCGTCGATTTGTCGGCCATAGCTCTCGAAATTCCGCCGCATCTCCGCCAGCGAATCTCCTCCGAATTTTTGCAGAAAAGCATCCGCCAGCACAAGTGCCACCATCGCCTCGCCCGCCACTCCCCCGGCCGGCACCACGCACCAGTCCGAACGCTCGTAAGCCGCCCGCACTGGCTCCTTCGTCACCATGTCCGCAGTTCCCATCGCCTTCCGCAGCGTTGAAATCGGTTTCAAGTATCCGCGAATCACCACGTCCTCGCCGTTCGTGATCCCGCCTTCCAATCCCCCCGCGCGGTTGCTCGACCGCCGGAACTTCCGCCCGCCCTTGTCATAAGAAATCTCGTCCTGCACTTCGCTGCCGTACGACCCCGCCGCCAGTATCCCCGCGCCAATCTCCACGCCCTTCACTGCCTGCACGCTCATCAAAGCCTGCGCCAATCTTCCATCCAATTTCTCATCCCATTGCGCGTGCGAACCCAGTCCCACCGGTACGTTGTGCGCCACAATCTCAAACACCCCGCCCACCGTGTCCCCGGCTTTCAGCGCCGCATCCACTTCCGCCTTCATCTTTTCCTGCACAACCGCGTCCACACACCGCAGCGGCGATTCCAGATCTCCGCACACCGCGCGAATTTCTTCCCATTTCGCCGCGCGCTCCAGCCGCACATGCCCCACCTGAATCACGTGGCTCGCAATCTCCGTCCCAAACTCCTTCAGCAGCAGCTTCGCAAAAGCTCCCGCCGCCACCCGCGCCGCCGTCTCTCGCGCCGAAGCCCGCTCCAGCACATACCGCGCATCATGAAAATTAAATTTCTGCGAACCAGCCAGGTCCGCATGACCCGGCCGCGGAGCCGTCAGCTTCCGCGATTGCGTTTCCGGCGCGTCCGAAGCCCCAACGGGGAGAATCTTCTCCCAATTCGCCCAGTCGCGGTTCTCAATCCTCAGCGCAATCGGCGCCCCAATCGTCTGCCCCAGCCGCACGCCGGCAAAAATATCCGCCGCATCCTTCTCAATCTTCTGCCGCCCGCCCCGCCCATAACCCAACTGCCGCCGGTGCAACTCATGATTGATATATTCCACATCCACAGGCAAACCAGCCGGCAGCCCCGACAAAAACGTCAGCAGCCCCTGCCCATGCGACTCTCCCGCCGTAAAGAACCGAAGCATAAACAATCAGTGTATCGGCCACGCCCATTTCCGTCCAGCCGACCTATGGTCCCGATTCTTCTCAGCGTTCTCTGCGGAACCTCTGCGAACTCTGCGTTAAAATCTTTCCTTTGAATTCTTCAACGGCGTCTCGCTATCGAATCTCGCAATCTTTTGCTACGCTAACCACCGAAATGGGTGGATTGTTTCTCGACATCTTCATCGAATACCTGTTCAGAATTTTCTTGCGTGCAGTCAGACTTTTCCGCAGCCGCAACTGGCCCGTCATTAACGCAACCGTTTTGAGCGCCGGTTGCCCTCAGTCCGGGCTTGGATGCACCGTAGCCAATGTCGACTACGAATACGCTGTCGACGGTGTTAAATACGCCGAGTCTTTTGAAAAGCCCTTCCTCAGTCTCGACGCCGGAATGGGGTATGCGCAGCAGTTCGTGAAAGGCACCGAGTTCAGGGTACGCGTGCATCCAGTGGACCCCTCAAGGTCAGTGGCAGCGCCGCAGGATTGGTCTTAGCCTTATTTTCTTGTCTAGGTTCCGTGCTGACGGATTTATTGCAGAGGGTCACGCTTAGCCTTGATCCCGCGTCTGCTCATGCGATTACAGCTTCACAAGCTTGTTTATTACCACTTGAAAGCATCGATGACTATATGCCGCACCGCCCAAACCAGCGGCCCAAATACAAAGGTGCTAACTAACCAAACTTCGAAAAGACTATCGGCGAATCTGACCTTCAACGCCCACCGAATCATCGCCAACAAAAGAAATAAGAGAAAGCCGTACGCGAGCGTTTCCCTCAAAAATTCCCAGGCCGCTTTCCTCGAATTGACCGCCCATTCTTGATCCATCGCGTCGCTAGAAAAGCATACAAGTGGCCACACAAGCAAGCCTACCATTCGCGGCTTTCGTACCGTGGATCCCGGGGCGGCAAAATGAGGCTTTCAGAATTCCAGTTTTGTTTCATTCGGCTGACTCCGGGGAGTTTAGCTTGCCTAGCCATAGCCTTCCCCCGAAGTGAAAATTTAGGCACATCCCCCACCTTTGGTACTAGCGGTCTATCGTTCCCCGCACCTTCCCCTGCCAGCCTTTTAAACATTGTTTGTCAATTGCGGTAGGACGGGGGCACATCCATGAACTTTCTGACTAGGGCCACGCTCTCAGCCTTCTTTGCCCTCGCGCTGGTTTCCGCCACCCGCGCGCAAGCGCAGGACTCCGCCCAGGCTGCGCCCCAGGCCAACGATTTCTACTCCCTTCAAAAGCAAGCCGAAGCCGGCGACGCCCAAGCCCAATTTGCCCTCGCAAATCTTTATTTTCGCGGCCGCGGTGTCGCGCAAGACTACACCCAAGCCCTAATCTGGTATCGCCACTCCGCCGACCAAGGCTTCGCGCCCGCCCAAAACCAGCTCGGCGTCATGTACGAACACGACTTCGGTGTAAAGACGGATTACGCCCGCGCCGTAGCCTACTATCACTCCGCCTCCGATCAAGGCTATGCTCTCGCCCAATACAATCTCGCCTCCATGTACGAAAACGCCCGCGGCGTCCGCCGTGATTACCGCCAGGCACTCGATCTCTACCGCAAAGCCGCCGACCAGAATCTCCCCGAGGCCGAACAGGAGATCGGCTACTTCTACCAGTGCGGCTTCGTCGGCCCTCGCGACTACGCCCAGGCCATTTCCTGGTATCGCCGCGCCGCCGCCCACGGCAACTCCAACGCCGAAAACCAACTCGGCTACATGGCCGGAGAAGGCTGGGGCCAGCCCCAGGATTACGTCGAAGCCCTCTCCTGGTATTACAAAGCCGCCGAACACGGCAACGCCGACGCTCAGGAAAACATCGGCTACCTCTTCCAACACGGCACCGGCGTGCAAACCGACTATCGCCAGGCAATGTCCTGGTTTTACAAAGCAGCAGGGCAGGGAAATAGCAACGCAGAAAATCAATTAGGTTGGATGTTTCAGTTCGGCCAGGGCGTGCAGCCCGATAACGGCAAAGCCCTCGCCTGGTATCGCCTTTCGGCCGACCAAGGCAATCAGAACGGCATCAACAATCTCCGTGCGTTCACCGCGATTCTAAAACAGTACGACGACTCCGTCTGGGATTCCGCCAACCAATCCGCCACCGATGCCGCCATCGTCCAGGCTCAGCGTCAGGAACGCATCAAGGATCTTCTCCGCCGCATCAACGAACTCGATGCCGACGCCGCGCAACAGGACAACTTCGCCGACCAGCTCGAACACTCCGGCAAGAAAAACGACGCCATGGGCAAAATCTTCAACGCGATCGGCACTGTCGGCGCGGTTCAATACCGCCTCGAAGCCCAAAAGGATCGCGCCGAAGCCGCCACCCTCCGCGGCCAACTCGCCCAAACCGAAAACCAATCCCAATTCTCCGCCAACGTCCCCGCCCCCTGATGCTCTTCGCTACCGGCTCGCCCCGCGTAGCCTCCGGCCAGGTCCCACAACTCCCCTCAATTTCAACTGCACTACAGGTGCCATTTCAAAACTCGAACCGTGCCGGAAAGGTGTTCGGCAGAGGCCACGAGTCATTCGTTTCTATAGCTTGACCCCTTGAAACAACCAGGGCGAGGAGAGTTTGAGGTGAAGGTCAGTACACGCATTTAACCCGAAGCTCTGTTACCTATTTAGTAAAGGATTTAGATAACTGTCACATTTGCGCATGGGGAGCAGGAGTTGGGATAACTGTGGAACTTTTTTGCAGTGTGTGTGATCTAAAGTCTTTTCTTTTCATTGTTTTAGATTGGCAGGGATGGTGCAGTGAAAGGGAGTCTGGGTTAACTTCACAACTGGCCGCCAAGGGGGGAAGATGTCAACATTCCGTAGTTTTCGAGTTCTATGTGTATTGGTGTTACTCGTCTGGACTGCAGGCGTAGCGCGCGCTGATTCGCTTTTTGACTTTAACTCCATCGCTGCCGGAACTGCCACGACTTTCTCAGCCACGAACAACGGTTTGACGGCAACATTCAGCAGTCCTTCGGTTCCAGCCGGATTTTCGGTCCAGTCTTCAGGCGGCTCCCTTGCTGCGCCTCTGGACGGGAACGTCCTACTTGATACGGGCACGCCCGGCGATGAGAACATACCCCTGAACATCGCTTTCAGCTCCAACGTGACCAGCGTTTCGCTGGCCTTTGCACTCGATTCAGTCAGCACTATAGATACGTTTTTGCTTGCCGCGTTTGAAGGCGGGGCAAAGATTGGAGAGGTGACCGTCATTGGCAGTGTCCCATCTGGTGGTTTCTCATTTCCCCAAGGGACGATCGCTTTTAGTGGCTCGGCGTTTGACAGTATTCAGCTTGTATCGACAGCGCCAGCTTTCGCGATTAATGATGTGGATGCCGTCGTCGCCCCTACCGTCTCTGCTCCAGAACCCAATAGCCTTGTTTTACTTGGTATGGGACTTCTGGGTCTCTTGGCCTTGACTGCGCGAGGCAAACGCCAGGCCACACCGATCGCCTGCTGATCGAGATCGCGATAAGCTGTACTTTGCGTTTACATCCCTATCAGAGAGGGCCATCAAGAGGCGGTCTGAGCGCATCGCCTACCTATTGACACTCACGTTTCCTTAAATCTTTCATCCCATGCGCCGCGGGGTTTCCACCCCGGCGCATTTATATGTTTTGCCCACTATTTCTATTTGAACTCTGGGTCTAATTGCCGTTTACTCGGCCTTCGGTACATGCTCGTTCGATCACGGTAGCCGAAGCAGACCAACACCCCGTCCCTGGTGCTCGTCGATCCGTGCGGCTACTGGGACGTTTAGCTTTTCTCCGGCAGCTATTCCGTAAATAATGTACTTCAACCATCATGGATAAATGGACCTCAGGTGCGCACTACGACCAATGGATGGGGCGGTGGAGCCGCTTGCTGGCCCAGGAATTTTTGCAGTGGCTGGAGCTATCCGCCGGTCTGCGATGGATGGATGTCTGCTGTGGGAGCGGCGTGGTCACCGAAGCCATTGTTGAACTCAACCTGCCTGCCGCCGTCGTGGGAGTGGATGCTTCCACAGAGCAGGTTACCTTCGCTCGCAACCATCGCACGCATCACAACGTCATCTTCGACACCGCGGATGCGATGGCCTTACCCTTCCCGGACTCCAGTTTCGATGTTGTGGTTTGCGGCCTTGGGTTGAACTTCGTTCCCAATCCGCTTAAGGCCCTCGACGAATTCTCCCGTGTCGCCAGGCCCGGTGGCACTATTGCCGTTTACGTTTGGGATTACGTCCAGAGTGCGAGCTTCTTGCGGTACTTCTGGGATGCGGCGATTGCAATCGATGGCGAAGCAGCCACCTTCGACCAGGCCTACCGTTTCCCCATGTGTACCCCGGAAGGGCTTCGCAACCTCTTCGAACAAGCGAAGCTGGAAGACTTGTCCCAGCACACGCTTAACGTCCTTACGCGTTTCACCAACTTCGACGATTTTTGGCAGCCCCTGCTGACCGGGCAGGGCTCCGCACCGGGTTATCTCGCCGTACGGGATCCTCAGATCCAAGCCGCGATTCGCGAGCGGCTCCGGTCCGCACTTCCCACAGACGCCCGGGGAGCCATCGAACTGCCAGCCCGCGCCTGGGCGATTCGCGCGCGGAAAAAAGTTTGATTTTTCTATTTGCCTCAGGGTGCAGTGGTCAGCTCCAGCGGAAAAACTATCTCGCCTTCATTTGACAGGGGTCGCGTAGTGGGAACTAATCATCTGCCATATCATCAAGAGGCCTCTGCTCAATCGCCGCGTTTCCCTGAAGACGAAATCAACGGATGCCTTAAACCCGGCTGTCCGGCTTGCGTGAATCAGGTAGTTAGTTTGTGCAAAATGGAACGACTATTGAAGAACACAATTGCTATCAGCGCGATCAGCCCTGTTCGGACCAGAGGCCATTTTCGTCTTTCAGGTACGGAGATTCCCTCTTGAAACCATAAGTCAATCTTAGTCTGCGCGACTCCGCCCAAAATCTGATTTCCGCTAAGGTAGTTGTTCGCGTCGGTTGAACCAATCAATGTATTCCCACAAACCACAAAAGGCTCTATGACGTAGACGTCCCCTGGATTCAGCGTCACAGGCGCAGAAAACCTGAACGATGAAACGCTTGGGGAAACCGAAAATGGAATTACGGTCGGCTGGCTTGTGCCAAGAATCGGTCCCGATATTGAGCCCGAGCGGATGTTCACCTTGACAGTAGCATCGCCGACTGTGGCATCGCCGCTCTCCGTCAGGAGGTTCACGAAGTTCAGGGAACTCATTGTTGGCGTGAACGATTGGCCTAAGGGAGAAAAATGCAATAAGTTGTGCGACAGCATGCCCTGGGGTGGCAAGGCGTTCGTTTGGTCAAATTTGGTGTCAACCTTGTCAGGCGAAATCACCACGGAAATGATAAGAACCAGCAAACCAAAGCAATAACTCAACGCCCTGTAAATCATAGGCCCTCCTTTCAGCTCGGCGCCAGGCTCCGGGAAGGTGTTCAGTTGCGGCCCCTTGCCCCATGTGTCTTCCTCTGTGTTCGAGAAATCTATCGGGCGGTGTTTCCAGGGCGGATGAACCTCACGCCGGAATGCTACGGGAGGAGAGCGTGCTATCCATCCGGCTAAGGAGACTACTGGTGCAGAAACCCGAAAGGAATCCAGCAATTTCCTTAAACCAAGGACAGGTGAATACCTTACCCACGGGCGGGCCAAATCAAATCCGGTTTTACCCTCTTGGAATCTTCCTCCTAGACTCCCCGTGTGAATTGCAAGGGGTCTTTGAGGGATAGGAACTGGGCGGAAGGGAAGTCTGCAACGCATTCTATGCCGTGATGCTAGCCGAGTCAAATTAAACTATGGTTATTTTCTCAAGTGCTTTAGCATGGCCTTGGCAGCCGCGGATTAGTGGTCCTGGGACTTCACGAACGGGCTGGCTATTCCGTGGCGGGGCATGGACCGAATAAGCCCACTTCGCGGTATCCTCAGATTTATCCTGCCGATCCATGCCGCGAAACCTCGGAGAACTGAAAAAGACTCCGCAACTTTCCTCCGAATTTCCGCCCGGGCCACTGCGTCATGGATGCCCCAGAAATCCACCAGTCGTCTCGTCTTGTGGTTGTAAGCGAATTTTTGCCCGCAGTCCAGGCACGTGACATAAGTTCCTCGGTAACGGTCGGATCGGCCGGGCAGATGGGATGGAGTGGACTCGCGCAGTGTTATAGGTGGGCCTTTATGCCGATGGGGGCACGCAATTACAAGGCGAAGCAGCGTCCGTAGAAAGAGCGGGATCCCGAGAACCGCACCCCACCACGGCTCCGAACCGACCGCCGATCTTTCGGCCTTGAACTGTCTTCTCGCCGCCAGGCGATACAGCACGATGGACCCATCGATCCGATAGGCTCGGCCTCTTTTTTTCTGTGGTTGAGGTTGCACGTCAGCGCCTCAACAGGATGCTAACCGCGGCGAATCTCGATGTCTGTTCCGTTGTGGACACTGACCGCAGCAAGCAGCCGGAATCTGGCACATCCTCTCGCCACTCTTGGCCTTGACGCTCGCCCCCTCCCCGGTTACGCTTCCTTCGAAGCTTTCCAGAGAAACTCGTGGCTGACTCTCCAATCCAGGCTGCACCGCAAGACGTGCGCGTCCCCGATGTGCCCTCCGTCATGGAGGTCCTTCAGGACCTGGCCAAAACCAGCGTCCTCAAAGTCCAGAACTACTCGAAACTCTCGTATCACTCCATCACCAACCTCGCCACCGGCCCCCGCTACGTTCAGGACACCCTTCAGCAAATGGACGACATTGGCGTCGGCTCGCTCCCCATCGTCCTCCTCTCCGGTTTTTTCATCGGCGCGGTCATGGTTCTCCAAACGGGCACCCAGTTCGAGCGTTTCGGCCAGGCCTCCCTCACCGGCGACATCGTCTCCCTCGCGCTCGTCCGCGAACTCGGCCCCTCCATCACCGGCCTCCTTGTCGCCGGCCGCTGCTCCTCCGGCATTGCTTCCGAACTCGGCTCCATGCAAGTCACGGAACAAGTTGACGCCATGCGCGCCATGGGCACCGACCCCAGCCGCAAGCTCGTCACTCCCCGCGTGCTCGCCACCCTCATCACCCTTCCGCTTCTCACCACCATCTCCGTGTTTGTCGGCCTCCTCGGAGGCATGGTCGCCAGTGTTCTCTCTCTGCGCATCAATGCCACCACCTTCTGGGAACGCGCCATCAAAATTCTCGAATTCTCCGACATCATGCAGGGTTTCTCCAAAACTGTCGTCTTTGCCTTCATCATTGCCACGGTGGGATGCTATCAAGGCCTGAATGTCCGAGGGGGGACCCAGGGCGTTGGCCGTTCCACCACCCAGGCTGTCGTTGTCGCCTCCGTCCTCATCATCGTCTCGGACACCTTTCTTACCAAACTCGCTCTCTATCTCGCGGACAAGCTTTTCTGACCATTCATGGATCGCTCGAACACCAGCTTGACGACAACCCTTCCCGCAGTCGGCCAATCCGCCATCGAGTTCAATGACGTCCGCCTCGGCTTTGATGAAGGCGAAATTCTTCGCGGCGTCACGTTTTCCGCCCAGGAGCGCGAAACCGTGATCCTCCTCGGCGAAACCGGCACCGGCAAAACTCTTCTCCTCAAGCTCGCCGCGGGGCTCCTCCGCCCCGATTCCGGCGCCATTCGCGTTCTCGACAAAGAAATTTCCAGTCTGAGCGAGTCCGAACTGCTCGACGCTCGCCGCCAGATCGGCTTCGTCTTCCAGGAAGGCGCTCTCTTCGACTCTCTCACTGTCGGCGAAAATGTCGCCTACCGCCTTCTCGAAGACGGTGCAAATGAAGACGAAATCCAGCCCCGCGTTCAAGAAGTCCTCCGCTTCGTTGAACTCGCCCACACCGCCGAACTCCTTCCCTCCGAACTCTCCGGTGGCATGCGCCGCCGCGTCGCCATCGCCCGCGCACTCGTTACCCGCCCGCCCATCGTGCTCTACGATTCCCCCACCGCCGGCCTGGACCCCATCACCTCGCAAACCATCATCAGCCTCATCCTCCGCCTGCGCGACGTCTACGGCGTCACCTCCTTGCTCGCCACCCATCGCCTCCAGGACGGCTTCGCCCTCGCCAATTTCCATTTCGATCCGCAATCCAAAAAAGTTCGCCGCGATTCCTCCCCCGAAGCTGCGCGCGTCGCTCCCACCCGTTTTCTCGTCCTGCGCGCCGGAAAAATCTATTTCGAAGGGTCTCCCGATGAGTTGATGAAATCTCAAGATCCGTATCTGCAGCGATTTTTGATTTGATTCCTGTATAGTTGTCGTGCACGATTCATCACGGTCCACGGAGGGCTGTCCGGATGGCGCAGCGCAAACAGATCACCTGGTCGGAGTTGCGCGTCGGCTTGTTCGTTCTCGTCGGCCTTCTGATCCTCGCCGTCGCCATCTTTTACGTCACCGGCGCCGGCTTCCTCGGTCCTAAATATCGCCTCAAGACCTTCCTGCCCGAAGTCTCCGGCCTCTCCGTCGGCGCTCCCGTTCGCCTCGACGGCGTCGAAATCGGCAACGTCGAAAAAATTCGCCTCGTCCCTCGTGAGGCCGGTAAGGCGCCCGACCGCATGCACAACATCGAAGTCGACATTCGCATTGACAGCCGGTATCAGGGCGACGTGCTCACCGATTCCACTTCCTCCCTCGTCACCGAAGGCCTTCTCGGCAATCGCTACGTCAACGTCCAGCGCGGCTACACCGGTGTGCCTCTCAAGGAAGGTCAGGCCATCCCCGGCACCGAGGAAAAAGCCATCAAGGAAGTCGTCGAACGCAGCGCCGACGTTCTCGCCAACCTGAAAGCCCTCAGCGAAGAAATTCAGGACATTGTCGGCGACGTCCAGGCCGGGAAAGGAACCATCGGCAAACTTCTCCACGACGAACAGGCTTACAATCACCTCAACAGCATCCTCGCCAAGGGCGATCAGATCGTCGGCAACGTTCAAGCGGGGCAGGGAACTCTCGGCAAAATCCTGATGAACGACGAGCTTTACACCAAGGTGGATAAAGGCGTGGACAGCTTCAACACCATTCTCGCCGACGTCCGCTCGCAAAAAGGCACCATCGGCAAACTCCTCTACGATCCCTCTCTCTACGATCAAGCCAAGTCCGCCCTCGAAAATGGCAACAACATCATGGGCGACATCCGCGCCGGCAAAGGCACTCTCGGCAAACTCACCACCGACGAAACGCTCTTCAACAAACTCCGCGATGCCAGCACCAACCTCTCCGAAGCCACCTCCAAGCTCAACAAAAACGACAACACCGCCGGCAAACTCTTCTCCGATCCCCAGCTCTACGACAACCTAGCCGCCGCCTCCGCCGAACTCCGCACCTTCCTCACCGAATTCCGCAAAAACCCCAAAAAATACCTCACCGTCAAAATGTCCTTCTTCTGACGGGCGGCTCTTACTTTTGAGTGCGGGAGCCCACACGCTCCTCTCCTCCCCTTCTCTGCGCCCTCCGCGTCTCTGCGTTAAGTTTTCTTTTCCTTGCGTTCTTTTGCCACACCACTCCCGATGTGTTGTAATTGTCCTGTAACAATGACAGACTACGCTGAATCGCAAACACTAAGTTCTTCCACCGACCGAATGGACAGCCCAGATACTATCGTCAAATCTCCTCCTCGTCCGGAGGCCTCCAAAACCACGCTTCCCCAGCCGGGCCGCCCCATTCCTAGCCGCGCCTATCCCGGCGCGCTTATCGTTGTCGAAGGGACCGACGGCTCCGGCAAAAGCACCCAACTGTATCTCCTCAAACGCTGGCTCGAAATCGGCGGCTACCGTCTCCACTTCACCGAGTGGAACTCTTCTCCCCTCGTAAAATCCGCCACCCGCCGCGGCAAGCAAAAGCGTCTCCTCACCCCCACCACCTTTTCTCTTCTCCACGCCGCCGACTTCGCCGACCGTTGCGAGCGCCAGATCATGCCCCTCCTCCAAGGCGATTATCTCGTCCTCGCCGATCGCTACGTCTACACCGCCTTCGCCCGCGACGCTGCCCGCGGCTGCTCCCACCGCTGGCTCCGCAATCTCTATCGCTTCGCTCCCGTTCCCGACATCACTTTCTATTTCCGCGCCCCGCTCGAAGTCGCCGTCGACCGCATCCTCAGCGGCCGCCCCAAGCTCAAATATTACGAAGCCGGCATGGACCTCGGCCTCTCCTACGAGCGCCCCGAAAGTTTCAAACTCTTCCAGGCCCGCATCCTCGAGGAGTACGACAAAATGGTGGACACCGACAATTTCGTCGTCCTCGACGGCACGCTCCCCGTCAACAAGCTCCAAAAACAGATGCGCGATATCGTCGCCTCCAAAATCGAGCTCAAGCGCTTTGCCCCGCGCGCCCCGGAAGCGGAATAACCATGCCCGATCAAGAAAAAGAAAAGGAAAAACTCGTCGCGGCTCCGCCAGCCGCCGCGCCCGAAGCACCCGCGAAGCACGCAGCCACGGAACCCGAATCCGCGCAATGCTTCTTCGGCGAACCCCTCGTCGGCCTCGATCCCACTGAACTCAACGGGTCGCTAATCGTCATCGAGGGCATGGACGGCTCCGGCCGCTCCACCCAAATCGCTCTTCTCCAGGAATGGCTCGAGTCCGAAGGCTTTTCCGTTCAAACCAGCGGCCTCCGCCGCTCCAATCTCGTCGGCCGCGACATTGACGAACTCCTCGCCAAGAACGCCGTCACCCGTCTCACCCTCGCCCTCATGTACGCCACCGATTTCTTCGACCAGCTCGAGCATCGCATCGTTCCCGCTCTCCGCTCCGGCGCCGTTGTTCTCGCCGACCGCTTCATCTTCACCCTAATCGCCCGCGGCGTCGTTCGCGGCATCAATCGCGATTACCTCACCGGCCTTTACGCCATGGCCCTTCGCCCGCATCTCACGTTCTGGCTCAACGTCCGCCCAGAAACCGCCTTCGCCCGCGAATTCAAAAAAGCCCAGGCCATCAGCTATTGGGAAGCCGGCCGCGACATGTCTCTATCCCACGATCTCTATTGGTCTTTCGTCCGCTATCAAACCATGATTAAACGCGAACTCGAAAACATGGCCAAGCGCAACGCCTTCATCGAGCTCGACGGTGAAGCCAGCGTCTCCTCCGTCAACAAGCAGTTGCGCCAGCGCATCGGCGAGCAACTCGGCATCCGCGCCTCCAAGTACACGCCTTCTTCCGCCCTCGCGCATCTCTGGCGGTAACATAAATCATGCCCGAGCCGGTCCACATCGCCGCCATCGACGCCGGCTCCAACGCCGTCCGCCTGTCCATCGCCCGCGCCTTTTCCGCTCTCGATATCGAGCCGTTAGTCAACGAACGCTTCCCGCTCCGTCTCGGCGAAGGCGTTTTCGTCCGTCACCGCTTCAGCGAAGAAATCCTCAAGAAAGCCGTCAAAGCCTTTCGTCATCTCCATGAACTCATGGAAGAATACGGTGTCACCAAGTATCGCGCCGTCGCCACCAGCGCCTCCCGCGAAGCCCGCAACAGTGGCACGCTCCTCCACCGCGTCAAGCAAGCCACCGGCATTCGCCTCGAAGTCATCACCGCAAAAGAAGAATCCCGCCTCGGCAGGGAAGCCGCGGTCGCCGCTCTCGGCCCGGAAACTCCTCCGAACTGCGTCGTCGATCTCGGCGGCGGCAGCCTCGAAATCAATATTCTTCGCGATCATTCCATCCTGCAAAGCGCCCAGCTTCCGGTAGGCACCGTCCGCCTGATGACCACGCTCGGCATCCCCGGCACCATTCGTCCCGCCCAGGCCGAACAAGTCCGCCGCTACCTTCGCGCCCTCCTCGAATCCCGCCTTCCCAATCGCCCGAATCTCGCCGACCAACTCGCCGTCGCTCTCGGCGGAAACGCCGAAACTCTTTCCAACGTAGCTCCCGGCCCGCGCCGCGAAGGCCTTCCCACGCTCGACGTTTCTCTCCTGCGCGAGCGACTCCCCGACATCCTCGAACGCGACCTCCGCGAGCGCATGAAATCCTACGGCGTCCGCCGCGATCGCGCCGACGTCATGGGCGTCGCCGCCATCATCTTCGTCGTCCTCGGCCGCTATCTCAACATTCACCACTTCCTCATCCCCACCGTCGGCATTCGCGAAGGCATCCTCCAGGAAATCGCCCGCGACGCCTTCTCCCGCAAGGAACCTCACCGTTACAGCGCCGAATCGCGCCAGTTACTCATCGGCACCCGCAGCTTCGCCCGCCGCTTCGAATACGATCAGCGCCACGCCGAGCACACCCGCGAACTCTGCGTCAGACTTTTCGATCACCTCCAGCCGCTCCATCATCTCCCGCATCACGCTCGCGTCGAACTCGAAGCCGCTGCGCTCCTTCATGACATCGGCCATCGCATCACCCATCGCGGCCACCACAAGCACGGCGAATATCTCGCCCTCAACGGCGACATCCCCGGCCTCGAAGGCCGCGACCGCAACATCGTCGCCGCCGTCGTCCGCTATCACAATCGCAAGTCCACTCCCAACGCCGACCACCCCGCCTACTCCGCGCTCAACAACAGCGACAAGCGCATCGCCCGCCGCCTCGCCGCCATCCTCCGCATCGCCGAAGGCCTCGACCACTCTCACCGCCAGCGCGTCCAGGATCTCCGCGCCTCCTTCCAGCGCGGCGCCGTCACCATCCAACTCCGCGTCCGCGGCGATGCCGCCGAAGACATCCGCGACGCCGAGCGCAGCTCCGCCCTCTTCGAGCGCGAATTCCACACCCACCTCTATCTCCGCCCCTCCAACTTCTCCCGCCACCCGTAGCACAAGCTTCAGGCGGTGTTCTTCCGTCTCTTGTTGCGCCATATATCGAATGATCTTGAGGGTGCCCCATCCTTCGCGCATTTTGCGAGGGGTGGGCTCTTACGATCCAACGGCTCCACATCTCTGCTCTTTCTTCTCTCCTTCTCTGTGCCCTCTGCGTTAATTCTTTCTTCTCTGTGAACTCTGTGGAAGCTCTGTGTCCTCTGTGTTAAATCCCTACTCCCCTCTTCCTCTTATCTCTCGCACACCGCATCTCTCTGTCACCCAAACGAAACATTCCTCTAGTAAACTCTTCCTAGGAGTGAACCGCGCATGCAGCTCTACATCGTCCGCCACGGCATCGCCGTCGACCGCGAAGACCCCAACTGTCCCCCCGACCCCGATCGTTTCCTAACGCAAGAAGGAATCGAAAAAGCCCGCCAAGTCGCCAAAGGCGTAGCCGAAATCGGCGCCGCACCCGATCTCCTCCTCTCCAGCCCCTATCTCCGCGCCCACCAAACCGCCGAAATCTTCGCCGCCGAACTCTCCTACTCCAAAAACAAAATCCGCAAAACCGATCAACTCCTCCCCGGCGCCGAACCCCTCCAACTCTTCCGCGAACTCTCCAAAGACAAGGACCTCTCCGCCGTCTTCCTCTTTGGCCACGCCCCCCATCTGGACGACCTCATCGCCACCTCGCTAGGCTCCAACCACCACATCACCGCTCTAAAGAAATCCGGTGTAGCCCTAATCGAACTAAAACGCCTAGTCCCCCCCAGCGGCGAACTAATCTGGCTAGCCACCCCCAAACTCCTCCGCAAAGCCGGCAAGTAGCAGCGGGTAGCGCCGGCATCCTGCCGGCCCGCACCTGTAGCGGCCGCCTTCCGAGGTGTGCATTTTGAACCCCGAATGGTTTTACGGGGCGGGCGCCTTTGTAGCACAGGCTTCAGCCTGTGTTCCTAGGTTTCTCCAAAATGTAAATGAATAACCAAGTCAGCGGAACGCCGACTCTTGAAGGAATCTCCAACCTAATCCGAAGCCGCCGCCTGTATCGTCTCTTCCCGCTTCGGCAATTCCACAATCTTCGGCGCACCCGGCACCGTCTGCACAATCAGCGGCCTCTCCAAAACCGTCTCCACCAAATGTTTTCCCGCCGCCACCCGCGCCGCCGCCGCTTCGCTATCCTCCAACCCCGGCGCCCGCACAATCAGCGTATCCACCGACCGCTCCACCCGCAATTCCTTGCTCGACTCCACGCCGCATTTTCGCAGCACGCGCGCCAGCCGCAACACGCCCGCCATCCCGCGCAACGCCTGTTGCTCTTCCTTCGTCAACCGCCCGTATGCTTTGTCTTTTGCTTTTGGTTCTTCTCCGCGGTGATACCTCACCACCATCCCCAGCAATTCCCACTCCGCTTCGGTCCATCCGACCGGCAGCGGCAATCTCCGCAAAAACTTCCTCGCTGCCTTTTCAGGAGACTTCGCCCGAAGCCCCGCCCCAATTCCGTGCAGCCGCGCCGCCGCCCGCATCACCTTCTGAAGCTGCTTGTCCAGAAACGGCCTGCCGCCTTTCACTCGTCGAAGTTCTCCGTACAACCGCAGTGCCAGCCGCGTCACTTGCGCCGCTTTTCCGTGGCCCGCCTCCAGCGCCCTCGCGGTGGCCCGCAACCTGGCCATCGCCGCCGCTTCCAGCCGGTCCGCTTGCGGCAGTCCTTCTTTCCATTCCTGCCAAAGCCGCCGCTCGCCCATGCTCAATTGACGATATTCATCCAGCCTCAACTGCCGTTCCGCGGCGATCTTTACTCCCCACCGCACTCTCACCTCTTCCGGCTCGTCTCCCGCCACTCGCGCAATCGTTTCCGCCAGCACATCCAGGTCGTGCACCTCGCCCAGCAGATCCTGCACTCGTTTCAACTCCTCGCCCCAGCCCTCATACAACTCAGGCAACAGACTCTCCACCGTATACCGGAATCTCTTCACTCCAATTCGCAGTTCGTGCCACGGCTCCGGCTTTTCCGTTCGCAGCGCCCGCAAATGCAATTCTTTCGCCGCCAGCATCCGCTCCAGCGCCAGGCTCTTCGCCGCCAAACTATTCGGCGCAACCACTCGCGCTCTGTGCCCTAGCACGCGCTCGTAACTCCTCCATGCCTTTGCATCGAACTTTCCCGCCACCCGCAGCGCCGCCTCTCTCTCTTCCGTTTCGTTTTTGCCAAGGTGCGCCAGCAAACGCTCCCGCACCGCGTCGTTCTCGCTTCCCAATTTGCCAACCCACTCTTCCAGCACCTGCGTATCCCGCAACTCTCCCAATTGCCTGAAAAGTTTCCGCCCAATCTTCCGCATCTCTTGCCAACCTGGATCCGGATCCACCTCTTCCATCACCGCCGCCAGCGACCGGCACCTCCGCAACGCCACGCGCAAGTCATGCACCGCATCCGCGTCTGGAGCCGAACGCACCTCTTCCAGCTCCTTCAGGACGCGCTCCATCCAATACGTCAGTCCCCGCTGCTCACCCTGTGAGCCGGGAATTACACTTCCAGTCGCCATGTTTTCACTCGTAAGGCTGTAGCCGCGCTGCTACGCGGCCCCCTTGTTGAACGAATGTTCAGCCTCGTCTATACACTAGCCCTTTGCCGCAATCGCGTCCAGCCCGCTCTCCCTCTTCTCTGTGTCCTCTCCGCTCCGACCTCTGTGGACTCTGTGTGAACTCCGATTCCCCTCTTTACAACCGCAAATCCCCATCCCAAAATGTCCAATCATGTCCACCACTCCGACTCCCACTCCCGACCCCAAAGAAATCGTCCGCCAGGACTGGCTCTCCGCCGCCCCCGCCTGGAAAAAATGGTATTCCCAACTCGCCTTCCAATCCCGCCAGGCCACCGAACTCGTCGTCCAAGGCGCCGCCATCTCCCCTGGCATGCACGTCCTGGATCTGGCCAGCGGCTCCGGCGAACCCGCTCTCTCTGTCGCCGCCGCCGTCGGCCCCCAAGGCCGCGTCACCGCCACCGATCTAGTCCGCGAAATGCTCCAGATCGCCGAAGAAAACGCCTCCGCCCGCAACCTCAAAAACATCAGCTTCCGCGCCGCAGACGCCGAACAACTCCCATTCCCCGGCCACATGTTCGATCGCATCACCTGCCGCTTCGGCATCATGTTCGTTCCCAACATCCAGAAAGCCCTCGGTGAAATGCGCCGCGTGCTCAAGCCCGGCGGCCGCGTCTCCTTCGTCACCTGGGGCTCCATGGAAGAAAATCCTCTCTTCAGCACCATGCTTCGCCCCTTCCTCAAATATGTCGACGTCCCTCCGCCCCCGCCCGATGCGCCGCACGTCTTCCGCTTCGCCGACGAAAATAAGCTGGACCATCTCCTCTGCCTCGCCGGCTTCCACGATATCCACGTCGCCAAGCACAAAATCAATTGGGCCTGGCCCGGCACTCCCGAAGAAGCCTGGCAAGGCGGCAGCGAACTCGCCGCCCCCTTCAAGCGCATCATCAACGCCACCCCTCCCGACAAAAGGGAACTAGCCATCCACGAAGTCATCGAAGGCTACCGCCGCTTCTACGACGGCCAAGCCGTAAACATCCCAGCCACCATCGTCGCCGCCACCGCCGCCACTCCCTCCTAGCCTTTGTAGCGGCCCTCTTACTTTTGAGTGCGGAGGCAAAGCCTCCGCTTTTACGCATCTAACTCCAACTCCAATGCTTCCGGTGCAGGGGATTCGCGGACAATACTCAAACCTGTCATTCCGAACCCCGTTCGCCTTTTGAACGGGATGAGGAATCTGCTTTTTCTTTGGCTCCCCCAGCACACGCCTCCGCTTGAGCCTCCCTCCTCCCTCATGTTACTTTCCTATAGGTTCTCCCGGAGTGGCGGAACTGGCAGACGCGCCGGACTCAAAATCCGGTGGCCGCAAGGCCGTGTGGGTTCGACCCCCTCCTCCGGGACCATCCCTCCAAACACGTCCAGAAAAGGCTCGCAACACCCCGCTTCCTCCGTTCCCGGGTATGTAACCAGCTCTTAGGTAATATGTTTTTGTATCTTGCGGCCAGAGTTGAGAATCTGACGCGGAGTGGCCCAAAAAGCCATGGTCCGGCACGGAGGATTGGTTCTCTCTCTCCTGGCCCCGTAATTGCCCTCCGAAGAGTTGGACCATTAGGTTGTACTCGGCTACTAGAGGAGGAGCGAACATGATCTCGTCGGCATTGCCGTACCAAAAGAAGCGTTGTCGAGTCCTCGGACGCGAAATGGCATTCGTGGAAGTGGGGCAGGGCGATCCCATTGTGTTGTTGCACGGGAATCCCACGTCCTCATACCTCTGGCGCAACGTGTTGCCGCATTTGCAGCCGCTTGGCCGCTGCATTGCCCCCGACCTGATCGGCATGGGCGACTCCGATAAGCTTCCTAACAGTGGCCCCGGCTCATATCGCTTCGTCGAGCACCGCCGCTACCTCGACGCCCTGCTCGAGGCCCTCGATGTGCGCGAGCGGGTCACACTCGTAATCCACGACTGGGGTTCTGCCCTCGGCTTCGACTGGGCCAACCGGCATCGTCCGGCCGTAAAGGGCATTGCGTTCATGGAGGCGATCGTGCGGCCGCAGGGCTGGGATCACTGGGACGTGATGAACATGCGCCCATTCTTGGAGGCCCTGCGCTCCGAGGCCGGCGAGAAAATGGTTCTCGAAGAAAACTTCTTCATCGAGAAGATTCTGCCAGGTGCGGTTCTGCGCACCTTGGCCGCCGAAGAGATGGCCCAGTACCGGCGGCCGTTCGCAGAACCCGGCGAAGGGCGGCGGCCAACGCTGACGTTTCCCCGGGAGATCCCTATCGAGGGGGAGCCCGCCGACGTGAATGCCATCGTGAATGCGTACGCGGAGTGGCTGGCGACGAGTGATCTGCCCAAGCTGTTCATAAAGGCCGAGCCCGGTGCGCTGCTCGGTAGTGGTGCGAATCTTGAAACCGTCCGCACGTGGCCGGCTCAGACCGAGGTCACAGTCGCGGGAGTCCATTTCGTTCAGGAAGATTCGCCGGACGAAATCGGCCGCGCCATCGCCGACTGGATGGGGCGTTGGGCGGACCGGAGCCAAGCACAGCGCGCGTGACGTCGGTTCACAGGTCAAGGATTCCCCAAGAGGAGCAAAATCATGGGACTGTCTTGGCAACAAGGTCCACTCGCAACGGGTGCAATCGGCCGATTCCTGGTGCCCGTTCCGCTTCCTGACCGACTTCTCTACGTCGAACAATTGCGCCGCCGCATGCGTGTACGCTTCGGCGGAGCTTGGATCGCCGACAGTGAAAACGTCCTTCTATTTTTTGAACCTGGCCGCTATCCCGTGGCTTATTTTCCCCAAGCCGATGTGTCTCCAGAAGTTCTAGAGCGCAGCGAGCACATCACGAAACATCCTGATCTCGGGCAAACTTCCTGGTTCCTCGTTAAAGCCGGTGATCAGCGTGCGCCGCGCGGAGCGTGGCAACACGTGAACCTCCCCGCCTTTGCGGGCGATCTTAGTGGGCGGATCGCGTTTGCTTGGCGGGCCATGGACGCCTTCTTCGAAGAAGAGGAACGGATCTTGGGCCATGCTTCCGACAGTTACCATCGAATTGACATCCGCCTAACCTCGCGCCATCTCGTGGTTCGTGATCGCGACCGCGTCGTCGCGGACACCAACCGGCCTCTCGTCCTCTACGAATCCGGTTTTGCTCCGCGCTGGTACGTTCCGCGCGCCGACATCGACGAGTCCGCTCTTGCCTTCGTCGAACATCAAACCTTTTGTCCCTACAAAGGCCTCTGCAGCTACTACGACATCGGCGACGCGCGTCTTGCGGCATGGTCGTATCGCGAAGCCTATCTTGAAGTCGCTCGCATTTCCGGCTTGATCTCATTCGAACCGGACATTGTTTCCGTCCATCTCGACGGCACTCAACTTCGCCTTGAGCCTGGCCAGGCCGTGGTTCCGCATGGTCCCGACCGCGAGCTCAGCGTTGTCGAGGCGACGCCTCGGCGTTAGTCCGTCTTACCGGAGGAACTCAGCCGTGGCAACGCCAACATTTTCCCTTGAGGTAATCATCCTGCCCGTCAGCGACGTTGACCGCGCTCTACGGTTCTACAAAGATCTGCTCGGCTTTCGCCTTGACGTGGACTATTCTCCCAACGGCGCCTTTCGCGTCGTTCAGCTCACTCCTCCGGGCTCCAGCTGCTCCATCCAGGTCGGCAAAGGACTAACCGACGCGCCCGCGGGCTCGCTCCGCAAAGTCTGTCTCGTTGTCGCGGACCTCCATGCGACTCGGAGCCGCCTGCTCGAACGTGGAGTCGACGTCGGCGAGATTCGCCACAAGACGCCCATCGGCGCTTGGGACGGAGGCTTCGCGCCCGGGCTCGATCCTGCACGCGCAGACTACGCCAGCTTCGCCAACTTCTCCGACCCGGATGGCAACATCTGGGTCTTGCAAGAACGCGGCTACCGCAATGTGTGACGTATAGTGGGAGCCTAAAGACACTTTAGTACCTTCCTCCTCTTGACCTCTTCCTCTTCTTCTCCAACACTATCTCTAGGCCATCTCCGTCGTGACCACCCTCCCCTCAAATCCGGCTCCCATCCACAATCGCCGCCGCAGCCAGCGCGTTTTACTACGCCTCCCCCTCCTCGTCATCGCCCGCGGTTCCGATAAACAGCATGTCTCCGAAAACGCCTTCACCACCAACGTCAGCGCCCACGGCGCAATGCTCCTCCTGTCCATGCGCGTCGAAGGCGGCCAGAAAATCCTCATCCGCAACCCCGATACTCTCGAAGAACAATTCGTCAAAGTCATTCACATCACTCCCGCCGCCGAAGGCAAATCCGAAATCGGCGTCGAATTCCTGAAAGCCGCTCCCAAATTCTGGCGCATCTCCTTTCCCCCCGACGACTGGACCCCCCACGACCCCGAAATCACCGCCGACACCTTCTAACGCAACGCCCAGGCCCGGTTCCTGCTATCCGCTATCGGATCGCTGTTATCCGCTTACGGCTTATAGCGTAAGGCGCAAATCTCCCCACTTACTCATTAACGCTCACCATTCACCGATTCCTTTCCCCCACGCATCTAACTGTGCGAAACTCATATTGAGTCACGAAAGGGCACCGCTCCGGCATGAATACCGCAATCGGCATCGTTCTCGTTCTCGGCGTCATCATCCTCGTCCACGAATGGGGACACTTCATCATCGCCCGCCTCTTCGGCGTCCGCGTTGACGTCTTCTCGATCGGCTTCGGCCCGCGCCTCTTCGGCTTCAAGTGGGGCGTCACCGACTGGCGCATCAGCGCCGTCCCTCTCGGCGGCTACGTCCGCATGGCCGGACAGGACATCACAGAAGTCGATTCCAGCGACCAGATTCCCACCGGCGCTCCCGATGAACTCATGTCCAAGCCCCGCTGGCAGCGTGCCCTGATCTCCGTCGCCGGGCCCACCGTCAATCTCCTCTTTCCCATCCTTCTCCTCAGCGCCTACTATCTGATCGCTGGCGTTCCCTACGCCGCCTTTCTCAACAAACCCATCGTCGTAGCCGCTCCTCCCGCGCAGCAGTCCACATCCGACACTCTCCAGTCCGGCGACCACGTCCTCGCCGTGAACAGTCTGAAAAATCCCACCTGGGAACAGGCGCAATCGCTCCTCTCCCGCCTCGCTCCCGGCACCTCTATCAGCGTCCAGGTCGAAAACAACGGTGCCACTCGCACCGTCTCTCTGCCGCTTAAAAATGATCCGGGCTCCCGTCCCTTCGGCTATTACCCGATTCCCGCGCGCATCAGTGAAGTCGCTTCCGGCACGCCCGCCGACCACGCAGGCCTCCGCGCCGGCGACGTCGTCCGCGCCATCGACGGCCAGAAAATCGACTACTGGGATCAGTTCGTGGACATGGTCCGCGGCTCCGGCGGCAGGACTCTTCAACTCGAAGTCGAACGCGGCGGCCAAACTCTCACTCTCGCCGTCACGCCCAAGCAGGGCATCGCCGACACCACCGACACCAAGTATCAGATCGGCGTCGCTCCCGAACCCGCCCTCGCCTACAAGCGCGTCGGCGTGATCCAAGCTCTCTCCGAATCCCGCTCCCGCACCTGGGAAATCGTGGAAGAAACCTTCGGCGTCTTCGGCAAACTCTTCAGCGGCCGCGTCTCCGCCAAGCAACTCCAAAGCTTCATCGGCATCTCCCGCGCCGCCGGCGAAGCTGTTTCGCAGGGCCCCTTCACCGTCATCTCGCTCATGGCCCTCATCAGCGTCAATCTCGGCATCCTGAATCTTCTCCCCATTCCCATCCTCGACGGAGGCCACATCCTCCTCCTCTCCCTCGAAGGCATCCGCCGCCGCGATTTCAGCCTCGCCTTCAAGGAACGCTTCATCCAGGTTGGCCTCGTCTTCCTCCTGGTCCTCTTCGCCTACGTCATGTATAACGACGTAGTCCGCCTCCTCCCAAGCCACTCCTAATCGCCTTTTTTTTGGGTGCCCCACGTGCCGGTTTTGCACGTGGGGGTTTTTCTTGTCTTACCTTCTCTCTCCCCCTTCTTCCATCCCTTCTACTTTGTAGAGGCCGGGCTCGCCCGGCCCGCTCTCTCTTTCCTCCTCTCATCTCAGCGCACTCTGCGTCTCCGCGTCCTCTGCGTTAGTTCTTTCTCTTTCCCGTCTTTCTTGCCTTTCTAGGGCCCACCTTCCGAGGCTGGCCGCTCGCAACTCGCTTGCTGAAATCCGAACAAGTAATCGTAACTTATTCACCCAAAACCACTTAACAAAACACCAAGCAACTCTTCTCCCTCCAGCGTGTTCTATCTAACTGGGGCTAGTTCCCGTCGTCCCCGAGGGGGTTGTTTGCTCACGATGGTCTGCAATCTACGCCGCCTGACCAGAGGACTTTCCTCTGCTGGCCAAGCCATCCGTGCGGCCGTTTTGCCCCTGTTTCTCGCCAGCCTCTTCGTCGCGCTCGCCACTCCCCCAGCCTCCGCCGACGTCGGCGTCGTCCTCAATGAGTCCCTCGACGAAAGCATGGACCGCATCACCGGCTCCGGCCACACGGCCGTCTATTTCTCCAACATATGCGCCGAATCACCGACGAAACTCCGCCTCTGCCAACCCGGCGAACCGGGCTCCGTAATGAGCACTTACATCCACATCGGCGAAGACCAGTCCTTTGATTGGAACATCGTTCCCCTCAACATTTATCTCTACGGCGTCGAAGATCCGCGCAATCGCCCTATCTTCGGCTCCTTCAAAATCAAGCACGCCCTTGAGGAGCGTTACCGCGAAAACTACCTCTCCGGCTATTGCACCACGCCCGCCTGCCAGACCAGCGGCAAAGCCGAATGGCGCGAAATGGTTGCCGCCACCATGATCCGCGGCGTCTATATGTTTGTCGTGGATACCTCCGTCGACCAGGACCGCCAGCTGATCGCCGAATTCAACAACGCGCCCAACGAAAACCATTTCAATGGCGCCATCAACAATTGCGCCGACTTCGCCCGCCGCATCGTCAACACCTATTTCCCGCACGCCGCCAGCCGCGACGTCCTCAACGATTTCGGCATGACCAGCCCCAAAGCCGTGGCCCGCACCTTCACCCACTACGCCGAGCGCCACCCGGAACTCAATCTCCGCGTCATGCACTTCGCGCAGGTACCCGGCGCCATCAAGCGCAGCAGCGATGTTCGCGCCGGAACCGAGCAACTCTTCCGCTCCAAGAAGCTCCTCATTCCGATGGTTGTATTTGCCAACGAGGCATTGCCCGTCGTCGCCGCTTCGTATGTGCTCACGGGCCGTTTCAACCCCAATAAAGAGTTCGAGAAACACCCGGCCACAAATCTGTCGCCGGACGACCTCGTGACCTCTCTTCGATTCCAGGACATCGCTTTACAGGATGAGCGAACGCAAATCGTCGGCGCGTCCGCCGAGTGGAAAAACTATCGCCAGGCTTTCAAGTCAGAAATCGAGGAAAACAGGGATTCCCCGGAAGTCCACGATCGTTCCCGCTTCTTCAAAGTCCTCGATGAAAAGGGAACTGCCTCCGTGGATAGCGACGGCGCCGCCTGGATGCAGCTTTCCGGGAATGGTGAGTCCATCCGCGTCGGCGTCAGCGCCAGCAACATCCTGGCTCGCGAGTCGAATCCGCAACTCTCTTACCAACTGTTGCTCGCCCGCACGTCCGTTTTTCTGAAAAGCCCTAAGCACCGCCGCGAGACCATGCTCGAATTCCATCAGGATTGGACCAACCTGCAGCGCGCCACCAACGCTCCCGCCTCGGTCTCAGCGCGAAACGCAATCCCGCTCAAACTCGCGCGCCTCTCACCGATCCCCAGCGGCGGAACCTTCTGAAATTGCTCATTCCCCGGGAACATGCATTAAGAGCTTTCAATTCTCCGCCCGCTGCGTCGCCGCCGCAGGCAATTTCGAGCGAATCAGCGCCTCCACCTGCTTCCAGACTGCTGGATCGCATTCAATCTCTGTGTGATATTTCATGAACACCCAGTCATACCAAGGATAGTTCTCGCACTTCAGCGTCTTGTCGCCGTACGCAAACCGGTAATTGCCAAGAATCCGCGTGCTCTTTCCATCCTCCGCACGAATTTCCGTCTGCCCGTGCAGCAATCCCTCCGCCTGATAAAAATTCGCCGCTTCCGCCACGTTTGCCGGAATCACGGAGTCGTTCTGCCCCACCTTGGCCACGCTGTCCACCTGTATCGTCAGCAGCACCGGAATTTTCTGCTCGCTCAATTCGCGCGCCAGTGCCACAGTTTCTGATCCGCCCCAGCTCATCCCGTAAATAACGATTTGCGCGCCCCGCTTCTCGTCCGCGGACAACCTCCCGTCGTGGTCCGCGTCCAGCAGTTTCAAAATCTCCTGGTAAGCTTCCTCTCGCCGCCGGTTCTCAAACACCTCCACATGTACGCCCGAGGGATAGCCTTCGCGTATCCGCGACGCTAGTTGCACCGGGCTATGCGCCGCGTTGTCATGCCGCACAAACCCGCCGACAAATCCCACCACGATCACCGGCGCTTTTGCAGAACCCGCTTTTTCACTCGGTTCATCCAAGGAAAGGGAAGTGACCGGCGCGTTTTGCGCGCGGGTGACGCCAGTCCACGCACACAACAGAAGAAATATCAGGATGAAAAGTCTCGGACGCCCCACAATGCACCTGGCCGCGGAGAAGTTGTAAAAACCCAGAGCCCACAGGTTACACCCTTTTAGACCCCAATCTGCGGCTGGGGGCATTAACAATGATCCCGCCGCTTCCTTCGATGCTCTCTGGATGATTCCAAATTTCCCTTCAACGCGTTCTTCTCTGTGTACTCTGTGTGCTTTCCTCCGTGTCCTCTGTGTGAACTCTTTCTCTTTCCGCTCTGAATTTCCCCCACCCCCCAATCCTGCTAAACTATCCTTTCATGTCCGCCTCTCCCACACACCGCGTCTCCTCCGGCGAACGCATCAACTCCGCCGAATCCACCGGCCATCTCCAAAAAACTCTCCGCGAGAAGGGAATTCGCCTCACTCGCCAGCGCCGCGTCATTCTCGAAGTCATGGACACCGCCGAGCAGCATCTCGACGTCGACCAGATCCTCGAACGCGCCCAGAAAATGGACCCCGCTGTCCACCTCGTCACCGTCTATCGCACCATCGACCTCCTCAAAAAAGAAGGCCTCATCGACGAGCTCGACCTCCTCCACCTCCGCGGCGACCGCCACTACTACGAAACCCACGGCCCCCGCGACCATATCCACGTAGCGTGCCTTCGCTGCGGCAAAGTCCGCGAATTCGAATCCCGCCTCTACGAGCAGTTGAAAGAACAGATCGCCCGCGACTTCGACATGCAAGTCACCGTCTCCCGCACCGAAGTCGGCGGCATCTGCAACGACTGCCTCGCCCTCGAAAAAAAATCCCCCCGCCAATAACCGTGTGGGGCGGCTTCACGCCGCCCTCTTGGGTTCCAATTGTTGGACCGCTGATCAAATGAACTTGAGGGTGCCCCATCCTTCGCGTTTTTTGCGAAGGGTGGGCTCTTACGATCTAACGCCAACAGATTTCCGCTCCTCAGTCCTCTCTCTGTCCTCTGTGGTGAATTTCCGTATTCCTCTTCTCTGCGCACTCTGCGTCTCTGCGTTATCCTTATCTTTTCTTTCTTCCCCTTCTTCCACTCAATCTCATCGTAAAATAATCTCGCGCATGCTCACCCGCCTACAAAAAATCCTCGCCTCCGCCGGCATCGCCTCCCGCCGCAAAGCCGAAGAAATCATCACCTCCGGCCGCGTCACCCTCAACGGCCAAATCGTCACCGAACTCGGCACCAAAGCCGATCCCGACACCGATACCATCACCGTCGACGGCAAACCCATCAAGCCCGCTCAACGCCCGATTTATCTCATGCTCCACAAGCCCAAAGGCTACGTCACCACCGTCAGCGATCCCGAAGGCCGCCCCACCGTCATGCAACTTCTCGGCCCGCTCCCGGAACGTGTCTATCCCGTGGGCCGCCTCGACTACGCCAGCGAAGGCCTCCTCCTCCTCACCAACGACGGCGCCCTCGCCCAGAAACTCACCAAAGCCGGCTCCCACGTCCCCAAAAAATATCTGGTGAAAATCAGCGGCCGCCCCGACGAAAAATCCCTCGCTCGACTCCGCAGTGGCGTCCACATCACGCTCGACGACGACCGCCGCGTAAAAACCTCTCCCGCCAAAATCCAGCTCCACGAAGACGCCCCCAACCCCTGGTACGAAGTCACCCTCATCGAAGGCCGCAACCGCCAAATCCGCCGCATGTTCCAATCCGTAGGCTTCCTCGTCGAAAAAATTAAACGCGTCCAGCTCGGTCCTCTTGTCCTCGACGTCCCCCCCGGCAAATTCCGCTCCCTAACCATCCGCGAAGTGGCCCAACTCAAACACCTCTCCCCAAAAAACTAATGGCCGATCAAAAATGATCGGCCAGTCCCTGGGAACGCCATTCTCCCGAATGGCGCTCCCCTCCTGCTCTGTGCTCTCAGTGTCCTCTGTGGTGAACGCTCTTGCCGTTCTCCGCTCTGCGAATCTCAGCGCCCTCAGCGCCTCTGCGTTATCTCTTCTTCCTATTTTCTATATTCCATTTTCTATTTTCGCCTTATCCTCTGCCCAACAAATCCCGGGCAATAATCGTCCGCTGAATCTCGCTCGTTCCTTCGTAAATCGGAATCACCCGCGCGTCCCGGTACATCCGCTCCACATCCGACTCCCGCGAATATCCCTGGCTCCCATGAATCTGCACCGCCTTGTACACCAGGCGGTTCGCCATCTCGCTCGCATACAATTTCGCCCGCGAAGCCGCCGACCCCATCCGTCCGCCCGTATCCTTCAATCCAGCCGCCTGGTACACCAAACCCCGCGCCGCCTCAATCTCCACATGCATATCCGCCAGCATCCACTGGATCGCCTGAAACTCCCCAATCGTTTTCCCAAACGCCGCGCGCGCCCGCGCAAACTTCACCGACTCCTCCAGCGCCCCCTGCGCCAATCCCACCGCCAGCGCCGCAATCCCAATCCGCCCGCCATCCAGCGCGCTCAAAGCAATCTTCAACCCCTGCCCCTCTTCTCCCAATCGTCCCGCCACCGGCACCACGCAATCATTGAACAGCAACTCCACCGACGGCGATGATCTCTGCCCCATCTTGTCCTCATGCCGCCCAACCTTGAATCCCGAATATCCCGGTTCCACCAGAAACGCGCTGATCCCTTTCCCTCCAGCCGCCGGATCCGTCTTCGCAAACACAACAAAAACTCCCGCCGCCGATCCGTTCGTCACCCAAGTCTTCGTCCCATTAATCCGGTAATTCCCGCCATCGCGCACCGCCGTCGCTTGAATCCCCGCCGCATCCGACCCCGCCGCCGGCTCCGTCAAACAAAACGCGCCCAAAATTTCTCCCGCCGCCAGCCGCTTCAAATAGCGATTCTTCTGCTCTGCATTCCCAAACGCCAGCAACGGCAATTGCACCGCCGAATTCGTCACCGAAAGCGCCGTCGCCATCGCCGCGTGCACTCGCGCCACTTCCTCAATCATCAGCACATACGAAATCGTATCCAGCCCGGCCCCGCCCCACTCTTCGGGCACCAGCATCCCGCAGCAACCCAGCAACGCCAACTTCTCAATCGCCTCAGCAGGGAACTCCTCCGTCCGCTCCCACTCCTTCACATGCGGACGCACCTCCACCTCCATAAACGACCGTACAGTCTCCCTGATCAATTTCTGATGATCGCTAAGCCCAAAATCCATCGCTCTGACTCTTTCTTTCTCTGTGTCCTCTGTGCTCTTCCTCTGTGCCCTCTGTGTTAAAATTCTTCCTCTTCGCCTTTTCCAATTTCTATTTTCTCTTTTCCATTTTCCGTTTCTTCACAACTTTCCCCGTCTTCAACTCCTCCGCCTCCCGCTCATCCAGCAACCGGTATCTCCCCCGAGGAATCCCCTCCACGGACAACGGCCCCAATCCCACCCGCATCACCTTCTCCACCGGATGGTGTTCCCGAAACATCAAATTCCGCAACTTCTCGAGCTTCGCGCCCTTCGCCCGCACCTCATACCAGTAATTCGCCACATGCCCGCGGCTCGCATCCGGCTGCCGCAGCGTCTGCATCTTGATCCCAATCTCTTTTCCCAATCGGTCCAGATCCGTCAGCGTCAGCATCCCCTTGATCTTCACGTGGTACACCTGCTCCAACCCGTCCCACTGCTTCAACATCTTCGCCGCCAGATCCCCATCATTCGTCAAAAACACCAATCCCGTAGCCGCATACTCCAAATTTCCCACCGGATACACCCGCTCCGGAAATCCCCGCAACAGATTCCGCAAATTCTTCCGCCCCTCCGGATCAGCCAGCGAAGAAACCACCTCGGCCGGTTTGTGCATCAGCATATAAACCACGCGCCGGTCCGCGCCCTTAATCGTCCGTCCCGCCGCTTCAATCTTGTCCTTCTCCGGATCGGCCTTGCTCCCTAGCTCCGTAACCACCTTCCCGTTCACCACCACCTGCCCGGAAAGAATCAACTGCTCCGCATGCCGCCGCGAAGCAATCCCCGCCCGCGCAATAATCTTCTGCAATCGTTCCTGCATAGTCTTGTGTAGGGGCGGCTTTACGCCGCCTTCCGATCCGGGCGATCTTCTCTGTGCCCTCTGTGCTCTTCCTCTGTGACCTCTGTGTTTAACAATCCTCAAACTCGCGCAAAACACAAATCTCCATGTAGCGGCCGCCTTCTGAGGCGGGCGCCTTTTTCCATCCAAAAAATTTGTGTCTTATTCTCCAGCCGCGGTAGTCTTCGCATTCGGTGGCGGCGGATCCTCATCCAGCTGTCCCGACGGCATCCCCTCCGCCGTCGCCAGTGCCTCATGCTCCCGAAACTCTTCCGCTTCCGAAAGCTCCTGCTCCACGTGCTCAATCGCTTCCGCAGCCGTGGCATGCCTGCGTGGCACAGGCACTCCTGCCTGTGCTTCCGGGTACGCCGCATCCACTTCCGGATGCAACTCCGCCACCTGCTCTTCCGTCACATCCCCCGGCGCAATCCCCTCATCCGTCCCCAGCGCCTCGCGCGCCAATGCCTCAAACTCCTTCAAGCTCGGCAGCTCATCCAAATCGCTCAACCCAAACCGCATCAAAAACTCTTTCGACGTCTTATAAAGAATCGGCCGTCCCATCACCTCTTTGCGCCCGGCCGTAGTAATCAGTTTCTTGTCCAACAATGTCGAAATCACGCCCGAAGTATTCACACTCCGAATATCCGAAATTTCCGGCGCAGTCACCGGCTGCTTGTACGCAATCACCGCCAGCGTCTCCAGTGCCGGCATCGAAAGCCGCAAGGGAGGCCGCAGCGACTTGATGAACCGCCGCACCACATCATGGTGCTGCGGCTTCGTGTACATCTTGTACCCGCCAGCCACCGCCCGAATCTCAATCCCGCGCTCTTCCACGGCGTACCCGGCCACCAGTTCGTCCAGCGCCGATTGCACCGCCAGCTTCTCTTCGCCCAGCGCCGCACTCAATTGGTCAATCGTAGCCGGCTCATCCGCGGCATAAATAATCGCTTCCAGTGCAGCCTTGCGTTCTTCATTAGTCATTTAAGCGCTCATTCACCATTTGCGGGGCCATCAAATGATACACCATCCCCTTTGGAGTGCGGCAGCCCAGCTGCCGCTTTTACCCGTTCAGCCTTACCACCCAAACGCACGTGTTCTCTGTGCTTTGCTGTGGCACAGGCGCTCCTGCCTGTACTCTTGGGTTTTCCTATTCCAATCTCCCCTATTTCCCCGCCGTCCCCGCCAACAACTGACTCAAAATCTTCACAAACTTCTCATTATCCAAATCCGTCTGCACATGCACCAACGCCTCCCCCATCCCCGGCCGCTCCTCCTCTGTCCAAACCAACGTATTCCCATACCCCGCCGTATGCGAAATATCCATGTCCATATACAAGCTCACCTCTTTCGTAATCACGCCGGGCTCCAGCCAAGCCACTGCCGCCAACTCATCCCACAAATACTCCTCATCCGAATACTTCCCGATATAAGCCGCCGAGGGAGTCCCCATGCTCCCAATCTTCTGAATCATCTCGTTCGTCATCCGCGTCTTCACCGAAATATCCACGGTCGTCACCGTAATCTTCTTCCACGGTGCCCGCAGCACGATGTGCACCGCTTCCGGATCCCACCAGAAATTAAACTCCCTTCGATTCTCCGTCTTCCACGCCAGCGGCACTTCCGGCGCAATGCTTCCTCCCATCACCACCAGCTCCTGCGCCAGCTCCGCCACCTTCGGATCCAGGCTCAGCGCCAGCGCGATGTTCGTCATCGGCCCGCCCGCATAAATCGTCACCTCATGCGGATACTTGTGCACCATCCGGATGATGAAGTGCACCGCATCTTCCTCCTCCGCCTTCCGAGTCGGATTTCCTTCCGGCAAATCCGGCACCTCGTAAGGCCCATGCACTTCGCGCACAAACTTTCCCGTCCCATTCTTCGTCCAAGCCCCCTGGTAACGCACCTTTCCATACAACCTCGACCACCGCGCAATCTCCTCCTTGCTGTTGATCAGCGGAAAGATCGCCCCGGGGTACACCTTGATCTCCGGATGATTTGTCAACTCCAGCATCCGCAGCGTATGCGCCACCTCTTCATCCCGCCACTGGTCGCCGCTCACGATCGTCAGCCCCAGCACCTCCGCCTGCGGCGCCTGAATCAGCGCCAGCATCGACTGCTGATCCGTCGTAGCCGGCCCCCGCGCATCCTGGTCCACAATGATTTTTCGCTTCGCCTGCCCATACGTCGAAACCGCTCCCAGCAAAACCAAAAAGCCAAAAATGACTGCCATGCGCCGTATCATTGTGAATTCTCCCATTTGGTAAAAACCTTCTACCACTCCACTTCTCAAACGCATGAATGAAAAAACAAGCGACCACTTGAAGGCGTATAAAGGTTTACTGTGAACTCTTAAATTCTTGAACACTTGAGCTTCTGAACTTTTAACTTTTAAACTCTTGAACTTCTAAACTTCCAACTCGCCCCGCAGCTTACTGTTTCCCATCCAACCCTTGCAAGCGGAATCCCACCGTCGCCGCCGCCCGAATTTCTCCACAACCCCACCAAGAATTCCTCTTGTATTCAATCGGTTTAATGTAAGCTAGGGGCGTCCGCGATTCCATCTGCGGCTACCTCTTTGACCATGAGGCTTGCCAATGCTCCGATTTCGCTCCGTGTTCGTGACGTTGTTCGCTCTCACCCTTAGTACGGTTTTTGCCGCAGCCAGGTATCCCGGCGATTCTCCCGGCGTACCGGTTTTTCTCCATAGCAATTGGCGTCTTGAATCCTCGTGCAAAACGAGCGCGAAGCCCGAAGCGATATCGCTTCCCGGTTTCGACGACTCCAAGTGGCACCCCGCCCTCGTTCCTGGCACTGTCGTCGGCGCCCTCGTTGCCGATAAAACTCTCCCCGATCCTAACTACGGCCAAAATCTCAATTCCTTTCCTGGCGCCTTCACCAACAACAAAATTCAAGCCGCCAATCTCGATATGCCGGCCGGCAGCCCCTTCCGCTGCTCGTACTGGTTCCGCACCGAATTCGCCGTTCCCGCCGCGTACGCCAATCACGCCGCCTGGCTCCATTTTCTCGGCATCAACTATCGCGCCAACATTTGGCTCAACGGCAAGCGACTCGCCGATCGCAGCGAAGTCGCCGGCGCTTATCGCACCTACGAATTCCGCATCGGCGAACTCCTGAACAAATCCGGCAAAAACGCCCTCGCCGTCGAAGTCTTCGCCCCCGAAAAAAATGATCTGGGCCTCACTTGGGTCGACTGGAACCCCACTCCTCCCGACAAAGACACCGGCATCTGGCGCGAAGTCTTTCTCACCTTCACTGGCGACGTCACGCTGCGCCATCCATTCGTAAGCTCCAAGCTTGACTCAGCTTACCAATCCGCAAAGCTCACGCCTTCCGCCGAACTCCGAAACAACACGGACCATCCTCTCAAAGTATCCTTACAAGCGTTTCTTTGGCCGGCTCCCGATGTGATCGTGCCTGGCACGCAGGCCTTACATGTTGAGCAGCAGGTCGAACTCGCTGCCAAGGAATCCAAAATTATCCGTTTCTCACCCGATCAATACCCTCAACTTAAGATTTCTAATCCGCGTCTCTGGTGGCCTTACCAGATGGGCGAGCCTTTTCTTTATAAGGCTGAATTCAGCGTTAAGGTCGGCGAGACCACGTCTGACTCGGCCGATGTCAATTTCGGCATCCGCGAAGTCACCTCCGAACTTGCCGAAACCGGTGGCCGCCTCTTCAAGGTAAACGGCAAGCGCGTTCTCATCCGCGGCGCCGCCTGGGCTCCCGACATGCTCCTCCGCTGGGACTCACACAAACTCGACGCCGACCTCGCCTACGTCAAGCACATGGGCCTGAACACCATACGCCTCGAAGGAAAAGTGGATCGCGACGAATTCTTCGATAAAACCGACAAGCTCGGCATCCTGGTCATGCCCGGCTGGATCTGCTGCGACGCCTGGGAACACTGGAACAAGTGGACGCCCGAAACCAAAAAAATCGCCGCCGCCTCGATGGTCGACCAAGCCTCCCGCCTCCGCAATCATCCCAGCGTTTTCGTCTGGCTCTACGGAAGCGACGGCCCACCTCCCGCCGAAATCGAAAATATGTATCTCGACATTTTGAAGAATCTCGAGTGGCCGAATCCCACCATCTCCTCGGCCTCCGAAACTCCCACCAAGGTCACCGGCAAGTCCGGCGTCAAAATGACGGGCCCCTACGAATACGTTCCCCCCATGTACTGGCTCTCCGACAAAAAAGCCGGTGGCGCCTGGAGCTACAACACCGAAACCAGCCCCGGCCCCGCGATTCCGACCAAAGAAAGCCTCGCCAAATTTATTCCCAAGGAACATCTCTGGCCCATCGACGACTACTGGAATTTTCATTCCGGTGGCGAGCGCTTCACCACCATCGACGTCTTCCGCGACGCCCTCACGGGTCGCTACGGCGCGCCCGACTCTCTCGACGACTTCGAGCGCAAATCCCAGGCCATGACCTACGACAACCAGCGTTCCATGTTCGAGGCCTACGCCCGCAACAAATATGTCTCCACCGGCGTCATCCAGTGGATGCTCAACAACGCCTGGCCCTCCCTAGTCTGGCACCTCTACGACTACTATCTCGTCCCAGCCGGCGGCTACTTCGGCACCAAAAAGGCCCAGGAAATCGTCCACGTCCAATACGACTACGACACCAACTCCGTCTCCGTCATCAACGGCAAGTATGACGACCTGAATGGCTACAAAGTCACCGCGAAGCTATTCAATATCGATGGCAAGCAAGCCGCCGCGCGCGACGCCTCCATCGATCTCCCCGCTGACAGCGCGACGAAAGCCTTCGATCTTCCGGCGCCGGCAAATCTCTCCACCACTTATTTTCTAAAACTCCAACTCCACGACGCCTTAGGCACCCTCGTCAGCGACAATTTCTATTGGCTCTCCACCAAACTCGACACCATGGACTGGAAGCACAAAAAAGACACCGTCTACACCCCCCAAAAAGATTTCGCCGACCTGACCGGCCTAAACTCTCTACCGCAAGTAAAACTCGAAGTCGATGCAGCCACACGCGAAATGGATGGCACCGGCAAGATTCAACTCCACGTGAAAAACCCAAGCACCAGTGTGGCCTTCATGATTCACGCCCGTCTCGCCAAAGGAAAAGACGGCGATGACCTCGTCCCCATCTTCTGGGACGACAACTATTTCTCTCTTCTCCCCGGCGAAGAAAAATCCTTCGCCGCTTCATTTGCGGTCGCCGATCTCGGGAGAAGCGAGCCCGTCCTCACGATCGACGGCTTCAACGTCGCCCCAACTGCCGTTGCGATCACGCACTAGCGGTAGCCCCGGCTTCCAGCCGGCAAGCACAGTCGTGTAGGGCCCGCCGACCGTGACGGGCCGCTCTTCTGCCCCGTAGCGGCGACCTTCAGGTCGCCCAGCTTGAGCTAGCCACCAAATTGTCATTCTGAGGGCATCCGACGAGGTCCGGTGCTCGGACTCCGGTGGTGTTTACCGGAGACGCCCGAAGAACCTCAACGTAAACAGTCCTCGGAAATCTAAGTTGGAACCTGGAAGGCTTAAGGCTTACAGCTAAAGGCTTACGGCTGTACGCTTTTCCCCCGCCGTTACCTTTTGGCTACCAGCGCACCCACATTCCCCCTTGCTACCTCTACTGTTAGCGACTAAGCTATCAGTTCGATTGGGGGAAACCGTGCCTAAAGAGAAACCACAAGTCAACATCGGCGAAGTCATCAAAACCTACCGCAGCCAACGTGGATTGTCGCAAGGCGACATCGAGCGCCGCACCGGATTGCTGCGTTGCTACCTTTCGCGCGTCGAAAACGGCCACACCGTTCCCTCGCTCGAGACCCTCGCGAAGATCGCCGAAGCCATGGAAATTTCCCTGGCCGATTTCTTCCCCGGCACCGAAACTCCTCGCGACAAAGAAACCCAGAAAATGCTCGGCGAACTCAGCCAGGACGAAATCCGCTTCCTCGCCGAAATCAAAAAGTACAGCACCACGCTCTCCGAAGGCGACAAGCGCCTGGTCCTCGCCATGATCCGCAAAATGGCCACCCTGCTGCCCGCCCAGGCCGCCGCCCAAGCCAAAAAGCCAATCCTCCGCCGCCCCTCTCTCTAACAATTTTCCATTTTCAAATGACAACGGCCCGTTCCGCATATTCGGACGGGCCGTCTTTTTTTGAGTGCGAGAGCGAAGCTCTTGCTTTTACGGTTTCAGCCAATCTAAAAATTTATGCGTCATCGCTAAACGCCGTCCTCACTCAAACATTCCGATTCCGCAACGCCTGCAACGCCTCTGGCAAGGCCGCCCCGCCACCGCCGCTTCCACCTGCCCCGTCCTTCCCATCCTCTTCCAACTTGTCCCCTTCCCCCGGCGCCAAAAACAAATTCGTTTCCACCGCATGCTGCTTCGTATACAGTTCGTAATACCGCCCATGCGCCGCATACAGCGACTCATGCGTCCCGCGCTCCAGAATCTCACCCGCCTGCACCACCAGAATCTGCTCCGCCCGCCGAATCGTAGACAACCGGTGCGCAATCACAAACGTAGTCCGCCCCCGCATCAAATACCGCAACCCTTCCTGAATCAAACCCCCCGACTCCGAATCCAAACTCGAAGTAGCCTCATCCAGAATCAAAATCCGCGGGTCCGCCAGAATCGCCCGAGCGATCGAAACCCGCTGCTTCTGCCCTCCGGAGAGTTTCACGCCGCGCTCGCCCACCACCGTGTCGTACTTCTTCTCGTAATGCTCCGCAAACTCATCCACCCGCGCGATCCGGCAAGCCTCCATAATCTCCGCCTCAGTCGCCCCCGGCCGGGCATACGCAACGTTCTCCCGAATCGACCCGTCAAACAGAAACGTCTCCTGTAGCACGACGCCCAGCTGTGTCCGATACGAACTAAGCTGCACGGTCGAAAGATCCACGCTATCCACCAGAATCCGCCCCTGCGTAGGCGTATAAAACGCCGAAACCAGTCCAATCATGGTCGATTTTCCCGATCCCGACGGCCCGACCAGCGCCGTCACCGTCCCCGGCTCCGACACGAAACTCACGCCGTGCAGCACTTCCTTCGCCGCCTCATACGAAAAGTGCACATCCTCAAATTCCACTCGCCCCGTAATCCGCTCCAGCCTTACTGTCCGCCGCGGGTCCTGATCCTCTTTCGCCTCATTCAAAATCTCCCGCGTCCGCTCCAGCCCCGTAATCGCCTCGGTAAGCTGCGTCCCAATCGCAACAATCTGAAACACCGGCGCAATCAACATCGCCAGAAACGCTGAGTAAGAGAAAAACATGCCGATGGTCATCTGTCCGGCAATGATTCTCCGCGCGCTCAAATACATCACCACCGCGCTCACCAGCCCCATCAGCATCGCCCCCGAAAGGCTCATGATCGAAGTCGCCGTCAACGTCTTCAGCACATTGTCCAGCAACCTCTGCGCCCCGCTAGCAAACACGCTCTCTTCATGCTCCTCCGCGTGGTAACCCTTCACCACGCGCACTCCGCCCAGCGACTCGGTCAGCCGGCCAGTCACTTCCGCATTGATTTTGGGCCGCGCCCGGAAAATCGGCCGAATCGTCGAAAACGCTTTATTAAGGAACAACCCGAAGACAATCAGCACCCCAAACGCGACGACAGTCATCACCGCGTTGATATACAGCAGCACGCCAAGAGCCAGCACTGCGGTCAGCAACCCGCCGACAAATTCCACGAGCCCCGTGCCAATCAGATTCCGCACGCCCTCCACGTCGCTCATAATCCGCGAAACCAGCGCCCCGGTCTTGTTCGCATCGTAAAAACTCACCGACAGCCGCCCAATATGCGCCTGCACCTGCTTCCGCAAATCGGTAATCATCCGCTGCGCCGATTTCGACAGCAGTTGCGTCAACGCAAACGAAGTCAGCCCTTGGATCAGAGTCGCCGCAATCACCGTCAGCACCAGCGGCAGCAGCAGCTTCTGCTGCTTTTTACCGATCACATCGTCGATCAGGTATTTCGTCGAACCCGGCAGCACCAGCCCCGCCACCCGGTTGATGGCCATCAGCCCGAACCCGAGAAGTAGAAGCGTCCGCCGCGGATGAATCAGCGCCCAGATATCAGGCAGCGAACTCCAGGTGACCTTCTTCTTGGGCTTCTTGTCCGCAGCGTCGCCGGAACTGCTCCGGCTCGACGAGCGTTCTCCGGAAGCTCCCTTAACCGCCGTTGGTGTGTAGGTTGAGTGTAAAGACATGGTCCCCGTTTTCGTTGTTCAGGATACCTGTTCGATGCGCGGACCGCCACGGAATGTACGCGGCGCGCTGTAGGGTCCACCTTCAGGTGGACCCAATTGCCGCCCATCGTGTTGGATATCTTTTAAGCCGACGCAGGCAGGAATGTAGTGGCCGACCTTCAGGTCGGCCACCACACTGAACTAGGCACTTCGATGAGGAACAACCGAACTGGCCCCAACACGGCGATTCCGTGCTTTAACTCTTCGTATCCACAATCACCGGCTGGTTCAGCCGGAACTCCAGTTGTGTCTCCGGCCTCAAGTGAATGTCCTTCTTCCCAGTGAAGTAGGCTACGGCGGTACCGGCGCCGGCGCCGATCGGCCCACCAATCAGCGCGCCCTTGCCGCCAGCCGCAGCCGCGCCGATCAACGCGCCCCCGCCAGCGCCGCCCCCAATCAACGCCCAGTTGCGCTTTTTGTGGTCGCCACCTCGACGGTACGAACTCGACGTTCGCAGGTCGTACGTCTTCCCGTTCAACTGCATCGACTCCAGCGCTAGCTGCAGGTGCGCCCGTCCCATCAAATGGCCAGACGGACGCGCATCCACAACAAGTCCTTCCACCGGCGTGCCCTGCGGAATCACGGTTTTGTCATTCAAAACCACCGGCTCGGAAATCGTAGCCTCAAAATGATCCCCCGGCCGGTTCTGGTTGCTGGAGATTCCCTGATCCAACGTCACATGGATCGCCGTTTCTTCGGGAACGGTCACCGGAACCGTCCTCGGATGAGTCGCCAGTGTGACCGCCGTAGTGATCAGGCCCGCGGACAAAAACACAATCATCGTCGCGAGCAACACATTTCGTTTGATTCCAAACATAAATTCCTCCCGCCGGTTTTAAGCCGCAGGGAGTTCGCCAAATCGGTGTCTTTTAAGATGCTGAATCTAAAGCGCCAGAATATTAAACAACTCTGGTGTGTGGGAAATAAGTCCTGAATTCGAGTAGTTTTGCGGTACCGGAACTTCCTGCGGGTCTTTTCCAGACACGCGACGATTATTTCGCAGGTGTCACCACACCGACTTTGTCCACGCCGCTGCACGCAATGTACACGCGCCCATCGGAGGTTGCCGCCATGTTGCGAACCACTCCTCCACCGGACGGAATCTTCGCGCTCGCAAACGCCTGTGTCCTGGGATTGAACTGCACAATCGTATTCGGGTGCACGCCGGACTCGCTGTACCAGACCATCCCATCCGGCGTGATCGCAATTCCGTAAGGATTCGACTCCGCTCCGCCCGGCGAATCGAACAATTTCACGTTTCCTGTCGAAGTGTTCAGCGTGCCGAGGTGCCCGCTCTTGAAATCCGTGAAGTACACCGTGTCATCCGCGGCGATGGCCAGGCGCCTCGGGCGCACTCCTTCGGGAAGCGAGTACTCCTTGATCGCCATTGTCTGCGGATCGATCGAAGCCATCTTGTTCGTGCCAAGCTCGCAGAAAATCGGCACGCCCTTGCTATTGATCTGAATTCCATACGGCAACGCGGACTCCGTCGGAACTTCCTTCAACTCGACCTTCCCGCTTTTCGGATCCAGCCGGCCCACCATGTTTCCGCCTTGCGTCGTAAACCACAAAATGCCGCGCGCATCAAACACCGCCGTGTGCGGATCATCCGCTTTCGCGACCGGCATTTTGTATTCGGTCACCTTCCCGGTCTTCGGGTCGAGCTTTCCGATATACCCGCCAAAATTCGCGGTGAACCAAATGTTGCCCTCTTTGTCCGCCACCAGTCCGTGCGGCCCGGAATTCTTGTCCGTCGCCAGCGGATACTCCTTGAACTCGCCGGTTTTCGGATCCAGCCGCCCGATCTTGTTCACCATCTGCTCGGTAAACCACAGCGCGCCGTCCGCCCCCACCGCCGGATCGTGCGGGTGCGCGCCCTTGGTAGGCACAGCCCACTCCTGAATCGTCACGTTCAGAGCGCCCGCATCGGCGGGACCACTCGCGGAGCGATGGCTAGGCAACGCAAACGCGACAATCGTTCCTAAACATACGAAGCAAACCGGCGCAAAGGTTCTCTTGGTCATGGCGTTCCTCCTTAATACGCATATGGACGTTCGGCCGGGCCGCTCCGTACAAGAGCACGCCACAAGCTTATGACAATGCATCCGCCCGGCGCGAGAGTCTAGCCGAACGCCGCAAGATCGAATGGGCGTTCTCCTGGGAACGCCAATCTCCCGATTGGCCTGTCCTCCGTCGGGCACCATTCTCCCAAAAACCAACTCACGATTTGCTCTCTTCGTTTTTCCTGTTCCGGAATTGCAGCAACTTCTTCACTTCCGCAATAATTTCGCCGTCCGCACTCTTCACGTCAACACCAAACTCCCGATCAATCTTCTCTTCCTTCTTCAGCGCCTCCCGAATCTCCGCGATCTGCTCATCCGTAATCCGGAATTTAGCGAAAACCGTCCCGCGCCCCGGCCTGCGAAACCGGATGGAAGCCGATTTGTCCCAAACAATATAATCCCGCCCCAGAATCTCGATGAACATCACCATATAAAACGGGTCCGTCAAGGAATAAAGCGATCCGCCGTAATGCGTTCCGACGTAATTCGCATTCCACCGCCGGAGTTTCATCTCCACGTCAACTTCTTTCCAGTCCGGTTGGATACGTGTGATGCGGATACCCGCACCCAGCAAGGGCGGCCACAAATTGAACATTAATTTTAGATTGTTCTTGAAGAGTCGCTTGAGCAAGGGAACCTCTGCGCCATTTGCGCGAAGTCCCATCCTGCCACAGACGAACTACGCCAGCCAGAGATTGTCTCGACAAGTAAGTGCGCTGCACTTTTACAAAGAACGTTTTTGAGGGATTGATTCCGAACGGAATGTCAAATCAGAAATTCGCTTCAGTCGGCGGCAGGAACGGTCCGGCGCAGTTTCGGCGAGGGTTTGTCGAAATTCAGAACGCTGCTCACAAACTGGCTGAGCGTCCCGCCCAGATGCCCAAGAACGCGTTGCTTGAGGGAACTGTAGTCCTGCGTGCCGCAGAAGAGATCGCTCAGCAGCTGCCGGAACACCGCGTTGCGCTGCAGAAACTGCACCATGCGCGTCGTGACCGCGCAGCCGAGAAACGACCCGCGATAAAAGCGGCGAACAATGCGCGCGGCAAATTCCAGTTCCAGCGAAAACGATGCTCGTACCCGTGAAGGGTACAGTTCCGGGCAGCCTTCCGCGATCGAGCGCCCCAGCAATTCGCCCGAACGCATCGCGTAAAAGAGTCCTTCTCCCGTCAACGGGTCCACCCATGCCGCCGCATCGCCGCACATCGCCCAATTCCTGCCAATCACCGCGCGGTCGGAAAGCGTGCGCACCTGCGGCGAAGGCAAAACGTGGCTGTAAAACTTGGCGTTTTCCGTGGGGAATTTTTCCGTCGCGGCAAACGTGTGCAGGTGCGAGCGAAGTTCATTGCTGGTATGCGAAGCCATGCTTCCGCAGATCCCCAGCGAAATATGGTCGGCCCGCGGAAACGACCAGATGTAGCCTTCGAACTCCGGCAGAAACTTGATGATGATCTCTTCGGCCGTCTGCGGCACGAAATAGCCTTGCGTCATCTCCAGTTCATCCGCGGAAAGCGCCCGCGTTCCCGGCAGCATCTGATTCCGCGCCCCGGAGGCGAGCACCACGAAATCCACATTGCGCCATTCCCCCTCCACGCAGTACCGCGGCCTGTCCGTCGAAGTGTCAATCTGCTGCACGCGGCGCTGATGCACCTCGCAACCCGCTTCGCGCGCACGGTCCAGCAGGAATCCGTTCAGCACCCGCCGGGAATAAATTACGATGGGATGCTTGAGGTCGAGCTTGGCGCGCTGGTTTTCCGCGCTGATGATCTCGACGTTGCGCACCAGTTTTTTCGGATGAGGATTGTCCAGCAGGAAAGGGAAGTGCTCCGTAGCCTTGTAGGTCAGCCCGCCGCCGCAGGGCTTTTCCCACGCCAGGTGTTCGTCAAAAATATCTACGGCGTGGCCCGCACGCGCGAGTTGTTCCCCGCACATGGCGCCCGAAGGTCCGCCACCGATGATGACAATCTCAGCCATTTTTTCGATCTAGGTGAACTATTTTCGCGCCTCCGGCGCAGGCGGGACAGGGCAATTCGCTGGGCGGCTGGCGGCTCCTAGGACAGAGGAAAGAGCACCAGGCTGAAACCCGCTAAAAGTATAGCACCGAAGACCGCGGCGGCTGTCGCGGAACCCGTGCGTTGGCGTACCAATCGTGCACCTAGGCGCATGAATAGAAAGAACAGCACGAAGTACGGCATCAATAGCACCACCAGGATCTGCCCGCTGTGCAGCACGAATGTGCCGAAGACCAGCACCAGCCACGCCACCAGGATTGCCAGATAGTCTATCGCCAGGCGTTTCCGGGGCGCGACCACCGGGCCAAGCAGAATCTCGAGGGCATATAAAAAGACGAAAGCTGCCAGGAAAAACAGCGGGAATCGTCCCCATCTCTGCAAAGTAAGCCACGCACTTGTCAGCGTCAGGTCAAACCACCCGGTAACCAGCAGGTGCAGGATCAGCGCCCCCACCGTCGCACCCATCAGTACGCCCGGCTTCACCGCCAATTTTTTCAAAGCCAGTTTGGGGTGCAGCAACAAAAGAATTACGCCAGCCAGTAGAAAGAAGCTGGCCAGATAATCACCCTCAAACAACCCCAGGACGCGCAGCGGAATAATGTGGCGAAGAACAAAAATCACCGCAACAGAAACAAGCACCAGCTCCGCCAGAAATCGCACCGTCCCTGGAACCTGCGAATCGGCAGCCGCCTCTTCCGGCGCGACCGCCGCCAGTTCCCGCAGAAACGGCCCCGAGAGCAGTAGAATACCCAGAAACCCAAGCACGCCTCCGAAAAGATAGGGCCAGCTGGGAAGGATCGCGGGATTCGACACGTTCAGCACCCGCGCGGCCCATGCTTGCGACATCCGCGCAGCGCCGGGCGAAAACAAAACGCTCACATGCGTTTGCCCCGGCAGCGTACGAAACTGAATCGTTGGGTCCGTGTTTCCGGCCACAAGATCCGCGGCGTTTGCGGCCAATCCCTTCGGCTCTAATTGCCCGGCGGTGATCAACGTGTTCGGCAGGATAATCGGCGGATTCTGAAACAACAGTTTTTCCGGGGACACCCCGTGCGCCGCTTTCATCGGCGCCGGCGACAGCGCGATCACTCCCGCGGGACGGAACTCCTGCGCCAGCCTCAACGCAATCGCTCCGCCCATCGAATGCCCGGCCAGAATAGTGCGATCCGGCACGATCAATCCGCGCGCCGACAATCCCCGCAGCAGAGACCTTGCACAGTCCTCGGCTTTCTCTGCAGTAAACGGCCCGGGCGTGCGGCCGTGACCGGGAAGGTCTGGCACGTACACAATCAAGCCCAATTCCGCAAAGCTGCGAGCCAAATACCTCATGATGTATTTGTTCGCGGCAAGTCCATGGAAAAGAACCACGGATCCCGGGTTCGCCCCCGCTGGCGCGTCGCGTTTTTGAATAATGCTCATGTCCACGCGGCACGCGCCCGCGACTGCGTTCACGCGCTTTTCCGTGTAGCCCCGCGCTCCCGCGTAGGTCCACAGCGCCCCCACAATCAAAAGGGCGATCCCTGCCAGCGCCTGCCAGATCGGTTTGCGGCTCATGCGCTCAACCCGCCGCGCCAGCGGCGTTCACAGGCGGCATGATAGAATTGAATTTCACACGGATTGGCGTTGACGCCGTCACAAGCGAGCATGGAGACCCTTTGCACCCTGCAGTTTTAACTCTTGACGAACTCATTCTGCAGTTTGGCCCGGGGAAACGCAACGGCCGCCGCGTGGTCTTCACCAACGGATGCTTCGATCTTTTGCATCCCGGCCACATCAAACTGCTGGAAGCGGCCCGCGCGATGAGCGATGCGCTGGTCGTCGGCCTGAATAGCGACGAAAGTGTTCGCGCGCTGAAGGGCGCGGGGCGTCCCGTGATTCCCGAACAGGAGCGCGCAGAGATTCTGGCCAACTTCGAATGCGTGGACGGAGTGGTCGTCTTCGATGAATTGACGCCGCAAAAAACCGTGGCGGCGCTGCTGCCGGATATTCTGGTAAAAGGCGGCGACTGGCCGGGCAACCAGATCGTCGGGCGCGAAGAAGTGGAAGCCGCCGGAGGAAAAGTGGTTTTGATCGACTTCGTCGAGGGCCATTCGACCACGGAAATTCTGCGCAAGATACGCGCCACGTAGCGGCGACCTTCAGGTCGCCCAGCAAAAAGGGGAGCCCATGCGCCGTCAACCACGGGCGCAAAGGCCAGGGAAAATTTTGCAAGCAGCATGATACTGCCCGCGGTTCGAGAACGCTTGGAACGCCTGCTGCGCCACCCCTCCTTGGATGGCGCGCTGGGAGAACTACGCGCGGGCGCGGGCCTCGTCGGCCTTTCCGGCCTTCAGGACGTCGCCAAAGCCCTGTGTGCCGCTTACTTCACACACGAATTGCGCCGCCCCGCCTTCTTCCTCACCGAAGATAATCGCCGCGCCGAAGAGCTCGCCGAGAGCGTCCGCTTCTTCGCCCAGATTTTCCCCGGCGCAACCGGCGGAGTCGCCGTCCTTCCCGCCTTCGACAACCTACCTTGGGACTCGCAAGCCCCGCACGCCGACATTCTCGAGCGCCGAGCCGCAACGCTCTACCGCCTCGCCAACGGAGAAGTGTCGCTGGTCATTGCGCCGATGGCGGCCGCACTATGGCGCTACCAGGATCCTTACGTCTACCTGACGCTCGCGCAAATCCTCGCCAAGGATTCCGAAGTCTCCCACGATGCCCTCATCAAGCATCTCGGCAGCATCGGCTATGCCCGCACGGAAATGGTGGACCTCCCCGGCCAGTTCGCCGTTCGTGGCGGCATCATTGACGTTTTCTCCCCTGAAGCGCTGCGGCCCGTCCGCATCGAACTCCTCGGTGACACGGTCGAATCGGTCCGTGAATTCGATCCCCGCACCCAAAGATCCGTCGCGCCGGTGAACAAGACGACCATTCTGCCCCTTGCCGAATGGAGCGTCCCGGCCCCCGGCAGCCGCGAAGCCGAAGACTGGGAGCCCGGACGCTGGATGGGCGCAACCTCAGAAGCGGGCGGCAGCGCTCTGTTTGAACTCGCGGAGAGTTCGCTGAGACCGATTGTGTTTCTCGATGAGCCGCTGGCGCTCCGTGAAGCCGCGAAGAAATTGCAGGAAGCAGCTACCGAAAATTACGAGCGCCACGGCCACGCAAACTCGCCCGAAGTTTCACACTACTTTTGGAGCGAGCCCAACTGGGAACGCGCCCTCGTAAAAACTTCGCGCACGGAACTCGAGCAACTGAATCTTGCACAAAACGGCGGCCAGCGCTTCGAGCTGAGCTCGCGGCCAAGCACGCGCTTTCACGGCGACGTCGTAGCCTGTGTCGGCGACGTGAAATCACAGCTGGCCTCCGGCGGCACGGTGTACCTGACCGCCGCCAGCCTCGGCGAACTCGAGCGCTACGCCGACATCTGCCGCGAATACGAAGTTCCCTATGTGCTCGGCGAAACGGAAGAAGCCGCCGCGGGCTTCACCGCCGAAAGCGCCACGGAAAGCGCGGCCCTCGTTCTGGTGCGCGCTCCATTTGCCCAAGGCGTTTCGTTTCCCGAAGCGAAGGTCACGATCTACGGGAACGCGGACCTCTTCGATGTAACCCCGTCCGTTGAGCGCCCCAGCCGTAAGATTCGCACCAGCGGATTCTTCGCCGATTTCGCGGAACTGAAGCCCGGCGATTACGTGGTCCACGTGGATCACGGCATCGGCCAGTTCGAAGGTCTCCGCCTGATCGAATCCGAGGGTCGCCGCGGCGAATTCATGCTGCTGCGCTACGCAGATGACGCGCGGCTCTACGTCCCGCTCGAGCGCATGGACCTCGTGCAAAGCTACCGCGTCGTCGAAGGCTCGGAACCCACGTTGGACAAACTGGGTGGCACCGCCTGGGCAACCCGCAAAACCCGCGTCCGGAAATCGCTCGAAGACATGGCTGACCAGTTGCTCGCCCTCTACGCCGAGCGCAAGACCGCCGAGGGCTTCGCGTTTTCTCCCGACGGCGCCTGGCAGCGAGAATTTGAAGACGCCTTCGAATTTGAAGAAACTGCGGACCAGCGCACCGCCATCGCCGACATCAAGAAAGATCTCGAAAAGCCAATCCCGATGGACCGCCTGCTGTGCGGCGACGTCGGCTATGGCAAAACCGAAGTGGCGATGCGCGCCGCGTTCAAGGCGGTCGCCGACAGCAAGCAGATCGCTGTGCTCACGCCGACAACCGTGCTCGCCTTCCAACATTTTGAAACCTTCAAGAAGCGCTTCGCCGCCTTTCCCACCCGCATCGAAATGCTCAGCCGTTTCCGCACCGCCGCCGAGCAAAAAGTAATCCTCGCCGACCTCGAAGCCGGAAAAGTGGACATCGTGATTGGCACGCACCGCCTGCTATCGAAGGACATCAAGTTCCAGGATCTCGGCTTGCTCATCGTGGACGAAGAGCAGCGCTTCGGCGTAGCTCACAAGGAACGCCTGAAAGAGATGCGCAAAAACGTCCACGCGCTCGCCCTTTCCGCAACGCCAATCCCACGCACACTGCACATGTCGCTGGTCGGCCTGCGCGATATGTCGCTGATCGAAACGCCCCCGCGCGACCGCCTGGCCATTCAAACCTCGGTGGCGCCATTTAGCGAAGAGCTGGTCCGCCGCGCAATCGAAAACGAGATGGCCCGCGACGGCCAGGTCTATTTCATCCACAACCGCGTCGAATCCATCTATTCGCTCGCATCGCTGGTGAGCAAGCTAGTACCGAAAGCGCGGGTCGTGGTCGGCCACGGGCAAATGGGCGAAAAAGAGCTGGAAGCGGTGATGCTGAAATTCATCCGCGACGAAGCCGACGTCCTCGTCGCCACGACCATTGTCGAAAACGGCCTGGACATTCCCCGCGCCAACACCATCCTCATCAATCGCGCTGACCGCCTCGGCCTCGCCGAACTTTACCAGTTGCGCGGCCGCGTCGGCCGCTCGCATCAGCGCGCGTATGCGTACCTGCTGGTGCCAACGGAAAAAATCCTCTCGGACGTCGCCCGCAAACGCCTCGCCGCAATGAAAGAGTTCAGCGAACTCGGCGCCGGCTTCCGCATCGCGGCACTCGATCTGGAACTCCGCGGTGCCGGCAACCTCCTCGGCCGCCAGCAGCATGGCCACATCGAATCCATCGGCTTCGATCTCTACGTCCAGATGCTCGAAGGCGCCGTGGCAAAGCTCAAAGGCGAAGAGTCCATGCCCGAACTCCGCACCACCCTCAGCCTCGGCATGGACGTCCGCATCCCCCAGGAGTACATCCCCAGCGAAAACCTCCGCCTGCGCACCTACAAACGTATTTCCACCATCGCCACCGAAGCCGAAAAACAGGACGTTCACAAGGAACTGGAAGACCGTTTCGGCGGCATGCCCAAATCGGTAGAAAACCTTTTGGAGTACGCCATGCTCAAATCCATCAGCGAGAAGTTGCGCATCGCGTCGGTGGAACGCCAGGGAACGCGGGTCGCGCTGAGGTTCCACCCGGAAACACAATTGGACCCCGCCGTCGTCGTCAAGGTCGTCCGCTCGCGGAAGGGCATCAAGCTCGACCCCAGCGGCGTGCTCTGGATGGAGCTCCAGCGCGGGGAATCGGTCCCCGGGGCGCTGAGAAACGTATTGCTCGGTTTGCGAGGAGAAGGCTAAACTCATTCCATGATGAAAATAATAAAGAAGACCGTATTGCTGGCCGGCTTGCTGTTTGCCCTGCCGCTGCTGGCACAGAACCCGCCGGCCAACCCCCCGCCGCCGGACAATCCGCAGGCGCAGAAGCCGCCGTCGCTCGAAGCGCCGCAGATGGCTGCGCCAGAGCCGGAGAAAGAGCAGCCGAAGAAGCCCGCAACGCCTCCGGCCAAGGCGGCCAAGCCCGCGAAGCCGGCCTTGACCGGCGAAGGGAAAGTGGTCGAGGAAATTGTCGCGCGTGTGAACAACGAAATTATCACCACCTCCGAACTGGAAAAAGCGCGCGCGGCCGCCGTCGAGGACGCGCAGCAGGAATGCAGCGGGCGGTGCACGCCCGAACAACTGCAGGTCGCCGTGGAAGACCGGCAGAAATTTGCCTTGCGCGATTTAATCGACCAGTCGCTGCTGGCGCAACGCGGCAAGGATATGGGTGTCAACGTCGAGGGTGACGTAATCAAACAACTGGACACGGTCCGCATTCAGAACAAGCTCGATAGCATGGAAAAACTGGAGGCCGCGGTCACCAAGGAAGGCCTGAACTGGGACGACTTCAAAAATAACATTCGTAACAAATTCCTGACCCAGGAAGTCATCCGCCGCGAAGTCGGATCTCACATCAACATCGGCCACGATGAAACGCAGAAATATTACGAGGAACACAAAAAGGATTTCGTGAAACCGGAGCAGGTGGCGCTGCGGGCGATCGAGATCAGCACCGAAGGGAAAAAAGACGCCGATCTCGCCGACCTCAAGAAAAAGGCCGACGACCTTCTGCGGCGCATCAAGGAAGGCGAAGATTTCGCGACACTGGCGAAGCGCTTTTCCGACGGCAGCACCGCGCAGCAGGGCGGCTTCCTCGGCGTTTACAAGCGCGGCGAGCTTTCGAAGCAGCTGGAAGATCAGGTCTTTGCGATGAAGAAGAACCAGCTCACCGACGTGATTGAAACGAAACAGGGATTTCTGATTCTTCAAGTGCTCGAACGTTACGAAGAGGGTGAGCAGCCGTACGAGAAGGTGGAAAATGAAATCATGGACCACCTCTACAGCGAGCGAATGGAGCCCGCCCTGCGCGAATACCTGAAAACGTTGCGCGAGCAGAGCTACGTGGTGGTCAAACCCGGCTACCAGGACATGGCCGGCGGCGGCAATTCCGAGATCGAAGAAGTCAGCGCGACGCCCGAAGCGTCAAAAACGAAGAAGCCACACAAGAAATATCTGCTGTTCGGAAAAAGAAACGGGTAAGCCGAGTGAAAAAACTTTTTGTTAAGGACCTCGAGCCCGATCCATCCATCACCGGGTTTTTCCTCGTTCACGAAAAAGAAGTTCGCAACACCGCCGGCGGCAAGCCCTACCTGCGCATGGAACTTGGCGACCGCACCGGCACGGTGGAAGCCCGCATGTGGGACCAGTTCGACGCGCTGGCCAGGGAAGTCAGCCGCGACGATTTCATCAAAGTGCAGGGCCGCGTGGAACTTTACCGCAACAAGCCGCAACTCACCTTGCAGCAGTTCCGCGTAGCCAAACCCGACGAAATTGATCTGGGCGACTTTTTGCCGCACACCCCGTTCGACGTGGAAAAGCTTTACGAACAAGTCCTGGGCTTTATCGAGCAGATAAAAAATCCCTGGCTCAAGAAGCTGACCTCGAAAATCCTCACCGATCCGAAAAATGTGGCGCGATTCAAACGCGCGCCCGCCGCGAAAGTGATGCACCACGCCTACATTGGCGGCTTGATCGAGCACGTGGTGGGCTTGTGCGGACTCGCGCAGCAGATTGCGGCTCACTATTCGGAGCTGGATGTGGATCTGCTTTTGACCGCCGCGCTGCTCCACGACGTCGGCAAGCTGGACGAGTTGTGCTACGAACGCGCGGTCAGCTACACCGCCGAAGGCCAGTTGCTCGGCCACATCACCATGGAACTCGAAAGCGTCTCGAAAGAGATGGACGCGATCGAAGGTTTCCCGGAAAAACTGAAAACGGTGGTGCAACACATCCTGATCAGTCACCACGGCGAGTACGAATTCGGCTCGCCCAAGCTGCCGATGATTCGCGAAGCCCTGGCCTTCCACTATATGGACGACCTGGATTCAAAAATGGGAGCGGTGCGCGCGGCCCTTGCCATTGATTCGGGCGAACCGGAGTGGTCGGCCTACAGCGGCGCGCTCGGACGCAAGTTCCTGCGCCTGGACAAATTCTTCAAAGAAGAACCGCCCGCGAGGAAGTAACTTTTGGAGTGCGGTGGCTCTGCCACCGCTTTTGAGGGACATAGTCCTACCGAAAACTTAGTTTGTAAGAAAACGATGAGACCGTAAAAGCGGGAGCAGAGCTCCCGCACTCCGAACTCTTCCCATCTCACTGCGCTCGCGCGATCACTAGAGTGAGATCGTCCGCCTGGCTTGCGCCGCTGAACTGTTGCACTTCGTCCAGAATCACGGAGAGCATTTCTTTGACCGGGAGTTGTGGGTGTGCCCGCACGATTTTCATCAGGCGCGATTCGCCGAACTCCTCGCCGGCGTCATTTGGCGCTTCGGTGACTCCGTCGGTGTAGATTACCAGCACGTCTCCGGGGCCGACGGCGATTTTCTTTACTTCGCAATTCCATTGAGTGAAGAGTCCGAGAACAGTCGCGGTTGCTTCCAGGCGTTCGATTTCTCCGTTCGCGCGCAGCAGCAACGGAGGATTATGCCCGCAATTGGCATAGCGCAAACAGTGATTCGCGTCGTCGTAATCGGCGTAAAACAGCGTGGCGTAGCTGTCCTCCGGCGTATTCTCAACAAACAGCTGGTTCACCGACTGCAGCAACTGGTGAGGATCTTCCAGGGCAACCATGAACCGGCTGCGCAGATTCGCCTGCAGATTCGCCATCAGCAGCGCCGCGGCAATGCCCTTGCCGGAAATGTCCGCGAGCACAATGCCGAGCCGACCCGTGCCGAGGTCGAGAAAATCATAGTAATCGCCGCCCACCACGCGCGCCTGGATGCACGTCCCCGTATATTGCAGCGTCTGCAGAGGTGGCAGGAATTGAGGAAACAGCCGCGACTGCACTTCGCGGGCAATCTCCATGTCGCGCGCCACGCGGCGGTCCACTTCCATCCGCTCCGCCATTTTTTCGGCGAGGCCGAAATTTTCAATGGCGATGCCGGCCTGGCTGGCAACTGAATCGAGCAGGCGCTTGTCTTCGCTCGAATACGGCTCCTCGGAAAGGCGCTCTCCCAGCACCAGCAAGCCGGACAGTTGCCCGGCATGATCCAGAATCGGCACCAGGCATTCCGGCGCGAGCGGTGCCAGCATGGCCAGGTCTTCTATCCCCTCCTCGCCCGGAAGCGGCACGTCCCACGATCTTCCGCGCAGGGTCAGCAGCGCAAGAGTCATTAAACCTGTCGAAAGCGTCTCCGCTCCCGGGGGAACATTTCCGCATTCCGCCACCAATTTCGAATCGCCCGCGACAAAGTAACAGACAAAATTCTTTGGGCGTAGGGCCTTGTCCAAGTGATGCCGCAATAATTCCGCCAGTTCGCCACGGCTCGTCACAGTGCGCGCCTTCTCGGCAAGATCCTGCAGAATCAGGCGGGCGTCGTACGCGCTGCGGAAGAAAGCTCGGTCAATGCGTTGCGTGCCTCGTTTGACCAATGGCGCCGCTGCCCACACCAGCGCGATTCCAAACGCGGCGCTGAACATCATTCCCGCGCTCGCATTCGGCTGAAAAAACCGCGACAACGTGGTGGAGAAAAAAGCGATGGCAGAAAACGCCACCACGAACAGCAACACGGTGAATCCCCGCTGCACCAGGAAATACCTCGCGCTGCGCCGCAGTAGCACCGGAATTTCCATCACCCGATGCTTCACCACGGCATATCCGAACGAAAGCGGATAGAGCGCGCAGACGATAATCAGAACGGTGTTGACCCAGAAAGAAGGGTGGTAGCCGGCGAAATCCATTGCCGCCCGCTCGATCACCATCGGCAGCACGCCGATCAGCGTGCCCCAGAAAATAACGCGGGATTTCCGGCGCACTCCCGGATCGGAGCTTCCGGCAAAGGTGTTCCCGGCCAGGGAAATGAGGCCCAGAGCGATGAAAACGTAGTCCACATAAATCAGGGACAGGCGCAGGTTATCCCCGGCTCGTTGACCGAACAGATCCGCGGCCACGCCCGAATTCCTCAGATCGCCGTAGGACACGCCGGTCAGCGCCATCGCAACACCAATGGCGAGGACAATCCATTTCAACCAGGGGACGCGGCGATCCAGGGGCGCGCGGGCAGGGAAGACGGCAAAAAAGATATAGAAGAGCGGGCAAAGCATTGAGGAAAAAATAACCTGATAGCTGAGCGCGAACGTGCGTACCAGCGCATTCACCGTCAGCTGATGAGAAAAGCCCGCTTCGGCGACAAATCCGCAAAAAAGGGAAGCCAGCAGCCACGCATTCGGATCGTTCAGCCGCAGAAACAGAACCGCCAATCCGACCAATAGGAAAAGAACCGGGAACGATCGCGTTACTTGGACGGCCGAGGACTTGGCAAGGCCTTCCGGGGGCCCGTCCTCGAAGGATTCGCGAAAGATTCCGCGGATCTCGAGCGGACTCGGCTCCCCCGCGCGTTGAACGGTGAATGTAACAGCGTCGCCCGGAATCGCTTTTGCGTAGGCCTGGTCAAACGGGCGGGAGGTGGTAAGAGCTTGACCGTTGACGCCGATGATCCGGTCTCCGGCGCGCAATCCGGCGCGTTCGGCGGGGCTGTTCGGCACCACGTCGCCAACTTTCAGGCAGTGCGTGGTTCCGTCGTACTGATTGGCATGATGGCTGTTGAACCCCAACTCTACTTTAGAGCCCGGGGTGCGTTCGATGTACATCCAGAAGGAGGCGTAAACAATGGCTGCCGCGGAAAAAACGGTGGCCAGCGTCAGAAGCAATCGATGAGGTAGTGAAGACCAACGCGACATAATGGCCTGGAAAGGAGGAAATCTTGCCCCAAATGCAGCGTACGATGAGCGGCGTTGCTAGTCAATCAGGCAGCGGGTTCTGTGAGGAACATCCGTGCGACACCAACCACCGTTGCCTGATAAACTGGATAGTGAAACTGCCATGATTCCCGCTGAATACAAAGTACGCGACCTGGTCATTCGTCCGGCGACAATCCTTGCGCCCATGGCGGGCGTGACCGACACCCTGTTTAGACGCGTGATTCGCGGCCTCGGTAGCTGCGGGCTGTTGATGACGGAGTTCACCAGCTCCGAAGGCATCACCCGCAGCGCGAAAAAGACCCTGCGCTATCTTTTCTTTGAAGAAGACGAGCACCCCATCGCGGCGCAGTTGTTTGGCGCGAATCCCAAAGTGATGGCGGAAGCGGCGCGCATGGTGGAAGACCTCGGCTACGATGCCGTGGACATCAATCTGGGCTGCCCGGCGAAAAAAGTGGTCAAGTGCGGCGGTTCCGGTTTGCTGCGCGAATTGCCGTTGCTGGAAGAGATTTTCAAGGGTGTGCGCGCCGCGGTGAAAATTCCGCTGACCATCAAGCTGCGCGCGGGTTGGGACGAGAACTCGATCGTAGCGGTGGAAGTGGTCAAGATGGCCGAGCAGATCGGCATCGAAGCGGCGGCGATTCACCCGCGCACGCGCGCGCAGGGCTACACGGGCAAAGCGGATTGGAACATTATTGCGGCGGTGAAGCAGGCGGTGAAGATTCCGGTGATCGGCAACGGCGACGTGCAATCGCCGGAAGACGCGGCGCGCCTGGTGAAAGAAACGGGCTGCGATGCGGTGATGATTGGCCGCGCGGCGGCAACGAATCCGTGGATTTTCCGCCAGATGGAGCAATACCGCACCACGGGCCGCTACGACGTGCCCACGGAAGAGGATCGCCGGCAGTTACTTTCTGGCTACTACCAGAAAATTCTTAACTCAAACCTACCGGATGGCGTGGGAAAAATGAAGCAGTTCGCATGCTGGTTTACGCACAGTGTGGGGAACGGCAGCGAGCTTCGACGAATCGTGCACTCGGCGCGCACTCCGCAGGAAGTGGTCGAGAACGTGGACCGCTTCTTTGCGGAAAGAGTCGCCGACAGGGGAACACCAGCCCATGAGCCCAGTCAGCGAGAGCATCGCACGGAAGAGGTCCGAACGTAGGATTGCGGTCCGCCTGCCATTGCGCGTGCGCGGACGCGACGCGCGAGGCCATTCCTTCGAAGAAGAAACCGCCAGCGAAAATTTATGCCGCAGCGGAGCCGCGTTTCGCACGCGGTTCGACGTCGCTATCGGCTCGAACCTGGAGATCCGGATTCCTGCGCAGAGCCACGTGCAGCGCCGCGGTGAACCGGATTTTGAAACCCAGGGCAAGGTTGTGCACATCAGCGAATCGCCGAAGGATGGGGAGAAAGTGGTCGGCGTTCAGTTTGTCGGCCCGCGGTTCCAGCGGATGTTCCGCTCGGAATCCGTGTATTGATGCTTCGGGTGGCACAGCGATTCCTCGCTGTGCTCTTTTGTAGTTGCTGGTCTTAAGACCGGCGACTACATCCTCACGATTGGCCACCTTCCATTTCCACACAATCTGTCGCGCCTCCGGCGCTCTGCAATATTGGGGTCGCGTTCCCAGCCCTTACGGGCTGGGCTATATCTGCCGCACCTCCGGTGCTGGTTATATCTTGTGACAGGGGATCGATCCCAGTTCATTTGGAACGCAGAATTTGCCTTGTTGGCTATTCGGCTTCCGGGGAATTTTCGTCGAGGAGCTGGCGATAGGCGTCGCGACGCGTGATGCCGCGTTCCTTGGCGGCGAGTTTCAGGGCTTCCTTGCGGTCGAGCTTTGCCTGATGCATCAATTCATCCACGCGGGCGGCGAGGGATTGCGCGGTGTCCAACTGCGCGCCCGGCGAGCCGGTTTCCGGCGGCCCGAGGATCAATGTGATTTCGCCCCGGACCGGATGCTCCTCGAGCGATTGCACCAGAGCAAACAGCGTGCCGCGGCGGAACTCTTCGTGGATTTTTGTCACTTCGCGCGCCAGGCATGCGGGGCGGTCGCCGAGGATGGCCAGAGCGTCGGCCAGCGTCTCCGCGATGCGGTGCGGCGCTTCATAAAGAATGATGGTTCGATTTTCAATGCGCAGGTGCTCGAGCGCGCGGCGGCGTTCGCTGGAGCGCGCCGGGAGAAATCCGATGAAAAGAAACTCTTCATTTGGCAGCCCGGAAGCAGCGAGCGCCGTAAGCAGAGCCGACGCGCCGGGAATGGGAATTACCGGAATCTGGTGGCGGATGGCCAGCGACACCAGGCGGAATCCGGGATCGGAGACCAACGGCATGCCGGCATCGCTGACGAGTGCGACATTGGCGCCTTGTTCCATGGCGTGGACGAGTTCCGGCGCGCGCGTAATTTCATTGTGTTCGTGGTAACTGACCAGCGGCCTGTGAATTTCAAAATGATTCAGAAGTTTCAGCGTGTGACGCGTGTCTTCGCAGGCGATCTGGTCCACTTCTTTAAGGATGCGCAAGGCGCGCAGCGTGATGTCTTCCAGATTGCCGATGGGCGTGGCGACAAGATACAGCGAGCCGCGGTGCGGAGAGAGAGAAGCATCGGCATTAGAGTTGGTCGTCATGGGAAGCGCAAGGAAAGTCTAGCACGCGGGGCCGCAGGCAGACGGCTGGAGGGCACATGCTATAATTGATAGTTTGGAGAGCACGCAGGAGGAGCAACTGTGCCACTGTATGAGTACCAGTGCGTGAAGTGCAAGCGGCGGACGGAGAAAATTGAGAGCGTTTCCGGGCCGCACCTGAAGAAGTGCCCGCATTGCGGCGGAAAAGTGGAGCGGACGTTGACGGCCCCTGCAATTCAGTTCAAGGGCGCCGGCTGGTATGTGACGGACTACGCGGGGAAAAAGAGCGCTGGGAGCGACAGCGCGCCCGCGGCAAAGTCGGAATCGAACGAGAGCAAAGATTCGGCGGCGAAGGCATCTGAGGCGAAGGAGTCGGGGCCGAAGGAAAGCAAAGAGAAGAAGCCGGCGAAGAAAAAAGATTGAGAGTTACAGCTTTAGGGATTTGAGATAGGCGCGGAAGTCGGAGCCGAGCTCTTTGTTTTGCAGGGCGAGTTCGACGGTGGCTTTCAGGAAGCCGAGTTTGTCTCCCGCATCGTAGGAAATCCCCTCAAAAATGTACGCCCACAAGCCTTGCTCTTTCGCGAGCAGGCGCATGGCGTCGGTGAGTTGGATTTCGCCGCCGGCGCCGGGCTTGGTGCGTTCGAGGCAATCGAAAATCGCGGAGGGCAGTACATAGCGGCCGGTGATGGCGAGGTTGCTGGGCGCGTCTTCGTTCTTTGGTTTTTCGACGAGGTCTCGAATGCGCAGCAAGCGTTCGCCGAACGGCGGCTGTGGCGCGGGCTCGCCGGCGAAAATACCGTAGAGGTGCGTTTTGTCGCGGGGAACTTCCTCAACAGCGATTGCGCCGGTGCCGGTTGCTTCATAGACGTCGATGAGCTGTTTGGTAGCGGGGTTTGGGCCGGGGATCAGCACGTCGCCGAGGAGCACGGCAAAAGGTTCATCGCCAACCAGATCTTTCGCGACCAAGACGGCGTGGCCGAGGCCGAGCGGTTCTTTTTGCCGCGTGTAGCTGACCTGCACCATATTGCTGATGCGGCGGACCATCTCCGCCTGCTCGTGTTTGCCTTTTTCTTCCAGAAAGCGCTCGAGGAGCGGGGAATTGTCGAAGTGATCTTCGATGGAATTTTTGCCCTTGCCGGTGACGATGATGATGTGCTCGATGCCGGAGGCGACGCACTCTTCGACGACGTATTGAATTTGCGGCTTGTCCACAACCGTCAGCATTTCCTTGGGTTGCGCCTTGGTGGCGGGCAAAAAGCGGGTGCCGAGGCCCGCGGCGGGCAAAACGGCTTTGCGAACTTTGGGGTGAGCGGCAGACTTTTGCGGGGACTGCTTCGAGTCAGTCGTCATATCTGGTGTGTTTGTCCAATGTAACCAACAATTTGCAGCTTCGTAAGCACAGTAGCCGCGGGGCGGGAGTTTTGTCAATCAATCGAACTACCTATAGGGCATTTAGGAAAATCGTACTGGAACGATTTTCAGGGTTTACCTGAAGAAAAAGGGAAGTGAACGAGCGCGAAAATGTCGGCGCGCCGACATTTAAAGTAACACTTGAAGGTAATTATTTTTTAAATACCGGAACTGCCTGATTTTTGTAACTGGTCCGCATTCAACACTTACAAAGAAAACATTCGAAATGATTTCCACAGCTGTTCGAACGTTTTCCCGTTTTGGTTCAGAAACGCAGCTTCGAGAGGTACGCGTAGCTGTCTGTGAGGTTCGCGATGGCGTCCTTGGGCGCGTCGTTTTCGACGAAGAAATGTTTGACCCCGGCGTCTTGCGCGGCCGGCAGGAGGGTCTTCCAGTCAATCACGCCGCCGCCGATTGCAGTGAAGCCTGCGGCGACGTCGTCGATCATTTGCTCGGAATTCTTTCCGGGAATAATGGGCGGAATCTTGCTGAGATCTTTCACGTGGACCAGCGAAAAGCGGCCGGGATATTTCTTGAAATAAGCGATGGGGTCCTTCTTGGCAACAGTGATCCAGCAGAGGTCGAGTTCCATGGTGAGGTTTGCGGGATCAGTCGATTCGAGCAGGAAGTCGTAAGGCAACTTGTCGCCGAGATTCTTGTCCGGGAGAAATTCCCAGAAGTGATTGTGATAGCCGAATTGGACTCCCGCCTTGTGGCAGGCTTCGCCGGCTTTGTTGAATAATTCGGCAGCGCGTTTGTAACCATCGGAGGAAGCACGCTGGGAGTCGTCAATCCACGGGCAAATGATGTACTTGTGTCCGAGCACATGCGCGGCCTCGATGGCTTGCGGAATTCGGTGCTGAACGACGTCGTAAGGGATGTGGCAAGAGGGCGCAGCGAGGCCATTTGCGTCGAGGAGCGCGCGCAAGTCTTTGGGCGAGTAAAGAGCAGGGTAGCCGGCGGTTTCCACTTCTTTATAGCCAATTGCGGCGATCTTCGCGATTGTGCCGGGAACATCGGTGCCCATCAGTCCGCGCACGGTGTAAAGCTGCATGCCGATGGGATCGATCTGATGGGCGGCGGCGAGACCGCGGAAGGGAAGTGAAGTTACAGCGACGGAGGCGAGCGACGATTCGATAAAGGTTCGACGGTTCATGCCCAAGATTCTACACAGAATCGTGCCGCCGCCAAGCGGAAAGAAAAACTTTGGAAGTAGTCACGGCGTTCCTGTAGCTCACCCCTTTGAGGGGTGAGGTTTTTCCATCCTTGGCGCAAAACACAATTGCAACGGCAGCTTTTTCGCGGGAGTGTGCAATCGTGCTCGATGTTATGAAAAGCCTCAGGCCTGAAGGCCTGAGCTACATGGTTTGGCGGATGGGGATGCGGACTTGGAAGCGCGTTTCGCCGGGGACGGACTCGAAGTTGATGGTGCCGCGCATTTTGCGGACGATGCGCTGGACAGCGTCGAGGCCGAGGCCGGTGCCGTCGCCCACGCCCTTGGTGGTGAAAAAGGGCTCGAAGATGTGAGGCTGAACGTCTTCGGGAATGCCGGTGCCGTTGTCGGTGACCTCTACGAGGACGTAATCGCCTTCGTGCGTGACGCGGATGCGGAGCTTGCCGTTTGCTTTCATGGCGTCGGCGGCGTTGTCGATCAGGTTGGTCCAGATCTGATTCAGTTCGCCGCCGTTGGCGGTGACCTTCGGAACGTCCGGCGAGAATTCGCGGATCACCTGAATGCCTTTCTTCAGCTTGTGTTCCATGATCGCGATGGTTGTTTCGATGCCCCGAACGATGTCCACCTCCTGCACGGGCGATTGATCCATGTAGGAATATTCCTTGATGGCTTTCACCAGGGTGGAGATGCGCTTGGTGCTGTGCGCAACTTGACCAACGATACGCTCCATCTCAAGAAGGGTGGCGAAGCGCATGAGCGCGGTGGGCATGGTGGCGCCCGCGGCGGCAAGGTACCGCTCGAGATGATCGCGGGTAAGGTTGGCGTCAACGAGGAGCGGGCTAAGTTTCCAGGCTTCGGGGACATTGTGGGATTCGAGCCAGGTGGTGATGGATTCCTCGCGGTCGCTGCGTTCGAGCTGGTCCTTGAAAGCGGGAGGCTGAAGCTCCTTGCTCAACTCGATTTCGATCCTCGCGATCTCGGTGCAATTTGCCTCGGAGAGGTAGGGCAGGGAGTCGAGTTTGCAAAGTCGCGTCAGGCATTCGAGGAGCGCGTCGGAGGCACGAGCAGCCGCGGCGGCGGGATTGTTGAGTTCGTGAGCGAGGCCGGCGGAAAGCTGGCCGAGGGCGGCGAGTTTATCGCGCTGCTGCTCGCTGCGGGTCATCTCGCGGACGCGATCGGTGAGGAGACCGACGAGCCGCTTGCCAAGCGTTGGCATGCGGTGGAGCATTTCGTTGAACAATGTGGCGGGAAACAGGAGAAGGTGGACAGGCTCTTCCGCGCGGCCGGTGATGGTGAGATGGGTCATGCGCGAAAAGGGAAGCAAGCCGGTGACATCGCCTTTACCGACAATGAAGACCGGGCTGTTTGCGCCCTCGGATTCGCGGCGAGCGAAAATGCTGCCCTCGAGAAAAATGGACATGTATTCGGCGGGAGTGCCTTCTTTATAGACGGTCTCGCCCGCAGCGAAGCGGGCTTCCAGGCAATTGGAGACGAGCCACTCCAATTGTTCCTGAGGGAGGTCGTTGAAGACGGCAATTTTTCGCACTTCGTCGACAAGCGCCGGCAAATTACTCTTGGCGACAGGGAAAGCCCGGTCCAGGTAGCTCATGACACCTTCGCAAGATACTGGTGAACGAACTGAATGGCAACGGCGCCTTCACCGACGCCGGAAGCCACGCGCTTGACGGAGCCGTGGCGCACATCGCCGACAACGAAGATTCCAGGAACGCTGGATTCGAGGAGAGAGGGATCGCGCTCGATGCTCCAGCCCTGGGGGCGCTTGCCTTCGCGAATCAGATCCGGTCCGGAGAGAATGAAGCCGCGAGCGTCACGCTGCACCAGGTTGCCCAGCCAGTCGGTGCGCGGCAGTGCGCCGATATAGATGAAGAGGCTCCTCGCGGGAACGCGCTCGGTCTTTTTCGTAGGGGAGCAATAGATGGAGATTTCTTCCAGGTGCTGATCGCCGTGGACTTCGGCGATCTGGGCTTGCGGCCAGACTTCGATGTTGGGGGTTTTCTTGATCTGGTCGATGAGGTATTGGGACATCGTGGCGGTGAGCGATTCGCGGCGGATAATCATGACCACTTTTTCGGCGTAACCGGCGAAGTTGATGGCTGCCTGGCCGGCGGAATTGGCGCCGCCAACTACGTAAACGGTTTCGCCTTTGCACGACATGGCTTCGGTGACGCCGCCGCCGTAATAAACACCGGCGCCACGGAGGCGGTCTTCGCCGGGGACGCCGAGGTTGCGCCACTGTACGCCCATGGCGAGGAGCAACGCGTGGCAGGAGACTTTGCTGCCGTCGGCCATTTCGATGATGCGGTAGGGGCCTTCGATGCGGACGCTGGCGGCTTCCTGGGGAGAGAGAATTTCGACGCCGAAACGCGTGGCTTGGACGACGGCGCGGCGGGCGAGGTCGCGGCCACTGAGGCCGGCGGGGAAGCCCAGATAATTTTCGATGCGCGAGCTGAGGCCTGCCTGGCCGCCGGGGGCTTCGCGTTCGATCATGACGGTGCGGAGGCCTTCCGACGCGCCGTAGACCGCAGCGGCGAGGCCGGCTGGGCCTCCGCCGACGATGGCAAGGTCGTAGAATTCGACGTCGCTGTGAGTGCGCAGGCCGATTTTCTTGGCGATGTCGGCAGTCGTGGGCTCGGAAAATTTTGCGCCGTCGGGAAAGATCATCAGCGGCAAGGTTTCGGCTGTCCCGTCGGATTTATGGAGCGCGGCGGTCGAGTCCGTGGTGCTGGACTGCTCGACGTCCACCCACTGGTAAGGCAGATGGTTTTGCGCGAGGAACATGCGAAGTTCGTAGGCCTTGGGCGACCAGCGGGTGCCGAATAGCTGGATGCCTTCATACGGCGGGTGATAGGAGTCCATGAATTCGTTGAGCATGTCGTCGAGAGGGGGATACAGATTCTGGTCGGGGGGATCCCAGGGCTTCAGAAGAAAATAGTGGACGCGGGCGGAATTGATGGCTTCGATGGCGGCGTTGGTGTCGGCGTAAGCGGTGAGCAGGGCGCGCTTGGCGGAGGGGAAGAGATCCGTGGCTTGGGCGAGGAAGCCGACGCCATCGAGTTCAGGCATGCGTTGATCGGCGAGGAGCAGCGCGACTGCGTCGTTGCGGGATTTCAGGCGATGGAGAGTGTCGAGCGCTTCGTTGGCGGAGGAAGCGCGCAGGATGCGGTAACGCTCGGAGTAGCGGCTGCGAAGATCGCGCTCGACGGCCTGGAGGACATCGGGGTCGTCGTCAACGGTGAGTATAACTGGCTTGGCCATAATCGGAGTCCCTTTAGGGCTTTGGGCTTAATTGCAAAATAAATCCGAACATACAACGTAGCACAACGCACGCAACGCTTGTGGAAGGCGAAGCATTACCACATGGATGCTACTGATGTTGCGGCGGTTATATCCGCGATTTTGGATGCGGCGTGCGGAGGGAATGATTCACGGTTTCTTGTAAACGGGAACGAGGAAGTAGGCCAGGTAATCGGCGCCGCGGGCTTCGCCTTTGGCTTCGATTTGCCAGTAGGTGGGAGGCGTGTCGGCGAGCGAGGTGGTGAGTTTGTCGGCGGGGAGACGGAACTCGACGGGAATTTCGGCGCCGACGAAATTGGCGAGACGATCGTGGTCGAGGGTGACGACGTCTTTATAGAGTTCGTAGCATACGACCTGAGAGCGGCGGTTGTTGCCAGCGCCAGTGGTGACGTAGCGCTCCTGCACGCAGCGCAGGGTGAAGGAAAGGGAATTGACGGCGGCGAGGTGGCGCGGGGCGCGCAGGCGGGCACGCAAGGTGCCGCCTAGAGAATAGGGGAACTCGTCGTAGGCGAGGAAGCTGTTGCCGTAGCGGAGTAGGTCGCCGAGCATCTGCGCCCAGCGGACCCAGGCAATCAGACCGATCAGAGTGAAGACGCTGGCGATGACCAAGAAGGGCCAGGCGCCGCGCTGGGTGTAGCCGACCCAGAAAAACGGCACGAGAAAGGCATTCCAAACGAGAGCGCCTGTGAGGCGGCCGAGCATGGCGTTGAAGGCGGAGAAACTGATGCCTTCCGGATGCCAGTGAAAATCGAAGAGCCACGGCTGGCCTGGAGTCTGGGCGACTTTACTTTGGTAAATTGCTTTGCGGATCATGCCACGAACGCCGTGGATGAAGAGGAAAAAGCCGGCGGAGAAGAACATGGCGCCGAGGATGGCGATGAGCCAAAGGGGCGCGTGCTTGCGGGTCTGAATGACATCGAAGGCGGCGAGACCGATGAAGACGCCGGCGACCATGAAGGGCAAGCCGAAGAGAGCGGCGGAGCTGCCGTCGATGGTGGTGGCGCTTTGTGCGGGATAATTCGGCAGGACGGGCGGCAGGCCGGGGCCGCCGCCGAGCATGCGTTGCTCGATGGTGCTGGACGTTTCGGTGGTAGTAGTGATGGTGAAGGTCATGGATAGCGCCCTCGGCCAGAGTGCCGGGGGCAATGGGAGCACGCAATGGGACTGTGCGAAAGAGGTACGTTCTGAACTGGGCGCAAAAGCAGTGGTAGCATGGAAGTTTGGCAATCCGATGACGAACGAAACTGTGAGCGGAGTGAAGATTCTGGGGATTGAGTCGTCGTGTGACGAGACGGCGGCGGCGGTGGTGGTGGACGGGCGCACGATTTTATCGAGCGTGGTGGCTTCGCAGATTGATATTCACCGAAAATATGGGGGCGTGGTGCCGGAGTTGGCTTCGCGGGAGCATTTGCGGCAGATTGTGCCGGTGGTCCGGGAGGCGATGGCTGGGGCGGGCTTGAAGTTTGAGGAGTTGGATGCGATTGGGGTGACGCAAGGGCCGGGGTTGGTGGGCTCGCTGCTGGTGGGGATTACTTACGGGAAGACGCTGGCGGCCGCGCTGGGAAAGCCGTTGGTGCCGGTGAATCATCTGGAAGGGCATGTTCGTGCGGTGTTTCTGGAAGCGTTTCAGAAGAGACAGGAGCCGCGGCTGCCGGCGGTGTGCCTGATTGTTTCAGGTGGGCACACGGTTTTGTACGAAGTGAAAACGACGAGCGAGTCGAACGATGGCGCGTTTGATTATCGAAAGCTGGGTGGAACCCGCGACGACGCGGCGGGCGAGGCGTACGACAAAGTGGCAAAGTTGCTGGGACTTGGATATCCCGGCGGACCGATTCTGGATCGGCTGGCGGCTGCGGCGGGAAATGTGGCGGCGCCGGTGAAGTTTGGACCGACGAAGACGCGGGGGAATGCGCTGGATTTCAGTTTCAGCGGGTTGAAGACGGCGGTGCTTTATCATTTGCGCGAGCATCCGGAATACGGCGAGGGAATTCGCAAGCGCGAAGAGGCTCTGCGCGGTGGACTTCGCGGGTTTGCGGAATTGCTGCCGCTTTGCGATGCGACGACGTTGGGGCTGGTGCGGGAGTTTCAGAATGCCGTGGTGCGGGATCTGGTGGAGCGGACGATGATGGGGGCTGAGCAGTGCGGGGTGAAGACGATATTGGTTTCGGGGGGCGTGGCGGCGAACAGCCAGTTGCGGGCTACGTTTGAGGAACGGTCGCGGGCGAAGGGGCTTCGCGTGTTTTTTCCGGACCGGGCGTTGTCTACGGATAATGCGGCGATGATAGCGGCAGCGGCGTTTGCGGGATTTCGGGCGGGGAATTTTGCGGACGTGACGTTGAATGCCAAGGCGAGTATGCCGCTGGCTTGAAGAGAGAGGTAGAGGAAGTAAATGAGGTAAAGGATTTAAAGGAGTCGGATGTGGGCTGCGGTGGTTGCGCTGCGGAAGATTTGGGTGGATTGGCTTACGTAGTAAAAGCGGAAGCTGAGCTTCCGCACTCCAAAAAAAGAACGGGCAGCCTGGGGCTGCCCGTTGAAAGAAAAATTGTTACTGGCAGGTTACGATTCGAGGGCTTCCTGCATTTGTGGGAACTGCAGCTTGGCCTTGGCCAGGGATTTTACGACGAGGCCTTCGGCGTTTTCCGCGGTGAGGTTGCGAGCGGTGGCCATTTCGCTGACCAGGAGATACTTGGCGCGCTCTAACATTTTCTTTTCGCGGAAGGAGAGAGGCTTGCTGCGGCTGAGGGAAACGAGACTCTTGAGGACGACGGCGACTTCGAGGAGGGAACCGGTGCGCATGCGCTCGGAATTTTCCTTGAAGCGGTGTTTCCAGTCGTGGTGAGAGTTGAGCTTGCCTCTTTCGAGGAAGCCGAGGACTTTGGTTGTGTCGGTGGAGCGGATGACGGAACGAAGACCAACCGTCGCCGCGTTCGATTGTGGAACCATAACCCGCAAACCGCTGACAACTACTCGGATCATGTAATACCGTTCGGTTCTACCGTTCAACACCCCGTAACTGATTTGTTCAATAACTCCAACGCCGTGGTTCGGATAAACGACTTTGTCGCCAATCTTATAGTCCATAGCTTCGGAAGTCCCCCCTAGGAGATAAGAGAAGTTTAGGGTAGTGTGTTGCAAGAGTCAAGATATATCCAGTGGAATGAAGAAGATAGAGAAATGGTCGGACCATTTTGGCACTGAAATTGCTCTACGGTGGGGCAATTTTCTGCAGATTTATTCCTAAGTAACCAGACGGTTATCGGTATGAAATTGCTAAAATCGTTTGGACCGCTGGCAACCCCTTTTGTTTGATGGAGTAAGCCGCGGGAACGGGAATGGCGAGAGAGTACACGGGATGCGGTGCGAAAATTGATTACGCTAGGGATTGATACTTGCGAAGCGCGGGGCAGCGTGGCGGTCCGGCAAGACGGCGCCTTGGTGTCTTTGCAAAGGCATGAAAGTTCAGAGGATTATTCTTCGTGGCTGCTGCCGGCGGTGGAGCGCGGGTTACGGTCCGCTGGAGCGATCCTGCGTGAGGTGAGTCTGCTCGCTGTGGCTTCGGGACCGGGATCGTTCACAGGGGTTCGGGTGGGACTGACGACGGTTAAGGCGTGGGCCGAGTTGTTTGGAATTAAGGTGGTAGGAGTTTCGAGACTGGAAGTGATGGCGCGACAGGCGGGGGACGCTGCGGGATTTGTGGCTGCGAGTTTTGATGCGCAACGTGGACAGGTTTTTGGCGGGCTGTACAAGCGCGAAGGGAAGCGTGGTTGGAGCCTGATTGAGGAAGAGATGGTGATCGCGCCCGAAGGATTCGTAGAGTGGGCCCAGAAGCACGCGGCCGGGGATTCGATTCGGTGGATCACCTTAGATCCGGGATTGTTTGGGGAAGTTCCAGAATGGAACGAAAGGGCGATGCGGGGCGAGAGAATGATTCTTTCGGCCGATGGTTTGGCGGCGGGGGTTGCGGAGTTGGGGGAGGAGCGAGCGCGCGAGGGAAAGTTTACGGACCCGCTGTTGCTGGATGCGAATTACGTGCGACGCTCGGATGCGGAGATTTTCTGGAAGGATCCGGCGAGCCATAGGAAGTGACGCCAAGGCGAGACCTGAATTTGTGATTCGCGGATTCGATGGCGCAGTGGATGCCGCGAGAGTAGCGGAAATTCTGCGGGAAGCAAGAGAAGCTGCGAGCTGGTCGGAAGAGGCTTTGAGGGAAACGGTGGAACTGCCGGGAGTGGCCGCCTTGGTCAGCGAGCGGGGCGGCGCCATTTCGGGAATTGTGGTGGGAAGGCAAGTTTTAGATGAGGCGGAAATCCTCAACCTCGCAGTAGCGCAAGGGGTGCGGCGGCAAGGAGAGGGACGTGCGCTGGTGCAGCGACTGCTGAATCGGTTCACGGAATTTCAGGTAAGTCGAGTGTTTTTAGAGGTTCGCGAGTCGAATGCGGGGGCGATTGCCTTCTACCGCGAGCTGGGATTCCAGCCGGTTGGGAGACGCAAGGACTATTACCAGGATCCAAAGGAAGCGGCGACGGTGATGGAGCTCTTGCTGAGAAAATCCACAAATTAGTACGAACTCTCTTGACTCCGCGATTCCCGGTGCTACTCTGCGCTCATGTGATATTCACACCCCAGTCACAAATCGACGCAGGAGGAGGAACGCATGGCAACAGCGCAGCGGAGCCCTCGGGACGTAATTGGTGAAGCAGACGCCGAGTATCAGCGTCTGGCAGAGCAGCACCGGCAGTACGATGCACAACTTCAGCAACTCTTCCGATCACCCTACCTCAACAGTGAAGACCTCATCGAAGAAATCAGATTGAAAAAGTTAAAGCTCCACGTGAAGGATGAAATGGAACGCATTGCTTCCCGGGTTCACAGTGCGCGCGCTAGAAGTTCGCAGTAGCCCGTCCGGAAACACGTCCCCGGAAAATTTATCGTAGAATGACCAGGGTGCTCCCGCGAGCAGCATTCGCGACGGGGTCGGGGAGACTATGGTCAAAGAAGGGTACTGGTTTGGACTTCCGCCGCTGGTGGTGGGCGGAGTGTCGCTGTCGTTCGGAAGCTCGATGGGCATAACGATTGGGGCGGTGCTGGTTTTCCTGGCGCTTTTTGTTTTCTCCTTTTTCCGCAATCCAGATCGCAAAATTCCGATGGAGCCGGGAGTGGTGGTGTCTCCGGCGGATGGCCGGGTCGTCGTCGTGAAGGGCGAGGAGAACGCAGGGCGTCCGGGAAAACGCGTCAGTATTTTTCTGGCCATATGGAATGTGCACGTGAATCGCTCGCCGGCGGCGGGAACGATTACGAAGCTCGAATACAAGCCAGGAAAATTTCTGGCGGCCTGGGCGGAGAAGGCTTCCCTCGAAAACGAACAAAATGTCTTCACGCTGTCGAGCGAGTACGGGGAAATAGTTTTCAAGCAAATTGCGGGGTGGGTGGCGCGGCGCGTGGTCTCCTGGAAAAAAACCGGGGATGTGGTGGGGCGCGGCGAACTGGTTGGACTGGTGCGCTTCGGCTCGCGCGTGGATCTTTGGCTGCCGGAGGGTGCGGAGATTGCGGTGAAGGTGGGCGACAACGTGAAAGGCGGGTCGAGTGTGATTGCGCGGATGCCGGCGGGAGCGCAGAAAAGCTAAGGAATCGAAGCGCGGCGCGTAGTAGAGTGTTGCGGTGAGCTGGCAGTGGGGTGCGTGGAGAATTTTGCGTAGAAGTTAAGGGCGCACGGGCTAAAACCTGTGCCACATGGGCGGGACATGACTGAGCCTGAACAGCACCAGATGCCGTTTATAGAAAAACCCACGAGACGCGCGAGGCTGCGGCGCGGCATTTTTTTGATTCCTAGCTTATTCACGGTGGCGAACCTGCTGTGCGGCTACTACGCATCGATTGCCGCGCTGGTGGGCGGGAGAGAAGATTTCGACCACGCCGCGAAAGCGCTGGGGATCGCCATTTTGTTTGATTCACTGGACGGGCGGATTGCCCGCATGACGGGGACAAACACGGAATTTGGGGTGCAACTGGATTCGCTGGCGGACGTGGTGAGCTTTGGAATTGCGCCGGCGATTCTGGCGTACGCGTGGGGCTTTCGCTACGCGTTTGGGACCAGCGGAGAATTTCATCAATTGGGTGAGTTCGCCTGGATCTGCTGCCTCGCCTTCCTGATCTGCTCAGCGTGGCGCTTGGCGCGGTTCAACGTGAAGGGCATGGAACCCGGTGGGAACAAGAATTTTGTGGGAATGCCGACGCCCGCGGCTGCCGGGGTGGTTGCGGCGGTTGTTCACTCGCGGCATTTCTTCGACCCGATCAGCGACAGGTATTGGGCGATCGCGTGGTTCGCGCTGCTGGTGGTTTTGGGCGGGCTGATGACCAGCACGGTGCGGTATTACAGTTTCAAAGACATTCCGTGGACACGAAAGCAGCCGTCCATCGCCATTATTTTACTGTGCCTGCTGGTGGCGATCGTCTGGAGGTATTCGGAAGCGGCGCTGGTGATTATTGCGGGAACCTATGCAGTTGCGGGTTTGATACTTCACATCGTGCGATTCTTGCGGCAGCGTCTTGTGACCAGGACGGCTTGATTCATGGCCGCGGATCGAAATTCCCAGAGAGTTGTGATTGCCGGCGCGTCTTCGCTGCTGGGCGGTGAATTGAAAACGCTGATGGAAGAGAGCCGCTTTGCGGGTTGGGATTTGCGGCTGGTGGACGAGGAAAACGTGGCCGGAACGCTGACGGCGGCGGGCGGGGAAGCGGCGGTGATTCAGCGGGTGGAAGAAGATACGTTTCGCGGCGCGAAGTATGCGTTTTTGGCGGGGTCGACGGGGTTTGGGAAACTTTGCCTGGGGCCGGCGCGCGAAGCTGGGGCAACCGTTATTGATTTTACGCATGCGACTCTTTCGGATCCGGATGCGACGCCGTGGTTTCCGAAGATCGAGGCGCTCACGGGAAAAAGCGTGGCGAAGAACGCGAAAACGTTCAGCGTGTTTTCCGCGGGAGGAACGGCGGCGGCAAGTCTGGCGCTGGTGTTGCAGAAATTTGGATTGCAGAGGATGGTTGCCGTGATGTTCCGGGCGGTATCGGAAACCGGTAGGAACGGGATTGAGGAGTTGGAGACGCAGACGTCACAACTGCTCTCGTTTCAGAGCATCGGCAGCTTGGTGTTTGGAACGCAGACGGCGTTTAATCTGTTGCCGCGATTTGGAGCGGAGAGCAAGCAGGATTTGGCGCGCGAGGGGCTGGAACTCCGTGCGGAGTTGTCCGCGGCGGTGGGGGAAGTGAGTGAGGATGCGAAGATTTCGCTGAACCTGATTCATGCGCCGGTGTTTTATGGGTTGACGTTCAGCGCTTGCGCGGATTTGGGGGAGGGAGTTGACTCGGCGAAGCTGATTGCAGCGTGCAGGGAAGCGGGCTGGGTGGTGACGGGAGACGCGGAAGCTGGACCGAGCAATGTTAGCGTGGCGGGAGAGAGCCAATTGTTTATGAGCGAGCCGCGGGCGGATTTGTCGCGGGCGGGGGCGTGGTGGTTCTGGGGCGCGGCGGATAATTTGCGGATGCCGGCGGCGAGCGGGATCAAGCTTGCGGATTGGTTGGAAGGATGAGGGGCGACATTTTCCGCTGGGCGTTACCGAAGCTATCCAGCGCCTGTCATTCCGAGGGCGGTTTTTGCTCGAGGAATCTGGTGTTTGCTTTGGATGCTGGGAAAAGCAGGTTCCTCGCTTCGCTCGGAATGACAGTTCACCGCATCTTGCGGTTGGCCACACAAAGAACCCTGGCGGTTGGGTTGGCGATTGGCTTAGCTGGCTGCGGTTATCACACGGCTGGGCATTTCAGCACGATGCCGAAGAATGTGCATGTGATTGCCGTGCCGGCGATGGAGAACAAGACTTCGACGTATCGCGTGGAGCAGAAGCTGACCGCGGCGACGATTCACGAGTTGCTGGTGAAGACGAACTACCGTGTGGTTTCGGACGCGAATGGCGGGGACGCGGTGTTGAGCGGGAAGGTGTTGAAGATGGAAGTGGTGCCGCTTTTGTTTCAGACCACGTCGACGGCGACGACCAGCACGGCGCAGGCGACGGCGATGCTGGTGACGATGACCTGCGAAGTGACGTTGACGGACCGGACGACGGAGAAGGTGCTGTACCACAACGAGAGTTTTGTTTTCCGGAATGAATACGAGTTGTCCACCGACGTGCGGAATTTTTTTCAGGAAGGCGATCCGGCGCTGGACCGGATGGCGGGGGACTTTGCGGCGCGGCTGGTGGCCGCGGTGACGGAGAATTTTTAATGGGCAAGCTCAGCACGGAGGAGTTCCTGGAGAAGTTGGTGAAGGGGAAGCCCGTGCCAGCTGTGCTGCTGTTGGGCGATGAGCCGTATTTACGCGATGAGTGCCGGAAACAGTTGATTGAGAAATATGTGCCGGAGGCGGCGAGGACGTGGGCGATTTCGCGTTTTTCGGCGGATAACGGGGAGACGCAGGCGGCGGTGGATCAGGCGCAGGCTTTGCCGATGCTTTCGCCGACGCAGGTGGTTTTTCTGGAGGATGGGGAAGCGATCGAGAAATTGGGGGAGAAGGCACGCGACGAAGCGGTGAAGACGCTGGAGGCGTATCTGGAGAATCCGGCGCCGTTTACGGTGCTGGTGATTGAGGCATCGGGACTCGACCAGAGAATGCGGCTGGCGAAGGTGCTGCAGGAGAAGGCGCTGGTGGTCGAGGTGGGGCTGGGCGAGAACGTGGACGAACGCGTGGCGGCTGCGGCGGTGCTGGCGAAGTCGCTGGCGAAAGAGCAGGGAATTGAGTTTGAAAAGGGCGCGGCGGAGGATTTGGCGGAGTTTGTCAGCGGCGACCTGATGCGGCTGAAGACGGAAGTGGACAAGTTAGCGTCATTTGCGGCGGAACGGAAGATTGTGCGGCGGCAGGATGTGGCGTTGCTGGTGATTTCGGAAAAGAGCGCGACGATCTGGGAAGTGGCGGATTTTCTGGCTGGCCGGCAGCCGCAGAAGGCGCTGGAGTTTTTTGAGCGATTGCTGCGCGAGGGCGAAGAGCCGGTGCAGATGCTTGGTGCGATGGCGTGGATGTACCGGAAATTGATTGAGGCGTCGGAAGTGCGCGGGGCTACGAACGGTTGGCAGGCGGCGAAGGCGCTGGGGATGCGGCCGGAGCAGGCGGAGCTGGCGATTCGGAATGCGCGAAAGATTTCGAAGGAAAGATTATTGGATGGGTTGAGGGCGCTGCGCGAGGCGGATGACCGGTTGAAGGGCGGGACGAAGGATCCGCATTCGGTGATGGAGTTTTTGGTGTGGCAGTTGAGCGGGGCACGAACTTAGAAAATGGAAAAGTGAAAATGGAAATTGGGATGAGAGAAAGACCCCACCCTTGCAAAACCCGCAAGGATGGGCCACCCAAGAGTGTTTTTCGGAATTAAGGGACGGCCACCCGCCTTCTTTGAACCATATTACGTGCAAGGTGTTGACGTTGAGGTTCTTCGGGCATCTCCGGTAAGCACCACCGGAGTCCAAACACCGGACCTCGTCGGGTGCCCTCAGAATGACAGCGTTTATTTTTTGCGTTGAGGTGCGGGGCCAAGAGTGTATCGCACCTACGGCGCTCGACCTTATGGGGAGATGGTTCCCAGCCCTTACGGGCTGGGCTAGATTGTGCCGCGCCTCCGGCGCTGGTTGCGAGGTCGGGCACTACGGGAACGGAGTTAGATGTAAAGGAGCCAGTTGTGGGGGTCGGGGGCGCGGCCGGTTTGGATGGCGGTTAGGGCGTGTTTGAGTTTGTGGGCCAGGCCTGTGGGGGAGTTGGTGGGGATTTCGTGGTCTTTGCCGTGGTGGCCGATGGCGGCGATGGGGGCGATGATGGCGGCGGTGCCTATGCCGAAGGCTTCGAGGAGGGTGGTGTTGGAATGGGCGGCTAGGACTTCGTCGATGGAGATGGGGCGCTCTTCGAGCGGCACTTTCATTTCGCGGAGTAACGTGAGGACGGAGTCGCGGGTTACGCCGGGAAGTATTGTGCCGCTGAGCGCGGGAGTGATGGCGGTGCCGTTGATGTTGAACATGATGTTCATTACGCCGGATTCTTCGATGAAGCGGCGGTCTTTGCCGTCGAGCCACATTACATTGTGATAGCCCTTGGCTTGCGCTAGCTTTGCGGCGAGTAAACCACCTCCATAATTTCCGGCAGTCTTTGCATCGCCGGTGCCGCCGGGGAAGGCGCGGACGTAGGTTTCTTCGGCGAGGAGGCGGATGGGTTGCGCGAAATAGGGGCCTCCGGGCGAAGTGATGATTACGAAACGATAGCGGGTTGCGGGGCGGACCATCAAGCTGTCGTCGGTGCCGAAATAGACGGGGCGGACGTAGAGGGAGCCGCCTTCGTTGTGCGGAGTCCAATCCTTGTCCACGCGGATTAGTTCGAGAAGGCCTTCGCGGAAAATTTCTTCGGGTATTTCGGGCATGGCGAGGCGCGCGGCGGTGCGATTGAGCCGGGCGTGATTGGCCATGGGGCGGAAGAGGGCGACGCGGCCGTCGGCGGTGCGGTGGGCTTTGAAACCTTCGAAGAGGGACTGGCCGTAGTGCAGGGCGGTGGTGGCGGGAGAGAGTTGCATCGGGCCGAAGGGGATGATGCGCGGGTCTTGCCATTTGCCGTCGGCGTAATGGGGGAGGAACATGGGGTCACTGTAGTTGGTGCCGAAGGGCGAGTTTTCGCGGAGATCTTCGGTGAGGCGGGATTGCGGGATGCGGGTTAGGGAGATGGTTGCGAGCATGTTGACCTCGGTTCGGAAAGAGAAGCGACTAAGGACAAGAATGGCTTATTTGCGGGGGATTGGGGAAGAGCCAATGTGGTACGGAAGAGGGGAAAACTAAACGCAGAGACGCAGAGGGCGCAGAGAAGAGAAAGAGCGTGGCCTTCGATCGTAAGAGCCCACCCTTAGAAACCAAGGGCGGGGCACCCTCAAGAACTTGGGGCTGGGTATAACTGGGAAGAACCAGGAGTACGGAGAAAGAAAAAAGGCGAGCAATTTCGGACTTGCTCGCCTGAGACTTTTTTAGATGCGGCGAAAGCTATTTGGCGGATCTGGCTTTGGCCTGGTTGAAGGCGAGCGAGAGGCGGGACTTGTAGCGGTTGGCGGTGTTCTCGTGGAGAACGCCTTTGGTGATTGCCTGATCGATCGCGGAAAGCGTGGGATTGAGAAGATTGGTGGCCGCGGTGACGTCGCCGGCGGTAATGGCGGTGCGGAGACGGCGCATGGCGGTGCGAACGCGCGTGCGGTTGGCGCGGTTTACTTCGGCCCGTTGGCGAGATTGTGCCGCGCGCTTTAAAACGGACTTTTTCTTCTTCTTTATTTTGGTAGCCTGACCTTGAGCCATCTATTGCTCCTTAAGCATTTTGACGCATTGAATTCAAACTATTAGTTTGAGGCGAGGCCTACTGCTTTGTCAAACGAAGTAAAACCGCCGCTGAAGGCTGTGCAGGCTCCAGCGCCACCAAACACTGGACCCGTGGGCGTCGCCTGGAGCGCGAAACGCGAGGCATTGGCGCTGCTGGTGAATTCGCGGAATCCGATTGTGACCGTGGAGACGAGCGAGGAGGCGCGGTTATCGGGGTTGCTGGAGCGGGTGGCGGAGGAACTTGGGATTCCGCTGTATGTGTGGAGCGTCACAACGGGGCTGGGGAGATTCGGAGGAGCGGCTTTGTACAACTCCGACCAGCCGGAGCAGGCGCTGACGACGATCGCGTCGATTCAGGGTGACGGAATTTTTTTGCTGAAGGATTTTTGCAGGTATTGCGATAACGACCGGATCAGCCGGCGGCTGCGGGATCTGGCGGACGGATTTCGAACGGCGCGGCGCTCGATTGTGCTGCTGGGCGCGACAATTCAATTGCCGCCGGAGTTGGATGCGGACGCGGTGGCGTTTCAGCTCGGGCTGCCTTCGATGGAGGAATTGGTGAGCGGGGTGAAGGCGACGCTGGCGGAATTGAATCATGCGCAGGGGATTGCGACTTCGCTGGACGCGACGGGCGTGGGGCAGTTGGCGAAGAATCTGGCGGGACTTTCGGAAGAGGATGCGCTGCGGGTGTTGCGGCAGTCTGTGCTGGCGCGGCGGAAAGCGGATGCGGGGCTGCTGGACGATGTACTGGAAGCGAAGCGGCAGGCGATGCACACGGGCGGCTTGCTGGAAACGATCAAGCGGGATACTTCTTTCGGGGATGTGGCTGGCCTGCAGAGATTGCGGGAGTGGATCGGGAAACGGAAGAGCGCGCTGACGGCGGAGGGACAGCGGTTTGGGCTGGTGCCGCCGAAGGGAGTCTTAATAACCGGCGTGCAGGGGTGCGGGAAGAGTTTGGCGGCGAAGGCGATTGCCGGGGAGTGGGGCTACGAACTGGCGCGGCTGGATGCGGGGGCGCTTTACGACAAGTTCGTGGGGGAGAGCGAGAAGCGGCTGAAGAAGGCGCTGGACGTGGCGCAGAAGATTTCGCCGGTAGTGCTGTGGATTGATGAGATTGAGAAGGCCTTTGCGTCGGCGGGATCGAGCGGAGACGCGGATGCGGGGTTGTCGCAGCGGCTGCTGGCGACGCTGCTGACGTGGATGCAGGACCGGGAGAGCGGGGTGTTTCTGGCGGCGACGTCGAACAACATCACGATTCTGCCGCCGGAGATGTTGCGAAAGGGAAGATTCGACGAGATATTTTTTGTGGATTTGCCGGGGGTGGGGTCGCGCACGGCGCTGTTTGCTCTGCATATTCGGAAGCGCGGGAGAGACGCGGCGGGATTTGATTTGACGAAACTTGCCGGGGCGACCGATGGATTTTCGGGGGCGGAGATTGAGCAGGTGATTGCGGCGGGGTTGTATACGGCGTTCGGGTTGAAGGAGCAGCTTTCGACGGAGATTCTCTTGGCGGAGATTCAGGCTACGCAGCCGCTGAGTGTGACGCGGGCGGAGGAGATTACCGCCATCCGTGGTTGGGCGAAGAGCCGGGCTGTGCCGGCGGATTGAATTAGGCTGAGGTCGAAGAAACAGCAGGTTCCTCACCCCGTTCAAAAGGCGAACGGGGTTCGGAATGACAGTTTTGTGGATTTGGTATGGGCTGTGAAGTGGTGAGTCCTGCGTTGTGGACGCAGTTTAATAAAGAGCAGATTAAACAAAGGCCCGGCGTGGGGACGCGCCGGGCCTTTTTGTCTGGGGGAGGGAAATCCTTATTCGAAGGAAAAGGGGAAGTCGAAGACCAGGTCGCCGACGGAAATGCGCAGGGAGAGTTCGTGGGCTTTGGCATCGCGGACGTACCAGAGTTCGCCGGAGGTTTTCTCGCCCGGGGCGAGGTTGGCGGTTTTCAAAGCCACGGCGCGGACGGAAGAGGTTTCGTCGTTGAAGCTGAGGTAGTCGTCCACGGAGGTGGCGTGGTCGGCTACGGTTGCAACCTGCGGGGCCGAACGTTTGTGTAATACGATCGCGCTGGGCGGTGGCACGGCTATGTATTCACTGTGCATGAGCTGGTGATTGACTTCGTTGTGGGCCAGCTTCGACGGATTTTCTTCGCGCAAGTTGCGCAGGCTGGGGGTCAATTCGTCGAGGGTGACGAGCGCGGGAAGCACGAAGACCTCGGTGTTGCTGCCGTTCGAGACGGCGACGCTGGCGTGGAGCTTCCAGCCGGTGTCCTGCAGGGCGACCTGCACGGTGACGCCGTTGGCGGTGGCGGATTCGACCTTGCGGCCGCGGCTGGTGAACTGGTCGCAGCCGGGGGCGCCGGCGTTCCAGCGGACGATGCCGTTGACGGGCGTGGCGTTGATGACGGGTGCGGGCTCATCGAATTCGCGCGCGGGCTGAGCCGCGGGCGTTGCGGTGGTGAGATACATGCGAGCGACGTAGCCGTCTTTGCCATCGGTGGTGCGGATGTGTGCGGTGTAGCCTTCGTTGTCCGCGAGGACCGCGACCTGCTGGCCGCAGGAGAGCGTGGCGATCTGGCGCATCGGCAGGGATTGTTCCGCGTCAGAGGTCATGGGAACGTTGGAGATGCCGGGGCAGTTCACGTAGGCGCGGGGCATCGCTGCAATACCGGAAGTGGCGGCGGATTCGTTTGCGAATAACGGAGAACTTGCAAAAACCAGGGCCGCACCGAAGAGCAGATGTTTTGGGGACAGAGACATGGCCGAACCTCCCTCAGGAATTCAATTAAGAAACTCTCGTTCTATCGATGAGTGAAGTTTTGCGGAATCCGGAGTTTGCGTCCATAGGACGCTCGTACCAAAGGACAGGTAATGGGGAAGCTAACAGCTGACAGCCAACAGTCGACAGTCGAGAATCAAGAAGTTGAAGAGTTGAAGAGTTGAAGAGTTGAAGAGTTGAAGAGTTGAAGAGTTGAAGAGTTCAAGAGTTGAAGAGAAGAGAACGGATAACGCAGAGGCGCAGAGAGCGCGGAGTTGCGCAGAGATGAGGAACCCAAGAGTACAGCCCCTTCGGCCCCGGTGAAGCACACGGGGCACAAAAAACGCGCTTCGCTCAGGGCGAGCAGGAATGGCTGTGCTGTGAGTGGTGGAATTTTACAGGGGTGTAACTTGACCGGAGCGGAGGGCTGCGCTAGGTTGTTTGTAGTTTCTCCGTGTTCGGGCTTCGACGCAGCCGGAAATTCGCAGGAGGAATCCCATCGGCCACCCGTTACGTTCGGCAGAAGTACCCTCCAAGTGGATGAAGCGCACCATACACATTACCGGAAAAATTGAACCCTTCTTTGGCACTTTGGACGAGAACATCCGTTCCCTGGAGGACTACCTGCGCGTGCGGACGCATCTGCACGACACGCGGCTCACCGTGGAAGGCGAGCAGGAAAGCGTCGATCAGGCGGTGCGGATTGTGGAGGAGTACAACCACCTGACGCGGCATGGACGCGAGCTTTCGAGCGCGGAGGTGAAGTCGCTCTTGCGCGTGGCGACGGAAGAGCCGCATGAATCGCCGCGGGGAATGTTTGAGCATGGGCGGGCACGGTCGTTCGGCAAGAAGGTGGTGACGCCGAAGACGGCTACGCAGCGGAAGTACATGGAAGAGATTGAATCGCACGACATGACGTTTGGGATTGGGCCGGGCGGCACGGGGAAGACTTATCTGGCGGTAGCGATGGCGGTGAGCGCGCTGCTGACCAAGCAGATGAACCGGATCATTTTGGCGCGGCCGGCGGTGGAAGCGGGGGAGCGGCTGGGGTTTCTGCCGGGGACACTGCAGCAGAAGATTGATCCGTACATGCGGCCGCTGTACGACGCGCTGTACGACATGCTGGACGCGGACAAGCTGGAGCGGTTTTTGGAGAAGGGGATTATTGAGGTGGCGCCGCTGGCGTTTATGCGCGGGCGGACTTTAAATGATTCGTTTGTGATTCTGGATGAGGCGCAGAACACGACCAGCGAGCAGATGAAGATGTTTTTGACGCGGCTGGGATTTAATTCGAAGGCGGTGATTACCGGGGACATCACGCAGATTGATCTGCCAAGCGGGAAGAAGAGCGGGTTGATCGAGTCGATGGAGATTTGCGGGCGGATTCCGGGAATCAGCACGGTGCAGTTTGGGGAGAAAGATGTGGTGCGACACAATTTGGTGCAGCAGATTATCCGGGCGTATGAAGAGCATGACATGGCGCATCCGCAACGTGGGGGGAAACCTCAGGGGGCCGGCAGGGAGCCGGTGAAACAGGAGACGGCGGAATAGATTGGAAAATAGAAATTGGAAAATTGGGCGGAGAAGAGAGCTGAACGCAGAGACGCTGAGGGCGCAGAGAAGGGGAATACTAAGAGAAGAGCCGGAAAGTTGTGGCCATCGATCGTAAGAGCCCACCCTTACAAACCAAGGGTGGGGCACCCTCAAGTTCAATTGGCCGTCGGCGTAACGAAGAGCACAGCCCCTTCGGCTTCGCTCAGGGCAAGCAAGAATGGCTGTGCCATATGAGATGAGATTGATTGAGAATCGGCAGCGGGTGGTTCGGGTAAGGCTGCGACCACTGGAAGAGTTCTTACAAAACATTCGGGAGGAGATCGGGCTGGGGCCGGAGTGCGTGGCGGTGCGCTTGATTGGCGATGCGGACATGGCGCGGCTGAATGAGACGTATCGGAAGAAAAAGGGGCCGACGGATGTGCTGTCGTTTCCTCCGGCAGCGTGCTCTGGGAAGCCCGGGACATTGAAGCAGCAGGTGCGGAAAGCGCGCGGGGCATTTCTGGGTGACATTGCGATTTCGCCGAAGGTGGCGCGGCGGAATGCGAAGTCGTTGGGGCGCAAGCTCCCAGAGGAACTGAAAGTATTGATTCTGCATGGCGTCCTGCACCTTTTGGGATACGATCATGAAACCGACCGCGGGGAGATGGAACGCATCGAGATGCGACTGCGGCGGAAATTGGGAATTGCGTAATGCTGCAAACCTGGGCATTTGTCGGCAGCATCCTGGTATTGGCGCTGGGGCTGCCCATTTTTTCCTACCTGACGCTGATCTATCGCGAGTTGGGGCGGATGAGCACGGGCCGGGTGCACGAGCACCTGGATATTTTCGAAGCCGAGATTGAACCCAAGCTGAAAATTAATCGAAGGAGCGGCGGGCGGACGTTCCGCATTTTGGGACATTTCTGGCTGGCGTTCGTGGTGCTGGAGACGACGCGGGCGGTGGTGTACCTGGTGCCCAACCGGTGGGAAGCCGCGTTGCAGTTTCTGGTTTTTCTGTCGCTGGAAGTGGTGATTGCGATGCACTTCGTTCCGGACATGCTGCTGTACCGGACGGAGGGGCGGTGGCTGAAGCCTTTGTTGCCAGTGATCCGACTGGCGATGGCGTTGGTTTGGCCGGTGCGTGTTTTTCTGGAAGGCGCGGAATCGCTGGCGCGCATTTCGGAGCAGGATGCGGAGCGCACACAGGGGCAGCGCGCGGAAGAGGGGATTGAGGCGCTGGTGGAAGCGGCGGAAGAGGAAGGGATTATTGAGCCGTCGCAGGCGGATTTGATTGAGCAGGTGGTGGAGTTCAGCGACAAGCGGGTGCGCGAGGTGATGACGCCGCGGCCGGACGTGGTGGCGATGCAGGCAGAGGCGTCGCTGGAAGAGATGCACACACGATTTGTGGAGACGAAGCACGCGAAGATGCCGGTGTATGGGAAGTCGCTGGACGACATTTTGGGCGTGGTGCACGCGCAGGACCTGCTGCAGATTGCGGACACGGATTTGCCGAAGCGCAAGGTGCGGGAATTGATGCGGGCGGTGCTGTTTGTGCCGGAGACGAAGCTGGGCTCGGAGATGCTGAAGGAGATGCGGCAGAAGGGGCAGTCGATGGCGGTGGTGATTGATGAATACGGATCGGTGGCGGGCATCGCTACGGTGGAAGATTTGCTGGAAGAGATTGTGGGCGAAAAACGCGCGGATGAAATGAAGCCATCGCCGGATGCGGTGCGCGAGGCGGACGGCAGCCTGGTGCTGCGGGGCAGCATGGATATTGAAGATGTGGAAGAGTTGCTGGGGATTCACTTCGGGGAAAATTCGGACGAGACGGTGATGACGATCGCGGGATTGCTGAGCCATGTTTCGGGAAAAGTGCCGGCACCCGGCGACAAGGTGGACCTTGAGGGATACCGTTTTGAAGTGCTGGAGGCGAACCAGCGAAAAGTTCTGCGGCTGCGGGCGCGGCATTTGCCGGCTGCGGCGCAGACTGCTCCTCGCTAGTCCATGCGTGGCCCCAGGTCCAAATAGTGAGGTCAGTTTCCGGATATTGGACCTATACATTCAAACTCGCCGGGACTTGGCGACCCATTCCGTTGAGAAATCGAAGCGCAATTAGCCACTCAAGCTTGCTTCCAGACCTTGATTTTGTTTCGCGACTGTGCGGATAGGAACAGCGGCCACTGGGGCGCAGTGGGTACTATGCTTGCTGAGCGCAGCGTCAATGTTGTGCGTCGAGCGAGTTCACGAGGGAGAATCAAATGAAGACATTGCTAATTACGGGTGCGTTGGTGCTGGTGCTATCGGTGGCCGGTTGCGGCTGGGGCCCAACGCCAGCGGCGCAAGGACCACCAGGACCGCAAGGACAGACGGGCCAGACCGGACAATCCGGGCAGACGGGAGACCCGGGACAATCCGGACAACAGGGTGCGACGGGGCAGGTTGGAGATGCGGGCCAGACGGGCGACGCCGGCCGGCAGGGTCGTGAAGGCCGAGAAGGTAAAGAAGGCCGAGAGGGTAGAGAAGGCCAGGATGCCCCATGTCCAGCAGGGGAGCATCGCCATACAAACCCGGAAACTGGAAAAGTGATTTGCGTCAGGGACTAAGGTCCTTCGGCTAAATCCAGACTCCGAAAAGAACTTCGGCAACAATCCACCGCCACTCGATTGGCGGTGGAGTAAGGTTTTGAAAACGCTTGCGCTGACATCTCCGCGATCCCACGATATACTCGGGGCACTCGACATTCTTGTCGACATCGGCGCATTTGCCGAGAAGGAGGTGATCCAGTGAGGTACGGTTTACGTTGAAGTAGTAGAGGAGGCGCTTGTGAGGTTGCCGAGCGCCTCTCTCTCCCTTTGGTGAGCAAACTCCTGATAACCGGGATGGTGGTTTTCAGGGGTGGAGCAGAAGCAGCAGAAGAATCACACCCACGATTCCGATCAAAATAACCCCTGCAAAGATTCGCGAAATAAATGGTCCAGCAAAAGTAAGAGCGGCCCCTGTCTCTTTGGTGGCAATGGTGGGTCCAGTATACCGACTCCCGTTACTTTTCTCGGTGGACCGCCCATGCGCGAAGATGCTGCCTTAGGCTCGGGCTCAGGCTCCCACTCTCTAAATTCGTAGGGCATCTCCGAAATGCTACTCTCAAGTCAGGAACTTCGTCCAGCGGTAGAAATTTGCTTTAACACTTGCTGGACGGACTAAACTCCAGTGCGCGTTTGAGCGACTCCCGCGATACCATTAACTAGGCGGCTTCGGTTTCTACATACCGAAGGATGCCTGTGTGTGCGGGAGCTTGCGGAGAAAAAATGAGCGAGGGTATGGGACAGAAAAAAGCAGAGGCGAAGAAGGGATTTAAGGCGGGGTTTGTGGCCATTATTGGGCGGCCGAATGCGGGGAAGTCCACGCTGGTGAACCGGTTGGTGGGGCAGAAGGTGGCGATTGTTACTTCGAAGCCGCAGACGACGCGCAATAGGATTCAGGGGATTGTGACGCGGCCGGAGGGGCAGATTGTGTTTATTGATACGCCGGGGTTGCATGAGGGGACGACGGCGCTGAACCGGCAGATGATGCGGGAGGTGGCGGCGGCGCTGGAAGGGATTGATGTGCTGCTGTTGATGGTGGATGCGAGCCGGACCATGCCGCATGCGGATTCACTGCTGCTGGACCGGGCGCAGCGTTATCCGAACAAGACGATTCTGGCGTTGAATAAGATTGACCGCGTGCCGCGGCCGAAGCTGTTGCCGCTGCTGGATGCGTTTGGGAAGGCGTTTCCGTTTGCGGCGCTGGTGCCGATTTCTGCTTTGAAGGGCAGCGGTTGCGATGCGCTGGTGAAGGAGATTTTTAAGGCGCTGCCGGAGGCGGAGGCTTATTTCCCGGAGGACCAGATTACGGATCAGCCGGAACGGTTTCTGGCGGGCGAACTGATACGGGAGAAGGCGATTCAATTGACGTACCACGAAGTGCCGCACGCGCTGGCGGTGATTATTGACAAGTATGAGGAAGGGGCGACGCTGCTGAAGATTCACGCTACGTTGCATGTGGAGCGGGATTCGCAGAAGAAGATTTTGATCGGGCATAAGGGCGACATGCTGAAGAAGATTGGGACGGAGGCGCGGAAGGAATTGGAGAAGTTGCTGGGGATTAAGATTTATCTGGAGATGTTTGTGAAGGTGGTGGCGGATTGGCGGGAGAATCCGGGGAAGGTGCGGGAGCTTGATTGGCATTCGCAGTTGGAGGCGTTGGCGGAGGATCAGGTGGGGCAGTTTGGCGGGGCGGAGGAAGAGGAAGAGGAAGAGAAAGGCTAATGCAGAGACGCTGAGGGCGCAGAGGTTCGCGGAGAAGAGGAAAGCCAGGAGAAGAGTCGGAAGGTTGTGGCGTTCGATCGTAAGACCCACCCTTCGCAAAAGGCGCGAAGGATGGGGCACCCTCAAGTTCATTTTTGCGGCGGCGTTGGACCGGAAACCCAAGAGGGCCGGGCGAGCCCGGCCCCTACAAGGAGAGTGGGGTTTGGGGATTACTCGGGGGCGGCGATGCCGAGGGATTTCATTTTGCGGTAGAGGTGGCTGCGCTCTAGCCCCAAGGCACTCGCGGTTTGGGTCATGTTCCAGCGGTGCTCCTGGAGTTTGCGGAGGATGAATTCGCGTTCGTAGGCGCTGCGGGCTTCGTGCAGGGTGGAGTAGGGTTGCTGGGGGCTTTCGGCTACGCCGCGGAAGAGTTCGGGCGGCAGGTGGTGCGGTTCGATGCGGGCTTGCGGGCAGACGATAACCAGGCGTTCCACCAGGTTTCTTAATTCACGAACATTGCCGGGCCAGGGATAGCGGAGCAGGATTTCCATTGCGCCGTCGGTGAGTTCGCGCGTCTTCTTTCCATATTCGGAGCTGAATTCCGCGAGGAAATAGCGCGCGAGGACGGGGATGTCTTCCTTGCGATCGCGCAGGGGCGGAACGAAGAAGGGAATTACGTTGAGGCGGTAGAAGAGATCCTGGCGGAAGGCGCCGCGGGCGATTTCCTGCTCGAGATTTTTGTTCGTGGCGGCGATGACGCGGACATCCACGTGGAGCGTTTGGTTGGAGCCGACGCGTTCGAAGCGCTGCTCTTCGAGGACGCGCAGGACTTTGGATTGCGTGCGGAGGCTCATGTCGCCGACTTCGTCGAGGAACAGTGTGCCGCCGTCGGCTTTGGCGAATTTGCCGATTTTATCTTCGCTGGCGCCGGTGAAGCTGCCTTTCACGTGGCCGAAGAGTTCGGATTCGATGAGTTCTTCGGGGATGGCGGCGCAATTCACTTCGACGAAGAAGGCTTTGTTGCGAAGGCTGGCGGCGTGGAGCGAGCGGGCGACGAGTTCTTTTCCCGTGCCACTTTCGCCGAAGATTAAGACGCGGCCGTTGGTGGGGGCGGTGACGGCGATCTGCTGGCGCAGGGCTTTCATGGGGACGCTGTCGCCGACGATGCGGTAGCGGTGGCCGAGTTCGGTGTGGAGGAGTTGGTTTTCTTCCTGGAGGCGGCGCTGCTCGATGGCGTTGCGAACGAGGACGATGATGCGTTCGAGCGAGAGAGGCTTTTCGATGAAATCGAAGGCGCCGAGCTTCGTGGCGCGAACGGCGGTTTCGATGGTGCCGTGGCCGGAGATGATGATGACGCTGGGCGGCTGAGGAAGGCTCTGGATGCGGCTGAGGGCTTCCATGCCGTCCATGCCGGGGAGCCAGACGTCGAGGAGAACGACTTCGACGGCGCCGGAGGAGAGGCGTTCGAGAGCGATTTCGGCGGATTCGACGGCTTCGACGGAGTAGCGCTCGTCGCGGAGGATGGAGGAGAGCGACTCGCGGATGCCGGCTTCATCATCCACGATGAGAATTTTGGGGCTGGCGCTCATCGGTCGGTGTCGGCTCCGGTACGCTCGGCGGCCGCGGCGGCGGGAAGTTCCACGACGGGCAATTCAATCAGGAAGCGGGAGCCGCGGGGCTGGTGGTCTTCCATGCGCAGAGAGCCGCCATGTTCGGCGATGATGCGTGCGGCGATGGCGAGGCCGAGGCCGGTGCCGCGATCTTTTGTTGAGAAGTGAGGCAGAAACAATTTGTCCTTGTCTTCCGGCGATATTCCTTTGCCAGTATCGGAAACGGAAATTTCAATAGTATCGGATTCCGGGCGCAATTGCGTGGTGACGGCGATTTCGCGGAGGGGTTCGCCTTCTAGGGCTTCGGCGGCATTGTCGATGAGGTTGACGATGACGCTGCGGAGGAGTTGGCCGTCCGCGCGGATGGCGGGGAGATTCGGCTCCAGATTGATTTTGAGGCGGATGCCGTCGAGGCGGCCGGAAAAGAGTTGCAGGGCTTCGCCAACGACGATATTTGCGTCGGTGGGCAGAATCTTGGCGGTGGGGAAGCGAACGAACTGGGAAAATTCGTTGACGAGCGAGGACAGCGTGGAGACTTCGCGGACGATCAGGCCGGCACATTCCTGGGTGATGCGGGTGAGTTCAGGATCTTTGGGAGTTTCGTGAGCTTCCTCGCGGCGCCGGAGTAGAAGCGTCAGGCGTTGCGCGGAAAGCTGGATGGGCGTCAGCGGATTCTTGATTTCGTGGGCGATGCGGCGGGCGACTTCCTGCCAGGCGGCGGATTTTTGGGCATGGAGCATTTCGGTGAGGTCGTCGAAGACGAGGACGTAGCCCATGTTGGCGCGGCGGGGGCCGAGGGAACTGACGGTGGCGGCGAGGTGGCGGACGCGGCCGTTGACGATGACTTCGATTTCGCGGGAGACGACGCCCATGCGGAGCGCGCGGCGCATGAGGGATTGCACGGTGCGATGAGGGTCGGGGCCGAGGAGGCTTTCGAGCGACTCGATGATATTTTCGCCGATGTTGAACATGCGGAGGAGGGCGGCGTTGGTGCGCTGGATGACGCCGTCGGCGTTGAGGTAGATGACGCCGGCGGGAATGTTTTCGAGGACGGTTTCCATGAGCTGGCGGCGGCGCTCGAGTTCCTGGACGGCTTGCTGGAGATTGCGGGTGAACTCGTCAATCTGGGAGCGGGAGTCGCGGAGTTGCGTGGTCATGGTGTTGAAGGAGCGGACGAGGACGCCGAGCTCGTCCTGCACCTGTTCGGGGACCTGGAAGTCGAAATTGCCGGTGGAGACTTCGCGGGTGCCTTCGGCGAGGGCCTGGATGGGGACGGTGACCTGCTTGGCGAGGAAGAGAGCGACCCACATGGCCGCGGAAAGAACGAGGAGCGTGAAGAAGAAAAGAATGAGCAGCATCTGTTTTTTCAACGCGCGAAGATTCTGCTTTAAGTTTTCGTAATCGCTGATTTGCTGCTGAATGACCGTCCAGCGCTTCACGAAATCGGGGCCGGTGCGATAGGCGGCGACGAGCGTCCCCTGTTCCGAGCCGTTGAGGGTGACGGGAACGTGTGCGGCGAAGTAACTTCTGTTTTTGGACTGCCAGATTTCCACGCCGCTCGGCAACGAGTTTTGCAGAGTGCCTTGTTCGCCGCTGACGCTGCAGATGTTGAGCGTGCGGTCTTCCTGCTGGTCGTCGCAAACCACGCCGCCTTTGACGAATTTGCCTTTGGAGTCGAAGACCCAGACGGCGTCGAGGCCAGCTGTGAAGGCGTGCTGGAGGAAGGCTTCGGGAGTTTCGCCTGCGTGCTGCGCGGCTTGATAGCCGAGGGTGTGGAGACGCGGAAGGGTGGCGCGGCCGAGGTCGTTCAGGAGTTTTTGGGTTTCTTCGGAGACGATTTCGAGAGGCCGGGGGAACCAGCGGCCGAGCGTACGGTTGAGAAGCGCATAACTGATGAAGAACATGAAAATGACGGGGAGAAGAGAGACGGCCACGGCGCCCATCACCATTTTGGTTTTGAAGCGCGCGCCCAATTGCTCTTTGCTGCGCTCGACCAGCAACCGAACGATGTTGCGAAGAACGATGAGGCCGAAGATGAGCAGGGCCGCGGTGATGAAGCTGTTGACGGCAAACAGAGTGATGAGCTCGCGCCAGGACCCCGGTTCAAAGGGCACGTCCAGCGACCCCATGGTAAAGACGGCGCCGAGGAGCAGGGTGACAAAGATGCCCCCGAAAACCAACTTAGGGCGCGATTTGTCGCTGACGGGAGTCACTGGGAACCTTTCACGGGTTGCGGCAGGAAGGAACGTAGTGCGCACCGGGAGCAGAGCGGGGCGCGGGTGCGGCAGAAGTTTTTGCCGGTGCGGACGATCAGGGCATGAAATTCGTTGAAGAGTTGGGAGTCGTTGGGTAAACTTTTTTCGAACAGCCCTCGAATCTCCTCGTACGATTCTTTTCCGGCAGCGAGTCCATGGCGTTGCAGAATGCGCCGCGTATAGGCGTCCACAACGAAGACGGGGTGATTCCCTGCATAGAGCAGGATGGAATCCGCGGTTTCGGGTCCGATGCCGTGGACGCGAAGGAGTTGCTCTCGCAACTTTTCCGTGGGAGTGCGAAACATCACCACCAGGGAGCCGCGATGATCCTTTCGGAGAAACTTCACGAATGCCTTGAGCTTTCGCGCTTTTTGCCGGAAGTAGCCAGAGGAGCGGATGAGGAGGGCGAGTTTCGGCTGGGGAGCCTTTTCGATGGCGGAGGGTGTGAGGAAATTCGCTTGGCGCAAATTGGCGATGGCCCGTGCGGCGTTTACCCAACTGGTGTTTTGAACCAGGATGGCGCCGACGATCACTTCGAACGGCGCTCGGCCCGGCCACCAGTGCTGTTCGCCGTGCGCCTGAAACAATGCATCGAAGTATTGAGGAAGGATAGGCAGGCTCTCCGGAGCCGGCGTGGCGCGAGGCTGACGGCTGCGGCGGCCGGATTGACGGATCGGCGCGGTTGCACGGTGGGGCGCGGGCAAAGTGGGGCTCATACACATCTCTTTCGCACGATATCCACGCCCTGCTGGCAAGTCAAGAACGCGTACCTGTCCTTCCATTCGGTACCCTGATCAACGGTACAGGTATTAGCGAATTCACAACGAGGTGTCAAAATCTGGCACCGCGAACACAGGCTGTTTGCTATGTTTGGCGTAGGGTGCACGATTTCTAGGGAGCGCTGCGGATGTCTGTCCGTCTTGGCGAAATCTTATTAAAGGAAAGCCTCATCACCCAGGACCAACTGGATAAGGCGCTGGAATTTCAGCGTTCGAACGGTGGGAAGCTGGGAAGTTGCCTGACGAAGATGGGCTTCATTACCGATGATGACATCACCGGTGTGCTTTCGCGCCAATACGGCGTGCCCTCCATCAATCTGAAATATTACGAAATCGATCCCAACGTTATAAAGCTGATTCCGCAAGACACGGCGCTGCGCTACCAGGTGGTGCCACTTTCGCGCGTCGGCTCGGTGCTGACGATTGCGATGACGGATCCAACCAACGTCTTCGCGATGGACGACATCAAGTTTATGACCGGCTTCAACGTGGAGCCGGTGGTGGCGTCGGAATCGGCGATTGGCGAAGCGATCGGCCGGTTTTATGGCGGCGGCAATGCCAGCCACGAAGAGCTAAGCAACCTGATGAAGGACCTGGTGGACGAGGACCAGGAACTGGAGTTGGCGGCAGAAGAGCAGGAACTGGACGCGGCTTCGCTGGAAAAGGCCGCGGAAGAAGCGCCGATCATCAAGCTGGTGAACCTGATCTTGACGGATTCCGTGAAGCGGGGTGCGAGCGACATTCACGTGGAGCCTTACGAAACCGAAATGCGCGTGCGCTTCCGCGTTGACGGCGTGCTGCAAACGGTGATGAATCCGCCGATGAAGCTGCGGGACGCGATCACGAGCCGCATGAAGATCATGGCCAAGCTGGACATCGCGGAAAAGCGGCTGCCGCAAGACGGCCGCATCATGATCAAGTACAAGGCCGACGGAAAGAAGAAGGAACTCGACTTCCGCGTTTCAACGGTGCCGACGCTCTACGGCGAAAAGATCGTGCTTCGGCTTTTGGACAAGGAAAACCTGCGTCTGGACATGACCAAGCTGGGTTTCGAGCCGGAGTCGCTGAAGAAATTCGAACGCAACATTTTGAAACCGTACGGGATGGTGCTGGTTACGGGGCCGACGGGTTCCGGTAAGACAAACACTTTGTATTCGTCGGTGGCGCGGTTGAACCAGGTGGACACCAACATTATGACCGCGGAAGATCCGGTTGAGTTCCAGTTGTCGGGTATCAACCAGGTACAGATGAAGGAGCAGATCGGGTTGAACTTCGCCGCGGCGCTGCGCGCCTTTTTGCGGCAAGACCCCAACATTATTCTGGTCGGAGAAATTCGCGACTTTGAAACGGCGGAAATCGGCGTGAAGGCGGCGCTGACCGGCCACTTGGTGCTTTCGACGCTGCACACCAACGATGCGCCCTCGACAATCAGCCGCTTGATGAACATGGGTATTGAGCCGTTCCTGGTGGCGACCTCGGTGAACCTGATTTGCGCGCAGCGCCTGGTTCGCAGGATTTGCGTGAACTGCAAGGAAGAGCTGGAAGTTCCGGAGCAGGCCTTGATCGATGCGGGGTATACAGCCGAAGAGGTAAAGACGACGAAAATTTACCACGGGAAGGGCTGCACAACCTGCAACAAGAATGGCTACAAGGGACGCACGGGTTTATATGAAGTGATGGAGATTAACGACGAATTGCGCGAGCTGATCCTGGTTGGCGCTTCGGCCCTGGAATTGAAGAAGAAGGCGATCGAACAGGGCATGATTACGCTGCGCCGGAGCGGACTGATTAAGGTGGCGCTGGGACAGACCACGATGGAAGAAGTCTTGCGCGAAACGGTTCTATAAGCAGGAAAGGGTGCAGAAATGCCAGGGATAACGCTCAGCGAATTGTTGAAGAAGATGATCGAAATGGGAGGCAGCGACCTTCATATCACGACAAACAGCGCGCCGCGGGTGCGCGTCCATGGGCATCTACGTCCGCTGGACATGCCGCCGCTGACGGCGGCGGACACGAAATCGCTGGCGTACAGCGTGTTGACGGACGCGCAGAAGCACCGGTTCGAAGAAAATCTGGAACTGGACTTTTCGTTTGGCTTGAAGAATCTGGCGAGGTTCCGCGGAAATGTATTCAACCAGCGCGGCGCGGTCGGAGCGGTGTTTCGTACCATTCCGTGGGAGATCAAGGGATTCGACGCGCTTGGGCTTCCGCTAGTAGTCAAGGGCCTATGCGACAAGCCACGCGGACTGGTGCTGGTGACCGGGCCGACGGGTTCGGGCAAGTCCACGACGCTTGCGGCGATGCTCGACAAGATCAACGCCGAGCGTGAAGAGCACATGATCACGATCGAGGACCCGATCGAATTTCTGCACAATCACAAGAAGTGCCTGGTGAACCAGCGCGAAGTGCACGCGGACACGCACTCGTTTGCCAATTCACTGCGCGCCGCGCTACGCGAAGACCCCGACGTGGTGCTGATCGGCGAAATGCGCGACCTGGAAACCATTGAGTCGGCACTGCGCATCGCGGAAACCGGGCACTTGACGTTTGCGACGCTGCACACGAACTCCGCCGCGTCCACCATCAACCGCATTATTGACGTGTTCCCGGCGCACCAGCAGCCGCAGATTCGCGCGCAGCTTTCGATGGTGCTGGAAGGGATCCTTTGCCAGGCGCTGTTGCCGCGCTCAGACAACCGCGGGCGCTACATGGTGATGGAAGTACTGATCCCAACGCCCGCGATCCGCAACCTGATTCGCGAAGACAAGATCCATCAAGTGTATTCGGCGATGCAGACGGGCACCACGCAGACAGGGATGCAGACATTTAACCAGGGGCTGGCCAACGCGTATTTCCAGAAGGTGATCACGTTGGATACGGCGTTGTCGCGGTCTTCGAACGCCGACGAGTTGCAGGACATGATCAACCGCGGTGTGGCTACGACGGCGGGATCGACGGGGAAGGCCCCGGCCGGGAAGAGTCCGGCGGGCTCGAAACATTAAGCGATTGTTTTCGGGAGAAGGAAAGACAAGAATTTTAGCGTTTAAGGAGGAAAGGTTATGCCGGTCTTTACTTATCGAGGAACGAATCGGTCGGGCGGGTCGGTCGCTGGGGAAATGACGGCGTCCAGCAAGGCGGAGCTGCAGAGTCTACTGCGTCGCCAGCAGATTACACCGACGAAGATGTCCGAAAAGGGCAAGGAGTTCAATCTGCCCACGTTTGGCGGCAGCGTCTCCGCCAAAGAACTCGCGGTGTTCACCCGGCAGTTCTCGGTGATGATCGACGCGGGACTTCCGCTGGTGCAGTGCCTGGAAATTCTGGCCAGCCAGCAGGAGAACAAGCTGTTTCAGAAGGTGCTGACAGGCACGCGCGCCGCGGTGGAGAGCGGCAGCAACCTGTCGGTGGCAATGAAGCAGTACCCGAAGGTGTTTGACCCGCTCTACAGCAACATGGTGGAGGCGGGGGAGACGGGCGGTATTCTCGACACCATTCTGCAGCGCCTTTCGACGTACATCGAAAAGAACGTGAAATTGAAGGCGGCGGTCAAGTCGGCGTTGATTTACCCGATCGGCGTCATAAGCATCGCCGGAGCCGTCATTACGCTGTTGCTCTGGAAGGTGGTGCCGATTTTCGCGACCTTGTTCGCGGGATTGGGCGTGGACCTGCCGTTGCCGACGAAGATCGTAATCGGATTGAGCAACTTCGTGGGCAGCTACTTCGGATTGTTAATCGTGGTTGCGATTGTGGCGGGAGTCGTCGGCATGAAGATATGGTACGGAACGGCGCCAGGGCGATTTATCATCGACAGCGTAGTTCTAAAGCTGCCGGTTCTGGGAATGCTAATGCGCAAAATCGCGGTGGCGCGGTTTACGCGAACGCTGGGTACGCTAATCTCGTCCGGTGTGCCAATCCTGGAGGGATTGGATATCACCGCGAGGACATCGGGGAATGCGGTGGTGGAGAGGGCGCTGTTCCAAGTCCGCAAAGCCCTTGAGGAAGGCAAATCGCTTACCGAACCGTTGAAGGAATCCGCGGTATTTCCGGGCATGGTTACGCAGATGATCTCGGTCGGCGAACAGACCGGCGCGATGGATGCCATGCTGCAGAAGATTGCGGACTTCTACGAGGATGAAGTGGACGCGGCGGTGAAGGACCTTTTGACCGCACTGGAACCGGTGATGATCGTTTTCCTCGGCGTGGTGGTCGGCGGCGTGGTCATTTCCATGTACTTGCCGCTGTTCTCGCTGATCGGGAAACTCAGCCAGCACTAGGAAGATGGCAATTTGGAAATGGAGGACAGGGGAACTGCTGCTGTCCTCCATTTTTTCTTTAAGATAGAAATAGAGATGAGCGCGCAAACCGGGGGGCTGCCGCTCGACGCATGGAACAGTCGCTAAATCGCCGTGAATGGGTGGACTGGCTCACGCGTGTCCGCCTGCTGTTGATCGCGCTGATTCTGGGAGTCGGCGTGGTGTGGCCGCAATACGTTCCGACGAATACTTCGCCGCGTTATTTCCTGCCGATCGTCATCCTCTGGATCACCATTGGAATCCTGCACTTGATCCTGGTGCGGTTGCTGCCCGGGGCTTCCTGGCTGGGCGGGCTGCAGGTTTCGTGCGATGTAGTGATGATCACGGGCATAGTGTATTCGACGGGGCTTCAGGACAGCTACTTTACCTCGCTGTATCTGCTGTTGATAATCGTCGCGAGTATTTTGTTCAGCCGCCAGGCGGCATACTTCACAGCGGCGTTGTGCTTGTCCGGGCTCGGGCTTCTGACGTGGCTGGTGCAAACGGGGCGAGTGCCGCAAACCTCGGTGGCGGCGCCGACCACGGAGACGCTGCGCACTTGGTTTCTGAGCAATTCACTGGGATTCCTGGCGATCGCGTATCTTTCCAGCCTGCTGGCCCACTCGCTGCGCAGCAAGAGTTTCGAACTGGAGGAGAAGCGGGAAGAGCTGCTGGAACTGCAGGACTTTACGTCGGACATAATCCACTCGATGCGCGGCGGGCTGGTGACGACGGATCTGGATGGACGGGTGGTGCTGTTGAATCGGACCGGCGAGGAAATACTTGGAAGGACATTCGCGGAATTGCGAGGACGCGATTTACGGGAAGTGAGCCCGGAATTCTGGCAGCACGAGCTCAGCACGGCGCCAGAGAAGCTTTCGTTGCGGCGGGAGATCGAGGTGCGTATTCCCGGGGGGCAGAAGCGCTATCTGGGGATTTCGGTGTCACCGCTGAGGACGAGGGACACCCAGCGCAGCGGATACGTTTTCAATTTTCAGGACCTGACGGAACTGCGGCGGCTGGAGCAGGAAGTGGCGACGAAGGAGCGGATGGCGGCGGTCGGGCGGCTTTCCGCGGCAATCGCGCACGAAATCCGGCAGCCGCTGACAGCCATGGCGGGAGCGGTGAAGGAGTTGGCGCGGCTGGTGCCGCTCGAAGAGGACGAAAAGCACCTGGTGAATATCGTGAGCCGGGAATCGGAGCGCCTGAATCAGATCATCACGGACTTTCTGAATTTTTCGCGAGAGAAATCATTTGTGTTTCAGGAGACGGACGTGCGGCCGCTGCTGGACGAAACACTGACGCTGCTGGAGCGAAAACCGGGCGCGGCGGAGAAATTGCAGATTGTGCGGGCGTTCAACGGAGAAGCGTCGGTGGCGCGGGTGGATGCGAACAAGATGAAACAAGTGTTCTGGAACCTTTGCGATAACGCGGTGCGAGCCATGCCACAGGGCGGAACGCTGACGGTGAAAATGGAGCATGTTCCGGACTGGCTGCGAATATCGTTCCGCGACACGGGCGTGGGGCTGGACCCGCAGCAGCGGGCGAAGATTTTTGAACCACTGCAATCGAATTTTGAGGGCGGGACGGGCCTTGGGCTGGCGATCGTTTACCAGATTGTGCAGGCACACAACGGGCGCATCATGGTCTACAGCGAGAAGGAAAAAGGCGCGGAGTTCATTGTTGAGCTGCCGCGGACGGAATGAGGCTCTATGCAGGCGACGAAAGTAGCGGCGAAAGAAACGAAGAAGGAAGCGGCGCACATTCTGGTAGTGGATGACGAGAAATCGCTGTGCGAGCTTCTGGAGATCACGTTTCGCAAAGACGGTCATCGCGTCGAGGTGGCCAACGGCGTGGAGGCGGCGCGGCGCAAGCTGGAAGGGTCTTTGTTCGACATTGTAATTTCCGACATCCGCATGCCCGGGGGAACGGGGCTGGACCTTTTGCGGTTTACAAAGGAAATCGCGCCGGATTCGTTTTTTCTGCTGATGACGGCGCTGCCGGACCTGGACACGGCCGTGGATGCGCTGAATTCCGGAGCAGACCGGTTCGTCATTAAGGATCACAATTATGTAGAGCAGTTACGCCGGGCAGTGGGGGAAGTTTCCGAAAGCCTGAAATGGAAGAAGGAAGCCCGGTACCTGCGGCGGGAATTGCGGCGGCTGACCGGACTGGACAATATCATCGGACAAAGCCCGAAGATGAAAGCCATCTTCGACATGATTCAGACGGTGGCGCCGCAGAACAGTCGCGTGCTGATCACCGGGGAAAGCGGGACGGGTAAGGAGTTGGTGGCGCGCGCGATCCATGAAAACAGCGCCAGGGCGCAGACGCCGTTCATCACCATCAATTGCGGAGCCTTTCCGGAAACATTGTTGGAGTCGGAGTTGTTCGGCTACATGAAAGGGGCATTCACGGGGGCGAACGAAAATCGGCGCGGGTTGTTCGAGGCGGCCGACGGCGGCACGCTGTTCATGGACGAAATTGGCAACATGAACCTGGCGATGCAGGTGAAGCTTTTCCGCGTGCTACAGGAGGGGAAGGTGCGGCCACTGGGAAGCACGGACGAACTGGATGTGGACGTGCGCGTGATCGCGGCCACGAATAAAGATCTGGAGAAGGCCATTGCCGCCGGGGAGTTCCGGGAAGATTTGTTTTACCGGTTGAGCGTCATTCCCATTCATGTGCCATCGCTGAGGGAACGGAAGGAAGACATTCCGCTGCTGGCGAGGTATTTTCTGGAGAAGTTCCGGAAGTCCATGGAGAAACCGATTCAGGGGATTTCGCCGGAAGCGATGAGCCTGCTGGAATCTTACGCCTGGCCGGGAAATGTGCGTGAATTGGAGAACACGATCGAACGGGCCGTGGCGCTGGAAGCCGGGAGCGAGATCAGCGCGAAGGTGCTGCCAGAACGGGTGCATGGCATTGCGCCAGCAGTGGGGGCTTCGCTTTCGCAATCGGCTCCGGTGCAGATCCCCGAAGACGGAATTGATTTTGAGCAGGTGGTGGCCGGCACGGAACGGCGCTACCTGCAGGCGGCGCTTGCGAAAGCTGATGGAGTGCGGACGGAAGCGGCGCAAATCTTGAAGATCAGTTACCGGTCGTTCCGGCATTATGCGAAGAAGCATAACCTTTGATTCAACCCCTGGAGATAGAGGAACAGAACTTGAAGATGAAACTGCACCATCGCATAGTCGAGAATTGTCGACAATTTGTGTCACTCCTTTGTGCCCTTAACTGCCGGTATTTCGGGCATGGACAGGGATGGAACATAAGTGCGGTGTTGGCCGGGAGGGCTGGTTCGCCGCAAAGCTATGATAATAAGGGACTAATATCAATTGGTCACGGTACTGGAACCAAGGGAAAGATTGGCATCCCCCGTGCACTTAGTCCGAGCGTGCTAAGGCACCATACACTCTCTCAAGGAGATTTCATGAAGAAGCAAAAGGGTTTCTCTCTTATCGAGTTGCTGATCGTCGTGGCGATCATTTTGATCATCGCGGCCATCGCTATTCCGAACTTGCTACGTGCCAAGATTGCGGCGAACGAGTCTTCGGCGTCGGGATCGGTTCGTACGATTGTTACCGCCGAAGTTTCCTATGCTAACGCCTATGGCGCCGGCTACGGGACCTTGGCGCAGCTAGGCAGCGCGGCACCTTGCGTTCCGGGTACGGTCGCGACCGCGGCTGCAGCGTGCTTGATTGACTCCGTTTTGGCCGCTGGCCTCAAGAGCGGTTACAACATCGCGGCAGCTCCGCTGGGCGCGAATAACTCCGGGTTCGAAGCTGCTGCGTGGCCACAGCGAGTGGGCGTCAGCGGTCAGCGTACGTTTTGCGCGGAGGAATCCGGCGTGATTCGCGTTGACGTTGCGGGCGGCGGCAATCCTGGTACGGAAGCTGCATGCGACGCATTCCCTGCCATCCAGTAAGAGGCAGAGATGCAAATAGATTTGGGGGAGGACGCGAGTCCTCCCCTTTTTCTTTGGTAGCAAGAGTTTGAGTCGACGGTGAAGGTGATTGGATTTCGATCATGCTCAAGCAAAGCGAACAGAACGCAGGAAAAAGGCGAGCGTCAACCAGAACGGCGGTACTCGCGAAGTCTCTCGCATCGGCCCGTTTTTGTCGTTTGTGGTGACACAAAGTGGCAATTCGGCCGGGACCGCAATAACCCCAGACTGCTGGAACCCAAAGGTGGCAGAACCTGGGAGCCGACAAGACGTTTATATTCAGCAAGTTTGCCTTGTAGGGCGCAGAACCAAAAGTGAATTGAGAAATGGCATTGATGTTGCACTAAGCTTAAAGAGCACCTGACGGAAATTCATATTTCAAGGAGATTTTGATGAAGAAGCAAAAGGGTTTCTCTCTTATCGAGTTGCTGATCGTCGTGGCGATCATTTTGATCATCGCGGCCATCGCGATTCCGAACTTGCTGCGTGCCAAGATTGCGGCGAACGAGTCTTCGGCGTCGGGATCGGTTCGTACGATTGTTACCGCCGAAGTTTCCTATGCCAACGCCTATGGCGCCGGCTACGGGACTTTGATTCAGCTTGGCAGCGCTGCACCTTGCGTTCCGGGTACGGTCGCGACCGCGGCTGCAGCGTGCTTGATTGACTCCGTTTTGGCCGCTGGCCTCAAGAGCGGTTACAACATCGCGGCAAATCCGCTTGGCGCGAATAACGCCGGGTTCGAAGCTGCTGCGTGGCCACAGAGAGTAGGCGTGAGCGGTCAGCGTACGTTTTGCGCGGAGGAATCCGGCGTGATTCGCGTTGACGTTGCGGGCGGCGGCGATCCTGGTACGGAAGCTGCATGCGACGCGTTCCCGTCAATCCAGTAAGAGGAAGAAGTGTAAGAGGATCCGGGGGAGGACGAGAGTTCTCCCCCTTTTTCTTTCGCAGGAAGATTTTTAGTGGACGGCGGATTGCAGTGGATTACAATCATGCGCATGCAAACAGAGCGGAGGGCAAACAATCGCGGGGTCCGAGCGGACTCAGGATTCTCGCTGATCGAGCTCCTGATCGTTGTGGCGATCATTCTGATCATCGCAGCGATTGCGGTCCCGGACTACCTGAACTCGAAGATGGCGGCGAACGAAGCTTCTGCCGTGGAGAGCATGCGCACCATCCAGACAGCTGTAATCTCATACGCAAACAGCTACCCAGCCATTGGTGATCCCGTCCTGCTCTCTGATCTCGGGACCGGCGGCACGAACCCTTGCGTTGCGGCGGCAAACCAAGCCTGTTTGATTGATCCGCTTCTGGCTGCCGGCACAAAGAGCGGTTACGTCCTGACTTACGTTCAAGACACTACAACGACTCCTTCCACTGGATATACCATCAACGCGGACCCCATCAGCCGTGGCAGGACCGGCCGGCGGAGTTTCTACACCGATACTCCAGGCGTAATCCGTTTCAATCTCGCTGCCCCGGCGACGGCAGCAGATCCACCGCTTTAGGAATCTGTAAGACAGCGGTCCGCAACGAGTCCGAAAAGAGCCCACCCCTCTCGACAGTTGAAGACGATTGGTACTGGCCTGTTAGACTGGCAGAATGTTACAGCTGCCGCGTTTCCTGTTGTTCCTCTCTCTGACAATCACAGTCGGTTCGGACGTCGAGACTTCAGTCATTCGGTTGGAGGCACGGTATCGCGCCGCGAGAACGCTGCAGGCCAACTTTCTGGAGCGGTATTCGGAGAATGGGAAGCAGGTGCGGGTGGAGGCGGGGAAGGCGTATTTTTTGCGGCCGGGGAAAATGCGGTGGGAATATGAAAAGCCAGAGAAAAGCTTGTTTCTGGTGGACGGCAAATTTGTGTGGTTCTACGCGCCGGATGATCACACCGCGACGCGCATGCCCGCCAAGAAGAGCGATGACTGGCGCACGCCGATTGCCTTTCTGACAACCGGAATAAAGCTTGCCCGCATCTGTTCTGAAGTAGGCCCGGCGTTGGATGCAAAGCCGTCGAAGGCGGGGAACGAGATTTACCGCTGCGTTCTGCGCGCGGCCGAGGACGAGAAGGGCGGAGCGGCGCAAAAGGTGCTGTTCGAAGTTACTCCGGAGAGTGAACTGGCGCGCATCGTGATCCCACAGGAAGCGGGGATGCAAATTGAATTTGAGTTCAAGGATTGGGAGTGGAACCCGGCGCTTGCAAAGACTCTCTTTCAATTTGAGCCGCCGCCAGGAACGGTGATTGTAAATGGCTTGCTACCCGAGGCCCCCGGGATGCGTCAGTAAGGATGTAGGTGCTCAAGTGCAGGTATTCAGTCAATGCCCCGGGCCAGCTTGCAGTTGACTCAGTGAACCCACCAGCCCCAGACCCTTTTTGGGGTACTCTTCGGATGAGGTAAACTAAAAGACTATGGGGGAGTTTGTCTGTCGCGTAGCCGATGCCAACGGGCGAGTGTTCTCGCACGTGGAAGCGGCCGCTAGCATTGAAGAAGCTCGCCAGAAGCTCTCGGATCGAGGGCTGTACATTTATTCTGTCGAGATGCGCAGCAGCCTGATCAGCGGCATGCTGGGGATGCGCAAAGAGCGCAAGATCAGCGGAAACGATTTCCTGATCCTGAACCAGCAGTTCAATACCCTGATTAAGGCGGGCTTGCCAATCCTGAAGGCGCTGGATCTGCTTGCCACGAGGGCGACCGCACCGAAGCTGCGGCCCATCCTGGTACAAGTGCGCGACCGGGTGCGGGAAGGGAAGTCTCTTTCGGAAGCGATTGAGGAAGCCGGGGTATTTTCGAAAGTGTACTCGACGGCGATTCTGGCAGGGGAAAAGAGCGGCAATCTTTCCGGGGTGCTGGACTACTACGTCGCCTATCAGAAGGTGAGCACGGGCGTTAAGAAGAAGATCGTGGCATCGCTGGTGTATCCGATTTTGCTGGTGGTGGTGGCGACGAGCATTGTGACGTATTTGGTGACGGGAGTGATACCGAAGTTTGCGTTGCTGTACAAGGATTTGGGGGTGCCCCTGCCGGGCCCAACGCAATTCCTGATCGCGATCACGGTGGACTATCGCGTATATATCCTGTCGGTGCTGGCGGCGTTTCTACTGGGTATCGTGGGGGTGTTTTTCTGGTCGCGGAGCGAGGAAGGCGGGGCGGCGTTCGATCGGCTGGTTTTCCGGGTTCCGTTGCTGGGCGACACGTTGCTGAAGTTCCAGGCGTCACAGTTCTGCCGCACACTTGCTACGCTGTTGACGGGAGGAACGCCGCTGGTTGCAGCGCTGCATACGGCGGCGGACTCCATCAGCAGCCGGCTGGTGCGGGGGTCGGTGAAGAGCGCAACGCAGATGGTCCGAGAGGGCGAATCGCTGCACGGGGCGCTGGCTTCGGGACACGTGATGCCAGAGCTTGCGCTGGACATGATTGAAGTGGGGGAATCCAGCGGAGCGCTGGCGCCGATGCTGAACAGCGTGGCGGAATTTTATGAAGAGGAGGTCGGCCTGCGATTGGGCGCCATGGTTTCCTTGATTGAACCTGTAATTCTTGTGTTCATGGGGCTGCTGGTCGCATTCATCCTGATCTCACTGTATTTGCCAATTTTCTCGTTCTCGATCAACGGATCAGGACCGGGAGCATAAGGAAAAAGATTTCATGGCCACGCCAGATTCCAATTTGCATGATGCGAGCCTGCCGGGCGGTCCGGCGGACGCGGCGCAGGAGCGCGAGCAGGCACGGCGGCTTGCGGAGCGCTACCGATGCGGGTTTATTGACCTGACCGAGCAACGCATTGACCCGGAGCTGTTTCGCACGATTCCGGCCGATTTGATGTTCCGCTACAACTTTGTGCCGCTGCTGGCGAACAACAACACGCTGGTGATTGCGGTTGCGGATCCCGGCATGGTGATCCTGAGCGATGAATTGCCGCTGCTGCTGGGGAAAAAGCTGGCGTACAAGGTGGCGACGCCGCGGCAGATTGGCGACCTGCTGAAGCGCACGGAGCAGTCGCAGCGCGTGCTGGAGCAGGCGACGGAAGCATTTACGCTGCAGGTCTCGAAGGACGAGGAAGAGGGCGAGGAGACGATCTCCGGCGACCGGTTGACGCGGGACACAACGGTCAGTCCGGTGGTTCGGCTGGTGGAGACGATTATCTTTACAGCGCTGGAGCGGCGGGCGAGCGACATTCACATTGAGGCGCGCGATACGGAAGTGGCGGTGAAATACCGCATTGACGGGGTGTTGCAGCACGCCATGCAGCCGATTGCGAAGGAGTGGCACTCGACCGTGCTTTCGCGCATCAAGGTGCTGAGCGACTTGGATATTGCGGAGAGACGCGTGCCGCAGGACGGGCGATTCCGGGTGAAGTACAAGGGGCGCTACATCGACTTGCGCGTCTCCATTATGCCGGCGAGCCACGGGGAAGACGCCGTGCTTCGCGTGCTGGACAAGGAAACGCTTTCGGAGAAATTCCAGAGTTTGAGCCTGGACGTTGTTGGATTCTCACCCGACGAGACGAAACGGTTTCGGCGCTATATCCGCGAGCCATATGGAATGGTGCTGGTAACCGGGCCGACGGGTTCCGGGAAGACGACGACGCTGTATGCGGCGATTAATGAGATCAAATCGGACGAAGACAAGATCGTCACCATCGAAGATCCGGTCGAATACCAGCTTCGCGGCATCACGCAGATTCCGGTGAATGAAAAGAAGGGGCTGACGTTTGCGCGGGGACTGCGGTCCATCCTACGCCACGACCCGGACAAGATCATGGTGGGCGAAATCCGCGACCAGGAGACGGCGCAGATTGCGATTCAGTCGGCGCTGACGGGGCACCTGGTGTTCACTACGGTGCACGCAAACAACGTGACCGACGTAATCGGGCGCTTCATCAACATGGGAGTGGAGCCGTACAACTTTGTTTCGGCGCTGAACTGCATCATGGCGCAACGCCTGGTGCGGCTGATCTGCAATAACTGCAAGCGGCCGAAAAAGCATTCTCCGGAAGAGTTGCGCGAATCGGGGATTGATCCCGTGAGGGCTGTCGACTTTATTTTTTCGGAGGGCGCGGGCTGCCTGGAATGTTCCGGGACCGGGTATCATGGCCGCTCGGCGATTTGCGAATTGCTGGATTTGACCGACCACATCCGGGAAATGATCGTGAGCCGGCGGCCGACTTCGGAAATCAAGCGGGCGGCTGTCGAAGAAGGTATGATTACGCTGCGAGAAAGCGGTTTGGCCAAGGTAAAGAGCGGCCTGACCACACTGCGGGAAATTAACAAGGTGACGTTCGTTGAGTAACAGCGGCGCATATCAGGACGGAATTTACAGGATTGGAGCCGTGCGGCGGCTGATGCGGTGGCTGGATGCGACGCCGCATCCGATGGTGGCCATCGAGTTCACACCGGAACAAGTGTCCGCGGCGCGATTCACGCGAACCGGTTCGCTGGACGGCTTCGCGGTGGAAGCCTTGCCGCCCGGGGCGCTGGTACCCTCGGCGATCGAAACGAATATTGGGAACCCGATTGCGGTGAAGGCCGCGGTGGCGAACGTGTCGAAGACCCTGAAATTGGGGAACGAGGCCGCGGCGCTGCTGGTGCCGGACCCGGTGATCCGCGTTTTCGTGCAGCACTTTGATGATTTCCCGCGCTCGACAGAGGAAGCGATCCCCATGCTTCGCTGGAAGCTGAAGAAGAGCGTTCCGTTTGAAGTGGACGAGACACTGCTTTCCTACATGACGCAAAAACCGCGCGGCGAAGGGATTGACGTGGTGACGGCAATTGCCCGATTGCGGATTATCAAGGAATACGAGGCACTGCTGGAGCTGCAGGGAATGCGCGCCGGCGTGGTGCTGAGTTCCACGCTGGCGGCAATTTCGTTGTTGGAGGACTCGCAGCCGACGCTGCTGGCGCGGCTTTCTGGCACTTCGCTGACAACGGCGATCGTGCGCGAGGGAGTTTTGGCGGGATATCGTTGCACGGAACTTCCCACCACCGCGGCGGAGGTGACGCCGCAAGTCCTGCTGGAGGAAGTTTATCCGTTGGCGGCATATTACCAGGATACGTGGCAGGAAGGCATCCAAGCGGTGCGGGTGGCGGGATTGCGGCGGCGCTTGCCGGAATTTGTACGGCCGCTGCAAGACGAGTTCAAGTGCGATGTGGGCTCGCTGCTGAGTTCGGCCGTTTCGGAAGGGCATTTGCGCAGCGATGCGCGGCCGCTGGCGGATCGGGACCTGGAAGGCCTGGTCGGCTGGATGATGCACCGTAGCTGAAGGAGAGAAAGCGAAAGCGCCATGTACGTTCGCCTGAATCTTGCGACCAATCCGCTGCTGAGCCACCGGCGTTTCCTGGCCGGCTCGGCCCTCCTGGGTGTTTTGGGTTTGCTTCTGTTTGTGGGACTTGGGTGGCGCGCGTATAACCTGCGCAAAGCGGATGAAGATCTTCGAACGCGGAGCAGCAAGATCCAGAAGGAAATGGCAGCTGTCGAGAAGGAAAGGAAAGAATTGGACGTTTATTTCGCGCAGCAGGAGGCCGCGGGATTCCAGGATCACGCGAAATTTGTGGTCGGAGTGCTGCAGGCGCGCAGCATCAACTGGACGCAGATGTTCATGGACCTGGAGCGCACGTTGCCGCCGGGAGTGCGGGTTGTGCATATCCAGCCGAAGCTGGAAAAGGGAATTGTCTCGGTTCACTTTGTGGTGGGAGCCGCCAATCAGGAAGCGAAGTTGAAGCTGCTGAAGTCGTTTGAGAACTCCATCTCGTTTTCGCATGTGGAGTGGCTCGCCGAAAGGACGTCAACGCAGGCGGGCGCGGACCCCCTGACGATTGAATTTGAGGCGGAGTATCCGAACAGCTGACCATGAGCGACTTTAAGGCAAAAAAACGGCTGATCCTCGCGTTTCTTGCGCTGCTGCTGTTGGTGGACGGAGCGCTGGCAGTGCACAACTCCCGGCTGGGAGCGAGGGATGAGAATCCGGAAGTGAAATTGAAGGCGGAATCGCGCCAGGTGGCCCTGGTGAAGGCCGACATTGAGCGAGCGAAGAAAATCAAGGCGCGCCTTCCCGAAGTGGAAAAATACTTCGATCAATTTGAGAACACGTTACCCCCTGCGGGAAAAGGATATTCGGTGGTATCGCAGGAAGTGGGAGAGATTGCGCGGGACACGCACGTGCAGGTGCAGGACCTGAAATTTCGCGAGAAAGAAATTGCAGGGCGGAATGTGAACGAAATTGAGATTGAGGCGCTGCTGGATGGAGATTACGCGGGGATTGTGCGCTTCCTGAACCGACTGCAGCGCTCGAAGAATAGTTATGTTGTGGACTCGTTGGGGCTGGATTCGGCCTCGGGCACGGGAAGGGAAAACACGGCGCCTCCAGGCACGGTGAAAGTTTCGCTACACTTGCGTTCGTATTTCAGGAAGACGTGATGGCGCAGACGAGAAGACAGAAAGAGCTGATTGCGCTCGTGGTGCTGGCGGCGATCGCGGGGTCGATCTGGTATTTCTATCTGGGGCGGCCGGCGACGGCGAGCTCGGGAACCTCCGCCGTCAACTATTCGCCGATTAACGCGCAAGACTACATCGTAATCATCAATGGGTTGGCGAAAGCGCAGGGCACGGAATATAAGAGCGCGGGACGGAATATTTTTGTGATGGGAGCGATGCCGGTGGAAATGGCCAAGCAGGGCCCCGTCAAGAAACCATTCGTGACCCAAGGGCCTCAGCCGCCCGCGCCTCCTCCGCCGGCTCAACTGCCGATGGTGTTTTTTGGCTATGGGATGTTACCCGCGGGGGGAGCACGGCAGGCCTTTTTGAAAGAAGAGGCGGGAGACGCAGTGCTAATCGTGAGCGAAGGCGACGTGGTGCTGAATCACATTCGAATCTTGCACATCGGGAACGATAAGATCGATTTTGAGGATACGGCAACGGGTCAAAGAGGATCGAAGAACCTGGAGGCGGCTCCGGCGGCATGAGAAATCGGCGCTTAAGAACGCGGCAGGTGCGAGGGGAGGAAGGTTACGCCCTTGCGCTGGTTGTGTTCATGCTTGCCTTGGCGGTGATTGCGACCGCGACCCTTGCGCCGGACGTCATTACCAATGGGCGGCGGGAAAAAGAAGAAGAGATGATCTGGCGAGGGAAGCAATACGTGCGAGGAATCCGGCTGTATGTGCGGTACTACCAGATGCACGGCGGCACCACGCGGTTTCCGACTTCGATGGAGGATCTTACAAAGAATAAGGTGGGGATCCGGTTCATGCGGCAGGCGTACAAGGATCCGGTGAATTCGGTGGATGGCTCGTGGCGGATGATTTATGTGGGGCCGAACGGGCAGTTGATTGGCAGCCTGAAGAGCCGGCCACTGACGCCGGACGGGCAAAATTCCAGTTTTGGGAGCGGTAGCAGCAGCGGATTTGGATCTTCGTTTGGCGGATCGCAATCCTCATCGGGGAATAACTCATCGTTTGGCAGTTCGTCGTTCGGGAACTCATCGTTCAACAACGGCGGGAGTGCGAACGCGACAAATCCGCAAGGACAGGCTGCGGGGCAGGGAGCGGCGGGCAACCTGTCTTCCAATTCGTTCTCCACGCCGCAGGCGATTGCGAATTCGGATCAGCCGACGGAAGTGGTGGGCGGAAACATTATCGGCGTGGGAAGCAAGGTCAACAAGGCTTCGATCATCTGGTACGACAAGGCGAAGAATTACCGACAGTTTGAGTTCATCTGGGATCCGGCAAAGGAGCCGATTAACGGTGGAGCTACGGCGGTGATCGGCGTGCCGCCGGCGGGAACGCAGAACGGTTCGAACTCGATTTTCGGGAACCCGGGGGGAACTGGTGGATTTGGCCAGCAACCGACCGGGTCGCCCACAGGGTCACCGGTGGGAAATCCCGGCACTGGCAACAATCCGCCTCCGGGGCAGACGCCGCCGGGTCAAATGCCTCCAGGACAAACGCCGCAATAAAGTTGCACCCGCTTCTGCGGGTCGTTCCGCAGCTCTTCAGCTAATTTTCAGGGAGAGAAAGGCCGCCCGTTGGGTTTGCGGGGCCGGCCGCGTCGGCTTTCAACTTCGCGTAGGTTTTGGTGATGCGTTGCACGTACTTCATCGTTTCCAGGTAAGGCGGAACGTGGCGGCCGTATTTGTCGACGCTGTCGGGCCCGGCGTTGTAGGCGGCGAGGGCGAGCGTCAGGTCATTCTTGTATTTCTTCAGCAGATCGCTCAGATAGTGCGAACCACCGTCAATATTCTGGCTGGGGTCGAAGGAATCTTTCACGCCCATGAGTTCGGCGGTGCGCGGCATCAACTGCATCAAGCCGCGCGCGTTTTTGCGGGACACCGCTTTGGGATTGAAATTGGACTCGATGGAAATTACGGAATGGATCAGGGTGGGGTCGAGTTGGTAGCGGGTGGCGGCGTCGTGGATCAGTTTCTGAAAAGGCGTTTTGTCGGTCAGAGGTTCGGTGCTGGGCTCGAAGATTTCTTCCGGCTCGATGGCCACGATGTCCGCAACAGGGACTTCCGCGACGCCGCCCTGAACGTGCAAACGGTAGCGATTACCGAGAATTTCGTAGCCGGTGACGTTGAGGCGGGCGCCGCTGCGGAGGACGACATAATCGGCTCGCGCGGGTGCGCACGTGGCCAGAAGAATCAGGCCAGCGACCGCGGCGGATCTGGCAAGGTTCAGGCGCACTCGGGCAACTCCGGGAGGGCGACGCGGTTGATCGCCGCGGCGACACCGTCATTGTCGTTTGTGTGGGTGACGTGCCAGCCGCGCGTTTTCAGTTCGGGCACCGCGTTCTCCATCACCACGGGTATTCCCGCGAAGGATAGCATCTCTTCGTCGTTGTGATTGTCGCCGATGGCCAGGATTTCCTCCCGGGCGATGCCGCGCAAGGCTGCCCATTCGGCCAGCGCAGTGCCTTTCGAAACACGCGGGTTGATCACGTCGATCATTGAAAAATCCTTGCTCTCGTAGGCAGTCACGGCGAGCGCGAATTCGTCCATGAATTGGACGCTGCGGAGCGCTTGTTCGGCTGCTCGCATCAGCTGGACGGGCCCGGAGAACATGACCTGGATGGGGTCTTCGCTCAGGCAGGTTTCGAGGGGTTTTGATTCGCCCAAGAAGGGCCTGTTCCACTTGTAGTAGGCGCCGCGGATGCCGTCTTCGAGGTCGATCGTTTCCATCATCACCTGGTTGGCTCGGGGACGGTCGAAAACCACGGAGGTGGCGTCGCGCCAGGGTTGCGTCGCTTGCAGGACGCGGAGAGCGGTGTCGCGGGGCAGGAGGTGGCGCGCCAGCGTCTTGCCGTCTTTGGTGCGGACGAGCGCGCCGTTGTTGACGATCATGGTCAGCGGGGAATCGATCTGCCGCGCAACGGGCATGGCAAAGTCGTAGCGGCGGCCGGTGACGAGGGCGACTTCAATGCCGCGGCGGGCGGCTTCGGCGATGGCGGCGCGGTTACGCTCGGAAACCGTGAAGCGACTGCTGAGGAGCGTGCCGTCAATATCGAGCGCGATGAGTTGCACGGGCATCTACTTAGTTTAACCCAGGACTCCGACACTTCGCTGGGGTGGGGAATCTGCTGTTTCTTGGGTCATCTCGAAAAGCAGATCCCTCGCGGTGCTCGGGATGACAATTGGACGGGGTTTCCTCAACCCGGCTGCGAAAACGCGTGTGTTAGAATTTTTTGCATGTCTACCCACCGGTTGTATTACGACGATGCGTATTTGCAGAATTTTGAGGCTCGAGTCTTGAGCTGCGCTCCTGCTGAGCCGGTCCAAGGACCTTCCGGCATGCAGCCCGCGTGGGAAGTACTGCTGGACCAGACGGCGTTTTATCCGTCGTCGGGAGGGCAGCCGAACGACCTGGGCTTGCTGGGAGAAGCGGTGGTGCTGGACGTTCGCGATGAAGAGGATCAAATCGCGCACATTGTGGATCGCGAGGTGGAGCGCGGAGGAGTGAAGGGTTGCGTCAACTGGCCGCGGCGGTTTGACCACATGCAGCAGCACACGGGGCAGCATCTGCTTTCGGCGATGTTTCAAGAGCGATTTGGATTGCCGACGGTTTCGTTTCACCTGGGAGGAGAGATTTGCACCATTGATTTGCGTGGCGGCGAGCCTTCGAGGGATCAGCTGATCGGAGCGCAGCGCGCTGCAAACAAGGTGATCTTTGAGGATCGACCGGTCGCTGTGCGCTATGGCACGCGGGAACAACTGGCGGGGCTGGGCGTGCGGAAGGAAGTGGAGCGCGAGGGACTGCTGCGGGCGATTGAGATTGAAGCCGCGGATTTGCAGCCGTGCGGCGGGACGCATGTGAAATCCACTGGCCAGATTGGGATGATTCTGGTGCGGGGTTGCGGCAAGGTGCGGCAGGGCTGGCGGGTGGAGTTTGTTTGCGGGCGGCGTGCGGAACAGGTTGCCACGGAGGATTTTGAACGGAAGCGGGTGCTGATGGGTGCGCTGGGCTGCGCGCTGGAAGAATTGCCGTCCGCGGTGGAACGATTGGCGGCCGACCGGGATGCGAATTTCAAGAGCCTGCGCGTGGCGGTGCAGCAACTGGCGACGGTATGGGGTGCGCAGTTGGCTTCCGCTGCTCCTGCGGCGGCGAACGGGGTGCGGATCATTTCGTTGCTGTTGCATGGAGCGCATCCGGAATTGTTGCAGCCGCTGGCGACCGAGATTGCGAAGAACGAGCGGATGGTGGCGCTGCTGGTGCTGGAGGATTCCGGACAACTGGTGTTTGCGCAGCATCCGACGGCGGGCAAGGATCTTGGCGCATTGTTGAAAGGCGTGTTGGCGGCGCATCCGGGCAAGGGAGGCGGCAGCAAGGATTTTGTGCGGGCGAAGCTGGCGGATGCGGGTAGTTCGGCGGCCGCGCTGGACCTTGCGAAAAGCCTGGTCGCCGCGTGATCGGCGCAACCTCGGAATGGTTGATTTTTGTCGGCAGAAAAAACTGTCTTCAGGGGCTAAAGCCCATTCTTGCAGTCCTATTACGCCGGGGCTGAAGCCCCGGCCTCCTAAGGAAAACCCAAGAGCACAGGCAGGTATGGGCGGAAGTTCGACGAGGAAACCCTGGGAGGCTGGCATAAAAGCCAGCGTTACATGGAAGAAGGAAGAGAAAAAGCGCCCGCCTCGGAAGGCGGCCGCTACAAGGGCAAGCTGGGCCACCTGAAGGTGGCCGCTACGCAATTATTGAGTATGCTCTGCGAAATTCAGGTCAATCACTCAATCGCCGCAAGCTGATTAACGCAAGAGGGATTTGGATTTGAGCACGGTCAGGGCGCGCTGGACGGGGGATTTCTGGTTGAGCCAGCGCTTTTCTGTTTCGAGGAGAACCCTGCGCCCGAGTGAGGCGAAGAGCGCGCGGGTTGCGACCGGCTTGGCGTTTGCGGTGCGAAGGAAATCGAGGAAAGACGGCGGCTGTTGAGGTCCAACGGCGAGGATGCCGAGGCCGTGACCATGTTCGAAATTGAAGCTCGGAAAGTTAGGCGATAGCTCCGCCCAGAGGCGGTAAACACCGAAGTCGCGTTGTGTTTCGACCGTGTCGTGAAAGAGGACTACAGCGCGGTCGCTGAGTTTGCGGCGCCAGGTTTCGAAGTCGGTCTTGACCGCGTCGTAGGTGTGCAGGCCGTCGATGTGCAGCAGGTCGATGGAGGCGTCGGGGATATTCGGCAAGGCCTGGTCGAAGGTCATGCGAAGCAGGGTGGAGAAGGATTCGTAGCGGCGATGGTATTCGTGGAGATCGAGATAGACGGACTCTTTGTAGTAGTTGGCGTGGACGTCGCCGAGCCATGTATCCACGGCGTAGCAGCGGGTGGGGAGTTTCAGTTCGGCGACGGCCTGGCAAAAAGCACAATAGGAAACGCCGTGCTGGGTGCCGAGCTCTACGAGGGTGCGGGGACGCAACATTTCGGTGAGCGCCAGTGCGAAGGGTACATGCTCTGTCCAGCTTGATTTCTTATGCATTCGATCGGGGAAACGGTAGAGGAGTTGCCAGTCGAGAGGATTGAAGTCGGCGCACATGTTTCCATACTACATGAGGGTGTGATGTTTGAACTAAGCGTGGTAGGGAGAGCGGTGATTTTATTGTGTGTAGAATGCCCTAGGAATGCGGGGAAGATCCAAGAAAAAGCAGGTTCCTCACCCGTTCAAAAGGCGAACGGGGTTCGGAATGACATGTTTTTTATAGTTTCTGCAGGCGGTTAGAAGAAGCGGGTGCGGACGCGATCGGGCAGGCTGGCCAGATCGACGATGGTGAGGAAATCGATGGTTTTGAATTCGCGGTCAATGGCCGGCGGGCCGCAGATACGGCCGGAGATTTCGAGATACGCGCGGAAGAGCCGGGGTGGACGGGTGGATTCGACAGGTGCGCCGGTGGACTGGCAGCTTTGGCCGGGCTGCGGGTTGGTGCGCAACGGCGGCGCGATGAGGTACTTTTCCTTCAGCGCGTCGTACATGGCCATGCCGTAGTTTTCGTCCTGCGAGGTGATGGAGCTGCAACCGATCAAGTAGCGGGATTCGTGGCGAGTGGCGTAGACGGCGATGCCTTTCCAGAGTGCGTGGAGCACCATGATGTTGCGGAAGTCGACGTGGGTGCAGGCGCGGCCAAGCTCGAGCATCTCCCTGCGATACGGCTCATAAACGGAAAAATCGAAGATCTGGTTGCCGTAGTAGCCGAGGTTCTTGCGGGCGACTTCGCCGGTTTGCAGGCGATAGGTGCCGACCAGCCTGCCGGACTCGAGGTCCGTGACCATCAGGTGGTCGCAGAAAATGTCGAAGGGATCGATATCGAGGCGTTCGCGCTCGGAAGTGGAGAGGCCTTCGCCAAGCTCCTCATTGAAGACGGAGTAACGCAGCCGCTGGCAGGCGGTGAGATGGTCAGCGGTTTGGGCCAGGCTGACTCGGAACAGGGATGTTTCGGTTAAGAGGGGGTCGCTCGTTACCGTTTTCACAGTTGACCTCTGGCTGATGTCAATTTCACCTGGCTTACGTTTCGTCAATATTTCAACCAGGTTATTTTCGCGTTCAGACTGTGGGGCGTTACGATACGCTTGCTACTCCTCTCGATCATCTTACTCACAAGGGAAGGTAAAGGAAAGCAGCGAAGGCGCGAAGTGTGCAACAGGCTGTGGAATTTAAGAGATTCCTTGCAGCGAACGAATGGTTGCTGGAGGCCGCAAACGTCTGACGAAAAATAGTTTGTAGCCGGAATGGCCATCCCCCGCATCCAACCCGCGCTCGGTAGATACGGTGCTTGTCCTTTGCAAATGGCGGGATTAGGATGTTTCCCCTCGGCAATGCTGCTGGAAAAAGAGCTCGACGGAGGGAGGATTCCCTGAGGCGCAGGCAGCCCGGGGTATGCCAACTGTGGCACGCGCTCTGGCGTGAGCCTCTCCTGTGGCAGGGTGTCGAGGCAGGAGGTTCGGGGAGATTTGCCGAGACGGATCCGGGACGCACCCAGAAGGAAATGGAAGCGCTACCAGGATTCATTGCTCTTGAGTGCGAACGTTTGATCCTGCGGTGGGTGTAGCTTGGGAAGAGGCAGTGGGTGTGGTTGGGGGGACAAATGAACACGCTTTCAAAATACAAATTTTGGATCGGTGGGGCAGTTTGCCTGGTGATTGTCGGCCTGGTGATCGGAGCGGTGCGCCCAAAGCATGTGTCGGGGGCGGCGGGTGCTCCGGCGGAGGTTGAGGTGGTGCAGGTGGAGGAGAAGGATGTTCCGATTTATGGCGAGTGGATCGGGACACTCGACGGGCTTACGAACGCGGATGTGCGAGCGCAGGTCACGGGCTACATCATGAAGCAGGCCTACCAGGAAGGTGCCTTCGTCAAGCAAGGACAGTTGCTTTTTCAGATTGACCCGAGGCCGTTTCAAGCCGCGCTGGACCAGGCGGAAGGGCAGTTGGCACAGGCCAAGGCATTGCTTGCCAATGCCATAGCAGTGCAGGGCAGAACGCAGCTTGACGTAGAGCGCTACGGCCCGCTGGCCAAAGAACAGGCGGCGAGCCAGCAGGATCTGGACAATGCGGTTCAGAATAATTTGGCCGCAAAAGCGACGGTGCAGACCGCGGAGGCGCAGATCAAGAGCAGCGAAGCGGCCGTGGAAACGGCAAAGATCAATCTTGATTTTACGCGCCTTATCGCCCCTATCGACGGCATTGCGGGGCAAGCGCAGCTTCAAGTGGGAGCGCTGGTGAATCTGAGCAGCGGGCCGGTGACCTCGGTTTCAACGGTGGATCCGATCAAAGTTTATTTCACGGTGAGCGAGCCGCAGTACCTCGGGTGGCGGAAGCGGTTTCCGACCGAGAGCAGCCGGCTGGAAGCAGACAAGAATTTGCGGCTGGAACTGATTTTGGCGGACGGTTCGGTCTATCCGCACACAGGCACGTTTTATTTTGCGGACCGGCAAGTGGATGTGGGGACGGGCGCGATACGGATCGCGGGGCTGTTCCCGAATCCGGGGAATATTTTGCGGCCCGGAGGTTATGGAAAAGTTCGCGCGGTGATCCGGCTGCAGCAGAATGCGCTGGTGGTGCCACAGCGCGCGGTGTCGGAGCTGCAGGGAGGCTACCAGGTTGCCGTTGTGGGCCCCGACAATAAGGTGAGCATCAAGACGGTCACCGTGGGTGACCGCGTCGGGAACGAATGGGTGATACCGGATGGGTTAAAACCCGGTGAAAAAGTGATCGCCGAAGGCATTCAAAAGGTGCGCCCGGGGGCGCAGGTGAATCCCATGCCCTTTAGCCCACAACAAGCAAAGGGAAAATAAGCCATGTCAAAATTCTTCATCAATCGACCCATCGTCGCCATAGTGATTTCCATTGTCATGGTGCTTATCGGCTCGCTGACGATCCTGGCCCTGCCGGTAGCGCAGTTTCCGAATATCGCGCCGCCGGAGATTCAAATTCTGGCCACCTACGTTGGCGCGGATGCGCAGACGCTGGAACAAGCCGTGGCCACGCCGCTGGAGCAGCAGATGAGCGGCGTGGACAACATGAACTACATGTATTCGCTGAATACTACCGGGAACTCGTCGACGACCTTGATCGTCGATTTCGACGCGAAGACCGACCCCAACAACGATTTCATTCTCGCGCAATCTCGCGAGACGCAGGCCGCCTCGCAGCTTCCCGTGGACGTTAACAATTATGGGGTCACGGTGCGCAAATCCCCCACGGCACCGTTAATATTGTTCGACCTCTACTCTCCCAAGGGAACGTATGACGCCACGTTTCTGGCCAACTACGCTTACATCAATCTGGTCGATCCCCTGCTCCGCTCCTACGGTATCGGTATCGTCAATGTGTTCGGCGCCGGGCAATACGCAATGCGTATGTGGGTGCAACCCGACCGATTAGCGAAGCTCGGGGTTACGGTCCCAGAAATCATCAGCGCCGTTCAGGCGCAAAACACTGTCAATCCGGCGGGAAAGGCGGGCGGCGAGCCTGCTCCCAAGGGCACGGAATTTACCTATGCGGTTCTCGCGCAGAGCCGGCTAGTGTCTCCGGAAGAGTTCGGAAAAATCGTGGTACGTGAGAACCCGGATGGCGGTATCGTTCGCGTCCGTGATGTGGCCCGCATCGAGTTGGGATCACAGGACTACAGTATCGCCGGGCGCTACAACGGCAAGCCCAGCGCCTGCCTTGCGCTTTATCAGATTCCCGGCTCAAATGCGGTTCAGGCTGCGGCCGCGGCGAACAAGCTGATGGCGCAGATGAAGCAGCGCTTTCCAGACGACCTGGACTTTGTCGTTGCCCTAGACACTACGCGGGCCGTCACCGAAGGCATCAAGGAGATTGTGATCACCCTGTTGATCGCGCTGGCTCTGGTCATCCTTGTGGTCTATATCTTTTTACAGGGCTGGCGAGCCACGCTGATTCCACTGCTTGCCGTGCCCGTTTCGCTGATAGGCACATTCATACTCTTCCCGGTGTTCGGATTTTCCATCAATACGCTGTCACTCTTCGGCCTGGTGCTGGCGATCGGCCTGGTGGTGGACGACGCTATCGTGGTGGTCGAGGGCGTGGAGCGCCACATCGAAGAGGGCATGACGCCGAAAAATGCGGCGTTGAAGGCGATGGAAGAACTCTCCGGCCCCGTGGTTGGAATCGCGCTAGTGCTCTCAGCCGTATTCGTGCCGACGGCGTTCATTCCCGGAATCACCGGCAAGCTCTATCAACAATTTGCCGTCACCATTGCGATCTCCGTTTTGCTTTCCGCCTTCAACGCACTCACGCTCAGTCCGGCGCTGGCGGCGTTACTGCTCAAGCCAAAGGAAGAGAGCGGCGGATTGCTGCGAAGATTCTTCGACTGGTTCAACCGGGTTTTCGATCGTGCCACCGAGGGTTATGTAGGCTGGAGCGCCGTCCTGGTGAAGAAAACCGCGGTCGTCGTGGTGCTGTTGGTTGTTTTTGCCGGGGCAGGCTTCTTTTTCGCCAACCGCGTCCCAACGAGTTTCCTTCCCGACGAAGACCAAGGCTACGCCTACGTCAGCATGCAACTTCCGAATGGCGCTTCGCTCGAGCGCACTAATGCTGTCGTCGAGCAAGTCGAAAAAGTCATCATGAATACGCCGGGTGTTGCGCAGTCCACCTGCTTTGTCGGATTCAGCTTACTGAGCTTTGCGCGCACCACGTACAACGCGACGTTCTTCGTGAACTTCAAGCTCTGGGATGAGCGCAAGACGCGCGAAGAGCAGTTTCAAACCCTTAAGGCACATCTGAATCAGCAGTTGAGCAAGCTGCCGGGTGCCGTGGCGTTCGGGTTTTCTCCGCCGGCGATTCCGGGTGTGGGAACCGCCGGTGGCTTTACGTTCATGCTGGAAGACCGTTCGGGCAGTGATATTCAGTTCCTCACGAAGAACCTGGCCACCTTTATGGAAGCTGCCCGAAAGCGGCCGGAAATCGCCAGCCTGAGCACGACTTTCTTGCCCAATGTGCCTCAGCAATTTGTCGATGTGGACCGCGACAAGGTTTTGAAGCAAGGCGTGAACCTCAGCGACGTGTACAAGACCATCCAGGCCTTCATGGGCGGGTATTTCATCAACTATTTCAATCGCTTCGGCCGCCAGTGGCAGGTGTACATTGAAGCGGAAGGCGAAGATCGCGCGAAGGCGGAGAATGTCGGCCAATTCTACGTTCGCAACAACAAAGGACAAAATGTTCCGCTCTCGACGTTGGTCGCGATGAAACCCCGCCTCGGCCCGGAATTCCTGCTTCGCTTCAACGAGTACCGTTCTGCACAGCTTAATGGCAGCGCGGCGCCGGGTTATAGCGCAGATCAAGCCACTGCGGCGCTGGAAGAAGTCTTCAAGCAGACCATGCCGCGCGAAATGGGTTTCGACTACTCAGGAATGTCGTTTCAGGAACAAAAAGCCCGTGAAGGTGTGCCGGCTTCGGTGATTTTCGGGCTTTCCCTTTTGTTTGTTTTCCTGATCCTGGCAGCGCTCTATGAAAGTTGGTCGTTGCCGTTTAGCGTTTTGCTTAGCACGCCAGTGGCGATTTTCGGCGCCTTCGCAGTTTTATTTTTGCGCCGCTTCTTGCAGAGCGTATTTCTGCCGCCATACCTGGTGCAGATGGAGAGCGATGTCTATTCGCAGATTGGGCTGGTCATGCTCATCGGCTTGGCTGCCAAGAATGCGATTTTGATTGTCGAGTTTGCAAAGGAGCAATTCGAAAAGGGCAAGCCACTGGCGGATGCCGCGCTGGAAGGTGCCAGGCTGCGTCTCCGGCCGATTTTGATGACGTCGTTCGCGTTCATCTTGGGTTGCGTGCCGCTGTGGACAGCGAGCGGCGCCGGCTCCGTTGCCCGGCAAATTATGGGGACCACAGTTATCGGCGGGATGGCGGCTGCCAGCGCGCTTGGAATTTTCTTTATTCCGGCGATCTTCTACATGGTGGAAAAGTGGTCTGGCGCAGAAAACGAGCGGGCCGCGGGGAGTGCGCCCGCGGAGCCATTACCGGCGCCGGGAGACTGACATGGACTTCGCCAGAGGCAGTGTGGGAGAGACGTCGGAGAGACTTATGAAGAAACTGGCGCCAGTCATGTTCGCGATGGTGGTTTCTTATTTGGCGACTGGCTGCAAAGTCGGGCCGAACTACAAGAGACCCACTGTTCAGACGCCTACGGAATACCGCGAATTGAAGGATGGGCCACAGGTGCAGCCGCAGGTGGCTTCGTATGCGGATCTGCCGTGGTGGCAGGTGTTCCAAGATCCTACGTTGCAGGAGCTGATTCGAACGGCGCTGAAGCAGAATTACGATTTGCAACTGGCGACGGAGCGCATCAATGCGGGGCGGGCACAAGTTCAGATTACGCGGTCGAATCTGTTTCCGCAGGTTGCGGGGAATGGCGATTTCAGCGGCGGAAAAGAACACAACTTCCAGACAACGTCGAATTTCCTGACGCTGACGGCGGATGCGGCGTTCCAGTTGGACTTCTTCGGCAAACTGCGGCGGGCCACGGAGGCGTCGCGAGCGGAACTGCTGGCGACGCAAGACGCGCAGCAGACCGTGATCCTGACGCTGGTGAGCGACGTGGCGAGCGACTATTTTGCCCTCCTGCAACTTGATCTGCAGCTCCAAATCACGCGCGAAACGATAACGACGCAGGAAGACTCGGTGAAGCTCACCAAGCTTCGCGTTGACCACGGCGTGGCCACAAAGCTGGACGTATTGCAGGCGCAACAGGTTCTCGATACAGCCAATGCACAAATTCCCGACCTGGAGCGGCAGATCGCGCAGGAAGAAAATGCGATCAGCATTCTCCTGGGCAATTACCCGCAGGGGGTGCCGCGCGGGCACACGCTCGTGGAGCAAGTGCTTCCGCCGGAGGTTCCTCCAGGGTTGCCGTCGTCGTTGCTGGAACGGCGGCCGGATATTCGCGAGGCGGAGCAAGTCCTGGTGGCGGCGAACGCGCAAATCGGAGTGGCCAAGGCGGAGTTTTTTCCGCAGATTTCGCTGACCGGCTCGGGCGGGGGCGCTTTCGGAAGAAGCAGTGCGTTCTCCGGCCTGATGAGTTCGCAACTGGGGACCTGGGCTTATGGCGCGCAGGTGAGCCAGCCGATTTTTACGGGGGGAGCGCTGCGTGGAAATCTTCGGCTGGCCGAGTCGCAGCACAAGCAGGCGCTGATTTCCTACCGGCAGGCGATCCAGCAAGCGTTCGGAGACGTATCCGATGCGCTCATCGGCTATCAGAAAAACCATGAGGTCCGGGTTCGCCAGGAGCAGACGGTGGCGGACTTGCAGGAGTCCGTGCGCCTGTCCATCATGCGCTACCGGGGAGGCACCACAACATACCTGGAAGTGCTGGACGGGCAGCGGTCTCTTTTTTCGGCGGAGTTGGTGCTGGCCCAGGCGCGGGGCACGGAGTATCAAAGCCTGGTGCAGCTCTACAGGGTGCTTGGCGGCGGCTGGCAGCAATAGACGATTAAACTGACTCTCTGCAGGAAAGTTCCCGACTTTGCCACCGGCGTTCATTTCCTGACAAAACAGCAGCCCGGCTTGGTTGGCTTGGCGTTCTAACTATATTTAGAAATAATAAGATACAGGCGGATTCCAGGTTTCGGCTGGAACGTGGATTGCAGTCAACGCCCCAAGTACCTTTCTGTCCCCGCACGCGGTCACTTGGGAGAACCCAAAATGAACGGATTCTATCGCCGCCAGTTCGCGAGTGTATGTCTGCTGCTGATCGGCCTGGCTGTGGCTGCAGCGAGCGCGGTTGCCCAATCGGGGCAGTGGCAGACGCTGCCATACACGATGCCCATCAATCCGGTGCACACGGCGTTGCTGTACAACGGTAAGGTGCTGGTCGTTTCGGGATCCGGTAACGTGGCGGGCAATACGAATTATCAGGCGGCGCTTTGGGATCCACAGGCGGGCACGATTACGACGCAACCCGTTGCGTGGGACATGTTTTGTAATGGCATGGTGGTGTTGCCGGACGGGCGGCCCTTCGTGATGGGCGGGACGCTGCAATACGATCCGTTTCACGGCGAATTGAATACGGCGACCTACGATCCTGCGGCGAACACGTTCACCAACCAGCAAGCGATGGCGCACGGGCGCTGGTATCCGACAGGGACAGTGCTGGGCGACGGGCGCACCATGATTTTTTCGGGGCTGAATGAAACCGGCGGCACGAACACTTCGGTGGAATTTTATAGCGCCGGCTCGGGCTGGAGCACGGCGTTTGCCGCTCCGTGGACGCCACCACTTTACCCGCGCATGCATGTGCTGCCGAACGGGAATGTTTTTTATTCTGGCGCGACCACGGGCTCCAGCATTTTCAATCCATCGACCCACACCTGGACAACCAATATCGCGTTCACAAATTACAGCGGCACGCGGACGTATGGCTCTTCGGTGCTTTTCCCGCTGACGCCGGCAAATAACTACGCGCCGAAAGTGATTATCCTGGGCGGCGGGAATCCCTCGACCAACACTACTGAGATTATTGATCTCTCCGCAGCTACGCCGAAGTGGGTGAACGGGCCGAACATGTCGCAGCCGCGCATCGAAATGAACGCCACGCTGCTGCCTAACGGCAAAATTCTGGCGCTTGGCGGTTCGCTGAACGATGAAGACACAACGACTGCCAGCTTGAACGCGGACCTCTACGACCCTGCGACCAATACGTTCAGCTCGGCCGGCGCGTTGGTCTACGCGCGGCTGTACCACTCGGTGAGTTTGCTGTTGCCGGATGCAACGGTGTGGGTTGCCGGGGGAAATCCGCAGCGCGGCACGTACGAACCGCATATGGAAGTTTATACGCCGCAGTATCTTTTAAATGCCGACGGCACGCCGGCGACGCGTCCGGCGATCACAGGAACTTCCTCCTCCGTTATCGGTTATGGCGGCGGATTTCAGGTGCAGACTCCCGATGCGGCTTCGATCTCGAATGTGGTTTTGATGCGCAACGGCGCCGTGACGCACGCGTTTGACATGGATCAGCGTTACGTTGGACTTTCGTTTACCGCGGGCGCGGGCGTGCTGAATGTGACCGGCCCGCCGAATGGGAATATCGCGCCGCCGGGGTATTACATGCTGTTCATTCTCAATAACGCGGGCGTGCCTTCGGTTGCGACGATGCTGCAGGTTTCGCTGGCGGCGAACGACACGCCTCCGACCGGCACCATCACGAGTCCCGCGTCGGACGTGACCATTTCCGCCGGCCAGTCGGTGGTGTATTCCGGCACTGGCAGTGATCCGGATGGCACGATCAGTGCGTACTCGTGGTCCTTCCCGGGAGGGAATCCCAACGCCAGCAACCTTGCCAATCCCGGCAGCATTACGTACTCCACACCGGGCACCTATGTCACCACATTTACGGTGACGGACAATGCCGGCCTGACCGACCCGGCGCCGCCGACGCGCACGATCACCGTTACACCAGATTTCTCGCTTTCGGCGTCTCCCGCATCGCGAACCGTTGTGCAAGGTGGGGGAACTTCCTACACCGCGACAGTCACCGGAGGCGCAGGATTCGGGGGAAGCGTTGCACTCAATGTCAGCGGACTGCCCGCGGGCGCAACAGGGTCTTTTAGTCCGGGTTCGATTGCCACGTCGGGCTCCAGCACGCTGAGCGTCTCGACGAGCAGTTCTACCGCACCGGGGAGTTATCCGCTGACGATTACGGCAACGAGTGGCGCATTGACTCATACGGCGAATGTCGCGCTGGTGGTGAGCGGCAACTTCTCCATAAGCGTCGCCCCCGCCAGCCTTACAGTGTCGCGGGGATCCAACGGGAGTTACAGCGTCACGGTGACGCCCGGCTCCGGATTTACCGGCACGGTTGGGCTGAGTGTCAGCGGATTGCCGCGGCGCACCAGCGCAAGTTTCAGCCCAGCGTCGATCACTGGATCGGGGACGTCAACGCTGACCGTGAGCACCAACCGCAAGTCGCCGACCGGCACGTTTACACTGACGGTTACGGCTGTCAGTGGCGCGTTGACGTATAGCCAGCAGGTAACGCTAACCCTTCGGTAGCGCAACACTGTAAAATACCGGCCAATGCCGCGGGCGTCCGCGTTTGGCGGACGAGATGCGGCGATGGAACCGAGGGGGTCCTCATGTCTCTTTCACGCAGAAAACTTCTTCGACAGATTGGCGTTGGCGCGGTTGTTGGCGCCGCCGCTCCCGCATTTCGCGGTCTCTCGTTTGCTGCGGCGACCGAGGCATCGAGGGGAAGCGTTGTTGCCGCGGATCAGCCCATCAGGGTGGCGACGGCGGCGGATCCGGTCCTGCTCTATCGGAACGAAAATCCATACGGGCCTTCGGAAAAAGTGCTGGCGGTGCTGCGCGAATCGGTGACGAGCAGCAATCGTTATCCGCGAACGGAATATGACACGCTGATCGAGAAACTCGCGGCTTCGCATCATGTGAAGCCGGAACAGATCGTGCTTGGCTGCGGATCCGGCGAGATTCTCGCCATGGCCGCGCTTGCGTTTCTGAAGCCGGGCAAGAAACTTGTGCAGGCGGCGCCGACGTTTCCTTCGCTCGGGAGGCTGGCGCAAGCGGCGGGGGTGGAAGTGGCGAGCGTGCCGCTGAACAAGCGGTATGAGCACGATCTGGGCGTGATGCTGGATGCCGCCCGCATGTCCACGGGGCTCGTCTATATCGTGAATCCGAATAATCCGACGGGGACGATCACGCCGCGGAAAGACATCGAAGCGTTTATCAGCAAGCTGCCTGCTGAGGTTACGGTGCTGATTGACGAGGCGTATCATCACTTTGTTACGCCCAATACGGCGTACGAATCGTTTCTGGACCGGCATATGGACGATCCGCGGATAATTGTCTCGCGCACGTTTTCAAAAATATATGGCCTGGCCGGCATGCGGATTGGGTACGCCGTCGCTGCGCCGGAAATGGCGAAGCGGCTGCCTGCGGGCTTTCCCAACTGGAGCGTGAGCGTGGTTTCCGCTCGGGCTGCTTCGGCCGCGCTCGACGACATGGACTATGTGCGGCTTGGCATCAAGCGGAATAGCGACGACCGGCAAGAGTTCATGAACCAGGTGAACGCGCGGATGTTACGGGCGATCGATTCGCAGACGAATTTTGCGATGGTGAATCCGATGCGGCCGCCGGAAGAAGTGATCGAGCACCTGAAGAAAAATCACATTTTGATTGGGCCGAAGTATCCGGTGCTCGACAAATACATCCGCGTGTCGCTTGGCAGGCCCGGCGAAATGCAAGCCTTCTGGCGCGCCTGGGACCTGATGCCGCCCAGCGGCAAGATGGCAATGTGATAGCACCAATCGAAAAAATTAATCCGGCAGGGTTTGTAAGTACTTTCTCTGTAGCAAGCCTCGCGTAAAAAAATGTTCCTCTGAAACGTCTGTTGTAGAAATTCGTCTAAAGCTCTGATAACGTGCTTTGCGTTCAGGGGACGTAAGGCTCTCTCCAAATCGTGAGGGGTCCAAGGGGGTGGGTGTGGATACGAAACGCTATTTCTGCATCTTGATGCTGATGCTTTCCTGGGCTTGCCTGGCGTATGGGCAAGGTGGAGCGACCGGCGCGATCAGCGGAACGGTGCAGGATGCATCCGGAGCAGTGGTGTCCGGGGCGAAGGTGAGAATCACGAGCGACGCAACCGGCCAGCAAGTGCGCGAACTGACCAGCGATGAGGCCGGGATATTTACGGCGACGTTGCTGCCTGTGGGCAACTACACCGTGGAAGTGAACGCGACGGGATTTGCCGCCAGCAAGTTTACGGGCATTGCCGTCTCCATCACCGAAACGACGCGCATGATCGCGACGTTGAAAGTGAGCTCCTCGCAACAAGAGGTGGTGGTGGAATCGCAGATCAGCCAGATCGACACGTCCGACGCGGCTACGGGAGAGATTGTGGGTTCCCAGACGATTACCACGCTGCCGCTGGCGACGCGGAACTTCCAGCAGATCCTCACCTTGTCGGCGGGCGCTTCGTCGGACCTGAATAACGCTTCGCAACTGGGGCGCGGGCAGGTGTTCATCCACGTCAATGGCGGACGCGAGGACAACAACAACTATCTGATTGACGGCATTTCCGTGGCGGACTACGCGTTCGGCGAATTGACGTACACGCCGCTGCCGAATCCGGATGCTATTGACCAGTTCAAGGTGAGCACCAGCTTGTATGACGCCACGCAGGGGCGCAACGGCGGCGGCAACATCAATGCCACGCTTAAGAGCGGCACGTCGCAATATCACGGTGATGCCTGGGAATATTTCCGTAATACGGTGCTCGACGCCAACGACTTTTTCCTGAACGCCGCGGGATTTAAGCGGCCCGTGATTCAACAAAACATTTTCGGCGGCGATTTTGGAGGGAAGGTAGACCCGTCGGCCAAGCTCGGCTACTTTTATGTGAACTATCAAGGTACGCGGCAACGCAGCGGCGCGTCGGCGGGAACCTTTATCAACACCAGCATTCCGATTTTGCCGGCGGACCGTTCGGCGGCCTCTCTCGCACAGGCGTTTAGCACTCCGGCATCTCCGGGTTGCGCCGCGCTGACGCTGACCGCCAGCCAAATCGATCCGGTGGCTGTAAATCTTTTGAATGTGAAGAGCAATCAGTTTGGCGGCGGAGCCGGCGGTTATCTTTTTCCTGCCGTGCCGGGCACACCGGGTGTGAGCCAGGTTTTTAATCCGCAGACGAATTCGTGTGTTTCCACGATTAATACCGCGCCGTTTATCGTGACTCGGCCGGGCAAATTTACGGACGATCAATTCACCACGAACTGGGATCGCGAATTCAACGGAAACAAGGACCGTGTTGCGTTCCGGTTTTTCTGGGCGGACTCCGACACGTTTCAGCCGTTCGGCGCGGATTCCTTCCAAGTGCAGACCGGCGGGCCCCCGACGCCGAACAACCTTAACTTTCCCCTGGAAATCCCGCTTCATAATCGCGTTGGCAGCATTACGGAAACGCACCTCTTCTCCAATAGTCTGGTGAACGAATTCCGTTTCGGCGTGAACATCATCAGCGACAAATTGAACAACATTCCGCCGGTGACCAGCGGGGATGTTGGCATCAATCTGCCCACAAAGAACGGAGACCCCAACATTTACCGCCTGCAATTCGGGGCGTTCGCGTTTGGACCGTTCCCGCAGCAGTTGCAGCGGGCGTTGGGAGACAGCTTCGTGATCCTGGACACGGTTGGCTGGACCCACGGAAACCACACTTTCCGCTTCGGCGGCGAGATTGATCGCACCACGATGCGGCGCAGCTTGCCGGTGGCGGACAACGGATTGGTGTTCTTCTCTCCTCCCACGACGGGCACGGATTTCCAGAGCTTTCTGGTGGGCGCGCCGTTTTTTGGCGAGGCCGGCGGAGGCGTCGGGGATCACGACTACCGGATACCAGCTTATGCGTGGTTCGCGCAGGACGATTATCGTGTGACCAAATCGCTTACGCTTAATCTCGGATTCCGGCAGGAGTTTATTGGAGCGCCGTACGACGAAAGCTGCCGCATTGGCAATGCCATCCCGGAGCTTGCAAATACCACCGGACAGCCGTTCGTCTATCCGAAGTGCGTGAACAAGTACAATTTGCCTGGTCTGACGGGGACGCAGGCGCGGAGTTCGTTGGCGAATAACTTCGCCACGGTGCCGGAGCCTCGCATCGGTTTTGCTTACGACCTGTTTGGCCACCACAACACGTCCATCCGCGGCGGTTACGGGATTTACAGCGTGCGCGAGGATCTGGGTGCGGTGGACAACTTGTCGTTCTCGCCGCCGTTTTTCCCGATCGCGATTAATTTCCTGCCCGGGCAGGGAAGTCTGGCGAATTTGTTTCAACCTAACCCGGGCACCGGCTTTCCCGGCATTCCGCCACTTGGGGTGTTGAGTCCCGCTTTTGTACCGCAACCGTCTTTCTTCACTGGATTTCAACCGACTTGCACGCTGGGCAACGGCGCGACGGGAGTTCTTTCCCAATGCGGCGCTGGATTTTCCGGCAACGTGAGCAGCTTGATTGCCCTTCAGGTGCCACAGCATTGGGTTGCAGGGACCACGCAACAGTGGAACCTGACCCTGCAACGCGAGTTGGGAAGGCAGTGGTTCCTGGAGGTCGGATACGTCGGCACGAAGGGCACGCATCTGCGCGCGACGTACGATCCAGGGGAAGCCACCCTGGCGTCGCCGCAGAACCCGGTGGTCATACCGGGCGTCAATTGCAACGGGACGAAAGGCGCGGGAGCCCAATGCTCGATCGTGGACAACTCGGTGGAAAACGCACCGGCGCGCGCGCCGTTTTTGGGGATTGGGCCGGCCAATTTCGAGGCGTTCGCGCCCAATTCCGATTCGCACTACAACTCCCTGCAAGTCACACTGGGGCACCACTTTGCGAAGGGCCTTTACTGGCAAAGCGCGTATACCTATTCGAAGGAGATCGACGACGTGTCGAATGCGACCGTGTCGTTCGATACCCGCTTCAACGATCAGAAGATTGCCCGGGATTCGCGCGGGCTTGGCGACTTCGACCGCCGGCACCGCTTCGTGACCAGCGCGGTTTATCAGCTGCCATTTTACGCGAAGGCTGAGGGATGGAAGGGTACAGCCCTCGGCGGGTGGGAAGTCAGCGGTGTACTTACGCTGCAGTCGGGTTTGCCATTTACTCCCGTTGATTCCGCTGGGGGGAGCGCTTATTCGCTCAGCAGCCCAAACCTGGCTACGCCGACGTTTGCGCCGGGGCGCAACTGCGGGAACGCTGTTACGCACGGGGGAGTGGAATCCCGCCTGGCTCACTGGGCGGATCCCACGGCTTACCAGCCGGACGCGGTCATTCCCCTGGCGAGCGGCGCTCCGGGCGATGCCACGGGCTTCGGCAACGCGGGCCGCAATTGCATCATCGGGCCGCCGCAGAAGAACATTGACTTCACGGTTGGGAAGATGTTCCGGCTAACCGAGCGGCAGAATTTGCGGTTCCAGGCGGAATTTTTCAACCTGTTCAATCACCCTTCGTTCGCCAATCCGTCGGCGACGGACATCGAAAGCGCGAGTTCGTTCTCGCAGATCACTTCGGTCGTGGGGACTCCGCGACTGATTCAATTTTCGCTGAAATATTTGTTCTGACCCGGCTACACAAGTGAATGTCATTCGGCGGCTCGGAGCCATTCGAACTGCCGCGCGGATTTCCGTTGACCCCAAGACCCAGGTGCAAAAACGGCACCTGGGGCACCCGGCGCGCTATTTTGATTTGTGAGGGCTTGCACTCACATGTGATCGGGCTTTTCTGGGAATTTTACCTGGTCGTTCAATTTTTCCAATTTTGCCAGATGCGCGCGCACTTGATCCGCGTTTGAGGCATTTGGAGCTAACTCCAGGTACGTGTGCAGCTCCGAGATCGCGGTGGCATAGTCATTCTTTCGGGCAAAGATTTCACCAAGCAAAAGATGTACCTGCGGAAAATGAGCAGGCAGGGCGATATGTTCCGCCTTGAGGGCGCTCTTTTCAGCCGCTTCGAGCTTGTTGAGCTGGAAATTTGCGGCCGCGTTATAGAAATAGGCATCCGCGGAATTCAAAGGATCGGTATCCACAATGAAACCAGTGACCGCGACATGACTTAAGGAATCGAGGTCCAGGATGTGATTGGTCAGAGCCAGGAGGACGGGCCAATTTCCCTCCACAAAGGCCATCGACGCGAGGGACAGATAAGGTGGCAGGGAGGTACGTGAAACTTCTCACCGTTGTTCGTGCCTATCGTCTGGATTGGGACGAACATGTGGGAACGGGGTATTGTGCTTGCAGTTGGACTACCCGGACTACTGCACTTTGTGCGGAAGTCGACGTAAGTCATTGAAAACTTGGTGGACGAGACCGGGATCGAACCGGCGACCTCATCGTTGCGAACGATGCGCTCTCCCAGCTGAGCTACTCGCCCACGAGTAGCAACCTTTCAAATGTTAGCAGAGGTTTGGCGAAGATTCCAACGGGGCAAGAACTCGTTGTGTGGTACATGTGTCAGGAAGCGGACGGCCCCGCAAAATCATCCGGGATGCAGAATTCGCACCTCGAAAGGCCGTCCCTACGGGTTTGACGAAACGATGGAAAAAAAGAGCGCTGGCACCGCAGGTTCGTCCGGGGCGCAAACGACGCGCATGAAAGCCAGCGCTACATTGGATTCGTTGAACGCGTGGAAGCTTAGGGTTGGTCGTGGCCGGAGCCGCTGCGCTGGGCTACGACCTTGCGGGCGTTTTCATAGAGCGCGCGGGCCTGGGGAATGGACTCGATGGCCTTCTGCACTTGCGGGTCGGCGGCGAGGAGGACCTTGTCGCCTTCCTGGGTGCCGTAGGCGGACATGAAAATTTCCTGCTTGATCTTGCGCTTGACCCAGTCGAGGTTGTCGGCGAACTCGACTTCGGTGTACTTCACGTTGTGCTTCGCAAGATAGTTGCGGAATTCATGGAGGACGTTGTCGTCCACTTCGAAGCTGTGAGTGATGGTGGGCTTGGTGCCGAGGTAATAGCGGGTGAAGCCGGCGACGCCCTGTTCGGCGGGGTAGAGGACATCGGAGCGGAACAATGTTTCCTGGAACTTGTCGTACTTGGGCGAGGGGACGATGATGTCCGGCGTGATGCCGCCGCCGCCGGTTACTTGGCGGCCGCTGTCGGTCTGGCGGATTTCCGTCGGGTGGTCAGGGACCTTGCGTTCGTAGTGATATTCGTAAAGGGAGATGGATTTGTAGTCGCGCTGGATGAGGCGGCCGCTGGGGGTGTAGTAACGCGCGGTGGTGAGAGCCAGGCCGGTGTTTTCGGAGAGCGGCTGGACAGTCTGCACAAGGCCTTTGCCGAAGGTGGTTTCGCCAACGACAAGCCCTCGGTCATGGTCCTGAATGGCGCCAGAGACGATTTCGGCGGCGGAAGCGGAGTTGTTGTTGACGAGGACGACGAGGGGCACGGTCATGCCCTGATTCCCGCGAATGGCGGTGAAGCGGCGCTCCGGCGCGCTGCGGCCGTGGTAGGAAACGATGAGCTGGCCTTTTTCGAGGAACATGTCGCCGACGGCAACGGCTTCGTTGAGCAAACCGCCGGGATTGCCGCGAAGGTCGAGAACCAGGCCGTCGAGGGAGTTGGCGCCGAGTTGCTTGAGGGCGTCGGCAATTTCGCGGTCGGTGGTCTCGTTGAACTGATTGAGGCGCATGTAGCCGATGCCAGGCTTCAGCATGGTGATGATGTCAACGGAGTGGCGGGGAATTTCGTCGCGCGTGACGGTGAAGATGAGCGGGTCGGCGTAGCCTTCGCGGGATACGGTGATTTTCACCACGGTGCCCTTGGGGCCCTTGAGCATGTCGGCGACCTCGGTGGTGGTCAGGCCGTCGGTGGACTTGTCGTCAACCTTGGCGATGATGTCACCCGGACGCAGGCCGGCGTTATAAGCAGGGGCGCCGACGTAGGGAGACATGACGACGGTGTGGTTCTCACGAGGAGCGACGACCATGCCGACGCCATAATACTTGCCGCGCTGATCTTCGCGCAGGAGGGCGTACTGGCGGGCGTCAAAGAAATTCGAGTGGGGGTCAAGCATCCGGAGCATGCCGGGGATGGCGCCCTGGTAGACGGCCTTGTCGGCGTCCACGGGCTCGGCGTAATTGGCTTGGACGACGGATAGCACACTCGTGAAATCGCGGACGGCGGTTTGATAATCGTCCGAGGTTGCGGTGGTAGCGCGGACCGAGGGTCCGTAGATGCCACCGAGGACTCCCGAGATAAGCAGGACTACGACGACCAGAATCAGGCCCCGACGTTCTGGATTCATGGATACCTCACGGTTAGCGTAAACCCCAGTATAACATGCAAAGTCGAACTCTCGTTTGACACGATTGTCAGCCCTTTCTATGATGCACACAGGGCGTTTTACGGCGCTTTTTACTTATGCTCAGCGTACCGCACATGATCGTGGTCTTTCTGGTGGTGCTGGTGGTGTTTGGCCCCCAGAAACTGCCGGAATTGGCGCGGACCCTGGGGAAATTGATGGCGGAGTTCCGCAAGGCTTCCACGGATTTCAAGGGGGCCTTTGAAGAAGAGATGCGGGACTTGGAGCGCCAGGCGCGGCTTGCGGAGGTTCGGAAAAAGACCGCGGAGGCGGAGGCCGCGGAGGCCAAGGCGAAAGGCCTGGATTCGCCTGCGGCGTCGAGCGCGACCTCTGGCACGGAAACCCTCCCGGAAGCGGCTGCGGATTACCCGGCTGGGGATGGACCCGTGGTTACGCCGGTGGCCGAAGCTATCCCCCGATTAGACGCGTCGAACGGCGAAAGCGTGGCCCCAGCCACAGAATCGAAGAGCGAAAGCAGCCCGAGCGAAACTCCCCCTGCCCATGACCAACAGCAGCCAGCCTGACAATTCCATCGCGGCACGACTGGAAGAGAGCGGCGGCCAGATGACGTTTTTTGAGCATCTGTCCGAACTGCGGAAGCGGATCATCAATTCGCTGTATGCGATCGGGATTGGGGCGTTTGTTGGGGTGTATCTCTCGCAGAGGTTTATCGGGTTCGTCACGCAGCCGATGATTAAGGCGCTGAAGGACGCGGGCCTGGAACAAAAGCTCATCTACACACACCCGGCTGGTTACTTGAATATGGTGATTACGCTGGGCGTGTACCTTGGCGTTGTGCTGGCTTCGCCGGTTGTGCTGTACCAACTGTGGCTGTTTATTGCGCCGGCGCTTTACAAGCACGAGCGGAGCGCGGTGACGGGATTTCTGTTTTCGACGGTGTTTCTCTTTCTTTCGGGAATTGCGTTCGGCTATTTCGTCACCCTGCCATATGTGCTGCGGTTCCTGGTGAGCTTCAAGGGGCCTGTGGTGCCGATGATCAGCATCAATGAATATTTCGATCTGATCCTGATGATTCTACTGGGGCTCGGGCTGGTGTTTGAGCTGCCGATTTTGATTTTCTTTTTGTCGCTGTTTGGAATCGTGACGCCAAAGTTTCTGTGGCAGAATTTCCGGTACGCGATTTTGATTATTGCCGTGGTGGCCGCGATCATTACGCCGACGCCTGACGCTCAGACGATGCTGATCTTCATGCTGCCAATGGTGGGGCTGTATTTCGTGGGCATCGGCGTGTCTGCGATGGTGGTACGGAACAAGAGGAAACGCCTGGAGGCGGAGAGCGGCGAGGAATCGAAAATGGAAAATTGAAAATCGAAAATGGTGAAGAGAAAAGATAACGCAGAGGCCCGGCGGCCACCGAGATTCGCAGAGGGGCAGAGGAGCAGGAGAAAGATGGGGGCATTTGGATTGGCGCGGGTGATGGTGTTGGCGGTGGTGGTGGCTGTGGCGCTTGGATGCAAGTCGGGCGAGACTGCTTCCCCTACTTCCGGCACTGCGAATGGCGGGCAGCCTCCATTTATGAGCGCCGTGGCTGGCGCGCCGCCGAATCCGGCCGATGAAGCCCCTCCGGCGGATAAGACCGGCGGCTTCGATGGGAAACGCGCTTACGAGCAGGTGGTGAAGCAGTTGAGTTACGGGCCGCGTCCGGCTGGATCGCCCGCGCTGGCCAAGCTGCAGGAGTATCTGGAATCGGAGTTGAAGTCGTATGGTTGCACGGTGGAGACGGATTCGTTTTCGGCGGACACGCCGGCGGGCCGCCTGCCAATGAAGAATTTGTTGGTGAAGGTACCCGGGCAGAAACCGGGAATTATTTTGCTGGGGACGCACCACGACACCAAGCGGCTGGAGAATTTTGTAGGCGCGGACGATGCGGGGTCCTCCACCGGCGTGATGCTGGAGATTGCGCGATTGCTCTGCGCACAGAAGCAGCCGGGGAAGTACGCGGTGTGGATTGCGTTTTTTGACGGGGAAGAGGCGGTGAATCCGCAGTGGGTGGACCCCGACAACCGCTACGGCAGCCGGGAGATGGCGGCAAAGCTTGCGGTAAGCGGCGACCTGGCAAAAATTAAAGCGTTCATCCTGGCGGACCTTGTGGGGGGACGCAACCCGCATTTTAAGCGAGACGGTGAGTCGACGAAATGGCTGAAGGATTTGGTGTGGAGCGCGGCCGAACGGCTGGGGTATGGAAACGTGTTTGTGAAACAGCCAACTGATTTTGGCGGCGACGATCACTATTCATTTACGGCGCGGCACGTGCCCTCGGTGGACATCATGGACCTGGATACACAGAATGACGTTCCCTACTGGCATACGCCGCAGGACACGATTGACAAGATCAGCCCGAACACACTGGCGATTGTCGGGCACACCATCCTCGAATCCGTCCAGCAATTACAGAAAAAATAAATCTGTAGCTCAGGCCTTCGAAGCGTGAGCGTTTTCCTTCCTATGGCACAATTCTGCCGGCGCTGCGAAAACCCTCACCCCTGAAGGGGTGAGCTACAGGAATCGCGGCGAGTTTGGTGAAGTCGGTGCTTGTGCTACATTGAAATTACTCGCATAGAGATATGAAATCCGCAAAGACAAAGGCCATCGAGGTTCGCGCCGCCACCGGGAAGTATTCCGTGGTGTGCGGGAGCGGGGCGATTGCGAAGGCGCCGAGAGAGATTGCGCGGTTGGGGAAGTTTTCCAGCGTGCACATTTTGTCGTCGCCACTGGTGTGGCATGCGCTGGAGAAGAAGATTCGGCACGGCATTCCGGCGCGGCTGGCGCCGTATGTGCACTTGTTTGATGACGCGGAATCGGAGAAAAATCTGCAGTCCGTTGAGGGTCTGGCGCAATCGCTGGTGGCCGCGGGTGCGGACCGTCACGCATTGATCGTGGCTGTTGGCGGCGGCGTGGTGGGGGACGTTGGCGGGTTTGTGGCTGCTTCCTACCTAAGGGGAGTTGCGCTGGCACATGTGCCGACGACACTGGTGGCGCAAGTAGACAGCGCTTTGGGCGGAAAGACCGGCGTGAATCTGCCGGAAGGGAAGAACCTGGTAGGCGCGTTCTATCCGCCGCGGCTGGTGCTGGCCGATCCCGAGCTCTTGGCGACGCTGCCGGAACGCGAATTTCGCGGCGGGTTGGCGGAAGTGATCAAGTATGGCGTGATCGCGGACGCGAAGCTCTTTGCGTTTCTGGAAAAACAGATGGACGCGCTCTTTCGCCGTGATGCGCGCGCGCTGGAGCACGTAATCGGGCGTTCGATTGCGATCAAGGCCCGGGTGGTGAGCAAGGATGAGAAGGAGTCTGGGCTGCGCGAAATTCTGAACTTTGGGCATACGTTTGGGCATGCGCTGGAGTCGGTGACGCGGTATCGCCATTTTCAGCACGGAGAAGCGGTGGCGTGGGGAATGATGTGCGCGGCGCTGCTGGGACATGAAGTGGCAGGGACGCCGGCGGACGTGGTGTCGCGAATTGTCGCGCTGGTGCGGCAGATGGGGCCGCTGCCGCCGTGGCCGGACGTCAAGCCGAGAGAGATTATTGACGCAATGCGCTCGGACAAGAAGGCGCGCGGGGGGAAGTTGCGGTTTGTGCTGGCAAAGAAACTGGGCCAGGCGCGGACGTTTGAGGGTGTGCCGGAGAAAACCGTGGAGTGCGTGCTGCGTTGCGCGCCGCAGGTCTTCGTGAAGCCGGTGGAAACGCTGGGAAATTGCAATGGTTGATGCGGGAGCACTTCCGAAAGGCACGCAGCCCGAAGGCGCCACCAGCGAGCAGGACGCTTCGCGAAAAGTGCGCGAAATGTTTACGCGGATCGCGCCGCGTTACGACCTGCTGAATCACCTGCTTTCCGGGCAGATGGACAAGCGATGGCGGGCGCGTACGGCGAGGGAGTTGCGACCGATTCTGGAGCGGGCTGACGCGCAGGTGCTGGATCTTTGCTGCGGGACCGGGGATCTGGCGTTTTCGCTGGCTCGCAACGCCAGGGCGAAGATAGTCGGCGCGGATTTTTCGCACACGATGCTGGTGCGGGCTAGAGCTAAAGCCGTTGCGGAATCGAATGGGTCGGCTCCCGTACCGTTTTTTGAAGCGGATGCGCTGCGCTTGCCATTTGCGGATGCTTCGTTTGACCTGGTGACGACGGCGTTTGGTTTTCGGAATCTCGCGAACTACGAGGCAGGCTTGCGAGAGATACTGCGCGTGCTCAGACCCGGGGGGACACTGGCGATACTGGAGTTCACCGAGCCCGCTCCCGGATTCATCGGCGATGCATACCGTTTTTATTGCCAGAAGGTTTTGCCGAAAATCGGCGGGCTTATTTCCGGAGATTCCGCCGCCTACGCCTACTTGCCCAAGTCTGTGGCGCGCTTTTTCCGTCCCGACGAATTAGCTGGATTGATGAAACAAGTCGGGTACACCAAGGTGCGTTTTATCCTGATGATGCTCGATTCCGTGGCACTGCACATCGGCGTCAAGTCAGCTTAACCCCGGTGCAATTCGCAGATTATAGCGGCACCACCGCTACGTAGCGCCGCCATCTTGGCGGCGATTATGCTTGCCGGCGGGATGCCGGCGCTACCCGCGTCTACCTCCAAAATTCCAAGTGAAAATTCGGCATCGTGGGCTATCCTGCAGCGATGAATGATGGAATCCAAGTGTTCGCTGCGAGCATCTACAAGGTAGGACTCATCCGCTATGTGGATGTGCCACGAGAGGTATCGAAGAGGTTTGGAAGTGCGGCGCATGTGCCGGTGACGGGAACTGTGGAGGGTGTTCCGGTTCGAACCACTCTTGTGTCACGAGGGAAAGGCGCCTATCGCATGGCTATCCACAGTGAGATCCGGAAGAAGTTGCGAGTGGATTGCGGGGCGGTGGTGGAGATTGCCATTCAATTGGACGAGGAATCGCGGGAGCCGGAATTGCCACCAGCTTTGGTGTTGGCCTTGCGGAATGCACCGAAAGCGCAGCGAAGATTTCGAGGTATTACGACCGCATTGCGGCGGCAGATCGTGCGATATCTGACGGCGGTGAAGTCGCAGGAGACGCTGGAACTACGGGTGAGCCGGTTCGTGGCGCGGTGGGAGCGGGAAAATCCCGTGAAGAGAGAGAAGGCGCGAAAGGCAAAGAAATAGGCAAAGTAGCCACTTTGGAACAGACTTGGATTTGTGTGTAGTGGAGTATTGACTGATACGACTAGCCTATTGAGGCAACACGGAAGCAGCCAGTAGTCTGAGCGGGAAGAGGTCGCTCGGAAGGAGAGCCACGCCATGAACCGAACACAGACGGAAACGCAAGCCATGGATACCAGCGTGGCCGAACTGGCGCTGCGCGAATTACAGGAGCGCATTGAAGCCAGCGGCCTGGAATCGAGCTACTCGGAGCTGGTGTGTGACTTGTGCGTGGGGCAGGTGTCGCTGGAAAAGGCGTTTGGAGAGATTCACCAGAAGGCGATGGAGCGGATGGTCGAACTGCTGGACACGCGAATTCTGGGAGACGAGATTGCGCTGGATGCATGCCTCGAGAAAATTGCGCGGGAGTCGGAACGCGTGGCCTGGAATGCGCTCGAGCAAGGGACGGAAGCGTTGCGCGAAGGGCTGGCGATCCTCGAGGGCGCGGAGACGCTCGGCGACGGCGGATACGTCAACTAAACTGCTTACCGTTTTTCTTTCTTAACTAACAGGCTTGTCCAAACCTTTCCCTTAAATGGCGTTCGTAGAAGGGAAGAGTTTCCTCAGGGGCTAAATGTGAAGTTTCAATAGGTTGTTGTCCATCCGGCCGAGAACTGGGAAGCTGATGTTGCGAAGCAAAAGCCAACCAGGAGGCCGAATGGACTACCACCATCATGCTCGACTCAC